>JABAHQ010001149.1_pt1 | contig 96440 bp, 105 predicted proteins | sample 7062091 | NCBI WGS metagenome assembly JABAHQ01 (sample SAMN14534359, study PRJNA622989) | marine sediment metagenome | biome: marine biome [ENVO:00000428]; feature: marine pelagic biome [ENVO:01000023]; material: deep marine sediment [ENVO:00002113] | place: India: Gulf of Kutch | collected...
TGGAGAAGGACGGCAACAAGATCTCTCTCGAAGACGGTCTTGGCACTGGCACCTTCAGACAGGCCGTTCCCATCACTGACCATCTCACGGTCCACTACCGCTCTGTCAGTCCCAACGAGAACAGGGCGATTCGCCTACTGCTGTGGAACTGGATAGACAAAGATCCCCGTCTCGAGAACCTGGCTTCTGACCTGTACGGCCTGATGCTCATCGTTGCGGCCGTGGAGCAGATCGGAACCAACCGGCTCCCCGAACACATGAAGGGGAACAACTTCTACGAGGCCGAGCTGGACGAGGATGCGTTCAAGCAGAAGTTCAATCTGCTGGATCGCTACCCAGGCCCGCTGATTCACGCCATCGGCGTTCATGCCAACTGGTTCGACGAGCGTGTACGAAAGCTGTTCGTGCGTGGCACGCTCGAGACACTAAAAAATGGCTAGGGACTCCATCGGGCTGGGCGCTCTCTGGGATGTGGTACGACAAGTTCCAGGGGTTGCCGCCGAGGGGCAGTCTGCTGGAGTCCCTATTCACTCTGGTCTACCTCCAACGTAAGGAGGCAGAGCTTCTATCTACCCGCGCTCTCGTTCAGGTTGCGATGCCTGACGAAAGGGAGGCACAAGACCCGGCTATCGAGGCCTTTCAGAAGTACTGCGACCAGATGTTTCCGTTCCTCGAGCGGGCAACCAACAAGGACAAGGAGGAGGCTCGCAAGAGGCTCGCCGAGTTCGTCAAGAAGCCTGCGAAGATCAAGCTCAAGCCCATTTGGAAGATGCAGGCGCAGCACGCCAAGAGAATGGCTACCCTCAAGCGGTTCGCCATCAACCCAACGGTGCCGGGGGCACCACAAACATACTCACTAGGAGCAAAGAAATGACTGACCAGAACAAGACCGCAATCATGATGATCGTAGACCGCTCGGGATCGATGCGTCCTCTTAGCCAGGACGTTGTGGGCGGCTTCAACCAGTTCGTTGAGGAGCAAAAGAAAGAGCCAGGCGATGCGACGCTGACCTTGGTTCAGTTCGACCATGAGTACGAGGTCGTCTACGTCAACAAGCCCTTGAGCGAGGTCCCGAGTCTCGTTCATCAGCCTCGTGGAGGCACGGCTTTGCTGGATGCGGTAGGTAGAGGCATCGTCGAGCTCGGTGAAGCGTTGGCCAAAGAGCCCGAGGACAAGCGTCCGGGTAAGGTCATCGTGGTCATCATGACTGACGGGGAGGAGAACTCTTCCAATGAATGGACCAACGAGCAGATCAAAGAAAAGATCACGGAGCAGCGCGAGAAGTACTCTTGGGAGTTCGTGTTCACCGGAGCGAACGTTGACTCATTCAGCGTGGCCAACGCCATGGGCATACAGCACGCTGCGGCCTACACCTGTGACGTGGCAGGCGTGGCCAACAACTTCGGAGCTATCTCTCGTGGTGTGAGCAGCTACCGCTCTGGGAGAGGCTACGACTCGTCGGAGGACAGCTCTGATGCCTAAGCGGGAAGAGGACGAAGAGGAGGCAGTGGAGATCACTCCTGAAGATGCTGCCGAGCTCGCAGATGCCGTACGGCGCATTGACAACAGCATGGCGGCTTTGAAGACCAGCGGTCTGAGCCGTAGAGCACTCGTCGTCTTGCTCTATGACGATACAAAGGTGCGAAAGCGAGACATCAATCTGGTCCTGGATGGGCTGGAGAACCTAGGTCGGGTCTACTTGGAAGACTACGACGCCACACGGAAGGAATAGGATGAGCACCGAAGATAAGATCAGGGAGCTTCAGGGCGAGGTGTCTCGTCTGAGAGCGGCTCTGTTGACTCTCCTCAAGAGGACTGTCCCAGGCAAAGACCGGTTCTTCGAGGAGATTTCCAAGGAGGAGTTCGACGCCCTTGGGGGTCTTCGAGACCTACTGATGGAGGACGAGGAACGGTTCCAAAGCTCTGTCCACGTGCTTGCCCTGTCTGGGCACGAACGGTGGCCTGCGGACGCCGAGTATGCGCAGCTGTTCGAGAAGCTCAGCGCTGAGCAGCGGATAGCGTTCCTGGAGAACAGCGACCCACTCATGGACGTCGAAGACGCCAAGAAGGAGCTCAGGGAAATGATACACCCCGTCAGCAAGGTGAAGGTGCTCGAGACACCAATCATCGACACGAAAGAGGCTGATCTCGTTCAAAGCGCTGATCTCCACAACGTCGAAGACATCATCCTCGAGATCCTGAAACCGTTTCTCGGTGCTCAGATGAAGCCGGAACACTACACGAACATGCTCGCCAAGACGCTGGGTGTTCTTCGTGTGGTATCCGACAAGAACCAGTTGTCACCAGACTTCTGGGACGTCGAAATCGTACCTTTACATGACGAGACAATCAGTGTTCGGCTCATCCCCAAGACACTGAAGGGTATCGAGTGCGACCTTGAGCTGGTCGAGGAGCCGGACAAGTGGAAAGCCACAGCACATTTGGGAGGCGAAGAGCCTATCCACGTCATGGGCGCGTCGGGTATGGAAGCGCTCGTTGGGCTCGCCCGTTTGATAGAGGCTCGCACCCCTTCCTTCATCAGGGCGATCAACGAGGGTCAAGATGTCGGGCCAAGCTGAAGCACATTACACCTGCCCCGATTGCGGATCTATCGATCTAGCGATCAGGGGGGAAGGTATCAAGGACAGCGAGGGTAAGTCTCTTGCTCGAGCAACATGTCCCAACTGCGCTTGGGACGGCAACCTCTCGGACACGATTGGGTTTGCTACCACTGAGACCGTGTGGACGGTGGAGCGCATTGCTGAGGTCCTGCTGCGTGTGTCTACCAAGCATGCGGCTGGGCCCATCATCCAGGTTCTGGAGTTCTCGGGACTCATTCCGAAGCACATGGACGAGGCGCCACCGCCCGAGCAGAACCAAGGACGCAACTGGAGTGACGAGAAACTCAAGCAGCACAACGAGCTCGCTCAGATCATTCGTGATCGAGTGGCTAGGCGTGTGTTCGAGTCCTTCGTGACTGCTGCGTTCGAGGAAGCGGCCGAGACCAACAAGATGTACTGCATCGAGATGGACATGCCGCTACACGAGCTGCTGAAGGGGGAGTCGCCCAATCCAGCTGAGACAGGTACGCTGCGTAAGCCTGCCAAGAAGTTTGGCGGCGACGTGGTGAACATCGAAGACGCCAAAAAGAAAAAGTAGGAGCTCCGATGAGTGAAAGAGATGAGGAGCTGGACAGTCTGGAACAAGAGCTGGCTGCCATGGGTGAAGTCAAGCCAGCCAACGACCCCCACATAGAAAGGCCGCCTCAACTCGACATCGGACCAGGCATGCTCTGCTGGTTAGATGGCACTCGAGTGTGCGGACCTGACTGCGTGGCATTCAACACAGAGGATGTTGACGACAACGGATCTCTGCTTCAGGGACCGAACAAGTGCCTTGCTTTGTTCTACATGGGACAGCAGGGTGCAGCAGCACTCAGCACCCTCCTTCTCAACAAGAAGAGGGTGTCTGAGATACAAGATCAAAAGCGTGTGCAGCAACACGAACCACCTGACCCGTTTGGGGGCAAGAAATGAAGATAGCGGTAGATCTCGTAAAGGCTGCTCAAGAGTGGGACCCGAACACAGGAGAGCAGAGCAACTACTTGCTACTGTCGTTCGCTGGCAAACAGTTCCGCGTTCAGGTCTCTGAGGAAGAGATGCAGTACTTTCTGGCAGAGGCTGTCACTTCGGCACAAGAACCAGCCTCGATGCAGACCGTCTACAACCAGAGCCAGACAATACACAGCCAGAACCAGGGCATAGAGCTCGCCTCAGAAGTAGACGACTACTACGGCCCCAGCGATGAGCAGTTCGTCGTAGGAGGGATCGATGAGTTCGATGTCGAAGATACGGGCGAACCCCTCGAGGAAGTCATCTACGACGGCACCACGGGTGACAAGGTGTTCGGTGGCGACGTCGAAAGCACTGTCGAGCCTCCCACCTTGTTCAACACAGAGGAGCTCCCAGAGGTCGAGGACGACCGGCCTGAGCCTCCTCCATCGTCACAGCAACAGCGCAGGCAGCAGATCAGGAAGGTTCAAGACGCTCGCGACACTGCATCCCTCAAAGAGAAGAAGCTGAGGCAGCGAGCCAAGAAGGTCCCCATGCGCCGGGTTCCCGCTGACGAGGCTGGGTACCCAGAGCAGTCCGCTGTCGCTTCCATAGCCCGCTCGAAAGGCGTAGTTGCAGAGAGAACACCGCCTCGAGCGCCGCAAGGGCCTGAGGTGAGGCAGACGCACGTTTCGGAAGCCTTCGACGGAGATGAAGATGGGTTCGAACAAGGCTGAAAGTCACCTGGAAGTCAGCTACCGCCACGTAGCGAATACAGGTGGCTACACAGATCTCAAACTGACTTTCACGAAGGACGACGACGTTCGTATTCTGTATTCGCATGACGAAGAGCTGGGTGCGATTAGTCGTAGAGAGATGATCTCGCACGTTGTACGCTTGTGCCGTGAGACAAAGCCGGACAGACTGTCCGTTCAGCTGGCGGGATCAGACCGGCTGAATGCCATATCAGACAAAACCCTGAAAAAGATCATTGACGGAACCGTCAGTGTCGACGACCTCATCTTGGGGTCCTGAAAGGAAACGAAATGCCCACAGTTCATCGTCCCAACGAAAAGCCCGAGTACGATGCGACCAGGAAGAACGAGGTCGTAGGCATCACCCCAGCCAACATCTTCGCCGTGGCTTGGGTCAACGACGAGGGACGCAAGTCGATGTGTCTCGCCATCGTCTTCGGCAAGGACTCCGAGGACGAGGGTCCCGGCGTCTTCATCTTGGCCGACGAGATGCAGATGAAGGAGCAGCTCAAGATGGCCAACAGCGTGGTCAAGAAGGGCGTCCGAAAGCATCTGGCCTCTGGCGAAGAGACCACTGCGGACGATGTCCCAGCCAACCTGTCCAAGGTGGGCATCGACGAGCCCATGGAGAGTCCTGCGGACGAGTCCCAGGACGCCGATCCCCTTTCCAGCATCCTGCCCCAGTAGGAGGAATCATGCAGAAGCACGCGAACACGTACTTTCCAGGCGACAAGGTGTCGCAGGTCAAGCCGGACGGCACCAAGGTTGCCGGCCACGAACAGGGAACCGTGACCGGGGGCGACCCCGAGTCGAACAAGATCAAGGTCTCCTGGCCTGATGGGCACGAGGAGTGGTGCTCCCCGGAGTCGCTGACGAAGGACTGAGATGCTCCAAGAACGCGAACACAAGTTCGAGGATGGAGTCACCGTGCGCCTTCTCGGTGACTCTCTCCTCGTCCAACCTGACCCACCACAGACAAGCACCTCGAGCGGACTCATCCACTTCGCTGATGGTTCCATGGAGCACGTGTTGCTCACAGGGACCATCTTGGCCATGGGCTACAAGGAGCTCGAGGATGGCACCCTCATGCCTCTCAGCGAGGTCGACCCAGAGCTCAAACTAGGCCGCAAGATAGTGTTCGTCCGGTTCCTCAAGGACCAGCAGACGAACCTTCAATGGTCGGAGCTCTTCGACGGGGCCATCCGTCTGAGGCTGACAGATGTTATGCTGGCCTTCGACGAAGAGGACGAAGAACGCATTCTTCGATAGGCATGACCAGAAAGCCTCAGCCCAAACAGCCGTCACTGGAGGAGCGTGCCCGACTGCAAGCTGTGGTCAGGCACGTCAATCCTCCAGGGCGCAGGGTTGACTACCGGAAGAGGATCGCTACTACCAAGGCCGAGAGAAACATGATAGCGACTCTCCGAAGAGCAGTGCCGAGGCCAGAGCCTGCTGAGTGGTACAGCGCCTTGTCAGGGATACGTAAGGTCACACCTGACAACACTCCACCGACGTACGCCAACGTGCTCGTGGGACGAGGTATGAGATGCTCGTTTTCCATCAACGGCAGCGGCAAGGTGGAGATCACGTTATCAGGGCTTCTCGAGGAGCCCACCGAAGCCATGATCGCCCAGGCCAAAGAAGACCTGTGGCCTGGCAAAGAAGTGACGCACTCCCGGATGATGCCCGGACTTGTGCATCTGTTTCCGAAGCTCTAGACTCTTCGGTGGCACGAAGGAGTATCTACTCCCTCGCAATCAGCGCCTAGCCCTTCACTGGGCGCTGCATCTCTCGTTGTCAGTCAGCAAGAGGCCCTTGCTAGGTCACCATCCTAGTGGGGGTCTCGCCTTTTCTTTGCCTGGTTTCTACGCAGGTACGCTCAGTGCTATCCTTGCGCCATGGCGGAGTTCCGGATTGACCAGGTAACTCCCGGCACAGGAACTGCTGGGGAGTCTAGGCACGACCTAGTGGCGGGTGAGGAAATCACCCTGGTGGTAACCAGCCCTACTGGAGCCGGAATCACCCACACCTGGGAGATCTTGGACAAGAACGGCTCTATCGCTGTTCTGAGTTCCACCACGGGAGATACGGTCACCGTCGGCGCCGGTGGCACCGATATCGTCAACCTGTGCTCGTTCCTCATCAAGCTCACAGCAGACGACAACGGCACCATCACAGAAGTCACTCGTATGGCTTCTGTTCGTTCGTCCAGCACAGGTCTGCGAGCCCCCCTCTTCGCTGAAACTGCTCCTGCGTCGGGAACGCTCACGACCAACACGCCAGACCTGAGCATCGACAACGCCACGTACACGGACCGTGCAGGTCTTGGTGCGTCAGAGCAGAACTGGAGAGGTTGGGCAGAGTGGGCGTGGGAGCTGGTTGACTACCTCGATTCTGCTTCCGGTGGTGGAGGGTCCCCCTCAGGACCTGCTGGAGGTGACCTGGACGGGACGTATCCGAACCCGACTGTGGATGGGCTTCAGGGCACAGCCATCAGAAACCCGCTCTCTCCAACTGACAACGACGTGCTCACGTGGGTGGCTGCTGCCTCCGAATGGAGAGCTCTGGCAGCGCAGTCAGGTGGCGCTGCTGGCGGAGACCTGTCGGGCACATACCCGAATCCGACAGTGGATGCGATCCAAGGCGTTACGGTCAATGCGTCTACGCCAAACGACGACGACGTTCTTGCCTACAACTTGGGCACAGGAGAGTGGACCCCTGTCGCATTGTCAGTCGTGAACTCGCTTCAGGGTGCGTACAACGGCGGCAATACCATCACTATGACGGCTAGCCGTCCCATGGATATCACCACGGCAGCAGTGGGTGAGGACGGCATCACTGTTGATGACGGCACCACACTAGGTGTTTCTCGTATCAGAGGCAACGCCGTCTATGCATCTGAGTTCAATCTCAGAACGGATGCAGACTTAGCTCTTCTGACGGTCACAGAGGGTCTCAATGGCGCCGAACTGATTTACGAAAACAACAAGACTACTGGGTTTTCTATATACGGCACGGCGGCGTCTGCTACTGGCAATGGAGCAGCGGCTTACTTCAATGCTGCCTCGGGAGGTGTAGCTTCGGGGTCGGATCCCGGTGGCGATGGAGGTATCGCTGGTGTTTTTGCTGGTTGGGGCGGGGATGGCACTTCTACCTTAGCCGCAGGCCCTGGGGGTGATTTGCAACTCACTGCTGGAGATGCTGGGCTAGACAACGGTGGCGGGGGAGACCTTGGCGGTGATGTCATCATTACTGCGGGGCAGGACTCCGATGTAAACACTTCGGGACAGGTATTGCTCGGGAGAGACGGGTCACTGTCTAAGCCCGCCCTGGCGTTCAGCTCAGACCCAGACACCGGTATCTACGCTATAGCGGCGGGTCAGATCGGCATATCGACGGCAGGCGTCCGCCGGTGGGATGTTTCCACGACGGAGATCGATAGCACGCTCCCCAACCGCACCGCCTCCGGCACGGCCGCCGCCCCCGCGTGGTCATTCCGCACAAGCACCGGCGATGGCATGTACCGCCCAAACGATGGGCGTGTCGGCATCGCAACGAGCGGCATCAACGTCGCCTCGATTCAGGGCCAGCTAGTCGCGGACACTGGCAGTGAGACGGTGCTTGCCCTCACCGCCACCGTAAACAAGCTCACCAGCGGCGACTACCGCGGGATCCTCCTCGACGTGGACGCCACGGGGAATGTGCCCGGCTTGGACAACCGCCTCGTCGACCTTCGCACAGACACGGGCACCGGTCTCACGACGCGCGCGTACGTGATGGACTCGGGGCGCATCGCAGCGGACAGTGGAAGCACCACGGCGCCTGGGTTCACGTTCGTCGGCGACGAAACCACCGGGTTCACCGCCGCCAACCCGAATCAGCTATCTGCCGTGCTCGGTGGGACCGAACGGCTGCGCATTATCGAAACGAACGGCGCTGCGCAGATCTGGTTTTCTGGAAATGGAACAGCGACCGATCCGAACGTGTCACAGTTCGCCAGCTCCAATGGGATGTTTTTCGCAGGCTCCAATACTGTCGCCTTCACGACCGCGGGCACGGAGCGCGCGCGTTTCAACGGCTCGGGCCAGTTCGTCATGCAGACGCTTGGTGATGCGACAACGCCTGCGCTTGCCCTAGGCGGCGATCTTGACACCGGGTTCTTCGCGCCGTCCGCTGGACGGATTGCTGTCTCGAACAACGGCGTCGAAAAATGGCGTTGGATCAATACCGGGGAGCTCCTCGTCAACTTTAGCGGTACTTCCGCGGCACCGAATATTGGCCACATCGGAAACACCGATCTAGGCTTCTACATCGATAACGCTACGGGCACAGTCGGCATGACTGCCGACGACACCGTTACCATGACCATCTCCACGTCAGGAGACTCGGTCACTATGGTGGTCCCCACCGTCGCACGAACCACTGCACTCGATTACGGCGTGGTGATGGACCTGAAGACTGAGGGTACTGATGCGCAGGACGTTTCTATCATTGTTGGGTCTGACGACCCCAACGCAGCGACGGCTGTAAACGCGGGTGACATCGGTTCTCTCTTCATCGACGCGACGACTCCGGGTCTATGGCAGAAGTCCGCGGCATCAACGTGGGTAGAGATTGGAGCAGGAGGCTCTCACCCTGACCCTCACCAGTTGTCGGATGGTGATGCAACTGCTCCTACGTACAGCTTCAGCAGTGACACGAACACAGGGATATATCACCCGGTCACGGCTGACAACCTGGCATTCGCTACGGGGGGCACGACCGCATTTACGATCAACGCTAACCAGCAGTTCGTTTTCGAAAGCACGTCAACCTCTTCGACTCCTCAAATCGCCCGTTCCGGAGACGGTAATACAGGGATCTGGTTCCAGGGCAATGACGACCTGGGGATCGTGTCCGGCGGGACAGAGGTTGTCCGCTTCCGTACTGGACAGCTTCGTGCCACCAATGGTTCTGCGGGCGCTCCTGCATACTCCTTTGAAAATGATAGCAACAGCGGTATGTACCGCGCGTCGAACGACATTCTGGCGTTCTCGACGAACGGTTCCGTCATCATGAACATGCGGGATCTCTTGGACTCTGACGCTACAGGAGTTCGATTGCTTCCAGAAGTCAACCAGACTTCGAACCACACGACCGGTTTCAACATTTTCGAGGTCGACGTTACGAACACGTCCGATGCCGGCACGGGCGAGAAGAACTTCTTCGTCCTTCAGAAGTCCGCGAATCCTGAGTGGTACGTAACTTGGGATGGCGTGCAATCCATTCAGCCACAGGCCGCATTCACGTCGTCAGATAGCGACGAGACGATCGGCCTAGCGATAACCGCGACAGTCAATCAGTCCGGTACTGCCAACTATGGCGCGTTCACAATGAACATCACTGAGACTAGCACAGGCTCTGGTGAAAATCGCTTGATGAAGATCGCTCGTGGTGGTGCTGACGTTTTCAAGCTGGTCAGTACCGTGAACGGCGGTCTTGCTCGTTTCGACGACGGAGCAGCTGGCGGACCTTCGATCTCTTTCCTCAGCGACCCAGACACAGGGCTCTATCACGGTGGGAGCTACGGCATCTGGGCGCACGGAGGCACTGCTCGCTATCAGTTTAGAGGGGGTTCAATAAACCCGGCCACAGACAACGCCCGTAGCCTAGGGCTTGCCTCGTTGCGTTGGTCGACGGTTTACAGCGTCACACTCGACACAGGTGACATCAATCTTCAGTCGCAACACAAGGACATGCGCGACGTGAAGTACAGCATCGTTGAGGGCAGAGATGGGTTGTACCTCCGGTCGCATCACACCGGCAAGGCTTATCGGTTCAAGCTCGAAGAGGTTCCGGCGGACGAGGCGCCGATGACTACTGGCGAGCTCCGCGACGCGGGCCTTCTTTGGCAGCAAGAAGCTGCGTAGGGTTGGCGCGTGGCAGGGTCTACTCGAAAGGTCGAGGTCTTTGAGATTTCTACGACCGACAACACAGAGCAGAATGCCTTTGTGTATACAGTTCCGGATAACGTGCTGGTGTTCATTGAATGGCGCGTGATCTGCATCCAAGACGATGGGACGGACTACGCATACTACAGATCATTTTTCTGCGGTCAGCGTGATGGTGGAAGCTTACTGGACAGAAGCGGTTCCCCTACAGTTGAGTCTAACGAGAGCAGCGGGCTCCTGGACGCTTCTTCCGGAACCAACGTCAACGATTTCGAGCTGCGTGTCACAGGATTGGGGTCTTCCAACTTTACTTGGCGCGGTTGGGCCGAGATCATTGAGGTGAACGAGTAATGGCTACTACTAACGGAGCTACGCGCAAGGTCAGCAGCGGTCAATCAACAGGTACAGGAGAGGTGCTGATAGATACAGGCTTCGACGTTGCCGATGGTGAAGACGGGATCTTTCATACTCATGTGAAAGCAGTAGCCAGTGGCGGGTACGCTTACTACATCGTATCGGGGCGCATCACTGGATCTACGGCTGGTGGAACCGTTGATGGCCAAACAACCACAGTCATTCACGAGTCTTCTACAGGTATGGACGCATCTCTCGACGTAAATAGCGGACAGGTGGATATCGCTGTAACTGGTGTCGCTGCTACAACCATCGATTGGTACGTGTGGTGTGATGGGATGATCAAATGACCACTACTGTTTCTAGGCGTGGGAATGTAAAGTCTGTTCAAACAACAGGAACTACACCGGGTACCATCGCTCGTCTAGATGCTGAGGGCATCGGCGAGTACGGAACGTACGAAGTGCACGTGATGGCACGTGGTGGTGCGCCTAACCCTGCGTACTTCATAGTTCGCGCTTCAATGCTTGGGTCAACGGAGGGGACCAACGTTGTGGGGCAGTCAACGGAAGTTGTCTACCGGCAGGACGAGGGCATGAACGCAACGTTCAATGCTTCGGAGCAACTGGAAGTAACAGGGGTCAGCGGCCAGACCATCGATTGGGATACCTGGTGGGAGTGGGACATCAAGTAATGCCCGGGAGACCGTCAGGAACAGTAGTGCGGAGAGGCGACCCTAAGGGAGGTGTCTTCTACTCCTCGAACAGAGGGAAGCATCCACCAAAGGGGTCGAGACTAACGCTGGGCGTCTTAGGCACCCCTTGTGGGGGCACCTTTGCTACGGCTGCGTGGCTACGCCAGTCCGGGCTCAACGTGGTGCATGAGGGAGTTGGTTCCGACGGGATCGTGTGTGGTTTTTGGGGGCTGCCCGAGTGGGCAAGACATGGCCGTAACCTTCGAAGAGTGCGCTTGTCGGATTACGAGTTCGATCACTTGTGGCTCCTGGTGAGGCATCCCTTCAAGGTGTCCGAGACGTTGTGGAACGTGTTCAGGAATCAAGACAGTCCCTGGCCTGGACTCGATCAGCAGATAAAGGCCATGCGCTTTTGGGTAGCTGTCATGGAAAGCGCTCCCGATGAAGCTCAAGTCATTCACGTAGACCATCGCTATGAGAAGGACATGAGAGCTGCCTGCGCTGAGCTCGGCATTGATTTAGTTGGTACAACCACCAGGACAAGTAAGCCACACCGACGCCCCCCCATTGATTGGAAGTTCTGGTTCGAGCACGATAGCGAGTTCGCAGAACGCGGGAAAAAGCTCGTGCAGCATTTCGACTTGGAGGAGTGACATGACGATCAGCTACTCGGATCAAGGCACAATCAGAAACGACGCTACGTTCAGAGCGCGGCTTGGACAGNNAGGCAGCTCTCGACATCGCCGGTGAAGACATCACAGGCCAACAGGCAACCTACACTGACAAGAGGCAGCGCTTGGCCAAGCAAGTGCTTGAACAAAATGATGGGGGATACGCGATGTTCTCTCAGGCGGTCCTTGCAAACATCGGCGCAGGCGCATCCACTGCAACGGATCAATCTGGTATCACCGACGGTGAGCTCGATACTGCCGTAGCCGCTGTTTGGGATGACGTAGCTGGCGTTCGCACCGGCGAGAACACGTGAACAAGCAAGGGTATTGATCTGTAGGGACAGGGTGATAGCCTTGGTGGCCGCACTAGCGTGCTAACAAGGAGAGAACACAATGTCCGTGTACGTCATCAACCCGCCTCCCACGATCAAGGTCAAGCTCGGGGAGAACCAGAAGCCAGAATCCTGGCCGTTCATTCGCTTCCTGGAGGCTTTCCTGAATCTCACGGAGTGGAATAAGGACTTCAAGTCGCTCAAGTACTCCCTCGAGATCAGTGAAGCCGCCAAGGAAGCCGACGGAGGCCCATTCGAAATCACCGATGGTCCCTTCGAGATGCTCAAGGGTGTGGTGGACAATCCTGCACAGGGATATCCGCTGCACCCTTTGATCATGCGTCAGCTCATCCCCTACGTCCGGTGTATCCTGGATGCAGAGGAGAAGGGCAAGGCCAAGGCCAAGGCCTCAAAGAAGTGATCCATGGCTGAAGACCCAAACCGTCGCTGCACGTGCGGCTTTCGCCGATTCAGGGAGAAGCGCACCAGTGTAGAGACCACCGTGAACAGGTGGATGCTGTTCGACAGCAACACCGGTGGCGGTTTTGGGGCTACCCCCTTTGGCATCTACTTTGGCTCAGGTGCGGGGGGCTCGGGTCAGGACTCTTGGGGTGAGTTCACAGGAACCCTTCGGCAGACTACAAGAGAGCTTGTTTGTGAGAACTGCAAGCGCATTCGTTTGAACCGAACACTGGGAAGTGCGGCCGTGTTCGGAGCCTATTTGGCCGAGCCGTACTTTTACGTAGCGTTGTCCGACGCGCAGAGGCCTTTCTCGTGTTACGAGATCAGGCTGGAGGACTCGAGCGGGGTCGTGCTGACGGCCCCGTTGAAGTTCGTACCTGGACTGCCTCCGCCCATCATTGCTGATCCACCGTCTAACACGGCTGAAACTCCACCTGCTGGAGCGGACACCGTGGACACCCTGCTCAGGGCGAGGATACCGGACGTACCCAAGACAGCGAGCTACCTGGTAACCTTCATTGATCGCTGCTCCGGAACAGAAACGTCACTCGTCACAGTAACACTAGAGGAACCACCGATGATCTTGACCACAGATCAAGCAGAGCTCAACGGCTACCCAACGTTGTGGCTCAGCCAGAAGTTCAACACCCCGACGCAGGACGCGGCAGGCGCTACGAAGGGGATCCCTCTCGACTACTGCGAGGCGGTCATCGAGTACGACGCTCGGTTTGGGACGGTTCCGTCTTCTCAGGGCTGGACGCACCAGGCTGGCGCAGGAACAGGCACCCCAGGGAACTACGCTCTGGTGGAAGGAGGCGTACTTCGCGGCTCTACGCCAGGCGGTGGGTCGAACCCGTCGTACTGGGAGGCAGACGAAGCACTCTCTGCTGCGCCTCTTGAGGTGCACGGGTACGCGACGTACTTGTGGGAGACCGACTTCTTCACGACGAACTACGGGGACGGCGTAGACTTCCAAGCCTTGTTTGCAGCCAACGCCGGAAACTACAACGGCTTCAGGTTCACGTACCGAAACGAGCTGCTGTACGTCTCGGACATGGAGAACGGGACGCACCCAGCATGGTCGAACTCCGAGTACGAAGAGCACGGGTGGCACACTACGGCTGGAAGCTCGCGCAGCGGCGATGCCGAGCTCACACACAACGGGGTCAAAGACAGGTTAGGTGCGCACTTCGGCACGCAGACAGGGCCCGCCTCGGCTGATGAGATCAGGGCGAGGTTTGGTGACGTCAACGGCGAAGGCATCACGGCCTTCTTCAAGAACTTCGTCGTCTCTACTCCGGGCCGCTTCGTCCGGCCTTGGTTCAGAGCTATCGCTCCAGTGGCAGACCCCAAGCTGCGTATCTATCTGATCCGTGACGTCGTTGCCTCAGGAGGTTCGACGATCAGGCTCAAGTCGTACTACGGAGCAGGTACCTCGAGCCCTTACGCCATCCCAGGCTCTACCGCGGAAGCGACGGTCAACCTGGTGGATGCCAACATCGTCTACTCTGTCGCGCTGGACATGACGGGCATCTCCGCCAACCAGCCCTTCTACTTCACTCTCGAGCGAGACTGGACGAGCAGTGACGAGACCCTGCTCTCAACGGCATGGCTCCTCTACGCCACGGTGAGGAGCTCGTGAGTATAGGCGCAGCAACCTTTCGCGCATTCGTGAAGTATGCGGGGGTGGGCTGGGACATACACGGTTACCGGGAGGATCCTTCCGGTGCGAAAGTTCAAAAACTCTTGGAGAAAAAGCGGCAAGAGAAGAAGGAGTGGGACGAGAAACACCTACCAACTCTTTCACGAGCGCTCGACAAGCACCCTTATCCGAGCAGGCCGAAGCCCGGGATTCTTAGGCAGCTAGTCGGCGCGGGAACTTCTAGGAAACAGCAACGAAAGTATCAGCAGCAGGTACACGAAGTAAGTGCTCGAAGGGCACAAGCTATGCGATCTCTAAAGCATCTTCCTCCTAGCCCAGAAGAGGACTTCGAGGTTGTTCACGGCCTTCGCAGAAAAACCCCGTTCGACGAGGAGTCGAGCCGAGGCTACAAGCTGCACAGCATCATAGGTGTAGAAAGCGGTCTTGACGATCTAACGACCGACGAGGTTTACTCGAGAAACCCAACGAGACGAAGCTTGTCGAAGAAGCAGCTTCGCGACGTCATGGACAAGTACGAAAAAGGGTTGAGCTTTCGCTTGTCCACGCACGAAGATCCCGAGACCAGGCGGGCAGAGCAACAAGCGGGACAGGCATTTTTGAACAAGGCGAAGCACCTGCTGAAAGACAAGGACACGAAGGTGGTTCGCTTGGAGTACGAATGAGGCTGGTTAGCGTTCAGAAGGGTGTGCTCCACATCCAGTGGCAGTGGCTGCCTTGCTGGCTGGCCCTGAACCCCCTGACCAAGGACGTGGTCGCCCAGGAGCTCATGGACCGTGTCCTGCTCGGGGGAGTCACTACGTCCGAGGAAGACCTCGATGCCATGAGCCAGTGGGTCAAGGAACGCTTCTGCGCCCTGTTCCCGGCCTTCGACGGCCTGGGCGACTACCTCGAGGCCTTGAGGCACGTTCGGCAGGCAGAGGAGCCCTCAGAGGCCGCTTGACGATAAGTGTATTCTCTGTATTCTCATTGAGTGGCGAGGAGAGCAGGTCAGGCCAAGAAGGCGAAGCCGACGACTGTGCGGCTCGAGGAGAAGCTAGACCTGTGGGTCCGGCGCCTGGCTCTTGAGCACACCGACGGCCAGAGCGGAGTCCTGAACGACGCCGTGGCGTTCTACAGGGACCACCTCGAGAAGAAGAGCGAGCAGCTGTTCGACACGATCGTGGGGGAAGCCGAGCATGGATAAGACTCCTCGGACTCACACCGAGCCCTTTCCGAGGAGTGTCGAGGAGCTCGTGGCCCTGTTCAAGAAGGTGGTGACTCTTCCAGACGTCGAGGAGATCAACGTCACCTCCGAGGGCTTTCGTGTGCGCCGACTGGTGGGCGAAGACGAGGATGTCATCCCTCGAAAGGGCAAGCTCGACGAGCACCTGGACCCGGACTTTGTCCTGAACCAGCTTGCTCTGAATGACGCGCTGGTGGAGCTGCCGTTCGTTCCTGACGCCCACCCGTACCACAACATGGAAGCTGCGATGCAGATGCTCACTGACCGCGATGTGCGTCCTGCTTTCTTCTTTGCACCAGAAGGTCCCTGGGTAGCTGCCTACTTCGATTTGGACAAAGACCCGCCCCCGACTCATGTGCTGGGATTGCGGATCGTGTACTCTAAGTCAGAGACGTACAGGGAGAAGTTCGTGGTGGTGGGGAGTTCCTCGGGCTACCTTTCAGACTCTTCCTTTGGCGTCATCATCGACATGGGGATCTAAATGAGACTCGACAAAGTACTGGAGCGTATCGGCGCGCAGATCGTGAAGGCAGACAAGGATGGCTCGAAAGTCATCCTATTCATTCGCGTCGGCAAGGGCGAACTGAACACGGCGCGGTGGAAGAAGTCAGTGGAAGAGCTCCTGCTGGCCTGCTCCGAGCAGAAGGAGCCAACGTGGCACGTCGACGTATCGAAAGCGTTCTTCACTCAAGGAGGAGTCGTGAAGTATCTGTGGAGGTTCATCTTCTCAGGAGATGCTCGTCACGGAACAGAAGACTTCGGACGCTCGGTCATGCGAAGCCTGAGCGTGGGTGGCGAGGTGATGTCCATGCCCCTCGTCGGCCAGGTGCAGTACGAGTTCGATCCCGCCAAAGGGAAGATGAAGGGCGGCCACGACTCCAAGAGAGCTGCGGTAGCTCGGTCCGTGGGCCTCAGCGGAGGTAACATCCAGTGAGCAACGTAGGAGGCTTTGTTGGTGCGGACGGCGAGTCCAACGTACCGAACGGCATTGTCGACATGGCCTCCATGGGCGAGGACCTGACTCTCGACCAGGAGCTGGAAGAGAAGCTTCACGAACTGTGGAAGAGCGCGGCCCAGTACACAGAGCTCGAGGCCAAGTACAAGCTCGAGATCATGTTCACGGAAGACCGGAGCATGCATAGGCCCTTCGGTGGGTTCATCTTCGCCATGTCGAACGGAGGGTTTGCGCACGGTGGTGGTGACGAGGCCATCTACTTGTGCACAGCCAAGGTCGACAAGGATGGTCAGACGAAGACGTGCAACAACCCTCTCGATCTGAAGTGGATCGGCAAGGACAAGGCTATCTGCCCGAAGTGCCGAAACATTGTGAATCCCAGGGACTTGTGCGGGCAGGTGTATGCCAAGCTGCCCATGCAGAAGTGGGCTACACTCATCACACGGTTCTTCCAAGTACTCGACTGCAACGCGGACATACGCATCGGCAGTCTCTCCGGCGACCTGAGGCGTACCACGGCCAAGGAGATGGAGAAGAGCGCCCACGGAGACAAGATCAACGCTCTGCGCCTCGGCCGGAGCTGGAGCATCTACCCACTAGCCAACATCATCAAGGACACCGCCGCAGGAGCTGACCTGTATGGGCGCATCCGAGCCTTCCTAAATGCGTGACCGCCATGCCCCTCACTTTCGGACAGATAGCGAACAAGGTCTCAGAGCTGCTCTCCAAGATAGCTCTCAAGGAGAACTTCGTCCTTCACCTGCGGGCGAACTACAAGTCCTCTGACGCTGGCGAAGCAGAGATGTACGTGGTGCGGGAAGACCACGCCACGGTGTCCGAAGACCACATCGACAGGTTCATCGAGGACACTGTCGACGAGATAGATCAGTTGAGGGCGGAGCTACTTCAGTGGCAGAACCTCCCGATACCATCACCAGAAGACGAAAAGCCGAAGGTGGCCAAGAAGGGAAAGAAGCGTGGATCTTCACGTAGACATCAGAATCAATCCCCACCCGGAGACGGTGGAACCGAAGAAGCTTGATGAGCTGCTCGACGGTGAGTTGGTCGAGTTCGAGAAGTGGTTCCTTGCCCGTCAGAGGGACAAAGGACATCAAGCCACAGGTCTGATCAGTGCGGAGAGGAGCATGGTCAAGACGTACATCCTCTACGCCTCCACCAAGAGGAGAGAATAGTCCTATGTCAACGACTCTGACGATGAACGAGCAGTGCTCTCGTTGTACTCGGGAGGAGCGTCGAGAGGTGTCGCTGAAGGAAGCGGCCGAGCTCAGCAAGTCAGGGCTTCAGAAGCCGGCTGCTGTGAAGATCTTCTTCGACGGCGAAGAAGTCATCGAACTGGACAGTCTGTGCAACACGTGCAGGAAGATCGTCCTCAACCACGCCAAGATCATCAACAAGAAGCTCACTCAGAAGTCCTCGTTCAGGACAAAGAAGAAAAAGAAAAAGGACGAGGACGAAGACTGAGGCAAACGAAAGGCCTCCCAGTAGGGGGCCTCTCGTTTCTGACCTAGGCAGTCCTAGGCTTTGGGCATCGGTCCGGCGTAGTGGGTGACTCCCCACTGTGGGTGCATGAGCTGCTCGGGGACGTCGTTGTCGACGACTTCTCCGTATGAGCGAGACTCGAGCTCCTCGTCGCTCGCCATGAACAGCTTGCACAGTACGTCGCGGACGTACTTGCGATCTGCTGCGATGGTGATGGCGATGTAGTCGCCATCGAAGAAGCTCGTTCCCGTGCGGGCTTCTTCGACCAGTGCCGAAGGCTTCAGGCCATCGAGCAGCATCCGGCGACACCAGTCGCCGACGTCGTCCTCGAACAGGATCTTCAGGACACACCTCTTGCCTCGCTTCTTGTGCTCCACGTCGAAGGAGGATGAGATCTTCCTTGCTCCGAGAATGAGGGTGGCGACGAGCTGGGTGAGGTCGCCATTCTTTGGGGTTTTCTTGTATGTGAGACGCATGTACGTTCTCCTTTCAACTACTCATAGGCCGTTTTTTGCCCGTTTTGACGCAGGCAAAAGAACGAGAGAACGAAGCCCCAGCCGTAAAGCCAGAGCTTCGTTCTCTCGCTTCGTCGGGACCGAACGTAGTGAAGGAGAACGCTCGTGGAACTACCGTCCCACTATCTTATAGGTCAGTTGCGCTGCTGTTTCGCGACGCGATTCGCGTCTGCGCTATCTCGGTGACGCACAGCATTTCCTCGACCAACTGTGGAAGCTCCTCGAGGGCGCCACGGTTATCGAGGAGGTAGTCGAACTCGATGTCTGGAATGCTGAGCAGTTCAGCTTCGGACTGATGAACGTCAGTGTTGCCCTTCACAAGCGAGCGTTCTTTGGCTTCGTCGAAGCCGCGCAGCAGCTTCACGATGACGCCGCCTCGCCGACGGATCCCTTGGATCTCGTTCTTGAACCGGCAATCGGTGATGACCCACTTCTGCCAGGGGGTCTCGGTCTGGGCGATGATGTTGTTCCAGCAGGAGTCGACCCAGATGTCTGCGTGGATCCTCCGACCCCATTCAGTGCCCAGGGTTTGGAGAATCAATCTTGGAGTGAGGTAGCCTTCGTAGGTCACCCCATCTTCGGCCTGGTACGTGTTGCGTTTGGCGTGCTCGATAGCGCGCTCACGGTCAGGGCCCTGAGTAGGGATGCCATGACGCAGCTGAAGCATCGCTTTGCCCGTGCGAGGATCGAGTCCTCGGAGAGGGATGTCCAGCAGGTCTTCTCTGTGCTGCGACGGCCCGTACAGCTGGTCTTCGGTGAGCTGCGGAAAAGCTATCTTCGCCATCTGCTTCAGGGGTGTGGCGAAGGCGGTTTGATGGAACCCGTGGAAGCTCTCGAGGAGGTCTCCCACGGTGTTCTTGCCTGACTTGCGAACTCCGGCCAGGGCGATGACGATGACGTTCTTCACTCCTTCTCTCCGTCACCTTCTCCGATGCGCAGGGGAGGAGTCTCCTCGAGAGGAGTGGCTCGGGGCACGAGAGTCTGGGAGCCGTAAGCGTGATCGCAGGCTTGCTTACAGAGCTTCTCGAGAGCTGCGAGCTCTTCCATCTCGAAGGTCTTTCCTGCGTCCGGGTCTCTCTCGAGCTCTTCCGGGGACACGATCTTTTGGATCTGAGCCACTGGCCTCGAGTGGATACCTCCGTCGAGGTCGACCAGTTTCAGGTGCATCTGGATGCTCCCTAGGCGGAGAAGCGCCAGGGTGACGTGCTCGGGCTTCTTCTCTTCTTGTTCTTCAGGCATGAGACTCCTTTCGATTTGCTCATAGGCGGGAATGGCGGGTGTCGGGTACACTAACCCAGCAGTGCCCTACTCGTCTGCACAGATTTCGCAAATGATGATGGCCCAGAACTCTATGTTCGGGGGCCAGGCTGCGTACGCTCAGCAGCTCGCGTACCCGATGCGCGCAGCCATGAATCCGGGCATGGCGCCACCACCGCCACCAGCTCCTCCTCCTATGGGGTTTATAGGAGCTGCGACTAGTGGGCAGACAGGGATGTTCGGGGAGCAGATATCTGCTCAGTTCGGCGCCACGATGAACCAGGGTGCTCACATGGGCGTGGGTGCCGCTGGTCTCGGGTTGGGTGCCGCTGTCGGACTCGCAGGAGGACCTGTTGGTCTGGCACTTGGCGCGGCCACAATGGCTCCGACCTACGCTGCCCACAAGGCGGTCGACGTTTACGGCGGCAACTTCATGCAGGGCATGAACCAACAAGCCGCTCTCAACTCGACTCTGCGATCCAACTTCAGCTTCTTCGGTGGACAGGGCCGTTTCGGTAGAGGGTTCGATCAGGGGCAGATGGGCCAGGTCGGCCAGATGATGGCCCAGGAACTCAGGTCCAACGTGTTCACCTCGGCAGGAGAGCTCAACCAGCTCATCTCTGGCGGAGCTGAGGCAGGCATGTTGACGGGTGTGCGTGACGTGCAGCAGTTCACGCAGAAGTTCCGCAAGATGATAGACACGCTGAAAACCGTTCAGCGTGAGCTTGGAGGCTCTCTAACGGAGGCTCTTACGTTTGTTCGCCAGGCAAAGGGGGCTGGCGTATTCCAAGAGATAGACAGGAACCAGTTCGCCGTTGGCATCCGAGGTGCTGAAGCTGCGTCAGGCCTGTCTCGTGACCAGCTCATGGGCCTTGCGACGCAAGGCGCACAGATCTCGAGAGCTGTCGGTGGTTACGGTAGGCAGGGCGCCACAGGAGCTCTGCGAATGGCCTCTACTCTTGGTGGGGCTGTTCAGAGCGGAGCTATCAACGAGGAGCTGCTCAGTGAAGCCACTGGGGGTCTTACGGGTGCTGACGCACTGCAAGCCATGGTTGGGCAGATGATGCAGCGCTCAGCCCGGTTCAGCCGACGAGGCATGGGAAGGTTCTCTATGTTCGCTATGGCGAACGAGGAGGGAACTGGCCTCGACGCAGGCATGATGGATAGGTTCTTGTCGGGGGACATCTCCACCAGCGAGGTGCGTAGAGCAGCGCACGGTAACGTACGCCGAATGGGTAGAGCTCGAGCGCTGAACCAGCAGGGAGTTCTTCGAGGAGCCATGCTCGAGCAGGGCGGATTGGCTGGCCAGATAGGCATGATGCGACTGATGTTAGGCGATCGTGTCATGAACCAGAGTGATGACCTGGCTTCCTTGGTTCTTCAGCGTCGCTTTCGTATGAGCCGCCCCCAGGCCGAAGTCATGATGTCCTTGATGCGGAATCAGGGATCGATCGCAGAGAGGGAGGCTCATGACCGAGTAGGCGCCGAACGTCAGCAGGCTTTGGAAACGGACGTCGCACGAAACCGGAGCGTGGACTCTTTCATGCGCCATCTCCAGCACGGGCTGGAAGAGCACACTGGAGTGATGCGGGCTCGAGAGATGGGCAGGAACCTGATGTCCCGCGTGTCGTCTCTCGTCGAACGCGCCATGAACGATGCTCTGGGCATCGCTGAGAACCAGGTCACTGAAAGGGATCGTAGTTCCTTGAACAGAATGGCGATGGGAACAGCGACTGAGGAGGATTTCCAGCGTCTAGGGGTAGGTCAGGGCATTGCCGCCTCTGCTGCGCGAGGGCAAAGAGGCTTTGACCTGAACCGGCGTGGCCTATTGCAGTTGGGCAACACACCTGCTGACACTTTGCGGTCTCGAGGCATAGACACGACCGGCATGGGAGTAGTGACTGCGACAAGAGAGATAGAGGCAGCAGCTGCGGCGCGTGGAGGTACTCTCATTCTCGAGAGGGACCGCGCTGCGCTGGAAGAACTTGAGAAGGATAGCGAGCGCACGATGCGGAGAATCGGTAGAGCTCGTCTGCTTGCTCTCGAGTCAGGTGACCCGTCGCAGTTCTATCAGGAGTTTGGGGGCAACGCGAACGCGATCGATGCCTACATGAGCCGCAACGACATTCCCATCGACGTAGAGACTGATGTGAGCATCGGCTCCATGATGCGTATGGGCGGAGGTCTCCTGAACCAAGGAGGTCTCCTGGGTGACGCCAGAAGCGTGCACAGCAGAGCTTTGCGTAACGTAGGAGGTATGGGGGGTCAGATAGCGAGCATGGTCGGCAGAGGTGCCGCAGCCTTTGCCATGGGTGCTGATATAGGCACCGTAGGTGACATGCTTGGTCTCAGGTCCATGTCTAACCTTGGTAGCCGCAGTGAGCGAGCAGCAACCTTCCTGTCTATGGGGGCAGGCCGCAGCAGAGATAACTCTTTTGTGGGAAGGCTCATGAGTGACGCTAACCCACTTGCCATGGAAGCAGCGGTAGGCAACGAGGAGTTCAGAAGAGCACTTACCGACGTTCTGGAGACGGAGAGCGAGGGAGAGATGCCTTTGAGGCTGTCCGCTTTGAATCAGCGCGCTGCGCAACTGGGGGACCCAGCACAACAGCGAGAGGCTCTCAAGCTCGTGGCGGAGATACAGTCTCAGGTGCGGGGCGGTCGTGTAGTCACTGGTTCTGTAAGAGCTGCCGCAGAAGCAGTAGTCAACGGCACTAGCAGAGAGCGTCAGATTCAGCTCATGCAGGAGCGGGCGAACATCGGAAGAGGTTTCGAGTCTCTTTCTGAGTCAGCTGAAGCAGCCGGTCTTGTGACGATGTCAACTATGTCCACACGACTCTCGGAGGCGTACTACAGCAACGACATGCCTGGCAGCGAGATGATGGACCTTCAGATGGGTCTCATCTCAGAGATAGCAGGACTTGACACGGGGGGTGAGCAGTACGGAGAGCTTGCGAGGGCCGCAGGGTCTGACTCAAGACAACGCGCAATACTTCGGTCAGCGGCTAACTACAGACAGCTGTCGAGAGCTTTGTCCGGGCGAAGTCGCAGAGGGCTTAGAGGTAGAGCAGAGACAGCCATGCGTCAGCTTACTGGCGGCACCTTGGGTGAGATGGACCTCACCGTCATGCGCAACGGCAGGGAGGTGTCCATTCAGGGAAGGAACGTGGCTGCGCGAGTCGAACGCATCATGCGGCAAGGCGGGGAAAACGCTGATCGGATACAGGCACAGATGACGGCGCACCTGGAGGGTCTCGGTGTTGAGGGGTCCGGTGACATGCTCAAGGACTACAGACGAGCCATTTCCGATAGTGACTTGGATGAGACGGAAAGGCACAACCTCATCCGTCAGACAAGTAGTAACGAAGACCTACAAAGGGTGCAGCGCGAGGCTCTGGAACGCAGACAACGACAGCAGAATCCGCTGGACACCACACGCAACGATCTCTTGCGCCGCATAGCGTCCAACCTAGAAAAGATAAACATCGGTGTCCAGGCGGGCATGCCGCCCGGAGAAGAGACCAACTCAACACCGGAAAGCAAACCATTGGAGTAGTAGATGGCCAGACAAGAAGTTACTCTCAAGTTCAAGGTCGGCGAGCGCCGCGTAGAGGTCAAAGCGTACGACGCCGTAGGAGTAGAAGACGCCTACGAGAACCTCCTGAAGGGCGTGCTGCACCGCTTCGCCACAGGCGAAGACTGGGTTCAGCCTGTCCCGAGAGAAGTCAAAGACTTCATGATCAGGACCAACCTGTTCATCTAGAGAGCGTCCAGCCCGGACAGGGGATCATCTTCGGGAACTGCGCTGAGAGCGCTCGAGGAAGCCTCGTCTGAAGCCTCTTGAGCTCGACGAACTACTCGAGATCTAGGTTGAGCACTGTCTGCCAATGTGACGACACCGTGCCGAGCGCGAACCTCGTTTAGGATCGCAGTGCTCCTAGCATCTCTGGCCACATCAGCTTCGTCTCTCTTCCTGAACTCTTCTGCGATCTGATCTTGAGCTCTGTTCACATACTCAGAGAAGCGCTGGTTGGTGGCGTTGTGAGCATCAAGGATCGCTTGGTTCGACTCTTTTAGCTGTGTGATATCCACAGCACTTTGCTGAATGCGGTCGAGCTTGTTGTCGATCCAGTTGTAGCCAGCGACGGCCGACCCCAGGACGGCAATCGTCAGAGAGTAGCGAGCCCAGTGGGTCTCGGCCTTCTTCCATATCCCGGACCAGCGGCTGTTACGAGGCTTCGACTTACGGTCTTTTTTCTCGGCTGAGTCGTCCATGCACACAGGATACACCGCCGAACTCCAGATCCGTGTATGCTGACACCATGGCTGTTTTCATCTCGGTGGCGACTGATCCCTTTGAGGAGACCTTCTCAGAGAATAGAGTCTCCTTGCCGCTTCAGAGCGTAAGGCGGCCTCTTCGTGGGATTCAAATCAAAGAAGACACCTACGCTTCAATCAGGGTTCTCAGTGCCACAGGAGATCCCGTAGGACTGTTCGACTCGAGCTCGTCCGAGGTTACGAACGGAATCGGAAGATCTTCGGACTATGCCAACTTCATCATCCAGAATCTCCAAGAGAGCCGGGTGGAGAAACAGCAGATTGTCGAGACCTTTGGCGAAGACTACATCTTCTTCTTCGGAGAGCGTCCGCGGTTTATCACCGTGCGAGGTGTCTTGCTGAACACGGCAGATTTCAACTGGAAGAGTGAGTTCTGGAAGAACTACGAGGAGTTCTTGCGTGGAACGAAGTTGGTGGAACTCAACGCACGCATGTACCTGTACTTCGACGACATCGTAGTTGAGGGTTACATAGTCAGCGCGTCGACGAACCAGCAGGCCATGACGCCGTATCATCTGCCGTTCAACTTTCAGATGTTCGTGAGCAACTACGCGATCCTCTCGAGTGTAGGCTCTGTGTACTTCCAGGGATCGTTCGCAGATCAAGGAGACACGGCTATCCCTGCTGGTGGCCTAGTGGCTCCCACTGATGCTGAACAGGCTGCTGCGGCTTCAGATGCTGCTCGTATTGGCGCTGGCGGTGGTCTTCTCGGGTTCCTGTCGGCGTCCAGTGAGTTCCTTCAGAATGCGTCGTTCAGCGTGCAGTCCACGCTGGAGAACATTCGCAACACGTTCTACGGAAGGCGGCTCGTACTTCCCGAAGGCTTAGGTCAAGCGGTTGCTACGCCGACGATCAGTAACCAGGCCAGCTTCTCACCACCCAAGACAGCACTGCCCATCCACGAGATGACGGACGAGTACGTCAACATACAGCCAGGACAGGCTGCGTATGACGAGAGGGAGATCCAACGGGTGAACGAAGAGCTCAGGCTCAGGGAGCCTGAAGAGCTTGAGAAGAGGGCACGTGCTGAGCTTGCGGAGTGGGGTATCTTCGTGACCCGACGAGAGACGGAGTATCTTCTGCTCGGCCGCGCCGCCTTTGCGGGTTCTCAGAAGTTTGGGAGCTTCGGTATTCGACAAGCAGACGGTGTGTTCTCTAATCCGCTAACAGCGTAGACTGCCGACCATGACCGTTGCACAGCACCTGCATCTGCGGGCCTTCTTGGAGGGCGTCGAAGTACCAGTGATTGCAGCGACCATCCAGTCGCAAAAGAACGCACCGGCGACGTGCATCCTGCAAATCCCTGCCAACGACTACGCTCTGGACCTGCTTCCAAGAACGTTGGTGCACGTGTTCTTCAAGGACCTGTACAACTCGGCGCCTCCAGAAGAGATGGTGTCTGTTGCTGGTCCTGGTATACGTGTGGGCCAAAGAGACGAAGGTATAGATCCGGAGCTCGAGGGTCTGTTTCCGCCAGAGAGGTTTCAGTCCACCCCAGACCAAGATCTCACCGACCTCGAGAACGACAACTACAAGCTTTGCTTCGGCGGTGAAGTTCTCGGTGTGCAGTTCTCTAAGGCTCCAGGCAACAGGTCCATCGTTCTTCAGTGCTTGGATTGGTCCAGCTACTGGGACATCGCGTACCAGTACCAGGTCTCTGGCATGTCCCTCGGCGGCGGCGGCATCCGGGCAGCGTTCACTGGGGCCTCGACCTCGCTGTTCAACTCGTTCCTAGACGGCAGCGCCGACATCATCACGAACATCATGAGCACGCCCCCTAGGAGCTACCCTCGTCTCAGGGGGAGCCTGCTAGGCGCGTTGGTTCACGTCATCGAGGCTATCGGTGGGACCTACTTCGGCCGTAGAGCAGTAAGGGGCACGAACGACTTCTTCAGTCTTGCTGAGATGCGTCTACACCTGACTCAGATGGTGGGGGCGAACCCGTTCCGACAGAATGATGAGATCCGCTTGTTGCGGTCTCGCGGTTTCGGTTCGCTGTTCCGAAGAAGCCTGAGTGGTCTGGGGAAGCTCGTCAGCATCCGACAGGTTCTCCTTGCGCTTCAGAAGTACATCTTCCACGAGCACGTTCCTATCACTACGCCCAGGTTCATTCCTGCGCTTACAGACCCCTCACTGCCGAACTACGAGACGGTGTCTATCAGGCAGGACGAGGAAACGAGGCCGTTGGCTCGAGTAGCCAATCAGGTGAAGTCTCGCGCCAACGAGATGCAGCAACGTCAGGCCAGAAGCACGGATTCTGAAAGTGCACGCAGGCAGAGTGATCGAAGGTCTGGTCTACAGCCTGAGATACAGAGGATCGTGCGGATCCTGAACAGAGCTGCTTCGCAAGCTAGGCAGGTCGGTCTTCAGGGAGGAGGGAACACGCGACTCGCTGACTTCTATGCCATACCTGACGTGTCTCGAGCTTTCACGGCAGCCGCCAACAAGTTCGTGCGGATTCTCGACGCCACACGAAGGGGGCAGCGGCCTGGAGTCAGAACGCACACGTTCTACGCTCCGGGCACGCGAAGCGAGGTCCTTGTCACGAAACTGCTCACTGAGATCGCAGAGGACATGCAGCGCGTGTTGAACTCCAGACACAGACGCCGGGTTCAACGGACCAGCAGCCAGCCATATCCTCCTCCCAGGCTTCTCACCAACATCTACCGTCCTGACGTTTGGATGGTTGCTCCGCCCCGGTGCAACGTCATCTTTCCCGAGCTCTACTCGAGCTTCACATACGGTCGTGACTTCAACAGGGAGGTCACACGTCTTTTGCTGAGGACACACTCAGCCCTGTTCGGCAGCGACATACTGTTCGATGGTTTCTACATGTCCCCAAGCAGGTTGCACGGACAGAGGACGAACAGGAGCATTGGGAAGGGGAAGGTCGGGAAGAACCCGGACCATACTGACGCTCCGGCCTGGGTAGTGAGAGACCTGATGGAGCACGAGCTGTTCACAGGAATCATTCCCACGTTCGAACGCATGAGTGACCTGAACCTGCACGCGATACGGGGTGGGGAGCTGCGGCTGTCCAACGGAGCTCGCATTGGGTACGCACAGCTTGCAGCCAACCACATCTTCTTTCAGTACAGGTTCAAGTCTCGCCAGCTCCAGCTTTCGGGGAAGTTCAATCCCTACCTGGCACTGGGGTTCCCCTGTGTGGTCATCGACAAGTACATGGCCGTAGATCAGCTTCGGGACGGAGATTACGACAACGCCATAGCAGCAGGACTAGCCACTGCCATTGCTGAAGGTGAAGGCGACTTCGATCTTGGAGGCCCTCCTTCTGAAGAACGTGCGCAAGTACGTGAGGCGAACATCGCCCGTGTTCGCGAAGTTTTGGGAGACGTGTTGACCAAGCGTCCCAACACGCACTACCTCGGCACGCCCGCGTCGTTGATGCATACGCTAACGGCCATGCAGGGAGGAACGACCCAGCTACAGATGGGCTATGCCAGAACCAACAACGAAAGGACAGAGTTCCTCGGAGACAACGTAGCTCAGACTCCACGAGCTCGTCGGGTAAGGAATCAGTCAGTACCAAGTGTGGTTGCTGCCCTAGAGCCGCCATCTATCGGCAGCCGTGGTCCTCGAGGAGGACGCATAACTGAGGTGGTCGATGTAACCAGCCGCTACAGGAGGAACCTTCCCAGGTCAACGAGAGGAGCTCAGCTTAGGAGGTCACTCCTCCAACGGGACACACGCGAGGCCACGTTGGCTCGTCTTCAGGCGGCGGGAGTACATAACGCGAGCGACATAGTTCGTGACGCAGCGAAGGCTGGTGCGTTCAACGAAGAGACGGCCTCGAACCAGAACCGAGTCCGTGAACACCTCAGCTCGACACGCCTTCCTCTATACGTGGGGTCGAGACGGTACAGCGGCCGTAGACGCAGAGGAACACGAGTGCGTGTCGGCATAACGCAGCCTGCAAAGGACTACGGTCCGGAGGTAGTGGCCCTGGTGGGTACGGCTGGCCGCGTTCAAACGTCCACGGAAGACGCTCGAGAGGTTCTGGTCACGTTCAGCGCTTACCGAATAGAAGAAGAGGTTGGTGTCTACAACAGGGAGTACGAGGATGTTCCTCCGGAGGAGCTCACTTTCCCGCCTTGGTACGGAGAGCACTACCGGAGCAACAACATTGGTGGGCTGTACTCCTACTTCTTCGGAACAGGCTCTATCACAGACCCACTGTCTGTGATCACTGGGCGAGCGCCTTCTTCAGACCAGGTGCATAACGAGTTCGACGGAGGAACCATCGGGGGTATGGCTCCTGCGCAAGAGAGAAGTGTTCGTATTGCTTTCCAGCAGCGCTTCTCGAAGGTCGCTGAAGCAGCCGCTACGAGTGAGTCGGTGCTGTCGAGTGATGACCAACGGCCAACTCCTGGGTTTAGCTCCAAGCCGGAGGGGATCATAGGTCCGCCAGGAGAGCCCGACCCAGAGGACAACCAAGGACGCACCCTGGCGGAGGTTGAGGCCAGAAGTCCGATCAATGTTGCACTGGAAGAGGTTGTGCGTGCCTACTCCCAGGTGAAGCTGAACCACTACGACGTTCACCAGTTCATCAGGGCGTACACGTGGCGTCCCATCGCTACGATGGTTGACATGTTCGGTACGGCTAACCTAGAGATCAGTGATGACGGAGAGGTGCTCCGTGGAAGGGAGGGCTTTCACTCGAGAGCCTTCGGCGAGTACGACGACCTGAGGCAGCTCGTGGGGCAAGGCGAAGGAAACCGCCCGCAGAGGATTCTAGGCCTCGACACACGGGACCAGGACGAGCGGGACGACTCGGACAGTCCTACGAGAGATGAGCGCATAGCAGCGCGCATGGACACCAGGAAAGAGAAGCGCACGCAGGTGCTGAAGTACCTGCAAAACCTTTTGAGCTCACGAGGCATTCTGGGCTGATTGCCAGCACCTTCGGTCAGGGAGTACACTCCGAGCGTGGGCACACGCTACAAGAGCACAGTCATCAAGGGCATCGGCAAGAGCCGAAAGGGTAGCCCTACCATCAGTTTGCAGACTCTGATCGACAGGACAAAGTCTGCGGCGTTCCTGGACGAGCTCTTGAAGCTGTCCCGGCTCGACAAGGCGACGAAGGCTGAGCTCGAGGAGGCCACAAAGGTTCTCACTGAGCCCAAGCACAAGGTCGTCAGGAAGCACATCGAAAGGGGTGTAGTTCCTGCGGCCATCTCTCCAGGCATTTCTGCCGCAGCACGTGGCGTACGAGCCTTCGTAGACGCCAAGAGAGGCCGCGGAGGCAGCGCCGCTATGAAGGCCATCAAGGACACCACCCGCGGAGGTGTCGTCTCTGATGTGGTCCGGGGCGGATTGGTCGGTACGGGCATCTCTGTTGGCTCTCACGGCCTACAGAAGCAGCGCGCCAAGGAAACCATCGAGAAGTTCATGCCGAAGAGGCGCCGCCGCAGGAGAAAGTGATGCCGTTCCAATCCAAGCGGCAGCAGAGAGCCGCGTTCGGCGGTCATATTCCAGGCTTCTCGAAGTCCAAGGCCAAGGAGTGGGCGGACAAGACCAACTTCTCGAAGATCCCCGACAGAGCTCCCGCAGAAAAGGGCAAGGAGACCCTCCTGACGAAGAAGCGTAAAGGCAAGCTCAAGAAGGCCTCGGCTAACCTACGGGGTGCCAACAACATCATCCAGCGCCTTCGTGCGGCCGGATACACCAAGTCGGCAGACAAGCTCACGAGAGAGCTCGCCAGGGATGCTAAGATCGATCCTGTAGCCGTCAGCATCATGCAGGGGCCAGCAGCTCTGAAAAGGCAGCGCGAGAAGGAGAAGTCCTCTGCGGACGCCCTGGTCTCTCTGTGCACCAAGCTTGCTGTGAGCCTCAGCAGCCTGTCCACGGCAAACATCGGTACAGCTGTGAAGTCCCCTGGATCTTCGGTATCCAAAACCATGAGCAACAAGGCTCAGCGCGTTGGTCGATACAAGGGCGTCTCCACCAACAACAGTCTCAAGCCACCGGGAAGAGCTCTTTCGAAGCAGATCGTGAACCCCCGCAGAAACATCCGGGATGCCATGACTGCTTTTGCGAAGTGATTCTCTCCTATCAGTACGTGAAGGAGAGGCTATGTCCAAAAAAGATGAAGAAGAGCTCGTAGACGACTTCGTGAAGGAGGGCGTCGATTACGCCAAGCGCAGGGCTCAGCAGAGGTACAAGCAGCTGCGCGGCAGGCGCGGCCATGAGCAGCAGATGTGGGAGAAGTGGGTCTCAGGAGGCAAGAAGACCAAGGACCTCGAGCCTCTACTCGAGTCGATCGACCCCATGATCTCCCGAGAAGCAAGCAAGCGAGTGGCTGGTCTTGGCGGGCGTATCCCCAAGACCACGCTGCAAAACGAGCTCAGAAACCACGCAGTCACCGCACTGCACAACTACCAGCCCAACAAGGGATCTCAGCTCAGTACGTACATCCACACGAACTTCAAGCGGGTGACCGACTTCGTGGCTCAGAACCGGAACACGAAGAAGATGCCTCGTACGAAGGTGGAGAAGTACCAGGAGTTCCAGAACGCGAAGGAAGCGTTCAAGAACAAGATGGGGAGAGAGCCTACAACCATGGAGCTCAAGGCCATGCTCCCCAGGTGGTCCACCAAGGTTCTCAACGAGATGGAGCGAGGCTTTGGTCAAGAGGTCTTCTCGAATATGGGTACGCCGCTCGAAGGTGACTACTCTCCCGAGGATGACGTGCGCGGTGCATACCTGACCGTGAAGCCGCTCATGACAGCCGAGGAGCGCCGGTTCGCTGAGAAGCACTACCCGCCAGCAGGCAAGCGGCAGATGAGCATAGCCGCTATCGCTCGAGCCATGAACATTCCGCAGCACAAGGCCTACCGCATCAAGAAGAAGGTCGAGCAGAAGATGCAGAGGGTGAGGAAGAAGCAGTGACCGCACAGTCCGACATCGAGGCACGCAACGAGCTCCTCGACGACCTCAAGGAGGCCGTTGACGAGTGGTACGATGCAGAAAAGAAGCGCATCGAAGACGAAGTCACCTTCGTCAAGAGCGTGCTTCGTGGTCGGACTGGGTCCGAGCGCCTTGCTCGGGCCAACACAAGGGAAGCGCAGATACTCGTCATCGACGACATCAACACTTTCTTGGCTGGGGTTTCTTCCTAGCCTTTTTTTGCCTGAGTGATCTGTGGCCTCGGACGTATACGCCAACGCCAAGTACCTGATGGCGACGGACAGCCTCGGTTGGGTGAACGCATCCAACACGTTCAGAGCCATGCTGGTGTCAGATTCGTATAGCTACAGCCACGCACAGACGTATGTAGCTGACGTGATTGCTTCTGAGGTCTCGGGCGGTAACTACGACAGGATAGACGTGGTCAACAGGACTGCGTCACTAGATCTCGCAGGAGACCGGGCGCTGCTCGATGCAGATGACCTGTTGTGGTCTGGTCTGACAGGTGTGATCGCCTCTGGGGTTGTTATCTACAGGCGCATAGGGGTAGACGACTCGACGCCAAGTGACGACCCCTTGCTCTGCTTCATCGACATTCCAACTACAGCGGCTGACGGTACGAACTTCCTAGTAGAGCTGGACGTAGATGGGGCTGTCGCCCTGACAGTATGCTGAGTGGTACACTCGGGTCGTGAGGCTCTCGAACTACGCCACCATCCCACGCTCAGAAAAGCGGCTCCACAGGGGGGACTGCCCTGTGGGTGTGGCTGTCGGAAATGCGGTCTACGTTACGGGCCCCAAGGTCTCTGGGATTCTCCAGGTCGACGTCGCAGATCCCTCGAGCTCGACCTCCATGCCTGCGGTGGGCGTGGTCATCAGCAAGCCCACGACTACGACCTGTGTTGTGCAGGGAATGGGTCCAGTCGCTTCGATATACGGCAGCCTGACGGCAGGCAGTGTCTATGTTGTCGGTACGGACGGCAACCCAGCCACGGTCGGGGACGCTAACTACCCGGGCACCCTGGACGAGAAGCAGCAACTGGGCGTGGCTTCGGACACAGGCGAGCTCGAGCTCATTCCCCTCAGCTCAGCCCTTGATGCTAGCGGCGGGGGCATCTCCGAGGGAGAGCACGAGCTTCTTGACACTTTGACGCATAGTCTTGCTGAGGATGCCTTCACTGAGTACGGGTACACCGCGGGCGACCTGACTAGTGTCATCGTTTGGACCTCAGCAGCCAAGACGTTGAAAATACGAGAGACCGCACTTTCTTACACAGGCGGTAACCTGACCGGTGTGGTGGTGGACCAGTACAACGATTCGGGAGTCATCGTGACAACACTGACTAAAACGTTTGCCTACAATGCGGCTGACGATCTCGAGTCGATCACGGTGGTACGGAGCTAAGGTCTTGGAGAACTAGCCAAGACAAGGTAGATTTCGTGGGCTTCTAGGAAGCAGGAACAGGAGAAATAGCAGTGGCACTAGGCACTATTTCAGACCCCAATGCGCTGTCGCAGGGAGCAGAGACAGTCGTTTCCGACATGGTGTTCGGTACACCTTCCGGGCGTGATGTCACCGTAACCAGCGCGGGAACAAACCTTCCTGTTCTAGCAGACGATGAGTACGTTGAGATACGTGATCACACGGACACGGAAAACAACGGACTCTACAAAGTCAATGACGCCTCTCCTGCCGCAGGCAGTGTGACGCTCACGAAGATTACGGGGAATGCTCCTGTCACCGCTGCCTCAGAGAGCGCGTCGATCTTCAGTAGTACCCGTAACGCTGAAACAGTTACCTATGCCAACTCCAGTGGCTCCTCGGTAGACATGACGGGCACAGGCCTGCCTTCTCTCGCAGTAGGCGAAAGGTTTGTCATCGAGGATCACTCGGTGACGGACAACAACGGGTCTTATGAGGTTACGACCGTAAACAGCGATACCGCTGACTACACGTGTAAGAAGCTTACGGGCAACAACCCGACTGACGCGGCTGGCGAAGCGCTCACGATGATCACGGACATCAAGACCACGATGTACGACACCGCGACGCTCGAGATCTTGATGGTTGAGCCTCCTGCTGCTCTCGAGACAATGGATAGGGATGGTTGCCTTGGACAGGCTTTCTATTCGTTCACCGTCTTGTCCTGGAAAGACGACCCATTCCTCATCGCGAATGCTCCGTTCCCGATGCTGACCATTGATGCTGACGCTGGTAAGTACGTCATCGGCCAGGACCCCTCGGGTAACAACTCTGGGTGGGTTCCTGCTGACGATGCAGATCTGGCAGTCACTGAGAACATCCGAACGCGCAAAATGTTTCGGAACATGGGCTGGTCGGAGATCGCTACGGATGGCTCCATAAATCAGCAGCACGCCGGTGTTCGTACTCTAGGTGCGTTCCTCGATGAGACCGAGGGCACCGGCGACCAGGCGTACTACCACTTCGGTACGGATACGACTGTCGACAACTCGATCGATTTCGAGTTTGACGGGCCTGTGAACGAAGCTGTTCTGACGTACGACGGTAACGTCACTCCAGCTGACACCGTTTCCACCGGGTTCGTCATCACGACCAACAACACCATCAGCCGTAACGATGGAGGCAACTGGTCAACAGACGGCTACATCGTAGGCGGCCAGATCGTCATCTTTGATGCAGAAGACCCTGCTAATGACGGTACGTACACGATCTCTTCTGTGCAAGATCTCGCAGATGGTGATCTTGTCGTAGAGGGAACACCTCTTACGAACAACGCAGATGACACGACGATTCGTTTCGGTATCGACAACCGAAACGCCATCACGCTCAAGCTCCGAGAGCGTACTACTCCAGGCAACTCGAACGCGCGTACGTTCGCTCAGGCTGACCTGGCCGCAGCCGGTGAAACCGTTCTCTCGAACCGTTTGTTCACGTTCGGTCTGAGCAACTCTCAGGACCTGAACATCGACGCATCCGATGCGACGATCACAGGTTCTGCTCCGTATACGGGGATGTCGATCACTTTCCATTCCTCCGCTCAGTCTCGCGGTGGTGGAGGAGATCTGGTAGGCGGTCCGTACAACTTCGGAATCATCATCGAAGGGAACAACGGCACGAACAAGGAAGTGTATGAGTTCGTGCAGCATGAGCTGAGACAGGCAACCGACATCGATGCGGACGCAGACACGCACATCGGTAAGATGCTCGATGGCCTCATGCGCTTCCTCGGTCCGACACTTCAGGTCGGTTCGGTCGATGGCGGTCTGTCGTTCCCGACCAACCCTGATGGCGGTGGGTCGGGCGTCTTCATCGACAACCTGAACAGCAACTCGCGAAATGACACCGTCTACTACGACAACACAGGGACTGAGCGGCAGCACCCCCTGGGCGTTCCGGTCACCTTGGACTTCAACCAGACGGCTTTGGATGACGCCAACTTCACGTACACCCTGTTCTTCGACTTCACGAGAACGAGGAACGTTGCAGATCTGGTAATCACCGCAGGTACGGGCTCTTCTGGAACGTTCGACAGCGCTGGGGCCAACCTTTCGGCCTTGAACACAGGCGCGGGACAGTACGTTCGCGTCGCGGGGCTTACAGGCGCAGATGCCGCCATGAACGGCATCTACCAGGTTACTGCTGAGACGAGCACCAGTCAGTGGGACGTCACACGCTACGACGGCGACACAATCGTGACGACGTCAAGCGCTGCGGCAGACATCGATGAATATCCCATCGACAGTCCGGACGCGATCATCGTAGAGGACGACACTCCGGCTGACGTCACGGGGACTAACCCAAGCGCAGACGTAACGTTCACGTTCGACTACTCAGGCAACACACAGGGTGGGCGGACGTCGTCCACAGACGCAGACGTCATTCTTCGAGCTGTTGGCCAGAGTGGTGCTCAGTACGGCCAAACGTCGGTGCAAACAATCACAGACAGTGCCACCACCATTCCGCTCACCAATAACATCGAGCGTAACTTCAACAACCCATAATGGATATCGCGTTCTATCTCGATACACGCTATCGCGATCTGTGGGCACACCTCGTGCTCAGCTATCGTCTTGATGGCGCGTACGAGATAGGATGCCCTCCTCAGGATGCGACAGACAAGTGGAGATCTGTGGTGTCGTATGAGGAGATCCCAGGACGACGTGCATTCATGTGTCCCCAAGATTCAAAAGGAACGAAGGGGACGCTACCGCTATCTTCCATCAATGAGTATGACTTCGACGTGCTGGTCTTTGGGAAGGATGAAGAGCACAACCATTTCAAGAAGCGCTTTGGGGACATCACTGTGTACTTCGAGCTACCGGGAGTAACTCCGCTTCACGCAGTGCAGGCGGCTGCTGTTGTTCTCTGGGAGTTGAATCGTGGCGATTACGGACAACCGGACTTCTCTGACTACCAATGATGCTACGGGCCTTGATGACCTGACCGGGGCGGCGTCAGGATCAACGTCGACAGAGTATTTCATTGAAGGCACTGGTTCACAGGGAATCAAAGTGTCGAAGTCAGTTGATGGCTTGCTGTACGACGCAGGCTCTGCTCAGGACTGGAGTGGGAATGTCTTCTACATTTGGTTCAACTGCCTGACTTCGGGCATTCTGGACACGTTGGCCAGCGGTGGAATCCGTGTGCGTTTCTGCGGCGAAACCGTGACGGACTGGTTTGAAGTCTACATTGAGGGCAACGATACCTATACGGGCGGGTTCCGGATGGCTGTCGTTGATATCGACGAGGCGCGTACACAGGCGACAGGGGCAGGACCAGGGGGTACTAACGGAACAACACCTGCGACTACGGCGATTCGTTACGTTGGGATTGTGTTTGATGTGACGGGCTCAGTCTCGGGCAACGTCGATAACTGCTTCGTCGATGCGATGTGGCGACTGCCTGCGAGTACGCCTGGGATCATCGTCGACCAGCAGAATACTGGATCGGTTGATTGGACCTGGCAGGATCTCGTCGATGCGGCCGATGTCGGTGACCCAAACAAGGCGTGGGGCACCATTCAGCGTGTGGATAATGGAACGATTAGTGTCAACTGTCCTATCCGCTTCGGCGCGAACGATACAAACACTCATGGATTCAGTGACACCAACGAAGTCGTCGGCTTCGAGAACAGGTTAGTGCCCGACGGCTTTTACGGGATAGACATATTGGGTAATAGTGGGGGCACTACCAACTTTTCACTAGGCTTGAAGACAGGAACAGGCGATGCGGCTACAGGCGCGCAGGGTGGCTCCATTAGCTCGGCAGGCCCTCGTTTCTTCATCGATGTCGATGACGCGAACATCGATAGCGCGGACTTCTACGGCGTCGTTATTGATGGCGGCGGCGTTATCAGCTCAGCGAGTACGGTGCCTGAGTGGATCAGCTGCATTCTTCTGGATTGCAGCTCGATGGACATCACTGGCATCGGCGACGCTAAGTTCGTACGGAATAACATCGTCAACGCAAACACTGCTGACGGCGTAGCGTTCTTGACGGTTGACGACATTAGCGTTATCGACTTCTGCACTTTCAACTTCAGTGACGGGCACGCAATCGAGATCACTAGTGGTGGAGCATCTTCCCAGACCTCGAAAGGGAATAGATTCTCGGGGTACGGAGCTGACGCCACCAACGACGCGGCCATCTACAACAACAGCGCGGCATCGATAACCATCAACGTCAGCGACGGGGGTGTACTTTCGGAACACACGGTTCGCAACGGAGCGAGTGCCTCTACCACGGTCCAAGCGTCGATTACAGTTACTTTCATCAACCTTCAGAATGGATCAGAAGTCCGGGTATATCTCGTGTCCGATGGCAGTGAGGCGGATGGCATTGAGAGCGTCACTGGTGGGCAGTTCGCAGCTGCCCTTCAAGCCTCTACTAACTACAACGTAGTGATCCTCTACCCTTCGTATGTGCCCATTCGCCGAGAGTCTCAGTCTTTTGCTGATTCGTTGAGCGTTGACTACAACCAACAGCCTGACCCCAACTTCAAGAATCCATAATGCCGACCAAAAAAGAAAAGCTGTGGGAGAGCGTCCACTCGGTCTTTCACGTCGAGATCAAAGTGGGTCGTTCCTGGGTGCCTTCTAGTGCTACGACGGTGGATTCCTACGAAAAGGCCAAGGTTGACGCGGATGAGGCGCTGAAGGATCGATCTGTCTCTGGTGCTCGAGTCGTCGAGACCTTTGTGCTTCGGAAGGCGGCAGTCGTGTGGGAAGAGTCCTCAGGCCCTATCTTCAAGGCCCCCAAGAAGATGAAGGACTCACACGGAAAGATCGCTTGTCCGAAGTGTAAAAAGCTTGCGTCTGTCAAGACTGACGGCGTCAACAAGTGGACGTTCTGCGTCCACTGCAACTCGTCCCTCCCGGTAGCAGATGCCTGATATTGTCACATTCGATGTCACGGGTCCTGGCCTGTACATCATCCCCATCGATCCAGGCAGTGGAGACATCGAGCTAGACATCGATGAGATCTACTCTGAGTGGAAGGTGTGGGCCGCCATGAGCGACAACCTGAAGTACCCACCAGCGTTCAGGGTTGTCGGAGGTGACCCCATCACAGATGTCCAGAACCTGGGGTCTACCTTCTTCATCAACACGGGGGACGGTTGGTACATCAGACCGAATGAACGAGACCACCAGCTCACGCTTGTTGGAAACTTGTTCACCGACCCAGCAAATGTGAACCCCATAGCGCCTACGCTGGGGAACTACACAGTGCTCGTGAAGCAGTTCGTGTCCAGCCTTGTGGATGCCTCTGTTGCGCGCCTCGATCTCGCACAGTTGTTGGATGCTGTGTACGTAGACACGATCGATGGAGATGACACAAACGACGGGACTAATACAGGCCCTGTTCAAACCCTTTCAAAAGCGTTCGACGTGGCAGGCGAAAAGAGCCTGTCCACGTTTCGGTTTAGAGGCAACATTACGTTAGATCGCAACGCGACCAACTGGTTGTTCGTTGGCCAGTCTGAGCTGAGTTCTTCTATAGACGTCTCAGGATTTGACGTAAGTGGGTCTCGGTTCGAGAAGTGTGCACTACAGGGCACGCTTGTTGGTCGTATTGAAGCAGCAGAAGCAAGACTCGACGCACTTACAGATCTCGACGGAGTGTTTCGTGAGTGTGGGTTGACGGGAAGTGTCTCAACAGTATCCGGTGCTGTGCTGGTGTTCACTAACTGCTTTTCCGAAGTAGCAGCAACAGGAACCCCAGTACTTACTTTAGGTTCCAACAACGAGCTCAACGTCAGGAACTGGTCCGGAGGTATTGAGCTACGAAGTGTTACGGCAGGTACCGACGTCAGTGTAGATCTGAATCCTGGCAAGCTAGTTCTCGACGCTTCGTGCACGGGTGGGTCGGTTATCGTACGTGGTGGGACGGAGTTGGACGACAGCAGCGCAGGTACGACGGTCACTAGAGACGGCTTGCTGCAAAGCAAAAGGGCGAATCAGGCAGCACTTGCTGCACAGCTCGCAGCTTCCAAGTAAACTAGTGAGCATGAAGCTCACGGCGCTCGTCAACCAAGAGGTCAAGGTACCATTCACTGTGGTGGATCAGGTGGATGGTTCTCCTTCGTCTGGTTTGACGGATACTGATTTCACGAAGATCGTTGTTCAGGACGACACAGATCGTACAAGTGCTATCACTCTGACCATCACGGAGATAGGCACTACAGGCCGGTACTACGCCAGCTTCACGCCCGATGCTCGAGGCCTGTGGCTACTGTCGGCTCAGGACCCGTCTGGGGGCATCTACGAATGTTCTGTGGACGTGGGGATGTACAACTCGGTGGAGACGCTTCGGAAGGAGACATCTAACCGACATGAGATCGATCTCACGGCCCAGGAAGAAATCGCCTACGACGATGACAACGTGTCCATCATTCAGCGGTGGCCTCTGGACACGGACGGTGGTGAGAGTGTGACAACGAACCTTGGTGTTCAGACGAAGCGCGGAGCGCCCATCCTGCCGAGAGACTGATGATCGGGCCCAACGTAGCGCAAGGGCTGAACCAGAGAGGTACTTCCACAGCTCAAGACCTGAATCCTCGCCCTCGAGGATTGGACCTGTCCTTCACGGCCGAGCTCCAGGAGGTCAAGGTCGACGCAGAGGACGGCCAGGCCACTCAGTTCGTTCAAGAGGGGCTTTCCTTCAACCCAGACGTCAGCACGTCTGCTGCGGACGACGGAGCGACAGAGAGCCCGCAACACACCGTTACGGGCCTTGACCCACAAGCAGACCCTGCATTCGTGTTCGATGCCGAGGAGAGCTCGTCCACTGTCGATGACGGTGAGAACGAGTCGCCTCAGCACACGGTCACCGGCCTTGACCCACAAGCAGACCCGCCTGTGGAGTTCTCCCCAGATGAGAGCTCTTCTCACGAGGACGACGGCGAGATAGAGTCGCCTCAGCACGAGGTCACAGGTCTCGATCCTCAGGCAGATCCCGAGTACGAGTTCAAGCCTGACGAAAGTGCTGAACCCTCAGATGATGGTGACAACGAAACGCAGCAGCATACGGTCACTGGGCTAGACCCACAGACCGATCCACCGGAAGAGTTCGCTCCGGACGAATCTACAGAGCACGAGGACGACTGATGGCCAAGCTTCCTATTCCGGAAAAGGACACTCTTACTGACGACGACGAGTTTGCTCTGTACGACCCAGACGCTCCAGGACAGAACAAGGTCAAAGCATCTACGGTGAAGACGTACGTCGGTGCTGGTGGTGGCAGCGGTCCTTCGATCATATACTCCTGGAATGAGACCGACCTGACGCAGATAGAGACGACCCCATTTGCTTCAAAGTCAGGCACTGATGGGGTGCTGAGTGTTGATAACTTTACTCTTGATCCCTACGCTCCAGCGATCAGACACACGCATACGGCGTCATCCACTGGCGGGTGGCGGATGTTTCGCCTGCTGGATGATGTAGGTCAACCACTAGACCTCCCTCCGAGGTACCGGATCAAGTTTCGTATGGGTGCCCGAAATCCTCCCGATTCCGGCACAGACGGTGCGAACTCAATACCTGGAGTGGTGCCCTACCTGCTGGACAGCACCCATTACTTTTTGTGGTTCAGGGACTCGACTACTGAGTCCCTTATCAGAACCTGGGCGTTCAATGGCAACGACACGTTCAGCGGCACGGGGACCGTAGGTTGGTTCCACACCACAGCTATAACTATCGGCCCCAACAATGAGTACGGACAGAACATCCAGATTGACGTGATATCCAGAGAGCTGTCCTCGACTGATGATCCTGCCATGGAGTTCCAGTTTCTTTCCTGGCACGCGACCCCCAACAACTTCGGCATCAACCAATCAGCAGCCATCTGGACGCCTGCCGGAGGAGCAGCCAATGATCCGGACACGGCGTGGCATTCAGGATGGAATACGGACACTCCACAGATCGGGGCAGCTCTGATGTTCTACGAGTTCGCAGGGTCTGCGGGGTTCTCCCAAATAGGGGAGCTTCAGATACTCACCTACGGCATGGACTGGTAGTAGTGGTACACTGAAGCATGGCCACGGTCACCAATCAGCCTCTACAGCTCCGGTACTTCGTGAGAGATATTTCGAATGCTCTCCTGACGTACAACAGACTTCGCTGGCATCGTAGCGAGTCGGGGCAAAATGGCCTGTACGAGGCACGCACGGCGGCAGCTGCGGAAGCTGCGGTACTCGACTCTGACCTTGCGGAGCCTCATCAGCTGAACGGCAAGGAGCTCAAGTTCGAGGTTGACGGAACCACCGAGGTGTCTGTGGTCGTGGCCGCAGCAGATCCCGTCTCTACATCAGACCTCATCACAGAGATAAGCAACGCTACGGCGCTCGTGACCCCGTCTGATCCTGGTGACGGTACTCTGAGGCTCACAACAGCCAGTACAGGATCGAACGCTTCGATAGAGATCCTTGACGGGGACGGAAACCCCTTCATCGGATGGACCGAAGGTGACGGAGCCCTAGGGACGGACGCAGACACGGTCCTCGTGTCGGGAACTCACCAGTACTTCTACACTGACCAGAACTCAGACAGGGATTACTGGTACAAGGTCGAGTTTCTTCATGACTCGACAGGAGACACCACCGGCCTGGGCGTCGCCTTCCCGGCCAACGCAGCAGATGCTGTACCCGTTTCACAGACCATCGTTGGGTCGATACGTCTTGCCGACCTCACAGGAAATCCCATCGAGGGACGGAAGATCACGTTTTTCAACGTTGGTGTGCCCAACGCCATCGCTGTTACGGGACAATCGACTCAGTGGGGGATCGCTCGTCAGTATCACCAGGTGGCGACGGACCGTAACGGGTACGCCGAGTTTCGTTTCATTCGGGGTGCTGTGGTCGACGTGAACATCGAAGGCGGGTTCACCAGAAGAATCACCGTTCCTACATCAGGAGATGCTTTCGATCTGCTGGACACGACGCTGGTGACTGACGACGAGTATGGTATCCAGGAGCCGGACATCCCCTTCGCTGTGAGGACTTCGTAATGGCAATCGAACCAAAGGCTTTCTCGTCGTTCGCCAAAGAGATCGAGAAGCGTATCTCCAAGGAAGACGAGAAGGATCCGCTAGCCAAGCACCGCAGGGGTGGCCTGTACAAGCTCACGTCTGACGACAAGAGCACAAGGACCAACTACCCCAACGGGTCGTTCTACGACTCGCAACCAGAGCAACACTGAGGCAAAAGAGAAGGGCCTCGAGCCCTTCTCTCACCAGTTGCTACGGACCCCCGGAAGGATCTTCACGTTTTCGGGTGCTTCTGTGTCGTCCAGGGCAGCAGCTCTGAGCGTGCACGGCAGGCATGATCCCCGATGTCGCCAAGGGTTCTCGTGGAACATCTTGTCTGGCATGTCCTTGACGCTCTTGAGCACCTGAGCGCGGATCCGGATGAACTCATTCCAAATGGCTGTGAAGCCGGGCGTACACGAGGCGTCTAGCGCGGGCATGCCACCCTTCTCGTTGACGTGGGCTACTCCGATGTCGCCAAGGATGAACGTCATGTAGATGGCTGTGCGGATCTGGTTCGGGTTGTCGTTCCGATAAATGCTCATGATGGCTGCCATCAGTAGGAAGATGTTGCCTCTGATGGCCAGGTGCTCGCTGGCAATCTTCGGACCCCTGGCTCTCATGAGCTCTTGCAGCAGCTCCCTACCGACCCAGGCCGAGTCGCACTTGGAGTGTTCGTCTACGAACTTTTGAAGTTCTTCTATGATGTCCTTGGACATACGCTATTCTCTCCTTCGGATGCTCATAGAGGAATCTAACTCACATTTCGTGTAGGCTCTGGTCATGGCGCTCGAAACAGTCCTCATCACAGTACAAGACGACGAAGTAGTCCCGTCACCGGTTGATGGGGTGACTGTACAGGTTTACGACAGCACAGGCACCACTCTACAAACGTCTGGCGTAACGGGTGCTGTGAATCCTGGAGAGGTGGAGTTCATCCTGAACGGTGACGATCCACCGATAGAGTACCAGCTACGGTTCTCCATCACAGGTGGGTCCATCGTTTCGCCTCAGGCAATAGAGGTCTACACACCTCCTGCCAACTCGCCCACGGGCACAAACGACTTCGAGATCACCGCTTCACTGTTCACGCTTCCCGTAGCTGTCGATCCTCGGTTGTGTCGCGCCTCCGGCTACGTTCGCGGCCCCAACGGGGTGGCCCGGAAGGGCGTCGACATACACTGGGTCCCTTGTTTCAACCCTCTGGTCGTAGACGACATCGGCGTCCTCGGTGAGCGTGTGGCCACAAGGACGGACAGTACTGGCTACATCCAAGTCGACCTGTACCGAGACGGCTACTACCAAGCGACAGTAGAGAGCCACGAAAGCGTCCAACGCCTCGTCTTGGTGCCTGACCGGTCGAGCGTGAATGTCAATCACCTGCTCTTTCCCATTGTAGTTTCCGCTGCCTTCTCTCCTGCTGGGCCGTTTGCAGTAGCGGTGGATGACACTTTAGTGGTAACTCCTACCATCACAGCTTCGGACTTTCGTGTGCTTGACGGTGCCGGGACTGACGATGTGATCTATTCCACGGATGATTCCGACATAGCGACAGTGGCGGTAAACAGTGACGGAACGCTTACTATCACAGGCATTTCAGCAGGCTCAACCAACCTTACGGTCGCGAGGGCCGATCAGTCCATCGTCTACATACCGGACCCAGGGATCAGTGGGGGAACAGTCGCGATCACAGTCACCTAACATTCAGCTAGATGCTGGGTGGTCTGAGAGACAGAAAGGTTCCTCTCCGGAGACGAGGTTGTTGGTAGCCATTGTCCGTAGAGCAGTGTGGGACTTCGCTCTGTATCGGAACGTGGACCCGGAAAAGGACAAAGACAGGTACAACCTCGCTGTCGACGCTGCTGGGTGGCTCTTCTGGGACGGAGAGGAAGAAGTTGATGAAGAGGGACGCTACACGTTCATCCACATCTGCAACGAGCTCGACCTTGACCCAGGCATAGTTCGAGCCGGTGTGCTGAAGCTGTCTCGCTCTGACATTCAGCGACTGAACAACCACATCAAGGAGCGCTGATGCCCGGCTTCACCGCAGAAGAGGTGCAAGAGGTTGTAGACCGTTTCCTCCTAAAGCAGATCACGGTCTCTCGGCTGAAGACTGGGAACAGAGACGTCTTGGCCATTCGAGATGTGGTCTTTGATCTCCTCACGACGGCACTTCTTCTCAAGACGGACTCCTTCTTCTACCTGGTTTACCTGTCCAAGAACAAACTGCGTACGACATTGTCCAACCAGCTCGACGCCTTGGACATCATCGACGAGAGCGCCTCAGGTGTATCCCGTTCTTCGAAGCTGATCGACAGCACTACAGATCTATCGAATGCGCAGGCAGCACTCCTAGACCTGAACGCTGGGCTGAACGCAAGAGCACAGGGTGTGCGAGGAAGCATCGGTCCGTCGGTAGACAGGTTCAAGAGAAGCGTCAGTAAGTTCATTGAGGAAGAGGTAACCAAGAATGTCCTGGTCAGCGGTGTGGTTACAGAGACGGCTGACGAGCTCAAGGACACCATAGCTACTCAGTGGTCTAGTATCCTGGACAGGCATGATGAGATCACAGATCACGTAGACAACCTGAACAGCGCCATCACTTCGCTGTCCAATGTGAATCTTCCTGAGAGGAGCATACGGGACATAGCCAGTCGGGTGAGCGACAGGCTGGACGAAGTGAAGACCACGATGGAAGGGGACGACGCGCTCAAGGAGAGCAGACTGGCTATGCTCGAGCTGCTGGCCATGCAGACGATCATGACCAAGGCTTCGTCCTTTCAGAACCCTGTTCTGGTACGTATGCCTCTGGTTGGAACCTCTGACCCAACCACTGGGACGCTCATCGACTCAGACGGAACACCGCCTTCCCTCGAGGGAACCGTCAGTGCTCCCTACAACTATGCCACGGGCAGCTTCGTCCAGTTCACGCTGAACGGAGGCACGCTGCTTCCTCTGGTCCTGTTTCCAGGTCAGAGCAACGCAGAGCTTAGGAGCCAGGAGATCACGACGTTTCCGTACCCACCCGCTCCGGTCGGAGCGTACGACGTGTCAATCGAGTACGACAGGGCCGGGACGAAATCGGGGACATTGGGGTCTAGTTACGTTAGCGGCTCTGCGCTTGCTTCAGCACTGTCCACCATCATCGGGCCTGAGTTGAGCGCTACGTGGGACTCTGTCGAAAATCAGGTAGTCATCACCAGTGCAGAGGACAGCGACGCCTCACATATCCTGGTCAACGAGGACACAGCCAACCAGCAGGAGTTCACCAGAGCCATCTTCGGAGGCTCTCCAAGGATCGCTTCGGCTGCTCCGGTAGCTATCCAGGACATCATCGACGAGATCCATAACTCATCTCCTGACATAGACGCGACAGTGGACGAGACCTTCCACTCTGTGTTCGTGGGGGAGCGTAGGGCCGCGAGTGCGACAACCATCCATGACGCAAGGGTGAGCGGCACGGACCTCGTAACGGACAGCACTAGTGTAGTGGTAAGCAGCCCCACAGTGAACTTTGAGAACCTTGGCGTGGAGCCGGGTTGGGGTGTGAGTGTTACGGCCCCGTTCGTTGAAGATCTGACCATTGTCTCAGTGTCAGGCAACACGATCACACTTTCTGCGGCCCCGAGCACTACATCAGCTGCGGCTACATACGACATCGGCCCCGACTACAGCACGGTTCCTGCTGGAGCTCGCGTTGAAGTTGCTGCTGCTGCTGATGTCTTCGACAACACCGGCTACTACCGTGTGGTGTCAGGAGCTGCTGCCAGGATTGTAGTGGACAGGGATGTTCCGTCGGAGGACTCCGAGCTACGTACGTCAGTCTACGAGCGATACATTCAAGTCTTCGCTCGAGACACGACTACGTCCACAGGCCTCGGTGTGTTCGCCGGAGGCACAGACATAGGGTTGACCACGACATCGGAGCTGTCTGCGGAGTTGTCCACGCTGCAAATCACTGGCGGTGACTTCTTGGCCAGAGGTGTGCGCACGGGCGATCTGATGACGCTCACGAGCCCAGGAAACACCGTATACAACGTGACCATCACGAGCGTAACCAACACGACGGTCTCATTCACGCCTGAGGTTTTGCATGAAGCTGGCTCGTGGACGTACCAGATCACGAACGTCAAGTACTCTGCCTACACAGACTTCCAGGGGGACCTCTCCACGTATGAGTCCAGCACGTATGCCGGCGATGCGATAGAAGACCTGAACGTCTTGGTCACAAAGCTGATCAGAGGCTCTGAGTACAGCTCCCAGATCCAAGCCGCGATTGCTGCCTACCGCACAGCTATCTCTGACCTGAGAGATGCTCTAGACGACTACTCAGTGTCTCGAGAGGTCGCGATAGACAACATCGTGCAGACGATGAAGGAGCAGGGACTCGACAGAGCTTTGGACATTCTGCTCATGGCAGACATGAGCACATTCTTCGAGATCGGCTCTGATGAGGTCTCGTATGGCACCAACCTCATACGCAAGGCAGCAACAGCCGGCAGAGAGGTTGTGCCCGTCACCAAGTACGCGAGAGGGCCACAAGTGGTTCAGGAGTGGCGGCCCGTCACCTTCCAACCAGATCCCTTCGACCCGCTGAGCAACCCCGAAGAGACTCCGGAGTTTTAGGCAAAAGAAAGGCGGGCCGAAGCCCGCCTCCTTGTCAGAAGTCGTCGAGCCCCTCGACGGCGGCAACTACCACCTTCCACACCTCTTCGGGACTGAGCCGTGAGCCGGACTCGATCATCGGAGAGCCCCCGATGGATGAACCACCTCCCCAGCCCTCTTCCTTGGCGTTGAGGGCGCGGAGAATGGTCTGTACGGGGAACTCCTCCACCAAGTCGCTCTTGCGAGCGATGGTGTAGTTGTACCCGCCACCTTCGACCTTCTTGTACACGACACCGCCGCTGACACCGACGTCGTACAGAGTGTCGAACCCGTCACCCTCACTCTCACCGAGAACGAAGGTGTGGCCGTGAGCCAGATGTGTTGCACTCGCCTCGACCGGGGCCTTCTCGAGACGGACACTTGTCGTGTCGTCTGTGTTGTTCAGGATGTCTTTGATGTGCTCGAAGATCCCGTCCACCTGCTTCATGCCGAGGGACGGCTCTTTCCTCAGGGAGCTCCTGAGATTGTCGTTGGGACGGCCCAGCAGCTCATCCGCCCTGTTGTGCAGTTTCATCCCCAGCTTGCGTTCGAGAGCGTCCAACAGGGAGATGCCGATGGGTCCGTGGGCGTCGATGGCACCGACCCCCCGAACGAGAGAGCGGACCCCCGCGCTTTCGATGAGCTTGCGGTTGTCCGAGTTGACGATCAGCCACAGGGACGTAACTACGTCTCCGTCGAAGTCGTTGATGATGATGTCGCGCCCGTTCCAGAAGGCGCCGTTGCCCAGCCTGGTAGCCAGGTAGACTTGCTCGCAGGTAGCCAGTGTGGCCAGCCTCAAGCAGCCGTCGTGATGATCGAACGACCACTTCGAGTCCGATCCTTGTTGCGGTCCTCTCACTACACCGTCCAAGGCAACGGACCTCGGAGGCAGTGCGTCAAGACTCACCGTCCCTGGCATGAACCAGATCCTGATGAGTTCCCCTTCGTTCCTGGCGACTTCTTTCACCAGCTTCGCGCCACAGTGTTCTAGGGCGGCGCGATTGCCCTTATGACGGTTCTCCATCAGCATCTTATAGGTCGACAGGACCCTCCTTTCCCTACTAGACGCTCGAGTAGCGCGAAAATGACACTTCGATGGTAAAGTCCTCTCGTGGCCGCCGATGAGACAAGAACAACGTCGCAGAGAGCTCAGGACCAGCTCCGGGAGTTCAGGCGTATCGTTTCCGCAGCAGTAGGTGAGATCAGAAGCCAGGAGGTGAGGGACACGTTCGCCTCCCTGAGTCTCGAAGAACTCGCCGATCAGCACATCTCTCGCCTCGAGGAGGGGGACGAACAGCTCAACCCAAGCCGCCTCCAGAGGATCACGGCTGTGAGAGATGACCTAGCGAACAGCATCGAAGCCATGAAGGCTACTGACCCCAACCGGTTCCGTCGGGCTGATCCAGAGAACGACGTCAACACAGAACCTGAGTCTGACGAAGACGTCACCTCGGCAACGTCATGAACTCCATACAGCTCATACGATTCCTGGACGTAGCCGACCTCACCACCGTGTCAGAGGAACGGGGAGTGTCTCCCCGTAGCCTGCGGATCATCGGCGAAGACTTTCGCAGTGTCGAATCAGTACTGATGAACAGCCTCGCCTCACCAGAGTTCATCACAGTGGACAAAAGGACCATCATCGCTGAGGTCCCAGAGGTCCTGCGTACCTCCACGATCACTGAGGTGACTGTGCTGTCTCAGAACTTGACGCTCACCGAGAGAAGCCTGGTGGAGCTTACCTTCGGTACGAGGCCCAGCAGAGTCCGGGGGATCAGAAGGCTCGTCCAGAACTTTCTGCGCATCCTGCTTCGACCTCGTGGGTCGAACCTCTTCCACAAGCGCAGCGGGGGAGGGTTGCTACGCCGTGTGGGGAACAACATTACCAAGCAGTCGGCAGCCGATGTCCAGGTGGCCGTGGACTTGACCAAGCAGTACATCATCAGTGTACAAACCCCGGTGCGAGAGATTCCTCCGACAGAGAGACTCCTCAACGCTGAGATAACGTCCATCACTCCAGACCCAGCGAACACGTCGCTGTTCGTAACCATTCTTCTAACGACCCACTCTGGAGACAGAGCAGGCGCAACACTAGTTACGTAGTAGGATTCCAGCATGGCTCTCTCGGACACTGAAGAGTTTCTGATCGATCTGCTTCAGCGGTACGATCCGGACATAGACCTGAGTGATGGTTCTCGGGCTCAGACGGATGTCATCGAACCCATCCTCGAGCGGTTGGGTCCAGACCCTTTCGACGACGACATCAGTACGTTCGTCGTGAACCGCATCCAGCAGGTCTACCCCGACCTAGCAATCACGGAAGAAGACGCGCTTAGGGACACTCTCATGGATCCGATGCGGGTNNCCGATGCGGGTTCTCATCGAGCCCATCGTCCGTGAGATCAAGCTGGTCAAGCTTCGTTCCAGCCTGGCGAACATCGAGAGTCTCAGCGACCAGGAGGTTGACGCTCTCGTAGGCAACTTCTTCGAATCTCGTATCTCCGGAGGTTTCGCTGTTGGTGTTGTCCGGCTCTACTTCTCCACGCCTCAGAGTATCTCGGTAGCCTTGACCAACCCTGCTTCAACTCGGGGAGGCCTGCGCTTCTTCCCCACGAGGCCGCAGACAATCACGGCAGACCAGATGCTGCTGAACGTCAGCGGCAGCGAGTACTACTTCGACGTCAACATGACGGCGGAGAACAGGGGTACCGAGTACAACGTAGAGCCTGGCGAGATCGTCTCCATGGCGAACCTGCCCACGGCTACCCGTGTGCGAAACGAACGCCGCTTCCGAGACGGAACCCCGAGGGAGACGAGCATAGAGCTCGCAGCTCGTGCGGAAGCTTCCGTCAGTGACAAGACGCTCACTGTGAAGCGAGGAGTCATCAGGACCCTGTCGGAGTCCTTCCCATCTCTACGACGGCTGTTCGTCATCGGTTACCGAGACCCCGAAATGCAGCGGGACATCATCAAGGGCGGTGGCCTTGGTCCAATCCCTGAGGACGATTCCTCCGGTACGTTCTACGGCACTGCTTCTCCTGTGGATGACTTGGACGGGGACCTGGAAAGCGCCATCGTCGAGGCTACGTCTGGCTTCTTCGTGAGTCGTATCGGTTCCGTAGGGACTGACCCCGAGAGCTGGTACCTGTCCGTGACCTACACTGACCCCACCACAGGTGACCTGGTCGCGGTCGATGCGAGAATCACGGAGGTCATCTCTGCGACACAGGTGAGGACAGACACAGAGTACCCACTGGGTGTGACGTTGGTGTGGGTGCTTCGTGAGAAAGTGCTCACCATCTCAGACATCCCAGGCGGCATTACTTTGCCTGACTCCATAGACGGCTCGCTGGAGATTCGCTCTGACGAGGTCCACATCGGAGGTAAGACAGATGTGTATGCGGCAGCTGAACCAGCTGATGCCTCAGCACAAATCACTAGCCTCACCGATGAAGTCCCTGCGGCCATAGGCATAAACGCTGAGACAGACGCGGCCCTTGTCACGGTAGCCTCGGCCGACATCATCATCTTGAACGACTCGTCCCTGACAGCGGACGAGATCGAGGTGGGGTGGAGTCTCGTCCTCGAGGAAGGGGTAGATGCTGGGAGCTACCGCATCCTGGCTGTAGCTGACGTGGGAACTACGGTTCAAGTGACTCTCGATAGAGACGCCACGGGCACACAGGCAAACCTGTCCTGGAAGATCGTGGATGACATCACCACTGAGCTCACTGACCCCAAGGACATCAAGCTGACGGGGAGCGACGCGGTCACAGCTGCTGGAAGCACTACGGTCACGACAGCTAGCTCCTCGAACTTCCTGGATGCGCGCGTTCAGGTAGACGACATCCTGCGCCTCGAAGGAGACGAGCTCATCGAAGGCGACTACACCATCGAAGAGGTGAACGCTGTCACGATAGAGGTAGACCCTCCGGTTGCCAGGTCTGCATCAGCCATCAAGTACTCCATCTTCAGGCGCTCGGAAGCAGTGGAGCCTCCGCTTGTCCGCATCTCGAGCTTGGAGCTGCTTGACAGCTCGGGCGCTCCTGTCGGTACGGAGATCCCCTATCGAGACCCGGTGCTCGCTCGAAGCAACGCCTTCCAGAATGAAGGTTCCACAGTGGCCTACGAGGACACTTCTCGTGTCGGCCTTGTGTCCTTCGGTGTGGCTGGGTCGAACTTCGATGTAGGTTCGCGTCTCATCTCGTGGACCATCAGAGATCCTGAGGACCCCTGGACCTCCATCATCTCCTTCGGCAACTTCACGTTCCCGGCAGGGCCCGCGAGAGATGCTGCAACAGTGGTTTCGGAGTTCAATGCCGATGCCCTTCTTCTTGCGGCCGGGGTTCGAGCCATAGAGCTTTCGTACGGAGGTGAATCCTACGTGGGCTTCTACTCCGACAATCTCCTGACGTTCACAGCGGGCGACGCACTGCCCTTCTTGGGCCTTGAGCCAGAGCAGAACAACACGTCGATACGTTCCGTTACCACTAGCAACCTGCCTGGAGTGCTCATTGGCGACGCTGTAGAGGTGATGGAAGGATCGAACTCAGGACGCACAGGACGAGTCCTGTATACGACATTGGACGCAGCTAACGAGGTGTTCGCGACCGTAGGCAAGGGTCCCCTCGGTCCTGTGGATGGTGTGCTCACGTACGACGCTGCGCTCTTTCTGCCGGACGTAGGGGTGCGCGTGCGGATAGGGAGGCCTTCTGTTGGATCTTCCCGGGTGTACTTCTTGTCCCCAACCAGCGCTGAGTTCTCTTACAGGACGGCGAACTTCTTCCTCGAGGGTGAGACGAGAGCCCTCAACTACCAACCTGACCCAGAGAACAGGCGGGTAGTCATTCCCGCACCACCCACGACGACGCTTCCGAACACAGGTGTGACGGACGACGCTACGCCGGACACGTTGACGGACACTGGGGTGGACTTCGAGTTGCTAAATGTGGGTCCTGGTGATCTGTTGGAGGTTCTGTATATCCCGATTGATGGCACGGTGGCTCTGCCTGCCACGGGTAACATCGCAGTCGGTGGCTTGACCTTGAAGCTGCGCTTTGACCTTGAGCCATTCATCACAATCTCGTTCCCGTTCGATCAGCCACGACAGGCGGTCATCGACTACATCAATGAGCAGGTCGGTCAGGACCTTGCCAGCCTTGGTACTGGCGATGTTCTGCGTCTCCAGACCATTAGCCGCAGGTTGGAGGTAGACAGCACCTCTACGGCGCTCACAGTGCTTGGCCTCGCTTCTTCGCCGACGAACAACGATCATCCCGATGGGGGCACGTACATCATCGCCAGTGTCTCTGGGAACGTCATCACGGTATCTGACGCCACAGCGTTCACTTCTGCGGCCACGACCAGTGACACCCAGTACCGTATCGAGCGGTACTTGCAGCGTGCGTCGTCTACGGAGATGAACCTCCAACAGGACGCCACGGGCATGTACTACATGGACGTGGAGCTTCGTTCTGTCGCTCCTGGCAACGAGTTCAACATCGAAGCCGGTGAGACTCTTGTGGCCACGGGCTATGTCTCTGACGGATACAGACTCAGCGTAGAGAATGATGTGCTCACGTTCAGCCGAGCGGAGGAACTGACGGCTGAGATATCGAGAACCATCTTGTTGGTTGGTAGTTCAGATAGTCCGGAAGAGTACGTGCAGCTCAGTCAGCAGAACGTGCAGGTGAACTACGACCGCAGTGAACTCGTCGATGAGATCCAGAGCTTCGCTGACTCTGACCAAGAGAGAGTCGTGTGCCAGGAAATACTCTCTAAGCATCTGCTTCCTCACTACTTGTCTGTGAACTGGGGCTACGTGGGAGGAAGCTCAGAGGCTGTGATGGAACGGGCTCTGAACGACGCTATCGATGCTGTTGAACCAGACACACAGCTCGAAATCTCAGACATGGTAGAGGTTCTACGCCGTCGAGGAGCCTCATCGGTGTACACCATAGACACTGACGCTCGGACAGGGCGCAGGGCTCCGCTCATGGTGGCTGTTCTCCACAACAACGACAGGACTGTTCAGGCTGTCATCGTGAATGACTTCATCAGCATCACACGGCTGCATCGGTATATCCCAGACAACATCAGTTTGAACCGTGTGTCGACGGGTGGGATTTCCTAGTCCTCTTTGGGCCGGACGATTGGGAGCGCCTCCTCGATCTTCCGAGGGTCTCCAGTATCGAGCACGAGGTCGGTTTTTGGATCCCAGATGAGACCACACTCGACGCAGCGGGCATGCTGCCGAGGGAGGGGATCGTCGCTCGAAAACGCGTCAGGCGCGTGGAGATGCGGCTGCATAGCAGCACCGCACCGCATGCAGGGGGTATTGCTGATTACGCTTGCTCTTTCCTCCACGAGGGGCGTCAGCGCGTCCTTTTCATCCTTGATTAGGTAGAGCACCAACTCTTGGGGTAGCGTTTTGAAGCTCATAGCGCATACCCTATCACCAAACGATGGCCCTACCTACTTCACCGACCTGGGATCTGGCCGACTTCAACTCGTCGACCATTGGAGGTCTCCTCACACTGGGACCCAGTGACGTCACGATTACTCCATCGACGTCTCCGTACTTCTCGTACACCCCGGACTTCCGCACGCTCATCGCAGAGTCCAATGACGGGGAGTTGGCCAAGATTGATTTCAACACAGGGATCCCAGCGCGGTTCACGGTAGAGTTCGTAGCCAGGTTCCCCCAGATGCCTCACAACACGGGCGACCTAGACACTCGTCGGGCCGGCTTCACCATTGCTGATGACGCGGGCCGGGGGATCAGCATCTACTTTGCTAGCACGGGCATCTCTGTTAGCCGTGTTGACGACTTCGGAAGCGTCACTGCCTTGCCGGACACGGCAGATACCACTGAGGAGATAGCCACTGAGTTCAAGACGATTCGTGTGGCCGTAGACTCTGGCCTAGGTAGGGCCTACGTCTACATCAGTGACGGTGACGTAGCCTCACCTCAGTTCAGGTTCATCGTTCCTGTGGAACAAACGCCACCCTCGGTGGTTGACCTGTTCTCCTTCTTCGTGAAGGGCCTGCCCGATCAACCGTCGTCTGTGGAGCTGCGTCGTCTCCAGCTCGCCAGCGACCTGATGATTCCCAACTTCCCACCTATTGCTGACGCTGGTCCAGACCGCGTAGCTCCTGTGGGTCAGGCTGTGCGCTTTGATGGTCGTGGCAGCTTCGACCTCGAAGGAGCTCCCCTTCGCTACTCCTGGAGAGTCATCGACGCTCCGTTGGGCAGCACGTACGTTGCTGAGATCAGCGCAGGGAACACTGTTGACGATGGTGACGCTGACTCGTTCACAGACACACTGTCGTTCCCTTCTGGAGACCTGCCTACCTGGGCAGCTGCTGGGGACATCCTTGTCATTGCGGGAACCACGCACGTCATAGCTACAGTGGATAACCCTGGCGGGTCTTTGACTGTGGAGACAGACACCATCTCCGATAGCCTGTCAGGCCAACCTTTCCGCATCATGCGTCAGAGCCTGCTCATCGATGCAGACACAGAGACCCCGTACGCGATACCTGACGTACAGGGTATCTACAGGTTCGAGCTCTTGGTGGACGACGGAGAGATCACATCAGCTGCTTCTGAGGTACTGGCCAACATCGTTGGGGCACGTACGCCCTTTGGCGTTGAGCCGGACGTTAGTCCCATCTGGAAGGCTCTTGGTGACGAGTGGAAGTTCATCGAGAACAGAGGGGTCTTCGAGGAGGGGTGGAGAGCTGCGGCACAGCTTCTCGGTGGAAAGTTGCTCGAGGTGTGGCAGCACCACTACAACTTCTCGATTCGGGACGCTCAGGGAACCTTCCAGAAAAAGTGGGTCCCTTATCGCACTCTCATATCGGAGACGGATTACGAGAACGCGGTCATAGAGCCCAGGTACGGCCTGCTTCGGTCCACGCACCAGTTCGAGCTCGGTGATCCGTCAGTCACGGGCAACACCTTGGTGTTCGAGTATCACACAGGCGTTACTCCTACGGCTGTGGACACGATCACAGTCACGATGACAGGAGACACGCTTGCTACGATCATCTCAGACTGCAATGCCGTTCTGTCGTCGGTGGACATAGAGGCGTATGCTCATGCCGTTTCAGAAGACAGTGGTACCTACCGCCACATAGACGAAGACACTGGGTGGACAGTTGATGATGGTGACGCGGACCTTCTGACGAACACGTTCAACTTTAGTCCCGTCACTCTTCCGTCATGGGTAGCTGCTGGAGACACTCTGGTCGTCGACGGAACCAGACACAGCATAGCGACCGTGAACGACGTTACGGGTGTGATCACTGTGTCCGGGGATGGTGTAGATGACAGCCTGGGCACTTCGGCGGAACAGATAGGTACAGCGACGCTGTTCACTACCACGTTTCCTCTTCTGGTGGGCAACACGCTTCAGCTCATCATCGACGGCGTAACACACAACGTCACGTTTACCGCTACGGTGGTCGACGCATCCACAATGGTGGGAGAGATAAACACTGAGGTGGGTGCCACCGTAGCCTCTGTGAACACGTCCGACAGAACCGTCATCACATCCACAACTCGCGGCCCACTATCCTCTGTTGAGATTGGTGCCGGCACAGACGCTATCGTTGCTGTTGCCCTTGGCTTCACCGTAGGTACGACGACTAATGGGACGGGCGTTCCTTTCCGTATCTGGAGAAACGCGAGACTGGCTTTCAAGTCGTCGTCTCGAGGTTTCCGCATCCTCTCCTCATCGACGGCTGCCACAACCCTGGGTCTACAAACAGATCGCTATAACTACCTCGACGGAGACAGTGGCGCTAGAGTCACTGACAGGACGTACTACGCAGGAGACGGGGTGGACCTGGTCGAGCTCGGCGTGAAGCGGAACGACCTGCTGGTGCTGAACAACGGCCAGAGCTTCCGGGTGGACAGGATTCTCTCGGGTGCCGAGGATGCAGAAGACAACCAAAGGCTTCTGCTGTTCGACGAGCTGCCGTTTGACGCCACACCTGAGTGGGAGCTGCCCTCCGTAGTCAGAAGCGAAGAAGTCGACTACGAGTTCGAAGCTACGTACCCGGGGGACCTGGTCAAGGGTGAGGTCCACGACATCGACGAGGCCGATACATTCGACGTGTCTGGCTACGTGGTTGCGCAGAAGGGGATGAGCGTAGCGGCTAACCTAGACGGTTTCTATGGCGTGTTCGCTGGAGAGGACGACCAGTACGAGCTCAGACTACTCGGTGTGAAGAGGCGAAAGGCTCTACCGATCGGTGACCTGGTCGAAAGTATCCCGCAGCTTCAAGATCTGATTCCCGTCGGTAGCAGTCTCACTGTGTGGCGAGAGCATGTGGACTACATCCTCGAACCGTTTTATCGAGAGATCGATGAGTCTGCGATTCCGATGCTCCAGTTCAAGGACTCAGTCTTCATTGACCCGGACACAGAACCGCCCGACATCTTCTGGGCAGAACTGGTTGTCGAGACGAACGAGGTCAACGTGGAGAACTTGTTCGGGCGTCTCGTCGGATTTCTGCGGGATGACGCCTCGCTGTTCGAGCAAGATTTCAACTACGTCGCTGGCGTAGCAGGACTCATGTACGCCCAGCAGAGAGGGCCTCGGGTGGCAGCTCTGTCCATCGGTGCTCAGATACTGCTGGGACAGTCATTCTCAGAGGTGGACGGAATCATCACTGAGATACGAAGCGACTTCAGCCCCACCAAGGGGCGCATGATCGTTCAGGACGATGACGGGAATGACCCTTCACGTTCTGAGATCTTTCGAACGTACGTGTACTTGAAAGATCCTTTGGACCTGACGAGTACGAGCGGTTTGGACATCAACCCGAGCACTGGAGTGCCGTGGGTCGAGGGAGACAAGATTCCTCAGTTCTCAGCCATCGGGTCGGGCGTCGACATTGTCGACATGTACAACGATCCAACGTGGTACTACCCGTTCGTTCGTGCGGGGTTGATGACAGAGGTTGAGAAGTTCCACACGTTCGCGATCGAGTACAACTTAGACCTGGTCAGCTTGGCGAACCTGGCTCTCCTGTTCTCCTTCATCACACAGGTGAAGCCAACTTACACGTACCCGTTCTTCTCTGGGCTCAGGAATCATCGGGAAGACCTGGACGTCGTCGATGATCTCGAGGGTACGCTGTACATGAGTCTTTACGATTCTCCGTGCTCTGACGGTCCTGCTTTCATGTACGACGACTACCGGGGTGACGGCTCCATTTGGTCTCTGTACGACGATGGAACGACATACTACGACGGCTACGTGGATTGCCCCCTCGATCTCATTGAGCTCTGCATGACGATTACCTGGTCGGATACCGCAGCAGAGATTCGTGGAGGAGAGGACATCTCAGCAGCTACGTATCCCGGAGATTTCGAAGGACGCACCCTCGAGCTCATCTTCGACGGAGGCACTCCTGTGTCCGTGGTGTTCTCGGCAGGCATCGCTGACGAAAACGCTGTGGCCTCAGAGATCAATGCTGCCGTGGGAGCTACTGTAGCTACCATAGGCTCCAACGGTGAGCTCGTACTGACCTCAACAACCACAGGAACTACCAGCTCTGTGGAGATAGGTGCTTCGACCACCTCCGCTCTCGAAGGGGTTATCGGCATCTACATAGGCCAGGTACACGTAGGAAATACCATAGGCTATGACTCGATCTTCGCTTTCGATACACTCATCGAAGATGTGGGTGGCGTCGTTGGGCCTCCGGATGGTGACAACACACCGGGACAGACCTTCTTACCGAGATATGATATGAGTCTTCCAGCAGGCACGTTCATTTCGTGCACCTTCGTAAAGTCGGCAGGGGTGGTCATCCCATGATGAAGTTCTACGAGACAGTCGAAGCTAGGTGGAATCTAGAGATCGACTTGTTCGAGCGAGGAAAGCGCAAGCGTTGGCACCAGAGCTCTCGCTTCGCTCTCCACAACATCGTCACCAACACAGGTCGTCAGTTCTTGGCCGAGAACATGACGGCCAGCAGCTTCGGTGTGGGGACGTTCGTCAGAACGCAGGACACGGTCGCTCGGTACATCGGGTTCGGCATCGGAGGCAACCGCCAGTTCGACCCGTCAGCCTCGGCTTCTCCCTACTCCGACACCTACCCGGCAGGCTACGCCGGTACGAACTCGCAGACGGACTCTGACGTCACAGTCTCGATCCTCGAGAGACCTGTCCAGGTCACTGACGCTCCGCTGTGGATGCGCGAGCTCAACACTCCAGGCACCTTCCCCACGGTTCAGAGCACCAAGCTCATCACGACGTTCTCGGACACGGACATCAACTTCGGTTCGTTCACGTCCGTACCGCTCTCAGAGATAGGCCTCTACTCCTCTGCCGCCGACCCCACCGTGTTCAACGGGGCAGGAAGTACGTATCCTGGCACTGGAAGCGGCCTCATCGCATACGACACATTCAATACCATCTCGAAGACGGGTATCTTCAGTATCGAAGTCCGTTGGGAATGGCGCTTCTAAGGAGAGCGGTTCATGGCCATCAAGACCAAGGAGGAGATGTTCGGGGACGACGCCGGGTTCGGAGCACAAGTTCCGTTCTCTACGGTGAACGCACCGGGTACCGGCTCAGGCAACCGAGGCATCGACTTCGGCGAACAGCTCACTGCTGCGATAGCGAACAGGACGCACTACGCCCTGGCGTTGAATGACGAGGATCTGGACTCTCGTATCGCTTCCGTTGAGACGGGAGGTTTGGACTCTGCGTATCGGGGTGGAGCCACAGCGACTCCAGGTATCGGCCGTGTCATCGATGTCGACGGTGCAGCTGTGGAGCTTCGCACTGTCCTGGCGACGATGTACGCCGACGATCCGGCCAACGCAGCGATGCGTGTGTCGACAGTCAACGACACGCTCAACGCCACCATGGGTTACGACTTCCTCGGCGGGATGATCGATTCCGAGGACTTCTCCACCGGCTCAGGCAACTTCGGGTACATCGACCGTAGGCTCTATGGTGTTCGCTCTGGCAGCTTCGCTACCCGGATATCTGGAACTGAAGCTGCCACAGTGAACCCTGGCGGCGGTAATCCCACAGTCATTCAGCTGTCGACTGCTGGGCGTACGTTCTGGACTTCTTACGCTGGCCCCACGCCTCCTGCCGGAACGTACACGGACATCCGGCTGGGATTCGATCTCATCGAGATCTTGGACGGCACAGATCCCGGGCTGTACATCACGGCTGCGCTAGGGACCAACGATACCGAGATCTCGGTCGTAGACCTGAATGTCAACTCTCCGTCGTTCACCGCTGATGAGGTGGTGAACATTCGTGTGTGGCGTGTTCAGTTCGGGTCCATTGGTCACCATCCATCGCGAGTTGGGAGCCTGGACGGTAACCTCATCTCGGCCAAGGGTCAGTCAGCCGCAGCGCTGAAGCTCTTTGCTGGTGGTGCTGATTCGCTCGCTGGTCAGAAACAGATCAGCTACCTCTACGCTGGTCAGGATGGCCAAGTCGCAGAGCATCTGTGGGTTGACGAGTTCGGAAGGGTCGTGTCCGAGCTCGTGGGCGGGGACTTGCCCTACCGCCTGGGCGGGTCTGACTCGAACCCAGCCTACCTCGACGGAGGTGCATTCACCACGAGGACAGAGCGTACTAGGGCATCCGTAGGTGGCTCAGAGTTCGCACACATCGTGCTGGCATCGAACACCAACGCCCTCCGCCGCATGGACTACACGTCCCTGTACTTGCTCGAGGACGCCACCACTGCCTTCGACAACTCGATGCCGTTCGATTTCACAGCCAACTCACCAACCACAGGTGAGCTGGATATGACGGCATCCTCGATGGCTGGTTCCTGGCAGGACTACCTCGTCAGCCGGTTTACGTTGGTGGAGATCATCTCTCCGTCAGCTCAGGCAGGGTTCTACTGGGTGTTCAGCACAGGAACCGGACCGGACGCCATCAACGTCAACACCATCGACGACGGCATTCCCACTGATTTCCCAACGTCGGGAAGTGGAACGCTGCGCGTCCATCATCTCTCCATGCTGGGCCGCAGAGCGGACAGTATTGGTGTCGAGGAGATGACTGCGTCGCTACACCCAACGCTCACGCCGTACAACGTTCTCAGTGGCGGGCCAGAAGACGACTCCTGCACCCTCGTCCTCGTGTCTCTTCCTGCTGGTGTGGGTTCAGACCAGAGACACCTCATTCGCGGCTTCTCGCAGAGTGTAGCTACTGGGGCCAACCCCTGGGAGGCCTACTCAGTAGACGCTGGAGGCACGGTACGCACACGTGGCGGCTTCCGGGGGATGAACGACATCTTCACCACGGGAAGCATTGACTGCGACGGTAGCTTCACTGCGGGCGCCTTCGGCGAGTTCAATGGGTACGTTCAGATCAACGACGGCGTTGGTGAGTTCTCGTACAACTCCCTTCGTCAGAGGGAGATCCAGATTCCAGTCAAAGCGTTCTCTACAGGAACGAAGCATACGTTAGAGACCTTCCCGGGATGGGAAGGCACACCTGGGACGACGGCCATACAGTCCCTTGACGATAACGTGATCGCTTTCCTGGACTTGAAGCCTTACTTGGTGTCTGGGTGCACCATCTCCAGGCTTCGTGTCGTTTGGGATCCAGGGGCAGGCAGTAGATCTGGGACAGCTAAGCTTCTCTTGTCTCTTTACAGAGAAACGCCTGACTACTTGACTCCAGCGGCTCCCGCAGTCTCTCTCATCTCTCAGTGCGCTGACGACGGTACGACTGGGATACAAGCAGACACCTCTACGTTCACTGAGTCAGGGGTTGATCTGGAGACCACTACCTACTTCCTGGAGCTACAGGCCGGGGACGACGGCGGAACCCACTCACCAGACATTGTGTATTCCGTTGAGATACAGATACAAGACCCAGGACCGCGGAACGGCTAATGGAAGTACACACGCTACAGAGCTTTTCCTTTGAGCTTCAGAAGCTCTCCATGTCTGTGGGGTCTATACGTGGTCTTGCGAAAGGTGTTGGTCGTAGGGCTAGGCCCGGTGTGTCTGCTGGTTACGGACCACTGGTTGGCAAGAGGACTACGCAGTCTGTCAAGCGTGTTGTTCCGAAGGCTCCTGGTGAAGCTCCGAAGTCTGTAGCCTACCTGTCGAAGAGGCGTTCCGTTTCCTCCTGGTAGTTCGACGATCACTCCTGTATCGCGTACCATTCTTCTGAAAGGGGGACGCAAATGGGTCCTTTGGAAATGATGTACGGTTGGCAGGCGCTTCTATGCGCGACTGCTTGTGTCGGTGTCACGAAGCTGGTGAAGACCATTCTCGACCTCACGATGGGTGCTGAGAAGAGGAAGGCCAACAAGTGGCTCAACAAGGTGGTCATGCCTCTGACTCCCATCCTGGTGGGCGCCATCTATGCTGCGTTGGTTCCTCTTCGGCCTGAGATCCTTCACGGGTACGTCGAGGAACACGTCACCGGCGCATGGACGTACCTGGCCTACGCCGGTTGGGGCGCTGCCTGCGGCCAGTTCGCCACGATGCTTCACCAGAAGCTCATGGACTTCCTGAAACACTCGAAGTCCGAGTAGGCATGAAGAAGGCCTGGCAATGGCTGAAGAAGTGGGGAGGCTTGGTCGGCGGCGCAATAGCGTCCGTCCTTCTGGGCATCCTCACTCTTGGTTGGTGGAACCGACGACAGAAGGAAAAGATCGACAAGGCGCGTGATGAAGCAGCCATCGCCAAGGCCCAGTCGGAGGTGAAGCGTCTGCAAGCCGTTCGCGCAGAGGTGCACGCCCGTGTCGGAGAAGAAGACGAGGCCATCAAGCACATCGACGCTCAGCTGAGAGAGCAGAAGGAGCGTGTGCTGGAGGCAGCCAATGAGGGCGACGAGGTCAAGGAGCTGAGCGATGAAGAGCTGGAAGCTAGGGTCAAGCGTATTCTGGGCGGCTAGCCTCGCCCTGCTCCTGTCGGGCACGGCTCAGGCCCAGGAAGAGCCCCAGCGGCCAGAGCTCCCAGAGCTGAAGCTCGAGGGCTGCCCAGACGTGGCGGAGCTCGAGGTGGGGGTGCCCCTGGGGGACCAGACCGGTGCCTGGATGCCCAGGACCACGCTGGAGTGCCTGTACGGCCGCCTGAGGCTCCTCGAGGAGCTCATACCGTATGTGACGCTCCTGGAGGCCAGAGCGGACCGTGCGGACGCCAGGGCGTCTCTACAGCGCCGTGAGACGGCTCTGGCAGCCCAGGAGGCCGACAGCGCCTCGGAGGCCCTAGACGAGGCCGTAGAGCGGGCCAGAGAGGCTACTGACGACCTGAACGCCTGGCACAGAGCCAGAGCCCTGTGGTTCTCCCTGGGAGTTGTGGTGACCGTCGTGCTCGAGGCCGTCGCCATCTGGGCATTCAACGAGCTCCGTTTATGATCCTGGCGTTCTCTCGCCACCCATGGTAGTCGAGCCCGCCTTGGAGGCGGGAATGCATGAGATGGCGATAGAGCTCTCTCGCGTGGCAGTGGCCACGCGGTGTGAGCACACGAAGGTGTACAGCGGAGAGTGTCTCGAGCTCGGTAGTAGCACTCGGTGGTTCTATGTTTGTACTGGCTGTTTGGATACTGGTTCGGACGGGATGCCTGAGGCGCCTGAAGCGAATCCTGAAGAGTACTGGGCAGCTATGCGCAAGCTGAACCCAGAGTGCTGGGTGCCAGCTAGGTACAGGGTGTAGAATCCCTCGTATGAAGATCCAGCAAACCAGAGAGGCCATACGCTTCAACAAGAAGCAGGGCTATACGGCTGACGAAATCAAGTTGATCCAGGAGATCACTGGTTCAACTCCTGACGGCGAATGGGGTCCAAGGACTGTGGCAGCCATCGCCATGTGGCAGTCCGAGAACGGTCTGGCCATGGACGGCAAGGTCGGTCACAGCACCTTCAAGAAGATCCAACTCGACTCGCTCAGCGACGAGGAGATGTGTCCGGGGTACGAAGAGCCCAAGGACATCACTCGTCCTGGCAAGGTCGTCATGGGCGTGTGGGGAGATGATCCTCCGAGGCTCATGACCAAGGACCACTACATCCAGCAGCTTCAGGACCTCCAGTTCAGCGAGGTAGCTCTGATGATGAACCGGGCCAACGTGTCGACCCATGCTGACCCGTGGGACCTGCGTTGGAGAGACAAGGGCGAAGAGGGCTATCACGATGACGAGATCGGTGAGATATCCGAGCTCTACACCTCGAGGGGCATCAAGCTCACCCTGACCAGCTGGCCCAGGCCTTCGAAGAGTCAGATCGACGAGATGTGCGCGGCCATGGTTCCGCTCCTGAAGCTGACCAAGGCGAACTGGGAGGTCGACGTCGAGGGCAACTGGCTCACGAAGCACCTCGAGGGATTCGCCTCCATGAAGAGCGCGGGTGAGTATCTCGTAAAGAGGATGCGAGAGACCATGGTCGAGGCTGGGGTTCCTGACGGAGTGCTCGAGGCCACCACCTTCGGTCATCATGCCGAGCTCGGCCGTCACCCCACGGTGACTCCTCTGGTCGACAGGGTCTGCGTGCAGGGCTACTCCACGAGCCCTCGAGCCTCTGGGAAGGTCATACGCTGGAAGTCGTACCTCGGGCCGGGCCGTCACCAGCGCTGGATCTTGAGCCGAGCGCGCAAGGCTGGTGCAAAGAAGGTCGTCATGGGGCTCGCTGCATACAGGCAGCGCGGTTTCACCGGACACTCAGCACATGAGGCCATGGGTGTTGCGCTGGACACGACTCTGAGCCTCGGTGTCCACCACGTACGATACTGGAGCTCCAAGTGGATCCTCGGTGTCCAGGCTGATCACAACAAGTACGCAGCCAAGTTCTTCGAGGAGAGAGTCATATGAGCGCATCCGTAGACAAACCTACAGCGGGCCGATGGGTCCTCTTCGCGTTCACGCTGTCGTGGACGCTCGTGACGTGGCTACTCGGCGTGCTGTCGATAGCCTGCTACATCGCCCACAAGCCTCGGTTCGAGGGTGCTGGAGTCCTGACCTTGGAGCTTCGCGAGTGGTTCGCCACTGGCGAGGACGGCAAGGGTCCTTGGAAGTACTCCACCACGCTGGGACGCACGATCTGGTGGCAGCCTGGGAAACGAGACCCAGGCGAAGAGCTAGACGAGCGCATCGAGAGGCATGAAAGGATCCACGTGCGACAAGTAGAAGACCTGATGGTCCTAAGCTTCATCGTCGGCCTGATCTGCGGTATCGCCACAGGTGATTGGTTGCTGGCCTTCTTGACCTGGATGAGTGGAGGGCTGTGGCAGCTTCCAAACTTCCTTACAGCCATGCTCCGATACGGATTCCGAAGCGTCTACCGAGACTCCGAACACGAACGCTCCGCGTACGCACAGACAGACAAGTGGCCCAACGGCGAGAGCTGGTGGGAGGAGAGAGACAGGGCGAGACACAGACAAGTAGGTCTGTGAGGCAAAAGAAGAAGGGGGCAGAACCCCCTCTCTTCTTTTCAGTACCAGCGGCTAACCCGGGTGGGCTTCGGGTACCGGTCGTTCACCTTCGCCACAGCGAAGTGTGTATTATCGGTGCCTACAGTCAGCGCCAGATAGGCCGCTGACTTGAGGGCCTTCGTGAGGTTCGTGAAGACTTCGCCCGGCTCCGTCCCCTCGGATGAGCTGTGACCCACGGTGGTGCGCCACACGACAACATATTGATCCTTCTCCATGAGCAGATCCTCCTTCTACTTGCTTATAGGTGGATCTGTGATCGTATTGGCAAAAGAAAGATCAGGAAGCCTGCGGGCTCCCTTTTCTTTCTTCGACCGACTAGCAGTCGTATCCCATCTGCTGACCAGCTTTGGTCAGCATGACGTCGAAGACCAAGTTGTCGATCTCAGTACGCTCGTGAGCGGTGGCGAGATCTACACGGCCCTCGAGGACCGCATAGATCCACGGAGTCGCTTGAAGGGCCAGACGAACCGAGGGAACAGTGTTGCTGATCACGAGGGTCAGCGGGGCCAAGACGAGTATGGCCAGCTGAGTTATCAGCGTGATGAGTCTGGGGCGGGGGCCGGCGACGGCCCACTTGATTGCTGTCCACCTGGAGACGTTGAGGTCCTTGCGGATGCTCAACATGTGGGACATCGACTGCATGTGCCCAACGAAGTAAGCGGAAGTGAAGACGATAGTGGTGATGGTGATCATAGGTAGTTCTCCTTCTACTTACTTATAGGTTGAGCTGTAATCGTTTTGGCAAAAGAAAAAGAGGACAGGCGTCGGCCCGTCCCCTTTCTCGTCGATGACCTACGACAGTTCGTAGGCGTTTTGCATGAGTCGTGTGATTGCCGCTGTGCGGGAGTCTACCCCGTCAGGGTTGAGTCCCAGTTTGACCATCAGTTGGAGGAGATCCTGTAGGCCCAGGTCTCTGAGCTCTTTCGCAGTCAGGGTGATCAGGTCGTCGACTGACAGCGGTTCAACGCCGGGCAGCTGACTCTTGTCAGCCCTGCTGGCAGGACTCCTCAGTCGTCGTTTCCCTCGACGACCAGACTCCCGTAGAGGACCTCCTGAAGGTCGACGTCCTCGCTGTTGTCCTTGAGCTTCTTGTTGCTCTGGACGAGAACCCGCACGAGGAAGTGAGCGTCCCGAACGAGGTTGATGAGCTCGGCCTGCGTCTCTTGCAGGTCGTCGATCTGCTGCTCCATCTTGTCGATGGTGCTTTTGAGCTCGGAGACGTCGGCGCCTCCTCCGGAGCTCGAGCTTGCCTTGGTCTTCTTGCTGCTCCCGGCCTTGGACTTTCCGCCGGCCTTTCCTTTTCCCGAGGAGCTCTTCTTCTCCTCTTTCTCTTCCTCGCCTCCGTCGTCTCCACCCTGCGCATCCATGATGGCTTCGACACGCTCTTCGGCCGACCAACCCATGTAGTCCGTCGGTGCGATGCCCATGTCGCGTAGGCAGGAGGAGACCAGCCTACGCTTTGCGGGATCGGTGTCGTTGGCTAGCTCGAGCCACTCTGCCTCTTTGCGCTTCTTGTGTCCGTCGGGTAGTGCCATGGTGTTCTCTCAATCCTTTCCAAATATCTTCTGCTTGTTCGTGAGCGCACACTCGACCGCCTGCACGTCGGTACACTGAAAGCAGGCCCTTGGATCTTGCGACTTTGCTGGACACGAGACGATAGCTCTCATCTGAATCCAGTGGTCGTTGACGAACTGCATGATCTTCAGGCGCACCTTGTTCACGTGCCGCACAGGTAGGTCTACTTCTTCGCCTTTCACGATGGAGACCAGCATCTCTCTGCTTAGGCCTCTGTGAGCTTCAGGCTCGTTGTCTTGAGCGAGGAGAACTAACTCGCTGGTGTTCAGCTCGTCAAGCTCCATCTTTGTCGCCTCCCAGGGCGCGGAAGGTAACAGCAAACTCGGAGTTTGGGCACAAGCGACAGCGCCTACCGAAGTGCTGTATGACGCACAGGGCTCTTGGAACGAGGGTGCGTTTTCCCTTCTCTACTCGCAGGAAGTTTCCCTCCTTGCGGAACGATGAGCCGCGTGCGTAGCAAACAGCGTAGCGAGGATCGTCGCAGACGTCCTTGTTCAGACTTATCAGCTCGGTGGTTTTGGCCATTAGTCGAAGACGGTGTAGGCGACTTCCACGTATTGCTCGTCAGGGCTCTCTGTCTTGCGCACAGACGTTGCCATATGGCACGAGTCATCGATCCCAGTACCGAGAACAACAGCGTCCTCGATGAGCTTTACGTAGTTGGTCGCGTCCATCTTCTTATAGGGGCTACGGGGGACCGGCTTAGGCCTCGTCCCGTCCTCCCTTTTCTTTGGCTTAGTCATGCAGCCACCAACTTTCCACGAGCCATTTCTAATAGTGTCGAAGCACAGCGTTATCTGAAGCTCTATGTAGGCCCCTTGCTCGTAGACACTGGTCACCACCCTGTTCCAAGGGACCTCGAGCTGCATGGTATTTCGAGCTACCACGTCTCTCAGTGCGCTTTTGTACTTCTTTCCAGCGCTGGTCAGGAATCTGCGATCTCCCGAGCTCGAGTACAGCTTGTTGATGGAGATGGGGGGTGGGTCGTACATCCGGACTTGGAAGAAAGCTATCGGGAGTGGCTCGGTCATCCGAACGTCCCCCGAGCTGGGCGCTTTCGCTTGGTACCCATGGAGGCGTCCCTTCTCGCAGCTTCCCTTTCGTCCAGCTTCAGCGTGATGAGTCTGGAGATAGCCTTGGCTTGGGTGTCGTAGGCGTTGTACCTAGCCGATATGAGCTCACGCATCATGTACAGCTTCAGGTACTCGACCTCGAAGTCCCTGTATATGCCGTCGAGCTTGATCCTGTCCGCGACCTCCTTCTTGGGAACGCCTTCCTGGGCGTAGAGCTTGACGGACAGGTCTGCGGAGACGTGCTTCAGGTTGATCTCGGACACCTTGTAGGCAGCCTTGACCTGAGAGAGCTTGGACTCGAGGAACGCCGCGTAGGCTACGTACTGCGCGTGAAGAACACCGAGCTCGTCTAGAGTCAGCGTGTCGGCCTTGTCTGCCAGACCCTCACTCAGGTCGGGAGGAGCAGAGGGTGGTTGAGGGTACTGGTCGATGCCCAGCTCCTCTTCCATGTACGTGCCAATCTCCTCAACCAGGTCGAATGCGGAGCGCAGCTGTACCTCTTTGCCCTTGTCGAGGATCGCAGCCTTGCTTAGGTCTAGTCTTGCCATTACGAGTTCTCCGAGTTGCGAAAGCGGTTGAGCCTTCCCTTTTTGCGCCCACGAGATAGCTTGAGCGAACGTTCCTTCGCCTTCAGCTTTCGAACGATAGCTGGCTTGCATTCGTCTCGGTACTCGCACCGAGGACAGGCCCACCAGCTCTCTTCCCTATCCGGCAGAGTCCCCTTGTCGACGTGGTTGAGCATGACCTCGTAACGAGACAGAGCCTCGTGAAGGACGTCCTCGTTGAACACGACGGGGAAGACTCGGCGGTGGGAGGTGTTCTTGTTGTAGTACCAGATCCACATGATTGGGCAGTCGAACCTGTACGAGTACAGGTGGGCCTGCATCACGTGATCTTCTTTCGGACCCTTCAGCTTGTCGTAGTTCTTGTCTTTGATGGATTTGACCTCTACGACGCCTCGTTGCTCCCACTCGCCAGGAACCCAGACCCTCATCACTCCGTCGCAGGTACCTCCGATGCCGAAGTCCACGTAGAGCTTGTCTGTGGCGGGATCATAGGGAACCTCCTTCTCGAACTCGTAGAAGATGCCCTTGGGCTCCATGTACCTGTCTAGGTCGTTGAGCTTGCCCTGGACGATGTCGTGGATGGCATGTCCGATGTCGAAAACTTCCAGGTCGTCTGCGCGGATTGTCGGAATGGCTGGCGTGCGGATGTACTCGTACACGTTCTTTCGGGAGCATGCTCCGACCGCACTCGGATGAAAGACTCCCTGCCTGTTGTCTCGAGGCTTGCTGGCCACGCTTTGCACGTAGGCCTCCTCGAGGTCGAAGATGTCCTGTTTGGAGAGTCCTTTTGCGTGAGTGATCGTCGTTGCAGTCTTCAACCTTCCTCCTCGCAGTTCGTTAGGTGAGTGAACCATTCCCACTCCAGAACGACCAGGTCGTAGTCCTTGGACCCGTCTCCTATGCTGATTCTGATGTGAGGCACGTCCTGTTCTGCTGTCCTGGGCAGCTCTGAGGTGCACAGGTTCCAGACCTTCTCGCTGAGCTTGAAGCTCCTCTTCTTGCCCATGTGGCTGACCGTCTGCTTGTCGACCGACAGCAGAGCGTTAGCAAAGCTCACCGGCACGACGGCGAGCCGCAGATGGCCTCTTAGGAAGCGAGGCATGCGCACGACGAAGACTGGAGTCTCTCCAGCACCGAGAGCAGCGTCCCGGAGCTTCTTCCAGTCTTTGACGTTCAACCGATAGCCGGAGACCTTCTCTGTGGTCTTGCTCTCGATCCTGAAGGCGAACTCTGAAGTCTCCTGCGGAGAACCATCGACCACCTGATAGGTCTGGTGAACTCGAGCATCACCCTTCTCGTCTCCAGCCCCAGAGTTGAAGGTGCGCCTACCTCCAAGAGCAGACGCAAGCTTCTCTTCTTCAGCCTTTACGGCTCGACGCTTTCCCTTCTTCGTCTTCATTTGTGCCTGTACGTGACGCCTTCAGCCTGAAGGCACAGGTAACGGACCCGATCCTTCAGCTCAGGATTCTCCATGAGAGCCCTACGAGCTTTGGCCTTACCTTGGGCTCGAAACTCGAGTCCGGTCGACGGGTCGCTGAAGTTGATCCACGCACCACTCGTCTCGAAGACCTCTAGTCGTGTGGCTACGGATACGAGATCGCCGATGATGTCCGCTCCGCCGTCATAGAAGAAGTTGTATGACCCTCTGATGCCGTCGTGCGTACCGAGCTTGCCCTTGGTGATTTCCCAGGGAGTCTCTCTGCCGATGTAGACCTTCTCCACTTCGTCGTAGAATCGCTTGCCCTTGTGGACCTCAAGGACAATGGAAAGGCCATGCTTCACAGCCCACACCTGACGAGCAGGACGGTACTTGTCCCTGTCGGAAGTGGGGCGGCCCTTCCTCGGCTTGGGAGCAGCGTCCTTCGAACGGACCTGATCGATGAGCACGACCGTAGTCTCATTTCGTTCGCCGAAGGTCGTTGATTTGTTCATGGTCAAGGAGAGGTCTGGCATGAACTTGGACAGCAGGATGGCCTCGTTGCGCTGTTGAGGGAACTCCTCGTAGCTCTCGGTCTTTTCCTTAGCCAGCGTTTGCATGAAGCCGATGGAGTTGACCGCAACGATCTGGTAGGCGTTGGACTCTACACAGCGGATGACGGCGTCGAACCCGTGGTCAGCAGGCACACCCTCGATGATGTGCACTGTGCCTTCTTGTTCTTGGTAGCGCTCCCGTTCTGCGTCTGTGAGAGGTTCCATGCCTGCGTTGGCCCGAGCCACGTCATACTCGTCGAGCTCTTCGTCGGTCATGGGTACCTTGAGGCCGCAGACGTCCCTCGCAAACGGCTTGTCGAACTTGAACTCCGTCAGGTAGATGGCCATCGCGAAGTCGTCTCCGTAGATGCGCTGGACCTCTGCGCACATGCGGAGAAGCAAGTAGTCTTTCCCGGCACCGTCAGGGCCTGTTAGCATGACTGGAGAGGATGCCGGGAATCCTCCAGCGAGCGCGATGTCCAAGCTGATGATTCCGGTGGGCCTCCGGAGGAGATACGATGAACTCGACTCAGAGGCCCTGCGAATCACTGGTGGAGCTCCTGGCGTGTTCAGGAGGTCTTCGATGGCCTTGAGGCGGTCCTCCTTGGAGGGTGGTGTTGCTTCGCGCTTCTTGGCTGAGGCCCTACCACGCTTCTTGGCTGGCGTCTTTTTCTTTGCGGGCTTCTTCTTGGTCGCCTTCTTCGTGCTTTTCTTCGTGCTCTTGCTCTTCTTCGTAGCTTTCCTCGCAGCCATGTTCGACTCTCCTCGGGTTGTTGATGAGAACGACGAGTAGTTCACTTAGCCTCTGACCAGCGCTCGGCGATGCTGCCGTCTGGTGTAATGGGCACTGGGTAGTCCAACTGGATAGGCCCCCAGTGGTACGGGTGAGCCATGAGCTTCTTCATGATCTCCCCGACCTCCTCAGCGTTCTCCTTCGGCGCAGTAGCCAACAGCTCGTCGTGCACCGTTAGAAGTAGACGACCACCCAAACTCCTGAAGTCTGGGTCGTTGTCCACACGAAGGATGGCGAGCTTCATCATCTCAGCACCGCTCCCCTGGACGAGCGTGTTGAAGGCAATACGCTCCTGCTGCTTTACAAGACCCTTGGAGTATCTGTTGTTGATGAGGTGCAGGCGCCTCTTTCTTCCGAGCATGGTGTACGTAAAGCCAAACTTGTGGCCGTACTCATGCATGAAGTGGATGAGGCCTTCGATGGCCGGGTTGGTTTCGAAGAACGTGTCGATCAGGTCCTGAGCATCATCCGTGGTGATGCCCAGCTGAGCAGCCATTCGTCGCCTACCCTGGCCGTATAGCGCTGCAAGTCCTGACGTCTTTGCGCCGTCTCTGTATTTGAGCATGCGCTTGTCGAGATCTGTCAGGGGCTCCTTGTTGTCCTTCTTTTGGCGAGCAAGTGTGATGGCTTCGTAGGACGCATCCTCGTACATGTTGTTGGCGTTTGCAGAGTGGCAGTCCCACCCACGGTGGATGTCATCCATCATCTTCTGCTCACCGGCGAGAACCGCAGCGATGCGGAACTCAATCTGAGGATAGTCGTAGTCGACCAGAAGCTCGCCGTTTGGGGCGACGAAGATCCCTCTGATTTTGTAGGGGTCGTTCCTGATGGGAATGTTCTGCATGTTCGGGCTGGAGGAGGACATCCGTGACGAACGGGCTCCAGCCTGGTTGATCTTGCAGTGAACCTTCCCGTCCTTGCAGACGTTGTTCTTCAAGTTCTTGACGTAGGTCCCGTGCAACTTGGTCAGATGCCTGTGCTTCAGGACTGCGTCGATGAACCGATAGGCAGGGCCATCTATCTTCACGCGATCACGCAGGATCTCGAGGCTCTTTTGATCGGTGCTCGGCGCAGGAACTCCGGACTGCCCACCAGCCGTGTACTTCACAGGACGGAGGCCGAACCCCTTGTCACCGAAGAGAATGTCCTTCATCTCGTCGTTTGATGCGGGGTTGAAGCTGCGACCAGCCGCCTTGTAAATGGCTCTCTCGGCTGAAGCTATGCCGTCTTTCATGGGACCGTCGATCTTCTTTACGTAATCCCAGTCGACGTCCATCCCCTCCCGCTCCATGTTCCAAAGGGACCTGGTCAGAGGAGCTTCGATGACTGTGAAGTAGTCCATGAGAGTCTTCATCTCAGGGACCATGTCTGTGGGCAGATCTTCTGCCGACAGAGAACGACTCAAATCCTCGCCACGCTTGTACGTGAAGAAGGCATCACACGTCGCATAATCCACGACGAGGTGAGGAGCTTCGTCGTAGATGTAGAGGAGCTTTTCTTTGACACTCTGCTTCTTGAAGACGGTGAAGCTTTGAGTGTCCATCCCGATTTGCTCTTTGACGAAGCTCGGGTCGATGAACAGGTGCTTGAAGTCGCCCCAACCGATTCCATAGGAGTGGGACGCCTGGTCCTTCAGACCGTGAGGTCGAGTGTCGTCTTCCAGTGCGTCCATGGGAATGATGTCCAGAAGGGTTCCTTCCAGAGTCGTTCCCATGTTGTTGATCATGTGAAGGTCGTACTTGGCGTTCGCCAGGTACCACGAGATGTCTTTCCTGCAAAACAGAGGATCGAAGTAGAGCAGTAGCTCGTACGGGAAGAAGAAACGACGATCCTCAGTGGCCATGGACCAGAACAGAATCCGATCGTCCATCGGGTTCAGCCCTGTGGTTTCTGTGTCTATGGCAATGCGACCGCCCCGATTCATCAAGTACTCGATGATCGGGACGGCCGCCTCCTGAGTCATCGCTTCCTCTGCTTCAGGAAGCAACATCAGGCGGGACATTTAGAACGTCACTCCGCCTTCTTCACCCTCGCTGTCACTGTCGTAGTCTTCGGTGAAAGAACCGAGGGATGGATCCAGGTCCTTGACCTTGTCTCCCAAGAGCCTCTTCTGGAACTTGAGGTCGTCGGGCTGGAAGATCTCATCGACCTTCAGTGGGTTCTCGATAAGCTGCTGCACTTCCTCGTCCTTGGTGGGAACTCGGATTTCCACCACGTCGAGAACAGACTTGTCACCGGACCTGACCTTCTTGATGCGCAGGTCGAACTTGGTGACACCGCCCTCGACAGGGTCTCCGCAGTCAGGACACTCGTAAGTCATGACCCAAGTGCCTTTGAACTGGCAGGCCTTGCACTTGAACTCCTTGTGCCGGAACTGAAGGAGATCTTCTCCTCGGATGGGGTCGTCGAGTGTCACGACAGTTTCGCAGTCGGGACAAGCACGGCCGGTGCAGAAGAGCTGACCAGCGCAGTTGCCACAGTATCCGCGAAGCTTGTCGTCCTCCTCGAGCAGCTGGTCTCTGTACTCGAGGCCCAAAGACCAGTGTGCGCGGTGGCCGAACTTCTTCGGGTAGGACACACCGGACTCTTCGATGTCTTCTTCGACCAGAGGAGCAGCGATGTGGTTGTAGATGATCTTGTTCGCTTTGGTCTTGCGGACCTTGCCCTTGTTGTCCTTCTTAGGGATCGAGTAGATCTCCTCCATGATGGTGATGCCCAATGCGAAGTTGGTGGCCATGCCTACGTCAGGACCGCCCTCGTCGGGGCGATAGCCCTTCTCTTCTTCGATGGCGTCGATTCGCTCGAAGTGCTGGGTGCGGCGAGCGCATCCGTAGCAGGGGTTCTTCTTGTATGGTCCGGTGGAGCAAACGAACTTGCGGCGAACGGATGGAATCCAGTGGCTCTTGTATTCGAACCACGTAGTGACTGCTTCGATGACCTCTCTGAGGTATTTGTCGTACACCTCCTGCTCGAACAGCTGGTGCGGAGAGATGTTGATCCAGATGGCTACCTCTGTGGGCCACCAGCTTTCGAACTTCCCGTCAGGGAACTTGCTCCGACGACGACCCTTACCGCTGGCCGTCTTCCTCTTCCCGCCCTGATTCCCGAACCGGGGGGACCCCATACCTTTTCCACGCAACTTCATGTACGAGCTTGTCATTACTAGTTTTCCAATCTGCAAACGTCTTTGCTGTTCTAAGTGCTTCCTGCACTTCCTTTGGTTCCAACTCGTCGGGTTGCTCTCGATCGTCAGGATAGTTGGCGATCTTGAAGCGAACCCCCTTCTTCATAAGCCTCTCAGCAGCGAAGAAGGTTCCCTGCCTTCCAGCAGGGTTATTGTCTAAGAATAGGAAAGCGTACTTGGTTGTCTGAGCTATCAACTCGGCGTGAAGCTGAGACAGATAGGCGCCCACGAGTGCTACAGCTGTGTGGTAGCCAGCCTGAAACAACCACATGCAGGCTTTGAAGCCCTCAGTGATGATCAAGGCTTCGTCATCACCGTCTCTCATGACCTGCCGCACGACGTGTCCGTGCCACAGCAGTGCGCCTTTTACGGCGTCCATCGAGTAGTTGTAGGGAACATGCACGTCTCTACGCTCGATGAGTTCTGTTTTGTAGATCTTGTACCTTGGCTCTTGGTTACTTGTGACGGCTCTTCCGGAGACGCCTACTAACTCGCCGTACACGTTTCTCAGCGGGAACGTGATCCGGAAGTTGCTTACATCGAAGCCTACTTCGTGGTGTCTTAGGGTGCTCTTTCGAAACCCCTGCTCCATCAGCATCTTTGGAGCCGCTCTGTACTTGTCCAAGAGGTCATCGTCAAGGATGAACTCCCCCCGGAATGGGTTGCCTGTGAACTGGCGCGCGGCCTGTTCGACGACGGCGTCTCTGGGCTGGTTTAGGCCCGAGTCCTCGATGGCTCTACTTGCAGCACCCTTGCTCATCCCAAGGGTCCTCAGGAGTCTCGTGATGTGCCCCGACTCCAGGCAGGCATGGCAGAAGAACACGGGCTTCTCTTTGCTCACAGAGCATGAAGGAGTCCGCTCCCTTCCACCGCCGTGGAAAGGGCACTGGATGAGGATGTACCCGCTTCCACGGATAGCCCTGTCGCTCAACTGCGGAGCAAGGGAGAACACCAGAGACTCAACGTCCACGTGTCAGTCCTTGCCTATCTCGTCGTCTTCCGAGCTTTCCACATCTTCGTCTTCCTCCTCGGTAGGCTTGAAGGCGTCGGGCGTTACTCGTGCTTTGTTCTTGGCGAGCTCGTTGATCTTGCTCTTAGCTGCTTTCTTCTTGGCTTTGGTCTTCTTTTTCTTTTCGTCTTCTTCCTCGTCCTCGTCGTCCTTGGCCATGAGCTGTTCGACCTGTTTCCGACTCGTGATCAAGCCTCTTTCGCTGAAATCGAAGCACGGTCGGTTGTTGATCAGGATTCCATCGAACGGAACTTCACGGCCGCCGAGAACAACAAGGGCTGAACTCTCTGCGCCGTCGATCTTTCCAGTAACGACACGGATGATGAGGTCTGCGTCTTGACTGACAGCATCGGCCAAGGCCAAGTTTCCGAGTCCCCCGACCTTACCCTCAGCGCCCCTGTTCATCTGATGTGTGCCAATGATGGATACATTCATGTCCATCGCCAGGTCCTTCAGTTCCCTGGATATCTGCGTCATCACCTTCCAGTCGGAGTCGTTTTTGCGACCCTGGTTGACGCGGAGCCTGTAGAAAGAGTCCACGACAACGATGTCCGGCCTGTAGATCTCGATCTGCGATTCTATCCACGAGACAGTCTTGTTCGTTCCTTGGATTACCTCGAAGAGGGGGACGCTGCTGTTGTTCGTGTTCTCCAGTAGCCTCATGGAGTACTGCTCCTCGGTCTCGTTGCTGAGCCTGCCGTAGCGACGGGCCGCTTCGAGCAACCGAATCTCCTCCGTTTCGTCTAGAGCTGCGTCTTTGAACTCGGTGTACCGCAGACCGCACAGAGAGGCGATGAAGCGCAGGAGCACCTGCTTGGGAGGCATCTCAGGAGATATGAAAAGAACACGCGCATTGAGCGTCTTGACTGCATGTGCAGCAACTGCCAGAGCTGTGAATGTCTTTCGAGACTTAGGTCTGCCCGCTATGACGATGAACTCTTTGCGGTGGATCCCCTTGGTCGCCTTGGTCATGGATGGCCATGGGTAGTCGAGGCCGTCGAGCACTATGGCTCCGCAGTCGTAGTCATCCAGTACGTCATGGAAGTCGTCAGACAGGGATGCCTTTTTCGAGTGCTGAATAGGAAGGAGCTCCTTCTTCAGCTTGGTGATGGCATTCTCGACTGCCTGTGAAAGACCGTCAGGTTCCTCGGCAGACATCGCTAGATCATGTGCAACTTCAGACACGTTTGTTCTGAAGCGCTCGGCTCTAACCTCGTGAGTCAGGGCCGCTATCGAGTCCGACGGTTCGGGTGTCGGCAGTTCTATTGCACTCTTGGCGAATCGGCTACGAACGATACCGAGAGTGGGAAACTTCACTGCACCACCAGTCTCTCCACGGAACGTGGTGATGAACGTGAATAGCAGCTTCCCAGACTCGGTCGTGAACGTGTCTTTGTTGATGTCGCCGTTGATTACCGGGCTGAAATCCCCGGTGTGTAGCATGGTGGAGATCAGTCTCAGCTCTATATTTCCATGCACTCAACGTCCTCCAGGGGAGTCGACTTTTGTATGCGTAACTAGGGGGCAGCGCAATGGGAGATTTTGCTTACCCAACTGGTTGTGCTGGTACTCGTGCAGGTACCCAACTGATGGCGTTACTGGATGAGCTTCAGCAGCACAGCACCTGCTGTTGTCGCGTGTGTGAACGCATCGTTCTTGTCGGTTTCTGCACTCACCTGCTCGAGTATGGCTTCGCACACAGTCAGTCCCGTGTGCGATTGGTGCCCTGCTGCCTCATAGGTCCTTTTGCACCGGAGCGCGAAAGACTTGCTAGCTCCAGCACTTAGAAGTAGCTCTCGCATCTTGGCCAGAGCTTCATCCTCTGAGGCAAAGAAGACTTTCCTCAGTTTGTCGAGGCGTTGATCTAGCGTTCCCCAAGAACCAGACACCTCGTCCATGGCGTCTTTGAACTCCTTCTCGAGCTCTTTGGCTTGACCTCTGTGAACCTTTCGGAGCACAGCGTTGCGCTGAAGAACGAGTGCTGATGCGTGGCGAGGAACGTACAGCATGGGGTAGACCCACAGCGAGCTGTAGGCCACCTCCGAGTTCTTCACCACGACGCCGGGGAAAGCTTTGAACGTCGTCTTCGGGATGTGTACTTCGTCCCGTGTGATGGCGTAGACGTACAGAGCTCTGTCCGTCTTGCCAGACAATGCCCTGATGGCCCAACCCTCGGGTAGGAGTTTTTCCAAGATCTCCATGATGCGCGTGTCTGGAATGTCCCCGTATCTACTGGACACGAGTCCACGAACGACGCGCACGTCGGAGTACATCACACGCATCGTACGAAAGCGGTAGCCTTCGAACGTGTGCAGGCGTCGGTTGAGCTCGTCAGCTTGTATGTCCAGGTCCACCGAGCCGAACCACTTCTCTCTGGTTCCCATGTGGCTCAGGAGCTGGTTACGGCTCCACTTGGTGAACATGTGCGGATGGAGGTAGACGTGACCTTTGTCGGCCAGGAGCATACCCACTTCGTCTGGTGCGTTGGGCACGTCAGCGTGCTGCTCCACGTCCATTCGTATGAACTGTAGGTTCCTGTCGTCGCTTCCTGAGTAGGCGTAGTCTGGGCAACAGAGATCTGCGTAGGCCCTAACCCTGTCCCCCAGGGTCGTCAGCGGAATCAGATCCGTCATGTAGTGTTTCAGCGATTCCACGCAGCACCTTCTTGGCTTTGGGAGAGTTGGGTGAGTCGGTGAAGTGGGCCGTTTCTGTCCACTCCACGATGGCTGCCACCAACTCCTTGGTAGCTGCGTGGATTCGTTCGTTTGATGTCGGTTCGATGTCGTGGTTCACGGTCGCGTGGACGAGTCCCTCTTTGTCTGTGAACAGGACGCGGAATCTCAGCGTGGATCCGACCGTGGACTTCCCTGACAGAACCAACTCAGCCAAAGCAATCTCAGTTCCTTTGAAGGTTCCCATCTCAGGCGTCCGTGTAGTACCTGTTCAGGTGAGCGTTCAGCATGTGAACGGCTTTCCCGAAGCAGTCCTCTGTGAATCCCACGGCTTCTTCGAATGCCATCTCTTGCGCTTTGCGGATGGTGTTTGTGTCCTGGTTGCAGTTGATGGTGACTGTCACGTTTGTGGAAACGCTGCTGTACCCGTAGGCACCGCCCATGCGCTCGCTAAAGGAAACGGACACTCTGGCGTTGCTGTCTCCCAAGATCTTTTTGTACTTGTCCTTCTGTATCACGGCGGTCCTTTCGTAGGAAACGATCTCGTTGTCATGCTCGGCGATGAGCTGCTCCGATGGGTCTAGTACAGTGACCTCTACATGAATGGAGGCCGCTCCGTTCATAGTTCCTTGGGTCCGGATACGCGAGGCGAGCCTTCGTACTGCACCTCGTCTATGACGTCGGAGGGGATGAGTCCCTTCTCTACAGCCTTGTCGTATTGGTCTCTGACGATGGAGTACTTGACGTTGACCAGGGGGTCCGCCTTAGCCCCCATGAGCTTCAAGAGCTTCTCAGCATCTACGTGTGTGGGAACTGAGAGTTTGAACTCTCCGTACCTCTTTCCGACGATCTCGTGGTTGTCTTTGTAGATGGCTTTCACTTCGGCGAGAGCAACGTTGTACGACTCTCTGAGTCTGTCGTGATCTTCGACGATGTCGCTGTACTCTTTCCGAAAGGCCTCCAGGTTTGCTCGAGCACTTTCGAACCTGGATAGCGCAGCCTGGAGCTTCATGGGAGTTCCCTTGCCTTTGCTCATTTCTTTTCGTTCCTTTTCAACCAGCCCAGGTAGCGGGCCGCTTCTCTGAGTGCTTGTGTTGTCGTTGCTATGGGGTCGTGAGGGGCCTTCCCAGGATTAGACATCAGCCGTTTGAGCGACAGAGTGGCCAGCACCGGATAGGTCACAGGTCGGACACGCCCTTGGATTGTCGTCTTGAAGAAGACACCCTGCGCTTTGGTGATGGTGGAGTACTTTTTGCCTCGCTGCTTGTTGTCGACCAGAACTTTCCATGGGACCTCGCCTAAGGCCACAATGAGCCTGGGGTCTACGGTGTAGATGATCTCGTTGACGCGGGGTTTACACGCAGCGATTTCGTACTTGTTCGGTTCCCGGTCCTGGATCTTCTCTTCTTCCTGATCGGACTCTGGGATGAGGACGTAGGGACGACAGCCGACCAGCGTCATGCGAAATACCGTGTTCGGCTTGATGCCTGCTTTCTTCAGAACTGAGTCCAGAAGATCACCCATGTCTCCCGCGAGGGGTCGCGCTAACGACATCTCTTCGAAGTCTGGAGCAGCAGAGAGGATCAGGATGTCAGCGTTTGAGGGACCAGCACCGAAGACGATGTGGTCCCCCTTTCGGATGTCGGCGAGCTCGCACAGATCACAGCCGTGCCACTCTTCCTGAAGAACAGCTAGCCGCTTGGCGGGGTCCTTCACGGTTTGGCGATAGGTGACTCGTCCGTGTTCATGCCCGGACGAACGACCTTGGGTGGGTCGAAGTGATTCTGGTAGATCATGAACAAGGTGTCGCGGAGCTGGTCATCCTGCTGTTCCACGAGCATCAGGTGCGCGTACTGCATCACATGCACAGTGGCTGCTGCTAGCGTGTCGTAAGGCACAGCTATCGGCGGAGTGACTGTGTGGAGGACGGCTCGTCCTCTCTGAGACTCGTGCGGTGTGATGTTCAGTCTGGGCGGGAGGTACCTGAGAGTGTGGTACAGCATGAAGCCTTCGCTCTGGCTTTTATGAACATCCTTGGGCGACCTCACGAGCCCCAGCAAACGTGAGTCACCAGTGTTCGCTACCAGGACAAGGTGTTTCCTCCATGTCTGGTAGCGGGGCTGGACGCTCTGGTCCATGTCGAACGTAAGGTCTTTTCCTATTCCTATTTGCATTTCCTCTCCTCAGGCGAGGCGGAATGGAATCCGCCCGCCTTTGTGTTGTGGCCACTTGGATAGAGAGCGGCGAATCTTGCCGCACAGATGAGATAGGTCTTTGATGTACCTGTCTTCGAACACCACAACCAACACACGGTTCTTGCCCTTATAGGCGCGAAGTGCCCTCCCCATGACTTGCTGGAGAACACCCTCCTTCGAAAAGGGGTCGCAAACGAAGATGGTGTCCAGCTCTGGCTTGTTCAGTGCCTGCTTTCCTCGCTTCATGATCGAGATGACTGGGTTGCACTTCTCAATGACCTTCCAGTGCTCGTCTGGGCTCACTCCACCGTGAGTTACTCCCCCGTTTGGGAACCTGTTCTCGAGACTCTCTACCATCTCTCTGCTGTGAGAAAGTACTAGGACGTTGCGCCCGGCCTTCAGGGCTTGATTGATGTTGTCCACGATGGCGTCTGTTCTTTTGGGGTAAGCTCGAGCGAGGTGGCCAAAGGTCTTTCCGTAGTGGAACTTGCCGTTTACGTCGTGACACTCCGTGTAGGTGTTGTCGTCCGCGAAGTTCAGCTGAGTGTTGAGGCGTACGAACCAGAACTCAGGCATCAGCTCCGGCATGAGGTACGAGTACACGATGGGACCCACAGTGCTCTTCAGCAGTGAGTCGTACTCGTCGTCTCTGGTGGGTGTAGCTGAGAGGCCCCAGCGACGACCATGAAATGGTGGGATACCGCTGTTGAAGTAGGGAGCCCCTACCATGTGAGCTTCGTCGAGGATGATCACTTTGAAGTGGTGAGTCATCTCCGGAGGTAGCCTTCCATCTCTGACTCTGCTGGCCAGAGTCTGAACGGTTACGACGGCTATGTTCTTCTTCCAATCGAACTTGCGAGGGGACCAGAGTCGACCTACGTCAGATTCCTTGATGCCCAGGCAATGCTTGATCTCGGAGAGCCACTGCTTAGCCAGACCCTTGTCATCTACGACGATCAAGATCGGCCCATTCAGCTGTGCCGCCGAGTGTAGGGCCACTACAGTCTTTCCTGCCCCACACCTGAGGCAAAGAAGACCGTCATGGTTTTCCAAGAGGGCAGCGCTTCCTCTCGTCTGATAGTCCTTTGATGGATCCTTGGCGTCGAGTACGACCTTGGATCGAAAGGAGACGTGAGGAAACGTCTTCACTCGTGCGTCACGTACCGGAAAGGAGAGACCCCCGAGTGCCCGCGCGGTCATGAAGTTGCGGGGCACTCGGAAGTGGTGAGGCTCTTCCGTCCAAGCCTCTATGATGTTTCCTTCTCTCCCTTCGTACGTGAGAGCACTTTGGATCTGGAGTTCACTGGTGTGGCTCTTGGGAAGCCACAGCCAGCTGTCCAAATACCCTACTCCAGGCTCTCGACGTACGATCTTCATCTCTGTCCGAACATGTCGACGCTTCTTGCGAAGTCGAATACGTGCCAGCCGGTTGAACCGACCCAGCCCTGTGCGATGTTCATGGCCAGCCGACTGAAGACGCCGTGCTTCTCGTTCGGCAGGAACGTGGGGGTGATGCCGCCGGCATGGAACGGCGCTGGTGCTGCGAACGGTGACTGCATCGCTTTCGGATAGCTCTCTGGCGGTATCACTGGTGCTGGGAACATGGGATGCACGGGAGGCATCTCCTGGTGTCCCTGAGGCTCGCTACTCGAGGCCTTCTTGGTGGGTCGGCTTGTTGCCGTCGTTGCGTACGAGGACCACTTGGTTGGCTCGTAAGGTTCGAAGGGCTTGGTGCCTCCGAGTATCCGTGTGGATGTTCTCTGCCCAAAGGGCTTTGCTGGGTTCAGTACTGGTAGTGACCTGGATCTGCTCTCTGCTTCTGCCTGTTTCTTTTGGGTGGCCCGCTTGCAGTCGTACCTAGCCGGGCACTCTTCGTAGTAGTCTCCCTCGACCCAGCCACCATGGCATAGGTTCGCTTCCAGGGAGGCACCGGGCGACTCGTAGAGCGCCCATTCGTTGCAGTTCTTCATTTTGCCGGTCGGACCTCGGGTCTGATCGGCAGTCTGTCTAGGCATATCACCTCCGTCTATATCTGATAGGACGTTTGACCCACTCTCCCAACACGCAGTAATCTCATGCCATGCGTACCGCCGGCGTCATACTGGACATCTATGATGACCCTAAGGGTCTGGTTTTGCGTCAGAAGCTTGCCGGAGAGGCTCTCCCTGAGAAGCTGGCGAGCTCTGAACTTCTGGAAGTGGATGAGCTGAACAGGCTCCCTGACCGGCTTTTCGGCCTGGTAGCTGTCAACGATGGCCACGTCATTCGGAAGTACGCCATGCACGACGAGAACCATCTCGTCACCAGCATGATCTACTTCTTGGAGTGCGGTCACCTCCTCCCGCAGGACGCTCGAGTAAAGGTCGCGGGTAACCTCGTCAACGCATGTGCGTGGTACGACGTCGATCCACCTGAAGCTCTGGTGAAGGTTGCCATCGTTGGCGCAGTCCTTGGCGCAGGCCTCGGCGCTGCTGAGCTCGCAGGTGAGGCCAAGAAGGGCACAGAGCGTAAGCGTCAGCAGATGGACGAGTTCCGTAAGCACCAGACTCAGGGTTCCAAGATTGCCACGGGTACTACGCTCGAGCTGTCTCTCAGTGAGGAGAAGGCGCTACAGGAAGGCAAGGACGCTCCCGACCATGTAGGCGCAGCTCTCAAGAAGAAAGACAACAAGGCCGTCGCAGATGCCAAGCTCGATGAGCAAACCAACATGCGCCTCGAACAGGTCGAGCCGCACAAGAACAAGCAGGCAGATCTGACGGGCACCGAAGTCATGCCTCAGGGAGCGCTGTCGAAGTCGGTTCGTACCCGACCAAACAAGAAGATGACGCTCGCATCCAAGACGGCTGCGGCTCGGTTGGCAGAACTGACTGTTCCTGACGACTGGGAGCACTGCGGGGACCTCAGCGGCAGAGAGCCTGCGCAAGAGGTGAAGGAGGCTTCCTACTCCGTTTTCGCTCTGCCTCACAGACAGCGCTATCCCATCGAAACGGTCGACCAGGTCAAGACTGCTGCTGCCTATTTCGACGAGCACAAGACGGAGCTCTCCCTGCTCGATAGGCGCGTGTTCTCACAGAGTCTCCACATACAGTCCGAGAACCTCGGGGTGAAGGTGGCCGGCTCTTACCAGGAGTATGCGGGCAACGATTACGGCCCGTTCATTCACTCTGAGCTGCTCGCCCGAGCCAACAGCTTCAGGGGCACTGGTCACGAGAACGTCTACGAGGTTCTTCAGGAGAAGCAGGCATCCGTGCCCCCCATGGTGATGGTCGAGCTGCTGAAGGAGGCTGACGATGTGACAGGTGCTAGCGCCTCCTACGGTCGGCCAGGCACTGGGTTCAGAGACCCATACGCTGCTGTATACGGCGCTGTGAAGGCTGCTTCGGATCAACCAACAGAGACGGAGACGTACTCCTGGAACTCAGGAAGTGACTACGTCAACGGCTTCATGCTTGAAGCCTTTGCTGACTCTGGTGTAGACCTTGACGGCACCTTTGGTGACGGTTTTTGGGAATCGTTCAAGAAAGATCCGGTTGGGATCTTCAAGTCGATGCCCGAGCCACAGAAAGTGGTATTGTCTCGGATGGCGTCGGATAACGCCGGCACATCAATGAAGTCCTGACGAAGGAGAATCAGTAATGCCCAGCAAGCTCTTTGGATCGCAGCGCCCTGACAAGGCCCACCTCGTATCGGGGAAGGGCGGCGTCGCTGGCGAAGTGGACGATCTTCGCTCAGATATCGAGGCTGCGTTCCTCTCTCAGGAGCAGAACGGTGGTCTGCTCAGAACGGACGAGTTCACGGACCCGGCCGCGGCAGACGTGGACGCGATCAAGCTCTCCATCAGCTCGGAGACGACGGCTCAGCAGTACCTGGCCGCCGACCTCGACGGCGTTGTCGGTGCTGGGGAGATGGTCCCTCCACGGAACATCACCATCACGTCAACCGTGTCGGCGGACATCGATGCTGTCGGAGTCGTGATCACCGGTCTTGTCCGTGATGAGACTGGTACTCTGGTCGATCAGACCGAGACCATCACTCTGACGGACGGTGGTGGAGTGACTGACGCGGGCTCCAAGCCCTTCAGTCAGGTGACTCAGATCGATGTTCCGGCCCAGTCAGGCACCGGCGGTGCCCTCGAGTTCGGTTTCGGTGACATCATTGGCCTGAGTGAGCTGATGGTTTCGCAGGCTGGTCTCCTCGCCCCGATCCGTGAGATCGAGGCCGGCACTGTTGTCACCACGGGCACGTTCACGAACGAGTCTAGCTCCCCGGTGACGTCGTACGCTCCTGCCACCGTTCCTGACGGCGCCAACGACTACGCAGTCACGTACATCTACTGAGCTCCCTAGTGGAGACGGGTGACGCAAAGTGGCGGCGTTGGCCTCTACCCGGGGTTAGCGCCGCCTATTCGTTGGACTTCATGCCAACGAAGGTCGCCTCAGAACCTCCGGACATGTCTCTGGAGGCTCTGGCCGTCCGAGCTGTGTCCGAAGCTAGCTCCTGGGCTGGCGAGCTCCCCCCAGGAATCTCCAAGGTCGCTGCCCAGCGCAATGGGGGTGAGGGGGAGCTTCCGGAGGTCACCAAGAAGTCTCTGTGGCGTCATCCCAACGCACACCCCATGTCCTTGCTGATGATGGTCTTGGACATGTACGGGAACGAGTCCATGGAGTGGGCTCCTGAGACGCTGCTTGTGACTCTCCGAAGGGATGGCATAGAGCTATCCAACGCGAACAGGACCAAGCTTCTTGCTTCTCGTGTGGCTGTGCAGTCTCCTTCTCCCTGGAGACAGTGGGAAGTTTTCCACATGGTGTCTCTTGGTCTGGCTGGTCAGCAGCCGAACATGGTCTACATGGAGGAGCCAGAGATAGGGCACCTGGTCGCTGGCTATGACTTCATGAAGATCGTTGACCCTGAGCGGGACACCTCCGAGGAGGTCGACAAGTTCGTGGCTGCGGTGTTCAAGTACGAAGGGCTGCCTTACGCTCCTGAGCCCCTGGACTTTGCTCAGGTCGAGCTGGAGGAGCGCAAGCTACACTGCACGAACTGTGACGCCATCCAGAAGGACGACAACGACCAGCGGTGCATAACGTGCGGTAGTCCATCTTTGGAAAAGATTCCCTACGAGCACGCTGCTCTGAGAGACTCTGTAGCGTCCATGTGGAACAGCTTGAAGAGCCAGCCCCTTGAATCAGCTGTGGATAGAGTGCCCGGGACAGCGGCCGGAAACGCGGTCTATCATCTGCTGGTACACTGGGACTACGCTAACCAGGTGCGAGCCCAGATGGTTCAGCAGCTCAGAGCATTGAGCAAGTCATGAGCGCAACACAGTACAAGACCATGAGAGCCGAGATGGAGAAGAGCGCCATCGCTCTTCCGGGGTCTGTGGTGCAAGCTGGCAAGCGTCTTCTGAGTAGCAAGGGTACTCCTGCTGTTGGTCTAGCTCAGAGAGCGGGTAGGGCGCTCGCGAAGCCTTCAGGAGGCGCCATCGCAGGAGCGGGGGTAGGAGCGGGCGTAGGGGCTGCCAAGGAGCGGTCTCAGGGCGGCTCTGGCCTGCGAGGAGCTCTCAAGGGAGGTCTGCTGGGTGCTGGCGTAGGAGCCGGTGCTGGTGCCGGTGCTAGAACCATCAGGGACACGCGGCTTTTGAATCCTGGAGCCACTCCCGCTCAGGTGGTGGGCAAGACCGTGTCCCGTATGGGCTCAGGGGCTAAGAGGTTCCTTCAGCGGCAGAGGCACGGGTTCACTGGGGCCTATGCGAACGAGCCAGGTCGTATCGGTCTGAGAAGCTCTGCTCGAGCTGCGGAGAAGACTGACCTGTTGAAGCGTCGTCTTCAGGACGAGCTGTCAGTTCCCCGTAGTGCAGCGAGCAAGAAGAAGCTCTTGGCGAAGCACAGGGAGAAGCTCGAAGAGCTGGCGCAGGAAGGTCGCATGGGCGACGAGGCTCTGAGGGCAGGCATCACCAGCATCCCCGGCATCGCCAAGGGCATGGTCCGTAACCCCAAGGCCACGTCCAAGGCCATGTGGAAGGACGTGACTGGCGGCGGTGGCTTGGGCGGAACAGCGATGGCTGTTGGTTTGCCTCTCGCGATCACGGCTCCCGAGCTAGCTCGAGGAGACGAGAGTGACAAGGGCGGCAAGACCCTCAGACAGAAGCTCATGGAGACAGGCGCACTCACGGCTGGCGGTATTGCTACCGCAGGCCTTCCGATACTTCCCATGATGGCTGCTGGCGCAGGCATGGACACAGCAGGTGTGTCTCTGGCCAAGCGCCTCGGCGGAAACAAGCGTAAGAGGACCAGAGAAGAATGACCTTCTTCACCTCATCCATGGGAGGATCTGCGTTCAGTGCGGCCAGATCTGCCACCTTGTCGTCCTCCGTAAGCAGGACGCAGATTCTGGGGCGCAAGTACCAGCCCTTTTCGAACCCGTTCTTCGACCAGGCGTCTACGTACACGCCGCCCTCGGTCAAGAGCCTGTTCGGCTTCTGTCGGTACTACCACCTGACGCACGGGATTATCAACGCCATCGACACGAAGGCGGCCGAGTACCCCGTCACGGACATCATCATCCAGCACGAGGCGCAGGGTGTAGTCCGGAAGTGGAACGAGCTCCTTCTCGGCGTGATGAACTACCGAGTTCATCAGTTCGAGATCAACCTGGACTACTACGTCTACGGCAACGCATTCGTCAGTGCCAGCTTCCCATTCCGGAAGAAGATCATTTGCAGCAACTGCTCAGCAGAACACGACGCTGTGCAGAGCCGACCGCACTGGCGCTACACGAATCACAAGTGGTGGCTCACCTGCCCCAAGTGCGGTCAGTCGAACTACGCGAAGAGCAGGGACGACTACTACCCGAAGTACTCCGAGATAGGACTCATTCGCTGGAACCCAGAGAACGTCCACATCTTCTACAACGAGTCCACGGGCCGGATGGACTACGGGTTGGACATCAGCCCTCAGTTCAGGTCTCAGGTGCTGATGGGGCGCAAGGACCTGGTAGCTACGACGCCAGAGATCTTCCTCGAGGCAGTCCGGACCAAGCGCAGTCTGGTGTTTGACCGCAGTGAGGTGTTCCACATGCGTCGGCCCAGCCTGAGCAGCACCAACCGTGGTTGGGGCATTCCGTTGCTCATGCCTGTGCTCAAGGACGCTTTCTACATGCAGGTGATGAAGAAGGCTCAGGAGAGCGTCCTGCTCACCCATCTCGTACCGCAGATCTTCCTGTTTCCTCAGCCAGCTACGGCCGGAGCGGACCCCTTCACGACGGTCGACCTCCAGAACTGGAGAGGACACATACGTAGGGAGCTCGCTCGTCAGCGTATGGATCCTGCGTACTACGGCATCCTGCCGTTCCCCCTGGGACACCAAGTGATTGGTGAGAACGGGCGGAGCCTGTTGCTGATGCCGGAGATTCAGCAGGTGGCTGAGCAGATCTCCGTAGGCATGGGCTTCCCCATCGACCTCGTTTTCGGCCAGGGCAACTACGCAGGCACTAGCGTGTCCATGCGTATGCTGGAGAACTTCTTCCTGTCCAACGTTACGGCTCAGCTCCGTCTCTTGAAGTGGGTCATGCATCGCATGGGAGCTTTCCTGAACTGGCCTGTTCCCGAGGCGCGCTTCAAGCCCTTCCGTATGGCGGACGACCTTCAGCGTCAGGCGTTCATGTTCCAGATGAACCAGGCCGGGAAGGTAAGTGACACGACGCTCCTGTCGTACACGGACCTGAAGGTGGAGGACGAGTCTGCGTTGCAGGTCTCTGAAGCTGCTGTCCGCAAGGAGGCCGTGGCCAAGCAGAGCTTGCTACAGGCCGAGATCGCCGGTGAGTCCATGCTGGTGCAGGCGAAGTGGCAAGCGAAGGCTGAGTTGGCTGCTGCGGAGGCCAGGGCTCAAGGCCAGGCCGGCAAAAAAGATCCCTTCACATCCCTTCAGGAGTCTCCTGTTAGCGGGCCCCAAGGAGTCCCGCTCGACGCTGCGGCTGCGGCTTTGGCCAGCCGTATAAGGGTCATGCCGCCCGACCAGCAGCAGGCATACATGAATCAGATCCAAGACCAAAGCCCAGAGGTTGCGGAGCTAGTGCAGGCCGAGCTTCAGATGAGCGCTGGCACAGGGGCGCCGCCACCTCCGCCGGAAGAGCAAGGAGCTCAACCGACGGAGGCTGGGGTAGACATGCGGCCTCAGCCAAACGTTCTGCCCGCAAGACGTCCTGGCGGCGTCTAGACGTATAGCACTCGAGCGCCAAAGAACGGCGACGGAACGCTGTCTACCAGCGCGACGACAGGCTCCCACTCGTCGTGAGTCTCCGCTATGCGCTTGATGTGTACGGCGACTTCGGACCTGGACACGATCTTGTTCAAGTAAGCGAGAAACGCTAGCTCCCACAGGTCGCCTACGACCATCGGGATCTCTTCCCTCATGAAGAAGTGCTGGTTACGCGCTTCGCGCATCTCCTCTGAGTACTCTTGGAACGTCATCTTCGAGTAATCGAACGATGTGTCTCGTAACTTCTTCCGACGGTCGTGGTCCACGAGACAGTCTTGCAGCTCATTGATGTCTACCTCGTTAGAGAATCGTAGGAGATGTCCCTTGAGGTTGCCTGTCTTCAGTGTCTCCTGAAGAAGCACCCAAGGCATCCTGTAGAGGACGCCCACGATGCCTCTCGAGCGCACCTTGCTTATCTCTTCTACAGTTGGAGGTCTGCCTAAGTACTCGAGCACGAGGTCTCGAGCCAGTGCGCCAGACGCTGTGGACATGGCGCGTAGAGCAGTCACCATGTCTTCTTTGCTACAGTCCGCCGTGGTGCAGCGAACGACACGCTTGACGCCGCTGTCTACGTTGTCCAAGATCTCCCGTCTGTCTCGCGCAGAGCACAAACGAAGCATGGGTATAGCTTTCACGTAGGAAGAGCGCGTGTTGTTGTTGAACACGTAGTCCTTGGCGCAGAGCTTGGCCCTGGCCTGCACACGATGCTCGAGCTCGTCCTTGCCCAGAGTCCTCAAGATGCTGTTCACGAACTGAACCTTGTCACCCGACTGCGCGGCTCTGACGATGTCCTCCACAGACTCTACGTCATACCAGGACATGTTCGCGACGGTGTCGCTTTGTCTGTTCCAAGAGCGGAGAGGTAGTCCGTAGTCCAAGGGGGACACTGTATTGATCGGGGCAGTGTAGTCCCAGTTGTTCAGGTACATGTATTGTAGGCCGTAGCTTGGACCAAAAGGACTATCGTGCGTAGCCCGTTCCCTGCGGCCCTTGCTGGCTATCGTTGCCCTCTCTTCGAGGATGAGGTCGTACTCTTCCAAGATGGAGACAGCCTCTTGTTTCTCGTCGTTCACCAGAAAACACGAAGCGATGCACAGGGGATGGGTTTGGAAGTTGGATGACTTCATCGGGTTGCTGGGAACCGCCTGGTACTCGGTACGTAGCGTTCTCGGATTCAGGCCCAACCGAAACGCTGTGTCCCAGTCTATGCTGGGTTTCGACAAGTACTGGTCAAGCTCTCCTACGATCTTGTTGAAGTTCGCGTAGAGCTTGTAGCCGAGGACAGCTAGTAAGGCCACGTTCACAGCTTCGTTTCTAGCGTGATCTGCTATGTACTGACGTATTGCATGTCTTACAGGAATCACCAGGACACCGCCATCTTGTAGTTCCTCCCCCAGGGTTGCTCCCTTCCGTTCTCAGGGATGACCCAGTGGGTGTTCTTGTAGGGTTTGTCAGGGATTGTGATCCACCCGTCTGTCAGAACGGCTATGCCTGACGGGTTGATGCGATCTGCTACCTCAAAGACCTCCAGAACACTGGTACCGCTGTGTGCTCCTTGGAGAAACTCGAGGTGCTTTAGCACGTCTTGAGGTCGGCGTGTGTGTACCTCTTCGCGAACTATGGCGTCGAATGTCAACACGACGCACTTCTCTGCGCGCATGGCAGCAGGCGTGATGTTGGAGATGAACTCCTTCAGCAGTGTGTTCCCCACAGATGCGGAGATGTCGACTGCGATGAGAAGTATGCGCTCCTTGTAGGAGTGGTACGTAGGCAGCAGGATGAACGGGTAGTACCGACGCTTGGGTCTTGCGTAGGTCGCAAACTCGTCTCCCATCGCTGAGAGCAAGTCGCCCTTCAGTAACTTTCCCCAAGGCACCGTACCCTTGGTGAGTTCTTGCAGACGAGAGTGGACAGCGTGACCGAACTGGGAAGGGTCACCCTGTCTGATCTGCGTCATGATGGCTGAGGCTGTGTGGAGCTCCTCGATGAACTTTTGCTTGAAGTTGTCCTCGAAAGATACTCCGTAGTCTCCAGCAGCACCGTACAGGAAGTCACCCGACAGACCACCAGCTGGAGGAGGTTTGAGCTTTGGGTCCTGCACGAGCTTCTCGTAGATCTCTTCGACGGTTAGACCGTTTGCCCAAGTCTGTGGTTGCACGCCGTCTTCTGGCGGCTCTATTGTTCTGCCTGCTTGGCTGAGGATGGTGCAGCACTCTGTCACTACGAAGATGTCACACGCGATGTTCCAAGTTTCGCCGTCCTTGTCCCCGCGCCGAGCAACGTGGTTCATGAAGATGTGCAGCCATTCGTGCAATACGTCGAACGTGGTGTAGATGGAGTCGCGTTCAGCCAGTGTGTAGATCCACTTGGGGGAGTAGTAGATCTTCCTTCCGTCGGTGGACATGGTCTGAACACTACGGTCCTCCACGACCTCAACCGCTTCCCCCAGGATGGACAAACCAGCCAAGGGGAAACGGAGGGTGAGGTCCTGAATGGCTCCACGAACGCGGTCTAAGGCTTTGTCATCCGTGATGGAGCTGTACCGGATCATGACTTCGTGTCTGGTTTTGGACGCAGTACGGCGTCACCGTCAGCACCCTTGACGATGTCCGACATCATGACGTCAGCGACCCCCTCGAACAGCGAAGAGATCTTGCTTCTCGTGCCCGGGGAAAGCTGAACTACGAATGCGACTCGGAGTTCAGGGAGAAGGTCGCTGATGAACTTCTCGAGTCCTACGTACTTTTTACTGACCTTTTTGCTGAGGGCTTGGGACACAGCGAAGATCGCAGCGTAGCTTGCCATCCTTGTGTCAGTGGATGACGTCTTTACGTCACCCGTTGTGAGGATCTCTTCGACGTTGATTTTGGAGATGATCTCGAACCATGACCAAAAATCATTGCCTACGTGGTCTCCGCACTTACGAGCCACGATACCCTTCCAGTTGTCCTTTCTTCCGTTCCTGAAGATGTCCTTCTTCGGGTCGTCGAAGTAGTAGAACTGGCGAGAGGCCTCCCACCAGCCTCTTGGTGTTGGGAATCGGTTCACCCCCTCCTTCCACTGATGGAGGTGGTCGGGTCTGTACTGTAGGTAGCCCAGCACTACTGGGTGGATCTGCTGCGCTTTCATCGAGAGCTCGTAGGTAAGCCCGGACGGCTTGCCCCCATACTCTGTGAACGACACCAGGTCCGGTTCCATCTCGATGATGGTCATGCGCGTGCGCATGGATTCGCTGATCTGGTTGGCGTACTCGTCGTCATCGATCCTGTTCCCAGCTCCCATGATGAGAGTGCCTGGGTGGATCTCCTTGTCTCTGAACATACGGTTGCCTGTGATGGCCAGCATGGCTGACTGTACGGGCGGTGGAGCCTTGTCCAGATCATCGAAGAACAAAAGAACGGGCTCGTTGCACGCCTGAGCGGCGTACTTGTTGAGTACCCACTCCATGTAGAGCTGCTTCGACCTCTTCCTCTCGTTGTCGCTAACCGTGGGATCTGTGGAGCGCTCCAACAGGTCCCGAACCATGGCGGGAAGAGGAACACCGGACACGTCAGTCGCATCCGAGTTCTCACCGCAGTTGATGGCGCAGAGTGGGAGACTCATCTCGAGAGCCTCGTTTCTTGCGATGGATGTTTTGCCTGCGCCTACGACACCCATCAGCAGTGGCACGTTGAGCACCTGGTCACTGTTACAGCGAGCAAGCTCGCCCTGAAGGGTGAGTTCCCTCCGGACGAGCAAGCTCGCTTCCTTGTAGCCGTACATCAGTCGTATTCCTCTTCCTCGTACACGGGGTACCCTGTGAAGTCCCCGGACATCAGCTCGAAGCACTCTGAGTGAACGTGCTTCGTCGGTGGCTTGAACGAGTCGGTCACAAGACCCAGCTGCCCGTTGGGCAGTTGCAAGATCCGCATGTCTGTATCCGGATCGAGCATGAAGACCGGCGCGTCAAACTCGTTGTGGGGAAAGAACTGCCCCTTCAAGATCACGAAGGCGTCGTTGGTGACGCCGATGTACTCCTCTCCGCAGAGATCACACTCGGGCGTGAGCGCGTCGGCGGTGCTTATTCGATTTCCATGTTCGTCGCTCAGAGTCTCCTCTGTGCGCTTCCTTTTCACTGCTGGCGTCTTCTTCATGCGAGCAGCCACCTCCACTCAGCTGAAAGCAGGCCGGACAGGAAGCCCTGCACAACACCCACTAATACGCTGAATACGATCAGTCTGGTCACTTGTCGTCCTCGTTGTCTTCCTCTTCGTCGTCTCCTACGTCTTCAAGAGCTTCGGATAGTGCGGATTCGTAATCCGCGATGCTGTTTTCGTTGTCAGGGTCCATGTAGTTCCTCCACACTCTTATAGGTTCTGTGAGCGTCCCATTGACCGCCTTTCTCTGAGCCGAGTAGACTGCCTTTGTGCTCGCATCTGACCCACAGAAGCAGTTTGAGGAGCTGAAGAGCCGTCTCCTCTCACAGATCCAAGACACATTCCCGATTCAGTCTCGGCAGGGTGGGCTGGAAGTTCACGTCAAGAACCTCAAGGTCGACGACAAGGTCGGTGTCGACGACATCAAGGGTCAGTCGCAGGCAAGACTGAAGGGAGCTTCCTGGGCAGCTCCTGTTCACGGCACCATCGAGGTGGTCGACAAGAAGACTGGCAAGGTGCTGTCCACCAAGGACAACGTGCAGGTTGCCAAGCTCCCAAAGCTGACCAGGCACTACAGCTACATCGTCGGCGGTCAGGAGAAGTTCGTCGCCAACCAGTGGCGCCTTCGTCCCGGCCCGTACGTCAAGGCTACTGAGCGCAAGGGTGAGTACGAGGCGCAGTTTCAGTTGGCCAAGGGTAAGAGCTTCGACGTTCAGCTCGATCAGGGGGCTGGCTATCTACACATCAAGATGGGCAACCGAAAGATCCCTCTCTACTCCGTGCTGAAGGCGTACGGGGTGAGCGACGACGACATGAAGAAGGCCTGGGGCGAGGAGAACTTCAAGTCCACGAAAGCGAAGGCCAAGGTCGACAAGGACCTGCGCTCTCTACACAAGGCGTGGCGAAAGGAGGAGGTGCCCAAGGACGCCGACCCCGCCATGGAGGCCAAGGGGCTCTTCTCGGGCACAGAGATGGACCCTGTTGTCGCTGAGGCAAACCTGGGAGTGTCCAAGGGCCGCGTCGACGGTGATGTTCTCCTTCGTGCTAGCAAGAAGCTCGTCAACGTCGTTGCCAAGAAGCAGGAGCCCGATCCGATAGACAGTCTCCGGTACAAGGAGTTATGGACCGCTCAGGACCAGTTCGCAGACAGACTGGCGAAGTCCAAGACCGATATCGAACGCCGTGTTCGTAGTGCTCTCGGGAAGAAGAAGGTTCAGGAACGACTCAGGTCTGGAGACTCTTCGGTGCTTCGAGACGTGGTCATGCCTGACCTGATTCAAAGGCCGCTGTACCACACGTTCACCACGTCTCTCGCCAGCAATGGTAAGCAGACCAACCCGTTGTCCATGCTGTCAGACCGAAGCCTGGTCACCATCACGGGTCCTGGTGGCATTCAGAATCCGAACCAGATATCCAAGTCGAACACTGCGATCGACCCGAGCCATCTGGGCTTCCTTGATCCCGTGTTCACCCCCGAGTCCAACCCTGGTGTGAACACCCACCTCACTGCGGGCGTGAAGATCAAGGACCGCAAGCCGTACATCCGGATGTTCAACAAGAAGACGGGGAAGATGGAGGACATTGACGCGGCCAAAGCTGCTGTCAGCCACGTTGTCCTCCCAGACCAGGTCAAGTGGAAGAACGGCAAGCCCGTTCCCAGGGATAAGTCCGTTCGTATGTCCGACTCCAAGGGCCGGATCAGAGACGACGTTTCTTGGGACAAGGCAGAGTACGTGTTGCCTTCGGCCGCGCAGGTCTTCGCTGTGGAAACGAACCTCGTTCCCTTCATGCAGAACGACTCTGCTGGTCGTACGACGATGAGTGCACGCCACATGGCGCAGGCCATCAGCGTGAAGGGCCGTGAAGAGCCTCAGGTACAGGTAGAGGCCGGAGTAGGTAAGACCTTCGAGGAGGTTGTTGGGGGAAGCTTCCTTGCGCACAAGGCCCCCATAGAGGGCACGGTCAAGGCTGTCCGAAAGGACAAAGACGGCGCCTCCGGTGAGATGGTGATCACGGGCAAGGATGGCAAAGACCATGTTGTTCCGCTGTACAATCACTATCCGACCAACGACCCAAAGGGACAGCTCCACTCTGAACCGCTGGTGAAGCCAGGGGACAAGGTGAAGAAGGGGCAGCTTCTCGCTGACAACAACTTCACGAAAAACGGCAAGCTGGCTCTAGGTACGAACGTCAGGGTCGCTTACCTGGCAAACGGATCCAACCACGAGGATGGTATCGTCATCAGCAAGTCAGCTGCGGACAAGCTGACCTCGGAGCACCTGCACAAGCCTTCGATGATGGTCTCGAACACGACCACTATCGACAAGCAGATGTTCATCCGCAACAAGCCTGCTCTGTATGACAAGAACAGGCTGGAGAAGATCGGAGATGACGGTGTAGTTCGCGTGGGTCAGAAGGTGAAGCCTGGAGACCCTCTTGTTCTGGCGCTGGGCGAGCAGACGAAGGCACAGAGCATCGATGCACGCAGTCAGCGCAGGCTAGGTAAGCGTCTACGCAACAAGTTCAACAACGGCTCTCTTGTCTGGGACAGCGAACACGAAGGCGAAGTCGTTCGAGTCGCTAAGAAGGGCAAGAACGTTGAGGTGCACGTGCGAACCACAGAGCCTGCCGAGGTGGGCTCTAAGCTGAGCACTCGCCACAGCGCCAAGGGCATCGTCACGGACGTAGTTGACGACGACAAGATGCCCGTGGATGAGAAGGGCAAGCCCGTCCAAATGCTCATCAACCCTGTGTCTGTTCCGGGCCGCATGAACCCAGGTCAAATCTTGGAAACCGCTGCCGGCCGCATAGCGGAGAAGACAGGCAAGCCATACAAGGTCAAGAACTTCGAGGGTGAGACGGACTACTTGAGCAAGGTCCGCAAGGAACTGAAGAAGCACAAGATCAAGGAGACCGAGCGTCTGTATGACCCCAAGACAGGGCGCCGCATAGGAGACGTCACTGCGGGCCCACACTACGTCTTTCAGCTCGAGCATCAGATCGACAAGAAGACACACGTGCGCTCTGGAGGCATGCCCCCCTCGATAGCCAGCCAGTTCGACGCGCCTAAAATCCACTACGACGCCAACACCAAGATCCCTCGAGGTGGTGGGCACACTGGTGCTCAGTCCCTCGGTTCGCTTGGCATATACGGCGCTCTGGCAGCGGGACTGAACAACAACCTGCGTGAGATGCAGACGTTGAAGTCAGACCAGCCCCAGGCTCTCGAGGTTTGGGGAGCGTTGGCTAGTGGCGACCGCATCCCTACACCACAGATCCCCTTCGCCTACAAGAAGTTCGAGGCCATGCTCACATCTCTTGGTGTTGATGTGCAGAAGGAAGGGACCAAGGTCCGTGTCGTTCCGCGCAGCGACAACGAGACTAGAGCTCTCAGTAGAGGCGAGATCACAAAGCCGAACCTCACTGTCCGGGGCAAGGACGACAAGCCCGAGAAGGGCGGGTTGTTCGACCGGGTTGTGACCGGCGGCCCTGGCGGCATGCATTGGGGACACATCGAGCTCGTAGAGCCAGTCCCCAATCCCGTACACGCGAAGGCCATCGCACTGACGCTCGGGCTTGACGCTCGCTTCCCTGAGAAGTCTCTGATGAAGGAGCTTCAAACCAAAGGCAAGGGACCGAAGCATATCTACGATCAGCTCAAGAAGGTCGACCTGGACAAGGAGATTGCGAGCGCCAAGGCCGCGATGAAGAACCCGAAGCTTCGTGGTTCAGCTCTCGACAAGGTGAACTTCAAGTACAAGGCCCTCATGTCGCTGAAGAAGGCCGGCAAGACGCCGGCAGAGGCATGGGCCATGAAGGCTGTCCCGGTGATGCCTCCGGCTTTCCGGCCTCAGGGAACCCTCCCCGACGGTACCCTGAAGAACAACCCGGTGAACGAACTCTACAAGCGCCTCGGGATGCTGAACGAGTCTCTGAAGAGGTCCAAGGGCAAGGTTCCCTACAACAGCAACATCGATGCTCGAGCTGCGCTGTTCGAGGAGATGCAGAACCTTTTCGGTACAACCCCCAAGGGCAAGAAGGCTTTGGACACCGACCCTCGTAGCGGTAGTCACAGCAAGGGTAAGGGCACTCCGCTGCCAGGAATCATTCATATGATCTCTGGTGAGCAACCCAAGGACGGGTTCTTCCAGGACAAGATGATCGGCAAGAAGCAGGACTACACTGCTCGAGCAACCATCGTCGCAGACCCCAACCTGAGTGTGGACGAGGTAGGCGTTCCGGAGAAGGTGGCTCTGGAGCTGTACCGCCCCATGGTCGCCAACAAGCTCACTCAGGTTCTCCGTGATCCCGAGAAGGCTAACAAGATGATCTCGCAGAAGGACCCTGTGGCGATCAAGGCCTTGGAGAAGGAACTCGAGCATCGTCCTGTGCTCATGAAGCGAGATCCAGTGCTACACCAGTACGGGCTCCTCGGTCAGAAGGTGAAGCTCACCAAGTCCAAGGCTATCAAAGTCAGTCCCTTGGTACTGCCTCCCATCGGCGGTGACGTAGACGGTGATACTGTTGCTATGTTCGTTCCGCTGACGAACGAGGCTGTTGAAGAGACCAAAAGGATCATGCCTTCACAGCGTGTGCTCTCTGAGTCCAGCGGCGACGTGCTCTACAAGCCAGCCAATGAATCTGCTTTGGCGCTATACCGCATGTCTATCCCTCGAGGAAACAAGAGGGGCTTGAAGTTCAAGACGCAGAAGGAGGCAGAAGACGCCTTCAAGAACAACAGGATTGCTCTGAACGACGTTGTATCCATCGGTGGAGCGCAGACTACGTTGGGCCGTTTCAGAATCTCCAAGGCTGTCCCCAAGGAGTACCAGCAAGAGATTCGAACCAACCTCAAGGTCCCCTTCAGCAAGAAGTACCAGGACAAGATCTTGAAGGAGGTTGCGAAGAACAAGCCCAAGCACTTCGTAGAGACGGCAGACAACCTCAGTCGTCTTGGGTTCAAGATGGCCTACGAGTCGGGTCACACGGTCACACTCAAGGATCTCGAGCCCCTGCGTAAGGAGCGGGGAAAGCTGGTCAGCCAGACCAAGAAGCAAGTGGACAAGCTGACTGCGTCTGGGAAGGGCGAAGAGGCTACGGAGAAGTGGCTGTCCGCAACTCGGAAGCTGCATGACATCTACGCCAAGCACTACGAGGGCCATCCTACGAATATTTCGGACATGGCCAAGGGCAAGATCAAGGCGAAGCGTGAGCAGTTTCAGGGTCTCGTGATGGCGCCAATGCTCGTGGAAGATCACATGGGTAGGCCTTCCAAGGTTCCGCTCACGAAGAGCTTTGCT
>JABAHQ010002095.1_pt2 | contig 96370 bp, 90 predicted proteins | sample 7062091 | NCBI WGS metagenome assembly JABAHQ01 (sample SAMN14534359, study PRJNA622989) | marine sediment metagenome | biome: marine biome [ENVO:00000428]; feature: marine pelagic biome [ENVO:01000023]; material: deep marine sediment [ENVO:00002113] | place: India: Gulf of Kutch | collected...
TGGGGCTGCTGCCCCGCGAGTGCCGAGCGCATCTCGAGCCGCTCTCCGATGCTCCAGAACCCGAGCAGACCGATGCCGTACTGGCCTTGCGTCATGAGCTGCAGGCGCTCCTCGGGCGAGAGCGAGCGCTTGCGGCTGTGGCCGATGTGGGTCGCGATGTATTTCAGCGCGTCCGGGCGCGCCATCTCCGGGATGACTCCCTCGCCGTCGTCGAAGACGCGCAGACAAGGCACCCCTTTGACGCGCTGGCGGGTTACGCGAATGCGGGTCGCGCCCGCATCGAGGCTGTTCTGCACCAGCTCGGCGAGTGCCTTGCGCGGATCGGGCTGGCTGAGCGCGAGCCAGCGGATCAGCTCGAAGGGATCGTGCGCTTTGACTTTGCCCTTGAGGGCCGTGGAGTGAGTCCGACTGCGGGGCACGTGCAAATGGTGGATGGCGAGACCGTGGGCAGATGATACAGGGGCCGCCTAGCTCTTGTCCGGTGGCACGTAGCCCTCGGGCCTCTGCGAGCCCTCGCCGAAGAAGTACTTCTCCATCTCCCCCTCGAGGAACTTGCGCGCCTCCGGATCCATGGGCGAGAGGCGGCGCTCGTTGATGAGCATGGTCTGGTGGGCGAGCCAGCCCTGCCAGGCCTCCTTGGAGACGTTCTCGTAGATGCGCTTGCCGAGCTCGCCGGGGTAGGGCGGGAAGTCGAGGCCCTCCGCCTCGCGCCCCAGCTTGATGCACTTCACGGTTCGGGCCATAGCGCCTCCTGATTCATTGCCTCCAGGCGTTGCAGCAGCTCCGCCACCGGCGCCGCCAGCCCCACGCGCTCGCGTGTCCCGTTCTCGTACCAGCGAAGCGGCTGCGCTTCCCTCACCGCCGGCGCCGCGTCCTCCACCTCCGCGCACACCGGGTGGATGTCGAGCAGAAAATGGGTGAAGCCGTGGCGCACCACGGGCAGATGCCGCAGGTTGCGCGGGAGGAGCCCGAGAGTGCTGCGGCACCACTCGGTGACGTCCGCCTCGAGCGCGCACTCCGGGAAGCTCCACAGCCCGCCCCATATTCCGCTCGGCGGGCGGCGCGCGAGAAGCACCCGCCCGCAGGCGTCGCGCAGGATCACGAACCGCGTGCGCCGCAGCGGGCGCGGCGGCGGGCGTCTCGGGATGGGCAGCTCCGCCTCGCGGCCCTCGAGGTGCGCGCGGCACCCCGACGCCAGTGGACAGCGTCCGCAGGCGGGCTGCGCGCGGGTGCAGACGGTCGCGCCCAGATCCATGATCGCCTGGGTGTAGGCGGTGACGCGCCGCTTCGGGGTATGCGCATCCGCCAGCGCCCACAGGCGCCGCAGCACCTCGCTGCCCCCGGGCCAGCCCTCCACGCCGTGATAGCGGCACAGCACCCGCTTGACGTTGCCGTCCAGTATCGGGTGGCGCTGGTCGCAGGCCAGGGCGAGGATGGCGCCGGCCGTTGAGCGCCCGATCCCGGGGAGCTGCTCCAGGGCGGCGCGCTCTGTGGGAAAGGCGCCGCCGTGCTCTTCGCAGACGCGCTGCGCGGCGCGGTGCAGGTGGCGGGCGCGCGCGTAGTAGCCCAGCCCGCTCCACACGTGCAGCACCTCGTCGAGGGGCGCCCGCGCCAGGCTTTGCACGTCGGGAAACCGTGCCATGAAGCGCTGGTAGTAGGGAACCACCGTGCCCACCTGGGTCTGCTGGAGCATGATCTCCGAGACCCACACCCGGTACGGCGTCGGCGCCTGCTGCCAGGGGAGGTTCTTGCGGCCGTGACGGTCGAACCACCCGAGCACGCGGGCGGCGAAGCGCTCGCCTTCGGCGCGCGATCGCCTTCGTCTCCGTGGGCTCCGTGTGGCTGCCTCCGGCACGAACGACCCCGCGCTTAGAGAGGGGACGAGTCCCGGCGCCGCCTCAATTGCCGAACCCCTTGAGCAGGCCCTTGAGGGGCTCGGCCGCACCCTCGCCGAGCTCCTTCTCGATCTTCTTCTCGATCTTCTCGGCGACCTCTTCCTTGCGCTTGTCGACCTCTTCCTTCGCCTTGGCCTTGGCCACCGCCTCCAGATCCGGGCGGATGGTGGGGTTGCGCCACGAGCCGCTCACCCGGATGGGGACGGGGATGCCGGCGAGCTCGCTGGCCTCGGCGCCGCTCTGGCCCTCCGCCGTCGCGGCGAGGGTGGTGGTGAGGCGGTAGTCGACGGTCTCCTCGACGAGGTTCGCCGTGCCCTGGCCCGAGATGCGCAGCAGCGGCGACTTGGCGCTGAGATCCCGGTTGGTGGCCACGCCGTCCTTGATCTGGATGGTGCCGGAGAGCTCGGTGAAGTCGGTCTCCACCGGTCCCTCTCCGGCGGGTAGCGCCTGGCCTTTGAGGCGTGCTTCCACGTCGCGCAGGATGCGACCGATGTTGATGCCCTTGAGGGCGCCGTCGGCGAAGGAGAAGGCGATGTCGCCGTTCAGAGTGCGCTTGAACTGAGCGGGACCGAGTCCCCGCGCATTCAGCTTGGCGCTCGCGTCGGCCCGCCCGCTGAGAAGCGCCTTGCCCTGGAGATCCGCGAGCAGCGGCTCCGCCTGCACGCCGGAGAGGGTCTCGTTCATGGAGATGCGCGGCGTGTCGCTGCGCGCATCGAGCACGACGTCGCCGGTGTAGGTGCCGTCGTAGAGCGCCGCCTGGATGGGGCTCACCTTGATCAAGCCGTTCTTGGCGTTGACCGTCACCTGGATGTCACGGCTGGTGAGGTTGCTGACCTTGAGCTGACCGAGACGCATCCGGCCGTCGATGTCCAGGGCCCTCAACGTGTCGAGCGGCAGCGGCGCGGCACCGGCCGCCGCGCCCGGGGTGGCTGCCGCCTGCGGCGCCTCTTTCGTGCGCGGCGGCAGGTAGCGATCGGCGTCGAGGGCGTCCGCGGTCAGCTCGAAGCGCAGGGCGGTTGCGCCCGGAGCCACGCCCAGCTTACCGGTCAGGGTGGTGTAGTCGAGGGTGAGTGAGAGCGGGTCGAGGTCCACGCGTTTCGGGGTGCCCTTGAGGTTGGCCGAGAACTCGAAGCGGGTCAGCGCTTTCGGGTCCGTGGTTTCCGGCGCTGGCTGGCCCAGGCGCGCGAGGAGCTCCCGGGGATTGAACGGAGCCACCTTGATCGCCCCCTGGAGCTGGGGCTTGCCGGTGAGCTGGTGCACCTCCAGATCGCCGGTGGTCATGAGCTCGCCCGCCGCGAGCTCGAGCCCGCTCACCGTGAGCACGTCCGCCCCCAGGTCGGCCTCGGCGTCGGCCGCGAGGCGCAGCGTCATCGGCTTGCCCTCGAGGGCCTCCCCGTCCACCTCCCCCTCGATCTCGAGGTTGCGCATGCCATAGCGCTGGGCGTCGAGATCGGTCTCCAAACGCGTGCTCCCCGAGATGCGACCGCTCAGGGGCGGCTCGGCGCTCTCGAAGCGAAACCCTACCTCTAGTTCCACGGGCGCGTCCTGGGTGAGCGCTCCGGTCTGCAGGCTCAGGTCGCGCACGGTGAAGTGCTGGTTTGCCTGGGCGTCGTCCCAGCGCAGGGTGGCCTCGCGAATGTCGACGCCCCCCACCGCGAGCGCGGCCACTGCGGGGCCTTCGCCGGCGGCGGGCGGCGCCTCGGGAGCGGGCTTCGCCTCCGCCGGCTGCGCGAGATCCGCCCAGTTGGTACGCCCCTGCGCGTTACGTGCGAGATTGAGCTCGAGGCCCCTCAGCACGACGGTGTCCATCTCGATCCGGCGCGCGAGCAGGGGCAGGAGCTTCACCCGGATCTGCATGCGCTGGGAGCGCGCGAACACGTCGGGGTCGAAGCCGGGCGCGTTGCCGAGCGCCACCGTACCGAGCTCGAGCCCGAGCCACGGGAACACCGAGAGCTCGATATCGCCCTCGATGCGCAGCGTGCGCCCGGTGCGTTGCTCCACCTGCGCGGCGATCTCGTCCTTGTAATCGTTGGGGTCGATGTAGAGGGGCAGCACGATGACGGCGGCCGCGATGAGCAGGATCACGACGCCGAGGGCGATGCCGATGACTTTGATGGCGGTGCGCATGGGACGTCCTTCTTCCTCCGGTCAGTTCTCCGTTCCGCCGGAAAGCCGCCGGCGGGCGCGGGCCACGGCGGCGCGCACCTGGGCGGGCGCCGTCCCGCCCACGTGGTCGCGCGCCGCCACGCTGCCCTCGAGCGTGAGCACCGCGTAGACGTCCGCTCCGATGGCCTCGGAGAATCGCCGGAGCTCGCTCAGTTCAAGTTCCCCCAGATCGCGCCCGATATCGATGGCATGGCGCACGGCGCGACCCACCACCTCGTGCGCGTCGCGAAACGGCAGGCCCTTGCGCACCAGATAGTCGGCGAGGTCGGTGGCGGTGGTGTAGCCGCGGCCCGCCGCCTCGCGCATGCGCTCGCGATGCACCCGCATCGCGGGCACCAGCGCGGCGAGGACGCGCAGCGAGGGTCGTACCGTGTCGATGGTGTCGAAGACCGGCACCTTGTCCTCCTGGTTGTCCCGGTTGTAGGCGAGCGGCTGCCCCTTCATGAGCATCAGCAGCGACACCAGATGCCCGGCCACTCGGCCTGCCTTCCCGCGCGCGAGCTCGGGCACGTCCGGATTTTTCTTCTGGGGCATGATGGAGGAGCCGGTGCAGTGGGCGTCGTCGAGCTCGATGAAGCCGAACGCCGGTGAGGACCACAGGACGAGCTCCTCGGCGATGCGCGATATGTGGGTCATGAGGAGCGCGCAGTCCGCCACGAACTCGATCAAGAAGTCACGATCGCTCACCGCGTCGAGGGAGTTCTCGCACACGGCCTCGAACCCGAGCAGGCGCGCGGTCATCGCGCGGTCCACGGGAAAGCCGGTCCCGGCGAGCGCAGCGGCGCCGAGCGGGGAGCGATTGATGCGCCGCCGGCCCTCGATGAAGCGCTCGCCGTCGCGCTCGAGCATCGCGACCCAGGCCAGCAGGTGGTGGCCGAAGGTCACGGGCTGCGCCGGCTGCAGGTGCGTGAACCCGGGCATGACGGTGTCGGCCTCGCGCTCGGCCACGTCCACGAGCGCGTGCTGCAGCGATCGCAGGTCGGCCAGCAGGGCGTCGGTCTCCGCGCGCAGCATGAGCCGGAGATCGGTGGCGACCTGGTCGTTGCGCGATCGTCCCGTATGCAGCTTCTTGCCCACCTCCCCCACGCGCTGCGTCAAGGCGGCCTCGATATTCATGTGCACGTCTTCGAGGGTCACCGACCAGGCGAAGCGATCGGCCTCGATATCGGCCTCGATGGCGCGGAGGCCTGCGATGATCGCGTCGCGTTCCGCCGCGCTCAGCACGCCCACCTCGGCGAGCATGGTGGCGTGCGCGACGGAGCCCTGGATGTCGTGCTTGTACAGGCGCCGGTCCGCGTCGAGCGATGCGGTGTACGTCTCGACCAGCGGATCCGTCGACTGCTCGAAGCGTCCCTTCCAGGGTTTGGAGGAATCTTTGGAGGAATCTGGGGCGCTCATGGTGAATCGCGATTCCGGCGCGCTGCCGGGCGGGCGGCACGAACTCACTAACTATAATGCGCGAGTGTATCCGTGAAAACGGCCGCTCCCGGACAGCTCGGCGCTGAACAGGGCGCGCCCGACCCGCTTTTCCTCCCCGATTTCTGCGGCATCCGCACGGTCTTCGCCGTGGTGGTGATGGGCGAGATGCTCGCCTTCGTGCTGGCCCTCGCCGGAGCCGACAACCGCTGGAGCAGCCTGGCGCTCATATCGCTCTTCATCCAGTGGGTGGGACTGAGCAGCGCGGCGCTGCTGTGCGCATGCCGGCGCTGGTTGTCCCTGCTCGAGAACGTGGCGGCGGGCTTCGTCAGCTACGCGCTCATCCTGCTGGTCACGCTCGTGCTGAGCGAGGCCGCCTACTGGCTGGTGGAGAAGCCGCTGGCGCTGCCGGGCGCGGCCGAGGGGTGGCACCAGGATTTTCTGCTGCGCAACCTGGCGGTGAGCGCCATCGTGGGTGCGGTGGCACTGCGCTATCTGTATGTGCAGCACCAGTGGAAGATCAACCTGGAGTCCGAGTCGAGGGCCCGGATACAGGCATTGCAGTCGCGCATCCGGCCGCACTTTCTGTTCAACTGCATGAACACCATCGCCAACCTCACGCGCTCGCAGCCGGCGCTGGCCGAGGAGGTGATCGAGGATCTGGCCGATCTTTTCCGCGTGAGCCTGAGTGACGCCAGCGTGCCGACGCAGCTCGCCCGGGAGCTCGAAGTGTGCCGTCAGTATCTTCGCATCGAGGGCCTGCGCCTCGGCAACCGCCTGGCCGTGGAGTGGCACACCGACGGGCTGCCCGGGGACGCGCTCCTGCCGGCGCTGACCGTGCAGCCGCTGCTCGAGAACGCCATCCACCACGGCATCGAGCCGCAGCCGCAAGGGGGGCTCGTGCGCCTGGTTGCCGAGCGCCACCGAGACAGCCTGCGCCTGAGCATCTGTAACTCGGTGCCGTCCAGCGAGGAGGGGCCCGGCCCGACGGGCAACCGTCTGGCCCAGGACAACGTGCGCCAGCGACTGCACGCCTTCTTCCGTGGGCGCGGCACCTTGCGGGTGGAGCCGGCCGAGGGCGAGTACCGTGTGCACCTCGACTTCCCCTACGTGACGACACCCCCATGAGAGTCTTGATCGCCGACGACGAGCAACCAGCGCGCGAGCGCCTCGCGGCGCTCTTGGAGGAGCTGGGCACGGCGCAGTTGGTGGCGCAGGCCACCAATGGCGTGGAGGTGTTGCAGACGCTGGCGCAGGCCGCGCCCGAGGTCGTGCTCCTCGATATCCGCATGCCGGGTATGGACGGGCTCGAGGTCGCGCGGCACCTGGCGCGGCTGGAACACCCGCCCGGCGTGATCTTCACCACCGCCTACGACGACCACGCGCTCGCAGCGTTCGAGACCAACGCCGTCGACTACCTGCTCAAGCCCATTCGCAAGGCGCGTCTGGCCGCCGCGCTCGGGCGCGCGCAACAGCTCACGCGCGCGCAGCTCGCGGGGCTCAAGGGTTCGCGGGTAGGGACCCAACGCTCGCGCACCCACATCAGCGCCACGATGCACGGTGCGCTGCAGCTCGTACCGGTGCCCGAGATCGTCTATCTGCGGGCCGAGGACAAGTACGTCGTGGTCCGTCACACCGGCGGGCGCTTGCTGATCGAAGAGTCTCTGGTGTCGCTGGAGCAGGAGTTCGCGGAGCGCTTTCTGCGCGTTCACCGCAACGCCCTGGTCGCCGCCGCGCACGTGCGCGAGCTCGCGCGCAACACCGACGGCGGTTGGGAGGTGAGGCTGCGCGACATCGAGGAGTCCGTCGCCGTGAGCCGGCGTCTGGCACCGGGTGTGCGCCGCGCGCTGAAGGGAATCCCCGACCAAGGGCAGAAATAGCCATCGCACTGAACTACCCTCATCATGTTTACCTGCGTCCGTATCGGGCGCGCGCACCGATCGAGGGTCGGATCATTCACAGCGAGCATCCTGCCGCGAACATAGTGGAGCACGCCCTGCGCGAGCGGTCCGCCGTCGCCGCACAGTCCTTTGCGCCGCGAGCGTGCCAGGATGCCCGCGCCATCGCGACTGGGTGCGGCATCAGAGTGCTCCATGGGCCGCGGCTGTTCGAGCCCGCGGCGAACCACGGCGCGCGAGGCGCTGCGCCGTGAGCCTCGGAGGGAATCTCCAGGGCGGGGCGGCGCGCGATTCGAGCGCTTACGGGGCAGCGCCCTGGTGGGGACCGGCACTGGCTCTGGCGCTCCTCGGCCTGCTCGCGCTCTGCGGCCTCGCCGCTGCGCTCTGGCTCGGCGAGCGGACCCGACATCACGACCAGCAGGTGCTGTCCGCGCTCGGCGCCGGGAAGGAGCTCGCCGGCGAGATCCAGTCGCAAGCCCTGGCGGCGGCGGGCGGCGACACCAGGGCGTTCGGGCGTTTGCGCCGCTCGCGGGAGGGATTCGATCGGGAGCTGAGGGAGCTGCGAGCGCTGGAGTCGCCATGGCCTGTCGTGAACCCGCAGGTGAACGCGCGCGCCCTCGAGGATGCATGGCGCAGAGCGAAGGATCAGACGGATCGGGTGCTCTCGAAGGAAGAGCCCCTTCTGGGCTTGCGCGACGACTTGCAACGTCTCGAACCGATGCTGGGCGCGCTGATGATGGCCTCCGAGCAGCTCCTCGATGCCTCCACCGATGACGAGTGGTCGCCGACTCAAAGCCACTTCGCTTACATGCAGTGGGTGCTCGCCAAACGTCTGCTCGAGAGCGTCCAGGCCCTGCTGGGCGAGGGTATCCGCCCCGGCACGCTCTCCGAGGCGCTCAACGCGGACAACGAGCTGCTCCTCGCCTTCGGCAAGGTCCACAACGGGTTTGTCATCGGTGACCCCTCCATCGGTCTCGAGCGCCTGACGGATCCGGGGTCACGGCGCGCACTGGCGCGCGTGGGGGAGCTCTACCGCAGGACTACCGACGTGCTGCGTGGCCTGCTCTACCACTCACTCTCGTTGCTCGAAGCCCGGCGCGCGGCCGGGGCGTCCGCGGACGGATTGGTGCCGGCGTTGGACGCGCTGATGGAAACCACACGGGTCGTGCGGGGTGACTATCGCGCGCAGGCGGCGCGGCGCGATGCCCAACTGCGCGGGGCGGCCATGGTTGCCGGCATCGCGGCACTGTTGTTCTTCGCCGGGGCCCTGCGTGTCGCGTGGCGGGGGCGTGCGGCCGCGGCGCGGGCCCGTGAAGCGAGCGCCGTGATGGGACGTCTGCAGGCGGATATCGAAGGTCTGGGCGCCGGTGATCCGGGGCGTGCGCCCCGCCCTGGGCAGGCCTCCGCGGGCAGCGTCGCGGAGGCGCTCGAGGCGGCCGTGGGAACCTTGCGCGATCGCCTCGACGCCATCCGGCAGTCGGCGACCGACGTCGCCGCGCTGGTTCTCAGTACCCGCCGGCACACGGCGCGCCTGTACTCGGTGAGCGACGAGCAGGCGGCGCATTTGGGTGTCGTGGCCGGCGCCGCACGAGAGCTGGCGGCAGCGGCCGGCGACGTTTCGACCCAGATCCAGGAGAGTCGCGGGCTGGTCCAGCGCAGCGTGGACGATGCGGAGCGTGCGGCCCGCGTGGCGCACGAGGGGCTGATGGGGCTCGACGGCGTGCGCGCCACCCTGCACGACACCATCACCCCCGCCGGGCGCTTGCGCGAGACCTGCGACACCGTGGCGGATCTCGCGAGCGTGCTCGAGGAGCTTTCCGAGCAGGCGCATGTCGCAGCGCTCAACGTGGCCATCCGTGCCGCCCGCGACCGCGGGGAGGAGGGGCGCAGCTTCACTCTGGCAGCGGATGATCTGCAGCGGCTGGCGGCCCGTCTCGGCGAAACCACGCGGCGCATGGCCGAGGTCTCGCGGGGCATGGGCTCGCAGGCCGAGGACGTGCTGGGGACGATCGAGCAGAGCGCCACCGGCATGGAGGTCGGCGTGGGGCTGATGGAGGGCATGGCGCACTCGGTGGCGGAGCTCGAGGACTGTGCGCGCAAGGTGAGTGACCGCATCCGGAACGTGGTCGACGCGAGCCGCCAACAGGCCTCGCGAGTGGCCGAGATCACGCGCCGCATCGAGCTCACCGCGGACCACAGCGCGCACGCGGTGCACGAGGCACGGGTCACGGGCTCGGTGGTGGATGAGCTCGCGGGTCAGGTCACGGGCCTCGGGCGGGCGGTGGAACGCCTGGGGTCGGCCACGAACGCACGCCCCACGCGCATCGCCTCCCACCGTGACGCCAGCCTGCCCAAGCGTCACGCTGCGGTGCGCGCGCGGGACGGGGGGCGCGAGCTGAGTCCCGCTTCCGGCGAGTCGGAGCAGGTGAACGACGCAAACGAGACAGAGGAGGCCGATGCTGGATAGATCCGAGATGAACCCGTGGCTCGACGCCCCGCGGAGGCTCGAAACGATGCGACCAGAGCGCCCGGGCATCCTGCCGGACGGGGATACCCCGCCCACGGCGGATGAGGACACCTTCCGCGGCCATGTGCGCGAGCTCCGCCACCGCTACCAGAAAGGGCTGGTGGCTTGGCTGCGGGGACAGGATCCCGGCCGCGGGCTGGACGAGATGCGGGCGGTCATCGACGCCCTCGAAGCGCTCTCGGGAGAGAGCGCGCTCGGGCGGTTGTGGTGGGCGTCCGCCGGGCTGCTCGAAGCGGTGCACGAGGGCGGGCTCGAGGCCGATGTTTCGGTCAGGTACCTGCTCTCCGGCGTCGATCGTCACCTGAAGCGGCTGGCGGACGAGGGCCTCGGCGCCCTCGCGGGGCCGCCGCCGGACTTCCTGGAGACCCTCGTCGACGTGGTCGCCCGGGCGGATTCCAACACCCCGCGGGTGGCGGCCGTGCGCGAGAGCGCGCGCGCCACTCGGACGCCCGAGCCGACGGTGGCCCCGGCGTGGAGCGAGGGCCTCTGCGAGCTCACCGAGTCGCTCGGTCGTAGCCACAAACGCGCCGGGGAGAGTGTCGGGGCGCTGCGCGAACAGCTCGCCGAGTTCGAGCACGTGCTGCGGGAGCTGGAGACTCGGGTTCGGCGCGTCGAGCTGGAGAGCAAGCCGACGCCCCGCCCGGCGCACGGGGGCAGCGCCGGCGGCGCTTTCGGCGTCGCCGCGGCGCGCGCCCTGGATCGCCTGGAGCGCACCCATGCACTGTCCCGCAGCCTCACCACGGGGCTCGAAGAGGCGGGCCGCCTGCGGCGGCGGCTCGCCGAGAGCGTGCAGACCCTCGCTGCCCTGATCCGCGATCAGATGGGCGCCAACGCCAGCCTCGGACAAGCGCTGCGCCGGCTCGAGAGTCCCGAGGGTCGCGTGGTGGAGGAAGCGCTTCTCGTCGATATCGGTGCGGAGACCTTCGGCATGCCCCTGCACGCCGTGGAGGCGGTGGTGCGCGCGCCCGCGGATCTAAAGCCCCCGCCCGGCAGTGAGGAGCACGCGTACTACGAGCACGCGAGCGGGCGCTATCCGGTGGCCGAGCTCGCGGAGCTGACGGGGGGATCGGCGCCCCCAACGCGTTCGTCGCGGGTCTCCCTGGCGCTCTTGCACGTCGAGGGCCGGCGGGGCGCATTGCGTGTGGATGCGGTCACCGGACCGCAAACGCTCACCGTGGAGCCGCTCGCGCCGCCCCTCGGTGCGACCCGCTGGGTGCGGGGCGCGGCCGTGCTGGGCGACGCCCGCGTCGTGCTGGTGCTGGACGTCCCCGCCCTGCTGGAAGGCGAGGTGCGCGAGAAGGGCGAATCGACCTTCTGGGGTTTCTGAAGAAGCGCAAGGCGCTCCGCCGCATGCACCGTTTAGCTCGTACGGTGCTCGAATGCACGCCTAAAGGGGACGGATCTATTTTTTGCCCCCGGTCGTGCGTCCGGGTGCTCTCATAGACGAAAAATAGATCCGTCCCCTTCAGGCCCCTCGGGGCTTGCGACTGCGCGGCACACACCCGGGGACCCCATGTTGTGGGTGCCCACCAATGTCCATGGCGGGTCGCCGCTCAGATGGCGGGTTTTCGCTTCGCTCGACCCGCCCTACGGCGCTTCCCCGGGCGCGGCACCCGACCCCAGGTCGCCCCACAGGAGCTGAATGGCGGTCAGCGCAGCGACGGCGGCGGTCTCCGTGCGCAGGATGCGGGGCCCGAGCGCCACCGGTCGGAACCCCGCGCGCCGTGCCGCCTCGGTCTCCCCTGGGCTGAGCCCCCCTTCGGGACCGACGAGCAGCACGACGGATCCCCGCGGGGGCGCCTGTTCCGCCAGCGTCTCGTGCCCCTGGGGTGCGAAGAGCAGCTTGAGCTCGACATCGGGGTGGCCGAGGACCCACTGCGAGAGCGGTGCCAGCGGCTCGAGGGCGGGCAGGCGGTTGCGTCCGCACTGCTCGCAGGCGTCCGCCACCACCCCGCGCCAGTGGGTTGCGCGACGCTCGGCGCGCCCCTCGTCCAGGCGCACGACGCCGTGTTCGGTGCACAGCGGCGTCACGCTGGAGACGCCGAGCTCCACGGCCTTTTGCAGCGCGAAATCCATGCGCTTGCCGCCGCGCGACACGCCGAGCCCGAGACGCGTGACCAGCGGCGACTCCCGCGCGAGGGCGCAGCCCTCGCGCGTGCGCACGGTCACCCGCGCACCGCTGATGGTCTCGACCCGCGCGTCGAACTCGCAGCCGTCCCCGTTGAAGAGCACCAGCGGAGCGCCCGGTGCGAGCCGCAGGACCCGGGTGACGTAGTGCGCGGCCTCGCGCGGGAGGCTGAGGAGCGTACCGCTCGCCAGCGGCTGATCGACGTAGATGCGACTGACTCGCATGTAGACCTTGGTTAGGTGTGCCTGGCACCACTCACGGATGGGGTGGTCGAGAATACACTGCAGCGCGAGTCATGCCTCCGGGCTCCGAGGCGAAGCGTTTTTCGCCGTGCGCGCCGGGCCTCGCGACGCGACCTCGGTGTCGCGACGCTCGGAGCCCGCCATCCCTGGCGGCCTCCCTGCTGGGGCCTCATCGCCGCGCACGGGGCGCTTCGCCCGTCGCCCGTCGCATGCGCTCGCGCTGCAGCGAACCCATCGGGCCCGCGCATTTCGACCTTTCGCCACCTATTAGTCTGCGGTGGCGAGCTCGATGCCCTCCCACGCGACCTGCGCCAGGTGGTCGATCTGCTCGGGCGTGATCACGTAGGGCGGCATGAAATAGACGACGTTGCCGAGCGGGCGCAGCAGGGCGCCGCGTGTCAGAGCGTGGCGGTAGACGCGCAGCCCCCGCCGCTCCTGCCAGGGGTAGGGCGTCTTGGTGGCCGCGTCCCGGGCCATTTCCATGGCGAGCACCATGCCGTGCTGGCGCACCTCGCCCACGTGGGGGTGGTCGGCGAAGCGAGCGGTCGCCTCCGCCATGTGGCGTGCGAGCTCGCGGTTGCGCGCGATGACGTCCTCCTCCTCGAAGATGTCCAGCGTCGCCAGCGCTGCGCGGCAGGCGAGCGGATTGCCGGTGTAGCTGTGCGAGTGCAGAAAAGCGCGCAGGCTCTGGTAGTCGTCGTAGAAGGCGTCGTATACCGCGTCGGTGGTGAGCACCACCGACAGCGGAAGGTAGCCGCCGGTCAGACCCTTGGACAGGCACATGAAATCGGGGGTGATGTTGGCCTGCTCGCAGGCGAACAGCGTCCCCGTGCGACCGAAGCCCACCGCGATCTCGTCGGCGATGAGGTGCACGTGATGGCGATCGCAGGCATCGCGCAGCAGCGACAGATAGACCGGGTCGTACATGCGCATGCCGCCCGCGCACTGCACCAGGGGCTCCACGATGACGGCGGCGGTCTCGTGGGCGTGGCGCTCGAGCAGCCGCTCCATGGGCTCGAACATGCGGCGCGCGTAGTCGGCCCGCGACTCCCCGGGCTCGCGGCCGTACCCATCGGGCGAGGGTGCGGTCATCGCGCGCATGAGCAGCGGCTCGTAGGTCTCCTTGAAGATCGCCACGTCGCCCACGGCGAGCGCGCCCAGGGTCTCGCCGTGGTAGCTGTTCTCCAGCGCGATGAACTTGTGCTTTCCCTCCACGCCGGCGTTGCGCCAGTAATGGAAGCTCATCTTGAGCGCGACTTCGACGGCGGCGGAGCCGTTGTCCGCGTAGAAGCAGCGCGAGAGGCCCGACGGCGTGATGCTCACGAGCCGCTCCGAGAGCGCCACCACGGGCTCGTGGGAGAAGCCGGCCAGGATGACGTGCTCGAGGGCATCGAGCTGCTCGCGCACCGCCGCGTTGATACGGGGGTTGGCGTGTCCGAACACGTTCACCCACCACGAGCTCACCGCGTCGATGTAGCGGTTGCCCTCGAAATCCTCGAGCCACACGCCCTCCCCGCGGCGTACGGGGACCGGCGGCAGGGATTCGTGGTCCTTCATCTGCGTGCAGGGATGCCACAGGACGGCGAGGTCGCGGGCGATGAGGTCGGCGTTTCGCATGGCTCGTCTCGACGTATGCACCGAATGCAAGCCGGGCGGCGGTTCAGGACCCCGACGACTGCGCCTTCGGCGCGATGCGGTAGATGCGTCCCCGGTAATCCACGACGTAGAGCTCCCCCGCGTCGTCCTCGCCGAAGGAGGCGATGCGCAGGCCGGTGTTCTCGAGCAGGCGCTGGCGGGTGACCCGCTCCCCGTCGTAGCGCAGCCCCCACAGGCGACCGCTGCCGAAGTCGGCGTAGAGGTATACACCGCACAGCGCCGGAATCGAGGTGCCCCGATAGACGTAGCCGCCGGTGACCGAGTAGCCCTGCGTGTGGTCGTAGTCGAGGATGGGCGGCTCCAGCCCCGAGCGCTCGCAGTCCGGCTCGACGCCCGGCGTGCAGATGGTGCCCTCCATGATGCGCCAGCCGTAGTTGCCGCCCTTGCGGACCACGTCGATCTCCTCGCGGGCGTTCTGACCCACGTCGCCGGCATACAGCCTTCCCGTGACCCAATCGATGCTGAAGCGCCACGGATTGCGCAGCCCGTACGCGTAGATCTCCGGGCGTGCCTTGGAGCGCTCGATGAAGGGGTTGCCGGGGGGGACTTCGTACGGCTCGTCGGCGCTCGGATCACTGACTCGGATACGCAGAATCTTGCCCAAAAGCGTGTCGAGGCGCTGGCCGTTGTTCCGCGGGTCGTTGCCCGCACCCCCGTCCCCGGTTCCGACGTAGAGGTCGCCATCGGGTCCGAACAGGACCATGCCGCCGTTGTGGTTGCCGTAGGGTTGCGAGAACGAGAGCAACACCCGCTCGCTGTCGAGATTGGCGCTGCCGGCGGCGGTCATCACGAACTCGGATACCCGGGTCGTGAGGCCGTCGCCGCGGTGCGTGTAGTTCACGTACAGGCGCCCGTCCCGCAGAAACCGCGGGTGCAGGGCGAGGCCCAGGAGCCCGCGTTCCCCGCCCGCAATCACGCGATCGCGAATGTCGAGGAAGACGTCGCCGGGTACACCCTGCTCCGGGTCCAGGCGGCGGACGAGCCCCGACTGCTCCACGACCAGAAGACCGCCGCGACGGTCGCCGGTGACGAACACCGGATCCTCGAAGCCGCGCCCGACGCGTTGCAGGACGATGTCCGGAATGGCCGCGTCGAAGCCCGGGTCGGTGCAGCGCGGGGCACTGCTCCGCGTCGCGTCCTGCGCCGCGCCGGCGCCGCTCCACACGAGCGCGAGCAACGCCACGACGCGCAGCGAAACCTTTCGCACTGTCATCCTTTCTCTTTTACCGGTCTCTTTTACCGCGCCGCAAAGCGCCTCATGGTATCGCCCGCATCGGCCGCTGGCCAGTGCGGACCCGGCCGCATGTCTCGCCGTGCGTCACAGCGCCAAGGCGACGCCCAGGAACAGCAGCATCGTGCCGAGCGCACGGCGCATGATGTTCTCGGGCAGACCGACGCCGAGGCGTGCGCCGAGCATGATGCCGGGGACCGAGCCGATGAGCAGATACAGCAGCAGCGCCACGTCGACGGTGCCGAGATGCAGGTGGCCGCTTCCGGCGATGGCGGTCAAGGGCACCGCGTGCGCGATGTCCGTGCCGACCACCGAGACCGCCGGCATGCGCGGGTTGAGGGCCACCAGAAGAGCGGCGCCCAGGGCGCCCGCGCCGACGGACGAGAGCGTCACCAGCACGCCGAGCACGGCGCCAGCGAGCACCGTCATCACATCCGACCAGCGCACATGAAAGGCGCGGACGCCGTCGAAGCGCCGGTGTGCGGCGGCGCGTTGCAGGTGCTCTCTGAAAAGCAGCACGAGGGCGGTCAGGATGAGACTCACGCTGATGGCGCGCGTGATGATGGGCGAGAGGTCGGCGCCGCTCTCGGCGAGGTATCCGAGCAGGAGCACGCAGAGCAGCGACAGGGGCACGCTGCCCAGGGCGAGGAGCACGACGACACGCCACCACACGGTATGCTTGCGCTGGTGCGCCACCACGCCGAAGCTCTTGGTGATGGCCGCGAACAACAGATCGGTGCCCACGGCCACGGCCGGGGGAATGCCCACGAAGATGAGGAAGGGAGTCATCAGGGAGCCGCCGCCCACGCCGGTCAGTCCCACGACGATGCCCACCACGAAACCGCCTGCTATGTACGCGAAGTCCATACGGCGGGGCTCCCCCGTCGCGGTCCCGGAAAATTGGGGTCAGACACCACTTTCCCCGTGCACGGTGCCACTCCACTATGCCGGCGGAAGGGAAAATGGTGTCCGACCCCAATTTTCCTCACTGGAAACGGGCGTTATAGCTATTCAGAATAACGATCACGGTTTTTTGTGTCATTGTGGTATAAGAGGCGCGCTTTTCGGCGATGAATCTGCGTCAGCTCCGGTTTATCTCAGAGGTAGCCCGTCACGGGCTCAACGTATCCGCCACGGCCGAGAGCCTGTATACCTCTCAGCCGGGGGTGAGTAAACAGATCCGCCAGCTCGAGGACGAGCTCGGCGTTCAGATCTTCGAGCGCACGGGGCGCCAGCTCACCGGCATCACCGAAGCCGGGCGCGCTATCCTCGCGCTGGCGGACCGGGCCCTGGCCGAGGCGGACAACATCCGCCAGGTGGCTCAGGAGTACAGTGATCCGCAGCGCGGCAGCCTCTCCGTGGCCACCACCCACACCCAGGCCCGCTACGCCCTGCCCCCCGTCATTCGAGCCTTCCGCGAGCGCTACCCGCGGGTGTCGCTTCAGATGCATCAGGGCACCCCGCTGCAGATTGCGGAGCTCGCCGCCACCGCGGTCACCGACTTCGCCATCGCCACGGAGGCTATGGAGCACTTCGAGGACCTGGTGATGATGCCGTGTTATCGCTGGAACCGCGCGGTCGTCGTTCCCAACGATCATCCACTCACGAGCACGAGGCCGTTGACCCTGGAAGCGGTGGCGGCGCACCCCATCGTGACCTACGTCTTCGGCTTCACCGGCCGCTCCAAGCTGGACCTGGCGTTCCGAAGCCGCGGCCTGCGCCCCAACGTGGTGTTCACCGCCACCGACGCCGAAGTCATCAAGACCTACGTGCGCATGGGCGTCGGCGTCGGCATCGTGGCGCGCATGGCGGTCGACCCGGAAGGCGACCGTGATCTTTGCGCTCTGGATGCGAGCCAGCTCGTGGAGCCGAGCACGACGCGCATCGGTTTTCGGCGCGGCACGTTCCTGCGCGCCTACATGTACGACTTCATCGAGCTGTTTGCCCCGCATTTGACGCGCGAGGCCGTGGATGCCGCGGCGCGCTGCCGCTCGTACGAGGAGCGCGAGGCCCTCTTCGCCGACGTCGAGCTGCCCGTAAACTGACCCGCGGAAGAGAGGGACATTCTGGTTGCTGATTACGCACCAATCTCACCCCTGGCGGGCGGGGCGGGCAGCCCTTGCGAAGGGTGACTGGCGGAGCGCGGCGCGCGGGTCGGGCCTCAATGGCGGGTATCCCCGACCTGGGGCTGCCCCCGCGCCGCGAAGAGCTGCTCGACGTCCACCGCGTCGAACTCGTACGCGGCGTTGCAGAACTCGCAGCGCACCGATATCACGCCCTCCTCCGCCAGGGTGCTCTTCACCTGCCCCTCGCCCAGGGCGCCGAGCATGGCGCTCACGCGATCGCGCGAGCAGCCGCAGCGAAAGTACAGCGGATCGCCCGAGAACAGACGCACGTCCTCCTCGTAAAAGAGGCGCCGCAGCAAGCGCGGTGCCGGAAGCGCGAGCAGCTCCTTGCGGGTCACCGTGCTTGCCAGGTGCACGCTGCGCCGCCATGCGTCCTCGTCGGGCGAGTCCCCGGGCAGGTTCTGAAGCAGCAGTCCGGCCGCGCGCCGGGCATCGCAGGCGAGCCACAGCCGTGTCGGGAGCTGCTCCGAGCGATCAAAGTAATCACCCACGACGTCGGCGACCGAATCCCTGGCGACGTCGACGATCCCCTGATAGCGCCGTCCCCCTTCGCCCGGGTCGATGGTGATGGCCAGGCGACCGGGGCCCAGCAGCTCGCGCAGCGGGCCCCTGGGCACGCTCCCCTCCCAGCGCGCCAGCCCGCGGAGCTGCGTGCGCCGCGACGCCTGCACGACCAGCAGCTTGAGGGGGCCCTCGCCGTTCATCTGCAGGCTCATGGACCCGTCGAGCTTGACCGTCGCCGCCAGCAGCGCCACCGCGGCGAGCGCCTCGCCGAGCACCTCACGCACGGGCTCCGGATACTCGGAGCGCTCGAGCAATGTGCGCCAGGTGGCGTCGAGCTGCACCAGCTCGCCGCGGACCCTGGAGTGCTCGATGAAGAATCGTCGCAGCGCGTCGGCGTCCCCCATTGCCTCCTCGAATCGGGTGTGGAACCGAGGGCATCTTACAGTGGCAGGACTGAGAGCAGTGGCCTTTCAGGGCGGTGGTGGCCGCCGCGTGCCTCAGACCAGGCTCTGTTGGGGCGATGCGCTGCGAAAACAGCGATCGGCGGACTGCACGCCCGGCCTTCGCAGGAGCTGGCGGCGGAGCTGAAAGTAGACGGTGTGCACCTGCGTGCAGCCGGTCTCGTCCTCGACGACGAAGAAAGGCGCCCGCGTGACGCCGTGGCGCGCGGCGAGACGCATCCCCTCGCTACACGGGTTGGCCTCATCGGCGACGATCACGCGATCGATGGCGCCCATCAGTCCGTCGTGCTCGAGCCGTTCGAGCACGTCCGCGCACTTGCGGCAAGGGGTGCCGTCGGCCTTGACCTTCTTGACCAGCGTGATCCGGGACATGTAATGCACAATCAGGTTACTCGTTGACGACCTTGAGCCCGCAGCCGCCCGGGGCGACGGCGTGCAGTCCGCATTCCTTGTCGACCGCTTCCTCCCACCACCAGCGACCCTCGCGCTCGTGCTGGCTGGGCAGCACGGCTCGCGTGCAGGGCTCGCAGCCGATGCTCGCGAAGCCGCGCCCGTGCAACTCGTTGTAGGGCACGTCGAACTCGTGGATGTAGGCCCAGACCTGGGCCGAGCTCCAGCCCGCCAGAGGGTTGAGCTTCCACAGCGCACGCTCCGGGGTGGAGAACATCCCATCGCGTTGCACCACGGGAAGGCCGGCCCGGGTGCTCGCGCTCTGGTCGCGGCGCTGGCCGGTGATCCATGCGTCGAGGGTGCGCAGCCTGCGCCGCAGGGGTTCGACCTTGCGGATGGAGCAGCACTCCCGGTGTCCGTCGCGGTAGAAGCTGAACAGCCCCTTGCGGCGCACCAGGTCCTGTACCGCCGGTGCGTCGGGGGAAAGCACTTCGAGCTCGATGGCGTAGTGCTCGCGCACGCGCTCCACAAAGCGGTACGTCTCCGGGTGCAGCCGCCCGGTGTCCAGGGAGAAGACGCGCACGTCGGGGTCGATGCGCGCCGCCATGTCCACGAGCACCACGTCCTCGGCGCCGCTGAAGGAGAGGGCGATGTGTGCAAAGCGCTCCAGGCCCCACTCCAGCACCGCTTGCGGCTCCCAGCTCTCCATCTTCAGCGCCACGCGCTCGATGTCCGTCGTGCTCGTCGTCATGGCCGTCCCGTTTCCGTCCTCCTCACGGTTGCGCCGCGCCAGCGCCGGCTCCCGCCCGTTGCTCGCGCGCCCGGCGGCGAAAGATGAGCTCCGTACCCGCCCCTGGAGGCTGGTAGGCGACGGAGATCTCGTCGAACCCCCGCAACGCGTCGTCGAGATCGCGGTGCGGCGGCAGCTCGTAGGCGTCGACGCCGCAGCGCTCGAGCGCCGACAGATGATCGCGCAGTACGTCGCCCACGGCGCGAAGCTCCCCCTCATATCCCAGGGTCTCGCGCAGAATGCGTGCCTGGGAGAAGGCACGCCCGTCGTTGAACCTGCCGAGCTCGAGCGCCACCACACGGAAGTGGCGCAGGTCCTGCGCGAGGGCGTACGGATCGTCGTCGCCCCGCAAGCGCACGCCCAGCCCGCCGGCGTGCGCGAGCAGGTCGCGGCGCTCCGCGTGCCAGCGCGCGAGGGGCACGATCACGTCGCCCGCAGGCAACGGTCCCGCCTCAGGCGCATGCCGCCAGTCGTCGTTTACGATTCTGCGATTGCGAATGATCCGCATAGACCGACTCCCGAAAGGGATCGAGCCCGATCCGCCGGTACGTGTCGATGAAGCGCTCGCCGGCTTCACGCCGGGCCACGTAGAGCTCGAGGATTCGCTCGATGACTTCGGCGACGCGCCCCTTCTCCACGGCGGGACCCAGACGCTCACCGAGCGCGGCATCGTCGCTCGCCGAGCCGCCGAGCGTGATCTGGTACCACTCCTGCCCCTTCTTCTCTACGCCGAGCACGCCGATGTGACCCACGTGATGATGCCCGCACGCGTTCATGCACCCGGACATCTTCACCTGGACCTCGCCCAGATCGTAGAGACGCTCGAGCTCGTTGAACCGCTCGTTGATCTGCTGTGCGATGGGGATGGAGCGTGCGTTGGCGAGCGAGCAGTAGTCGAGCCCCGGGCAGCAGATGATGTCGGTAAGCGTGCCGATGTTGGGCGTGGCCAGCTCCAGGGAGCGCAGCGAGCGCCACAGCGCATACAGATCCGACTGCCGAACGTCCGCGAGCAGGAGGTTCTGCTCGTGGGTCGCGCGGATCTCGCCGAAGCTGAAGCGCTCGGCCAGGTCCGCGACCGCCTCCATCTGCCGGTCGGTCAGGTCGCCCGGAGGCCGCCGCGGCGCTTTGAGCGAGAGGTAGACGATGCGATAACCGGGCACGCGGTGGGCTCGAGTGTTCTGCCGCACCCAGGCGGCGAAATCGGCGTCTGTCTCGACCCGCGCTTCGAGGTCGGCATCTCCCGCTGCCGCGCCCGCCTCGTGGGGCGGCGGGCGGAAGAAGCGGCGCACGTACTCGATCTCCTCGTGGGCCAGGCGCAGCCCGCCGCCCTTGATGTGGTGCCATTCGCGCTCGACCAGGCTGCGAAAGCGTTCGATGCCGAGCGCGTTCACCAGGATCTTGATGCGCGCCTTGTGAATGTTGTCGCGCCGTCCGAGCAGGTTGTAGACGCGCATGATGGCTTCGGTGTAGGTGAGCAGATGCTCCTTGGGCAGGAACTCACGAATCACCTTGGCGACGACGGGCGTGCGACCCATGCCGCCGCCGACCAGCACCTCGAATCCGACGTCGCCCGCGCCGCCGCGCACCAGCCGGAAACCGATGTCATGCAGACGCACCGCGGCCCGGTCCTCGCGTGCACCGGTGACCGCGATCTTGAATTTGCGCGGCAGCCACGTGAATTCGGGGTGCAGCGTCGACCACTGGCGCAGGATCTCGCAGTAGGGACGGGGATCCTCGATCTCGTCGGAGGCGACGCCCGCGAGAGGGTCCGCGGTGACGTTGCGCACGTTGTTGCCGCTGGTCTGGATGGCGTGCATCTCGACGCTCGCCAGCAGCTGGAGGATGTCGGGGACGTCCTCCAGCTCGGGCCAGTTGAACTGGATGTTCTGGCGCGTGGTGAAGTGCCCGAAGCCGCGGTCGTAGGTGCGCGCGATGTGCGCCAACATGCGCAGCTGGCGTGCGCAGAGCAGCCCGTAGGGGATGGCGACGCGCAGCATGTAGGCGTGGAGCTGGAGGTAAAGACCGTTGCGCAACCGTAGCTGCTTGAACTCCTCCTCGCTGAGCTCCTCGTTCAGGTACCGCCGCACCTGGTCGCGAAACTGTGCGACCCGCTCGTCGACGAGCCTCTGGTCGTGGTGGTCGTACTGATACATCCCGGGCTTTCTCGATGCGTTCTGGCTCCTGGGCGAGCGTGCACGCCGCCAAGGTCCGCCCGACTATAACCACGAGGTGCTGGAGGAGGGAAAGAAGAAAGCGCCATAAGGTTATTCTGGGTGGTTATATGCCCCCGGGCGCCGAGAGCCCGAGGTGGGGCGGTGGTGGGGTGGGCCGGGCGCGGCGAAGCCCCACCATCGGAAACCCGTCCGTCGTGGGTCGCGGGGTGGGCTTCGCCTTCGGCTCGGCCCACCCTACACGGGGCCCGGGGCGAGGAACGTTCTTCGCGGAGCGCGGTCCGCGGTTTGGAGGCGGCCGTCAGTTGTGGGATGATCTGCACCGACATCGACCGACCAACCATCAATCGAGCGCGGCTCGTCCTCGAGCGAGACCGAACCGCTTCTCCGTGCACCATCGCTCCCAGCCATCAGAGGAGTCATCATGAATACCAGATTTTTGCCTTTACTGGTCGTCTTCGCGCTTCCGCTGGGGGCGTACGCGCAGGAAGAGCCAGAGATCAGCACCAATCAGCAGATATTCAGCTACGCCCTCGGCCTGCAGTACGGCCAGCGCATCAGCACACAGCTCGAGAATCAGGGCGTGGAGATCGACGCGGCGGCGATGGCCGCCGGCATCCAGGACGCCGTCGGCGGCGAGGAGTACCGGATCCCGCTCGACGAGCTGCAAGCGGCGGTGAAGCAGTACCAGCAGGATCTCCAGACCAAGCAGCAGGCCGCCGCCGAGCAGAACTTGAAGAGCGGCCAGGAATTTCTCGCCGAGAACAAGGCCAAGGAAGAGGTGGTGACGCTGCCAAGCGGTCTTCAGTACAAGGTGCTCGAGGCAGGCAGCGGCAAGAGCCCGAGCGCCGAGGACTCGGTGGTGGTGCATTATCGGGGGCAGCTTCTGGACGGGACTGAATTCGACAGCTCGTACTCCCGGGGGGAGCCGACCACGCTACAGATAGGCGAGACCATCGAGGGCTGGCAGGAGGCGTTGCCCCTCATGCAGGAGGGCGCCAAGTGGCGTCTCTTCGTTCCGCCGGAGCTCGCCTACGGCGAACGCGGGGCGGGGGGAGCCATCGGTCCCAACGAGACGCTCATATTCGACGTGGAGCTCATCACCGTGAACTGAGCGCGCGCTCGCCCCTGCGTCGGGCGGCGCAACCGGGGGGACGGGCCGGCGAACGCGGCGCTCTGGAGGCGGTTTCCTCCTACGGCTCCCTGATCCGCCTCCGCGTTCAGCCTGCGTGGCGGTGCCGTCTGCGCGCCGGCCACGCCGCGCGCGCAGCGTCCCGGCGGCGGTGCAGGCGGCAGGTGCAGACGGGCTACGGGGGCGAGATGGCCTCTTCCATGAACTGTGCGAGCGCCGAGTGGGCATCGTCGGGCAGGCCGACGAATTCCATCCCGATGGTGGCGGTATCGTCCTCCGGCAGGATGTAGAGGTAGATCATCCGGCACTGCGTCGCGACGTGAACGCTGCGCGACGCGAGCGGGAGGTCGAATTCGATGCGGAGTTCGGGTGATTCGTCGGGTTCGATGGGGCCCACGCGGCGCGACAAGCCGTAGGCGGTGGTTGTGTCGCACTGGAGCTTGATGCCCCTGGGCGCGATATCAAGGGTGCGAACCGACAGCTCCGCGCCATCCTCCCCGACGAGTCTGATCGGGAAGCGGGCCGGAACGCGCGGGTAACCGCGTCTGTCCGTCGTCGTCGGCTCTGTCATGACCGTCGCCCCGATCGCTTCATGCCCTGCCGCGTCGAGCGGTGGCGTGTGCCGCGGCTTTCCCGAGGCCCGCAGACGGATGGTCGACCAACGAGGTGTCTATCGGCCGCGGATCGCAAAGCTGTAACGATCTGAAACTACGCTCCCTATCCCGCATTTCTCACCGCGGTGCGAAGCGAAGGTCTGACCGAATTCTTCCCAACACCGTACGTGCAGGCTCCGCAGCCGCGGCGAGACATGCGGAGTAGGCCCTCGGGCGGGAGGCGGCGTGTTTGCCGGCACCGCAAAAAGAGAAGCCCCCGCCGGAGCGGGGGCTTCGTCGAGATCGGGTGACCGTGTTGGAGTTCTACGTCTCGAGAACCACCTTGGTGGCCTGCAGCCCCTTCGGTCCGCGCTGGACCTCGAAGCTCACGCTTTGACCCTCGCTCAAAGTGCGAAAGCCGCTGCCTTCGATAGCGGAGTAGTGCACGAACACGTCGTCACCGCCGTCCTTCGGGGCGATGAAGCCGTAACCCTTGGTTTCATTGAACCATTTAACAGTTCCAGTAGGCATGAATTACTTCCTCTTAACAACCTGACAAATCGAATGGTTTGACTGCGTGCAGCTCTACGGTAGGGATTGCAGGAAGTATCCGTGGGAACGTCCAGTGCGATCGACATCCAACCAACTGCAGCATTTGTAGTATAGCCTCAGCCGGCCCCATGTGCCACAGAGTTCCCGGGCGCCTGCCCGGGGCGGGGGCCTCGCGTTGTGCACGCGGGGAAATGGCATCGGGCCGCAATTTTCCTCGCCTCACGCGGCGTTGAGGCTTCCCGCTCACGCCCCCATGTAAAGAATATGCTCGAAATCACGCCCACCCTCGCCGTCGACGAAGCGGAGATCGATTTCCGGTTCGTGCGCGCTTCGGGACCGGGCGGACAGAAGGTGAACAAGGTCGCGACGGCGGTGCAACTGCGCTTCGATGTCCGCCGCTCCGAGTCTTTGCCTGCAGAGGTGTGCGAGCGCTTACTGCGTCTCGCGCGCAATCGCATCAATCGCAGGGGCGTGCTCATCATCGATGCACGGCGCTTTCGCACTCAGGAGCGCAACCGCCAGGACGCGCTGGAACGTCTGGCCGCGCTCGTTCGGCGGGCGGCCGAGCGCCCCCGCCCCAGGCGCAAGACGCATCCCTCACGCGCGTCCCGGCGCCGGCGTGTGCAGGAGAAGCGCCACCGGGGCGAGAAGAAGCGGCTGCGCGCGCCGGTGTCGCCGCGCGAGGGTTAACCTGCATTTCTCACCAGTCCCCGGGGGCGGCGGGCCAGGGGCATCTCCACGCGCCCTCGTTGCGTGCACGGTGGGGAATGGAGGTCGCGACGGCGGCGCGCCTCACACCCGCCAGCCGCCTCCCCGCGCGCTGGCTCTCCGGGCCGATCCCAGGCTCTCGAAATCGACCAAGCCCCTGTCGGCGAGATGGGACGGGGCGACGTTCTGGAGGCTCGCGAAGATGGCGTCCAGACGTCCGGGGTGTGTTCGCTCCCACCCCCGCAGCATGTCCTTGACGGCCTTGCGTTGCAGATGCTCCTGCGAGCCGCACAGGTTACAGGGAATGATCGGGAACTTCCTGATTGCGGCGTATGCCTCGACGTCGCGCTCACGGCAATACGCGAGCGGCCGGATGACGACGTGTCGCCCATCGTCGCTCAGCAGCTTCGGCGGCATGCTCTTGAGCGCTCCTCCGAAGAACATGTTCAGGAAGAGGGTCTCGATCAGATCATCACGATGGTGGCCAAGCGCGATCTTGGTGATGGCGTGCTCGCCCGCGAAGCGGTAAAGCGCCCCGCGGCGCAGGCGCGAGCACAGACCGCACATGGTTTTGCCCTGCGGAATCACCCGCTTGACCGTGCTGTAGGTGTCCTGCTCGAGAATGTGGAACGCGATGCCGCGCCGGCGCAGATAGTCGGGAAGCACATCCTGGGGAAAGCCCGGCTGCTTTTGATCGAGGTTCACGGCCAGAATCTCGAAACGCACCGGTGCGCTGCGCCGCAGGTTCTCCAGGATATCGAGCAGCGTGTGCGAGTCCTTGCCGCCGGAGAGGCAGACCATCACCTTGTCGCCCTCCTCTATCATGCGGTAGTGCTCGATGGCGCGGCCGACGTTGCGGCGCAGCCGTCTGTGTAGCTTGTTGAAGTTGAAGCTCTGCGTTCGGGTGAGCGCGTGCATGTCCCGGTGCCTTGTTCTCTCGTCGTCGTCGCCAAATCAGCGCCGGGCAGGTGGGTGTGGGGCCTGGCCGGCGCAATCGCGACCCGGCCCCGGACCGTGGCCGCGCAGGATTCAACGCCGCAGCAGGAATCGCTCCCGGTAGTCGAAAACGAGGGCCCCTAGCTGACGCTTCGCCATATCGGTGAGCATACCGCTCAAGACCACCTCGCGGCGCGAGAAGGCGGGCCGCTGTGCGTGCTCGTCCAGCGCACGGAACACGGCCGCGGCCTCTTCGCTCCAGTGGATGATGTCGACCGGCAAGGCGACCACGAGGGCCCGACTGATGGTCACCGCGACCGGTAGACCGCTACCCCGGGTCTCCAGGCGGTCGAGCTTCTCGATCTCCGCGTGATAGAGCGCCAGCATGCGAGCCAGCTGCTCGTAGGAGAGCGCGTCGCGCTCGTCGCGGGCGTCCAGAGCGGCCCGGATCAGAAGGTCGCGGCGCGCAACCTTGTCGAGGTATCCGAGGTAAACGACGAGTGCGCTCTGGTGGCGCGGGGAGAGATGCGGGTGCCCGATAAAACGCCGGCGTAGCTGCGTGTCCGCGCCCATGCGGGCCAGCTCGCCCTCGAGCCACAGCGCCAGGTCTTCGCGGCTGTTGGAGCGGATCCTGCTCCCCAGCTTCGCCTCCAGCACGCCGCCCTCGATACGCCGCTGGTGGTCAGGGGGCGCCAGGATGAAGCTTCCCGCGCCGGCGCTGAAACGACCCTCGATGCGTGCGCTCGCCACCGTGTCCAGGAACGATTGCACCGTCGGGTTGCTCGAGTAGACGTCGAGTCTGTAGAGCGCCGCGACGTTGCGCTTGTGGGCTTCGAATACCGGATCGCCACGGGGGCTGGGACTCGCCGGCTGTCCGCGACCGCCGCGCTCCCCCGGGGCCATCAGAGGCGCGGTCAACACTCTGTTCGCGGCGGCGAGATCCGACTGGGTCAGCGGCTCGCCGAGGCGTACCTGGCCCTCCGGCGAACCGGCGAAGGTGCGCTCGCCGCGCTCATACTGGGTGATGGCCTGACGCAAGGTGACGATCTCGTGGATCCGAACCTCGAAAAGCGCGAGCGACGCCGGTTCATAGGTGCCGTATTCGGAGTGCACGGTGAACCGGAAGAAGTTACCGTCGGTGTCGACCTCGTCGTCCACATGGTGCGCGTCGGACGACAGCAGGTGCGGTGGCAGGATCTCCGTCGCCCACACGGTGGGCGGGGACTCGTACGGCTGCACCAGAAGCTGAGCATCGAGTTCCCCGGGCAGCCCTGACAGCGCCATCCAGGCCCCTGCGATCGCCATCGCCCGCCCCCTGCCCGCGCGAGGGCTTCCCATGTCCTCTCCTCCCTTGCGATGGTTCGATGGTCGGTCAGGCGCGCTTGCGTGCACCTCCGCCGAGACACGGTGGAGAGTCGGGCGCGTCGCCGTGCCGCTCCCGCCACTCCCGTGAGGTGTACGTGTGCAGCGCAAGCGCATGGATGCCTCGCGCCATGGGGTCGGCGAGCAACTCGTGAACCATCCGATGTCGTTGAACCAGGCTCCGATCGGCAAAGGCATCGGATACGAGCACCACCTTGAAGTGCGATTCGGACCCCGGCGGCACGTTGTGCCGGTGGCTCTCGTTGGTCACCTCGAGGTGCAAAGGGTCTAGACCGGCCGCCAGCTTTTCCTCGATGAGCCGCTGAACTCTCATGTCGTGAACCGTCCCTGCCTGTGACGTGACGCGGCCAAATATTGTAATCGGCCCGTACCCACGCTGTCGCGCCGTCGACCGGGTCCCGGGACGAGCCCTTGAGGGCGGGGTGCTCGGAGCTTCACCGACGGAAATCCGTGGAAACGTCACGTCACCGCCCACCCGGTTTCGTTCCCACCGCGAGCGCCGTTGGCAGCGGGTGCCGTCCGGCTTTGCGCGCGGGTCGACAATCGACGCTAAGGTTCTCACGCGGCGGGACGACAATCGTTGCGGTGGCTTGCGAATGTCTGGCACGGAATTTGTAGCCGGTCTTGCCCAGCGCAGTGTGGAAAATCGGCCGCACCTGCAAGCGCGGGAGGCGCATGTGCGGCACGGAAATTTGACGTGGCAGGACGCCGAGCTGACAGACGCGGAGCTTGAACCTTGAGCGCCGAGAAGAAAAAGAGTGCGAACGTCGTTCACCTGAATGAGTACGTGAACGCGCCCGAAGGCAAGCGTTCTCCGGGCAAGCCTGCCCGCCGGTCAGAGACTCTGCTGCGCGAGTGCGTGCGGCGAGCCACGGAGTCGCTCGCGAACGCCCTGTCGGGCGTGCTGGACAGGGTGGACGATGCCCTTTTCGATCTGGCCGAGAAGGCAGACAGCAATAACGTGCGTACGCTGTACTTCGAGGCCATGCGCGAGGTGCGCTTGCAGCGCAACGCCATCGAGAGCGCGTTCACGGACAACCTCGGTAACGCGCCCAAAGAGTCCGCCCAACCCAAGCGCCAACAGAAACAGTCGCCGGAGCTCTTCGCCTTCGAAGAGTCGTCGCTGGACCTCGTCGACGACGGAGATCTGGAGGAGTCGCTCGCCGTCACCAACATGGTGAACAAGGTGAAGGCGCAGTGCAAAAAGGAGCTTTTCGCGCTCGACCAGCGCGTCGGCGCCCTACTCCGTGATCCGAAGCTCGAGCGCGCCGCCAACCCGCTCGGTCCGGAAGCGGTCTGTGACGCGTTCCGCAAGGCGTGTCAGGCGATCGAGGCGCCGCTCGAGGTGAAGCTCATCGTTCTGAAGCTCTTCGACAAGCACATGCTGGGGGAGCTGCCGGCGGTGTACCAGGAGGTCAACCGCTATCTCCTCGAGCAGGGCGTCCTGCCCCAGCTCCGCACCGGGATCAAGAAGGCTCCGGCCGGCACACGGGCGCCCGAGGGCGGCGCACGGGCACCCGAGGGCGGCGCACGGGCGCCCGAGCGCGACGCCACCGAAGGCCCCACCGAAGCCGGTAGTCCAGCCCCCGGCGGCGCCGCCGGGGACGACATGTCGCCCCAGCAGCTGTACAACGCCCTGCGCCAGCTCATGAGCGTGGGCGGCGGCGCGGGCGGCGACGGCAACCGGCCGCCGCCCGAGCCCGCCGTCCTCAAGGCCCTCACCGGCCTGCAGAAGCAGGCCCCCGCCGGGCTCGAGGGCGAATCCGACGCCGCGCCGGGCACGGTCAATGTGTTGCACTCGCTCAAGGGCACCGAGGCCGCCCAGGGCATGAGCCAGCTCGACGGGCAACTCGTCGACATCGTTGCGATGATGTTCGACTTCATCTTCGACGATCGCAACCTGCCCGATTCCATGAAGGCGCTCATAGGGCGACTTCAGATTCCCTTCGTCAAGGTGGCGATGGTCGACCCGGAGTTCTTCTCACGGCGCTTTCACCCGGCGCGCCGGCTGCTGAATGCGTTGGCCGAGGCGGGCATCGGATGGCAGGAGAAGCACGAAGATGCCGAGACGTTGTTCCGCAAGGCGGAGCAGATCGTCCACCGTATCCTGAACGATTTCACCGACGACGTTCAAATCTTCAATGAGCTTCTGGCGGAGCTCGAGCAGTTTCTCCAGGAGGAGGAACAGCGTGCCGAGGCTATGGCGGAGGAGGAAACCAGCATCATCGAGAGCCGGGAGCAGCTTCGTGTCGCGCGAAGCGTCGCGCAGGAGCACATCCAGCAGCGGCTCGACGCCGAAGAGATACCGCAGGCATTGCACGCCTTCTTCGAGCACTATTGGAAGGAGTTCCTGATTCTCTCCTACTGTCAAGCGGGCAGCGAGGGTGAGGACTGGCAGTGGGGGCTCTCTACGATGGACGACCTCATCTGGAGCGTCACCCCCAAGACGTCGGCCGAGGACCGCGGCGAGCTCCTCAAGATACTCCCCGGCCTCATCAAGCGTCTGAACAAAGGCATGGACATGGTCTCGGTGCCGCGCGAGGAGCGCGACAAGCTCACCACCGATCTGGCCGGTTATCACGCCGCAGCCGTGCGCCCTGCCGGCACGGACGCGGGCGGCCCTGCGCCCTCCGCCGAGCAAACCGAGGCGGCGGAGCCCGCCGGATCACCCGCGGCGTCGCGGGAGGAGAAGCTGCGCAGTGCCATCGCCCGGGCCAACGCGGCCATCGGCATGGCCGCGGAGCGCCGGCCGGAGTGTGCCGGCATGGGGACCACCCTCGTCGCCGCGTCTTTCCACGACAACCGCATGAGCGTCGCCCACGTCGGAGACTCGCGTCTGTACCGGCTACGCGAGGGGGCGTTCGAGCAGATCACGGTGGATCATTCTCTCGCCCAGCAGCTCATCGAGCGCGGTTTCTACACCCCGGATGAAGCGAAGCGCGAGGTGCGCAAGAACGTCGTCACGCGCGGGCTGGACGGCGGCACGGATGGTACGCCCGATGTGCAGGAGCAGCCCGTGCGGCGCGGGGATCTGTATCTGCTGTGCTCGGACGGGCTGAGCGATCTGGTCGAGGATGATGCGATCAAGGCCGCCCTCGAAGGACGGCGTGACGATCTGGGGGCCGCCGCCGATCACCTCATCCAGCTTGCCAACGAAGCGGGCGGCAACGACAACATCTCGGTGCTGCTGGTCGATGCGCGCGCCGCGTTCCCCGCCGTGGACGACGGCGAGGCCGATCTGAGCGAGGCGCTCGCCATCGTTTCCCGCACCGACGTCGGCAAGAAGCGTTCGCATAACGAGGACGCCACCGGTCGCGATCCGCGAGTCGGCGCGCTGGTATTGGCCGATGGCATGGGCGGGTGTAACGCCGGAGAGGTGGCCAGCGCCATCGCAGTGCGTACCGTCTTGAACGATCTCGGGGCGCGCGACGCGGTCGTGGAGCCCGCCGCCGATACGGTGGCGGAAGAGACGGCCGAGGGAGCCATTATTGTGCCCGAGCTCGAGACCGAGGCCGAGGGCGAGGAAGTCTACGACGAGTACCACGACATGGTCGCCGAGATGTCGGTCGGCGCATGGGTGGAGTTCCACCGCGACCAGGAGCGCCCGGTGCGCGCGCGTCTCGCCTGGATCAGCCCGGCCGGCGCCTACCTCTTCACCGATCGCGCCGGTGCCAAGGTCGTCGAGACCTCGCAATACGGGTTGGCGGCGGAGCTGCGCAAGAAGACGGCCGAGATTCTGGACGATGCCCCGCTCTTCGAGCGTGCCCTGACCGATCTCACCGAGCGGCTCAAGCCGCAGGCCTGAGCGCGGCCAACAGCTTTCTCCTTCCGTACGCGGCTGCGGGCGCGGATCCGCCCGCGGGGTTCAGGCGGCACATACCTCGGGCCGCACCCCCAATGCCGCTCGTCGGCACGGCCTCCCGGAAATCCGCGAAGAACGATTTGCTATGCGAGCCCGAACAAGTACTCCTGCACGCCCACCTGAGACAGGAACGAGTGCCGAAGGCGGAACCCCGCCATCATGCGTTCCAGCGTCGTCGGGCTCGGGCGGGGGTTGCGCATGCTCTGCGGGGAGCCCGGGTCGATGCGCAAGCGCGTCCCGCCGATGATGCGGCACCTGCCCGGGTGCGAGGGTATCTCGCGCCCCATGAAGGTCAGGGCGAAGAGCACGGTGCCCGGGCGACAGCGGCGTGCCACGCGGGTCATGATCGCCTTGACGGTCGCCCCGTCCAGGTAGTTGAGGAGGTCCCAGGCGAGGATGACGTCGAAGGGGACGGTCGTTCGGGTCGCCATGAGCTGTTCGAACGCCTCTGGAGAGAACTGCCCCTCGTCCTCGCTGCGAGGCGGATACTCGCTCAGCACGCGATACAGGTCTTCGATGTAGAGACAGCAGTGAATGGGCGCGAACGCATCCACGTTCGCGCCCCTCGGAGGGCCGAAGTCCAGGATGGTGTAGCGGACCGGCTCCCGGAGGCTCTCGAAAAGCGTCTTGAGTGCGGGCGACGCGTATTCGACGCCCCCAAGAAGCCCTTGCTCGTCATCCTGTGTGCGTGGCCAGGCCAGGATTGTGTCGCTCCGTCAGCGAGCGCTACGAGCTCGTGTGCTTCGCCACCGTCGGCTGGGCCGGGGTGTCCTGTGCCCCGGTGCCGGCGCTCGGTCCGGGCGCGGACTTGAGATCCGAGACCTGGCGCCGCTCTTTGGGCCGCTCCTCGGCCGCCGGGCCCATGTCCATCTCGACGGAGCCGCGGAACTTGCACCCGTCCTCGAGGGCCACCCGCGGGGCCGAGATGTTGCCCTCCACGCGGGCGGAGCGCCGGACCACGACCTGTTCGTCCGCCTGAAGATCACCTTCCATGCGCCCTTCGACCTCGATGGCCTTGGCGTGGATATTGGCCTTGATCTGACCGTCCTTGCCCACCGTCACGCTGTTCTGCGGCAGTTTGATGGTGCCTTCCACACGGCCCTGTACGATCAGGTCTTCCTCGCCGGCCACGTCACCGCGGATGGAGATCGACGTACCTATCATGGCCGGCTCGCGCGATCCCCCCGGCGGGGGCGTCGGGCGTGCAGGCCGTGGGGTGGGCTCGGCGGCCGACTCTTCAGACTCGGACTTCTTCCACATGATGCACTCCTCAATTGCTCTGAGACTGGACCAGGCTCGGTCTCCGCACCGGGGCGCGCGCGAAGGCGAATGGGATCATAAGTCAGCGCTGTCGAATAAACCACCTCCGGCAACGGCGCTAGCGCGCGAGGTGGCGGCCCGACGGTTGTCTGCACTCGCCCCCCCACTCATGCACCCTCCTGCAGACGGACCTTGTAGTTGCCGCGGGTGGCGTCGTACTCGAGCTTCAGGTAGCCCCTGTCTTCCGCGTCCTTTATGAGGTCGGCGAAGTTCCGGTAACCATAGTAGCTCTCGTTGAAACCAGGGTGCACGCGCCGGATGGTCTGTTTGACCAGCGAGCCCCAAAGCGGGTCATAGTCGCGCTCTAGCGAGCGCACGATCTCCACTATCTGTTCGATGGCCTCCTGGCGCTTGTCTGTTTTCTTCTTGCCGCGTTTTTTTGCCGGCCGCGCCTTCCTCGCGCGCACGAGATCGTCGTAGTAGATGAACTCGTCGCAGTTCTCGACCAGCAGATCGGAGGTGGAGTTCTTGACCCCGCAGCCGATCACGCGCTTGTCGTTCTCCTTGAGCTTGGACGCCAGCGGCGAGAAGTCGCTGTCGCCCGAGAGCAAAGCGAAAGTGTCGATGTGCTGTTTGGAGTAGCAGAGGTCGATGGCGTCGACCACCATGCGGATATCGGCGCTGTTCTTTCCGCTCGTCTTTGACTGCGGGATGTCGATGAGTTCGATGGCCTGGGCATGAAACCCACGCACGGCGCTGCGATATTTGCTCCAGTCGCAATACGCTCGCTTGTACACCACGCGCCCCTTCTCGAGCAGCCGCTTCAACACGAGTTCTATCTGGAAGTCGCCTCCCTTGATGTCGCGCACGCCGAGCGCCAAGTTCTCGTAGTCCACGAAGACTGCGATGAGTGCCTCATCCGCCATGGGTCTTGCCTCGATTGGTCGAGGAGCTTCTACGAAGCGGCTTGCCGCCGCGGTTCTTACGGCTACTGCATGTACCAGCCGTGGCTCACGACGATGGACTGCCCGGTCAGGGCGTTGGTCTCAAACCCGGCGAACAGGACGGCGATCTCGGCCACGTCTTCGGTGGTCGTGAACTCACCGTCCACAGTGTGCTTCAGCATTACGTTCTTGATGACCTCTTCCTCGCTGATACCGAGGTCCCTGGCTTGCTCGGGGATCTGTTTGTCCACCAGCGGCGTGCGCACGAAGCCCGGACAGATCACGTTGGCGCGGACTCCGTGTTCGGCGCCTTCCTTGGCGACTACCCTGCACAGGCCGAGCAGCCCGTGCTTGGCGGTCACGTAGGGCGCCTTGAGCACCGACGCCTCCTTGGAGTGCACCGATCCCATGTAGATGATCGCGCCGCCCCGACCCTGTCGGTACATGTGACGCAGACATGCGCGGGTGGTCAGAAAGGCGCCGTCGAGATGGATGACCATCATCTTGCGCCACTGCTCCAGCGACAGCTCCTCCACTGCTCCGATTGTCTGGATCCCGGCGTTGCTCACCAGCACGTCCACTGCGCCGTAGGTCTCGACGACCCGCTCGACGCCGTCGTCGACCTGCGACTCGTCGCTCACATCCATGGTCATGGCGGTGGCGGCGCCGCCCTCGCGTTCGATGTCATCGGCCACGGCCTGGGCCTGCTCAAGATTGACGTCGGTCACGGCCACGCGGGCGCCTTCGCGCGCATAGCGGCGCGCGATGGCTTCCCCGATGCCGCTCGCCGCGCCCGTGACGATCGCCACTTTATCCTTCATACGCATGGTTCCGCCCTCCGTTCGTGCAGCGTCCATTTGTAACCAGTCCGCGGCTGCGGGCTTGGATCCGCCCGAATCTACGGTGTTGCGCGCGGTAAAGGTGCTCGATGTGCCGCCAAGGTACGCCTGCGCACCTTTGCTCTTGCGCGCCTCATTCCACGGGCACCTCCGCGCCCTCGCTTCGCGCACCGGTGAGAACTGCGGGGTACGATTCGCCTCGTCTCCGATATCCCGAGCTCGGGGTCGCGTTGCGCCGCTCCTTGCGCGCCTGCCCGGGCTCCTTTGTAATGGAGCCGGCCGGGGAAGCGTTGTCCGTTCGGGGCGAAGCATAACAGGCCACACAGCCGGAAGGAGCCCTTCGCGTGAACGAGCAGGCCTGGACGGCCACCCTCGCGGAGTCCGTGGCGCGGGTCGGCGAGAGAGTGCTGGAATACCTGCCGAGCATTTTGGGTTGCCTGGTCCTGCTTCTGCTCGGTTGGGTGATCGCCCGGCTGTTGCGTGCGCTGACCCGTCACGTGGTGGAGCGTGCGACGCAGCGCCTGACACGCATGCGCCCGGGCCAGCCGACGGCGGAGGCTTCGCGCACGTACCGGGCCATGCCGACCGTTCTCGGCGGCGTCGTTTTCTGGATAGTGTTCCTGTTTTTCGCGGCTGCGGCGGTGGAGGCGCTGGGCTTGCCGGCCGTCTCCAACGTGTTGGGCGCGGTCACCGTCTACCTCCCGAGGATTCTCCTCGGGCTGCTCATCGTGGGGCTCGGATTCTGGGCAGGAGATGTGGCGCGCGCGATGCTCGCGCGGGCCGCCGCGCGTTCCGGGATCGCTCACAGCGACACGCTGGCCCGAATGGCGCAGCTCGGCATCGTCTTTCTCGCCGTCATCATCGCGGTCGACCAGGTGGGGGTGGACAGTGCGGTGCTCATCACGAGCCTCGCCATCGCCTTTGCAGCCACCCTCGGTGCGGCCGCCCTGGCGTTCGGGCTGGGGGCGCGTACGACCGTGGGCAACATCATCGCGGCGCGCTACGTGCAGCGAGTCTATCGCGTGGGGGACGCGGTGCGCATCGGGGGGCTTCAAGGGTCCATCGTCGAGATCAGCGACACGGCGGTCATGCTGCAAACATCGGAGGGGCGCGTCATGGTGCCCGCGGAGCGCTTCAACGAAGAGGTGTCGATTCTCGTGCAGGAGAACGACTGACGTGGGCGCCCTCGAGCGGCTGAGCTATGTGTTCATGGAGACCCATCCGGCCGACTGCGCCCGCACCGTGGAGCGTCTGCCTCTGCACAGTCTCGTGCCGCTGTTCGGGGCCGCGCCCCGGCGCGCGGGTGCCCGCACGCTGGAGCACCTGGCTCCGGCGACCGCGGCGGCCTGCCTGGATGCGATGCCGGCTCAGGGCGCGGCTTCTCTCATCGCCGAGCTCTCCGCCGCGCATCGTTTGTCGATTGTGAGACAGATGAAGGGCGAATCGCGCGAGCGATGCTTCGGTCACCTGTCGAGCGACGTTGTCGAACCGCTGCGGCGGATGCTGAGCCATCCGGAGCGGACCATTGGAGACCTCATGGACAGCTCCGCGCTCGCCTTGCCCGAAGACGTCAGCGTCAACGACGCCATCAAGCGTGCGCGCCGCGCGCCGCGCGGCGTGCACTGTCATCTCTTCGTGGTGGACCGCGAATACCGTCTGGTGGGTCGGGTGGCGTTGACGCAGCTCCTGCGCGGGCGCCGTAGTGAGTCGTTGCGATCGGTGATGCATCGACAGGTGGTGGCGCTGTCGCCGGACGCGACTCCGGAGGCGGCAGCCGCGAGCGCGGCCTGGCGCGAGGCGAGCATCGTTCCGGTGGCCGACTCGGACGGACTGTTCCTGGGCGTCGTTCACTACGAGACGATTCTGCGCGCCCGCGCCGAGCTGTTGACCGCCCGCGAGGGGGCGGGGGGGCTCGACGCGGTGCTGGCCTTCGGCGAGCTGTACTGGCAGGGGCTCTCCGGAATACTCGAGGGGATGGCCGGCGGGGGCCAACGGGCAGTGCGGCGCGGGGACGAGGGAGGCGAGAATGGCCACCGGCGCTGACCCGGCGACCTGCACGCTCGCCGACGCGTACGTGACGCTCTACCCCGCAGAGGTCTCGGCCCTGCTCGAAGCCGCCCCCATACCGGAGATCGTCGATTTTCTGGAGACGCAGGAGCCCGCGAATGCGGCCGCCCTGCTGGAGCGCATGGCCGTGCACCTGGCGGGCGAGTGTCTGCCGCGGATGAACGATCGCGCGGCGCGCGACGTGCTGCAAGTGCTCGATCCCGGGCGGGCGGCCACCATGTTGGGCCAGCTCACGCCCGAGGAGCGCGCGCGCCCGCTTTCCATCGTCAGCCCGCGCCTCGCCGAGGAGCTGCGCGAGCTGATGAGCTATCCCGAGGACAGTGCGGGACACCTGATGGATACGCGGCTCATCACCTTCCGTCTCGACCTCACCGTGCGCGAGGCGCTCGACCGGATCCGTGCATCTGCGGACACGCGACCCCCCGAGCAGCTCGTGATAGTGGACGCCGAAGGGCTGCTCTCGGCCGTTGTCCCGCTCTCGCGGCTGGTCCTGGCGCGCCCGGACACGCGCCTCGAGGAGCTTGCCCGGGCACGGCCGCCGGTGGTGCACGCCCTGGCTCCGCGCGAGGAGGTGGTGGAGCTGCTGACGCGCGCCGGTGTGCGCCTGCTGCCCGTGGTGGATCTGGCGGGGCGGGTGCTCGGGGTCATCCGCCAGGAAGGGCTGGTCAAAGCGGTGCAAGAGGAGGCGGCGGCCGATCTTTCCGCCATGGTGGGTGGGAGCCGCGAGGAGCGCGCGCTTTCGCCGGCGCTGTTCGCGGTCCGCAAGCGCCTCCCGTGGCTCAACATCAATCTGCTGACGGCGTTTCTCGCGGCGGCCGTGGTCGGAGTCTTCGAGAGCACCATTGCGCAGTTCACCGCCTTGGCGGTGCTGCTCCCCGTGGTCGCCGGTCAATCCGGCAACACCGGCGCCCAGGCGCTGGCGGTGGTGATGCGCGGGCTCGCGCTGCGCGAGATCCGGGTGCGGCATTGGGCGCCGGTGTTGCTCAAGGAGGCCGTCACCGGGATGCTCAACGGCGTCGGCATCGCGCTGGTCACGGCCCTCGGCGTCTACGTGTGGAGCCAGTCCTGGGGGCTGTGCGTGATCATCGCCGTGGCGATGGTGCTGTCCATGGCCATCGCCAGCGTCTCGGGCGCCGCCATCCCGCTGGTGCTGACCCTCCTGCGCCAGGACCCGGCGCAGTCCGCCTCGATCATCCTGACCACGGTCACCGACGTCATGGGGTTCTTCAGCTTTCTCGGCCTTGCCACTCTGCTGGCCGGCCTCATTTGAGGTTCTCGTCGGTTTGCGCGCTCAGCGCGCGGTCTCCGATTCGCGCGGCGGCGTCGCCGGGGGCTCGGGCGCTGCCGGCTCCACCTGGGGATGCATCTCCAGCGCGACGGGCGAGGTCTGCTCCATGATTACGAAGGGCTCCTGCGCGGCGAGCGGAACCGGCGCCCGTGCACGCATGCGATAGAGCGCGAAGGCGCCGAGCAGCCCCCAGACGCCGGCGAACAGACCGAACAGGCTCCCGCGCCCGACCGCGTCCATGAGCAGACCGGCCGCCACGGGTCCGCCGGCCGCGCCGATGCCGTAGAGCAGCAGCAACCCTTGCGTTGCGCCCAGGACCTCCGCGGGGGTCAGGTGATCGTTGGTGTGCGCGACGCTCAGGCTGTAGATGCAGAATGCGAGTCCGCCGTAGACGAACATGCACGCCGTGAGGCCGGCCAGCGAGTCGTAGCGCTCGGCGAGGGCGAACGCAGCCAGTGACGCCAGCATCGCCGCGAAGCATACCTGCATCAGCACCGTGCGACGGTCGTGGCGGTCGGAGAGATGTCCGATGGGCAACTGGAGCAGTGCACCGCCCAGGATGGCGGCGCTCATGAAGCTTGCGATGCCCGCTTCGGTCAGACCGGCGGCCTGGGCGAATACCGGTCCCAGACTCCAGAACGCGCCGTTCGCCACCCCGGACCCGAACGCACCCACGAAGCCGAGCGGGGACATCGCATAGAGCCGGCGGAACCCGAGCTGCGGCGCCTCCACGGGCTGCGGCTCGGGCACCGGTGTGAGCGCGATGGGCACCACCGCCAGCGCGAGCAGCGCGGTCGCCAGGCCGAAGGGCACGAAGGTGTCGGTCTGCCCCACCAGCAGCAGGAATTGACCGGCGGCGAGGGCGATGAAGGAGACCATCATGTACGCGCCGAATATGCGGCCGCGGGTCTCGTTCGTGGCCTGCGCGTTGAGCCAGCTCTCGATCACCACGAAAACCCCCACGGTGGTGAGGCCGCCGACCAGCCGCAGCAGCACCCAGGACCAAGCGCTCAGCAGGAGCACGTAGGCTATGGCGGTCGCGGCGGTCATCGCAGCCAGGGCCGAGAAGGTGCGCACGTGGCCGAACCGTTGGATCAGCCTCGGGCACACGAAGGACCCGAGCACGAAGCCGGTGAAATAAGCCGACATGACGATGCCGGTAGCCGTGTTGGCGAAACCCTCGAGGTTCGCGCGCACGGCGACGATGGTGTGCAGCAGACCGTTGCCGATGAGGAGGATCCCGATCCCCAGGAGGAGGCTGGCGACGGACGCCATCACGGGTCCCAAGGCGAAACGCGACTGCGGTCGCTCTTCGAGCGGCATCGGTTACGGGGAGCCGGGCCGAAACCAGGGCTACGGGTAGTGCACCAGCGAGTGGCCGGCGACCGCATCGATGCGCTGGCCCACGAAAGGGTGGAGCAGGTGGTGCACGGCCACGCGCAGCGTGGGCAGGTCCTTGACCAGCGGCGTGATGTCGCGGAACACGATGCCCGGCTTCGGAAAGTCCGGGATGTCACGGATCCTGGCTTTCAGCTCGTCCAAGGCTCACCCCTTCTTCTTGGCTCTTCGCGTAGTATCGGGAGACCGCCAACTTGCATCTCGGACAGGCTCCGGGCCCCCGCTTCGTCGGTAGGGCGGGGCTGAGCCGAAGGCGAAGCCCACCGTTCGGTGGTGGCGGGCCATTGCGGCCAGGTGGTGGGTTTCGCCTCGCTCAACCCACCCTACACGCCCACCCTGCGCGGCTACGCAGCACATGTCCGGGCGCCCTGAGCCGCTGGCACGCACGGTGCGCCGACCACCCGGGCCGACTTATCCGGCGACCTCCGCGTGGCTCCACCAGGCATGGAAGTGATTCACGGGCCCGCGTCCGCCGCCCACCTCGAGCGCATCCGCAGTGCGCAGCGCCGCGTTCAGATAGTCCTTGGCCCGTGCCACCGCCTCAGGCATCTCGTGGCCCCACGCCAGGTGAGCCGCGATGGCGCTCGAGAGCGTGCAGCCGGTGCCGTGCGTGTTGCGCGTCGCTACGCGCCGAGCGGGGTAACGCGTGCTCTGGCGGCGATCGCAGAGGACATCCACGCTGTCGGGACCCTCCAGATGCCCGCCCTTGAGCAGCACCCACCGGGGTCCGAGCTCGAGCAGACGCGCGCTCACCGTCTCCATCTCGGCTTCGCTCGCCGCCGCGGATTCGTCCAGCAGCACGCCGGCCTCCGGCAGGTTCGGCGTGATCACCGTGGCCAGGGGCACGAGGTTCGCGCGCAGACTGGCGACCGCCTCCTCGCGCAGGAGGCGATCTCCGCTCTTCGCCACCATCACGGGGTCGAGCACGATGCGGGCGACCTGGTGGCGTTTCAGACCCGCAGCCACCGCCTCGATCACCTCCGGGCGGCCGAGCATGCCGATCTTCACCACGTCGATGCGAATGTCCTCGAACACGGCGTCCATCTGTACCGCGATGAACTCCGGCGGTACGTCGTGGATCGCCCGTACCTCGCGCGTGTTCTGGGCGGTAAGGGCGGTGATGACGGACGCGCCGTAGGCGCCGAGCGCGGAGAACGTCTTGAGGTCGGCCTGGATGCCGGCCCCGCCGCCGCTGTCCGAGCCGGCGATGGTCAGCGCGTGAGGAACCATGTCACTCGCACCTCCGAACCTTTAGTTTCGCGCGGCCTTTGCGCGACCGAAAAACAAGGACCTTCGCGGACTTCCGGGAGACGGGTGGTTTCCCGTGGGGACGTTGGGTCCCGGGGCACGCACCTCTGCGTCGCAAGCCCCGAAACGAGCCGGCAAACTCGAACGCATGGATTAAGTGGTGTCAGACACGACTTTTTCATCGAGTGTATGTCTGTTTGCTGCAACGCGAGAAAAAGTCGTGTCTGACACCACTTAATCCCACCCTGTGGGACTTGCGACTGCGCGGCACCTACCCCGGGACCCCTCTGAAACGACGCGCGTCAGCGCGGGTTCCCGGGAACCGCGAAGAACCAAAAATAAGGCTCGCCGCGGGCGTGTCCGATGTCAACCGCGTGGACGGGGACCTCGCGTCGCGCGATCTGGCATACTCGGCCATCGGCAGGCGTCGAGCGGAGCGCAGGCCGCGGATGGTCTTCGCCCGTCACAGCGGTCTCAGCGGTCTCACCCGCCCCGAGGACGAAGAGGCGCGGCGGCGGGACGACGTGTCGGTGTTTCCTTTGGCGGTGCCCCTCATCGCCGGAGCGGGCGCCATCGCCTCCACGATCCTGCTCACGGGCGAGGCGCAGGGTCGGTGGGCCGAGCAGCTCGTGGTCCTCGCCATGCTGGCCCTCGTCCTTGGGTGCACGTTGCTGGCGTTGCTCGGCGCCGGGCGTATCGTCTCGTTCTTCGGCGTGACCGGCGTCAACGTGGTCACGCGCGTGCTGGGCATCGTGCTTGCTGCGCTCGCGGCCCAATATATCCTCGACGGACTGCACGGAAGCGCGGTTGCGGAGGCGCTGTCGAGATGAAGCGTGCGGCCATGTCCTCGCGCCGGCAAAAGGCCTCCGCCGGGGGCTCGACGCGCCGCCGTGGCCCCTTCGCACCGGTGGCCTCGGCTCTCATCGTGCTCGTATGCCTGAACGGCACGCCGGGGTGGCCCCAGAGCAGCGCGCCGGGGAAAGCGACGCCCGCCGAGCAGGCTCATGAGCTGTGGCGCGAGGGCGCGTCGCTGCACCTCGAGGGTCGCTACGAGGCCGCGGTCGCACGCTTTCGGCGTGCCATAAAGCTCCATCCCACGGCCGAGGCCCACACCTACCTCGGGTGGTCCCTGAGTCGGCTGGGGCGCTACGAGGACGCGATCACCGAGTGCCGGCGCGCGATCGAGCTCGACCCCCAGTACGGCAATCCGTACAACGACATCGGCGCGTATCTGATCGAGCTGGGACGACCCGATGAAGCCGTCCCCTGGCTGCACAGGGCCCTGGAGGCCGAGCGCTACTGTTGCTATCACTTCGCCCACTTCAATCTTGGACGCGCCTTTCTGCTCAAAGGCCACGTGGCGGCTGCACGGCGAGCCTTCGTGCGCGCCCTGCTGCGGAACCCGAACTATCGCCCGGCGCTGAGGGCCCTGGAGCTACTGGAGCGCGGCGGCATCGGCGGCGCTTGACTCCCGGTGGGTGGGCGCAGGGTGGGCTGAGCGCAGCGAAGCCCGGCATTCGGCCGCGAGGGAGCCCCCGCCGCGCAATGGCAGCCCTCGCCTTCGGGCTGTCGGCAATACCGGCTTCGGGGTCCGCCGCCGGTATTGCCTGTGGAAAGCCACCGCGTGGCTGCTCTCCTTTGAACCCTTCTTGATGTATCCGGGCAATCACCGCGCCTTTCGACCGCACGACGAACCGACCCGGCGGCGGCCACCCGTTCAGTAGAGCAGGAAATTCAGAAGATTGTGACGGATGCCGAAGTCGTTCGGCAGCGCGGAATGGTCTTGGCAGCCGAAGGCGACGTAGTGGATGGGAAAGAAGCCGCCGAGACGCGCGGCGGGATCCAGGGTGTCACGCGCGAGGAGGGACGCCCGCGTGACGCGCCCATCGCCGGGCTCGAGCATCAGCTGCTCGTAGTCGACGCCCGGTACGCGATTGACCACATCTTGCGGGTGAAGGCGTATCTCGCGCTGCCCGTCTACTTCTTCCAGAAGGCAGATGGCCGGCGTTCGCCTGCAGTCGCTCCCCAACACGATGTAGTAGCTGGACAGATCCGGTGCGGGCATGGAGAGGACTTCGTGCAGACGCCGACCTCGTCGCAAGGCGCGCGCAAAATAGCGCTCCAGCGCCGCGAGATACGACTCCGCTTCTTCGGTGGAAGGGAAGCGCCTGCGAATGCGTTCGCGCACCTGGGGATCGAAGATGGATTCGCGTGCCTCACGCCACACCTCGACGTCGTAGAGATCGCGCCGTAAGCGATTACCCTGCGAGTCGACGATCCAATCGCGCTCCGGATGTGGCAGGAGCTGGTAGATGCTCGGCATGGTCGCCATGATTTCCGGCGGAATGCCGACCAGTCCCACGCGATAGCCTCGCATGAGGCGCTGCAGACCGAAGATAGAGCCGTAGTTGGGGACACCGATGAGGGCGAGCTTTCGCACCTTGCTCGTCGCCGTCTCGTCCATGCGCACGGCCTCGGCGGATAGGTCGAGGACGTCGCGCGAGCCGAATCGCACGAAGTAACGCGCCACGAGGCCGCCGGCGCTGTGCGCCACGAGGTCCACCATGAGTGCGGGTTCGAGGCGCACCTCGCGCAGCCGCTCAATGAGGCCGTCGAGCTTTGCTGCCGCTTCGACGAGATCCCGGCGCCAGTCCCAGGCCATCAGCACACAGTCCGTGTCGGCGGTGATCTCCGCACCGACGACGCATTTGTAACCGAGGGCCGAGAGCGTTTCCAGGAGATCGCCGTAGAAGTCCGCACCAATTGTGCGAACCAGGAGTCCTCGCGGGATCGGACCACCGATGTATGCGTGGGGGTCGGCCGATCCGATGGATAGGGCCAGGGCGTTCGGGTTGCCCCCCGTGAGGACGGCCCACAAACCCGGCGGCCAGAGCTGCTCGCCGCTCTGCGTGGCGACCAGGCGCGAGCCCATCAATCCGGGAATGACGATCACGGGGTGGGGTCCGGGTTGGTCCCTGAACAGGGAGCTCAACTGTGGGCGCTGCGCGGGCGCGCAGCCGAGCACCAGGAGGACAGAGCACAAGACCGCCATCAAAGCCCCCGCTGGCCCACTCTTTCGGTAAATCCGCACCCCGTTGGGGGCCGGTACGCCCCGTTCTGAGGGAGTGGTCTTCAACGCTGATGACCAGGCGATGAGCATGTGCAGGATCCCCCACATGTCGCACCCCCTGCAGCAGGCGGACCGCGGTGGGTGCTCTTCGGGCTCCGTCGGGGAGGCCGTAATGCGCGCGTCCGCGCGCCGCCCGGCAAAACGGCCCATCGGCACGTCCTCGAAGCCGCTTCGGGCATCGGGTGCGCGGTACACGGTCGAGTTCCGTTCAGAGCCACGTAAGCGACTAATTTACCGATATACGGATCGCCGGCGAGCGGTCCGATCCGTGCGGCGCGTAAAAATGCCGGTACGAATGGGGGCTCGCCGCTGCCGCTCTCCCGGCCGCCGTTGAACGCGTCCTCCCTGGTTGCGGAGGTCCGCGGGGCGTGGGCATATCAAGGTTGTGGAGAAGTTGCCGAGAATACTGGCTTCGGCGTCCCCCGCCGGGGGGGTTCCCCGCCGGAAAGCCACAGCGTGGCTGCTGGCGCTGCGTCGTGGTTCATGCTCTTCCAGGCACACGCGATACAGGAGATCCGATTCATGCGCCACAGAAAGACAGTGCTGAGCGCCATCTTCGCGATGGCCGTCTCGGTTCCCGCCCTCGTGTGGGCGGCGCAGATGCAGGTCCAGGAGCTGGCCGTCGGTACCTATGTCTCCAACCGCCACCTCTACGGCAGCAACGACAGCTTCGCACCGACCGTGGGAGAGCTGTATGCGTTCTCTCGCGTCGTCGGTGCCGAGGGCAGCACGCACGTCTATCATCGCTGGTACTACGGCGACCAGCTCATGGCCGAGATCTCGCTGCCTGTCCGCAGCGGCAACTGGCGGACCTGGAGCAGCAAGAAGATCATGCCTCAGTGGGTCGGACGCTGGCGCGTGGATGTGGTCGGCGAGGACGGAAGCGTCATCGACTCCGTGACCTTCGTCCTGAGCTAAACGCGTCCAGCTCCGGCGAAGCGACCAGGCGGCCAGGTGTTGCCAGGGGGCAATGCCTGGTCGTTTTTTTTCCGTTTTTCCCGGAATATCCGGAGAAGTCCCGAAGGCTCGCGGCTCCTCGCGGGTCGCACACCTCGCGGCTCGCGAGGCCTGAAACCGCGTGCAATCCTTTTCCGACGCTGCGGGCGACTCAGTCACCCTCGTGGGCATCCATCACCCGGCGCACGGCGGGTCGTTCGGCCACCCGCTCGTAGCAGCGGCGCACGTTGCGAAACTCCTCAAGCAACGCCTGCGGCGGCTCGTACCACGTCGCGAGCATGAGCATGTAGAGGTCGGCGGCGCTGTAGCGGTCCCTCAAGTGATAGGGCCCGGCGGCTTGCAGCGTGCGGTCGACGATGGCCCAGCGCTCGCGCAGATGCCGCTCTGCCTGCGCTCTTATCTTCGGCGCGTCGCCTTCGTCGGTCGAGTAGCGTTGCGGATAGTAGAGGCGCTTGTACGCCTCCTGCACCGTGTTGGTCAGAAAGAAGAGCGAGCGATAGAAGAGCCCGCGCGCGGGCTCGGCGGGTGCGGGCGCCAGGGCAGCCTGCGGGTGGCGATCGCAGAGGTAGAGCACGATGGCGGCGGATTCGTAGAGGATTTGCCCGTCCTCGGCCACGAGGGCAGGCACGTAGCCCCCGGGATTGACCGCCAGGTACTCGGGCGAGCGATGCTCGGCCTTGTCCAGGTCGACGTATCTCAGCTCGTACTCGAGACCGATCTCCTCCATCACGGCTTGCGGCGCGAAAGCCGCCGTGCCCGGCGCCCAGTACAGCGTGTGCATGATCGATGTCCTCCTTTCGTGATACGGTGCTCAAGGGATGAGGAACGCGCCGTCTCGGCATGGCGCCCGCCTCGAGTGGGCAACGCAAGAGCGATGCAAACCGGGCCGCAGGTGTGCCGATTCGAACCCCCTTGTCGGCGGATTGTCGCCACGCGCCGAGCCTTCGCACAACCCTTGGCTCACCGTTGAGTTTGGGAGACCGCAGCGGCGGTTGACGTGCGTCATGCGTTGCTGGATTTACAAGTCGACCCTTCGCGACGAGATGTATCTCTACGTCAAGGGGCAGGACGAATTCGACGACGTTCCCGATGCGTTGCTGGCGCGGCTGGGACGCCTCGAATTTGTCATGGAGCTGGACCTACACCCAGAGCGCAGGCTGGCCCGCGCAGACGCCCACAAGGTGAGGGACAGCCTCGAAGCACGCGGGTATTTCCTGCAGATGCCTCCGGCGCGAGCGGGCGGGGCGGGCGACGGCGAAAATTAGGTGCCGGGCGGAATACCGCGGGCAACGCCCCGCATGTTCTCATTTCCCTGCATTCCGCGAAAAACCGGAAGCCGGCCCCGGGGGCGATGCCGGGCGACGGTTTTCTCGGCCCTCGAGCAGGTCCCGATCTCCGGCGATGGCCTCGGCGATGTACTCGGTGAATGCGCGAATCCGCGCAGTGTGGCGCAGATCGGGATGCGTCAGGCACCATAGCTCGCTCATCAGGCTCTCGTCGGGGCCCAACACCCGGCGGATCCCCGGCTCCGTGTCGGCCAGGAAGCAGGGCAGCACGGCAAGCCCGAAGCCCGCTCGCACGGCGCCCAGCTGCGCCAGCAAGCTGTTGCTGCGATAGACGACCCGCGCTTCCGCCGCATGCCTCGTCACCCAGCGTGCGGCAGCAAGATGTGTCAACCCCTCGTCCGCGCACACGAACGCGTGATGCGCCAGCTCTTGCACCGTGCGCGGGGTGCCGCGTGCCGCGAGATACGCGGGCGAGCCGTAAAGCGCCCAGGCGAGCGCGCTCAAACGGCGCCCGATGAGCGTTTCGGGCGGGTTGCGCGTCGGCCGCACGGCGACGTCCGCCTCGCGCTTGGGCAGGCTGTGAAACTCCTTGCTGACGATCAGCTCCATCTCGATGCCGGGATAGCGCTGATGAAACTCGAAGAGGTGGGGCTGCAGGAACTGCGCCGCGAGGGTATCTGTCGTGGTGAGACGGATGGCGCCGCGCAGCTCGACATCGCGGCCGCTGACGCGGCGATCGAGCGCCTGGATCTCATCCTCCACTCGGTGCGCGGCAGCCATCATCTCTTCTCCCGCGGGGGTGAGGACGTACCCGCCGGGCAGGCGATCGAACAGGCGCACGCCCAGCGAGTCCTCCAGCGCACGGATGCGCCGGAACACCGTGGAGTGGTTGACCCGCAGCTCCCGCGCGGCCGCGGAGAGACTGCCGGTGCGGCCGACGGCGACGAAGTAGTGGAGATCCTGCCAGTCGAGCATTCGTGCAGTAATGCAAATAAATTTCGTTTGTCTTGGTGGTCGCGTTGCATTCGAGCACAAAGTACGGTGCCTGGCAACGAACGCCGCCCCCGCGGGACGGCGATGCCTGCAAGCGGTGCGCGGCTGCTCGGCAAAAGTGCTCGACATACCGTCAAGGTACGCGGGCGCGCCTTGTATCCTTTGTATCTGGGAGCTCTTCGCGCCCTCGCTTCGTCGCGCCGGTGAGCAATGCGGGCTGGAACAACCTCCCACGTTGCGCCTCCGCGCGCGATGGGATAGAAAACGCATGAGCCGTGCGGGAGGTATGAGTGTGAGCGAAGAGATTCTGGGTGAGCGTCGCAAGGGACTCGAGGAGGAGTTCTTCGCGAGACAGAACGCGAAGCTGCGCCAGGAGCTGCACGAGAAGGCGCAGTTAATGGAGAGAAAGCAGGCGCTCTCCGCGGCATCGGGCATCACCGACGAGGCGGTCCTCGAGCACCTGCTGGCGCTCGACGTCTCCGCCGAGACCGTTGCGGCCTTCTCGTTGGTGCCGCTGGTGGCCGTTGCGTGGGCCGACGGCGAGATGGACCCCCGGGAACGGGAGGCCGTGCTGGCGGCGACGCGCGATGCCACCGGCTGCGCACCGGACAGCGAGGTGTACCGGCTCGTCGAGGGTTGGCTCGAGCGCGAGCCCGGCCCGGCCCTCATGAGAGCGTGGAAAGCCTACACCGCGGCCATGGTGGAGACGCTCGGAGCGGAGGCGCGGGGGTCGCTGAAGGCGCAGATTCTCGGTCGTGCCCGGCGCGTCGCCGAAGCCGCCGGTGGCTTCATGGGTCTCGGCGGCAAGACGTCCAAGAGCGAGGAGGCCGTGCTCTCGGACATCGAGCGGGCCTTCGGGTAACCCGTGCGCACGAACGCCCCTTCGGTTCCCAAGTCGCGCCCGGCGCTCACGAAACGCCCGCGTGGTCGCCATCCTGCGCCGTTTGGAGGTCGACGGGCGTGCTCGGGGCTTCAGCCCTTCGCGATGCTGCCGAACTCTTGCGTCCATCGGATCCAGAGGAGCCCACGAACGTGTCCGCAACAAAGGCCAAACGCCTCATCGTCTCGCTGTTGAGCATCAGCTTTGTGATCGCGCACCTGCCGGCGGCTCAGGCGCGCATCATCGGCACCGAGAGCGCCATCGAGGCGCAGCAACGCGAACAGCGCATCGAGCGGGTGAGCGCGCTCCTCGCGCGTGAGGATGTGCGTGCGCAGCTGGTCGAGATGGGCGTCGATCCCGAGACTGCGCAGGAGCGGGTGGCGAGCCTCACCGACAGCGAGCTCCGAATGCTCGATCAGCACATCGAGAAGCTGCCGGCAGGTGGTAGTGACGTGCTGATAATCGTGGGCGCGGTTTTCGTGGTGCTGCTGGTACTGGAGCTCATCGGCGTCACCAATTTCTTCACCTCGCTGTAACCGGCGTTCGAGGAGGTCGTGTTGCGCGGCTCACGCATCGGGTTTGCCGCGACGTGCGCGCTGCTGGGGCCCCTCGCGGTCGGTTGCGCGACCACCGCACGTTCGCCCCAACTCCCCGAGGGCGTGACATCGGTCGAGCTGAACGAGACGCCGTTCTTCGCCCAGGAACGTTATCAGTGCGGGCCGGCGGCGCTGGCGACGGTCCTGGGTGCCTCGGGCGTGGAGGTCGAGCCGGACGAGCTCGTGGCCCAGGTCTACCTCCCGGCACGCAAGGGCAGTCTGCAAGTGGAGATGCTGGCGGCGACCCGTGCCCGCGGGCGCCTGGCGTACGCCACTTCCGGCGAGTTCGACGCGGTGTTGGCCGAGCTGGACGCGGGTCGGCCCGTGCTGGTTCTTCAGAATCTCGGCCTCGAGATCTGGCCCCGCTGGCACTATGCCGTGGTGGTGGGTTTCGACGCCCAGCGCGACGCGGTCATCTTGCGCTCCGGAGTCGAGCGCCGCGAGACGCTGTCACGCGCGCGCTTCCTCGAGACCTGGCAGCGGGCGGGCGCGTGGGGGTTCGTGGTGCTGCGACCGGGGGAGCTTCCGGCCGCGGCGGACGCGAGCAGGTACCTCGAGGCAGCCGCGGCCCTCGAATCCGCCGGGCGCACGGAGGCCGCCCGGCGTAGCTACGAGACGGCGGTGCGCCGATGGCCCGCCAGCCCCATCGCGTGGCTGGGTCTCGGCAACACCCGCTACGCCCAGGGCGATCTGCGCGCCGCGGAGCGCGCCTACCGCGAGCTCTTGGAACGGGCGCCGGACGACCCCGTCGCGCGGAACAATCTGGCGCAAGTCCTCACCGAGCGCGGGTGCCACGGCGCCGCCCTGGCGCAGGTGGAAGCGGGACTGAGTCTGCTCGGCCCGGGCGATGCGCTGCGACCGGCACTGGCGGAGACGCGTACGGAGATCCGGTTACGGCGCACTGCCCGCTCGGTGCGCGGATCCGAATCGGGCTGCGCCGCCGACCCTCCTGGCGCCGGCACCGGGGGGCGCGGCCTCAGCGCGATGTGAGCTCAATGCCGGCGCTGGCCACGTTGGACAGCGTTTCGATCTCCGCGCCCACCGCCGAGCGGTACTTGCGGAGCTGCACGTAGACCGTTTTCTCGCCTTCGCCGCTGCTCAGCCGATAGCGGATCGGCTGCTCGAAGGGCGTCCACTCCGCACCTTCGAAGTCCGAGCGCTCGCTCGCACGGTAGTGCGTGGGATCGTCCGACATCCGCACGCTGAGCTCGACCGTGCGGTTGGACGTCATGCTCGCCCCCTCATTGATAACAACCTCCGCGAGACGAAGGTCGACCCCCGCGGTGGGCCCCACGGCGGCGATCGGGCCTGCGCACTGGGGGCCTCCTCCTCCGCGCGGGAGCGTCACGAGCACGTCCCGATCGGTGTTCAATGGCCCGAGGGCGAGCTGACGGCCGCGAAAGCCGTCCTTCGAGATCACCACGGTAAGGGGTGCTCGAGGCAGCTCGGCGAAGCGCGCGTTGCCGCCGCGACCGGTGCGCGCGGTTCCGAATTGATCCGGATCGGCAGGTGTCCCTACACACACGTTGACATCCGCCAGCAACTGACCGCTCCCTTGCCTGCTGATCTGCACGGTCAGCTCGACGGCGAAGGACGCCGCCGCGTAAGCGCCCAGAACGGCAGCGACGCCGAAACCCAGCGCGGCGCGCGTGTGATTACGGCTGCCAGGTGGAGCCCCCTGCCGAGGCGGCCAGTATGATCTCGACGAATCCGGCATCGCTTTTCCTCCCCCGGTTTCAGCGAAATTCCGTTGCGAGCAGCGGTCGGCATCCAGCGCATTGTTGCCGGCGGTTGTTTGCACGCGCTGATGCTTTCCCCGGTTCGATTTCATGTTATCGAATTATCGCCGGGCGGCGCGCTGAACGCCCTGTCTTTTGATTCCCACCGAGCAGAGAAAATGCGAGGCCGCACGCGATGGGAAGAGTTTTCCCGCCCCTAGCCGCGTCCCCGTATCGGCGTGGTCCACCGTAAGAATCGTCCTACAGAGAGTCGCGCGCACTCCTGACAGATGGCCTCTTCTCTCCTGAGCTAAGCTCTTCGCGTCTGGAGGAGATGGTGGTACCGGAACAACCGCCGAAGGACATCGGTGTCCGGGGAGAGGAGCACCGATCGCGCGTCGCAGGATGACGACGCGTGGATTGGGTCGCATGCGTAGAGGGAGGTCAGAAATGGCTAGATTCAGATCGGGCGATTCATTCAACGTCCCGTGTGTCATAGAACCGGGCGCGTTTCCTGACGAGAAGCGCGTCACCATCAGGCGCGCAAGCGGCAAGGGTGATCTCTGCGGCTACGTGCCCCGGGAGCAGGTGCAGTTTACCAACCAAAATCGGGGTTTCGTTCGAGGCACCGTCGTCGACGTCAAAACCGACTGCATCACGGTACAGATCTCGGGCTCGTTCAGCACCGCCAGCGGTCACGCGGCACTGCGCATCCGTTATCCTGACGCGCATTCGCGATCGCGCACTGCCGCGTAAGGGGCGTAGCCACCGGCGCGCTCGGGCGCCTTCAACCGGCCCGCAGCGGGTGAAGACGGCCCCGCAGCTCGGACTCCTGTCGGCTTGCACTTTTGCTCCAAAACCCGCCACGCCCCGGCGGGTCTTTTTCGCTGGACGAACGACCGCGGTCGTGGGCCGTCCCGGGTCGCGAGGTCCGGCACTAGCTCGTATCTGTCTGAATTCGTTAAAAAAATGCCGAAGGGGTTGGGATACCCCTTCGGCAACTGGAGGGAGGAGGAGCCAAGAATTCGGCAATTGATCCCCATCGCTGGGGTTGCCGAAAACGCTCTTTATTCATAGCCCATTGCAGAGTGTTTTTCAAGTAGTTTGTAAAGATTTGGGAAAAAAATTCTCTCGCGCCGCGCGGCTCGCTCCTCGTCACCTCGCCCCGGGGGCTGTCCCGCCGGCGGCAAGCCAAGGCCCTTAATACCCGTTGCGCACCATTGCGCGTGGGGTACCGCAGGGCCCGTCGACGGAGCGGGTCCCGTGCGAAAAGTCCGCGCGGGCGGGAGCGCACGAGCAAGCTGCGTCAGGGACCCCGGCGCAGCTCGAGCTGACCAACCCGACGAACCGGCGATGGATCTCGTGTTCACGGTCTGCGACACGGCCGCCGGCGAGGTATGCCCCGTTTGGCCCGGGCAGCCCATGACGGCGCACTGGAGCTTTCCCGACCCGGCGGCTTTTCAGGGCTCGGACCCCGAGACTCGAGCGTTCTTCGCGAGCGTCTACGGGCAGCTCTGCAATCGCATCGCCATCCTCTCGAGCCTGCCGACGGCATCGCTGGACGAGCTTTCGTTGCAGAAATGGCTGGACGCGCCGGGCAAGGGCGCGCACGACGCCGTCGCCGAGGACGTCGCGCGCCGGACCGAGTCCTCGCAGCGGACCGAGTCGCGAGGGTCGGACCGATAATATAGATGCGGGCTAAGACCTCCCGCCCCGCGCTCAGCGCGCCACCGCCCGCATCTTGCGGTACACGAGCGGCGTCACCACCAGGAACAGGACCAGGGAGACGGTGACCGAGAGCACCGAGACGGCCGGGATCACCGGGCTGAAGCCCTGCTGCATGTGGCCGTAGATCCAGGGCGGCAGGGTGCTCTGGCTCGAGGACGCATACAGATCGACGTAGAAATTGCCCCACGAGAGGATGAACGCAAACAGGAACCCGGTGAACACCCCCGGCGCGATGAGCGGGAAAGTGATCCTGCGGAACACGTACCATGGCCCGCCCCCCAGATCCTGCCCCGCAAGCTCGATCTCGTGCGAGTAACCCAGGATCTGAATGGAGATGACGAGGATGGCGATGGGCGCGAGGAGCACGCTCTCGCCCAGGATCATGCTGGTGGTGGAGGGCAGTCTGTCCAGATAGTGCAGGAACACCAGGATGGCGATGCCGAGAACGAGCTGCGGAAAGAAGATGGGTAGCAAGATCAGACGCTTGTAAAGACCGTCGCCGCGGAACTTGCAGCGCACGTAGGCGAGGGCGCCCGGGATGGCCACCGCCGTCGATACCACGGCCGCGAGCAGCGACTTCTGCAATGTGTAGACCAGCACGCGCATGAGCTCGCTGTCCGTGAACATCTGCTCGAACCACTTGAGGGTGGGGTCGATGGGGAACGAGAAGAACAGACTGTCGTGGAGCGAGTAGATGAACAGCGTCGCGTACGGGACGTACATCCACACCAGCACGACGGCGACGAAAAGCCAGAAGCAGGCGATTCCCGCGCGGTCGGTGGGCCGCCTCATCTCACTCCGCCATCCCCGAGAGCATCTCCTCGATCTCCGTGCGCTTGAGGACCGGGACGATCACGAGCAGCAGAAACAGCATCATGAGCACAGACTCCGCCGAGCCGACCAGCCAGTCCTGCGCGTATCCGAAGGAGAACTTCTCCATGTTTCCGACGAGCTGAACGTTGTTGCCGACCAGGATCTCGGAGGCGTTCGTGTCGCCGAAGGAGAGCGAGAAGACCAGCGCCGCTCCGATGGCGATCCCCGGTCTGGCGAGCTTGAGCACGATCTGACGCATGACGCGCCAGGAGCTGCCGCCGAGGTCCCGCGCCGCCTGAATGATCTCGTCGTCGATGTTGGATACGGAGACGTATATCGGAAACAAGATGAACGGAAAATAGATGTAGACCATCCCGAAAATAGCCATGGGGCCCATGTAGGTGAGGCCCTCCACCGAGGACAGCCCGAAGTAGCCGAGCATCTGATTCAAAAGCCCGTGCTTGAGGAAAAACAGGCGCCAGCCGAACATGCGAATCAGCATCGACATGAACAGCGGGGCGATGAGCAGCGCGATGAGCGCCGCCTGCGTCACTCTGGAAGTCTTCTTGGAGACGAAGTAAGCCAGCGGAAACGCGAGCGCGAACGAAGCGATCACCGTGGCTGTGGAGTAGATGATGCTGTTGAGGAACATCCGAAGCTTCGAAGGATTGCCCAGTACGTCCAGGTAGTTCTGGACGGTGAAAGTGAATTGGGACAGATCGTCGGTCGCCGAGAACGAGTACAGGAAGATGATGGTCAGCGGAAAGAAGAAAAAAACGACCAGCAGAAGAGAGACGGGGAGGATGATGGTGTAGGTGCCAAGGCTCTCCTGCACGGAGAGCAGGAGCCCCCTCCCGAGACCACCCGGCTGAGCCGGACCGGTCAATCCTGCACGACGATACCCGACTGAGCGTCCCATTGTGCGTATAGCGTCTCCCCGAGAGAGAAGTTCTGTTCCCGGGACTTCGGGACCAGGCACAGCAACCGCAGGTCCGCATCCCGCACGTGCAGCGAGTACTCCACGGAGCCTCCCAGGTCGTAGCGATTGAAGATCTCCGCCTTGACGAAGTTGGGCTTGGTGGGCTCGTGGCTGAGGCTGAGCTCGTGGGCGCGGACGATGAGGTATCCGTCGTCCATTCCCGAATGTCGGCGAACCTCGAAGCAGGCGTCGAGTCTGCGGTCGCGAAAGCACCTGGCACCGTCGGTTGTGGACTCATCGCCCTCGCTCACGCGCTCCACCTCGAAGGTGTTGGTGTCGCCGAGAAACTCGGCCACGAAGCGCGTGTGCGGCTGGGAGAAGATCTCCTCAGGCGTTCCCATCTGGACGATCCCGCCGTCCTTCATGACGATGATGGTGTCGCTCAGGCTCAATGCTTCCTCCAGCGAGTGGGTCACGTAGAGGAACGTCTTCCCGCTCTTCTTGTGCAGATCGGAGAGCGTCTTCCGGAGGTGCTTGCGGAGCTGGAAGTCCAGCGAAGAGAGGGGCTCATCGAGCAGGAGCAGGCTCGGGTCGTAGAGCAGGGAGCGCGCGAGGGCCACGCGCTGCTGCTCGCCCCCGCTCAGGTGCTTGGGGTACTTGTCCAGGTAGGCCTGCGGGAGCTCGACCAGATCCATCATCCGAGCGATCCGCTGCGTCTTGGCGGGCTCGCGCTCACCGCGCGTGTCCAGCGGATAGGCCAGATTCCCGCGCACGGTCATGTGCGGAAACAGGGCCAGAGACTGGAACACCAGGCTGCAGGAGCGTTTGCGCGACGGCTCCTCGGTGACGTCACGGTTCTCGATCAGGATACGACCCGACGTCGGCTTGAGCAGCCCGGCGATGGCCTTGAGCGTGGTGGTCTTGCCGCAGCCGCTCGGCCCGACCAGCGTCGTGAACTCGCCTTCGGCCACTTCGAAGGACAGATCCGTCACGGCCTGGAATTCGCCGTACGACTCGCAAAGGTTCTGCACCTCGAGCAAAGCCATGACGTACACCTCGTTGACCGGCGCGGCGGGCCGCTGCGGGGTGCGCGCCCGCGGGCGGCGGCCGTACGTCCGCCGGTCTCGGAGCCCGGATGGGTTGCGATCGCGGCGGCCCCGCGGAGGACACTACCGCANNGTCCGCGACCATCGCGCCGACAAGGGGAGCAACTTCTCGAGACCCCTCATGCACGCCGCCGCCTGCCGGGCGGAGCGTCGGCCCGCTCGCCGCCGATCATACCTCGTGCCCGAGGGGCGGCCCGCATCTCTGACCGATCCACGGCTGCGGGCGCGCCGTGGCAGCGTCAGGCGATACCGCGCACGGAGTAGAGTTTCGCTTCCTGGTGTTTCTCCCCGATGTGCTGCTTCGCCTCCTCCCAGATGGCGTTGAACTTGTCCAGATCCGGGATGCCTTCGTACCAGCGGCTGCGCTCGATGAACGTCTGCATGGTATCGGCCTCGAGCACCTCGCGCTGCGTGCGGTCCCAGTGGTCCCACGCGTACTTGTGCGGCACCAGCACGGCCGGTCCCTTATCGGGCCAGGAGAGCTCGTAGGCCGTGCGCGGCTTCTGCATGTAGGCGAGATAGTCGTACGCCGCGGGGTGCAGGTCCGGGTTGTCGATGACCATGGTGGTCTCCACCCAGGTGGTGCCACCCGCATTGTCGGGGTTATCCGCGAACGCTGCATACTTCGGGTTGGCCCGCTTGGGCGCGATGGTCTGGAAGTTCAGGTAGCCTGCCTGGCGCAGCGGTCCGTTGATGAAGTTGTCGCCCTCGAAGCACACGTCGATCTCCTGGTGCAGGAGCGCGGTGTTGACCTGGGGAGCGTTGGAGTAGAGCGCCTTCGCGTTCTGGAACAGCCGGATCGTCTCCTCGCGGACCGTCTCCAGCTCCGCGTCGGTGTGGGGTTTGAAGGGATCGATGTTGCACCAGTACATGACGAGCTGGATGCTCCAGAACATCCGGTCCAGAAGGCCGATGTTGTAGTCCCTGCCCGGGTTCCAGATCCAGTCGTAGGACTCACCCCACACGTCCTCGGACACGCGATCGGTGTTGGCATAGGCGGAGACCACGCCGAAACGCTGCGGCAGCCCGTAGAGATCACCCTTGGCGTCGAACTGCCAGTTCTCATTGAGCTGGGCGAATTTGTAGGTGCCCAGGGAGAACTGGTCGATGTAGTGATCCCAGGCCAGGGCCTTCCAGGCGTCCAGGTCGAGCTTCTTGATGAACCCTTCCCGGGCCAGCCTCGGCACCCAGGCCATGTCGAAGGCGGCCAGATCGTAGAACTTGTATTTGCCGCCCTTGATCTCGTTGTAGGCCGCCGGATTGCTGGTGAACAGGCTGATCTTGATCGGGACGTTCCACTGCGACTCGAACGGTCCCGTCACGTTGGAGGCGTTGTAGCCCGACCAGGTCTTGAAGTGCAGCGGTCCGGCCTGCGCCTCGATCTCGTCGGGGATGTTCCACTCCATCTCCTGGGCGAACACGCGGGATCCCGCGAGCCCCGAGGAGGCGGCCCCGAGCGAGACTCCGACCTTACCCGTTTTCTCCAGAAAAGCCCTGCGCGAGATCCGATCCTCATCAAAACCGCGTTGCATGACCGTGCCCCCCCTTTGCCAGGTGAAAGTCCAATCAGCCTCGGGAGCGCCTTCACCGCGATTCATCCGCGCGGGGGCGCCCTGTGAACTCATGGACAGTCGCCGAGGATCCGCCCCCGCGCCGGCAGCGAGCGCTAACCTGTGCGGCCCGAATGCCCGCGCCGGGGTATCGATAACGCCTGTGAACATTGTCGCCGGAGACTGCCCGGGATTCGACTGTTCGTTATCCGTGCACCGGCCCCGGGCGTCCGTGGACGGCGTTGACATCGCCCAGGCGCTGTGAAAAATAGCACACGGGCTGCAAGGGTTACAACACATAAATGTGGTACCTACCACGTTCTTCGCCGGTGTGCACGTCTCACCGGTGCGCGCGGCGAGGGCGTGGACATGGCGTCGATANNGCGCCCCAGGAGCACCCTCATGGATTTCATCTTCATGCTCACCCGCCAGGATCAGACCATCGAGGACTGTCTCGAGGTGTTCGAGGCCGTGGCGCCCCTCGGTCTGCGACACCTGGGATTCAAGGACATCGGCGTCGAGACCGAAACGCTCGTGGAGCTCAACCGTCGAATCCAGGACGCGGGCGCCACGAGCTACATGGAGGTCGTGAGCACCACTCCCGAGTCGTGCCTGGACTCGGCCCGCGCCGCCGTGGGGGTCGGCGTCGACTGTCTTCTCGGTGGCACCGACGTGGAGGCCACTCTGGAGATACTGAAGGGCCGCGACATCGCGTACTACCCCTTCGCGGGGATACCGGAGGGGCATCCGACGCGATTGCGTGGGGATCGTACGCGCATCGCGCACGATTGTGCTGCCTTCATGCACCGCGGTTGCGCAGGGGTCGACCTCCTGGCCTTCCGCGCGACCGAGGACCACCCGCTGGCGCTCATCCGCGCGGCGCGCGAGGGTCTGGGCAGCGGACGCCTCATCGTCGCTGGCAGCATCGACTCGCCGGCGACGGTGCGCCGCGTGGCCGAGGCGGGGGCGGATGCCTTCACCATCGGCTCCGCGGTGTTCAATGGCAGCTTCTCGCCGCGCAAGGGCTGCATCCGCTCGCAGCTCCGCGACGTGCTCGCGGCCTGCGCTTGAGGGGCGTCACCGCCAGGAGCGCACCGGACGACATGTACGTAGGCGTCGACATCGGAACCCAGAGCCTCAAGGCGGTGGTCACCGACGCACGGTTCCAGGTGCTGGGTGAGGCGGGCGCCGACTACGAGCCCCGCTACCCGCGGCCGGGGTGGGCGGAGCAGGACCCGTCCCTGTGGGAGGAGGCGCTCGCGCCGACCGTGGGGCGCGCGCTCGCCGCGGCCAACGCGAAGCCCGGGGCCGTGGCTGCCCTCGGCGTGTGCGGTCAGCTCGACGGGTGCATCCCCGTCGACGCCGAGGGGCGCGCCCTCGGGCCGTGCATCATCTGGTCGGATCGCCGGGCCGCGGAGGAGATATCGGCTCTGTCGGCCGAGCGCGTCCGGGCGCTGACGGGCGTGGTGCTGGACGCCACCCATATGGCCGCCAAGATCCGCTGGCTCAAGCGCCACCATCCCGAGGTCCGCCGCATCGTGCGGTTTCACCAGCCCGTCTCGTACCTGGTGGCCCGCCTGACCGGCGAGCACGTGTTCGACCACGGGCTGGCCTCGACCACGATGCTCTACTCGCTCCAGCGCGGGGCGTTCGAGCCGGAGCTGCTGTCCGCGTTCGAGATCGAAGCCCGGGAGCTGCCCTGCATCCGCGACGCCGCCGACCGCGCGGGGCGCCTGCACGCGCACGGGGCGGGGCTCACCGGGCTGCCGGCGGGTCTTCCCGTGGCGGTGGGAACCGGAGACGACTATTCGAATCCACTCGGGGCCGGCGTGGTTGCGCCGGGGCCCGTGGCCTGCACGCTGGGCACCGCCGAGGTGGTGGGGGCCCTGCACGGCTCGCCCAGCATCGATGCGGGCGGGCTGCTCGAGACGCACCGCTACGCGGGCGGGGCGTTCTTCATCGAGAATCCGGGCTGGCTTTCGGGCGGCGCCGTGGCATGGCTGCTGGCCATTCTGGACCTGCGGAGCCCTGGCGAGCTGGATCGCCTGGCTGAGGGTACGCCGGCCGGGGCGGACGGTGTGCTCTTTCTGCCTGCGCTGAGCGGCGCCATGGCCCCCGAGTGGATCGGCTCCGCGCGCGGGTGCTTCTACGGTCTCGCGGCCGGACACCATCGCGGGCACCTGGCGCGCGCGTTGCTCGAGGGCTGCGCGTACGCGATGCGCGACGTGGTCTCGCGGTTGCGAGAGATGGAGGTCGCCACCGAGACGATTCTGCTCCTCGGCGGCGGAGCGCGCAGCCGTACCTGGGGGCAGATCCGGGCGGATCTCACGGGCCTGCCGGTGGAGGTGGCCGCGGCCCCCGACACCTCGCCCCTGGGTGCGGCGCTGCTCGCTTCTCTCGCCGCCGGCGGGCACGCCGATCTGCGATCCGCGGCGGGCGAGCTTGGTCGCGCGCGCGCGGTGCTCGAGCCCGACCCGCGCAACCGCGGGCCGTATGAAGCCGCCTACCAGCGCTACCGGCGCCTCTTCGACAGCCTGCGTCCCATGTACGGGAGCTAGGCCATGGCGGACTGCGTCGACGTGCTGGTCATCGGTGGCGGCATCAACGGCGCCGCCGTCGCGCGCGACGCGGCGGGGCGGGGTCTGTCGGTCTATCTCGCCGAGCGCGACGATTACGGCTCCGCGACCTCGTCGGCGTCGTCCAAGCTGATCCACGGCGGGTTGCGCTACCTCGAGCAGTACGACTTCCGCCTGGTGTACGAGGCGTTGCACGAGCGCGAGGTATTGATGCGCATCGCGCCGCACCTGGTGTTCCCCTTGCGTTTCCTGCTCCCGGTGACCCGCGGTGCGCCGCGACCGGTGTGGATGGTTCGGCTGGGTCTGTGGCTGTACGACGTCCTCTCGGGCCGGCGCGCGATCGAGCCCGCGGGGCGCCTGGACGACGAGGCGGTGGCGGCGCTGCCCAACCTGCGCCGTACGGGGCTGCGTGCAGTGCTGCACTACCCCGATTGCTGGGCGGACGATTCGCGGCTGGTCCTGGAGACGTTGCTCGACGCCCGCGCGCGCGGCGCGGACATCGGTAATTACCGTGAAGTGGTGGCGCTGCGCCCCGACAGCGACGGCTACGTGGCGGAGGTGGCCGAGGGCGGACGCACCCGCTCGCTCCGCGCCCGGTTCGTGGTGAACGCCGGCGGCCCCTGGGCCAACCACGTCCTGGACCGAATGCCGCAGGGGGCCGCGACCCGCCGCGGACTGCGTCTCGACCGCGGCAGCCACGTCGTGGTGCGCTCCCCCGAGCCGGATCGCGACTACGCGTACACGCTCCAGAACCACGACGGCCGGGTGGTGTTCGTGCTGCCCTGGCAGAAGCGCTATCTGATCATCGGGACGACGGACGTCATGCACGAAGGGGATCCGGGCGCAGCGCGCTGCACCGACGCGGAGCGTGATTACCTCATCGACTGCTACAACGCGTTTTTCGAGCCGCCGCTGCGCGCGCAGGACGTCATCTGGTCCTACGCCGGGGTGCGGCCCCTCATCGACGACGCCGCGAAGCGCCCGAGCGAGATCAGTCGCGACTACACCATCCACACGCAACGCCACGGCCGCGGCGCACTGCTCACCGTCTACGGGGGGAAACTCAGCATTCACCGCCGGCTCGGCGAGAGAGTGGTGGCCGAGCTCGCGCGATTCGGCGTCGAGCTGCCCGGCCCGTGGACGCAGCAAGAGCCCGTGCACGGCGGCGTCCTGGATCGGGGCGCGCTGGCCGCGCTCGCGCGCAGCGGTCCCCGGTCGGTGAGTGACGCGGTGCGCGCCCGCTGGAGCCGAACTTACGGGTCCTGCGTGCGCGATCTCTACGATCGCATCGGCGCGGAGCCGGGGACGGCCCGTGAGATCGCGCCCGGGATCCCGGAAGTGGAGCTGATCCACGCCGTGGAGACCGAGGACGTGCATCGGGTGGACGATTTCCTCTATCGCCGCACCAAGCTCTTTCTGGGGATGGGCGAGCACGAGCGGGACGCCGTCGCCGGCTGGTTCGTGAGGCACGCCGCGTAGCCCGCATTTCTCGCCGATGCGCGAAGCGAGGGCGTGGAGACATTAGTAGGTGCAGGGCGCGCGAGGCCACGTGCGTGGTCCATCGCTGCCGCGACCGGCGAGGATGACGCGTCCTGGGGCAGAGCGTCAGAGCGGTCCAACCAAGGTGGGGACATGCACGAGGACGACATCGACCGGCTTTTGGCGGGCACCTATCCGGACCCGGAGGGGGGCGGTGCGCTGTGCGCTCCCACGCGCTCGGTGCGCATCGACGACACGCTCGAGGGTCTCGAGGCGGAGGCGGTGCGTGGGCTCGACCTCGGATCGCGCCTCGCCGTGGTCAGCGACGCCACCACCCACGCCGTGCTCGGGGACCGGGTCGAGCGCGCGCTCGCCGCGGCGTGGTGCGTCGACAGCGTGGTGTTGCCCGAACGGCCCCGCCCGGACATGGACACCGTCGAACGGGTGCGGGCGGCCACCACCGCTGCCGACGCGCTCATCGCCGTGGGCTCGGGCACCATCAACGATCTCTGCAAGTGCGCCAGCGCCCGCGACGGCAAGCCTTACGCGGTGTTCGGCACCGCCCCGTCGATGAACGGATACACCGCGGCCAACGCGGCCATCACCGTGCACGGGCACAAGAAATCCCTGCCCGCGCAGGTGCCGGCGGGGGTGTTTCTGGACCTTCGAATTCTGTGCGCCGCGCCCGCGCGGATGATCCGCTCGGGACTGGGGGACAGCCTCTGCCGCTCGACCGCCCAGGCGGATTGGCTGCTGGCCCACCTGCTGCTCGACGAGCCGTATCGGGAGGCTCCGTACGCGCTGCTGGCCGCGGACGAGGAGGCGCTGTTCGCCGAGTCTGCGGCGCTGCTCGCCGGCGATCGCGATGCCATGCGCCGCCTCGCGCGCACGCTGGTGCTCTCCGGGTTGGGCATGACGCTGTGCGCGAGCAGCCGTCCGGCGAGCGGCGGGGAGCACCTGATCAGCCACTACCTCGACATGATGAGCCCCCCGCAGCGGCCCCAGTTCTTCCACGGCGAGCAGGTGGGGGTCGCCACGCTTACCGTGGCAACGTTGCAGGAGCGCATGCTGGAGGGCGGCCCGCCGCGCATCGGTGCCACCGTCACCGGGCGCGACGAGGTGATCGCCCACTTCGGGCCCGAGATGGGTCGCGACTGCTGGGAGGAGCTCGCCCCCAAGCGCATCGACGGCGATGCGGTGGACGCCTTCAACGAGCGACTCGACGCGCGCTGGGACGCGATCAGAGAGCGCATCGCCGCCGTCGCGCGCCCGGCCGCGGCGCTGCGGGAGGTATTGGCGGGTGCCGCGGCGCGCCGGACCCACGCCGACATCGGCGCCGACGCCCGCCTGTATGGCGATGCGGTGATGCACGCGCGCGAGCTGCGCAACCGCTACACTTTCCTCGATCTCGGCGCCGATGCCTGCATGCTGGACGAGGTGATCCCGGGCTGATGCGACCGCTCGCGGAGTTCCCCCTCGAGGAGCGCCGGCGCATCCGGGTCGTGCTCTTCGACATCGACGACACCCTCACGCTGGACCGCCGCCTGCCCGCACGCGCTTACGCCGCTCTGGAGCGCCTGCACGCGAGCGGGCTCGTCACGGTGCCCGTGACCGGGCGTCCGGCGGGGTGGTGCGACCACATCGCGCGCCTGTGGCCGGTGCACGCCGTGGTCGGCGAGAACGGCGCCTTCTACTTTCGCTACGACAGCGCGCGGCGCCGGATGGTGCGCCGTTTCTGGTACGACGAGGCGCAGCGCCGCCGCCACCGGCAGCGCCTCGACGCCGTGGCCGAGCGGGTGCTCGCCGCGGTGTCCGGCGCGCGCATCGCCGCGGACCAGGGTTATCGCGAGAGCGATCTCGCCATCGATTACTGCGAAGACGTTCCCCGGCTGCCCCGGCGCGACGTGCAGCGCATCGTGGACATCTTCCAGCAGGCCGGTGCGAGGGCCAAGGTGAGCTCCATCCACGTGAACGGCTGGTTCGGCGATTACGACAAGCGTGCGATGGTGCTCATCGTGCTCGCGGAGCTCTTCGAGTGCGCGGACCGGCGCGCGCTCGAAGAGCGCGCGTTGTTCGTCGGCGACTCGCCGAACGATGCGCCCCTGTTCGAGCTGCTTCCCCAATCCGTGGGGGTCGCCAATATTCGTGAGTTCACCGACGAGCTCCACGTCTCCCCGCGCTGGATCACGCCGGGTCGAGGGGGGTTGGGGTTCGCGGAGCTGGCGCAGGCACTGCTCGCGGCGCGCCCGCGGAGCGCCGGGGGATGAGCGAGCAGCGGCTACCCAAGCTCGAGCGACAGGAGCGGATCCTCGCGCGGCTGCACAGCGACGTGACCGTGCGCATCGCGTGGCTCGCGGAGGAGTTCGGGGTCTCCACCGAGACCGTGCGCCGTGACCTCGACGAGCTCTACCGCAAAGGCGTCATCAACCGCACTTACGGCGGGGCTGCGCGCAAGTCGCTCACCCAGGAACCCGGGATCCAGGAGCGGGGCCAGCGCAACGTGCCCGAGCGCGAGCGCATCGCCGCCTTCGCCGCGCGCCTCATCGAGCCGGGCGAGGCGCTGATGATCGACTGCGGCTCCACCACCTGCCACTTCGCCCGCGAGCTCGCGGGACGCGCCTCGCGCCTCACCGTGGTGACCAACTGTCTTCCCGTCGCGACCCTGCTCTCCGAGGCGTCCCAGGTGCGCGTTATGCTGTGTCCGGGCGACTACAGCGGTCGCGAGGCCGGCGTCTACGGCCCGGAGACCATCGAGTTCCTCAAGCGTTTCCGCGTGGATCGCGCCGTGATCGGGGCGGGGGGGCTGACCTGCAACGGTCCGACGGACGCCGACTCACAGGGATGTTGGGTGAAGCGCACGATGATGGCGCAGGCCGAGGAGACCCTGCTCCTGCTCGACAGCAGCAAGTTTCAGGTCAACCAGTTCGAGACGGTATGCCCGCTCGAGGCGCTCCACGGCATCGTCTCCGACGCGCGTCCGGACGCGGCCCTGCTCAAATGCATCGAGCGTGCGAGCGTGCGCCTGCAGGTCGCCGGCTGACGCACCGCGCGCACGGCATCGCGAGGCCGCGTATCCGTGGCGCAAGCCGCGCCGGACCTCAAAACGGGCGATCAGGGTTCTGCGGGCTCGGCCTCCTCGGCGGGGGCGTCGGCGGGTGCCCGCGGCGCCAGCGCGTGCGCGTCACCGAAACGTCGCTCAAGCTGCGCGAGGGTCGAAGTCCCCTGCCTCGCGCGCCCGCGAAGCGCCTCGAGTCGCTCCTGTGCGGTGCCGAGCTCGCCCAGCCGCGCCTCGACCGCACCGAGCCGATCCCGCGTGAGCGTTCGTACCTCGGCGAGGGTCCGCGTGAGCCCCTGCGTCAACGCAGCCGTGTAGGCCTCGACCACATGCCGTGGGAGATGCTGCTGCGCCTGCTCTGCAAGCCCATCGAGCGTCTCGTCGAGGAGCGCGCGCATCGCGTCGCGGGCGGCAGTGCCCAGGCGCTTTGCCTTGGTTGGGGCCGGGATCGGCTTGTCGGGTTTCTCCCGCGGGCCGAACAAGCGCTTGCGCACCGCGTTCGCGGTTCGCAGCAGCAGCCAGTCGAGAATGCCCCGGCGCACGGGAATGCGCTCGGTGCCGAGACGCGAGTCGGGCACCGCGAGGAGCCCCTCGAGGTCGAGCTGCTGCGCGGTGGCTCTCGCTACCTCGCCCGCGTCGACGCCGAGCGTTTCGAGATCGCGGCGCACCTCGGACGCCAGGGTGAGCCCGCCGTGGGGCTTGGCCGAGCGCTCCTCGAGCGCCTCTCGCACCACGCGCAGGAGGTCGTCGCGGCATCGCGCGAGGGTCGGCTGGATGTCCTGCTCGATCACCGACTCCAGGCTCTCGCCGTTCTCCAACCAACCATCCAGCGCACCGTGCAGCGTGTTGCGCGTGCCGCGTTGGACGGGCTCCACGTCCCGTCGTGTCGCTTCGCGCAAGCTCTCGCTCTGCCCCTCCAACGCCTGCCCCCAGTCCACGGAGCCGAGCCGGCCCGTCGCCTCGCGGCGTTCGCCCAGCCGCTCTCGCTCATCGCGCAGCGATCGGACCTCGCTCTCGAGCTGCTCCACGCCGCCGTCGTGCAGCAGGTGCGATAGCTCCTCCAGCAACGAGTCCGCGCGCCGCAGACTGTCGCCGAGAAACGCCCTCAAGTACTCGTTGCTGTTGAGGTAGTCCATGAGATCCTTGAGCAGCAGGTCGAAATCCGCCTGCCCGCGCGGCTCGTCCTCGATGGCTCCCTTGCCCGCTCCGGCATGCCCGGCGCGAATCCGGCGGCTCGCGGCTCCCAGCAGGTCCACCGGATAGATGCGCAGCCGCCCCTCCTCCCGCGCGCGTTTGAGCGGGACGCCCATGGAAAGATTCTCGAACGCCTCCACCACCGCGCGTGGATCTTCGTGCTCGAGGCTCGGCGCCAGACTGCCGTCCGGTGTCAGATCCTGCTTCGCCGCGTCCAGATTGACGATCAGGAAGATCCGGCTGAACAGCTCCAACAGCTCGTTGAACTCGTCGAACACCTGATCGAGGAAGAGGTTGTCCGTCTTGACGACGAAAATAGCGCACGCTGCCGCGTTGCGGAACTCGCGCGTCATCCGGTCGTAGCCGAACTTCATCCGGCTGTACAACCCGGGCGTATCGACCAATACCGCGCTCGTCTGCGCCAGCTCACCCGCCGGCAGTCTGACGTCGATCCGCCGAATGGCGTCCGGCGCGTGCCGCTGCGGCTCGAAGTCCGTCACCTGCTCCTCGCAGCGGCGGATCGCCTCCACCAGCCGACGGTGCTCCGATTCCACCGCCTGTCGCAGCCGGCCCTGGTCCGCGAACGTTTCGCTGCCGCCGTTGTAGCGCGTGACGACGTAGTCCGGCTCGTTCGCATGCGAGACCTGCACCAGACAGGGATACGCCGGCAGGGCCGTCACCTCGCTCACGTACTTGGCGCAGATCGCGTTCATGAGCGTGCTCTTTCCGCTCTTCAGCGGCCCGAAGATGAGCACGTACGCCTGCTGCTCCGCGACTTTGTTCACCAGCACGGAGAATTGGTCGCTCACATCGCGCAGGGCCGGCAGGATCCGGCGTGCCGCTACATCGTCCGGAACCGAGGCCAGCTCGTCCGCGGTTCTCTTCAGGGGCTCGAGCAAAGGACGTAGACCCTGCTCGAATTCGCGGCAAAACTGTCCGAGCATCGGTCGTCCTTGCGGCGGGGGCGTCGGTTCCGTTGCACGCGCCGCACTGCTCGCGGCTTGCGTCCCGCGTATGCTCTCGGGCGACGACTGCGATTCGGTCGTGCTCTTGTCGGAGGCTGTCATGTCGAGTCTCGCAGTGGGGCCGGGGTCGCGGTTCATATTACCAACCCCGCCGGGAAAGCTCTAATGCCCCTCGCGCCGTATGGGGCGGCGTTTACGCCAGGCGCGTCTCGATGCCGCGGTCCGCGGGGACCCCGGAAGTGCTTCTTCTAAGTCTCTGTAATGGTGCCAGATTCGCTTGCGCCGGCCTCCGTACGCGGCTGGCGGCCGTCCCGCGCCGCGTGACGCGGGCGTGCGCGAAGAAACAGTGCTTCGCCCTGGAAAGCGCCTGTCCCATGCAGGCAGAATAAGCCATTGCTTCGGCGACTGTGCGAGCAAGCGAGCCCCGCCCATGAATCCTTACAGTTCACTTTGGATGCTCATTCTGAGCCTGGTGTGCTCGTTATCTCTTGCCGTGGCGAGCGCGCAGGCCTCGTGCACCGACAGACCCGGGCCGCGGATAGACTGGTCGGGCTGCGGCAAGGCCCGGCTGCTCCTGCACGATGACGATTTCACGGGCGCTCGCTTCCACCGAACCAATTTCAGGGGCAGCGACCTGTCGAGGGCCACGCTCGAGAAGGCGAGCCTCGTGAAGGCGGATCTGACCCGAGCCACGTTGGTCCGCGCGCAATTGGTGGGCGCGGACCTGACGAAGGCATTGGGTCACCGCACGAACTTGAACGAGGCCGACCTCGCGCGGGCGAACCTCACCAAGTCGGAGTTCTCTCGCGCCACTTTCAATCAGGCGGATCTGGCGGGCGCCGATATGTCGAAGGCGGACTTCGGTCGGGCCGCCTTCCGGGATGCGTCGCTCAAGGATGCAAACCTGACCTACTCGAATCTCTCGCGAGCCGACTTCAGGAGGGCCGACCTGCAAGGTGCGGACCTGACCGGCGCGTACACTTACCTGACGAACTTCACCGCCGTGGATTTGTCGAAGGTTGTCGGGTTGACCCGGGAGCAACTGCATATTTCGTGCGGCGATGCCCAGACCAAGTTGCCGCCGGAAATACAGCGCCCCGATGTGTGGTCGTGTATCGATTGAGCGGATGCTTTCGGTGAGAGAGCCTGGCCAAAGCACGCGTCACGCGGTGCACTCGTTAGAGGAACAGTTCCAAAAGGGGGACACATGGCTTTCACCATAGTGAACGACTACTTCTTCAAGCCCGACGGCGATGTGGCGGAGGGCAAAGCGGCCGCTGCGGATCTCGTCGAGTACTTCAACAAAGAGGTTCCCGAAGTGCAGCTCTCGCTCTGGCTCGAGAGCGAAGAGAATCCTCTGCATCACTATCACATCACCGTGTTCGATGACGCGGATGTAGCCGAGCGCGTGCGTGCGAGCGACGCGATAGCCCGGTTCGTGAAGCGTCTGTTTCCGCATATCGATCACAGCACTTACGTATCGCCCGGATGTGCGGTATGGCTCGCCGACGGGCGCGGCGTCAAGGCGATCGGCCACCAACCCTGACTGCGAACCTGCCCGGCACCCCGTCTATGACCCATGCCGCATCACCTCTCAGCCCATGCGGTGGAGGCACCGACGCTGCAGCATCGCCGCGGTTTGCCCGCGGTGACCGTGCTTGAGGCCCTTCGGTCGCTGGGTTAGACTGCCTGCGGGTTACCGCTGCGGCGGCCGAGACACCACCGTCGCTATTGGGTTACGGTTCGGGGTGGTGTCACGATTCGCGCTTTGTTGCGCCTCCGCGGCGCCTCCCGGATCACAAGACGAAAAGCAGCAATAACGAGGAGGAACCCAGCCATGAGTCCGGGACGTTCGTCTTTCATTACGTTCATTGCCGTCCTGCTTGCTCTGGGGCTCGGTGCAGGAGCGGCCAGCGCCAAGGATACGATCAAGGTAGGCTTCATCGGTCCGCTGAGCGGGGGAACCGCGGCCAACGGCATCGGCGGCCGCAACTCGGCGGATCTCGCGGTGAGACTCCGCAACAAGGATCCCGACGCGAAGCATAACTACGAGCTCGTCGTGCTCGACGACCAGTGCAAGCCGAGCGTCGGCGTGCAGCAGGCGACGAAGCTCGCCGCCGACAACGACGTGGTCGCGGCGGTCACGCACTACTGCTCGGCGGTGGCCATCGCGACGGTCGACGTGTATCACAGGTTCGGGCTGCCCGCCGTGGTGTGGGGCGCGGTGCTCCCCGACATCACCTACGGAAACGACTACGAAGAGGTGTTCCGCGTCAACGGCACGATGATCAACCAGAACGAGGTGAACGCCAAGTTCATGCTCGAGCATGGTTACAAGGAGGTTGCCGTCATCCACGACACCACCGATTACGGTCGCGGCCACAACAAGTACTTCACCGAGTACTTCACGAAGGGCGGCGGTGATGTGGTGGCCCGATACGGCGTCACTTTCGAGCAGCAGGACTTCGCCACCGAGCTCACCGAGATCAAATCCATCAACCCCGATGCGGTTTACTTCGGAGGGCTCACCCCGCAGGGCGTGCGCATCCGCATCCAGATGGACAAGCTCGGCGTAGGCGTACAGTTCGACGGCACCTCCGGCATCGTGTCCGACGCCTATATCAAGGGTGTCGGCGCGAACCTTGCCGAGGGCACGCTGGCGTTTCGCGAGGGCGCGCCCACCGAGCGACTGCCCGGCGGCCAGTACTTTCTCGAGCAGTACCGCGCGCAGGGTTACGCCGAGCCGCCGGAGGCCTACGGCGCGTTCGCATTCGCGGCGATGAACCTGGTCCTCGACACCATCGAGAGGGTGGGGCCGGACCGGGATGATGTGGTCGCGGCCTTGGGTGAAGTGAAGGATCACGATTCCATCGTCGGCCCCATCAGCTTCGACCATCACGGACAGAACACGGTTGCCGCGATCACCAAGTACGTGATTCAAGACGGTCAGTGGACCGTGTGGGAGGAGAGTCTGTACGCGGCGGGCAAACGCCGTCTGGTGCCTCCCGAGAGCGGCAACTGAGCAACGGCACCCGCGGCTCGTGCGCCCGCCGTACCGGGCGAGCGGGCGTACGGGTCGTGCTCATGGATCGGGCGTACCCCCCGTGACTCCACTGCGTTCGACCCCACGCATCGGCTGAGCGATGGACGCATCGCTGATCGCCCAGTACGCCATGAACGGGCTGATGCTGGGCATGATGTATGCCCTGGTCGCCATCGGCTTCACCCTGTTCTTCGGGGTGATGGACATGATCATCTTCTCGCACGGCGACCTGGTCGCGGCGGGAACCTTCACGGCGCTGGCGGCGTGGGTGACCTTGCAGGCACTCGGAGCGAGCGGGCCGGTGATCGAGCTGGGCGTGGTGGTCGCGGTGTCCGTCATCGCGATGGCGGCCCTGGGCATGCTCATCGCTCGGTTTCTGGTGCTCCCGCTCAAGGGCGCCCCTGCCCTCAACACGCTGCTGCTCACCTTGATGCTGGGCACGGTGCTGCGCGAGTCGATCCGTCTCTTGTACCCCGAGGGCTCCAACCCGCAACGCTTTCCCGAGCTGCTGCCGACCGGCGCTCAGGCCGTCGGCAACCTTCTGCTGCGCCTGGACAACATGGTGATGCTGGCCACCGGGGCCGTCGTCATCGTCTCCGTGCATCTGCTCCTCACCCGCACCAAGCTCGGGCTCGCCATCCGAGCCGTGGCTCAGGACGAGGAGACGGCCAAGACGATGGGCATCAATTTCACGCTCATCGTCCTCATCACGTTCGCCATCGGTTCCGGGCTCGGAGCGATCGCCGGCATCATGCACGGCATCTACTACAACCAGGCCATCTTCGAGATGGGCCTGCTGCTCGGAGCCATCGGTTTCAGCTCGGCGATCATAGGCGGGCTCGGCAACATGTACGGGGCGGTCATCGGCGGCTTCCTGTTCGCCGCGCTGCAGACCGTCGCCGTGGCGCTGCTCCCGATCCCCAGCGCCTACAAGGACGTCTTCGCTTTCGGGGCCGTGATTCTGATCATGGCATGGCGCCCGACCGGGCTCATCGGCGAGAAGGTGACCGAGCGGGTATAGGATGGTGAGCACCCCGCCTTCCCGCGCACCATCCCCCGTCCCCGGCCTCGCCGCCGCGGCCGCCGTCGTCGGCTACGCGATCCTCGTACTGGCCGCGGAGGAGGAGATGGCGGTCGGCGCCTTGCTCGCGGCGGGGCTCGCGATCGTGATCGCAGCGGGCTTCTTCGGGCTCCTGCGTCCCGCGGTGCGGAGCTTCTCCGAGCGTGAGAACCTGTTGATGATCGTGTTCTTCTCGGGGCTCGTCGTCATCACCGGGTATTTTCACGACGACCACTTCGTCTTGTTGCTGATAGCCACGCTCATCGTGTACCTCATCGTGACGCTGGGCTTGAACGTGCAGCTCGGCTACGCCGGTGTTCTCAACTTCGCCGGCGCGTCCTTTTTCGGGATGGGGTGTTACACCGCTGCGGTGCTGACCGCGCATACGGCCATCCCCCATCTCTTGATCCTCGCTATCGGGGGCGTCGTGGCCGCCGTGCTCGGCTCCGTGCTGATTTTTCCCGTCCTGCGCACGCGCGGCCACTACTCGGCCGTCGTCACCATCGCCTTTGCGCTGCTCTTCAAGACGCTGCTGGAGGTGAACGATGCCCTGGGCGGACCCCAGGGCATGGCCGTGGGCGGAATGCGCATCCTGGGTTGGGATTTCAACGCCAATCTGGAGCTCGGGGGCGATGTCGAGCTGGCTTTCTACGTGAACTACGTGGTGTTCGGTCTCGTCCTCCTCGCGCTCGCTTTTGTCCTCGTGCGGCGGCTTGAGCGCTCCTGGGTCGGGCTCAATCTGGACGCGGTCAGGCTCGACCAGACCGCCGCGGCGTGTTTCGGATTCAACGTCCCCCGCTGGAAGATCACCGCTTTCACGTTCGGCAACTTCCTCGCGGGGCTCGCAGGTGCATACTACGCGATGATGATGGGCTTCATCGCCCCGACGAACTTCACTTTCGGGGACTCGCTCATCTTTCTGTCCATCGTGCTGCTGGGCGGGATGGGCAATCCGTGGGGTCTGGTCGTGGCGACGGCGATCGTGGTGCTTCTGCCCGAGAAGCTGCAATTTCTGCAGGAGTATCGTTTTCTCCTCTACGCCTCGCTCGTGATCCTCATCCTGCTGTTCCGGCCCGATGGCCTGCTGCCGCGGCCTCCCCGCGCGTATTTCCCGGGTCTGGGGCGGAGGTGACGCGGATGGCCGGCCCGCTCCTCGCTGCTCGGGGACTCACCAAGCGCTTCGGTGGGTTGACTGCCGTCGAGGCGCTCGACCTGCACGTTGCGCCCGAGGAGATTCTCGGCCTCATCGGGCCCAACGGCTCGGGCAAGACCACTTTCTTCAACGTGGTCACCGCCATCTACGGCGCAGACCAGGGCAGTATTGTTTTCGATGGCGAGGACACCACTCACCTGACGCCGCAGCGCGTATACAGGGCCGGCATATCGCGCACTTTCCAGCGCTCGCGGCTGTGTCTTCCGCTGTCCATCTTTGACAATATCATGGTCGGCAACCATAAGCGGCTCAATGCAAGCTTGTGGTTCAACCTGGCGCGCCGCCAGGCCTTCCGGCGACAACTAGAAGAGAATCTTCAGCGTGCACGCGAGTTGGTGACCATCTTCGACGCACCGCTCGCCGAACGCATGTTCGAACCGATGGCCGGCTTGCCGATGATCGATCGCCGTCGCATCGAGATCTGTCGTGCCCTGATCAGCGCGCCGAAGCTTCTGCTCCTCGACGAACCCTCGGCCGGCATGACCCACGAGGAGACGATGCAGCTCATGGACGACATTCTGGAGGCCAAGGCTCGCCTCGGAAGCCTGACCGTCATCATCATCGAACACGAGATGGGCGTTATCCAGCGCATCACCGACCGCTGCGTGGTGCTGAACTTCGGGCGCAAGATCGCCGAGGGCACCTACGCGGAGGTCGCCGCCGACGCCCAGGTTCAGGAGGCATACCTGGGCACAGAGGAAAGCGGCTCATGAGTGTCCGCGGGCAGGCCACGGCGAGCCTCGTTGTCGAGCGTATCTTCACCGCCTACGGTCAGGCCGATGTGCTCGTCGACGTATCGCTCAGGGCCGGGGCGGGCGGGATCACCTGTTTGCTCGGCTCGAACGGTTCGGGCAAGACGACCCTCATCCGCTCCATCCTCGGGCTGACGCCGCCCTACCGCGGCCGCATCGGGTTCGGAGACCTGGAGCTCACGGGGCTGCCGACCCACAAGGTCATCGCGGCCGGTATCGCCTGCATCCCCGAAGGGCGCAAGGTGTTCCCGAAGATGACGGTGGAGGACAATCTGCGTGTCGGCGGCTACCAGGAGAGCTCGGAGGCCGTCATCCGCGAGCGGCTGGAGCACGTCTTCGAGACCTTCCCGCGGCTCAGGGAGCGACGGCGGCAGCTGGCGGGTACCATGTCGGGCGGCGAACAGGCGATGGTGTCCATCGGACGGGGGCTGATGCGTGCACCGCGCCTCCTGCTGGTGGACGAGCCCTCGCTCGGTCTCTCGCCGATTCTGGTCAGAGAGAACTTCCACATCATCCGCAGCATCAACGAGCAGGGCATCAGCATCTTTCTGGTCGAACAGAACGTGAAGCAGACCCTCGAGATCTCGGATTACGGCTATGTGCTCTCGAAGGGGCGGATCGCCGCCGCCGGCACGCCCGATGAGCTGGCGCGCACGGAGGAGGTGCACCATGCCTACTTCGGCCGAACAGCCTGAAGCAGGGATGCGCGCAACGCGCCAGCGGCTGCCGGCGCGCGCCTCGGGGCGGGCGCGCGGCGGCGGGCGAAGCCGCCGAGACCGGCAGCCGCGGGCCTGCGCTTCGCGCCCCGCTCCCGAGAGGAGGACATCTTGAAGACGCACACCGACGCCGTCGAGTTGACGCGGGAGCTGGTGCGCCGCGATACGGTGAATCCGCCCGGCAACGAACGCGGGTGCGCCCGGCACCTGGGCGACCTGCTGGAAGCGGCGGGTTTCGCCGTCTCCTACCACGAGCTCGCCGAGCGGCGCACGAGCCTCGTCGCTCGCCGCGGCAACGGTTCCGGCAAGCCCCTCTGCCTCACCGGCCACATCGACACCGTGCCCCTCGGTGCACGCGCGTGGCGGGTCGACCCGTTCGCGGGCGAGCTCGACGCCGGGCGGCTCTACGGGCGCGGCGCGAGCGACATGAAGAGCGGGGTCGCGGCCTTCGTCGCCGCCGCCATCGATGCGGGCCCGCGGCTCGAGCGCGGACCCGGCGTGGTCGTAGTCATCACGGCGGGTGAGGAGACCGGCTGCCAGGGAGCGCTGCACCTCGCGCACCTCGACGGCGTGCTCGGTGAAGCCCGGGCCGTCGTGGTCGGCGAGCCGAGCGCCAACTACCCGTACCTCGGGCACAAGGGCGCGCTTTGGCTCACCGCGCGCAGCACCGGCACGACGGCCCACGGCTCCATGCCCGAGCGCGGGGTCAACGCCGTCTACAAAGCGGCGCAGGCGGTGGAGAAGCTTCGCGAATTCGATTTCGAACAGGCACCGCACCCCGTCCTGGGCAAGCCCACCCTCAACGTCGGTACCATCACCGGCGGGATGAACATCAACTCCGTGCCCGATTTCGCGGAGATCGGTATCGACATACGCACCCTCCCCGGTATGGTGCACGCGAAGCTGCGCGGCGCCCTCACGCGCCGCCTCGAGCCGGAGGTGGCCGAGCTGTCGGTGCTCGCCGACATCCCGGGCGTGTGGACCGAGCCCGACGACCCTTTCGCGCACGCGGTCTTCGACGTGATGGAGCCGCTGCTCGGCGAGCGCCCGCAGCCGCGCGGGGCCAGCTACTTCACCGACGCCTCGGTGCTCGCAGCGGCCTACGGCGGTGTGCCGGTGGTGGTGCTGGGTCCGGGCGAGCCGGAGATGGCGCACCAGACGGACGAGTTCTGCCGCGTCGAGCGCATCGTGCAGGCGGTCGACGCGTACCGGGCCCTTCTCGAGCGCGGCGTCGGCGCTTGAGCCGGGGCCCCGCAGTCACTCGCCTTCGGGACCGTCGGGCTCGAGCTTGAGCGCCACCGAGTTGATGCAGTAACGCAGCCCCGTCGGCTGCGGTCCGTCCTGGTACACGTGGCCGAGGTGCGCATCACAGTGGCTGCACAGCACCTCCGTGCGGACCTTGCCGAAACGGCGGTCGATCTGGGTGGCGACGGCTTCCTCCGCCAGCGGGCGAACGAAGCTCGGCCAGCCCGTGCCGGAGTCGAACTTGTCGTCGGAGCCGAACAGCGGCTGGCCGCAGCAGACGCAGGCATAGCGGCCGTGCGTCTCACAATGAAGATAGGGGCCCGTGAACGGCTCCTCCGTGCCGCGCTCGCGCGTGACCTGGTACGCCTCGGGGGTGAGCTGCGCACGCCAGCCCTCGTCGCTCTTGCGGATCTTGTCGGTCATTCGAGGCTCCTCCCGAGCTTGCGAGGCTACATGCAGGCGCGTACAAAGCTAACACGTGCGCCTGCGTCGACGCCATCTGCTGCAGACAGCCAGCCTGCGTTTCTCACCAGTGCGCGAAGCGAGGGCGCGCAGATGCGCGTGGAGTCGAGGCGCGCGCGAGTAAACTTCAGCCCTCGGCGATGCCTCGCAGAAGGTGGGTGCGCAGCGCCGCCTCGTCGAGGAAATAGTGGCAGATCTCCCGCCCGCCCTCGGCGAGGACCGGCACGCGCGTCCCGAAGCGTGCTTCCAGCGCCGGATCACCGTCGATATCCACCACCTCGAGGGAGAAACCGAAGCGTCCGCGCCAGGGCTCGAGCGCGGCCCGCATGTCGTCGCACAGGTGACATCGCCGGCGGCTGTAGAGCGTGAGCGTTCGCGTTTTCAAGTCGAATACTCCTCAAGGATCGAATCTTAGATTAGCAAAATCGCCGTCAGCCTTTGTACGCCTGGCGCTGACACTATAGGCCGGGGATTCGGGGGCGGTCCGCATCGCCCGTGGCGCATAATCGAGCCGCCTTTGACATGCGCCGTGGCCTCGCGCGACTACATCGAACTCGCGCGTTCGTTCACGAGCGTCTTCGTGTCCGGAATTCCCGTCCTGGACGAGCCGAAGGAGAACGAGGCGCGGCGCTTCATCGCGCTGGTGGACGAGTTCTATGATCGAAACGTCAAGCTCATCGTCTCCGCGGCCGCGCCGCTCGGCGAGGTCTACCGAGGGCGACGCCTTCAGTCCGAGTTCCAGCGAACCACGAGCCGCCTGCAGGAGATGCAGAGCCACGATTACCTGGCTCGCCCCCACAAGCCCTGATGCTCTCGAACCACAGCTCCGCGGTGCCGTCGAAAGGAGGCTCCCGCTTCTCGTACTCCTCGGGCAGGGTATGGCACTGAGCATACCTGCGGGCGTATCCCTTCGAAGCGGGATTCGTGCGAACGAGTTCGGCGTGCCGCGTTCTCCAGTAGCGATGAAACTACTGCGGCGCCACATCCTCTCTTCTTTTGACCGCCACAATCGGCTTTATCATGTGCGTCTGCTCTGTGATTCCGTGCGTTTGACTTGCGGATCCTCCCGTATCCGGTTTCCTCCCGAAACCGAAAGCCGGCCGGCGATTCATCTCCTCCCCGTCTCGGGCAATGTCCTGGCGTGCGCTGCTGCGACAGTCAGCGCAGGCCCAACGCCGCGACACCTGTGTTGAGCACCGCCGAGAGGACAATGGCGGCGGCGCACAGCGGGAGCAGCGCCGCCGCGGCGATCGTACCCTTACGCGCGTAGCTTCCTTCTCGCCGGGCGATGAGGATCCAGGCGAGGGGTGAGAGGAGCATCAGCACGAACCAGCCTACGAAATTGAGCATGGGAATGCCGTAGTAAAGCTCACTCGGGATGAGCCATTTCCAGTAGCCTACAGCCACGGCGATCGGATCTATGAACAGATCCAGCAGCACTGCGATGATCGCAGTGGCCAATGGCGCCTTCCACCACAGCGGCCGATCCGTCAGCAGATCCGCGTCCGGCCTTGCCAGGATGCCTTCGGCGAGCAGCATGCAGGTTCCGCACACCGCCATCCATCCGAAAAAGACGTACGTGAACACCCACACACGCGATTGTCCCGGATAGACGTAGTTCTGGGCTCCAAAGGAGGAGAGGAAATCCATGAGCGCCGGAAATAAGCCGGCCACCACGAGGAAGGCCAGCGTGTCGGGTCCGCCGAAGCGCCATCGGATGAAGCCGAGCACGGCCAGGCCGAAGAGCACTCCCGAGAGGAAAAACCACGTGAAATCCGGCGTCATCGGCGCTTTACCAACATGCACGCCAGATACGCGGCCAAAGGCGGGAGCGTGAAGATTACGAGCCACAGTCGGTCACCGAGTCCCCCATGGATGGCCTCCGCGGACCACGAGACGACAACGAGCATGTAGAAAAACACGGGCACCCAGCGGCCGGCCAGGGCCAAGCGTCGGGATGGAGAACCTTCCACGTGCCCCCCTGCATTCTGCGGCCCGTACGCTTTGCCGTCCGATAACATGCGCACCGTCGCCGCGGTGAGCGCCGGACGGAATCAGAGCGCTACGAGGGTACACCACGCACGAAAAAATCCGTAGGCCCGAGGGCACCACACTGCGTCCCGGCTCGGGCGATCGGTTCTGCGAGGGCTAGGGCAGTGCACCTGAACGACATGGCTTTGCAAGAGCGCAAGAACGCCGCTCGACGTTTGTATGCCGTTGCGTCCTTGTCCTATTCTCCGTGGTGGTCTAATGAAATTCGCTGCGAGGGAGCCGGTATGACAGGGCGAGCCAATCACATTGATACCACGGCGGCAGAAGCCTACGAGCGATTCATGGTGCCCAGCTTGTTCGGGCCGTGGGTCCCTGACGTGGTGGAGCTCGCCGCCCTGCAGGTCGGCGAGCATGTGCTCGACGTCGCCTGCGGCACAGGGATCGCCACCCGGCTGGCGGCGGAGCGCGTCACGGCGAGCGGACGAGTGGTCGGCCTCGACATCGACGCGGGCATGGTCGAGGTGGCGCGGCTGCGTTCGACCCAGGCGGCCACGCCTATCGAATGGCGCTGCGGAGACGCGCTGGACATGCCTTTTGAGGACGGCGTATTCGACGCGGTGCTCTGTCTGCAAGGGTTGCAGTTCTTTCCCGACAAGACGGCCGGCCTCGGCGAGATACTACGGGTTCTCAAGCCGGCGGGACGATTCGCGGCAAGCCTCTGGCGTAGCATAGAGCACTGCAAGGGGCACCACGTTCTGGTCCAGGTGCTCGAACGCCACGGGGTCGATGCGGCAGCCGCCCGACGCCCCTTCTCGCTGGGTGAGGCCGACGAGCTGCGAAACCTCGCAGGCTCGGCGGGTTTTCGCCAGGTGAGCGTTCGCGCGGTGATGAAGCTGGTGCGTTTCGGGTCTCCGCAAGAGTTTGTCGAAAATCTCGCCGCCGGAGCGCCTTCGACCCGTCACGCCTTGGCCAAGCTCTCAGAGCACGAACGCCTCGGAGTCATCGAGGAGGTGAGCGCGGGGCTGCAACCGTATATGGACAACGAGGGTATCGGGCTTCCCTACGCCAGTCATCTATTACTGGCACATCCGTAGCATGCACCCGGTGAGCCGGAAGTTGGGAAGGCGCGCGGTTGCGAGGACTTCGATCCCGTGACCGGACTGAGCGAGCTAGGCTCTCCCCCACTGCCAGTCACACGCGCCAAGTTAGCGTCCAGGAACCGCCGGCGCTTCGGCCTTGAAGCGCAGGAGCAGAAAGGGCGGCTGCGCATCGTTCTCGCCGCCATTGAGCGGCGGTGAGCGGTGGAGCTGGTTGACCACCACGTACACCCAGTCATCCGGTCCCACCGCGAAGCCGTCCGGCCAGCTCAGCCGCTGGCTCTCGTAGAGTTTGCCGTAAGTCCCGTCCCTGCCCACGGCGCCGATTGCGTTGCCGGTGATGTCCGTGATGTACACGTTGCCCGCCGTATCCACCGCGATGCCGTCGCAAATCGGCTTATCGCCGTAGCGCTCGACCCGAGACGCCAGCGCTTCGGGTGACAGGGAGGCATCGAGAACATCGACGGTGCGCACCCGATAGAGCGAGCGCCCGGACATGGGGCCGAAGTAGATCCACTCGCTCGCCGCATCGATCGTGATGGGATTGACGCCGATGCGAGCGGGCTCCGCGCCGAGCGCGATCGTGCGCCCGTCGATGACCATCGGAATGTCCTCCGGCCTGGTGAATCGCGAGCCCGCGAGTACGCGCCGCGTCTCTCCCGTGCTCAGGTCCACGACCACGATCGCGGCGCTGTCGGGGCCGGCGGTGTCGGCGATGTAAATCGCGCCGTGTGCGGGGTCCACGGCCAGGTCGTTGAGGAAGGCGTTCTCGGGTATGACCGGCGGGGCGAGATACACGACCTTGTGCAGGCGGTCGTGGCGCGTGTCCCACCCCACGAGCCGCCCCGCCCGCTCGGTGCCTTCGCTGGCGTCCAGCAACCACACGATGCCCTGGCGATCCGCCACGATTCCCAGCACGTTATGTAATCCCACACCGCTCTCGCCGGGCGGCGTCGCCCACGCCTCGTTCGGAAACGGACGGGTGCCTCCGTCGGGCATCAGCTCCACTGCCCGGTAGTGGGCGCCGAAGAACTGATGCAGGCTCAAGAAGATCCGGCCATCCTCGGTCACTGCGACGTTGCCGGGCGGCGTCCCCGCCGGAAGCCGGGCGACCACTTCCGGCTCTGCCGCGGCAACGGCGCAGGCGAGAATCAGCAGAAAACACGTCAAGCCGACACGTGTGAATGTCTCGATCATCGCCTCCCTCGTTCGATTGAATCGCTTCGCGCTCGGACGTGATTCGGGCCGTGCCATCCTTCGCAAGGCTCGAGCGTGAATCGTATCCACGGTCGGCAGCTGCATCAATGCGAATACGAAACCGATTCAAGCGGCTGAAGATGGCAGCCCGCTCCACACTATCCGCCCTGCGGGCTCGGCTGGAAGCGGGCCAGCAGCGCGGCCGCACATCGACCTTGGAGCTGCCCGCTCTGCTCTGCTGCGTGCCCATGGCGCCGGCGTGAGCGGCCGGCTCGGCGGCGGTAAGACCTGTGGATCCGGTCAAACCCTTCACGAACAACCCCGCCCTGCCGATAAGTACCGGAACTATCGCGGCCCCTAGAGGGTCCTATGCTGGCGGCAAGAGCCGCAACGCGCATCGCCACCCGCAGCCGGGGTCGCACCTCGCCGTGATACCGGTGGGGCGCTGGGAATAGCACATCGTTTAATGGTACTTTGATCGGAGAATAATAGTATGCGCTCCCTTGTTTTCCTTTTCACACTTGTTCTTGTTACCGCCTTTGCACACGTGACAGAGGCCGATGACCGTCTGCACGATGAATTCAAAACGCGAATAGAATCCGCTCTTCGCGAGAGCGACGAGCAAGAGAAACGGCAGGCCATCCGCGCCCTCTTCTATCGCCAAGGGCTGGACGAGAAAACGACGAGCATCATGGATCGTGTCGTCCAAAGGCTCGCGAAAACACACCGCCGTCATGTGGGCTTTGCACCGCTGCCGGATGACGCAGCTTTTGTGCACATACTGGACGGCTATGAGTACCGGCCGAACCTTGAGCCTGTCGGTTACGTGGTCTTGACCAGCCCGGAGGACCCGCCGGGGAACGATACGAAAATCCTATACGGCTTGCATCCGCGGAGCGGTCGCTATGCGCTCCCTTCGACCATCCGGACACTCGTCAACCCCGACGCGGAACCGGACAAGCAACTACAGATCATCGCTGTGGGAATTGCGCACCCGCCAATGGAGTTCGAAGGCTGGTGCGATATCGCGCTCAGCGACGGCACCACGCGGCGTATTACGCTGGAAGACCAGGGTGTCGGCAATCAGACCCGCATCCTGCGCGGCCAAGAGATCGAGGCCTGTGAGCTGACGAACAGGTCCAACGAGGGTAGTCTGAGCCTTAAGTTGATCCAGGATGGCGATACGATCTTCGACCGTCGGATCCAGCCGCCGGAAACGACCATCACCTACCGGCCATAACAAGAACGGCTCCAAGCACTGCGTGCGGGTGAATCGTTGAGCCCGCTCGCGCGGGCTCAGCAGATGCGGGGCAGGGGATCGTCCTCCAGCTCTTCCATGAGTCTCTCGCCACCCAGCTCCGTTTCGAGCACGACCCGGGCCGCGCCCGGTTGCAGGTGACCGATGACGGCGGCCTGTTCGCCCTGGGGCAGATTTCGCCATCGATCCAACACGGCGGCGGCGTCTTCGCGGGCGACGACGGCCACCACACGACCCTCGCAGGCCAGATACATCGGGTCGTAGCCCAGCATCTCACAGACCGACTGCACCGGGTCCCGCACCGGGATGTGCGGCTGGTGCAGCCGCACCGTCAGGCCGGCGTGTCTGGCGACCTCATGGGCGACGGTGGCGATGCCGCCGCGGGTGGGGTCGCGCATGAAGCGCAGGCCCGGCACGTCGAGGACGGCCTGGGTGAGCGGCAGAACGCTGGCGGCGTCGGAGGCGAGGTCGCCGCGCAGCCCGAACTGCTCGCGAGCCAGCATGACGGCGATGCCGTGGTCGCCCACGCTGCCGCTGACGAGCACCGCGTCCCCGGGGCGGATGCCTGAGATGCCGAGCTGCAGACCCTTGCGCCGCACTCCGATCCCGGTGGTCGCCAGGTAGATGCCGCTCCCTTCCCCGCGGGGCAGCACTTTGGTATCGCCCGCGGCGACCTGCACGCCGGCCTCGCGGGCAGCCTTCGCCAGGCTGGCGACGATGCGCTCGAGCTGCGCCACTTCGATACCCTCTTCGATGAAGCAGTTGAGGCTGAGGTAGCGGGGGAGCGCCCCGCAGACAGCGAGGTCGTTCACGGTTCCGTGCACCGCGAGGGAGCCGATGTTGCCTCCGGGAAACTCCAGAGGCTGGACGGTGAAGCCATCCGTGGTGAACAGCAGATCGCCGGTATCGTCCAGGGGCAAGCGTACCGCGTCGGCATGGACGTCCAGGCTGGGATTGGCCAGATGCCGCGCGAAGATCTCCTCGATCAGCTCACGCATGAACCGGCCGCCGTTGCCGTGGGCGAGGGAGATGTGGGTGTCGTGCATCGGCAAATGATCAGTGAGCGCGGCTCACGCTGGACGACGCGATGATCGTCGTACGCCCGGCGCGGCTCGTGAAGCGTTGACGGAGGAAGGCGACGCTCATCGTTCGATGTCAGCCCGGCGCCGCGTCACGGGCCGCGTACTCGATGATCTGACCGAAGCTGATGGCCGCGTCGTTGACCGGCAGTCTCTCCGCGAGCTGAACGGCGAAGCCGTGGGCGCTGAGCAGCGCTTCGCACTGCTCGGTGAGCAGCCGGTTCTGGAAGACACCGCCGCAAAGGCCCACGAGCCGCGTTCCGGTGCGGGCCCGAACCGACAGGGCCTGATCGAGCAGCGCCTTGGCCAGGGTCGCGTGGAATATCGCGCTGCGCTCGGCCACCGGGATCCCGCGGTCCTGAAGTAGCGGCAGCAGGGGTTGCCAGTCGGTCTCCAGCAGCTCCGGGGCGCAGTGTGCGAGTGGCAGATCCAAAGGTTCCGCGGGCCCCCCCGCCACGGCCTCCAGGTACATCGGTCCCTGGCCTTCGAAGCTGGAGCGGCGGTTCACCCCCGTGAGTGCGGCCGCGGCGTCGAACAGCCGCCCGGCGGCGCTCGTCCGCGGGGAATTGATGCGCCTGTGCCACGCCTCGGCCAACAGAGTGGCGTCGGTCGGACAGGTCTCCCATCGTGTCCCGGCTTCCCAGCAGACCCCGAGGGCGCTGCGCCAGGGCTCGCGGCTCGCCCGCTCGCCCCCGGGGAGGCGGAAAGGCCGCAGGCGGGCCACGCGCCGCCACGCCCCCGGTTGGCCGAGCAGCGCTTCGCCGCCCCACAGCGTCCCGTCCTCGCCGTAGCCGACGCCGTCCCAGGTAAAGACCAGGCGTTGCTCCGTCGCGGGCAGCTCGCCGGCGAGCGCGGAGGCGTGGGCATGATGGTGGTAAACGCGGGTCACCGGCAGCGCCTGGCGGCTCGTCCAGCGAGTGCTCGCGTAGCCCGGGTGCGCATCACAGACGATGGCCTGGATCGACACCTGGTAGAGTTCTTGCAAATCTTGTGCGAGCCGCTCGAACACGTCCAGGCTGCGGGGCGTGCCCATGTCGCCGATGTGCGGCGAGATCACGGCCCGGTCATCCCAGGCCAGGGCGATGGTGTTCTTCATGTGGGCGCCCACCGCGAGCACCGGCCGCGGCAAGCGCACCGCCAGGTCGAGCTCCAGCGGCGCACAGCCGCGGCCGAGTCGCAGCGGTCGCGGGCGCGCCGACACGCACCGGAAGACGGGATCGTCGGCGGGGCGCACGATAGGGCGGTCGTGGTGCAGGAACGCGTCGGCGACATGACCCAGCCGGCGTTCCGCGTCGGCGTTGTCGGTCAGCACCGGCTCGCCGCTGATGTTCCCGGAGGTGACCACCACGGGCGCTCCGAAGTCGGCCAGCATCAGATGATGCAGCGGACTGTAGGGGAGCATGGCGCCGAGCTCGCCGAGCCCGGGGGCGATGAGCGGGGAGAGGCGCGAGTGCGGCGCCTTTCGAACCAGCACGATGGGGCGCATGGGGTCGGTGAGCTGGTGCATCTCCTGCGGGCGCAGCGTCGCTTCGGCGCGCACCGCGTCGAGCCCGTCCCCGCCGCCGAGCGGGAACATGACCGCCAGCGGCTTGTCGGGCCTCGGCTTTCGCTCCCGCAACGTCCTCACCGCATCGTCGCTGGCCGCATCGCACACCAGGTGGTACCCGCCCACCCCCTTCACGGCGAGGATGCCGCCCGCGCCCAGCGCCCGAATGCAGCCCGCCAGGGCATCGTCGCCGGTGCGTCCCCCCGGCTCGAGCTGCAGCCGGGGGCCGCAGCGGGGACAGCCCACCGCCTCGGCGTGAAAGCGCCGGTCCAGCGGGTCATCGTACTCTTGCCGGCAGGCCGGGCACAGCGCGAAGGTGCGCATGGCCGTGTTGGGCCGATCGTAGGGCAGGCGCTCGATCAGCGTGTAACGCGGCCCGCATTGGGTGCAGTTGATGAACGCATAGCGGTGGCGGCGATCGCCGCGGTCGCGAAGCTCGACCAGGCAGTCTTCGCAGGTGAAGTAATCGGGCGGCACGTGGATCCGGGCCTCGCTCTGCGCCTCGCTGCCGCGGATGTGAAAGACGCCCAGCCCCCGGCTGAGCGGGGCGCATTCGCGCGCGAGCACGACGGGCCGGGCCAGGGGAGGCGCGCGGTGAACGAGATCGTGCTCGAAGCGGGCCAGGTCCTGGGGTGCGCCCTGCCCGAGGATCTCCACGTCTCCCAGCCGGTTCTGGACCCAGCCCTTCAGAGCGTGGCGGCCGGCGATCCGGTAGACGAAGGGCCGGAAGCCGACGCCCTGCACCTGCCCGCCCAGGCGCCAGCGAAGCGCCTGATCGGCGACGGGGGGTGACGGGTTCATCGTTGCGCAAGCTGCCTGCGGCGTGTTGCCCGCGGCTCTCCGGACGCTGCGCGGATTCATGCGACGTTCCGGTCACGGACGCCGCTGGACCACCAGATCCGGCAGGCCCCCTCGTCGGAGACCATGCACGGCCCGATGGGATTTCTCGGCGTGCAGGCCTTGCCGTAGATGCAGCACTCGTTGGGGTAGATCTTGCCCAGCACGACCCGTGCACAGTCGCAGCCCGGCGGCATCCGCCCCGCGCGCTTGCGGCCGGCGTCGGCGCGCGAGCGGAAAGCGCTTCGCGCGTCGTGGGCGCGAAGATGCGGCTTCAGCACGAACCCCGACGCCGGGATGGTGCCGACGCCGCGCCAGTTGGCGTCCACCACGTCCATCGCCTGGTGCAGATGCCGTTTGGCGGTGGCGTTGCCCCCGGGGCGGACCACCTCGGGATAGCAGTTGTCCAGAAAGCGGCGGCCCTCCAGGAGCTGTCGCAGCACCGAGTACGTGGCCGCCAGCAGGCTCTCCGGCGTGAACCCGGCCACGGCGGCCGGCAACCCGTGCCGGGTCACCACGAACTCCCACTCCTCGGGCCCCATGACGGTGGAGACGTGTCCGGGGGCGACGAGCGCGTCGAAGCCCGGATCTTCGGATTCCAGCAGCATGGCCACGGCCGGCCAGGTCAGCCGCCCGCAGAGCAGCACCAACAGATTTTGCGGCGCGCCGGCCACCAGCATGGAGGCGACCGGTGCCGTGGTCGTCTCGAACCCGGCGGCGAAGAACACCACCGGTTTGTCGGGCTGGCTGTGGGCGATCGCGACCGCTTCCAGCGGCGAGGCGATGGGCCGGACATCCGCACCGGCCGCCTTCGCCTGCTGCAGGGAGCGCGGTTCGCGCTTGGGTAGGTTGACCGGCACGCGCAGCATGTCGCCGAAGGCCGCCAGAGTGATGTTCTCGTGCAGCGCGAGCTGGATGGCGTCGTGGACGTCCTCCTCGGGGCAGATACAGACCGGGCAGCCGGGTCCCGGAATGAGCTCCAGGTTGCGGGGCAGTGCGCCGCGCAAGCCGGCCATGCTGATGGCGCGCTCGTGCCCGCCGCAGACGTTCATGATGCGCAGCCGCGCGGGCAGCTCCAGCGCCCGGATCTTCTCCAACCACGTCCCCGCGCTCGCCGACATTTCATTTCCTCGTGGCCGCGGCGGCTGCGAGATGTCCCTGATGGGCCGCGTGCCCGCCGGGGTGCAGTCGCGTGTCGTGCGGCTGGATTGCCGGGTGCAGCTTTTGGCCAGCGGCCATGCGCTCGCGGTGAGCGACGACCTCACCGCGCAGCCACTCGAGCCAGGCGTCCATTCCCTGTCCTCTGCGGGCCGAGAGCGGCAGCAGCGGCACCTCCCGGCCCAGTGCGCGCAGGTGCCGCTCGACCCTTGCCGCGTCGAAGTCGTCGAGCACGGTCAGAAGATCGGTCTTGGTCAGCAGCACCCCATCGGCGGCGCGGAACATGACCGGATACTTGGCCGGCTTGTCGTCCCCCTCGGTGACCGAGAGCACGGCGACGTTGTGATCCTCGCCGAGGTCGAAGCTCGCCGGGCAGACCAGGTTGCCGACGTTCTCGACGAACAGGACGTGCAGGGGCTCGAGGTCGAGCCGGTGCAGGGCAACGTGCACCATGTGGGCATCCAGATGGCAGGCGCTGCCCGTGGTGATTTGCACGCACGGCACCCCGTGGGCGCGGATGCGCACCGCGTCGTTCTCGGTCTCGAGATCGCCTTCCACCACCCCGATGGCGAGCTCGTCCTTGAGGGCCGCGATGGTTGCTTCCAGCAGGTTGGTCTTGCCGGCCCCGGGCGAGGACATGAGGTTGATGGCCAGCACGCCATGAGTGTCGAGATGCTCGCGATTGTGGGCCGCCTGGTGGTCATTCTCGGACAACAAATTCCGCAACACGGCGACCGCCGTCCTGCCGTCCTCGGTGTGCGCCAGCTTTCCCTCCGCCGTTACCCGATGCTCGGCGCCGGCGGTGATGTTGCAGCCACACGTGTCGCACATGTCGTTTCACCTCTCGTCAGTGGTCAGCTCGACGCTCGCGAGCAGCATCTCGTCTCCGCTGACGAGATTCGTCCGGAAATCCCCGCAGGCGCCGCACAGCAGCCGGTTGGGCTCGACGTCGCTCTCGGCGCCGCACCGCGAGCAGCGCACCCGAACCGCCATGGGCTCGATGGACAGCTCCGCGCCCTGCGCCACCGTGCCGGCGGAGGCGAGGGGATAGGCGCGCTCGAGCAGGGCCGATTCGATGCCGGACAAGGGGCCGATGCGCAGGGTCACCTTGTCTATCCTCCGCGCGCGGTGGTGGCGGGCGATGCCCTCGACGTGTGCCACCAGCGCCCGGCATACGGAGAGCTCATGCATCCGGCGAAGCGAGCATCTGGTCGAACAGCTCCCACGCCGAGCGGGCGTCCTGCGGCCTCATCTTCTGCAGCGCATAGCCCACGTGCACCACGACGTAGTCGCCGGGCTCGAGCTTCTCGTCTTGGAGCATGAACAGGCTGATTTCTCTCTGCACGCCCTTCGCCTCACAGCGGGCGTTGAAGCCGTCGATCTCGACGATCATCATGGGTATTCCTAGGCACATGCTGATAGGCCTTCAAGTTAATGCTCATGGCATCGCCATCGTCACGCGTGCGCACCGTCGAGGATAACGACTGGGGCGTGTGCTCGCCATCGTTAAAGGTCGCAAGCTTGACCCAGATCAAGATGTGCTGATGGTGGCGGGTCAATCGGGATTATCACCAGGCCATCCGCGATTTCTCCCAGGCTATTCATTCGGACAGAAACCACAGTGACGCGTATGTAAGTCGAGGCGCCAGCTACACAATGTTGGGCAACCATCACAAAGCCATTCTGGGCTACAGTCAGGCCATCGCGCTCAATCGGAACTACGCCATGACTTATCACAACCGCGGTGTGAGTTATCTTCAACGCGGCGACTATCAGCGAGGGGTTATAGATATTCAGAATAGGACATGGGTCGGACCCGCGTAAGCCCTTCAACCGGCTACGAATGACTCGGGAAAAGGGCCGCTATACAGGCTTACACAGCCTTTTTCGGGGGTGAAATGAAAGCGCTAAATCGGGAAGGCGCAAACGCATGCCAACCCTTGGCTCGGAATGCCGATCGTGGTGGTTGAATAGGGCGACCAGGCCGAGGCAACCCGGGCGGCTCAACGCGCGCTGCCCGGCCAGCGCACCGGCGGACGCCGGCCTTCGGTGGCTCGCAGCAGTCTCGTCACCCGGGCCCGCGCCGCCTCGCACTCTAAGGTGTTGCTGTGTGGAAAGGGCTCGTCCGGGATCTCGGCGCCGAGGAAAGGACAAAGCTTCTCCCATCCCTCGCCGGCGCAGATATCGATCAGCAGAAGGTCGTAGGGGCGCCCCGCGAAGTGGTGGCGGACCTCTCGCAAATGCCGGTCATAGACGTAGGAGAAGCGCTCGCGGCTGAATCGGACGCAGCCGTAGACGAACAGGCGGTTGAACTTGGGCACATCCTCGTACTCGGTCCCAGCCCAGAGTTCGTCCTTCATCTTGTACCACCGCTCGCAGGCGGCAAGCCACGCTTCCTTCTCGCGTACGGTGAGCACGAACTTGCTGCCCGGGTACGCTCGGTCGAGCTGGGGAAAGATCGGCGCCACCGGGCTATCGGTGATGGCGTCCGCCCGGCGCAGCACCTCGAGGTCATAGTCGGCGTTGCAGATGTTCTCCTGGATGTCCGGAAAATGAACGGAGGCGTAGCCGAGGAGCTCGAGGGCGTCGTTGAGGCTGCAGGTACCCGTGCGACTCAATCCGATGCCGAAGATTTTGCCCTGGCGACGACCGTTCATGTTGCCCGCTCTCCGTCCGGTCTGGCGGCCACGTTCAGGCGATCATCGCGACTTACGCCAGAAGCCGCAACGCCAATCGGCCATGGCAATCGCGTCGGCGATGCTGCGCTCAGCACGAAACTCCTCAACGGCCTTGCGTACCCCGCAGATTTGGTCGAAGCCCCAGTCGTCGATGATGACGTACCCGCCCGGCGACACCTTGTCATATAGGCTGCCGAGGATATCCATCGTCGCGCTGTAGGAGCCGGCGTCCAAACGCAAAATCGCAAGCCGCTCCACGTCGAGGTCCGGCAGCGTGTCCTTGAACCACCCCTTGACGAACCGGACCTGCCCGTCGAGCAGGCCATAGCGCGCGAAGTTGTTCTTCACGGTTTCTAGGTCGACGGCCATGTGGTTGCTCCGCACCACGGCCTCGTGGTTATAGATGACCTCCTCAAGTGAGCCCGGCGGAGGCGGCGGCAGGCCCTCGAAGGAGTCGGCTACCCAGACCCGGCGGTCGGTGACCCCGTGGGCGGCGAGAATCCCGCGCAATAGGATGGTGGCGCCGCCGCGCCACACACCACACTCCATGAAGTCACCGGCAACGGCATCCTCAAGGCAACGCTCCGCGCAGGCCTGCAGGTTATCCAACTCCGCCATGCCGCAGAACGTGACCGCGCGGCCGAATAGAAAGTGTTCGAGCCACGCCTCACTCACCATGCTGTCGAGGTTTTCGGGGTCGATGACCTCGGCTGGCACATCAACGTTCAGCCAGTCCATGAGGCTGCGCTTCAACTGGTCGATATAGAGCTCTCTGCTATTGCTTGTGACCATCATTGCGCGCCCATCCGACTCTCGTGACGCCAAGCTCCGCCCGCGTGCCCCTCCCCGACAAAGGGTAAGATTAACGCAACCGTGAGCAGCGCTCCACCCGCTGGGAGTGCCGCGCGATGTATCGGCGCTCGCGACGATCGAGGAGATGCAGGGCCGGGTGAGATCCGTGCGTACCTTCTTTCACGGCGCGTTACTTTTATAGGCGGTTGTAATCGTCAAAAAGAACAACTATCGTCGTGCAGGGGCCAAGGATGAAAACGCTGGATTCCAAAACGGGCCGGATGGGGGAGCGATCGAAGTGAAGGTGGTGTTGATCAATCCTTACGAGCTGGGGCGGCAGCCCTTCGGCCTGGCCGAGCCCGCTGCGGTGCTCGAGCAGGCCGGGTGCGAGGTAGACTGCCTCGATCTCTCGGTCCAATCGCTCGATCCCGAGATGCTGGGCCGCGCTGATGTTGTGGCCATCTACGTCGCGATGCATACCGCCACCCGCATCGCGATAGAGGCACTCCCGCGCATCCGCCGGATGGCACAGCGGGCGCACCTCTGCGTCTATGGTCTCTATGCGCCGATGAACGAGACCCTGCTGCGAAACCTCGGGGTCGGCACCGTGCTCGGCGGCGAGTTCGAGTCAGGCCTGCTCTCGCTCGTCGATCGCATCCGCGGCGGCGACGCTGCCCGCCAGAGCGAGCCCCTGGTCAACCTGTCCAAGGTCAAGTTCCTGGTTCCCGACCGCAGCAAGCTCCCGGAGCTCGGCCGTTACGCGCACCTCGACATGCCGGACGGGTCCCGCAAGGTCGTCGGCTTTGTCGAGGCTTCGCGCGGGTGCAAGCACCTTTGCCGCCACTGCCCGGTGGTGCCGGTCTACCAGGGCCGTTTCCGTGTGATCCCGCGGGACGTGGTCATCGCTGACATGCGCAATCAAGTGGCGGCGGGGGCCGAGCACCTGTCCTTCGGGGATCCCGACTTCCTCAACGGCCCGACCCATGCGCTCAGGGTCGTGCGCGTCCTGCACGAGGCATTTCCGGACGTCACCTACGACGCGACGGTGAAGATCGAGCACATCCTGAAACACCGAGGGCTGCTGGCGGAACTCAAGGCGACCGGCTGTCTCTTCATCACCTCAGCAGTCGAGTCCATCGATAGCCGCATCCTCGAGTACTTCGATAAGAACCACACCAACGAGGATTTCGGCGAAGCGGTCCGGCTCATGCGCGAGGTGGGCATCCACCTCGCCCCAACCTTCGTGCCCTTCACCCCTTGGACCACCGTCGAAGGCTATATCGGGCTACTCGAGCGCCTGGTCGAGCTTCGCCTGGTGGAGAGCGTTCCGGCGATCCAGCTGGCGATCCGGCTGCTGATCCCACAGGGCTCCTATCTGCTGCGCCTGGCCGAGGTGCGTGAGCGGGTGGGCCCCTTCGACCCGCAGACGCTCGGCTATCCCTGGGTGCACGAGAACCCCGGTGTGGACGCCTTGCAGCGTAGAATCGAGGGTTACGCCGCCGAGGCCGACCAGCAGGGACTGTCACGCAGGGAGACGTTCCTCGGCATTTGGACGATGGCGCACGAGGCGCTCAACGCGCGGGCACCGGAACTCAAGGGGGACTTCACGGGCCCGCCGATACCGCACATGTCCGAGCCGTGGTATTGCTGCGCCGAGCCGACCAGCCAACAGCTTGCCGCCTTCTAGCACGCCGTCCTGCTCAACCTCGGTCGGCGCGAGACCCGGCAGGGCCGCTCACATTGGCTCGGGCTCGTCGCCGACCTCGTCATCGAAGTGGTTGTGAACGAACCGCGCGATGTCCGTCACGCTGAGGTCTTCAACGTATTTCCCGTCGGCAAGGATCAGGCTCTCGTAGTTGAGCCGGCGACTGTACTTCATGTCGATCGATGCCATCAGGTTCAGTGCATCGATCGAGGTGAAGCAGAGGTCTTTGGAAAGAAGGGTGTGCGGCCCGATCTCGTCGAGATCAAGATCCCACTCGGCCGTCATCTCGCGGAGCAACTCGACGAGTCCGGCCTCGATGTCGGAAATGGCTGGCTTCATCGGCCTCTCCCAAGCCGTCGATGGGTCGCCCGGCCCGCGGGCGGGCCACACTCGCCCGCGCGGCGGCGAACACGCCGAAACCGCGATCCCGAGCCGGCCCGACCCTGCGCTTATTTTTCAAGCTCTTCCGCGGGCTTCCGGGGAAAGCGCGCCGACGAGCGCCATCCGAGNNGTCGCGCAGTCGCAAGTCGCGCAGGGCGGGCCCGAGAGTGCACCCGAGTGCCATGGGATCCCGCGCACGTAAGGCCGAAGCCCACGCAAGCGTGGAGGGGGCGCGGCTCGGCCCCGCGCGCGTACGAGGTTCCCGGGTCGTGTCGGGGCTTGCGACGGAGCGGCGCGTGCCCCGGGACCCAGCCGCGCTGGACGAAACCCCCCATCTCCCGGAAGTCCGCGAAAAACCTTGTTTAATCATCGCATGCAACGGCGCAGGCGGCCAGCACCCCGTCCTCGGTGTAATGCACATGAACCGGCACCGACACCCCGCTGACGGAGGCGCGGAACCCGCCGGCCTCGCCCGCAACCGGCTGGATCACCACGTCGTCCGGCGAAGCTGCGTCGACCCGAGCGCGGGCTGCCCGCACGGCCGCTTCCGCAGCCCGGCGCGCAGCCTTGGCGCGCGCTCCCCCGGAGCCGCTTGTCTCGGCTTCAAAATGGAGGCCCAGCGCGTGGCCTGCGGGGACCAGCCCGGCCGCGCATCCCGCCCCGGCTCCGATCACCTTGACCGGCGGAATCGGTCCGCGCGCCTCCAGTTGCGGCGAGCGAGCGGCCAACGGCGCCTGCGCCTCGCCGACGATCTCGACGTCCACGGTGGCCAGGTCCAGACCGTAGCGACGCCGGCCCCAGTGGCGCAGCAGTTCCTTGGCCGCAACGATGGCATATAGGCGCCGACGGCGTTCGCCGCCTTCCGCGCTCCGCCCGTACCAGTCTCGCCGCTCGCGCGCGTTCAAGACCTGGTGTGCCAACGCACGCTCCCATATGCCGCCGCCGTCGCGCATCAGCGGCTCGGGAAGCGCCGGCACACGGACGCACACGAGCGCGTCGCGCTCCGTCACGACCTCGGAGAGGTCGGTCCCGTAGAAGAGCGCGAAGAAGAACCGCTCCCCGTAGTCAAAGTAGCGCGAGCGCACGCTGTCGAAGCGCGCGAACAGTCGCCCGCGCGAATCGATATAGTCGAGGTCGGCCACCAAGTCCGTGCCGGCGCGACGCAACCACGCCCGGCAGACCAACGCCGCGTCCGCCGGCGGCGCCGGTGCGTATTGCCGGTAGGACGTCACGCTAAAGGGGAAGGCGCCGAAGTACTCGTGTCCCTCCTCCACCAGCCAGTAACCGATGATCTGGCCAGCGCTGTCGAGGAGGCTCGCGGGGAGGTGCATCGCCCGTCGGGGCGGGTCAGCGAAGAGCGCTCGATCGTCCGGCACCCTCAACTCGAGCTCCATGCCGCGGGGACCGGTCCCTCGAACGAGGCGAATCGACCGCAACGACGGCCCGTGGAACGAACAGTAGTCGTAGAACTTCTCCGCCGACCATCGCGCCGGGCGCCCGGCGTCGTCGGGCGCGGGCTGCACTCGCGGCGGCGCCGGGAAGCCGCCCGCGAGATGCACGACCGCCTCGAAGGCGAGCGCCTTGCCGGCGCTCTCGAAAGTATGTGTCTCGAACAGGCGCACCTGGACTCGCTGCTTGCCAGAGCCATCGTCGGGCAGGGGCGCCGCCTCCATGTTGAGATCCAGCGCACCGTGGTCCAGCGCTAGCCAGCGATAACCCCGTACCGCCGACAGGGCGACCACCCGCCATCCGTCGCCCATCAGCGTCCCGGCCACTTCGGCCGCCGCCTCCATGCTGAAGCTGAACGGCACTATGGTGAGCGGCGCGTGGCGCGGATCGGCGCGCGAGACCGCGCGGCCGAGCGTGTGGTCCAGCAGGACCCGGTCGCGGGCCGGCTCGAAGCGGCGCACGGCCGTGAGGTGATGCGGGCCGTGGTGCGTGACTTGGTCAATGAGTGGCCCACAGGCAGTCCGGGGCCCCATTGTCTCCGGGGCTTGTGCCGCGGGCGAGGTCGCGCTCGCTCCCCCCCTTCGGGCAGCGGCGACCGCGCTGAACATCCGCTCCTGAGTCTCGAGGAACTCGTTCATCATTTGGAAGTGCCGCGCGAGCAGCCGGGCTTGGTCCGTCCTCGCCGCCGGCGTTGCGGCAACAAGCTCCGCGTTCGGAGCGGCGCCGGCCAGGGGCGCCGCGACTCCAGCATCGTGCGCCGCGTGATCCGCTGTTGCCCGTAATTGTGGGGCGTCGGCCGGCTCGCCGGGGCCGAAGGGTTCGACGGGGACCACCGGGCGGTGCTCGAAGAGGCGTGTGATCTCGACCTGTCGGCCCTCGACGAATAGCTGCGCGAGAAGCTCCTGGAGCTGTCGGAGCGCGCCGCGCCGCTCCCGGTTGGCAGGAATCGCCAAGTGCGGGCGGTTCTTCAGCGTGTCGTCGACGAAAGCGGTGAGTTTGGCATCCGGCCCCGACTCGATGAAGATGCGAACACCTTCGTCGTGCAGCCGTTCCACGGTCTCGCGAAAGCGCACGCGGCTGTGCCACTGGCGCGTCGCAAGCGCGCGGATCGCGTCGGGCTCCAACGGGAACAAGTCGGCGGTGACGCAGCTGTAGACCGGCGTATGCCACGGGCGCACGTCCAGGGCGTCGTAGATATCGCGTAAGTCCTTGGCCTTCTTTTCGAACCACGGGGTGTGGTAGGCGCGGTCGAAGGGCAGCATCAGGCAGAGCGCTCCAGCGCGCCTGAGGCGCTCTCGGGCCTCCTTCAGTGCGGATGTTTGGGCGCACAGCACCATCTGACCCGGGCAGTTGTCCATTGCCCAGTAGACACGACCGTCCATGGCCTCGAGGAGGTCCGGGATACCATGCGCCTCGAACTGGCTGACCGCCATCATGGCCGCCCGGGGAATGTGCGCCGCGGCATCGCCGTCGGCCACGCCACCGCGCAGCTCGCGCAGGCAATGGAAGATCAGGTTCGCATCGCGGGGCAAGGCGCCGGCCGCTATCAGCGCCGAGTTCTCGCCGTTGCTGTAGCCAACCAGAACGTCCGGGCGAACACCCACACCCGCGAGCGTCTCGTGGATGGCGAGGTTAAGCACGAACCCGGCCTGCGCCCCGCCTTCCATGCTGAGCAGGTAATTCTCGACCTCGCGCGCCGCGCGCGCCGCCAGAGCCGTCCGCGGCGCGAAGAGGAGCGTGCTTGGTGGCACGCCGTCGTCGAAGGTGGCGTCGAGGCGATCGAACCAGCGTCGCACCGCCGGCATGTAGACGCAGAGCTCGGCCCCCATGCCAGCGAATTGCGAGCCTTGGCCAGGAAACAGGAACGCCACCTTGGCCTCGCGTCCAACGGCGCGGGAGGGGCCGTAGAAGATGCCGGCGCGCGACCGGATGCGGCTAGACGCTGTGGTCTCGAGGCGATGGCGCACCGTGGCGAGCTTATCCACCAGATCATCGAGGTCGGTCGCGATCACCACGAGCCGCTCGCGGTCGTGGGGCCCTGCCGCGAGTGCGCCGGCGAGGTCGGCCAGGGCCGCGTGCGGATGCCGGGCCGCATAGTCCGTCAAGCGTTCGATCCGCGACAGCAGCCCGCTGCGCGTCGCCGCGCTCACGCAAACGAGTTCGGTCGGCCAGGGAAGGTCGCCCTCGGCGCTGTCGGCGTCGCCCGCCTCCTCGACCAGTAAGCTGGTCGACGCCGCATCGGCGGCCGGCTCGACGAACAGCGCGCGGCGTGGTCCCTCGCCTCCGTGGATCCAGGGGCCAAGGCCAGCGCTCACGTAGAACGGCGGATGGAGGGCGGGCACCTCCCGCCCGGCGACGACGGCCGCGGCCGGGGGCTTCACGCGATGGTGCAGCGCCAGAATCGCGCGGAGCAGGGCGGCAAGGCCCGCGAGTGGATTATCGGCCTCCCCGCCCCAGGGATCGACGGCCAGGCGCGGAAGCAGCGGTGCATGGGCATCGTCCTCCGCGGGGGGCGGTGGGGTCTCCTCGGCGAGGGGAGCGCCCCACGCGATCCAACCGATGCCAGCGAGCGCGGGCGCGCCGCCCCTCGGAGAGAGCGCGTGCGCGATGGCGGCGAGTCCGTGCCACGACCCGCCATCCGGGTGCAGCACGGCCTGCACGCGCCGGCCCCCGCGGCGCGCGCGGCCCTCCGGCTCCACCGCCAGCATCGCGCCGAGCAGGGAGTCCGCTGCGTCCGCGCCGGCGCCCCACTTCCCCACCCGGAAGGCACCGAGAAGCGCCACATCGCACGAGTCCTCGGCGAGACACTGCCGCGCCGCCTGGATCATGCCGTCGACGCTCGCGGGCTTTGCCTCGATCCGCGGGCCGGCAAGGCCGAGGATGCGCGCGATGCGCTCCGCGTCGGTTACGGCGGCGCCGGCACCCGACGTCGGAGCGACGATCACTGCCACCCGCGAGCGCAGCGAGGCATGTCCCGAATCGGCGAGGGCTGTTCGCGCCAGCCCGGCGGCCGCCTCGACTTCGGCGTGGGCGCGCGGGACCGCGGAGCCGCTTTCCCGGGGGCGCCCGTCGCTAGTGCCGCGCAAAAGATCCCAGTAATGGCGAAGGCCACGACCGCGTGCATCGAGGAGCGCCGCACCGACTACCGCCAAACCTGCGCTTTCGCCGCTCAGAGTCGTGTTCTCCCGTTACCGGGTGGCCTACTTGAACGTCCTTTCCGGCCACCGCGCGCCGGCGCGAACTGGCACGGCAGTCTCGCATATCCATGCAAGGCGGACTATCGTATCCTATCGGCGCTAACAGGAGACCGGTCGGGGTTCCTTGCGTCGGGAGCTCGTTCACTTTGCTTGGGGCGATGCTCGCCAACCCGCAAGATGAGCGGTCAGTCGATCAAGACGATCATCGCTGGTTGAGGGAAGGAGGACCACTATGGCGCTCGCGCATGACTACGCGCAGTTCGCGGCGCGGCTGACCGAGTTACTTGGGCTCAGCGTACCGCCGATGGCGATTACGTTCTGGCGGGACGACGATTGTCCCGTCGAGCGCTACGCCGCCAGCATGCCGGAACCCACCGAGGACGGCCGGACCGGAGCGGTGGCGGCGGGCTGCGTCTTCTGGATGAAGGGCCCCGAGACCACGTTCTCCACGGTGGAGGCGGATCACGGCAATTGCAGCGTCGGCAGCGCAACCCATGGCTTCAAGCAGCTGAACGAGGTGGCCGGCAATGCCGACGTGCAGGCGCTGGTGGAGAGCGAATGGGTCACGTTCGAGGCAATGGCGGGGGTGGCCACCGTCAAGGACAAGCCCAAGCACATCATCTACGGGCCGCTGAGCGAGACCCCTGTCGATCCCGATGTCGTGTTCCTCAGGATCAACGCCAAACAGGCGATGATCCTCAACGACTCGCTGCCCGATCTGCGCTTCGAGGGCAAGCCACAGTGCCACATCGTCGCCATCGCCAAGCAGGCGAAGCAGCCCGCAGTCAGCACGGGGTGCATGCTGAGCCGCGTGCGCACGGGCATGTCGAATAACGAGATGACTTGCGCCTTGCCGGTGCAAGACCTGCCGGGGTTGATCGGTCGAATCAGCGCGGGGGCGGGGGCCGATCGCAAGGTCGCAGCGTACGCGTCCGACGACTCCCAGCGCTTCCGGTAGGGGCCCCGGCGACGACGGGCGTGGGGGCGTCCCGAGCCGGACCTCGAAGGACTGGAGCGGGATGACGAGGCCGAGGCCGCGCGCCTGGGTGCAGGCCGCCTTCAATGTCCACAAGAGGGCGAAGCGCCACCATGCCTGCGGCTTTCAGGCACGGCGGCGGGCAACGCCTTCTCTGCGGGCGGGAAGACGCTCGGCGAGTCGCCCGCTCACTTCACGTAGCGCCCCCACAGCCGCTCCGGAGCAAAGGTGAGCACCAGGGCCCCCGCCGCCGTGATGCCACCGAGCCAGGTCCAGCCATGAGCGCCGAGCGCGAGCGGCCACCAACCGTGCAGCAGGGCGAGCGCGGCCATCGCCAGGAAGAACGGGCCGGTGACGTAACAGTGCCGGCGCCCGCACCGGCGCGCGTTGTAGAGGCACGCGGTACCCATCCAGGCGAGCGCAGGCGGCCACGCATAGCTTGCCAGGCTCGCCTGATCATAAAAACCGGTGAGGACGATCACTGCGGCGGGAATGCCCCAGACGCAGAGAAACCCGCCCAGCGTTCCCGCGAGATCGGCCGCCCGGAAGCCGCTCGTTGTTTCATGCGGGCTCATGAGGTCATGGCTCTTGTGCGCTGGTCTCGTCCGCAGGGCCGTACGGAGAGCAGTTCGGGCGCTCGTTTCCGCCTCGGGGCCAATGCCTTACCCGATTATCCACGAACCTCAGCCTTCGGGACGATAGCTGTTTTTCATGGGTAGTCAGAATGCCTTATGAATAGGCTGCTGTTCTACTGCCACAACGTCTATGGCCTCGGTCACGTCGTGCGCTCCCTGCGAATCGCCGAAGCCGCGCTCGAGACCGCTCCGTGCGAGACGGCGGTCATTACCGGCTGTCGGTTCCTCGACGCCGTACCCCGCGACGCGCGCATCCGCGTCGAGCGGTTACCCGCTGTCACAGTGGGCCGGGGCGGCGGCTTCCAGGCGGCGGAGCCCGGTGTCGGCGGCGACGTCATCGCCCAAAGGGCGCGCGCCATTCGCGCCTTCGTGGAAGAATGGCGGCCGGACGTGGTGCTCGTGGACCACCATCCCTTCGGGCTCGGCGGCGAGCTGGTGGAGACGTTGACGGCGGCGGCAGAGGGCCGGCTAACGGCCCGTTTCGTCTGGGGCATTCCCTATTCCGAGGGCGGCGCCTACAGCCTGCGCCGGCCGGGCAACCCGCGCCTGAGCCGCGCCCTCCATCAGTACGTGCTGGCCCTTGGGTACACTGATCCTTGTTGGATCGACGCTTTCGCCGGCTATCGCGACTATGGCCTCCCGCCGCGGTGCGAGAACGTCGGCTTCGTGATCGGACGGCTGCCAGCGCACCGGCCGCCGCGGCTGCCCCGGATTGTGGCGCTGTGCGGTGGCGGCGCCGGCGCCGAGACATTCTTCCGATTGCTGCTCGCCGCGACCGAGACGCTCGATCACACGACGCGCCCGCGCCTACGCCTGGTGATCGGTCCGTTCGGCGACCGAGGCGCGGTGGCACGCCTTGCGCGCGGACGAAGCCATGTCGAGATCTGGCCGGACGGTGCCGCGGAGGCAGCGATGGCGGACGGCGACATGCTGGTCGCGCGCGCCGGCTACAACACCGCCTTCACCGCCGTCGCCTCGCCGCTGCCGGTCTGCTTCGTCCCCTACCGGACGGTGGACGAAGAGCAGACCAATCGGGCGCGGCGCTTGGCGCGGCTGGAAAACGTCTGGGTGGTCGCGGAGGACGACGCGGACGCGCCACGCGCCCTCGCCGCCGCCCTCGGTGCCGGTCTTCGCGCCGGGCCCGCG
>JABAHQ010000929.1_pt1 | contig 94747 bp, 78 predicted proteins | sample 7062091 | NCBI WGS metagenome assembly JABAHQ01 (sample SAMN14534359, study PRJNA622989) | marine sediment metagenome | biome: marine biome [ENVO:00000428]; feature: marine pelagic biome [ENVO:01000023]; material: deep marine sediment [ENVO:00002113] | place: India: Gulf of Kutch | collected...
GTACGCGTGGGGACTGGGCGTTCAGTTGCCGGCAGTGAAACCCAATCTGGGTTTGCGGGCTGACCTATCGGTGGTCAATAGCCTGGCGTACCGCAGTCGAGTCGATCCATATGAGTACTATGCGGTAGGCGAGCCGGGTTGGGGGATCGGTCTGGCTCACGATCGGGTTGACGCCGTTACTCTCAGCACGCTGGCGGACTGGTTCCTTCTGCCGAACCTGTTATTGCGACCCCAACTGGTGCTGTTGTGGAAAGGCGAGGCCGACATCACCGACCCCTGGCCAGACGATGCGTTCACGGGGTTTCCGAAACTGCTGGTCGGCGTCGTCGAGACAACGGTTCGCCCGGCGCTGGGGGGACAGTGGACTTTTTCGCGAGGCGACTTTCGTTGGGACCTCGGTGTGAACTTCATCGAGAACGAGGATCACGTGGAGAAAGGTTGGGTGGCGGAAGTGGTGGGGCGTGCACGCTTCGCGATCGGGCTTCGATTCTGAGCCGGCAGGACGAGTGACGCGCCGGCGCCGCCTGGTCGTGGCTATCTACCTGACCGCCGTCGGCGTCGTCACGCTCGCCCCCTTGCCCAGCGGCGCTGCCACGGAGTTGTTGGGGTCCGGCTTCGACAAGGCGATCCACGCGCTGATCATCGGGGGCCTTGCTCTGGTGCTGCTCTGGCGCCCGGAACCGCCTCGGCTGCCTGCCGCCCTCGCCGTGGTGGGGGCCTCGATGGCCGTGGCGGCGCTGATCGAGCTGGCTCAGATACCGTTGCCCTACAGGAGTGGCGAGCTGTACGACTTCCTGGCCGGAGCCTCTGGCGGTCTGGTGGCGACGGGGTTGTATCTAGCGATGCGTGGGGGGCACGCCCGGCGCGCCGACTGAGTCACCTCAGGACTCCGCCGGGCCCCGTGGTCTGGGGGTCGTGCCTTTGCGACGACCTCGCTTCTTCATGTCCTCCGGCTTGGCGCTCTCGGTCACCTGCGAGAGAAGTTCCTGGATCTCCTTTTCGATCTCGTGGATGCGTAGCTGGCCCACCGCCATGTTGACGCCGCCCGTTGCCACGCCCTGACAGACGGTGTGAAACTCCCGCACCTTCTTCAACAGAACGTTCACCCAGTGGCGGAACAAGTGATCCTGGCGGCGATCGTCGAGACCGCTGGGCGGCCCCTCCAACTCCTCCGCGCGGCCTCCCACCAGCGCCGCCCGGGCCAGCAGAACGCCCACCACCAGCCCCAGCGCGATCCGAACCAGCGTGTCTTCGACGAAGGCGAGGATCGCTCCAAGGGCCACGATCTCTACGACGATGAGTGGCCCTCTCATAGTATCGTCCACTGAGCCTCTCCCTTGGTTTGGGAATGAAGAGCCTCGGGTGTGCTCCTGTTGGATTCGTGGGCAGGGGAAAATATAGCGGACCATGGCCGAGGCCACCAGCCGAGGGAGGACGCATCATCGCGTCGAGCCAGAATGACGATGGCTGACCGCGCGTCGGTCACTATGACCGGCCGGCGAAGGCGGCCGGGACGGTTTCTCCTGCTGGGACAAGGACTTACGCGGAGGGCTGCCTGGCACCGAACGTGCAACGGCTGAGCGATGCGGGAGGATCCCCCCAAGGTCCAGGACCCGGCCGCGGGCGGGGTGGAGGTTATAAGTGAATTTAGGTATGGAGTTGGAACGGGACGTATCACCCGCCACGTACCTTTGGGACCGCCGAATCGAATTTCCCGCTTTCGCCGACGGCTCCGCAGTCGAGGCGGCCATCCAAACCGGTCTGGCCCTCGAGAACTGGCAGCTGGCAGAGGCACGCCGCAAGTGGCGTGTGGTGATCGAGACGGCCTGCGAGGCCGGTCGGGCCGCCCGGAACGGTGGCGTGCCGACGCGGCGGCTGATTTCGGATATCGACCGTGTGCTCGATGCTGTAGAGCTGGTTCTGTTCGATGGGCGACTGCCCGCCGACGTGGCGGCGCGGGCCGCACGTTCCGCCGCCCGGATGTGCGCCCGGGTCGTGGAGCACGTCTTGCGATCCTATTGGGAGGAGTCCGAATTGGTCAGCGGTGATGAGTGATCGGTGTTCGGCGGTCACGATCAGCGACCCTCCTACCGAACTGTCTGCCCTTGCCGGCGAACCCGGGCGCCGTAGCTTTTCGTATAGAATTGGAGAGCGTTGGCAGCGGTTGGTGCTTTAAACCGAAATCCACCACCGCGTGGTGTGGAGGTATCGATGCAGGTGAATGCTCACAACGCCGCCGTCTTCCTGCTGGTCACGTTCGGGTTGGCCTCGTTGATGGCGTGCGGAAAGAACGTCCGACGCCTCGATCCGGAATCGACGACCGACCTGAGTGGGTTCTGGAACGACACCGACTCGAGGCTGGTGGCCAACGACATGATCGCCGACTGCCTCACCCACCCATGGATCCAGAACCATGCGCTGCGCGCCGATGCGAAGCCGGTAGCTATCGTCGGCTCGATCCGCAATCGCAGCATGGAGCATATCCCGACGGGCACCTTCATCCGCGATATCGAGCGGGCGCTCGTGAACTCCGGCCAGGTGAGCGTCGTCGCCAACCCGTACGAGCGTGAAGAGCTGCGGGACGAGCGCGAGGCCCAGCAGGACTGGGCGCGCGAGGAAACGCGCTCACGGTTGCGGGCCGAGACGGGCGCCGACTACATGCTCAATGGCGCCATCGATGTGATCATCGACAAGGAGGGGGGGACCGAGGTCAAGTTCTACCAGGTCGACCTCTACTTGACGGACATCGAATCGAACGAGCGCGTCTGGGTCGGCCAGAAGAAGATCAAGAAGGAGATCTCGCGTCGCGGAATCGGGTTCTAGCCCGAACGACTTGTCCGGACAGTTCGATCCGTGGTGAACGGTGGGAAGTACCCGTGCTGGCGGTCGGCGCTCGCCATCGCCGTCACGGTCTGGCTTGCAGGATGCGCAGCGCACGCCGACACGATGGGCGGCGTGCGCGAGGCGCTCCTGCACAACGATCTTGATGAGGCCCGCGCCCGATTGGCGGACGCCGGCCGCGGGACCGATGACCTCCTGTTCGCTCTCGAAGACGGTCTCCTCCTGCACTACGCCGGCGACCCCGAGCTGAGCAACGCGAGGTTCGAGTTCGCCGAGCAGCGCGTCGACGAACTCTACACGAAGAGCGTCGCACGGGCGGCGATCTCGCTCGTTACCTCCGACCTGGTCCTCAAGTTCGAGCCGCGTGGCATCGACAATTTCCTGATCAACTACTACCGGGCGCTGAACTACATGCAGCTGGATGACGAGCCGGGTGCCCTCGTCGAGTGGCGGAAGCTGAATTCGAAGCTGCAGTTCAGCCGGCAGCAAGGGGACGCGAGGTACCTCGACCCGCCGTTCTTCGACTATCTGGCGGGTCTCGGCCTGGAGGCCGACGATCCGAACGAAGCGTATGTATCGATGCGGCTGGCCGAGGCCGGCTACCGTGTACGTGGGATCGCGCCCCCCGTCGAACTGCTGGACGACCTGTTCCGCCTTGCCGGCGATCTCGGTTTCGAGGACCATCTGGAGATGTACAGGGGCCGCTACGGCGTCCCGGCTGACCTCGAGCCGCTAAGCTACTCGGAGCCGGGCGGGGGCGGCGCGGGCGGCGAATTCGGCGCGCGCACCGGAGAGGTCGTCGTGCTCTTGGAAGACGGCCTGGTCGCGCCGATCGAAGAGGTGCGGGCCTACATCCCGATCACCGAGGAGCGAGCGTCGGCTCTGGAAGGGAGCGATCGGGAAGATCGTTTCGACCTGGCTCTGTCGCTGGCGGAAGATTACGAGAGGGGACGCTACCGCGACGTGACGAGGCGCCACGCGAAACGACGCGAGATCGCGTACGTGATGCCTCTGTCACTGCCGGCCTACGGACGTGGCGACCCGGCCTTCGACTGGGCCGAGGTGATCGTAGGCGATGCGAGTGCCGACGCTCGCGTGTTGCTCGAGGTTTCAGCGCTGCAGCGCGCTGCATTCGAGGACGCGCTGCTGGGGATTTACGCGAAGACCATCGCTCGGGCGCTGGTCAAATGGTTCGCGGCGGCGAAGCTGGAAGAGGAAGCCGAAGAGGAGGGCGGCGACACGGCGGGCGACATCGTGGGCGCTCTCGCCAACGTCATCAACGTGGCGACCGAGCGGGCCGACACGCGGGCCTGGCTGGGTCTGCCCGATCGAATCTGGATGGTTCGGGTCAGGGTGGCACCGGGAATCCACGAGCTCAGGGTCCGCCTGCCGGAGTTCGGCGAACAGTCGTTGGGTCCCGTGGAGGTGAAGGCGGGCAGCCGTACCTTCGTGAGTTTCCGCGTCTTTTGAGCTGGAGCCCGACCAGGTGATCGCTTCGCTTTCGCGGCTGGCCCTGAGGGTTGCGCTCTGGGCTCTCGACCGGTTCTACGAGATCGGCCGGATCGGCCGCACGATACCTGATGGCCCCCTCCTCGTCATCGCCAATCATCCTAATAGCCTGATGGACGGCCTGGTGATTCTCAGGATCGCCGGCCGACGCATACGCCCGCTGGCCAAGGCGCCTCTGTTCGGGCAACCGGTGATCGGGCACGTGCTGGACGGCCTGGGGGCGCTGCCGGTCTATCGCCCGCAGGACTTTCCGGGCGAAACGCACCGGAACGATCGGACGTTCGCGGCAGCGGTGGGGGCGCTTCGCCGCGGGGAGGCCGTTCTGGTCTTTCCCGAGGGTCTGAGCCACTCCGGTCTGCAGCTGGCCCGGATGAAGACCGGTGCCGCGCGCATCGCTTTCGGGGCGGAGGAGGCGGCGGACTGGCGGCTGGGGCTGCGGATCGTCCCCGTCGGCCTGACGTACCATCGCAAGGACGCGTTTCGGGGGCGGGTGGCTGCGGCGGTGGGCCGGTCGTTCGAGGTCGCCGGCTGGCGAGAGTTGCGGAACCGGGACGAATGGCTGGCGGTGGGATCGTTGACCGCTGCCATGCGCGAGGCGCTCGAAAAAGTCACCCTCAACCTGCCGACCGAGGATGATCGTTCGCTGATCGAGACCGCCGAGGCGCTCTACGCGGCAGAGAAGGGGCTAAGCCGACCGCGCTCTCCCCAGGGGCTCGCACCACGGCTTCCCCGACTCCAGCGGTTCGCCGAGGCCCTCGCCTGGCTCTACGTCGAGCGACCGGACGACTACGAACGGCTCAGGTCGGCGGTCGATGACTACCGCTCGCGGCTCCGTCGCCTCGGTGTGCGAGAGGGCGAGGTTCCGCGAAGATTCCCGCTGCCCGGCGTGATCCGATACGCCCTCGTTCAAGCCTTTGTTCTGTGCGTTGGTCTCCCCCTCGTTGCACTCGGCACCTTCTTCTGGTACCTGCCGTATCAGGCGACTCGATTGCCGGTCCGCCTGTTCCGTCCAGATTACGAGGCGGTCGCCACGGTCAAACTGGCCAGCGCGGTCATCCTGTTTCCCATCGTCTACGCCCTCTGGCTGATCGCTGCCGGGTGGACCACGGGCCTCTGGGGTGTGGCGGCGGCCGCCGTCGCCCTGCCGCTTCTCGGGATGGCCGCCCTTCACTGGCGCCATCGCTGGAGCCGGGTCAAGGAAGATGTGCGCATCTTCCTCAACGTGGTTCGGGAGAAGACCCAGCGCGATGAGCTGGTTCGTGAACGTCGCGTTCTAGTGGAAAAGTTCGAGAGCGTGGCAAGAGAATGGCAGGATGCTCGGGCCGCGCGGCCGACGACACAGCCCGTGCGCTAGCTCGTTCCCAGACGACGGTTACTCCCCGGTCGATCGGATGGCGCTTCCAGGATCCCCTCGATCAGCTCGGTCAACTGGTCCGTTGAGAAGGGTTTCTCCAGATATGGCCGCCCGCTTTTTCGGATGAACTCCCGCGTGCTCTCGCTCAGGATGTCTGCCGTCACCATGATCACCCTGCCGCAGAGTTCGGGCCGGTTCAGCTCGATCCACTTCCATAACTCCCGCCCGCTCACTCCCGGCAGGCGAATGTCGAGCAGGACGACATCGAATCTCCTGCCCGCCTCGAGGATCTCCATCGCGATGTTCCCGCTGGGAGCCAGGACGGGGTCGTAGCCCTGCGCGGCACAAAAGCGCTCATAGAAGCGTCGAATGATCGGCTCATCCTCGACGATCAGGATCCTGGGCGGGCCGGTCGAGCGGTCCCGGTCGAGGTTCATGAAAATCGCTTTTCTCCCCGAATAAGATCCGAAGCCCTGTCAGACTTCTGGGCGTTTGGCCAAGAATCATAACATTCTGTCACAAAAGCATAAGGCGCCCTGGGCATCGACCTCACATAATAGAGGGAATTTCGCCGAGCGATCGGCGAGCGGTCACAACGTCCCCCGGAGGTTCAGCATGAAGCTCGCACGTGTACTCTTTGCCATCCTGGCTATCGCGGCGCTCAGCGTGGGCTGCTCGGATCTGCCCAGCTCGCCGGACGGCTGCCCCACACAGGGTGGTCCGCACTGCAGCCCTGACTGATTGAACACGGTGGCGGTGAAGGGGCTCAAGCACTCACCTGAGCCCGTTCCCACACCACATTTCGTCCAACGCTCTCGAGGCGTTCGAGTTCGGACCCGGTCGGCACCAGGGGCCGAAAGGCCCGTGTGCCGGCCGGGAGATTCGCAAGAGCCTGGCGCGATTTGGCGGCCTCATCCTCCAACCCACGAGACTCCGCCACGGTCTGACTGCGCAACAGATACTCGCGGGCCCGTTGCTCTTCGTTCAGCGTCACGTAGCCCAGGCCCACGGTCCGCAGGGCACTGGCAAACTCGAATGGCAGGGCTTGCAAGTTCTCATCCGCCAGCAAGTCGTGGCTGATGGCTTCGAACCGGTCGCGGTCGCCTCGTGCCGCCGCGACATCGGCCAGGCCGGTCTTTGCCCGCAGGAGCGATGCCGTGTCATCCGACCCGTTCGCCACGATCTCGAACGCCGCGTCCGCGGCTTCCAGCAGGCCCGCCTCGAAGAGGATCACTCCACAGTCCTGCAGGGCCCGCATTCGCTGCTCGTTGGATTCATATCGGCCGTACGCCTCCCAGCCGCAGACCGCGGCCTCGCCCGGGCGGCCCGCGGACGTTTCCACCAGAAGCAGCGCGTGATAGCAGTAGCCTTCCAACTCGCTGTCGCCCAAACTCTCCGCCTCCTGCAGCGCCCGCAGGACCTCCGTACGGGCCTCGGCGACCTTGCCGCGCCGCAACGACACCAGGCCCAGGTTCTCCTGGGCCAGCACCGCCTGTCCGTGCGCCCCGGCCTGGCGTGCCCGGCTCAGCTGCTCCCGATGTAGAGCCTCAGCCGCGTCCAGATCGCCCAGGTAGCGTTCCGTCAGCCCCAACCAGAATAGAGCGTTGAGTTGCTCGATCTCGTCGGGCAGCTCGGCGGTCAGTTCAACGGTCAGGGCGAAAGAAGCGCGAGCCAGCCGGTAGCTGCCGTGCTTCCGATGGTGTAGTCCGAGGAGCTTCAGGGCTGTCGCCAGGGCCGCGGCCGAGTCTTCCTCCAGCGATGCGTACAGCTCTCTCAGCAGCCGGGCATGCGGCGTGTCGTCTTTTCCGAACACGCGATAATAACGGGAGCGTACCTGCTCCAGCGCCCGGACCTCCACCGCTTCCCGCCGCGCCGCACGCCGGGCTGTCGCCAGAACCAGGAGGTACTCGACCGCCGCGCGCTCTCGGCTGCCGCCGTCCCCGGCCGCCGCGATCGCTTCGATCAGGGGCCGAAGCTCGCTTCGCTCACCCAGCAGATAAGTGGCCAAATCGGTGCGTGCGCTCATTCGATCGAGTCAGGCCAGGGTGGTTGACTTTGTCAGTTGCCCGCGCCGGGGTGCCACGTTTCGGTCAGAATTACCGGCACTCCGGTGGCCGGCGGCCTTTCTGCCCGACTCGGCCGTACCGTGGTGCATCTGGCCAGGCGCCATAATTCGTTTCCTTAATTGCGGTTACAGTTCCGGGTCACGACATCCGATGCTGGCAGAGTTCGTGCCCTATCCACAACCGGCCGCGTGCGCCGCGTCGTGAGGTCCGGTCAGCGGAAGGCGGGAGAGAGCGGCGGCGCGCCCGGCGACATAGGATAGATCACAAGATAGGCCAAACCCCGGGTAGGGAAAAGGGACGGAAGGGCCTCGAGCAGGTGTTCGGCAAACTGAGCGTAATCGGGATGAGACGACGATGGTCGAGTTCGGCTGACGATCCGGGCTGGACGGCCGGGGACGTGAACGGCGCCAGTGGGTCGGCGGATTCGTCATCGCGTCAGGTGCGGATGGGTGAGGTGAAGAGAAGCTACACGGCTCGTGAACGCCTGATCGACTGCCCGCACCGGGAGTGCCCGGGGTTGCTGTTGACCGGTACCCGGGAGGTCGAGCGCCACGGCTCGGCCGCACGGATCGCCTTGCGCTGCACGAGAGAGCCGGAAGACCACGAGGTGACGCTGTCGATCGAACCGTACACGGCGGAGGAGACCGATGTCTTCAAGTCGCAGCTGTTGCGGGGTGATCCTCCGGCATGCGTGCGTTGCGGGAGCGAGATGGACCTGGGATCGGTGGATTCGCCCGACGGGTGGGGCAATTCGGAGCAGGCCCAGCCCGCCTATTTCTGCCCCTGGTGCGGGTTGCGGTGGGTGCCGTCGGTCGAGACGAAGCGAGGGGGCGGGCATAGCCCGGTCCCGGGCTTGAGGGAGTGAGCAAGGAGCTTGGTACGATGAAACCTGCGAAACCAGCGGCGCAGGATCTGCGCGGAATAGCGGCAAACACGGCACGAGATCTCGCCTTGGGTCTTCGCCTTGCCTCGTTGAGAATGGAGAACTTCGAGCCGGGTCAGGGTAAGGACGCGGCCCGCGAGTTGGCGGAGCATCTTTCGGTGTCGGCACGTCGCGCGGTGGAGCTCTACTATCTCGAGTCGCTGACCCAGGCGGTGGCCGTCAGCGAGGGCCCGTTGAGGGTAAGGCGCAAGAGCGAGCTGGATCTTTTCAGCGTGGATGAATCGCTCGAGATCCAGAAGCTCAAGAGCGACGTGTCCGGCTGCTACAACAAAGTCGGCTTCGCGTTGCTGTTGGACTGCGAACTGGAGCGGGCGCGCCGCCGCAAGTCTTCGCTTTCGCTGGCGATCTTCAAGCTGGACCCGCCGGATGACGAGGTCGTGCAGGAGGTGGCGAAACAGGGGCGCGAGTGCTGTCGACTGCTCGATGTGCTCGGTGTATTCGAGGGGCACGGGGTCGGGATGCTGTTGCCAGACACCGGGCCCGAGGGTGCGCAGGTGGCGGCGCAGCGGGTGCTCTCGTCGTTCCTCTCGCAGCGCGAGATGGCAGGCGACTCGAGCTCCGTTCGATTGCTGGTGGGCATGGCGAGCCACCCCGACGACGGGGCGGAACCGCGACAGCTGCTGGCGAAGGCCGACGGCCGCGCGGGCGGCTGTTCGCTGCTGGAGGAGCCGCTCGAGGTGGGTTGACGGTCAGGTCAATAGAGGTGTGTCGTATGCGGCGCCACCGAATCGGTGGCGCCGCTCTTTTTTGGACGCCCGTGTCTACGTGCGGGTTCTGACCAGCAGGATGAGCCCGATGACGAGAAAAAGTAGATTGGGCAGCCACGCGGCCAGCACGGGGGGCAACACGCCGCCGGCGCCCATCCCTTCGGAGATCCGGACGGTGAGCAGGTAGACCAGGACCGTGGCCAGGGCGATGCCGACGCCCGTCGCCGGGCCGCGGCTCCCGGTGCTCATGCCGAGGGCCGAGCCGAACAGCACCACGATCAGGCAGGCCATGGGGAAGGCGATCTTGAGCATTTGCTGGACGATGAGCTGGCGTGCGTCACCCCCCGAGCGCTGGATCGACTGGATGAAGCGGCCGAGCTCGCGGAAATTCATCTCCTCCGGATCCTTCGGCTCCGCCTGCAGCTCCCGTGGGCTCTCGGTGAAGTCGGGCTGGTGGAGCGTGTCGAACGAGAACGTCACCACGCGGCCGGGCTGCGGGTAGTAATGAAGGTAGCCGTCGGTGAGTACCCAGCTGTCCCTGTCCCATTCGGCCGCCGGCGCGTGGATACTGTAGGTCGGGTAATCCGGCCCGGTTCCCTCGCGCTCGATCAGGATGTCCCGGATCACGCCGGTCTCGGCGTTGAGGCGCCGGATCTTGTACGCGCGGCCGCCGTCCGCGCCGTAGACGAACTGGTTGCGCACCGCCGTCGTGACGCTCCCCCTTTCCTCCAAAGTCTCTGCGCGTAGGCGATTCGTGATGGGGACCAGCTCACCCAGGGCGAGCCCGGCCAGGCTGAGCACGATGCCCAGCACCACGAGTGGCCCGATCAGCCGATAGAAACTGATACCGCTCGCCTTCGCTGCCGTCACCTCGAAGTTCCGGCTCATCAGGGCGACGGTGAACACGGCGCCGAACAGGCTGGCGACGGGGAAGGAGAGCCCCATCTGATAGGGGAAATCGTAAACGTGTGCCAGAAGGACCTGCTGGATGCTGAGCCCACGCGCCAGGTACTTGTCGAGATCGTCGGTAAGCTTGATGACGATGAAGAGGAGCGGCGCGCCCAACACGCAGATGAACCAGACCTTTATATATAGACCGGCCACGTAGCGGTCGAGGGTCCTCATCGGGCGCCGCTCCCGAGGCCGGCGGGTTGCGCGGCCTCCGTGGGACGTGCCGCGGGTCCCCGGCGGAGCCGCAGATGCCGCGTCCCGGCCCGTGTGACCCAGAAGAGCGTGGCGCAGCCGACGATGAGGAAGACCACGTTGGGCGCCCACATCGCCCAGAACGGAGAGATGATGTCCCGGTCGGCGAATTCCTCACCGCCGATCAGGAAGACGTAATAGACGCAGAAGACCATGAGGCTTACCCCGATGACCATTCCGATTCCGCCACGGGGAAACCGTACGCCGATCGGCGCCCCGATCAGCACGAAGACGATGGCCGCGGCGGGAATCGCGAACTTCTTGTGGATCTCGACCGCGTACTTGTTGATCTCGCGACGATGGATGTCCGACCGCGAACCGATGCGCCGAAGCTCGTTGGCGACTCGAGCCGCAAACGGGACGGCGTCGCCGGCCGGCGGCCAAGCCGACCGCCGCGACCGGGAGAAACGTTGCCGAACCGGCTCGGGCTGTGATGGTTTCCGATCTTCTACGGCCGCCCGGGGCAGCCGGCGCGCCACGCGGCCGAGCGCAGGCCGGTCGGTCCGGCGGTCCACGCGCGGCTCCTCGATCGATGCCTCCGGCCGGACCGCCCGCGGCTCCGCCGCCTCGACCCGGATCGGTGCCAGCCCGTCGATCGCGTGGCTGAGGCTGTCGACGATCTGCGTCAGGCGGTCACGTCGCTCGATGATCTCCTCCTGCATCATCTGAATATTCATCTCACGGTCGCCCCGCCAATCGACCCCCACGCCGCGCCTCAGCTCGTTGCTGACGCCGGCGATGCGTACGACCTGGCGGTCGTAGAACGCCCGCTGGTCCAGCGCCGGATCATCGGTCTCCCGCTCGTGCATCTCCCCGCTGAACAGAGTCAGGTACAGGTCGGTCTGACTCTCGTTGAACGCCATATGACCCGAATCTGCGTAGATGATCCGATCGGTTCCGCGGTTGCCGATGTCGAAGATGACCAGGTCCTCTAGAGTGCTCCGAGACCGGTCGATCCGCGCCGCCTGGAGGAACAGCTTGTTGTCCACCACCTCGTTGATCACTCGCTCACTCAGCTCGAACGTCGGTTGCTTGCGCCCGATATCGGTGAGCAGCATGCGCAGCCGGTGGTTCGACTCGGGGAGAAGGTTGTCGTTGAACCAGATCATCCCCACCGCCAGCGCCGAGGCGGCCAGCAGCACCGGGACCATCAGGCGCAACAGGCTGATGCCGCCGGCCTTGAGAGCGGTGAACTCGTTGTCCGAGGCGAGTCGGCTGAAGCTGTAGAGCACGGCGACCAGAACCGCCATCGGCATCGTCATCGCCAGGATGAACGGGATAGACAGAGCGAACACCTCAGCGATCACGTACCAGGGAAGGCCCTTGCCGACCAGATCGCCGAACCGCCGGGCCAGCTGGTTGAGGAGCATCAACCCGGTGAGAACGCTGAGCGCGGCCAGGAAGGGCCCGATATGCTCGCGAAGTATATAGCGTCTCAGTATCTTCATCGGTGCCTTGAAAATAGGCGGTTTTGGGCTTAACCCAACTACACCCGAACGTCCGGAAAGGTGCGCCCGAGGCTAGCCCTGATCGGCGGCTTGCTTGCCGTCTCCGTCTCGAGCGCCTTACCCCGCTATGCGGGCGGCGCTCCGACTCCTGCGACACCGCGGCCAGGCCCGGCACGGTTCGCTCGAATGCCGGCCCTGGTGCCGCAGGATACCGGCGGAGTGCGTCCGGCCGTGGACACGATCCTTCGCCCCGCGGCACTGGACTCTGTCGACCCGGGTTTGGTCCCGCAAGACACGGCCCCCGCGCCGCCGGACCTTAACCGGCTTCAGGTCGGGCTCAAGACGTTAGAGCTGCCCTTCCCGATCAACTTCGCCGCTCGTCTGCCGAAACCGACGCAACGTCTGATGGGGCTCCGATCCCGCGCCGGAGATTGGGGTGCGCGCTGGGTGAGGGATCTGCGGGAGCGCCTGGCGGAACAGAGGGAGGTCCTCTGGCTCGAGCACCGTCCCCTCGCCATCAAGCTGGTAGATCGCCAGGCGGAGGCCGAGGCGGTCCAGGCCGAGAACGCTCGGGTCGAGGGGGAACGGCCGCCGCCGGACACGATGGCCGCGGCGGCTCCGCAGCCCGACGTCGAGCCGGCTCCTGAGACGACGCAGGGCCAGCCTGAGGTTCCTCCGGACGTCTTCGGCGAGTTTGCCGACCTGGGCGTTGCCGTCCAGGGCCGCGTGGAGATGGGCGGTGGCTGGAGTCGATTCAGGCCCTGCGACGCCACGTTCCAGAATTGCTCCCCGAGCCTCGTACCCGACCTGAAGCCCGAGATCCAGTTCGGTGGCCGGGTCGGTGGCACGATCACCGATCGGATACACGTCTCGATCGACTACGACAACCGCCGCGAGTTCGACGCGGCCAACAACATCAACGTCTTCTATCAAGGTCTCGAGGACGAGATTCTGCAGCGCGTCGAGGTCGGCGACGTGAGCTTCCCACTGCCTCAGAGCCGCTACCTGACGCAGGGCATTCCCGCCGGCAACTTCGGGATCCGCGCCACTGGACAGATGGGCCCCATCGACTTCCAGACCGTTTGGGCTCAACAGAAAGGTGACGTGGGGACCCGTGAGCTCCAGGTCGGCGGCGGCGGTCAGGGGTTCGAGCAGACCGCAGTTACCGTGCTGGACGACTCGGACTACGAGCGCGGCCGCTTCTTCTTCCTCTTCAATCCGGATCGGTTGTCCGATTACCCGCATGTCGACGTGCAGCGGCTCCTCGCTGCCGACGCGCCGGCGGAGCTGCGGCCGGTGTCCGGGGTCAAGGTCTATCGCTACGAGCAGCTCGGATTCGGGGCCGGTGCTCAGATACCCGAGGGATTCATCACCGCGGTGGCGGTGGCGGTCGACACGATTCAGACCGCCACCGGCCAGGACACCGTGGTCACCGACACCTTGAGCGGCCTCTTCCGCCCCCTCAACGAGGGAGAGGATTACATCCTGCACCGCAGCGGTATCTGGATGGTGCTGCGAAACATCGTCAGCGAGCAGGAAGGCCTAGCGATCACCTACATCGCCGCGAACGGCGATACGATCGGCACGTTCAACGCGGAAGAGCAATCCGACGCGCACAACAACGACCCCGACAACGTGGACCCGCCGAGCCTCGAGCTGATCAAGGGCATCAATCACCGCCCGGGTACCGCCACCTGGACTCGCGAGCTGCACAACGTCTATCGGGTATCCGCCAGCCCGGGCGTGGTCGAGACGAGCGTCGAGATGGTAATCTCGCAGGGCAACCCCGAGGTCGGTAACACGTTTCGCACGACCCCCGGCGGCGTACAGCTCGAGTTCCTGAAGATCTTCGGGCTCGACGACGATCCGACCGATAATCGCCTCGACCTCGCACACGCATTCCAAATCTCCGGCACCGGGGTTGGCGAGATCTCGGGGCCCGTGGGCACCTACATCATCCCGCCCACCTTGGAGCCCTTCAAGACGCCGCCACCGTTGAGGGGCGTCAACGACCCGGTGAACGGCCAGCCGTTCCCGCTGGATCCTGGCGACAGGAACACGACCATCTACGACGAGCCGAACGACGTGGTGCGCCGGGGGAGCAACCTGTACCTGTTGACGATCTCCTATCGACAACGGTTCGAAGGATTCCTTTCCAACATCTCGCTGGCGCCGGGAGTTCGCGAGGACAGCGAGCGATTGCTGATCGACGGCGTCGAGCTGACTCGCGGCGAAGATTACATCGTCGACTACGATATCGGGGTGATCGAGCTGCGGGACCCGGAACAGTGGTTCCGCGATAACCCGCAGGCCAGCGTGCGCGTCACTTGGGAGCAGAAGCCGCTGTTCCAGATCGCTCCGACCTCGGTGTTCGGAGTACAGGCGCGCTATCTCCTCGGTCGCACCGGCGAGTTCAACTTCATCGGCCTGTCACAGTCCGAGCGCACGCTGCAGACCCGACCGGAGCTCGGCCTCGAGCCGAGCTCGGTGCTCCTCACCGGCTTTTCTGGCCGCCTCAACTTCCAGCCGCGCTGGCTGTCGAACCTGGTGGACGCGTTGCCGGGGGTGGAGACCGAGGCGCCCTCACAGCTCACGTTCGACGGCGAGATCGCGCTTTCCACCCCGAGCACGAATACCCAGGGCGTTACCTACCTTGAAGATTTCGAGGGAGGCACCGGGTTCAGCCTCGCGTTGGTGAGTCGGGCCTGGAGGCTGGGATCGGTACCGTCGACAGCGGTGGGAGCGGAGGATGTCCTGCCGGCGCTGTTGAACGAGGAGACGGCGGCCGAGATGGTCTGGCAGGACCAGTTCCTGAGCCAGACCGGCGAGATCGCCGGCCCCCTCCCAACCCAGCAGATCGACGACCAGCTCGTCATCCAGGGGGCGGGTACTGGCCGGGAGTCGGCGCTCACCCTGACACTACGGTCACCGGAGAACCGCCAGATCGCACCGCGGCCCAACCCGCCATCGGGACCGTCGTGGGCCTCGATCACCCACACGCTCTCAGCAAGCGGGCGGGATTTCACTACGATCGAGTATCTCGAGTTCTACGTCGCCGTGACCGATGAGGCGGCGGAGTCGACGACGTTGATCCTCGATCTGGGCACGGTCAGCGAGGACGCGTTCGCCATCGACTCGCTGGGCCTGCCGTCCGGGCTGGGCGAGCTGAATCGGGAGGTCGTGCCGCCGCGGGTCTGGAGCAACCCGGACGACACGGGCCTGTGGGGTACCGGCTGCGAGGCCAACCCGAACCAGATTACCTATCCACTCGGCGATGTCGCGGCGAACTGCACGCGGCGCAATGGCATCGAGGATTCGGAGGACATCAATCAGAACAGCGTCCTGGATGAGGACGAGCGGTTCTTCCGCTACTCGGTGAAGCTGGGCGACCGGGGAGGCTACTTCGTTCGCGACGCCAATGAGTTTGGCGGCGCACGGTTCCGTCTCTACCGGATCCCCCTGCGACGACCCGACCACCGGGAGCGGGTCACCGACGCTGAGTTCCAGAATATCCGCCAACTGCGGATGACGGTGGTCGCCAACTCGGATGTGCGGCTGGTCCTGGCCCGGGTGCGATTCCTGGGGTCGCGTTGGCTGAAGCGCAACAACACCGGCGTGGTTCAGGGGCTCGCCGACACGACATCGGTATTCAACCCGAGCGCACTGGTCGAGGTCGGTCCGATCAGCACGTTGGACGACCGGTACGTGCCACCTCCCGGTGTCACCGAGCAGGCCGCGAGTCAGGGCGGGCAGTTCAGTCCCACGTCGACGGCGATCAACGAGCAGTCGCTCAGCATCTCGTTCGCCGAAATCCAGCCGAACGAGCGGGCGGAGGTCTACCTCCAGTACGTGCAGACACCCCGCGACTTCCTCGCCTATCGGTCGTTGCGTGTTTGGGCGTTGGGGATCGAGGGCGACTGGGGGACGAATGGGGAGCCGCTCCGGTTCGCGGTCAAGCTCGGTGAGGACAAAGGGAACACCTATGTGTTCAGAACGGAGCTCCCGGCCGTGCCACCGGGGGGGACGGGCCAGGAACTGCGTCAGGCGTGGTTGCCCGAAATCGTGATCGACATGGACGTCTTCATCGCCCTGCGCACGCGCGCGGAGGAGATCATGCTGATGAGTGGCGGCCTGCCCGGCGACAGCACCTTGCAAATCTGGGACGTCGATCTGTTCCAGGACGGGGACAGCAGCTATGCCGTGTTTGTCAATCAGCGGTCGCGGGCCGCTAACCTGGCGGCTGTGCGTCAGGTCTCGCTGGCGGTGTTCAACGGTGGGACGACAACGGCGTCAGGCCAGATCTGGATCGATGACATGCGTCTCGACTCGCCCACGGACAACCTGGGGGTCGTTGGCCGTTTCAACCTGGACGCCCGGGCCTCCGATGTCCTCGATCTCAGCGTTTCCTACGCGTCGGAGAACCCGTACTTCCGGCAACTCGCACAGCGACCCAGCTTCCGGTCCGATCGTAGCTACGCCGTCGGTGGCCGGTTGCAGTTCGATCGCTTCCTGCCTGACAGCTGGCGGCTCAGCATGCCGCTGACCGTCTCCTACTCCAGCCGCTCCTCTCAGCCCGTCCTGCTGCCCGGCACGGATGTCTCGGGCGAGCGGCTACAGAGCTTGCGGACGGCGGCGACGCGTGGATTGCGAATGGACCTGAACCTGAGCCGTCGACCCGGAGTCGATACCCCGGTGCTGGGCTGGTTTGCCGACAACTCGGCGCTGCGTCTGTCCTACGAGAAGCGGACAGATCGCACGTCGCGATCGGAAACAGAGACCAGCGGCTACAGCGCCAACTATAGCTTCCGATCCGACGTGTCCGACGTGTCCTTCCCCCTGCTCCCCGTCAAGGACTGGCGGTTCCGGCTGACGCCGGTCGACTTGCAGTTCAACCTGAACTATGTGAACGGGCGCGCCGAGACCCGGCGATTTCAGGAGGTCATCGAGCTGCCGAGCGACTCGAGCGTGCGCCCAATCAAGTCGCTGGACAACCGGCTGCGGCTGAACGGTAGCATGAACTTCGAGCCCGTTCCCGCGTTGAGGGGTCAAGTGGCGTTGAGCCAGGCGAGGGATCTGGCGCCGACCAATTTCTCGGTGCAGGGGGAGGCGGCGCGCGAACTGATCAATGCGGAACGGAGCCGGCTGCTGGGGATCGATCTTGGCTGGCTCACGGCGAGCACCTTGACCATGAACTGGACATGGCGGCCGGACGTGGCGGTTTGGCTCACTCCGCAGGCTTCGATCGACAGCCGCTACCGGCTGAACCGCGGGGCGTCGTACATCACCCAGCAGGAAGCGGACACGGCGCTCCTGAGCGACTTCGACAATTCGCGCGCGCTTCGTACGTCTTTGGCGTTCAACGCGCCGGTTCTGGCCCGATCGACCTTCGGCGAGCCCGGCGGCCTGCTCGGTGCGCTGCTCGGTTTCGTGGATCGTTTCGACCTGATCTCCTTCTCGTGGATCGGGACGCTGGCCTCGCAGTACCAGCGCCAGGGCGCCAGACCCAGCCTGGCCTACCAGCTCGGGTTGGGAGGGTTCGAAAGCTTCCGGGTCCAGGACGGCGACACGGCCAGCCGGGTGGCTGACACGGAGGGGATCTCGGTCTCGTCAGGCTTCCGTCTGCCGTTCGGCGCCGGGATCACCGTCGATTACTCCAACAACACTTCGCTAGTCGAAACGCAGGTGAACCAGACGAGGAGTAATACGGTCGGGTGGCCGAACGTCAACCTCAACTGGTCCCGCGTGCCGGTGCCGGGACTGCTCCAGCGCTGGGTTTCCACCGTCGGTCTTCGGGTCGGTTACAACTTCCGCGAGGGCCGCACGGAAGTGCTGCGATCGGATCAGGTCCGAGAGACCGAGACGCGGTCGATCCCGTTCAGCTTCAATATCGCGCTCACAACCAATTGGTCCTTCTCCTATAACCTTGACTGGAGCGAGGAGGAGCGCCGCGATCCGACCGGCGTCAGCTTCGGCGATCATGTCAAGCACTCGATTCAGGTGAGCGGACGTTTGTCGCCGCTTTCGCAGCAAGGACGCTTCCGGAACCCCATCCGGGTCTCGCTCCGTCTGTCGCAGGACGAGCAGGAGCAGTGCCGACGCCTGGGCGATCCGTTCGCGCCGCGCGCCGACGGGACCGATGGAGACGCGGCGGCGCAGAGTTGCGAGCCGTTCACCGACTTGCGCATCCGCCGCGTCGATCTCACCGTTGGGACCGATCTGCCGCCGTTCGTTCTCGGCCTGCAGGGATCGTGGCGCGACACGCAGAGCCGGATCGGACAGCAGCCCGGCAACACGCAGCTCGAGATCTCGTTGTTTGGACAATTCCTGCTCGAGACCGGAGAGATTCGTTGAACCGAAAGCGGTGTAACTGGCGGTGGGTGTCGCTGGGCCTCGTGGCGCTCGCTGGCTGCAGCGGTGCGGACGGCGAGCCGGACCGCGACGAGGACCAGGCGGCGGTGGCGGCGCACCCGCGCTTCAGCGGCCAGGCGGCGTACGAGCTGGTTCAGCGCCAGGTGGCGTTCGGTCCCCGGGTACCGGGACGCCAGGGTCATCGGGCGATGGCGGCGTGGCTCGAGGAATACCTGGCGCAACGCGCCGATACCCTCGTCGTTCAGCGGTTCACCCACACCACCGTGGGCGGTGACGCTGTGCAGCTGCTCAACTTCCTGGCCCGGTTCGAGGTGTCCGGCACCCGACCCATCCTGCTCCTGAGTCACTGGGACACGCGGCCGGTGTCCGATGGGGCCGACGATCCCGAGGTCCGTGACCAGCCCGTGCCCGGCGCCAACGACGGCGCCTCCGGCACCGCCATCCTGCTGGAGCTGGCGGACATGATGAGCCGCACGCCGCCCCCGCGCTCGCTGGATCTGCTGCTGGTCGACGGAGAGGACTACGGTGACTTCGCCGTGGGGAAGGACGTCTTCCTCGGGTCACGCTACTTCGCGGCGAACCTGCCGGAGGGCTACGATCCGGAGTTCGGTGTTCTGTTGGATATGGTGGGCGACCGAAACCTCGACATCTACGTCGAAGGGAACTCGAACCGGCTGGCGCCGGCGGTGGTCGACCGGGTCTGGAACATCGCTCAGCGGTTGGGGTTCGGGGACGTTTTTCACCGGAGCACCCGCCACACCATCAACGACGATCACATCCCGCTGAACGATGTCGGGATTCCCACCATCGACGTGATCGATTTCGACTATCCGGGGCCCGGCAACCGGTACTGGCATACGCCCGAGGACACGCCGGACAAGGTGTCGGCCTCCAGCCTCGACGTGGTCGGGACGGTGATGACCCGGCTCATATATAGGGGAATGTAGAGAAGGCTGAACGAAGGAATCGCCAATCCCCAACTCCCCAGTTGACGATTCGTTGATTCCCGGAGTCGAGATTCCCACCCGTGACCCTCAGCGAAGGCGAGGCTCGTGCCTTGCTCGCCGCCGCCCTCCTGGTCTTGCTGGCCGCGGTCGGCCGGATCTGGCTGCGCGGGCCGACGGCCGAGATGCGGGCGACCGGCATCGACCCGGCCGGACCTGGCGACTCGGCCCTGGCCGTCGCCGAGTCGGCCTACGCTCTCACGCAGCGGCGTCTTGAGCCTCTCGCCACCGGCGAACGGATCGACCCGAACCGGGCCGACGAGGCCGAGCTCGACCGCCTGCCCGGCGTCGGCCCGGCGCTGGCTCGGGCCATCCTGGCCAGCCGCCGGCGCGACGGGCCGTTTCGCGATCTGGCCGACTTGGAACGGGTGGCGGGTCTCGGGAGTACTACAATCCGTCGTCTGGCGCCGCACCTCGCCTTGCCGGCCTCGGCCGGCCCGGCCCGTACGGCGCACCAGGGCAGGGTTCTGCCGGCGGAGAGGCGCTCCGGAGCGCCTCTCGACCTGAACCGGGCCTCCGCCGCGGATCTGGAGTCCCTGCCCGGGATCGGCCCCGTGCGTGCCCGTGCCATCGTCAGATGGCGCGAAGCCCGAGGTCCCTTCCGGAACTTTGAGGACCTTCTGGAGGTACCGGGTATCGGGCCGGCGACGGTCGCACGGTTACGGTCGCTGTCTGTGGTTCGACCTTGACAGTATCCGTAACTTCTAGCAGGTTTGGAACTTGCTGTACTCCCCCCGCCACCGGGTTCGACAACACCCTAGGCTCCGGTCGTAATGGCAACTACCCGCACGAAATCGAGCGACTTGATCGGCGACCTCCTCGTTCGCGAGGGGTTGATCAGCGAGGACCAGCTGAAACGCGCGTTGCAGGAGCAGCGCAGCAACGGGCACCGGCTGGGCTACACGCTGGTGGAGATGGGATTCGTCTCCGAAACCGATCTGACCCGCGTCCTGGCGCGGAAGTACCGCGTGAAGGCAGTCGACCTCTCGCGCATCGGCAATATCGACAAGCGGGTGATCAATCTGGTCAAACCGGAGATCGCCACGCGTCACCTCGTTTTGCCGCTTCGCCGCGTGGGCCGTACGCTCACCGTCGCGATGGCCAACCCGACGAACCTCGACGCCATCGACGAGCTGCGATTCTCCACCGGCTACGACATAGAACCGGTCGTCGCCGGGGAGTACTCGCTGCGCAAATCGGTGGAGAAGCACTACGAGCGCCTCGAGGACGGCTTGAAGGAGATCCTCAAGGAGCTCGACGACGAGGACATCGAGGTCGTCGAGGGCCATATGGAAGAGGACGAGATCTCGGTGACGGCGCTGCAGGCGCAGGTCGAGGAGGCGCCGGTCGTCAAGCTGATCAACGGCATCCTCACCAGCGCGGTGCAGAAGGGCGCCAGCGACGTCCATATCGAGCCGTACGAGAAGGAAATGCGTGTCCGCTTCCGCGTCGATGGTGCGCTACGGGAGATCATGAGGCCGCCGATGCGCATGAAGGCCGCGCTGACCAGCCGCGTGAAGATCCTCGCCGACCTCAATATCGCCGAGCGCCGCATCCCTCAGGACGGCCGGATCAAGATGCGGATGGGCAAGCGGGTGATCGACTTCCGTGTGTCGACGCTCCCGGGCCTGTTCGGCGAAAAGATCGTACTGCGTATTCTCGACAAGTCGAACCTGCAGCTCGACCTCGAGAAGTTCGGCATGGAGCCCAAAGCAGAACAGGACTTCATGCACGCGATCAAGAACCCCTACGGCATGGTGTTGGTCACCGGCCCCACGGGTTCCGGTAAGACGACGACCCTCTACTCGGCGTTGACCAAGATCAACACCGAGGAGGTCAACATCATGACCGCGGAGGACCCGGTCGAGTATAACCTCCGCGGCATCAACCAGACTCAGGTCCGACCCGAGATCGGCCTGACATTCGCCGCCTCACTCCGCGCTTTCCTGCGTCAGGACCCGAACATCATCCTGGTCGGTGAGATCCGAGACCTCGAGACCGCTGGCATCGCCATCAAGGCGGCGCTCACCGGTCACCTCGTGCTGTCCACCCTGCATACCAACGACGCCGCTTCGACCATCACCCGACTGGTGGACATCGGCGTCGAGCCGTTCAACGTGGCGTCGGCGGTGAACCTGGTCACCGCCCAGCGTCTCGTGCGCCGCATCTGCTCCAGCTGCCGCAGGGAGTTCCAGTACGACTCCAACATGCTGGAAGCGTCGCTGATCTCTCAGGACAAGCTGACTCAGATGAAGTTCTACAAGGGCGAGGGGTGCGACGCCTGTGACGGCACCGGCTATCGCGGCCGTCAGGGTCTGTACGAGGTCATGGTGATAACGCCGACGATCCGGCGCATGATCATGCATGGCGAGGGCGCCGACGCGATGAAGGAGCAGGCGGTCTCCGAAGGGATGCTGACCCTGCGGGACGACGGCCTGATCAAGATCAACAAGGGCATCACGACGCTGGAAGAGGTGCTGAAGGAAACGGCGGCGTGATCGCGCGGCGGCCCGGCGAAACGCCGTGCGCCGCGATGGACCTTCGGCCCCGGCTCTCCCGCCGTGTCGGCCGGGCTCGAGGCGTTTGGGCCGAACATTAGCCGGGGCGCGCTGACGGCCGGCAGTTGACTCCGAAGCAAAAACAGCGGACACAGCCTCGCTTTCATGGGGCGTTGATTATGGGCGCGAGTATATGGCAACGCTGAGCGTAAGAGGACTGCTCGAGGAGATGATCGAGCGGGGCGCATCGGACCTTCACCTGACCGCCGGTGACCGGCCCAAGCTCCGGGTCGACGGTGATTTGACCAACGCCAACGTCGATCACGTCCTGATGCCCAAGGACACGCTGCAGCTGACCTATTCGATCCTCACGGAAAGCCAGAAGAAGCGCTTCGAGCAGGAGGACGAGCTCGACTTCTCGTTCGGTATCCAGAACCTGGCCCGCTTCCGCGGCAACGCTTACCGGCAGCGAGGCTGCGTCGCCCTGGCCATCCGGCTCATCCCGTTCAACATCCAGAGCTTCGAGGAGCTGGGCCTGCCGCCCATCCTGAAGAAGCTGGCCGAGCGGCCGCGGGGCCTGGTGCTGGTCACGGGACCGACGGGCTCGGGCAAATCGACCACACTGGCCGCGATGGTGGACCACATCAACAAGGGCCGGAGGGGCCATATCATCACGATCGAGGAGCCGATCGAGTTTATCCACCGGCACCAGAACTGCATGATCAATCAGCGCGAGGTGGGCAGCGACACGCAGAGCTTCGCCAACGCGCTGAAGTACGCCCTGCGACAGGACCCCGACGTGCTGCTGGTGGGCGAGATGCGCGATCTGGAGACCATCGCCATGACGCTGACCGCCGCCGAGACGGGACACCTGGCGCTGGCCACCCTCCACACCAACTCGGCCGCGGAGAGCATCAACCGGATCATCGACGTCTTCCCTTCGCACCAGCAGTCCCAGGTCCGGGCCCAGCTCTCGTTCGTGCTCGAGGGGGTCATCACGCAGGCGTTGTTGCCGAAATCTCGCGGCCGCGGCCGCGTGGCCGCCTGCGAGGTGCTGGTGGCGACGCCGGCCATCAGGTCGGTGATCCGCGAGGCCAAGATCCAGCAGATCTACGGCCTGATGCAGGCCGGGAAGAAGCACGGGATGCAGACGTTGAACGACGCGCTGTACCAGCTGTACCTGTCGAGCGAGGTCTCGCTGGAGGAATGCTTGAAGCGTTCGGCAGATCCGAACGAGTTGCTGCGAATGGCGGGTGAGCCGGTTCCGGCTTAGACTGTAAAGGGTGGCGGCCAGGGGCCGCCGGCAGCGCATGGTTTCATGCGGGGACTGACAGATGCCGATCTTCATTTATAGCGCAAAGACCGTTACCGGGGAGATCCAGACGGGGAACGTCGATCTGCCGAACCGCGAGGCTGTTATCGGCTACTTGCGGCGGCAGCGCTTGATTCCGGTCACGGTTCGCGAGAAGCCAAAGGACATCTCCTTCACCTTCGGCCGCCGGGTGAAGATGAAGGAGATCGTGCATTTCACGCGGCAGTTCGCCACCATGGTGAACTCCGGCCTGCCGCTGGTGCAGTGCCTGGAAATCCTCGCTCAACAGACCGAGAACAAGTTCCTGGCCGGTTCGATCAAGGAAGTCCAGGCCGATGTCGAGTCCGGTGCCACGCTGGCCGACGCGCTTCGCAACCACCCCAAGGTCTTCAGCGACCTGTACGTCAACATGGTGGCGGCCGGTGAGGCCGGCGGTATTCTGGACACGGTGCTGCTGCGGCTCTCGGTCTTCCTGGAGAAGAACGAGGCGCTGGCCCGCAAAGTGAAGGGCGCGATGATTTATCCGGCGGTGATTCTCGCCGTGGCGGTGATCGCCGTCACCGTGCTGCTGGTCTTCGTGATCCCGACGTTCGAACAGATGTTCGCCAGCGTCGACCTGACCCTGCCGGCGCCCACCCGGCTGGTGATCTGGCTGTCCGATATGCTCACAGCCTACTGGTGGCTGATACTGGGGCTGATCGCAGCGGCGATCTGGAGCATCCGGATGTACTACAAGACATCGGCCGGACGACTGGCTCTCGATCGTCTGTTGTTGCGCGTGCCGATCATCGGCGACTTGCTCCGCAAGACCGCGGTCGCGCGGTTCACGCGCACGCTGGGTACGCTGCTCTCTTCGGGCGTCTCGATCCTCGACGGGCTCGAGATCACGGCGCGGACGGCGGGTAACCGGGTGATCCACGATGCGGTGATGAGAAGCCGCTCGTCGATCGCCGGGGGTGAAACGATCGCCGAGCCGCTGCGCCAGTCGGGCGTCTTCCCGCCCATGGTGACGCAGATGATCAACGTCGGTGAACAGACCGGTACGATCGACGAGATGCTGGACAAGATTGCCGACTTCTACGATGACGAGGTCGACACCGCGGTCGAGGCGCTGCTGGCGGCGATGGAGCCGCTGCTCATCGTCTTCCTCGGCGTCGTGGTCGGCGGGATGATCGTGTCGATGTACCTGCCGATCTTCGACATGATCAACGTCGTCGGGCAGTAGCGTTGCCGGGCGGTGGCGAATAGGGGCGAGCCGCACCCCAACCATCCTCTCTGCTCAGCGTCGGAATCCGAGCCAGGGTGCATCGACGTGACCCTCGCCAGCACCCATCGGTGGATGACCCGAGGTTCGTGCCCGCCCGTCCCCTCGCGACCATGGCCGGACATGGCGACCTGCTTCTCTGTCTGCCGCGAACGCGCCTACTCATGCTGAAATTTCTGGGTCGTCTGCATCGGAAATTCGTGTTCCAGCGGAGAGTGAGGGTCCTGAGCGAAATCCTCGCCGACCTTCTGCCATCCGGCTCGCAGGTGCTCGATGTCGGCTGCGGCGATGGCCTCATCGACCGCCGCATCGCGGAAAGACGTTCGGATCTGGAGATTCGGGGCATCGATGTGGTGGCGCGTCCCGACGCTTCCATCCCGGTGGAGGTTTTCGACGGTGCCAATATTCCGTATCCCGACGGGAGCATGGACGTGGTCATGTTCGTCGATGTACTCCATCACACTTCGGATCCGGAAGTACTCCTGCTCGAGGGGGTTAGGGTGGCTCGCCAGCAGGTGATTCTCAAAGACCACCTCCGGGAAGGGTGGCTCGCGGGACCGACCTTGCGAATCATGGACTGGGTAGGCAACGCGCCGCACGGTGTCGATCTCCCGTACAACTACTGGACCGAACAACGCTGGCGCGAGAGTTTCGCCCGATTGGGTGTGAAGCCGACGACATGGATTGACCAACTCGGGCTCTACCCGCCGCCCGCCAGCTTTCTGTTCGACCGGTCGCTTCATTTCGTGGCCAGCTTGCGTCGCGATTAGTGACCGTGGCTTTCCACGATTACCCGAAACAGTGACCGGATATCTGAATGGCTGACTCGGGTCCTACGCAACTGCTGTACATCGCGGGAACTGGCCGAAGCGGCAGTACACTGCTCGAGTGCATTCTTGGTCAGCTACCCGGTGTCTTCGCCGCCGGCGAAGTCACCCACATCTGGGACCGGGGTTACCTCCAGAACCAGCTTTGCGGCTGCGGGAAACCGTTCCGAGAGTGCCCATTCTGGTTGGACGTTACAAGAAAGGCCTTCGGTGGGCCCGATGAGCTGGATTTGCCAAAGTTGGTCGAAATGCGATCCAGCATCTGCTCGGTTCTCAGGCTGCCCCAGCTCCTCGATAGCAAACTGAGATCTCGATCCTTTCAGTTGAAGCTCGATATCTACAGCGAGCACCTCGCCAGGCTTTACAGCGCGATTCGTTCGGTGTCCGGCTGCGACGTGATACTCGACTCATCGAAATATCCGGCGGAAATTTTCCTTTTGAACACGATTGATGAGGTCGATCTTTCGGTCGCCCATCTCGTGCGCAACAGCAATGCCGTCGCCTTCGCCTGGCAAAAGCGCAAGGTGAGGCCGGAGATCCACTGGACCACCGAGCACTTCGCCCGCTATTTCTTTCTGAAGACGGCGGTGGCTTGGAATGTGTTCAACCTGCTCATAGGCTCGGTGGAGAGGCTGGGGCTGCCCTACGCAATGGTTCGCTACGAAGACCTGGTGCAATGTCCGGCAGGGTCCGTTCGGAAGGTCGCCGGGCTATTGGGCAGGGGAGAAGAAAATCTCGACTTCATCGGTGAGGACGGTGTCAGGTTGCGCGGTAATCACACTGTGTCCGGGAATCCAGTCCGGTTCAAGACCGGTGCCATCGCCTTGAAACTCGACTCGGAGTGGAAAGAGAAGTCTCCACGCTGGCAAAAGCTGTTCGTAGATTTTGTAACCTTTCCGGTACAAAAACTGTATGGCTATCGCTGAGGCGGAACAACGGTGGCGCAAGCATGTATGAGACGGTCAGAATTGGATCCGTGGCCGTCGGCACGAGCCGATGGGCGCGGCCGGGCTGGCCTCACAGGAAGCGAGCCTCATCATGGGTAATGCCCTGACAGAAACTTCTTCCTCACCCACCGCCGCCTGTGAGCTGACCATTTTGCTTCCCTGCCTCAACGAGGCTGAGACTATCGGAACCTGTATCCAGAAGGCGCGCGGCTATCTCGAGAGTCGGAATATCGCTGGCGAGGTGCTGGTTGCTGATAACGGGAGCACGGATGGCTCGCAGGAGATCGCTTGTCGACTCGGTGCCAGAGTGGTCGACGTCTCGGAACGTGGCTATGGGGCGGCGCTCATGGGAGGGATCGCGGCGGCGCGTGGCCGATATGTCATTATGGGCGACGCGGATGACAGCTATGACTTCAGTGACCTGGACCCATTCGTTGAAAAGTTGCGGGCGAGTTACGAGCTGGTGATGGGTAACCGGTTCCTCGGCGGCATTGCGGCCGGCGCCATGCCACCTCTTCATCGCTACCTCGGCAATCCGGTGCTGAGCTGGTTTGGCCGGCTCTTTTTCAAGAGTCCGGTCAAAGACTTTCACTGCGGGTTACGAGGTTTTAGCAGGGAGGCGATCCAACGTCTCGGCTTGACGACGACTGGAATGGAATTCGCCAGCGAGATGGTGGTCAAGGCGACGCTGCAGAAGTTGAGGATAACCGAGGTCCCGACCACCCTCTCGCCAGACGGGCGGAGCACACCGCCGCATCTCCGCACCTGGCGCGATGGCTGGCGGCACCTCCGGTTCCTGTTGCTGTTTAGCCCGCGCTGGCTGTTCCTCTACCCGGGACTGATCCTGATGACGGTTGGATTGGCGTCGATGTTGTGGTTGTTGCCCGGCCCCCGGCGCATTGGCTCGATAGGTTTAGATGTCAATACGCTGGTCTACAGCGGCGCCGCGATAATCGTCGGGTTCCAGGCTGTCGCTTTCGCGGTGTTCGCCAAGATCTTCGCGATGAATGCCAGGCTCTTGCCCGAGGATTCTCGTTTTCGCTGGCTGATCAAGTTCTTCAGCCTGGAAGTGGGAATCGTGGTTGGGTTGGCCCTGGCGCTCGGGGGCCTTGTCGCCTCCGGCTACGCAGTCGGGTTCTGGGGCCGCTATTCGTTCGGAGCCCTCGACCCGAGGGTATCCCTCCGAATCGTGGCCCCAGCCGCCACCGCTCTCATGCTGGGGCTGCAGATCGTGTTTGCCAGCTTCTTCATCAATGTGCTCGGACTGCCGCAAAAAAGAGCCAGCTCCCCCGGGTCGACATGAGGCTCGGTTCATTGGACTCCTTCGGCTTTCCCGCTCCCTGCTTTTTGGTCTTGGCTCTTCACCCGGAATAGGACCAGGGCGACGTCCTGGTAGATCGGCTCCAGACAACGCGCCGCGAACTGTTGGAATTCATTCCAGCGCACGCGCTCGGGGTCCAGCCCGCCCATCACGTAGTATCGGATCGATCCCAACCCCAGCAGAACGTGGGTTATGTTCATCGATTCGAGGCAGTCGTCCTCGTTCATGATGGTAGAGATCAGAGGCCAGTTTGTACCCTTATTGTCCTGTAGAACGGTTCTCTCGAAGTAATAACCACGGGCGTCGAAGACCATGAGGATCTTGCTGTCCGCCGCCAGATCATGATTTGCCAAAGTTACGACCTGCGGATAGCCGGGTCCGAGCCGACCACGGATGTAGTCTTCAGCTGAAGTCGTCCCCGAGAAGTACTTTGGGGTCCGGGCCCGCGTCAGCCAGTAGCGCGCCATGGTCCCGGTCGGGACAAGGGACAGACAGCCAAGGGCGATGACCAGCACTCGCGCCATCTCTTTCGACAGAAACCGCTCGCTGACGAGAACTATCATATGGGCGACGACAATGGTCAGCGGAACCGCCGCCGGAATCAGATACCGCAGATTGGGGCTGGGCAGGAGCACGAGCACGATGAAGAGAAAAATCGGGGCCGGGAGAACGAGCCAGGTAAGTGTCTTGTTCTTGATGAACGCAAACCATAATGGCAACAGCAACAGGGCGGGACTCAGGTAGTAATGTGCGCCCTCCGGCTCGATAGTCAGTCTGCCGGGAGCGAAGAAAGCGTCGCGCAGGTTGAACGAGGCTCGCAACTCCCAGATGAACCCGAGTAGCTCGGGGTCCACGGCGGCTGGCCATTCTGTGCTTCCGAAAAACGGTTGAAGCCATGGCTGAAGAATCGGAGCGGCGAGAAACGGATAGAGCGGCGCTCCTAGAAGTAACCAGTTCTTGAAGAGCCAGGGCAGGGCAGCGGCGATGAATATGATTCCGAAAAGAGTCAGCGGTCGCAGCGATTCAGGTTTTGTGCCGCTTCGACTGTACACCACCCACAGGATGAGCGGACCCAGGCCAATTATGAATGGTAGTGCGGAAAGCTTAACGCCGACGGCCAGACCGAGTAAAACGGCTGATAGGTAAAACAGGTCTGCGCGCTCTGGCTGCGAGAGCGCTACGATTAGTCCGTAGTGCGCCAGGAACAGGTAGAAAGCGAGTGAAACGTCCACTCGTGGTGTGATGGCGACCAGCAGAATGGTCGTAGTCCCCCACAGCATACCCAGGGCCAGACTCGCGGTCTTCGCCGTCAGCAATCGTTTGCAGAAAGAATAGACGCTCAGCCCCAACAGGGCGGTCAGCACGACCCCGAGCATCGTCGGACCGGCGAAGCTCGATAAGGCTACTAGCGGTAGGTAGAGGAAGTGTATGAGCCCCACCCGCGACACGTGAAGGTTGTCTACGGGCAGGTAGACACGGTGACCTTCCAGGAACTGTTTCGGTACCTGCAGGTGGTACATCAGCGCATCCCAATCCACGGGTGGCGCCATGCCGTACAGCAGAGTGAAGGCCATGGCGGCCCCGAAAATCGAGACCCCGAACGCCCAGAGCGCTCGGTCGTCGTCTTCCGGCGCCAATTCGCGTGCAGCCCGGCGGCACAGTCCCGGCAGCTCAATGATCTTCCGGTGCGCAACCAGCCCCAGTCCGAGTGGCAACGCCACGGTGGTTATTGGGTAGAGGCCGCCGACTAGCCCCAGAACAAGGAAGGCCACGGCCATTACGCCCATCCCCACCGCCGCACCGAACACGAGATTTTCCAGGGCGCCCAGCTGCACCGCAAATTGGCTCAAAGCCATTTGACCGACAGCGGTGCTAATCGCGACGAGGGTCAGGACGACAACCAGCACGAAGAGATGGTCGAGCAGCAGGAGAGGGCCGCTGTAGTCGAGACCCTGTTGCGCAACATGCAGGTGAACGGCAGACAGCCCGCCTCCCACGGTCAGCGCCACTAGAAGAATCGACCATGCTCGAGCGCTTGCCCGCTCTTTCATTCGTCCCCCCAACTCGACTGATCGGCGTCTAAAGATGAACGTCGTTCGATGGACGGAGAGGAAGGCCGTCACCTCACGTGCGCAGGATCCACATCAGCGCAGGGTACGATTATCGTGCCACTCCAGGGACCGATCATTCCAGAACCATTCCACTTGCACGGAACGAAGATGTCCGTATCAGGTTGGCGGCTGGCTTGCAGGGCCGGAATACGAGGTTACCTGCGTCGGAGAGGGAGGCGCAAGAATATGTGCAACGCACCCGCCTCGAGCAAGCTTCTGAAGTCGCTTGACCCGGCTGTCAGGCCGATCCCCAGGACGTGAATCTGTCCGATTGTTAGATTCTGGATCGAAAAGGTCTGATCCCCCCGGCTGTTTCTNNCATTTGGCGGATGCGAATGTACGCCCGGCCCTCCTTCCCATGTGCCTCCCCCGAATCCCCGGTCAGCCGGTGCGCCATCTTCAGACGAGGACGGTAGCGGACGGGATCAGTAAATGAATCGTGCGAAAAACCCAGCGGTTGCAGAAGATCACGGTGAGCCGGTGAACGGTGCCCGGCCAGCTGGCGCCGATGGCGAGGGCAGCTCCAGCGGTGGGATCGAGCGCCTCGAAATCCTGCGCTGGGTATACATCTTCCGCATCAGCCTCGCCGGCGGCCTGTTCGCGGGAGCCGCCTTCGCTTGGACCGCCGCGTCGCCCGGCCAGACGCTGACCGCCTCGCTGGCGCTGGTCATCACCCTGCTGCACACGCCGGCCTCCTACTGGGTCACGCACATTCGACAGCAGCCGATCGGGGCCAGCTTCATCTACGGACAGGCCGTTCTGGACGTCGTCCTGGTGACCCTGGTGGTGGATCTCACCGGGGGGAGCGACAGCGTCGTCGCTCCACTCTACATCCTGCTGATCAGCGCCTATACCCTCATGCTGCCGTTGCGCGGTGGCTTTCTGGTCACCGGGCTGGCCTGCATAGCGTATATCGCGGATTCGGTCTGGGTCCAGGGGACGGCGCTCAACACGGTAGTCGCGCTGCAGCTGGCGATCTTCGTCGCCGTAGCGCTGGTGGTGGGTCTGATCAGCACCAAGCTCCGACAGACCGGGGCCGCCCTGACGACGGTGGAGTACGAGCTGCAGCGGCTGCGGCTGGAAACGGGTGACATTCTCGGCAATATCCCGACGGCGGTGTTGACGATCGACGGTTTGGGCCGCCTGGCCTACGCGAACCCGGCAGCCGAAGCGCTGCTGGGGCTCGAGGCACGAGATTGGATCGAGAAGCCGGTGCTGGAGACGCTGGCGCGCTGCTCCCGCGGTTTGGAGCAGGCGCTGGAACGCACGCGCCGCTTCCGAATGCCCGTGGCCAGTGCGGAGATCACGATCCACCGGGACGGCGATGCGGTCCCGGTGGGGATCAGCACCGCCGTCCTCGAGCGCCGCGGGGGTCCGCCGTCGGTGACCGCGATCATGAGAGACATCTCGGACGTGAAGCGGATGGAGAGCCTCCGCCAGCGGACCGAGCGGCTGGAGGCGGTGGCCGAGCTGTCGGCCTCGCTAGCCCACGAGATCAAGAACCCTCTGGCTTCGATCAGTACCTCGGTGCAGCAGCTGGGCGCGCGCGACCGCGCCGACGACGACGACCAGCTGCTGTCGCGCCTCATCCTGAAGGAGTCGGATCGGCTCTCGCGGCTGCTCAGCGACTTCATCGATTTCGCCAGACTGCGGATCGAACGGTCGAAGACGCTGGATCTGCGCGAGCTGGCGAAACATGCGGTCGAGGTCGTGCGGCAGCACCCCGATTGCGGCGACGAGATCGAGATCGAGCTGAAGCTCGGCTCGCAACCGGTGCTGTTCGAGGGCGATGAGGACCTGATGCACCGGGTGGTGTCGAACCTGATACTGAACGCAGTGCAGGCGGCACCCCCGGGTCACCCGACTCGTGTATCGGTCGAAGTTCTCGGGCAGGAGGTTGGCGTGCCGGACCGGGTCGATGTCGAGCACCCGGTGGTCCTGCGCGTCACAGACGACGGTCCGGGGATCCCGGAAACCGACCTGAAGCGGATATTCGATCCCTTCTTCACCCGGCGGCGTGGTGGCTCGGGGCTGGGTCTGGCCATCGTGCATCGCGCGGTGCGCGAGCACCGCGGCGCGATCCTGGTCGCCTCGGGCCCCGAGATCGGTACCCGGTTCACAGTCTACCTGCCTGGCAAACCGGAAACGCCCGGTGAGTTACTCGGCGAGGAGCGCAAGTGACGAACGACAAACCGAGAATCCTGATCGTCGATGACGAAGAGAGCCTGGTCGAGACGCTCTCCGTTCTGCTCGGGCACGAAGGCTTCGATGTACTCAGCGCGGTCTCCGGCGCCGAGGCCATCGAGAAGCTGGAAAACGATCTCGATGTCGTGCTGACCGACATCCGCATGCCGAAGGTCAGCGGGATCGACGTCCTGGCGCAGGCCCGGGCCAAGAAGCCCGATGTTCCCGTCGTGCTCATGACCGCGCAGGCTTCGCTGCAGTCGGCCATACAGGCCGTCAACCAGGGTGCCTTCTACTACGTCCAGAAGCCGTTCACCAACGACGAATTGCTCGCCATCTTGCGCAAGGCGGCGGACTTCGGACGCGTGCGGGCCGAGAACCGGACCCTGAAGCGGGAGATCCGCAAGCGCGATCGCCGCGCGCAGGTGAGGCCGATCGGAAAGTGCCGCAGCTTCGTCGAGGCACTCGAGGTGGCCCAGACCGTGGCGCCCACCGAGTCCACCGTGCTGATTCAGGGCGAGAGCGGTACCGGGAAAGAAGTGCTGGCACGCTATATCCACGAGCTGTCGGATCGCTCGGAGAACTGGTTCCTCAGCATCAACTGCGGCGCCCTCACGGAGAGCTTGCTGGAGTCCGAGCTGTTCGGCCACATCAAGGGCAGCTTCACCGGGGCCGTGAAGGACAAGGAGGGTCTGTTCGTCGCTGCCAACGGCGGCACTCTGTTCCTGGATGAAGTCGGGGAGATGGTGCCCGCCACCCAGGTGCGGCTGCTGCACGTGCTCCAGCAGCACGAGGTGATTCCGGTCGGCGCCACCGAGCCGGTGCAGGTGAACGTGCGGATCGTGGCGGCCACCAACGCCGATCTGGACGAGAAGATCCGTCAGGGCAGTTTCCGTAGCGACCTCTTCTATCGCTTGAACGTCATCGCCATCCACCTGCCGCCGCTCCGCGAGCGCCGCGATGACATCCCGCTGCTGGCGGAGAACTTCCTTGAGCGTTTCGCGGGCGTCCGGGGAGCGAAGCCCAAGCGACTGGACGATTCCGCTCTTCAGGTTCTGCTCGAGTACGAGTGGCCCGGCAACGTTCGCGAGCTCGAGAACGCGCTCGAGCGGGCCGTCGCCATGACCACCGGCGACGTGATCGCCCGCGAAGTGTTGCCGAAGCGTGTCACCGAGCCCGAGCCGGTGCCGCTGGTCAGCGAGGCCATGCCGGCCAACCCGCCTCTCGAGGTGATCGAACGCGCGTATATCGAGTGGGTGTTGCGGTCCGAGGGTGGCAACAAGACGAGGGCGGCCGAGGTCCTGGGAATCGACCCTTCGACCCTCTATCGCAAACTTGCCCGCTTTGAATCTGAGGCTTAGCCGGCGTCCATGAGGGCCGAGTCGCGACGGTCGCCGGGAAACGGGGCGATGGGGTGCGGGTGGGAGCTCGCGATCCTCGTTGCTGGCGCTTTCCTGATCCGATATTCGCTGTTCGCGTTTCGCGGAGACTATCTGGATTGGGACGAGACGCTCTACCTGTTGCTGGCGAGGAACCTGCTCGCAGGCGACGGCTTGTCGCTCAACGGTCTCCCTCACATCGCTTTGAGTCCGGGCGTCCCCATTTTCACGGGCTTCGTCGCCAAGCTCAGCGGCATGTCGCTCCTCGCAGCAAACCGCCTGCTGTCTGCCGCGGCCGGCGCCGCGCTGGTCGTTCCCGCCTGGTATCTATTCCGTATCGCAGCCGGCCAGCACGTGGCTCGGCTCGCCGCCCTGCTCCTCGTCGGCTGGACAGCTTTGATCGACGTCGGTCCACGATTCGGCCCCATGTGGGCCCATTTTTATGCCGGCAGCGAGCCGCTCTACCTGACCGCGCTCTTTGGCGCGTTTGCGTTGGGAGAGCTGAGTCTGCGTCGAGGTGGGATCATCCGCTTCGCGTCACTCGCGGGCGCCGGTGCGGTTCTCGCGGTCGCGTACCTCGCACGACCCGAAGCGGTTGTGATCGGAGGCCTTTACGCGGTCTTCCGCGGTAGAGAGCTGCTACGCGACGGGCGGGTCAAGGAGATGCTGGTTGGAGTGGGCATCGCGCTCGCCACTTTCCTCGTCGTCGTGGCTCCCCACCTGTTTCACCTGCGGCAGCTAACGGGCACGTGGATGCTGAGTGGTAACCTCGGGCCCACGGCGTCGACGGCGGACCTCTATCAAGAGTTGGTCAGAGATGACAGCAAGATCCCGCCCTACCTTCAGGCCTGGTGGGCATTGGATCGGGATCATGAACGCATGGTAAACCCATACTGGGGAGTCGGGCCCACCGCACCCTGGCGGCAGCGACTCGAAGATTACCAGGCAGCGTTGGGAGCGGTCTGGACTTCGCAGCCGACAGGCGTCGAGAGTCTTCTCGATCGGGCCGGCGCCTACTTGTTGGCGTTGTGGACGCTGGGCTTGCCGCTTTTTCTGCCGTTCGCGCTGGTGGGTTTGTGGCCCGAGGGCTCGCCGGGTCGTCGCTTTCCACCGTTCGTGCTCGCGGCATTCGTCGGCAGCCTTCTGATATCGTGGCAAGTCTACGCACTGCCGCGCTTCTTCCTGGTTCTGGTCCCGCCGTTGGCGCTGTGGGCTGGTTTGGGTGTAGTCCGGGTCGCACGGTGGAGCTGGGTGCAGCCTTTGCGAGAACCCGAGCGCGTCATGGTTTTCGTTCTGCTCGCCACCGGGCTGGGGCTGGCAGCGGTGCGAGGGCTCAGCGATGCCGCGATTGCAGCTCGCGAACGGGGTCGCAGCGATCGTCGGGCCGCCGAGCGACTGAGCGAGGCGATCGAGACGGAGACCGCGCTGATGAGCTGGCACCCACGGCTCGCTTACTGGGGTGGCTGGGACTGGCGCGTGCTACCGGTCGCCTCGCTGGACGCGGTGGTCCACTACGCGGCGCATCGAGACGTGGATGGCATGTTCCTGGCTCGAGGTAGCTACTCGCCGTTACAGCTCGAGGCTGACTACGTGGTGATTCTCATGGCGCCGGAGCTGGCCGCCGCGTATCGAGAGCTGGAGGTGGACGCCGGGCCGCATCGTCACCCGCCGGCCAGGCTCGTCCCGATAGGGACGGTGGCGGAATTCCCGACCGGGCTCATGATGCTCAGGGCTCCAGACCCGGAGGATGAGTGAATGGTTGGGGGCCGTATGATGCCAGCCGTGCTGGTGCGCCGCCTCCTCGAAGGGCTGACGGTCGTGCTGGCGTTGCTGACGTTCCTGCCCTGGGCCACGTGGTTGGGGGAGGCTCGGCCCGAGGAAGTGACTGCCTACCGTGCCAGCGTGAAAGGTTGGCTTCTCTGGCTGGCCGTCGTGGTCCCGGTGGTCGTCGTCCTGACGCTACTTCGCGGCAGAACGGTGGGTCGCTGGCTGGAGCGCGGGAGGCGGCGGCTGACCGAGGTCTCGGGTCCGAATTTGGCCCTGGCCTGCGCCGGGCTGCTGGCGTGTGTGGCGGCGCTCTTCAGCTGGCTGCTCTTTGCCCGCAACCCGCACCTGGTCGATTCCATCGCGCAACTCTTCCAGGCACGAATCTTCACCGCTGGATCGGTGAGCGCCCCGGCGCCCGAACGCCCGGAGTTTTTCGCCGCGAGTCACCTTTTAGTTCACGAGGGCCGCTGGTTCGCCCAATACCCGCCGGGCCACTCGGCGCTGCTGGCGCTGGGCCTCGCCGTGGGACTTCCCTGGGTGATCAATCCGATCTTCGCGGGCGGCACGGTGTTGCTGGTCTACGGAGCGGCTCGCCGGTTGTTGGACGAGGGAACCGCCCGGTTAGCGGCTCTGCTTTATCTGCTGGCGCCTTTTGCGCTGTTCATGAGCGCCAGCTACATGAACCATATCACCACGGGGTTCTTCCTCGCTCTGGCGCTGTACGCGGCGCTTCGCGCTGCCGAGGACGAGTCCCCTGCCTGGCCGCTCGCCGCCGGCCTCGCCCTCGCCTTCGCGGCCACGATCCGACCGCTCGAGTCGCTGGCCTGGACCGGGATTCTCGGCTTCTTCGTTCTGGCGCGCCGCGGGTACCGGGCCGCGGCGCTGTCGGCTACGGCGTGCCTGTTCGGGATCACTCCGCTCCTGGCCTTCAACGCCCTCACCAGTGGTCACCCGTTGCGGTTCGGGTACACTCTGCTGTGGGGTCGGGGACACAGCCTGGGCTTTCATACCGATCCCTGGGGGGAGCCCTTCACACCGCTGGTCTCATTTGCAAATACGGCCCTCGACTTCCAGCGGCTCGACGTGTTCCTCTTCAACTGGCCATTCCCTTCGCTCATATTCGTTCTCGCCGCCTTATGGTTCGGCGCTCGCGACGAGCGCTGGCGCCGTCCGCTGGCGTGGCTGGCGGCGCTGCTTTTGGCGGCGCCTGCGGCCTACTTCTTCTACTGGCATCGAGACAACTACCTCGGGCCGCGCTTCCTCTTCGCTTCCCTGGTGCCAGCGCTCATCCTCACGGCGGCGGGCATCGCATACGTCGATCGGATTGCCGGACGTTGGCGTCCGGCCTTTCGTCTCCTGTTCGTGGCGGTGGTCATCCATGCGGTGGCGTTCGAGCTTCCGGCGAACGCGGGTTTTATAGCGGGCTTGGAGCCGGAGATGAACCTCCACCCCGAAGAGCAATTGGAGCGAGCGGGTGTCGATGAGGCGGTCGTCTTCGTCAAAGTGGGGTGGGGGAGCCGGCTGATCGGGCGGCTTTGGGGGTGGCGGGTCCCGGCTTCTGAGGTCGAGCGCAGCTACCGGCTGATCGATGGGTGCCGGCTGCAGCGGGCCATCGATGCGGCGGACTCCCTCGCCGCTCAGGGTGTGGACTCGCCGCGGGTCGTGCGCGGCTTGCGACAGCAGCTGGCGGATTGGCGCGCCGACAGCTTGCCGGTGGTCAGAGCGTTGCTCCCGGACCCCAGCGTTCGTGTCGACACGACGCGAACCCTCGAGACCCGTTGCCTGGAGGAGGCAACGTTCGATCGGACGGGCTTCACGCACTATGAGACCCTGGTGTGGCGAAATGATCCGTGGCTCGCCAGGGGAACCATCTACGCCCGTTCCCTGGATCCGGATCGGAACCTGGAGCTTCTCTCTCTTTATCCCGATCGCGACGCCTACCTCTATGCGCCGACGACTCTCGAGCGGACCGCGGTACCCCAGCTCTTTCGGTTGCCGATCGCACGGCCCGCCGGCATGCCGGATAAGGGTGCGGGAGGCGACCGGTGAGGCGGTTGGTAGACAAGACACGGCTGCATCGGCTGGCGATGGCGGCGCTCGTTGGTGCGGTGGTCGCTTCGGTGGGCGTCTGGGCGCAGAACGACGCTCTGGTGGGTGTCAACTACGACGACGCCGTCTACGCGTGGCTCGCCCGCTCGTTGGCCGATGGGGAGGGTTATCGGCTCTCGTATCTCCCCGAGCCGCTTCCCGGCATCAAGTACCCGCCGGTCTATCCGACGAGCTTGGCGGCCTTCTGGACGATAAGCTCCGATCGCGAGGCAGCGTTCGACCGGATGAAGTGGGTCAACGGCATCTACATCGGGCTCGCCGCCGGCCTGTTCGCGTTCTTGCTGGCCGAGCTCGGTATTCTGACGGCACCGGTCGCGGCGGTCGTCGCGCTCCTCGGGTTCGTCTCCGGCTCGATGATGCTGGTGACCTCCGGGCTTCTGTCCGAGCCGCTCTATCTGGTCCTGTTGTGGGGCACTCTCCTGGCGGCGGACGGCACCACGGAACGCAGTGGCATATGGCGCTTCGTCGGCGTCGGGGTGCTCGCGGCGGCCGTGGCGCTGACGCGGATGGTGGGACTGGCCGCCGTGATCGCCGTATGCGTCGGCATCGCGTGGCGCCGCGACCGGCGTCGTGCCCTGATCGTGGCCGTTGCCGCCGGGCTGACCCTGCTGCCGTGGATCATTTACACGCTGGTTGCAGCCGATCAGGTGCCGGCGGTGCTCGTACCGCGCTACGGGTCGTACCTGCAGCGCTATCTGTCGGGGGTCGGGTCGTCGCCGGGCGCCGCGCTGGATATTGCCTTCACCAACATCGGTGCGATGTTACAGACGCTGGGCGCCAAGTTGACGCCGTGGCTCGGCGCGGCGGGACAGGGGGCGGCCGGGGTGCTATTACTGGTGTTCGCGATCCTGGGGGCGCGCCGTGTCGCGCGCCTGGCGCCGGCCACGGCCATTTACCCGTGGCTTTACCTGGCGGTGATGGCCACGTGGACCTTCCCGCCGTTCAGGTTCCTGTTCATACTGATCCCGCTGCTGCTGGCGCTGGCGCTCGTCGGCGTTTTACGGCTGGCGGACGGGTTACAGGAAGCTCTGGACCAGGGTGGTCCGGACGCGGCCACGCGGCGTGGCGGCTGGGCCCGACTCGCGGTGATCGGAGTGGTCGTCATCCTCGGGATCGATCTCGGCTACCGAGAGGTCGGGTCCGTCGCGCGGCGCGTGTGGGACGGTGCGGAGCTGGAGAAGTCGGCGGTCGCGGCGGAGCTCGTCGCCTGGGTCGAGGACAACGTGCGCCCCGAAGCGGTGGTCGCCTTCGAGTTCGATCCGCTCCTCGCACTGTACAGCGGGCGCCGAACCGCTCCGAACAACTACGAACCGCTGCATCCCTGGTACCAGAGTCGCGAGCCGGGGGTGGATGAGCTGGCGTCTCTGTTGGTCGACCTGGGTGTCGACTACGTGGCCGTCCGCCGCGACGTCGCGGTGGCCGCGGCGCCGATCGATGCGTTGATGGGCCGCCATCCAGGCTGGCTCGGCATCGTTCACGTCACGCCCCGGGGCGTGGTGGTGTTGCGGGTGACCGAGGAGGCCGGTCCTGCGGTCGCTGACTTGACGGCGCCGCGAAACGGGACCGATCGGGAGGAGCAGAGGTGAGACTGGAGTTCGACGAGAGGCGTGCCAGCACGTTCAGTCTCGGCCTCGTGGCCCTGGCCGCGGTGCTGGTCTACGTGAACTCTCTGGGAAACTCGTTCGCCTACGACGATGTGTGGGTGATCTCGGATCGTGAGGTGCTGCACGACCTGGGTCGGTTCTGGGAGATCGTCACCGTCGAGTACTGGCCGGCCGTGTTCAAGTCCGGGCTTTACCGCCCGCTCACCCTCCTGAGCTTCGCGGTCGATTGGGCCCTCTGGAACGGGGGCGCGGTCGGCTTCCACTTCTTCAACGTCGTCCTGCACATGCTGGTCAGCGTTCTGGTCTTCGTCTTCCTGCGACATATGTTCCCGTGGTGGGGAGCGCTGGCGGGCGGCCTGGTCTTCGCGATTCACCCCGTGCACACCGAGGCGGTGGCGAACATCGTCGGTCGAGGTGAGTTGTTGGCGGCGTTGTGGATGCTCAGCGGAGTGCTGATCTATTTCCGCGCCGCCCGCTCGGGCCGCTTCACCCCTGGTGTCATGGCCGCGATCGCCGCGCTCTACGCCCTCGCCGCCTTATCCAAGGAAGGTGGAATCGTTCTTCCCGGGCTGCTCCTCGCCACCGATATCCCCCTGGCAGCGCGGCGACGCCTGCCATCCTTCAGCGAGTATGCGCGCTCGCGTTTGCCGCTCTTCGCCGTGCTCACTGGCGTCCTCGCCCTCTTGCTCGCCGCCCGCGCGGCCGTGCTCGGAGCCGCCGTGGCCAGTGTGCCCGACACGATCTTCACCGTGGACGACAGCTTCACGACGCGGCTTTTTACCATGTCCCGCGTCTGGCCGCGCTACCTCGAGCTGATCCTCGCCCCGCTGCACCTGTCCGCTGACTACGGCCCGGCTGTTATCCTCCCGGTGGCGACCCTCACTCCGCTGGGCGCCGCTGGCTTCCTCTCGGGTCTCGCCCTCGTGCTCATGGCGATCCTGGTGTTCCGTCGCGCCCCCGAGTTCGCTATGGCGCTGGCCTGGTTCGCGGTCTCGATGGCGCCGGTGTCGAACCTGATCATCATCGCGGAAATCGTGCTGGCCGAGCGTACGCTCTACATCCCCTCGATCGCCTTACCGATCATCGTCGCTCTGATAGTGGTCAAGGCTCGGCCACAGATGCGCCGCCTGGTTGTCGCTGTGATCGCGATCTGGGTCATCGGTTTCTCGGTCGTCACCGTACGGCGGAACCCCGTCTGGTACGACACCAATACCGTCTTCGAGGACTTGCGTCGCCGTCACCCCGAGTCCGTGCGGGCTTTGTTCGGAGTGGCCCATCAGATGGCGAGGCTCGGAAGGTGGGAAGAAGCCAAGGGATGGTACCGCCGCGCGTTGCGGTTATGGCCTTACCACGGCCCGTTCGCGGTGGAGTACGCTTATTATCTCTTCCAACACGGGGAGTACGATGAGGCCGACGAGCTGGTCTCCGGGGCGCTGCAACATAAGCCGGCCCAGAGTGACTGGAACCGCTTCCTCGTCGTTATCCGGCAAGTGGCGGGTGACCCGGAAGGCGCGCTGGCAGCGATCGAGCGCGCGCGCCGCTATTATCCCGATCACGCCTGGTACTTCGTGCAAGAGGCGGAGGCCCTCGCCAGGCTCGGCCGTATCGACGAGGCGCTCGAGAGCCAGGAGACCGCCGTTCGGACATGGGGTGAGGGCAGCCCCTGGCCGGTGCGAGTCAAACTGGCTGAGCTACGCGCGGCCACGGGCGATACCGCGGGTGCCCTCGACGCCTTGCGCTGGGCTCGGGAGGCTCCCGAGGCCCGACCGGCGTTCGCCGACTCCCTGGAGCGGAACTGGAGCCGCTAATGTATTGCCTTATGGTACGTTAGGGCCCGAGCCGCCAGCGGGAACCCGGCCGTCGGCGGGGGGTTGCGTCCTGCGAAACGAATTGCAGAATGCGCAGGCTGATGGGGGGTAAACGGCGTCGGAATCCGGCGGGGCTTCTCGTGTAAGTTTAGATTTCACAATGAGTTAGGCCGAACGACACGGATTTGGCCCCGTCCTTGCCACGTAAGGGGACGGAGTTATGTCGTGGTGTATTACCCGCGGGAGAACCACAAGGAGGAACGAGATGTTGCGGAGTTCAAAGGGTTTCACCCTGATCGAGCTTCTGATCGTGGTCGTGATCATCGGCATTCTGGCCGCGATCGCGATTCCGAAGTTCGCCAACACGAAGGAGAAGGCCTACGTCTCAGCCATGAAGTCCGACCTTCGGAACCTGGCTGCGGCTGAAGAGGCCTACTTCGCCGACTACCTGCAGTACACCACCAGCACCACCGCTCTGGACTTCAACCAGAGCACGCAGGTCACGATCAATATCGGGGCCGCGTCGGCTAGCGGGTGGAAGGCCACCGCCGGGCACTCGGGTGTCGCCAGCAGTGACACCGATGTCTGCGAGATTTACTATGGTGGTCAGACGGGTACCACGGCGACGTCGGAGGGTGTCGTAGCCTGTGGCTAACTGACAGCCTTTGCACGCCAAGGGTAGCGCGGAGGGGTACCTCCGCGCTATCTTTTTTTTTGGTAGCTGCCCCCGCTAGCAAGGTCGGATCAGCCGACCGACATTCCCCACACGCACTGAACTTACCCCCGCCGGGATTACGGTGAAGTCTGGGTCATCTCTTCGACGAGAGCTGATACTCGCGCTCGGGCTGGTGCTGGTCGCCGCGTTGGGACTGGCGGCGGTGGCCGTGCTTCTCTGGTTGCCAGTCGGAGGCTCGGTCAGCAGTGTGGTCATCTTCCTGGGGATCCTCGTGGTTGCCGACCTGGTGATCTTCCTGGTCTATGGCGACTACCTGCTCAGGCAGATGATCCTGAAGCCTGTCCGTGCGATCGTCCAGGGCGCCGAGGCCATCTCCCGCGAGGACTACTCGCGCCGCATCCAGATCGATGCCGCGCCGGAACTGGAGCACCTCGCCGCTGTAATCAACGATATCACCGAGCAGCTGATCCAGAATCAAAAGCGGCTGAGCGACAACATCCAGTCACTGAACGAGGTGAACCGGGCACTCACCGAGGCCCGCGACGAGCTGGTCCGCGCCGAGAAGCTGGCATCGGCGGGACAGCTGGCGGCGGGGATCGCTCACGAGATCGGCAATCCGCTGGGCGCCATCCTCGGGTATCTCGAGGTGGCCGAGCGGCGGCCGAAGCTCAGTCACGATCTGCTGGAGGACATGCGCCGCGAGGCCCGCCGTATTGACAGAATCGTCAAAGGCCTCTTGGATTACGCGCGCCCCCGCCAGCCGGCGCCGCGTCCCATCGAAGTGAACGAAGTCGTCCGGGGTGCGCTGGAGCTAGTGGAGTCGCAGGGGCATTTCAAGGAGATCGATCTGGTGCTCGAACTCGCCGACGGTCCGACGACGGTGCACGCTGACCCTCACCAGCTGGAACAGATCATGGTGAACCTGCTTCTCAATGCGGCGCAAGCGGTGGATGGTGCCGGCGGTCGGGTCATCAAGGTGAGCACCGAGAGGGTGTCCTACGAAGGCACGGCGCCGCCGGCGCGCCGGCGCGACGATCCGCCGGGAATCGACTACTCGCATCTGCGGCGGCTCCAGGCCCGACGCGAGGGGCTTACGCCTCCGCCGTTCTCCAGCGGGACAAAGGTCGTCCAAATCGCCGTCGCCGACAACGGGCCCGGTATCCCCTTCGAGATCCTGGACCGGGTCTTCGATCCTTTCTTCAGCACCAAAGAGACCGGCCAGGGGACCGGGCTTGGCCTGGCGGTTTCGGCCCGGCTCATCGAGGGGATGGGCGGGACGATTCGGGTCGACAGCTCGGAGAGGGGCGGCGCCTGCTTCTACGTGCTGCTGCCGGTGGCACGGGCCGAGCTGGATGCACTGGTGGAATCCGGAGAGCCCATGGGGGCGGGTCAGCCTGACGAGGCGGACCCAGAAATCGACGAACGGATCGAGGAAGACTAAGTGAAGGTACTGGTCGTTGATGACGAAGCCGGGGTGCGCCGCACCCTGTCGATGATTCTCGAGGACGAGGGCTACCAGGTCATCAGCGCGTCTGATGGTCGGGAGGGCCTGGAGAAAGCGGCGAAGGAAGAGCCCGATCTCATCCTGTGCGATATCCGCATGCCGCGCATGGACGGGCTGGAGTTCCTCGAGGAGTACCGCAAGCGGAACGGCGAGGCCCTGGTCATCACCATCACCGCCTACGGCAGCAACGAGCTGGCGGTCGAGGCGATGCAGAAGGGCGCCTACGACTACTTACCCAAGCCGTTCACCACCGCGGAGGTCGTTCTCACCCTCCGGAAGGCCGAGGAGCGGGAGAAGCTGCGCCGCGAGGTGAAGCGTCTGCGCCAGCGGGTCAAGGCGGATCAGCGCTTCCCGGAGATCGTCGCCAAGAGCGCCGGGATGCGCGAAGCCGTGGAGCTGGCCACCAAGGTGGCGCAGCACCCGTCCACCGTCCTGATCACCGGCGAGAGCGGAACGGGTAAGGAGCTGATCGCGCGGTTGATCCACGGCGCCAGCCCCCGCTCCGACCGTCCCTTCGTTCCCATCAACTGCGGTGCGATTCCCGAGAACCTTCTCGAGTCGGAGCTGTTCGGCCACGTGAAGGGGGCCTTCACCGGCGCCCACACCGACCGGGCCGGCCTGTTCGAGGAGGCCGACGGCGGCACCCTGTTCCTCGACGAGATCGGCGAGCTCCCCTCACAGCTCCAGGTCAAGCTGCTGCGGGCTCTGCAGGAAGGGGAGATCAGGAGGGTCGGCGACAGCGCGTCGCGGAAGGTGGACGTGCGGTTGGTCTGCGCTACGGCCCGGGACCTGGAGCAGGAGGTCCGCGAGGGCAACTTCCGTTCGGACCTCTACTACCGGATCAACGTCGTGCGGATCCACCTGCCGCCTCTGCGGCAGCGCACCGAGGACATACCGCCCCTGACCCGCTACTTCATCGAGCGGTTCTCGAAGCAGCTGGGAATCAACGTGAACAACTTCGAGCCGGCGGCGATGAAGCCGCTGCTGGCGCACCCGTGGTACGGGAACGTCCGCCAGCTGGAGAACGTGGTCGAGCGTGCGATGGTCCTGGCGGAAGGCCCCACGATCCGGCCGGAAGACCTGCCCGATTTCATCCGACACCCGGAGGCCTCGGTGGAGGGCCCGAATGAGGCGTTCCCGGCCGACGAGCTCTCGATCAAGAAGCAGACGGCGGACCTCGAGCGGCGGCTGATCGGTCGGGCGCTCCAGGTCACCGACGGGAATCGGACGAAGGCGGCGGAACTCCTCGACCTCAGCTACCGGGCGTTGCTCTACAAGATTCGCGACTACGGCCTGGATTGAGCTGTTGGAGTCCTCAGAACACGCCGGTGACAGACCCTCGTTCCGTCGCCGGCGTTGATCATCTCTTGATACCCATCGACTAGGCTGGCCGGCGATGAGAGGAGTGTCGCTGGTGGAAGCTCTCGTCGTGCTCGTCGTCCTCGGCGTTCTGGTCACCCTCGGTTACCCCGCATGGGCGGGGTTCCGCGTTCGGCTCAGCGTCGCGGCGGCATCTGACGCCCTGGCGGCGAGCCACGCCCTCGGTCGGCAGGTCGCCGCCCAGTACGGTCGGCTGTCGCGATTGCACCTCGATCCGGTCGAGGACCGATTCTGGGTCACGATAGACACCGCCGCCGGGTGGGATACCGGTCGCGAGGATACGATCGGCCCGGTGGTCCATGTCCGGGACGAGTTCGATGGCGTGGAGATCGACGGGCCCGCCCGGCTCATCTGCTTCGACCCGCGAGGGGTCGCGACGCCTCGCGGGGACTGCGACCTCCCCAATACGACCCTCGTGCTGCGACGTGGCCGGGTGGCGGACACCGTGACGATCTCGAGGCTGGGACGTTTACGGAGGTGGTGATCGGGCGGAGCGGTCGTTCGGGTCTGACCCTGTTGGAGCTGCTCGTGGCCATCGTCGTGCTGACCGTCGGCGTCCTGGCGCTGGCGGCGGCGTCCCTGCGCCAGGCGGATCACGCCCGGCGCGCAGAGGTACGGACACGGCTCAGGCTCCAGGCCCAGGGACAGATGGAGCGCCTGCTGGCCGTCGAGCCGGGACGCCTGGCGCCCGGCGCGAGCCTGGAGCACGGCACCGAGCTGAGTTGGGATGTCGACGGGACCGGGCCGTGGGTGATCCGCCTGATTGCCCGACATCGGCTGGGGTCCGGCGAGCTGGCCGATACACTCGTCACCATCGTCTCCGGGCCGTGAAACGACCGGGCGGGAGTCCAGGATACACGCTGGTCGAGGCGCTGCTGGCTCTTGTCCTGTTGACCGCCGTACTGGCGGTGACCCAGGAGGTCCTCGTCCGACAGTGGCGCTTTCATCGCCTTCTGGTCGAGCTCGCGTCGGTCCGCGACGCCGGTCGGGTCGCTCTGGAAACGCTGGCCTCCGATCTACGCGCCGTGAGTCCCAAGCTTGGCGATCTCTACGGGATCGGGCCCGACAGCGTCGCTCTGCGGTCGACCAGTGGCCTGGCGGTCGTTTGCGGCGCGGAGGGCGACGATCTCCGGGTTCGCCGGCTGGCGGGCGCGTTCGGCGATGGACGCGGCGACAGCCTGCTGGCGTTCCTCGAATTCGATCCCGGGTCGGCTCTCGATGATCGCTGGGGAGCCGTCGCGGTGCGGAAGATCATCAAGGGAGGAACGGGCGGCTGTCCGGACGGCCGACCGCCGGATTTGACCCTCACCCTTTCCGGTCCACTGTCGGGTGCGGTTCCCGGGGCGCCGGTTCGCGGATTTCGGCCCTACGTCTACCGTCTCTACCGGGCAGGCGATGGCTATTGGTGGCTGGGTCAGCGGCTCAGGGGCGGTCCACACCAGCCCCTTGCCGGCCCGTTCAGGGCGCCGGCCGCCGGCGGCCTTCACCTGGAGTACTTTACGGCAGAAGGACGTCGCACGGAGACGCCGGCACGGGTCGTCCGGGTTTCGATCTCGGTGGCCGCCCACGGACGGCGTCCCATACCCGGGCGTTGGGGCCCGCAGGTGGTCACCGATACGATGTCCACGCATGTCTACCTGCGAAACGGGGACCGAAGCGGTGGCTGACCGGAGGGAAGGCCGGCATCCGACCCCGGCCGATGACTGCGGGCTGGCCCTTCTGGCCGTCGTCGTCTTCCTGGCGGTGCTGGCGGCAGTCGTCGCGTCAGGGCTTCACGTGTCGATCCGGCAATCACGCATCGCCCGGGCCACGTCGGCGGCCGCGCCCGCGTTGTATGCCGCGGAATCCGGGCTCAGCGCCGCCCTCGCCGCTTGGGACGCCGAGCGGGTGGACGGGCTGCCCGTGGGTGGTGCTGTGATGATGGGCGCCGGAGCGTTGGCTACCGGGGATCGCTATCAGACCCGGGTGACCCGGCTGAGCCGGTTCGCTGAAACGGGAGAAGAGGACGCGGGCGGGGGCGGCTACCACCTCCTCGCGTCGGTCGGAGCGGTCCGGGGTCCCGGGGGAGGCCGCCGGGTAGTTGCCCGGCTGCTCCGGGCGCCGGAGCCTGCTCGCTGGTGCTGCCACGCCGCGATCGTCAGCGGCGGTGGAGTCGACGTGAGCGGCGGCGCGACGGTCAGCGGAGTCGATCACCGCCCGGTGTCGGGCGGTGGAGACTGCGACGGAAGACAAGACGAGCGAGCGGGAGCGATGATCGGACCCGCCGGCCGGGTTCACGTCGATCCCGGGTCGCGTCTGGAGGGCGCACCCTCCGTGGCGACGGTCGGGCCGGAGCTGTCCCTGCTCCGCGCCGAGGCCGCGGCCGCCTTTCAGGAGCTGGCTCGCAGCGCTGAGATTGTGGTCCCGGCCGGGACCCTCCTCGATCGCCTCCGTCCGGTCGTGGACGGCGCCGAACGCTGCGATACGGGTGAGGCGACCAACTGGGGCGAGCCGGCCGACCCGGGTCATCCCTGTTTCGATTATCTGCCGATCGTCCACGCCCGGGGTGACCTGCTGCTTCAGACCGGAGGCCGCGGGCAGGGGGTCCTGCTGGTGGAGGGGGACCTCGAGGTGCGTGGCGACCTCGAGTTCCACGGCCTGATCATGATCCAGGGCCAGCTTTCCTGGCAGGGTGCCCGTTCACGGGGCGCCGTGATCCTGCTGCGGGATGACGAGGCCCGCGCCCGGGTGGTCGGTGGGGGCGAGCTGGGCTATTCGGGATGCGCTCTCGAGCGAGCGCTCCGGAGCCCGAAACTCGTTTCACCGCACCCCCTTGCGCAATTTTCCTGGTTGGAGATATTGGAGGAGGGCTGACCCTGCAGCCCCCTGGCCTGATCCCCTCGCCGTTGTTGACAAAATTGACGCGGGGGGCTAAGATACAGGGCCCTACCCCTAGGTCCCACTACAGCTTAGCACCTTCGCTTTCACCGTTTCATGAGGTCAAGCGAGCTTTCACGTTAGGAACCTAGACTTTTCGACAAAATGGCTCTTCTCGGATTGGGACGCCGCAAGCGGACCGTAGGACTCGACATCGGTAGCGGCTACGTGAAGCTGGTCGTCATGGATCATGGCAAGGGACGGCCCCGCATCTCGAAGGCCGCGGCCACCCCGCTGGTCGCCGACGCGATCGTCGAAGGCGAGGTGATGGACCCCACCCTCGTCGCCAGCACGATTCGCTCGCTGTTCGAGACGGCGGGAGTGAAGGAGAAGAAGGTGGTCACCGCGGTCGGGGGCCGCGACGTGATCATCAAGCGGATTCAGATGGACCGCATGAAGGAGTCGGACGCCCGGGAGGTGATCCGCTGGGAGGCGGAGCAGCACGTCCCGTTCGACATGGAGAGCGTGGAGCTCGACTTCCAGATCCTCGATCCGATGAGCGAAGGGCTTCAGATGACCGTGCTGCTCGTGGCGGCGAAGCGGGAGCTGGTCGAGAACAAGGTGGCCCTGCTGCTCGACGCCGGCCTGGAGCCCGAGGTCATCGATGTCGACGCGTTCGCACTTCACAACGCGTTCGAGCTCAACTATCCTGAAGCGATGACCGGCGTGGTCGGCTTCGTCAACATCGGTCACGAGACGACGAACGTTAACCTGCTGGAGCACGGCGTTCCGGTCCTTACCCGGGATCTCGCTTTCGGCACCCGGCGGCTGCGGGAGAGCCTGCAGCGCGAGCGAGGCCTCACCGCCGAGTCGGCCGAAGATGTCCTCGAAGGTCGGACCACCGATCCCGAGCTGGAGGAATTCATCGGTCAGCGGGCCGAGGAAGTGGCCCTGGGTGTCGAGCGCGCCGCGGCGTTCCTGCAGGCGAGCTCGAGTCAGGCGGGCCTCTCCCGGATCTACGTCTGCGGCGGCGGCGCGCGCGTCGTCCGCATGGCGGAGGCGCTCGCCGACCGGCTGCAGGTCCCGGCCGAGATCGCGAACCCCGTGCAGAGGGTCGACGTCGACCCCGGTGCTTTCGACCTCATCTCCATCGCCGACATGGGCCCGATGCTCGTTCTGCCCGTCGGCCTGGCCTTGAGGCGTGCCGCCTGACGCACGACCGGCTTTGACTCTTATCCGATTGGATATGTGAGATGCTGGCGTTGATCGAGATGAACCTGCTCCCCGGTGGAAAACGGGGAGTAGCCCGTCAGAAGGGAGGGCGAAAGCTCTCGCTTCCCAAGTTCGAGGGTCTCCAGGACATGGTCCGCGGGGACCCGCTGGTCATTCTGGTCGTCGCCGCGGCGATCCTGGCAGTCGCGCACCTCGGCTTCACCTTCTTCCGGCAGGGCGTGGTGCTCGGCAACCTGCAGGAAGAGCTGGAGGTCCAGCGAGAGGACTCGATCCGCTACGCCGAAGCCATCCAGGCCGCCGACAGCCTCAAGGCGCGGCAGGACACGCTGACACAGAAGACCAATGTCATTCGCCAGATCGACTCCGATCGCTACGTCTGGGCCCACATCCTCGATGAGATCTCCGCGGCGCTGCCTGACCATACCTGGCTGACGTCGCTTCAGCAGACCGCCGGCGTCGGGGTCGAAGTGGAATTCCGAATCGATGGTATGACCGGCCAGGTACCAGCTCTTACACGCTTCATCCGTGATCTGGAGGCCTCGCCGTTTATCCGAACGGTCCGACTCCAGTCGCAGGAGCAGATTCAGCAAGGTCAGAGACTCGTTCACAGCTTCGTGCTATTGGCTCGCTATCAGCAGCCGGATTCGTCGGTGATCGTTACCGAGCCGATTGTCATCGCAGGGGAGTAGATAGCCGTGGCCCTGTTACCAGCAGATCCAAAAGGCCGAAAGCAGGCGCTCATCCTGATGCTGCTCGTCGTGGCCGCGCTCTGGTGGGCGGCCAAGATCTACATGCTCGATGGCCGGACGAACAATATACAGGTCGCCGAGCAGAGGCTGGAGGAGCTCGAGAACCAGAACGGACGCGCGCGGATCAACATCGCCCGTCGCGACGATCTCCAGTCTCGCATGGCGTTGCTCGAGCGGCAGCTCAGGATCTTCGAGGAGTTCATCCCGGAATCGGAAGAGGTGCCGGAGCTTCTCGATGCCATCTCGCAACAGACCACACTGCTCGGTCTCGAGCTATCGCGCCTGCAGCCACAGGCTGCCGAAGCGGGCGACTATTACACCAAGCAGACCTTCCAGATCGCCGTGTTGGGTGACTACCACGCCGTCGGCAGGTTCCTGGCCCGCATCGCCTCGCTTCCGCGGATTATCAAGCCGACGAACGTTCAGATCTCGCTCGCGCCACGCAGTCGCGCGACCCGCGACATGGAAGCGCCGCTGGAGGTCTCCTTCGTAATTGAGACCTTCGTGCTCGGAGCTACGCCGACTACACCTGTAACCCAAGGAGCGTCCCGTGGTTAGCGCGGCTCTGACCCTGGTCGCCCTGCTGGCCAGCCTGGTGGGGGCTCCGCCTGCCGGCTCTCCGGCGCTCCAGGATACGTCGCAAGCTCAGCCCGGGAGCCAGTCTCCGCTGCTGGAAGTGTACCGGCGCGAGACGTTCGTCTATCCGACGGACAGCCGCCGCAATCCCTTCGTCAACTTGATCGAAGAGGACACCGGTGGACCCATTTTCGAGAACCTGGACCTCACCGGCATCATCTTCGGAGGCTCGGCCGGCAGCGTCGCTTCGCTGGTCGACCGCGCGACCGAAAAGAGTTATCGCGTTCGTCGCGGCGACATCGTTGGCAACGCTCGCGTCGTCGAAATCCGGCCGGACGCAGTCGTCTTCCAGGTCACCCAGTTTGGCGTGACCCGCAGCGAGACGCTGCGCATCAGAAGAGAAGAGGAGGAGCAAGGATGATGCTCCATACGTTAATCTTGATTCTGGCGGCTGCGGCGGCCAACGATCCCGCCGCGGTGACCGAGCTCAGAATAGAGCCCGTCGCCGGCTACACCGAGGTGGTCGTTCGGACCAGCGGTGAAGTCGGCTATTCGGACTTTCTGCTCACCGAGCCACCGCGTCTGATCGTCGACCTGAAGGGCGCCAGGCATGCCCTCGGCCGAGCCAACTTCGAGGATATCCGGCGTGGAGGGGTCGTGCGGGTGCGGACCAGCCAGTTCCGCGACGATGTCGTACGCATCGTCGTCGAGCTGACCGAGCCCACCAGCTACACGCTCACGCGGCAGGGTAGCGAGATCCGTGTCTCCTTCCCCAATCCCGAGGGGATGACGTTCGATTCGTGGGCCAGCCGACGTGAGGACACGGCCCCGGCGGCAGCGCCGACCCCGGTGCCGTTGCCCGAGGCGGCTGAGGCCCGCCCCACCCCGCGGCGGACTCAACAACAACAGCAGCAGACGACGGGGACATTTCGGCAGGAACAGACACCGGTGAGCCAGATGCCCCGGATCACGGTCACGTTCGAGAATACCGACATCCGTGACGTGCTGAACAACTTCGCCGACTTCACCGGCAAGTCGTTCGTGCCGGGTTCCGGCGTCGAGGGGACCGTCACGGCGAACATCCGGAACCAGCCGTGGGATCTCGCGCTGAAAGCGATCCTCGACGCTCAGGGGCTGACCGCGGTCGAGACCGGGACCGGCATCATTCGGGTCGACCGGCTCGAGAACCTGCAGGAGCGTCAGCAGCTGGTCCAGCTGCAGACCCAGATCTTCAAGATCAACTACGCCCCGGTGACCGAGCTCGCCCAGGCGATCCAGCCGGCGATCTCCGATCGCGGCAAGATCATCGCCAACGAGGCGACGAACTCGATCATCGTCACGGACCTGGAGGAGAACCTCGAGATCACCCAGCAGCTGATCACCGACCTGGATGTCCGGACACCCCAGGTCGTGATCTCCGCGAAGATCATCTTCGTCGATCGCTCCGATATCGAGGAGCTCGGGATCGCCTGGGATCTCAAGGACACCGGCGGCAATCAGCTCAACGAGCTGAACCCGGGGCCCTCCACCGATCCCCGTGATTGGGAGCTGGTCGACGCGGACTTCGACGGCGTACCCGAGACCGTGGTCAAACCGCTGAGCCAGGTGGACCAGCTGTCTTTCAGCGGGTCCTCCGTCGCGGCGCTGGCCAACGCCCGTGAGCGTCTCGTGCTGCCGGCGCTGCAGCTGCTGACCTCGGCGGCGCTCGGAGACTTCCGGCTCTTCACCTTCATCGAGGCGCTGGAGCGGCAGGACCTCTCCGACATCGTGGCCGCCCCCACGATCCAGACCATGGACAACCAGGCCGCCGACATCCTCGTCGGGGAGCGCACCCCGATCCGGATCGTCGACTACGGCGCGGGCGGCGCCGCCGGCGGCGGCCAGGCAGGCCAGGCGGCCCAGGCTCAGTTCCCGCAGTCGACCGTCCAGCTGCAGGAAACGGGCATCAAGCTGGAAGTCACGCCTCACATCACGCACGACCGACGCATCGTGCTGGACTTGCACGCCGAGCGCTCGGGCGTTCAGGTGGCGCCGGGCGACATCGGCTTCGTGTTCCAGACCCAGGAAGGCAATACCCGATTGATCCTCGCCGACGGTGAGACCGGTGTGATCGGTGGTCTGACCGTGAGCGAGGTAACCGAAACCGAGAGCGGCATCCCGATCCTGATGGACCTCCCCCTCGTCGGTGGGCTGTTCCGGACTCGCAGGTCCGATGAAGGCAAGCAGGACCTGCTGATACTGGTCACTCCGCATATTGTGGACGAGGCGGTCTCATCGAACTAGAAGAACCGCACCGGCGCTCTCCGGCAGAGCCCGACCGCCCGATGACGACCGGCAACAAAGTGAGGGAGTAGTCATATGCGAAGCGCAAGGGGATGGGCGCGGCTGCTTTTCGGCATGATCGCCGTGACCGCGATTGGAATGACGGCGTGCGAGGAAGACGACGCGGTCTTCACGCCGCTGGTCGACGAGACCCCGCCCGTAGTGTCGGTGACCAACGTCCAGAGTTTAACCGATACTCTGATCGTGACCGTAGAGGCCGAGGACTTCATCGGCATCTCTCAGGTCGTTACCGAGCTGCGTCGCACCGATCAGTTCGAACAGATCATCACGGCCGATGGGGACACCATCGTGCTGGGTCGGTTGCTGACCACCGATACGGCGCGAACCGCGGGTCAGGTCACCACGTTCACCGTGACCACGACCTTCACCGTGCCGTTCACGACCCCGACCGAGATCGAGATCCGTGCCGTTGCCATCGACACCCAGGGCAACATAGCGACGACTTCGGTGCTGGCCATCGTCGGCGGTGGCACGGGCGGAGGCGGCCTGGGTTCGCCTACCGTGAGCATCTTCTCCCCGGCGCCCGGATCGACGGTGCGCGACAACACGATCATCCGTGTCGGTATCCGTGCCAGCGATCCAACCGGTCTGGCGCAGCTGAACGTGAACCTCGACGGCGCCGTAACTCTGGCCGATACGATCCGGTTCACTCAGTTCCGCACCGACGTCGATACCCTGCTGGATTTTTTTGTACCCGCGGGGACCACGGGCGAGGTGACCATCACGGCTGAGGCGATCAACCTCAACACGATCAGCGCTTTTGCCACGATTACGGTCAACGTCGCGGCTGTGGTCTCCGATGACCAGATCCCGCCCAGCGTCAGCATGCTGGTCACCGGGGGAGTCGAGCGCAGGACAGACGAGCCGCTGCGAATGGAGTCCGACGATTCGCTGCTGTTCAACCTCACCGCGACAGACAACGAGACTGCCATCACCCAGATGGGCGTGTCGGTGCTGGTCACCAACAAACGGAGTACCGGCGATGCGACCGCGACGGTGTCATTGGATACCACGTTTGCCACAGCGATCAGCGGGACGGTCCCCTTTACCTTCGCCCTGAGGCCACTGGACCTGCCGGCAACCGTCTTCACGCTCGACGACATACCCGACACGCTGTTCATGGAGGTCACCGGCTGGGCGCTCGACGCCGCCGCCACGCCGAATTGCGGTGCGACCGTCGACCCGACTGGCTCGGCTTCCAGCCTGACCTGCACGGGCACCACGCCGCCGATCTTCGCCCAGGGCGTCGCCGGCGGATTCGTCGAGCGGCTCATCGTGGCCGGTCGCACCGTCGGTTTCCCGCAAGGCTCGGTCATCAACGACGCCGCCGTCGACACGATTCGTGAGCTACTGCTGCTGTCCGACTTCAACTTCGGCGTCGTCCGGCCCTTCGACCTGGCCAACGAGCGCTTCGATACCAACGTGCCGGTCGGTTCGCAGCCCTGGGGTCTGTTCATCGATAACACGCAGGACAGGCTGCTGGTCGGCAACTCGGGCGGCACCAACATCTCGCTGGTGGATTTGGGTGCGCGGACCACAGGTGGGGGTACCATCGTCGGAGAGATCGATCGGTTCCAGACCCAGGATCTCAAGGTCTACAGGGTCATCGAAGACTTCGACGCTATCGGGCGACGCATCTTCCCGGTGATCTTCTTCGAATACTCGGATCGGCCACAGTTCCTGGCGCAGGCGGCGAACGGTTTGATCCTCTACTCCACCGTGCCCGCGCTGCCGGACAACGACGGCACGATCCGTGAGTACGACCCGGTCCAGCGGGAGATCCGCTTCTTCATCCAGTACGCCGACCGGGTCTCCACCGGTAGCCCGGAGATCCAGGTGATCAACGCCGACTCCGTGTTCGACATCAACGGCTCCCGTAATTTCGTCATCTGCGATCACACCCGGGGCGATCCCAGCCCGGCCGCGCGTTCGTGCATCATCGGCGCTGACTCGCTGGCCGACGGCGTCGCCAAGGTCCAGAACAAGGTCCTCACCGAAGGGTGGGACGTCGAGATCTTTTCCGATCTCTCGGTCCCGAGCATCGGGCTGCAGGACACCACCTTCGTCGCGGCCAGCGGCGACCGCGAATTTATCGCCTTCGGTGAGGGCGACACGCCCGGTCGGGCGGGCCGCATCATCCTCTACCGCTCCGCGACGCAGTCGATCACGAACTCGTTGCAGGTCAGCGACCTGCCGGGCAACGCCGAGCAGGTAGTCTTCGGCCTCGCGCTCAACAACGACGGCAGCATAGGCGTGGCCCGGGGCACCTTCGCCTACTTCTTTGGGCCCGACCAGCCCGGTGGCCCGAATGTTCTGCGCTTGCTGGGGATCAACGAGAACATCAGTCCGGAGGGGACGGGTGCGGCGTTGCACCCCGACCAGGACGAGCTCAGCGTGAACGATGAAACCGAGCGGCTGGCGTTCCTCGGCTCGGGTGATGCCCGGGTGGAGCTGGTGGACACGCACTTCTTCTCGTTCAGCCGCGGCACGTTGATCATTCGGGATCCGATCGTCGGGCCGCTGCGCATCACGCGGCGCCTGCCGGCTGATCCGCTTAACGTGCAGCTGCGACTCTACGGTGTCACGACGAACGGTGTCGTGGTCATCCCGGTGAAGGACTCCGATATCGTGCCCATCCCGTAAGTCGCTTCAGATTCAGGTGCTTGCGGCGTAGCAGGCCATACGCGTAATCATTCTCGGGGCAGCTGCCGGACGGTGGCTGCCCCGGGCTGGCAAAGAGCCGCTCGACCGTGACCCGGATTCGAACGGGCCGACGCGAGTCGCGTCGCCGCTCAAGCGGGCAGGCCAGGCGGCTCTTGGGTTTGTGCGGGGAGCTTGGCCTGAGAGCCACACACATTCAGAGGGCCGGGAGTGAGATGCTGCAGCACTTCAGCTACGTGACCGCCGGCGAATCGCACGGCAAGGGCCTGGTCGCCATCGTCGAGGGGATGCCGGCGGGCACGCCGATCGAGGCCGACGCCATCCGGCGACAGCTGTCACGGCGGCAGAAAGGCCACGGCCGGGGCGGTCGGATGAAGATCGAGCGTGACGCCGCCGAGATCCTCGCCGGGGTCCGGCTCGGTGAAGCGCTGGGTTCGCCGATCGCCATGTTGATCCCGAATCGGGATTGGGAGAATTGGCAGACGGCCATGTCGGTGGCACCTCTCCCGGACGCGAGCGACGAAGAGCTGCGACGCGTGAGTTTGCCGCGCCCCGGCCATGCCGACCTCGTCGGTCTTCTCAAGTACGGGCGGAGCGATGCGAGAGACATACTCGAGCGGTCGAGCGCCCGGGAGACGGCGGCCCGGGTGGCGGCAGGAGCGCTGGCCAGAGCGCTGTTGACGCGCTTCGGTATCTCGGTGGGCAGCCACGTGGTGTCGCTGGCTGGCGTGGAGGCTCGCCGCCTGGAGCCCGACGAGTATCCCGACGATATCGGTACGGCCGCCGACGCCTCACCCGTGCGCTGCCTCGATTCGGAAGCGGAGAAGCAAATGGTGGCCGCCATCGACACGGCGAAGCAAAAGGGAGATACGGCGGGCGGCGTGTTCGAGGTCGTGGCCCGCGGTGTCCCCGTAGGTCTGGGCAGCCACGTCGCTGCCGACCGCCGACTCGACGGCCGCCTCGCCGGCGCGCTGATGTCGATCCAGGCCATGAAGGGCGTGGAGATCGGCCTCGGTTTCGACGCCGCCCGCTTGCCAGGTTCGCAGGTCCACGATGAGATCGAGGCCGATCCGACACGCCGGCTCAGCGGCGGCTTCCGACGGCGCACCAATCGGGCCGGCGGCCTCGAAGGTGGCATGACCAACGGCGAGCCCGTGACCGTTCGGGTCGCGATGAAGCCGCTCTCCACCTTGATGCGCCCGCTGCGCAGCGTGGATCTCGACAGCGGTCAGCCGGCGGAAGCGGTGCGCGAACGCAGCGATGTCACGGCGGTTCCGGCGGCCGGGATCGTCGGTGAAGCGATGGTGGCTCTGGTTCTGGCCGACGCGATGCGCGAGAAATTCGGCGGGGATTCGCTGCGCGAGATGGAAGCGAACTACGAATCGTACGTCGAGCTCCTGCAACGCCGGTGATTGACCGGATCGTCCTCGTCGGGTTCATGTGCTCCGGCAAGACGACGGTCGGACGGCGTCTCGCCGACCGGCTGGGCTGGGATTTCGTCGACTTCGACCGGGCCATCGAGGAACGTGAGAACCGTCCGATCCCCGAGATCTTTCGCAAGGACGGCGAGAGCCACTTCCGGGGTCTCGAAGCACGGCTCACCGAGGAGGTGCTGGACCGAAGGCGGGTCGTGCTGGCGCCGGGAGGCGGTTGGGCGACGCAGCCGGAGCTGGTCGACCGGCTCCGGCCCGGCAGCCTCTTCGTCTGGTTGCGGGTTCAGCCCGAGACCGTCTACGCTCGGCAGCGCGTCCAAACGGCTGTGGAGCGTCCCCTGCTCGCGGTCGACCAGCCGCTGGAAGCGATTCGCTCGATTCTGGCCGCGCGGACCGACGATTACAGCCGCGCCGACTCTGTGGTCGACACCGACGGTCGGGATCCCGACGATGTGGCGGTGGAGATCCTCGAGATTGCGGAGCGTGCCGGTGGGGTGACCGAGGCGGGGAGTTGACAGACCGCAGGATCGTGTTAGCCATTTTCAGCGCTCGCTCGGCGAGGGAACATCCGGGGCGGGCCCCGGGGTAAGCGGTGTCGGGCAGGGAAAGATCACACATGGCGACCAAGAAGAAGACGACGACGACAACCAGGCGAAAGACCAGCCGGAAGAAGGCGTCTGCCGGTGGCAACGGCTCACGGCTCCTCGTCGTGGAGTCGCCCGCCAAGGCACGCACCATCGGCCGGTATCTCGACGACAGCTTCGTGGTCAAGGCGTCGGTGGGCCACATCCGCGACCTGCCGAAGCGCGACCTGGGGGTCGATGTCGACAACGGCTTCGAGCCCAAGTACGAGACGATTCGCGGCAAGGGCAAGGTGATCAAGGAGCTGAAGAGCGCGGCAAAAGACGCGTCCGAGATCCTGCTCGCCACCGACCCGGACCGCGAAGGCGAAGCGATCGCCTATCACGTCGCCGAACAGCTCGGCTTCGAATCCCGCAACGGCGACCGCTTCAAGCGTGTCCTGTTCGAGGAGATCACACCGGAGGGGATCGCCAACGGCCTGGCGAACCCGGGCCAGATCGATCGCCGCAAGGTGGACGCTCAGCAGGCTCGTCGTATCCTCGACCGGCTCGTCGGCTACAAGGCGAGCCCTTTCCTCTGGAAGCCGATCCGACCCGGTCTTTCGGCCGGTCGCGTCCAGACCGTCGCGCTGCGCCTCATCTGGGAGCGCGAAGAGGAGATCAAAGCCTTCGAGCCCGTCGAGTACTGGACGATCGAAGCGGCGCTCCGGAAGGACGATGCGCGCTTCACCGCCCAGCTCCACCACGTCGACGGCGGCAAACCCCGGCTTCCGAACGAGGATGCGGCGCAAGCCGTTATCGACGCGGTACACGACGTTCCGTTCCAGATCACGAAGATCCGACGCAAGGAGCGACGCAAGAACCCGTCGGCGCCGTTCACGACTTCCACGCTGCAGCAGCAGGCCGCGAAGGGCTTGCGTTTCTCCGCCAAGCGAACGATGCGGATAGCGCAGCAGCTGTACGAGGGCGTCGAAGTCAAGGGCGAGGCGATCGGTCTGATCACGTATATGCGCACCGACTCCACCCGGATCGCCGGCTCGGCGGCCAACGGAGCTCGCGGTTACGTCGAGCAGGAGTTCGGTTCGAAATACCTGCCCAAATCGGCCCGGCTCTATAGCGGTAAGCAACAGAAGGGCGCGCAGGAAGCGCACGAGGCGATCCGACCCACATCGGTGTGGCGGACCCCGGACTCGCTCAAAGGCGATCTGGATTCGGACCAGCTCAAACTTTACCGGTTGATCTGGATGCGCTTCGTGGCTTCTCAGATGTCGCCGGCCGTGTACGACACGACCACCGTCGACTTCGATCTCGAGGGTAACGACGGTCACGACTATCTGTTCCGTGTCACCGGGTCCGTTCTCAAGTTCGACGGCTTCACCCGGCTGTATAGCGACGCGCACGAGGAAGGCGAGGGGCGTACGCTGGGTGATCTGAAGGCCCTGCCCGACCTGAGCGAGGGCGAGACAGTCTCCGTGCTGGGCATCGACAAGACCCAGCACTTTACCAAGCCGCCGGCCCGGTTCAGTGAGGCGAGCCTGGTCAAGGAGCTGGAGAAGCTCGGCATCGGCAGGCCCTCCACCTACGCGTCGATCCTGTCGACTCTGGTGGAGCGCACCTATGTCGAGCTGGACAACCGCCGCTTCCTTCCGACCCCGTTGGGCGAGACCGTCGTTCAGGTCCTGATCAGAGTCTTCCCGGACACCTTCGATATCGGCTTCACGAGCAATATGGAAGCGGGTCTCGACCGCATCGAGGAAGGCGAGCTCGAGTGGCATCAGGTGCTCGAGGACTTCTACTCTCGCTTCAGCGAGCGTCTGGAGAAGGGCGAGGCGAAGCTCGACGACATCATCGAGGACATCTTCCAGCTCGAAGACACCGTCTGCGATGTCTGCGGGCGCCCGATGAAGGTGAAATGGAACCGCTACGGCCGCTTCCTCGGCTGTTCGGGTTACCCGGAGTGCCGGAACTCGAAGCCGATCGATCGGCCACCGGAGGTGGACCTCGAAGGTCAGGAGTGTCCGCAGTGCGGCGGCGAGCTGGTGGTGAAGAGCGGACGCTACGGTCCGTTCGTCGCCTGCTCCAACTACCCCGACTGTCGCTTCACCCGGGCTCTGGACGGCGACCAGAACCAGGCGGTGGCCGACGCCAGGTGCCCCGAATGCGACAGCCCCATGGCGGTCAAGACCGGCCGCTACGGCGAATTTCTGGCCTGCACGGCCTACCCGGAATGCAAGCATACCCAGCCCATCACCCTGGGGCTGCATTGTCCGACCTGCGGCGAGGGCGAGATCGTGAAGCGGCGAACCCGACGCGGCCGCACTTTTTATGGTTGCTCGCGCTACCCCGAGTGCGATTGGTCGACCTGGGACACCCCGACCGGGGCCACGTGTCCCGTTTGCGGTTCCGAGATCGCGCTCAAGAAGAGCTCGAAGAAGAAAGGCGATTTCCTGCGTTGCGTTTCCTGCTCGCACGAGTTTTCCGAGGAAGCCGCCGAGACCACGGGCGGCGGATCGGACTGAGCTTGAACGCCCGCTAACACCGTCATGTCCCAAGTCGTCGTAGTGGGGGGCGGACTCGCCGGCGCTGAGGCGGCGTGGCAGTTGGCATGCCGCGGGCACCGGGTCGTCCTCTACGAAATGCGTCCACAGGTGACGACGCCGGCCCATCAGACGGCGGGGCTGGCGGAGCTCGTCTGCAGCAACTCGTTCAAATCGAATGAGACCACGAACGCGCACGGCCTGCTGAAGGCGGAGTTGCGTCGTCTGGGGTCGCTGCTGCTCCGGGTGGCGGACGGCGCCCGGGTTCCGGCCGGCGCCGCGCTCGCGGTGGACCGGCGGCTGTTCTCGGACGCGGTGAGCCGAGAGCTGGCGGCTCGATCGGAGATCGCCATCCGGCGCGAGGAAATCACGGCGCTGCCCGACGCACCGGCGATCGTTGCCACCGGCCCCCTGACATCCGACCCGCTGTTCGACGCGATTCGCGCCCGGCTAGGGACCGAGGGGCTGTACTTTTTCGACGCGATTTCTCCCATCGTGTCGGGCGAATCGGTGGACGATTCGAAGAGCTATCGGGCGTCGCGCTACGGGAAGGGCGAGGGCGACGCCTATATCAACTGCCCGCTCGACAGCGACGGCTACGAGGCGCTCCGGGATGCGCTGCTCAACGGGGAGATCTATCGGACCCCCGAATGGGACGAGGTACCCTACTTCGAGGGTTGCCTGCCCGTGGAGGTCCTCGCCGCACGCGGACGCGACGCCCTTCGGTTCGGTCCCCTCAAGCCCGTCGGCCTCGAGGATCCTCGCACGGGAGAGCTTCCTCACGCCGTCGTGCAGCTGCGCCGCGAGGACCGCGAAGGTCGGATGTGGAACCTGGTGGGCTTCCAGACGCGGCTGCGGTATCCGGAGCAACGCGCGGTCATCCGGCTCATACCGGCCCTGCGTTCGGCGGAGATCCTGCGCTACGGACAGATCCATCGGAACAGCTACATCAACTACCCCGCTCTGTTGTCGCCGCACGGTTCGCCCCGTGACGAACCGGGGCTCATCTTCGCGGGTCAGTTGACGGGCGTCGAGGGATACATCGAATCTGGCGCCACCGGCCTGCTCGCCGCGCTGAACGTCGATCGTATTCTGCGAGGCGAGGAGCCCGTTCTGCCTCCGCCCACCACCATGCTGGGCGGCCTGCTTCGCTATCTTCGTGAGGCGGATCCGCGTAACTTCCAACCCATGAACGCGAACTTCGGTCTCCTCGAGCCCCTGGCTCAACGTATCCGCGGTAAGCGGCGGCGTCGCGAGGCGCTGGCCGCACGGGCCCTCAACGACATCGAGCGGTGGGTCGACACGCTGGATAGAGCCGGAACGGCCGCGTCCGGCAGCGGCTAGCGAGCAGCGCCGTGCCTGGCCGGGTCGACCAGTACCTGAGACATCTGCAGGACGAGCGGCAGCTGTCCGATCATACCGTGCAGGCCTATCGGCGTGACCTGGCTGACCTGTGCGAGTTTCTGAACGGCTACTACGGCTCGCTCGACTGGGGGTGGCCGGACATCGACCGGTTGACGGTTCGGGCCTTCCTGGGTCACCTGTCGGCGGCCGGGTTGGAGCGGCGGACAATCGGGCGCAAGCTCTCGGCCGTGCGGAGCTTCTTTCGCTTCCTGCAGCGAGAGGGCTCGGTCTCGGGCAACCCGGCGCGTCACGTGAGAGCGCCGCGTCACGGACGGGCCCTGCCCGGGCACCTGACCCAGAAGGAGATGGTCGAGCTGTTCGAGCTCGCCGCCCGTCGCCTCGAGGGGGCGGGCTGGCGGGCGTCGCGCGACCGGGCGCTGGTCGAGCTGCTCTACTCGGCGGGCCTGAGGCTGTCGGAGGTGCACGGGCTCGATCTCCCCGATCTGGACCATGCCCTGGGTCGGGTCAAGGTTCGAGGCAAAGGCGGCAAGGAGCGGATCGTGCCGGTCGGCCGAACGGCGGCCGCTGCGCTGCGAGACTACCACCGCGCGCGCCGGCAGCGCTTCGGGGAACCGGAGCCGTTGGATGCGCTGTTCGTGTCGGAACGGGGCAATCGGCTTTCCCGACGTCAGATCCAGCGGATCGTGACGGACTTCATCGCCCGGGTGGCGGAGGAGGGTGAGCTGAGCACACACTCGATCCGCCATTCCTTCGCGACCCATCTTCTGGACGAAGGTGCGGACTTGATGGCCATAAAGGAGCTCCTGGGGCATGCATCTCTGTCGACGACCCAGATGTATGCCCATACTTCAAGGGAACGACTGAAGCGAGTTTACCGGGTCGCGCATCCCAGAGGGTAGGCAGCCACGTGGAAGCGACAGCCAGGCAACAGATGCACGGAACGACCATCGTCGCGGTACGGCGCGACGGTCGAGTCGCACTGGGCGGTGACGGTCAGGTCAGCGTCGGCGATATGGTGGTGAAATCGCAGGCGCAGAAGGTGCGCGCCCTCAAGGATGGAGGTGTGCTGGCGGGCTTCGCCGGGTCCGTCGCCGACGCGCTGACCCTGTTCGAGAAGTTCGAGGAGAAGCTGGATCGTTACCCCGGCAACTTGCCGCGGGCGGCGGTCGAGCTGGCGAAGGACTGGCGGAGCGATCGCGTGCTGCGACGGTTGGAGGCGCTGCTGGCGGTCGTCGACGACCGGCATTCCTTCCTGCTCTCGGGCAGCGGCGAGGTGATCGAGCCCGACGATGGGATCGTCGCGATCGGGAGCGGAGGCCCGATGGCGCTGGCCGCGGCTCGCGCGCTCAACGCATACTCCGAGCTCGCCGCGCCCGATATAGTGCGCCGGTCGCTGGAGATCGCCGGCGAGATCTGCATCTATTCGAACACCAGAATCACCGTACTGGAGCTCGGGACCGACAGCCGATGAACGACGACGCAGTAGCTTGGCCGACCCGGCCGCAGAGCGACCCGGCCGCCACCTCGCAGGATGAGCTGACGCCGCGCCAGATCGTGGCCGAGCTGGACAAATATGTCGTCGCTCAGGACGAGGCCAAGAAGGCCGTGGCCATCGCGCTGCGCAACCGCTGGCGGCGTCAGCAGGTCACCGAGGAGCTGCGGGACGAGATCATGCCGAACAACATCATCATGATCGGTCCCACCGGCGTCGGAAAAACCGAGATCGCCCGCCGACTGGCTCGGTTGGCGGGTGCCCCGTTCATCAAGGTGGAGGCTTCCAAGTTCACCGAGGTGGGCTACGTGGGGCGCGACGTCGAGTCGATCGTTCGCGATCTCGTCGACATCTCCATCAACATGGTCCGCACCGAGCGCGAAGACGACGTGCAGGAGCTCGCCGAAGAGCGGGTCGAGGAGCGCCTGCTCGACATCTTGCTGCCGTCGGGCGACGCGCCGCCCTCTCAGGCGCCAGACTTCGTGGTCTCGGCGCTCGGCGAAGTCGTCGATCGCCGGGAGCCCGACACGGACTCGCGGGACCGGGACGACGAGGAGCTGAAGGAGCGTCGCCAGCGGACTCGCGAGAAGCTCCGCGCTTTACTGCGCGACGGGAAGCTGGAGAACAAGGATGTCGAGATCGAAGTCACCCAAACCAGCTTCCCCGTGGTCGACTTCCCCGGCATGGAGGGGATGGACTACAACGTCTCGGAGATGCTCCAGGACATGCTGCCGAAGCGCAGCAAACGGCGGACGGTCACCGTCTCCGAGGCGCGCCGCGTGCTGCTGGGAGATGAGTTGGATCGACTCGTCGATATGGACGACGTCGTCAACGAGGCACTCGATCGCGTCGAGCAGATGGGCATCGTGTTCCTCGACGAGGTGGACAAGATCGCTGGCGAACGCGGACCGGCGGGCGGCCCCGACGTCTCTCGCGGCGGCGTTCAGCGCGATTTGCTGCCCATCGTCGAGGGCTCGAACGTGCAGACCAAGTACGGCATGGTCCGCACCGACCACATCCTGTTCATCGCCGCCGGCGCGTTCCACACCGCGAAACCGTCCGACCTCATCCCCGAGCTCCAGGGCCGATTCCCGATCCGGGTCGAGCTGAAGTCGCTCACCGAAGAGGACTTCGTGCGCATCCTCACCGAGCCCAAGAACGCCCTCCTTACCCAGTATCGCGCCCTCATTCAAACGGAGGGCGCCAGGCTCGAGTTCACCGACACGGGCGTCGCCGAGGTCGCCCGCATCGCCGCCGACGTCAACCAGCGGATGGAGAACATCGGCGCCCGACGGCTCCACACCGTACTCACCACTCTGCTCGAGGACGTCATGTTCGATCTCCCGGAGCTGGGCAGCGGGAAGATCGTCGTCGACGACGAGCTCGTCCGCCAGCGTCTCGCCAAGGTCGTCAAGGACGAGGACCTCCGTCGCTACATCTTGTGAGGTCACGACGCGGTCGGCGAGGCGGCCCGCGCACATGTAAAATGTGTCACATTTTTTGGCCCGGTCCCCGCCCCCTCTGTGAGACCGGTTAGCCTGTCCCGGCGCCCCGTCCCCTGCTAAATTGGCAGTCGGCTCCACCCGCAGCTTTCTGGACACGTCCCAGGGACGGGAGATGATCATGACCGAGCTCGAGAGAACTCCGCTTTACGACGAGCACGTGGCGCTGGGGGCCAAGCTGGTGCCGTTCGCCGGCTTCGCGATGCCGGTGCAGTACCGGGAGGGAGTGGCGAAGGAGCATCAGGCGGTGCGAGAGAGCGCGGGTCTGTTCGACGTATCGCACATGGGCGAGTTCGTGGTGACGGGGGAAGCCGCGGAGGAGTTCGTCAATTATCTGGTCGCCAGCGACGTGTCGAGGCTGGCTCCGGGCCAGGCGCAGTACGCGGTGATGTGTCTGGAGAACGGCGGCATCGTGGACGACTTGCTGATCTATCGTTTTCCGGACCGTTTCCGGCTGGTGGTGAACGCGGCGAACATCGAGAAGGACTTCGACTGGGTGGAGTCGTGCTTGAAGGGTTTTGGGGGGTCCGGGGTGGAGCTGGTCGACGAGAGCGAGCGGATCGGGCTTCTGGCGCTGCAGGGACCGGTGAGCGAGGAGATCATCGATCCGCTCACGGAGCTGGACGCATCGGAGATCGGCTATTACCGCTTCGCGGCGAGCCGGGTCGCGGGTGAGGACTGCGTTCTGAGCCGAACGGGTTACACAGGGGAGGACGGATTCGAGGTCTACTGCGCGGCCGACGTGACGCCCACGGTGTGGCGGGCGATCCTCGAAGCCGGTGGTGATCGCGTCATGCCAGTGGGCTTGGGAGCGCGAGATACGCTGCGGCTGGAGATGGGCTACGCGCTCTACGGGAACGATATCGACGAGGAGACGAACCCTCTGGAAGCCGGCCTCGGCTGGACGGTCAAGCTGGACAAAGGCGATTTCATGGGTCGCGAGGCCCTAATCAAACAGAAAGAGGAAGGGTTGAGCCGCAGGCTGCGCGGCTTCGTGCTGAAGGAGCGCGGCTTTCCGCGGCCGGGCTACGAGTTGAGCAGCGGGGGGGAGGTCGTGGGCGAAGTCCGGAGCGGAACGTTCGGACCCAGCGTGGGTGTGGGGATCGGGACCGGGTACCTGCCCATCGACCGTGCCGCGTTCGGGGCGGCGATCGAGGTGTTGATTCGCGGCAAAGGTGTGCCGGCCGAGGTGGTCCGGATGCCTTTCTACAAGGGCGGATCCCTGAAACGGTGATTCGCGTCGCGGTTCTCACGGTGAGCGACGGAGTCGCGGCCGGTACGCGTGAAGACGTATCGGGCCGAACGGCGGTCGATTGGATCGATCGGCAGGGCTGGTCGCTGGTCGAGCATCGTGTCGCGCCGGACGAGCGCGCGGTCGTAACGCGGATGCTGACCGAATGGTCGGACACGACGGACGTCGATCTGATTCTGACCCTGGGCGGCACCGGCTTCGGGCCTCGGGACATTACGCCGGAGGCCACGTCCTCGGTCATCGAGCGGCGGGCCCCGGGAATAGCGGAGGCGTTGAGGGCGTCGGGTGCGTCGAAGATGCCGCACGCCATGCTGGGCCGAGGGCTCAGCGGCATCCGCGGTCGGACGCTGATCGTCAACCTCCCGGGGAGCAAAAGAGCGGTTCGCGAGGGGCTCGAGCTGCTGGAGCGGGTCGTCCCGCACGCGGTGGACCTCCTGCACGGCCGCACCGAACACAGCGGGAACTGAGCGACGAATGGCAATCATACTGATCACAAGATCGGATCTCGAGTCGGCCGGCCGCCTGCAAAGCGCGTTCGAGCCCGATGACGAAGTCCGCTTCGTGACCGCCCAATACGATCTGGAGGAGGTCCTGCGCGGTGACGCGGAGGAGCTGGCGTTGATCGTAACGGGCGCCGTTCGGGAGCCGCCGGCTCTCTCGCTCATTGGGGACGCTCGGGAAGCTGGCAGCCACATACCGATCGTCGCTTTGCTCGACCCGGACGAAACGGTGCCCGACGACTGGGGCGCGGAAGTCGGGGTCGACGAGCTCTTCACCAAGCCCGTCGATCTCGAAGAGGTCATGCTGGTCGTCCGAAGCCTGATTCGCCGCAAGCGGTTGCAGGCCGAGATCGGGATCGTCGGCAACTCGGACTCGATTCGGGAGGTGGTGGAGCGGGTGGCGCAAATCGCGCCGGTCGGCTCTACCGTCTTGATCACCGGCGAAAGCGGGACCGGCAAAGAGCTGGTCGCGCGCGGGTTGCACAAGCTGTCGCCGCGACGGGGCAAGAACTTCATCGCCGTCAACATCGCGGCGCTGCCGGAGACGCTGCTGGAGTCGGAACTCTTCGGCCACGAGAAAGGCGCGTTCACAGGCGCCAGCTCGCTGCGCAAGGGGATGTTCGAACTGGCGAACGGCGGCACCATCTTTCTCGACGAGATCGCCGAGATGCCGGCCACGGCGCAAACCCGCTTGCTGCGGGTCCTGGAACAGCGCGAGTTCATGCGCGTGGGAGGACACGACTACATCAAGGTCGATGTCCGCGTTATCGCCGCGACGAATCGCGATCTACGCCACTCTGTGCAGACCGGCGGCTTCCGGCGCGACCTCTATTATCGACTGAACGTCCTCCACATCGATATGCCGCCGCTCCGCGATCGCGGCAGCGATATCCCGCTGCTGGTTCACGAGTTCATTCGCGAATTCAGTCGGGAGCACCAGCGCGAGTTCCGGGGCATCGCGCCCGAGGCGATGGACATCCTCATGCGCTACGATTGGCCCGGCAACGTCCGGGAGCTGCGGAACCTGGTCGAGTCGATGGTCGTCCTGGCGCCCGGTTCGGTTATCCGACCCGCCGACATCCCTCCCGAGGTTCGTCGCGGCGCCTCTCGATCGCTGCCAACGCCCGTCTCGTTGCAGCCCCTGGTGCAGCAACCGGATCGCGACGGCGAGTCGAAACCGCTCCCGCGGCCCGAGATGGAGATGTTCTTCCGTACGCTGGTGGAGCTCAAGTTCGACGTCGAGGATCTCAGGCGCGAGTTCGAGGCCTATAAGCGACGTCACCCCGAATTGACCGGCGACCGCGAGGGCGAGCCGATCGAAGTCGGCCGTTACGAGGCCGAGAGCCGTGAGGAAGAACCGGTCGGCGTGGGGGCCGAGGAAGGTAAGCGCCCGCTGGAGGACCGGAACGTGATCGTGTTCCGGCCTGGCATGTCTATGCAGGAGCTGGAAAAAGCGGCCATCCGTGCGACGCTGGAGAGCGTCGGGGGAAACCGGAGGCTGGCGTCCGAGCAGTTGGGAATCGGCGAGCGGACCCTATACCGCAAATTGAAGGAATACGACATCGAGGCCTGACGTGGCCGGCCGTCCGGTCTAACGCCGCGCCCGGCTCAGGACCCGGCCTCTCTCCGCTTCCAATGTCGGGATGATGTTGCCCCATCCACGCGAGATGGTGCCCCGGTAGTCGACCTGGAAGGCCACCTCGAGATTGATCCCCGGGTTGAACAGGTAGAGTGCCCGCTGCACCTCCTGCTGCTTCAGCTGCTCGCGCCCCCAATCGGGCGTGATCGGCAGGATGGCGATTGGCCGATACTGGATCCCCTCGCTGAGCACGGTCAGGTTGGTCGGCTCGAAAGCGGATTGCACGTCACGGGTGAAAAACGACACCTGCATCACCAGCGGGTCCTCGCGCAAGCCGTTACGCTGGGCCAGCTGGCGGATGCGCTCGGACCGGGACTCGACCAGGCGATGCAGCCGCTGGTACGTGTCCGGCGCGGCCAGGCGGATGACCGACTCAGCCAGCGGCGTGACCTTCACCTGTACCTGGCCACTCTGCAGCGACACGGTAAAATTATCCTCGCGGAGCGTGCCGTAGCCGGGGGGTGGCAACGCCTCATCGCCTTGTTGACCGACGGGCTGCGGCCGTTCCGGTCCGTCGGACGTGGCCGGCGCCGAGCCGCAGGCGCTGACCAGTAGCGCGGCTACCAGGCCACTCAGGCCCCGGGTCGTGTCTCCGATCATCGTGCGTCAGGCCTCTTTTCGCTGAGCCGGCTCGAGGATGAGGATGGGCGGCGCCCTGTTCTCCACACACTTCTCCGTGACGATCACCTCCCGGACATCCTCGCGCGAAGGCAGATCGAACATGAGGTCGAGCATCAGCTCCTCGAGTATCGCCCGCAGCCCCCGGGCTCCGGTGCCCCGGTCGATGGCCTTGCGTGCGATAGCGCGCAGCGCATCCAGCTCGATCTGCAGGTGGATGTCCTCGAGCTCGACCATCTTCTGGTATTGCTTCACCAGCGCGTTCTTGGGCTCCTGCAGGATCTGCACGAGGGCCTCTTCGTCCAGCTGGTCGAGGGCCACGATCACCGGCAGGCGACCTACCAGCTCAGGAATCAAGCCATAGCGGATGAGGTCCTCGGGCTCGACGAAGCGGAAGGCCCGATACGTGTCCTTCGCGTCCTCCACCTCGATTCCCGCTCGCTCCAGGTTCTCGCGGCTTCGGCCGAAGCCGATCTGCCGCGTCCCGATCCGCGCCTCTATGATCTTCTCGAGGCCCGCGAACGCGCCGCCGCAAATGAACAGGATGTTGCTGGTGTCGATCTGGATGTATTCCTGCTGCGGGTGCTTGCGGCCGCCCTGCGGCGGCACGTTGGCCACCGTGCCCTCGAGGATCTTCAGCAGCGCCTGCTGCACCCCCTCGCCGGACACGTCGCGGGTGATCGACGGGTTTTCCGACTTGCGCGCGATCTTGTCGATCTCGTCGATGTAGACGATTCCACGCTCGGAGTCGGCTATGTTGTAGTCCCCGGCCTGGAGCAGCTGCACCAGGATGTTCTCCACGTCCTCGCCGACATAACCCGCCTCTGTCAGCGTCGTTGCGTCGGCGATCGTGAACGGAACATCGAGCAGGCGGGCGAGGGTCCGCGCCAAAAGCGTCTTGCCGACCCCGGTGGGACCGAGGAGCAGAATGTTCGACTTCTCGATCTCGACGTCCTCCACCAGTCCCTGATGGTTGATCCGCTTGTAGTGATTGTACACGGCAACCGAGAGGGACTTCTTGGCCTGCTCCTGCCCGATGACGTAGTCGTCGAGTGCCGTCTTGATCTCCGCCGGCTTCGGGATATGGGTGAGCGTGTCGGCGGCCGTGCGCTCCTCCTCTTCGGCCAGGATCTCGTTGCAGAGCGAGATGCACTCGTTGCAGATGTAGACGTTCGGTCCCGAGATGAACTTCTTGACCGAGTCCTTCGACTTGCCGCAAAAAGAGCAGCGCAGGTGCTTATCGCCCGGCGTCGTCATCTCCGCGAACCTCCTGCCTCACTTCTCCTTCCCATCTCCCTCGACGACCTCTCTCTGACTGGTGATGATCTGGTCGATCAGGCCGTACTCGACAGCCTCGTCCGGCGACATGAACCGGTCGCGGTCGGCATCCTCGGCGACCCGCTCCACCGGCTGGTTCGTATGCTGCGCGAGGATCTCGTTGATCCGCTGGCGGGCGTAGAGGATCTCCTTGGCCTGGATCTCGATGTCCGCCGCGCTGCCCTGCGAGCCGCCCGACGGCTGATGGATCATGATGCGGGAGTTGGGCAGCGCCATCCGCTTGCCCGGCGTTCCGGCGGCCAGCAACAGCGCGCTCATCGAGGCCGCCATCCCCATGCAGATGGTGGAGACGGGCGCGGTCATGTACTGGATGGTGTCGTAGATCGCCAACCCGGCGTAGACGGTGCCGCCGGGCGAATTGATGTAGAGGTAAACGTCCTTGTCCGCGTTCTCGGCCTGGAGGAAAAGCAGCTGAGCGATGAGTATATTGGCGACCTCATCGTTGATGGGCGAACCGAGAAACACGATTCGGTCCAACAGCAGCCGGGAGAAGATGTCGTAGACCCGCTCGCCGCGGCTGGATCGCTCGATCACGTACGGTGCATAAGGTGACATGGATCTGCCTTCTCGTTCGCTGGCTGATTCTACCGGGGTGCTACGATTTCGCACCCTTGATCTCTGAAGCTTCTCGCAGAAAATCGAAGACCTTGCCTTCGACGATGCCCCGCTCGATGTCCCGCAGCTCGCCGGACTTGGCGAGGTTGGCCCGGACCTGGCCCACCGGTCGGCCCAGACGCTCGGCGATCGCCTTCACTCGCTCGTCGACCTCCTCTTTGCTGGCCTCGAAGCCCTGCTCCTCGGCGAGCCGCTGTACGACCAGCGTCCTCTTGATACCCCAGAGGGCCGCCGGACGTGCCTCGTCCCGGGCCTGCGCCACCTGGTCGGGGTCCGCCCCCTCCGGCGGCGTGCCGAGAAGCGCGTCCACATAGCGATCGACCATCGATTCCGGTACCTGGAAGGGATTCGCCTCGATCACGTGCTCGATCAGACGGCGGTTGACCTGCTGATCCGCTTCGTGTTCCTTGTGCTTCCTGATGTCTTCGGCCACCGCGCTACGCAGCGCGTCCAGATCCTCGAAGTCACCCACCGACTTTGCCAGCTCGTCGTTCAGCGGCGGCAACTCCTGCTCGAGCACCCGCTTCAGCTCGATCCGCAGCCGCGTCTTCTCGCCGCGCCGGGCCTCGTCATCGAAATCGTCGGGGAAGCGAACCTCGAACTCGCCGCTGCTTCCCGGCTCGAGGGTCGTGATCGCCGATTCGACGTCAGGAATCGCGTGCCCCTGGCCCAGGGGGAACTGGTACGGCTGGCTCTCGCCGGGCTCACCGGTCTCGTCGGAGATCGGCGTGATGACCACCTCCACTGTATCTCCTGCCGCCGGCTTGCGCTCGACCGGACTCCAGAGCGCCTGCTGTTGGCGCACCGCCTCCAGCTGCTCCTCGACCTCCTGCTCGGACACGGTCACCTCTGGTCGATCGATCCGGAAGCCGCCCAATCGGCTCAGCTTGATCTCGGGCCGGATGTCGAACGTCACTTCGAAGGTGAATTCCGAGTCCCGGCTGTAGACCACGTTCTGCACCCGGGGCTGGCTGATCGGCTCCAGGTCCTTCTCCTCGATCGCTTCCCGGAACGCGACGTCGATGATCTGCTGCTGCGTCTGCCGGTCGATCTCGGCTCCGTAGCGCGCCTCGATCCGTTCGGGTGGGACCTTGCCTTTGCGGAAGCCGGGAAGGCGGACCTTCTTGGCCAGCCGCTTGGCGATGCGGGCGCGTTCGGACTTCACCCGCCCGGGGGGAACGGTGATCACCAGTTTGCGACCCCACGCCGCCGGCTCCTCGACGGAGATCTGGAGGTCTCGTGTAACCTGGGACACTGAAATTCAGTCCTGTGCCGGTTTGAATCTGCGGATGCGAAAGGGGGGACTCGAACCCCCACGGCCGGATGGCCACCAGCTCCTAAGGCTGGCGCGTCTACCGATTCCGCCACTTTCGCAGGAGCTCAGGGCCGTCATGTACTTTACCCGAACGGGCGAAAAATTCAAGGAAAGAAGGGGCGGTGACGGCCCGTAACCGTGTCCGTCACCGCCTTCGAAAAGTTAGCGTAGGGGCACCTCGACGTTGATGATCCTGTGAAGCACGTCGCCGTCGATGGGGTAGACCCCGTCGAAGGAGACGACATCGCCGGGTCTCACGTCTTCGAGCGCCTCGTCGAACTCGTCGACGTTGCCGACCGGCTGGCCGTTGACGCGCTGGATGAGGAAGCGCTGCCTGATCCCGGCGTTGGAAGCGGGCCCGTAGGGGGCGACTCGCGTGACGAGGACGCCCTCCAGCGCCATGTGGTCCGGGAACCCGCCCCACTCCACCAGGGTGCGGCGGTCGGCTTCTCTCACCTGGATTCCCAGCAGCGTATTGCCAGGCCGGGCCTCGACGGCGGCGGTACGGATCTCGGGCTGATCGATGCGCGCCTCGGCCAGCCGGACGTCGAACTCCATCCGCTCGGCGTAGCGAACCACGGTGACCCTCACCCGCTCTCCGGGCTCGAACGACGCGATGGTGCGCTGCAGCTGGCCGACCCGATCCACGGGCAGGTCGTTGATCGCGATGATGACATCGCCGGGCCGAATACCGGCCGCCTCGGCGGGGCTGTCGTCCGGGAAGTCCTGGACCACGGCGCCCTTGCGGTCGGGCAGGCTGTAGGCCCGCATATCGGCGGCCGAGACCGGGAGTACGGAGACCCGCAGAGCGGCGCGTCGAACGCGGCCGTACTCGATCAGGTCGGCCATGACGTCCCGGGCCAGGCTGATCGGGATGGCGAAACCGTATCCCTGGTAGAATCCGGTGAGGCTGGCGATGGCCGTGTTGATCCCGATGACCTCGCCGCGATAGTTGACCAGCGGGCCACCCGAGTTGCCCGGGTTGATCACCGCGTCGGTCTGGATGAGATCCTCGATGGCGTACTCGCTGCCGTCGGCAGCGCGCTGGATGATCCCCAGATTGCGGCCCGTCGCGCTGACGATGCCAGCGGTCACCGTGAAGGGCAGGGCGGACGTGGCCGCGATGCCCGGGTTCCCGATCGCCATGACGAACTCGCCGACCGCCGTCGTCTCGGAGTCGCCGATCTTCACGACCGGCAGGTCATCGGCTTCGATCTTGAGGACGGCGACGTCGGTGGTGGGGTCGCGACCGATCAGCTCCGCTTCGTACTGCCGATTGTCGGGGAGTTCGACCTGGATCCGATGCGCGTTGGCCACCACGTGATTGTTGGTCAGGATGTAGCCATCCTCGGAGACGATGAATCCGGAACCCCGGCCCAGCGGTACGTCGTACTCCACGTCCGGGTGCTGTTGGAACGGTCCGAAGAGGTCCTCGAAACCCTCCGGGACCTGCTGGCTCGGGTTGCCCAGCGTCGAAACCGAGACCACCGCCGGCGTGACCGTCTCGGCGATGGCGACGAAAGCGCGGCTGACTTCGGCCAGCCCCGCCACGGCCGAGGGGGAGGCGACCTGCTGCTCGGTCGTCGCGGCCGCCGGGACCGCCGCCTCCTGGACGCGTTGAGCCGCCGCGGGAAGCGTGGCGGCCTCGCCGCCCTTCGCCCAGTGGAAGGCGGAACCCAGCCCGAGGCCGATCGCCAGGGCGAGTGAGGCGTAAAGGAATATTCTGAGCTTGCTCCGCAGCGGATCGCTCATGCTCTATGTCCTCCCTTTCCCTCTGGGAACTCTCGTGTTGTTTGGATTCACCAGCAATAACCTACACGCTCGCACCCCCGCGGTTCCAGCGCGAGGGTGCGAGCGTTCGTTGCGTCAGGTGCTCGCGCATCCGGTCCTGTTCTTCAAGGATGCACAAGCCGGCCCTGTCGTCGCTGGCCTCAGCCTTCCTTCTCCTCGTCGACGATCTCGTAGTCGGCCTCGACCACCTCGGGCTCGGCCTCCGTTTCGCCGCCCGGGCTCGCGGTGGAGCCGTCGGCACCGGCCTCGGCGCCGGCCGCGGCGGCCTGAGACTCGTACATCTTCTGGCCCGCCGTCGAGAACGCCTGCATGAGCTCGTCGTGAGCCTTGTTCAGCTCTGTCAGCTCCTGCCCCTCCTTCAGGGCCTTCTTGGCGTTCTCGAGCGCCTCGTCGAGCCGGGTGCGGGTCGACTCGTCCAGCTTGTCGCCCCATTCGCCGGCGTCCTTCTCTACCCGGTAGACCAGGGTGTCGAGCTTGTTGCGGACCTCGATCTGCTCGCGAGCCGCCTGGTCCTCCTTGGCGTGCTCCTCGGCCTCCTTGACCATCTTCTCGATCTCACCCTCCGACAGGCCGGAGGTCGCCTCGATGCGGATCTTCTGCTCCTTGCCGGTGGCCCGGTCCTTCGCCGAGACGTGCAGGATGCCGTTGGCGTCGATGTCGAACGTGACCTCGATCTGCGGCACGCCCCGCGGCGCCGGCGGGATGCCGGTCAGCTGGAACCGGCCGATCGTCTTGTTCTGCGCCGCCATCGGCCGCTCGCCCTGCAGGACGTGGATGTCCACCGTCGTCTGGTTGTCCTCCGCCGTCGAGAACACCTCCATCTTCTTGGTCGGGATGGTCGTGTTCCGCGGGATCAGCGTCGTGTTGACACCGCCCAGCGTCTCGATGCCCAGCGACAGCGGCGTCACGTCCAGCAGCAGCACGTCGCTGACCTCGCCCGCCAGCACGCCGGCCTGGATCGCCGCGCCGATCGCGACGACCTCGTCGGGGTTCACGCCCTTGTGCGGATCCTTGCCGAAGAACTCCCGCACCAGCTCCTGCACCTTCGGGATACGCGTCGAGCCGCCCACCAGGATCACCTCGTCGACCGCCTCGGGCTCGAGCTTCGCGTCCTCCAGCGCCTTCCCCATCGGCGGCAGCGTCTTCTGGATCAGGTCGTCCACCAGCTGCTCGAACTTCGCCCGCGTCAGCTTCATGTTCAGGTGCTTCGGACCCGACTGGTCCGCCGTCACGAACGGCAGGTTGATGTCCGTCTCCATGGTCGTGGACAGCTCGCACTTGGCCTTCTCCGCGGCCTCCTTCAGCCGCTGCAGGGCCATGGGGTCCTTCGACAGGTCGATCCCCTGGTCCTTCTTGAACTCGTCGACCAGCCAGTTGATGATCCGCTCGTCGAAGTCGTCGCCGCCCAGGTGCGTGTCGCCGTTCGTCGACTTCACCTCGAACACGCCCTCGCCCAGCTCCAGGATCGAGATGTCGTAGGTGCCGCCGCCCAGGTCGAACACCGCGATCTTCTCGTCCTTCTTCTTCTCCAGCCCGTAGGCCAGCGCCGCCGCCGTCGGCTCGTTCAGGATCCGCATCACCTCCAGACCCGCGATCTTCCCCGCGTCCTTCGTCGCCTGACGCTGCGAGTCGTTGAAGTACGCCGGAACCGTGATCACCGCCTGCGTCACCGGCTGGCCCAGGTAGTCCTCCGCCGTCTGCTTCAGCTTCTGCAGGACCATCGCCGAGATCTCCGGCGGCGAGTACTTCGTCCCCCGGATGTCCACGAACGGACGGTTCTGCGCATCGCAATCGACCTTGAACGGGTAGCGGTCGATCTCGACCTTCAGCTCGTCGCACGTGCAGCCCATGAACCGCTTGATCGAGTAGACCGTTTGCTGCGGGTTCGTGATCGCCTGACGCTTCGCCACCTGGCCCACCAGCCGCTCGTCCTCTTTGGTGAACGCCACCACCGACGGCGTCGTCCGCGAGCCCTCCTGGTTCGGGATCACGACCGGATCTCCGCCCTCCATCACGGCGACCACCGAGTTCGTCGTGCCCAGATCGATTCCAATGACCTTACCGCTTTTGTTCGCCATGTCTTTCTCAATTGTTGAGATTAATAACCACAATGCCCGCCGACGGTTCGGCCTGTGCGAACCGCCGGCAAGGGCCACTTGAGTCGCTGTCAGCCGTGGGAGGAAAGGTGCAACCCGCGTGCCACGCAGACCCGGGAAAACGGGGCCCCATCTACCGACATTCTGGCGTACCCGGGCGTTTTCATGCCAAAGAGGCAGGCTCGGCATCCAATTTCGGTTGACGGGCCTCCCCCCGGTTCCTAGCTTGCCGCCACCATGTTTCCCTTCAAAGACGAGAACCCCGCCGAGCTGACCCCGCTGGTCACTGTGGGGCTGTTGCTGGCGAATGTGGCGGTGTGGGTTTTCGTGCAGGGGATGGGTGTGGGGCTGGAGAGCTCGGTCTGCCGGTTCGGGCTGATACCGGTGGAGCTCACGGGGCGCATGCCGCAGGGTCCCGGGTACTGCGAATTAGGGGGTCTGACCTGGGGTGCGGCGTTCACGTCGATGTTCATGCACGGCGGGTGGCTGCACCTGATCAGCAACATGATGTTTCTGTGGGTCTTCGGGAACAACGTCGAGGACTCGATGGGCCACGTGCGGTTCGTGGTGTTTTACGTTCTGTGCGGCGCGGCGGCGGCCGCCGCCCACGTCTTCCTGAACGCCAGCTCGGCCGTGCCGACGGTCGGCGCCTCGGGGGCGATCAGCGGGGTTCTGGGCGCGTATATCCTGCTGTATCCGAACGTTCGGGTGCACGTCTTCCTTCCGCCGTTCTGGATATTGCCGATGCGGGCGTGGGTGGCGTTGGGCTATTGGATCGTGATCCAGCTGTTCATCGGGCTGGCGAACTTGGGGGGCGCGCGGGCGGGTGGTGTGGCCGTATGGGCGCACATCGGCGGGTTCTTCGCCGGATTCGCTCTGGTCAAGCTGTTCGAGCGGCCGCAACTCGTCGAGGCCAAGCGAGAGGGGCGGCGGATCGACCGGCAGGAGATCCGGGCGCAGCACTACTGGTGGTAAGTCGGTGAGCGGTGTGCGGTGGGTCGGTGTGCGGTAGTGTAGCATCCGCAGCTGACTGCACACCGCATACCGCACACCGCGTACCGCATCCGCACACCGAATACCTCTGCTCACTGAATCTCTGCCCAGTGGTTCAGCGGGCCATGTCCGCGTCCCAACCCCGGAGCCGTCTCGATGGCCCGACGGGTGTACTGGCGTGCCGCCTCGACCGCCTCCGCCGGCGCGCGACCGATGGCCAGGCCGGCGCCGATGGCGGCCGATAGCGTACAGCCGGTGCCGTGGGTGTGGCGGGTCTGGAGACGGGACTCGCGCCATTCGTGCCAGTCGACGCCGTCGAAGAAGAGATCGACCAGCGTGTCCCCCTCGAGGTGGCCGCCCTTGATCAGCGCCGTTCGGGCCCCTCGGTCGAGGAGCGCCCGGGCGGCGGCTTTCATGTCGTCGACCGTCTCCACCGACCGTCCGGTGAGGATCGCAGCTTCCGGCAGGTTCGGTGTGACGACCTCGGCCAGAGGGAGCAACGATTCCCTCAGCGCGGCCACCGCCGCCTCCTCCAGCAGTCGGTCCCCGCTCTTGGCCACCATGACCGGGTCGATCACCAGCTTCTGTGGCCCGGTCTCCCGTATCGCTCCGGCGACGGCCTCGATGATCGGGGCGTCGGCGAGCATGCCGGTTTTCGCCGCGGCCGGTTCGAGGTCCGCGACCACGGCCCGGATCTGGGCGGCGACGATCTCTGGGTCGACCTTCTGGATCGCCGTCACGCCCTCGGTATTCTGCGCGGTGATGGCGGTGATCGCGCTGGTGCCGAAGACCCCGAACGCCTGGAAGGTCTTCAGGTCGGCCTGGATGCCGGCGCCGCCGCCGCTGTCGCTTCCGGCGATGGTCAGAGCCACCGGTCGATTTGTCATCGGGCTGCCCTTTCTTCGTTCTTCCCCTTCCCGCAGATTGCGGCGGTTCTCGGATCGGAACCGGCACCGTGCGGAAGCCCTCTGGCGAACGATGCGGCCTGATCCGCCGAAGTGGAACCCCCGATCCGGGACACCCAACCGTGCTGCCGCTGCCAACGGGCGAGACGATTTCGGGGTCCGGCGGATCCCGCGACGTATCGACGACTCGAGCCGCCTATGATCACACGGAACCAGGCGAAACGGATCGGCAGACTCAAGACCCGGAGGCGGCGCCAGGAGGCGGCGTTCCTGGCCGAGGGGATCCGGGTGGTGGAGGAACTTCTGGCCAGCCGATTGACGGTGGAAATGGTCGTGGTCGCGCCGGCCCTCGAAGAGACACCCCGGGGCGGCGCCTTGCGCCGCGCCATCGACGAGCGCGGTCTGCCGGTCGCGGAAGTCAGCGACGCGGAACTGAAGCGGATCTCCGACACCGAGACGCCCCAGGGCGTCCTGGCGGTGGCGAAGGAGCCGGATCTCGCGCTGGAGGCGCACGAGCCGCCCAGCCGGGCCGCGATGCTGGTGTTCGACCGGATCGGGGACCCCGGCAACCTGGGGACCCTGGTCCGCGCGGCGCACGCCCTCGGCGTGGGCTGGGCGGTGGCGCTGCCCGGAAGCGTGGATCCGTGGAGCCCCAAGGTAATCCGGGCTTCGGTGGGCTCGATCTTTCACCTGCCGGTCTCCCGAGAGCCGTGGCCGGAGGCAGCGAACTGGCTACGCGAGCGCGGGTTCGCCATCTTGTGCGCCGATCCGGACGGCGTGCCGGTGCGTCGAGATGGCGCGAGCCAGCCCCGCTTCGCCCTCGTGCTCGGCAACGAGGCGTCTGGCCTGAGCGAGGAGGTGAGGGATGGCTGCGAGGGACGGGTCGCCATCCGGATGCCGGGCGACCTGGAGTCGGTCAACGTGGCCATCGCCGGGGCGCTGCTGCTCGATCGGCTGCTCGGCGATCCCGACGGCTGATCCGGCGCGTTCGCGAACGGGCACCTTTTAACCGGTCGGCCAGAGCCCGTAGCACTGCCAACAAAGGCCGTGAATGCCTGAACCGCTCATTCTGGCGTACCTGGCGATCCTGGGGCTGGCCCTCGGGTCGTTCCTCAACGTCTGTATCCTGAGGCTGCCGGCGGATCGGTCGATCCTGCGGCCGCGCTCCGCCTGTCCCCGCTGTGGGCACGCGCTGAGCTGGTACGAGAACATTCCCGTGCTCAGCTACCTCACTCTGCGGGGACGGTGCCGCTCGTGCCACGCCCGCATTTCGGGCATGTATCCTCTGGTGGAATTGGCGACGGCGGCGACCTGGGCCGGTGCCTACCTCTACTTTGGAGGATTCTGGGGGACGGTCCAGGCGGCCCTGTTCGGCACCATCCTCCTGGGGATCGCGGTGACCGACGCCAGGGAATACATCATACCCGACGAGTTCAGCGTCGGCGGCCTGGTGTTGGGGCTCGGCCTGTCCTTCGCCCCCGGCCTTCCCGACCCGCTCTGGTCGTTCGTCGGCGCGGCCCTGTCCTTCGCCCTCATGTACGGTGTGGCGGTGGTGGGCGAGTGGGCGTTCAAGAAACCGGCATTGGGCGGCGGCGACATCAAGATGATGGCCATGGTCGGCGCGTTCCTCGGTCCGCTGGGCGCCCTGCTCACCATATTCGTCGGCTCGGTGATCGGCGCCGCCATCTTCGGCCCCATCAGCCTCAAGACCAAGAAACTGGTGCCGTTCGGCGTCTTCCTCGCCGTCGGCGCGGCGGTCGTCTACCTTTGGGGCGACGAGATGGTGCTCTGGTACAGGTACCGGATACTGGGGCTGTAATAAACCCTAGCGGTCGCTCGCCACGGCTTCGCCGTCGGCCGACGGTCGCGGCGCCAGTCGGGTGAGGCGTGCCTGAAGCACCTGGGTGTCGGTGGCCTCGGTCACTTCGATCAGAACGCCTTCCTCGGTGATCCGCTCGCCGGGCGCCGGTACACGCCCCAGAATGTCGAGCAGGTAGCCGTTCATCGAACGGTGCTCCAGCTGCGGGAACGTCGTATTGAAGAAGTGGTTGATGTCGCGAAGGTCGGCGTTGCCCGAGACCAGGATCTGGCCGCGCCCCAGCCGTACGATCGGCTCCTCCGCGATGTCGCTCTCGTCGATGATCTCGCCGACCAGCTCCTCCAGGATGTCCTCCAGCGCGATCAGCCCGTCCACCGCGCCGTATTCGTCGATGACGATCCCCATGTGTATGCGCCGCGATTGGAAATCGAGCAGCAGCCGGTCCAGCGTCAGCGAGCCGGGAACGAAGAAGGGCTCGCTCGCCAGGGCCCCGAGCGAGATGTCGCGCTGACCCGAGATCAGGGCCTTGAAGGCGTCCTTCGTGTAGAGAACCCCGGTAATCTTGTCGATGCTGCCGCTGTAGAGCGGGACGCGGCTGTAGCGAACCATGCGGAGCTGAGGCGCCACCTGAGCCAGCGTGCTGTCCTCGGACCAGGCGACCATGTCGACCCGAGGTGTCATGACATCGTAGGCGGTGGTTTGGTCGAGCAGGAAGGCGCGCTCGATCAGGCGCCGTTCGTGTTCCTCGATCACCTGCTCCCCGTTGACCGGTCTGACGATGTCCCGGATCTCACGATCGGAGATACCGGGCAGGATCTCGATCAGTTGAGGCGCGAAGGAGCGGGCGACGATCTCGGCCGGCCAGGTGAAGATCATCAGGGGTCGAGAAAAAACCCATATCGGCCAAGCGAGGCGCAACAGGAAGCTCTCGCCGAGCTTCAGGCCCAGCGCCTTGCCCCCGAACTCGGCGAAGACGAGGGCGGTCACGGTGATCGCCAGGCCGACCGCCGCCGCGATGGGCTGGCCGCTCGTCGTGCTCCATGCCGCGTATAGCGCGCCGCCCACGCTCACCAGCCGCACGATCCACAGCCCGGCCAGCAACCCGGCGGGCCGGGAGCGGAGCGATCTCAGCCCACGGGCGCCGCCCCGGCCTTCGTCATACAGCTCCTGCAGTCGATGGGCGGGGATCGCGAACACCGCGACCTCGGTTGCCGAAGCGCCGATGACCAGAACGATCGCCAGCAGCGCCAGGGAGATGCCGATCAACATCGTGGGGCGCTCCCGCGGCGTTGGCCATACCGTCCTCGGTTCGAGTTTCTACTGGGAGGTTCCTCTGTAGCGCCGGCGTGCATCTCTCAGGTCCACTCCTGGCTCAGGTCGAGCAACTGACGCAGGATGTCTTCCGATGTCTGCCCGTCCGCCTCGGCCTCGAAGTTGGTGACCAGGCGGTGGCGCAGCACGGGGAGCGCGACGGCCCGGATGTCGTCGTAGTCTGGCATCGGTCGGCCGTCCAGCGCCGCTCGGGCCTTGGCCGCCAGAACGAGATGCTGCGTTCCGCGAGGGCCCACGCCCCAGTTGACCCAACGATCGATGAAATCCGGCGCCCCGTCGTCCCCAGGACGGCTGGCGCGGCAGAGGCGCACCGCGAGCTCGATCAGGCTGGGCGCGGCCGGCACGCGGCGGGCCAGGTTCTGAAACTCGAGGATCTCGGCCGCCGACACGACGGGTGTGATCTCCGGGATTCGGTCCGTCGTCGTCAGGCTGGCCACCTCCTGCTCCTCGGTCCGCGACGGGTACGTAATCCGTGCCTCGAGCATGAAACGGTCCAGCTGGGCCTCCGGCAGCGGATACGTACCCTCCTGTTCGATCGGGTTCTGCGTCGCCAGCACGAAGAACGGACGCTCCAGCGGGTAGGTCTCTCCCCCGACCGTCACCTCCATCTCCTGCATGGCCTGCAGGAGAGCCGCCTGCGTCTTGGGCGGGGTGCGGTTGATCTCGTCGGCCAGGACGACGTTGGCGAAGATCGGCCCTCGCACGAAGCGGAACGCCCTCCGGCCCGTTGTCATGTTCTCCTCGATGATCTCCGTGCCGGTGATGTCCGACGGCATCAGGTCGGGCGTGAACTGGATGCGGCTGAAGGCCAGGTCCAGCGAGCGGGCCAGGCTGGACACCAGCAGCGTCTTGGCCAGCCCCGGAACGCCCACCAGCAATGCATGTCCGCCGGCCAGGATGGCGATCAGCAGCACCTCGATTACGTGCTTCTGGCCGACGATCTGCTTGGCGAGCTCCTCCTCGACCCGGGCGCGCGCACCGGCGAGGCGCTCCAACAGCTCGACGTCACGCTCCCCGATGGCGGCGCCGTCGGGAGCGGTGGCTCCGGTGCTGATCGGTTCTTCCATCTAGTCGCGCTCCTGTGGAGGAGAAAGCCATGCTCCCGGTTCGGTTCTCGAGGCTGAGCTCTGGCTGGATATCGCGCGGTGGGTCGAGAGCATGCCGCCGCGGCTGCCACACCCGCTCGGACTGGCGTGCCGCAGCCCGATGAGTTGGGGTCCGTCGAAGTCCACGGAAAAAAGGTAGATGGAGGCGAAAAGGGACGTCAAGGGTGGGTTGAAATAATTCCTACTCCAAGGTATCTTCCGGCCGCTTTCGGCCGGTTAATCTACATCAAGTAGAGGGGCTGAGATGCAGGTGCCGGACGAGGACCGGCGGAAGATTGGCGCGTACCTCGGCCTCGGTTGGGGGTTCGCCGCCGCGATCGCGATGTTCGTCGCTCTCGGCTGGCTCCTCGACGATTGGCTCGAAACGATACCGGTTTTCACCATCATAGGCATGTTGATCGGCGCTGCGGCTGGCTTCTACTACCTGGTGAGCCACGCCCTGGCGATCGAGCGGGACAGCGGCGCCGACGATAAAGACAACCACGGGAGTTCAGGGCCATCAGCGCAGGGTCCGGAGGGGAAGTAGCGAGCAAATGGGCGGTGTACGCCGGGGCCTCAGCGGCCCTGGTGGGCGTTGCGGCTTTGCTTGTGGGTCTCACCTTTGAGCCTCCCACCCGAATCGGGATCTGGTCCGGCCTGGCAGCGGCCTGGCTGATCCAGGCTCTGGCGTACGGGATCCTCCTCGCCATGGCGCGTCGCCGGGCGACGCTGGTCGTCGCCGGCTGGACGGTGGGGACCTTTCTGAGGTTGGCGGCGCTGGCGGCGCTGGCCTGGCTGACCCTGGCGGGTGTCCTCGCGCTGCCCGCCGAGGCGACGCTCATTACACTGGTCGTCGCCCTCTTCACCCTCCTGTTGCTCGAGCCCGTCTTCTTCCGTTATCGGGTCGGTGCGAGATGATCGGTGGGCTGGGACGAATCTGGTTCCTGCTGGCGCAGGAAGGCGACCACGGGGCGCAGGACGTGGGAACCGCGTGGAACGAGCACATGTTGACCGAGGTGTCCGACGCGCACCACTTCATCATCCCGTTCGTCAACTACGAAGTGCACCTGCCCCAGTGGCCGCCCCTGCATATCGGGCCGCTGACCCTCGACCTGTCACCCACCAAGCACGTCGTCTGGCTCCTGATCGGGGCGGCGGTGTGCGCGGCGGTGATGATCTGGACCGCTCGCAAGACCCACGGCAAGGGAGCGGAGACGGCGCCCAAAGGGCTGGCCAACGCGATCGAAGCGTTCGTCATCTATCTCCGGGACGAGGTCGTGATGCGCAACGTCGGGAAGGGGGGCGAACGCTACGTTCCCTTCGTGCTCACCCTCTTCTTCTTCATCCTCTTCATGAACCTGTTCGGCCTCGTGCCGTTCGGGTCGTCGGCGACGGGGAACCTCGGGGTGACGGCGGGTCTGGCGGTGCTCTCGATGGTGGCGATCGAGGTCGGAGGCCTCCTCCACCTGGGGCCCCGGGCCTACCTGAAGACGATCGTCTACGTGCCCGAGGGGCTCCCCTGGTACGGTCAGATCCCCATGGCGCTCATCATGACCCCCGTCGAGGCCATGGCCAAGCTGGCCCGCATCTTCGCCCTGGCGATCCGGCTCTTCGCCAACATGACGGCGGGACACCTGGTGATCCTCTCGCTGGTCGGCCTGGTCTTCATGGCCGGCGCGGCGCTGGGTCCGAAATTGGGCGCCGCAGTCGCGGTGGCCCCCATTCTGATGGTGGTGGCCATCCTGCTGATGGAGATATTCATCGCGTTCTTGCAGGCGTACATCTTCGCGATGCTCACCGCCGTGTTCATCGGGCTGGTGCGGCATTCGCACTGACGGTCGGATTCGAAGCAGCAGTTCAGCTTTTTACTCGAGGAGGTTAGAGAACCATGATCGACATTCTGGCCGCCATTCAGGCCGCCACTTCGGGGATCGAGGCGGAAGCCGCCAAGAACCTTTACGGCACCCTGGGCGCCACGATCGGCGCGGGACTCGCCGTCATCGGGGCGGCCATCGGGATCGGCCGCATCGGTGGCTCGGCCACCGAGAGCGTCGCCCGCCAGCCGGAAGCCGCGGGCAACATCTTCACGCAGATGATCATCACCGCCGCGCTCATCGAAGGTGTGGCGCTGTTCGCGCTGGTCATCTCGCTGCTCGCGACGAGAGGGTAGTGATGGCCGACGACGGTCCGGCTCGAGGTCTCTTCAAGCACGCGCTAGCGGCAACGGCCGTCCTGTTCCTGTCTCTCGTCTCCGCTGGCCAGCTGCTGGCGCAGGAGGAGCACGGCGCCGGCGGCGGTGGTGGCCTGTTCGACATCAACTGGGGCGGCTTGATGGTCTGGACCTGGTTGATCTTCATCGTCCTGCTCCTCGTCCTGCGCAAATGGGCCTGGGGACCGATCCTCGGCGCCCTGGAGGCGCGGGAGAAACGGATCCAGGACGCGCTGGAGAGCGCGGCCAAGGATCGCGAGTCGGCGAACGAGCTGTTGAGCGAACAGCGCCGCCTGCTGTCGGAAACCCGGGAGCAGGCGCAGGGTATCTTGGCCGACAGCCGCAAGGCGGCGGAGAAGCTGCGTGCGGAGATGATCCAGGAGGCGCGAAGCGAGAAAGACCGGATCGTGGACGGAGCCCGGGACGAGATCCGTCACGAGCGGGACCAGGCGCTGGAGACGCTGCGCCGGGAGGCGGTCGACCTGTCGATTCAGGCGGCGAGCCGCGTGCTCGGTAAGAGTCTCGATTCGGACGAGAACCGCCGGCTGGTGGATGAGTACATCGACACCCTGGCGGAGCAAAGCGGCAACGGCGGAGCCGATTGATGCAGCAGACAACGATCGCCCGCAACTACGCCGAAGCGCTGTTGGAGCTGGCGCGCGCCGACGAGGCGGTCGAACTTTACGCCCAGGAAGTCCAGGTCATCGCCGACCTGCTGCGCAGCGAGCCCGACTTCCGGCTCCTGCTCGAGACGCCCAAAATCGATTCGTCGCAGAAGAAAGGGGTCGTCCGCGAGCTGTTCGAGGGGCGCGTGCCCAAGCGGCTGCTGCACTTCCTGCTGATCGTGATCGACAAGCGGCGCGGACGGCTGCTGCCGTCGATCGCCGACGAGTTCAGCGACCTGGTGGACGAGCACTTCGGGCGCCTCAAGGTCGAGGTCACGACGGCTCTCGAGCCGGACGACGAGCTGAAGGCGGATCTGAAGGGGCGGCTCGGTCGGCTGCTCGGCAAGGACGTGCTGCCCCGCTACCGCGTCGATCCGAAGCTGATCGGCGGCGTCGTCGTTCGGGTCGAAGACCGCATCATGGACGGTTCGCTCAGACATCGCCTACAAATGCTGCGCCGTTCGCTCCTGAAAGCCGAGGTCGGCTGAAGGGCGGCGCGAGAACCGATAGAAAGAGCCTATGGCCAGGACAGGTAATCAGCTTACGGCGAGCGAGATCAAGAAGGCGCTGGTCCAGCAGATCAAACGCTACGAGGAGGAACTTCACACCGAGGAGGTGGGCGAGGTCCTCGAGATCTCCGACGGCGTGGCCCGGATCTGGGGTCTGCGCTCCGCCATGTACAACGAGATGCTCGAGATCGAGTCGCGCGAGACGGGCGATACCGTCATCGCCCTTGCCCTCAACCTCGAGGAGGACAACATCGGGGCCGTGGTGCTCGGCGATTACCTCGACTTCAAAGAGGGTGACGCCGTGCGGTGCACCGGCCAGGTGCTGTCGGTCCCGGTAGGTGAAGAGCTCCTGGGTCGCGTCGTCAACCCGCTGGGCGAACCCCTCGACGGCAAGGGACCGGTCGACTGCAAGCACTCGATGCGGGTCGAGCGCAAAGCGCCCGGCATCGTCTACCGTCAGCCCGTGAAGGAGCCGCTCCAGACCGGGATCAAGGCGGTCGACGCGATGACGCCCATCGGCCGGGGTCAGCGCGAGTTGATCATCGGCGACCGCCGGACCGGCAAGACCGCGATCGCCGTCGATACGATCATCAACCAGCGGGGCGGCGACGTCATCTGCGTGTACGTGGCGATCGGTCAGAAAGCCTCGACGGTGGTCCACCTGATCAGCAAACTGGAGGAAGAGGGCGCGATGGAGCACTCGATCGTCGTCGCGGCGAACGCCAGCGACACGGCGACGCTCCAGTACATTGCACCGTACTGCGGCTGCACGATGGCCGAGTACTTCATGTACAAGGGAGGGCGCCACACGCTCTGCGTTTACGACGACCTGTCGAAGCAGGCCCAGGCCTATCGTCAGCTCTCCCTCGTTCTCCGCCGGCCGCCCGGCCGCGAGGCCTACCCCGGCGACGTCTTCTACCTGCACTCGCGTCTGCTGGAGCGCGCGGCCAAGATCACCGACGATCTCGAGGTCCTCGAAGGCCACGACGAGATCGAGAAGCCTGGTGGCTCGCTCACCGCGCTGCCGATCATCGAAACGCAGGCAGGCGACGTGTCGGCCTACATCCCGACCAACGTGATCTCGATCACCGACGGCCAGATCTACCTGGAGGGCGATCTGTTCTACGGCGGGGTCCGGCCCGCGATGAACGTCGGCATCTCGGTCTCGCGAGTGGGCGGCTCGGCTCAGCTGAAGGCGATGCGTCAGGTCGCCGGACGGCTGCGCCTCGACCTGGCCCAGTACAGGGAGCTCGAGGCGTTCGCCCAGTTCGCTTCCGACCTCGATCCCGCCACGCAGCGCCAGCTGGCTCGGGGCGAGCGGATGGTCGAGGTGCTGAAGCAGGGACAGTACCAGACGTTGCCGGTGGAGAACCAGGTGATGATCATCTTCGCCGGCACCCAGGGCTTTCTCGACGACGTGGAGGTCGGGAAGATCCGCGAGTGGGAGCAGAACTTCTACGATTACATGCGAGCCAGCCACCCGGACATCGGCCAGGAGATCCGGGAGAAGGGTGTGATGAGCGACGAGCTGCAGGAGCGACTGAGAAACGCGATCCAGGAGTTCAAGGACTACTTCTCCGCCGGCAGCGAATCGGAGGAGGCGGCTCCGGCCGCCGTCGCGGCGGCCGAGTAGGGACCGATGCAGAAGGCACGCGACATCAAGCGCCGGATCCGTTCGGTGCAGGGCACGCGTCAGATCACCCACACGATGGAGATGGTCGCCGCGTCGAAGCTGCGGCGTGCCCAGGACCGCGTGCGGGCGGCGCGGCCCTACGCGGCTAAGCTGTCTGAAGTCATCGCCGGATTGTTCACGCCGGAGCTGGCCGAAAAGTACCCGATCCTCCGGCAGCCGGAGGAGATCCAGCGCTCGGTGCTCATCCTGCTCACCAGCAATCGCGGCCTCGCCGGCGGCTTCAACGTGAATTTGATCCGCAAGGCGCGGACGATTCTTGACGAGCTGCGGGACGCCGGGACCGAGGTCGAGTTCCACGTCATCGGTCGAAAGGGCATTGCGTTCTTCCGCTTCCGGAAGGAGCCCATGGCGGTCGCGCGCCAGGACATCAGCGATCGGCCGACGATGGAGGACGCGCGATCGTTGGTCGACCCCCTGATTCCTCGTTTCGAGGCCGGCGAGCTCGATGCCGTCGACATCGTCTACTCGCAGTTCATGAGCGCGCTTTCCACGCCGCCGATGCGGATGCGAGTCCTGCCCGTTCGGCCGCCCGAGAAGGAGGAAGGTGTCCGGGCATCGAACTACCTGTTCACGCCGTCGGCCGAAGAGATCCTGCGCACCGTCCTGCCGCTCTACGTCCGCAACTCGGCCTACCGGGCGCTGGTGGAGACGGCGGCAGGCGAGCAGGGGGCGCGACGGACGGCGATGAAGAACGCGACGGACAACGCGGACGAGCTGACCCAGACGCTGACCCGCGAGTACAACAAGGCACGTCAGTCGCAGATTACTCAGGAGCTCACCGAGATCACCGGTGGCGCCGAGGCACTGAAGGGATGATCGAAATTCTGTCGGGACTGCCGCGCGGCGTACCGGCATTAACCTGAAAGTCGAATAGCATGGCACAGAACATCGGCAAGGTAGTCCAGGTCATCGGGCCCGTCGTCGACGTCGAGTTCGATCCCGAGAAGCTGCCCGAGATCTACACGGCGGTCCGCATCAAGGGCGAGCGCGGCAACGGCGAAGGGATCGACGTCGTCTGCGAGATCCAGCAACACATCGGGCGGAACCAGGTCCGTACCGTGGCGATGGACTCGACCGACGGCATCGTCCGCGGCATGGACGCCATCGACCTCGAGGGCCCCATCTCGACGCCGGTGGGCACGGCACCGTTGGGCCGGATCCTCAACGTGTTGGGCGAGCCCGTGGACGAGCAGGGTCCCGTGGAGGTCAAAGAGCGCTGGCCGATCCACCGGAAGCCGGTCGAGCTCGAGAACCTGGCACCCACCACGGAGATCTTCGAGACCGGGATCAAGGTCGTGGACATGATCGCCCCCTACCAGAAGGGCGGGAAGACGGGCCTGTTCGGCGGTGCCGGGGTCGGCAAGACCGTGATCATCATGGAGCTGATCCACAACATCGCCACGGAGCACGGCGGCCGCTCGGTCTTCTGCGGCGTCGGCGAGCGCACGCGCGAAGGAAACGATCTGTGGCTCGAGATGTCCGAGGCCGGCGTCATCACGCCCGGTGACCCGGAGAACAGCAGCGCGGCGCTCATCTACGGCCAGATGAACGAGCCCCCCGGCGCCCGCGTCCGCGTCGGGCTGACCGGCCTGACCGTGGCCGAGTACTTCCGCGACGTCGAGGGCCAGGACGTCCTGGTCTTCATCGACAACATCTTCCGCTTCGTCCAGGCGGGCAACGAGGTCTCGGCCCTGCTGGGCCGCATGCCCTCCGCCGTGGGCTACCAGCCCACCCTGGCCACCGACGTGGGCGAGCTGCAGGAGCGGATCACCTCGACCCGCAAGGGCTCGATCACCTCGGTGCAGGCGATCTACGTGCCCGCCGACGACCTGACCGACCCGGCCCCGGCCACCACCTTCGCCCATCTCGACGCGACCACCGTGCTGTCACGACGGATCGTCGAGCTCGGGATCTACCCCGCGGTCGACCCCCTCGACTCGACCAGCCGCATCCTCGACCCGCAGTACGTGGGCGAGCGACACTACAACGTGGCCACGCAGGTCCAGGAGATCCTGCAGCGCTACAAGGACCTGCAGGACATCATCGCCATCCTCGGGATGGACGAGCTCTCCGAGGAGGACAAGATCATCGTGAACCGGGCGCGGCGGATCGAGCGGTTCCTGTCGCAGCCGTTCTTCGTCGCCGAGCAGTTCACGGGCACCGAGGGTCGCTACGTGAAGCTCGAGGACACGATCGAGTCCTTCGAGCGGGTCGTAAACGGGGAGTTCGACGAGCTCCCCGAACAGGCCTTCTACATGGTCGGCGACATAGGCGAGGTCGCCGACAAGGCCAAGCAGCTGCAGGAGTAGAGGCGATGGCCGTTCCGGGCAGCGGACAGGTGTTCAAGCTCTCGGTGATCTCGCCGGAGCGAAAGCTCTACGAGGGGCCGGCTCGGTTCGTGGTGGTGCCCGCCCACGACGGCGAGCTGGGTATACTCGCCGGCCACGCCCCGCTCATGGCCTTGCTGGGCGATGGCATCCTGCGCGTGGCGACCGAGACCGAGATCCGACGCTTCCGGGTGTCCCGCGGATTCGTCCAGGTCGTCGATGATGTCGTGTCGGTCTTGAGCGAAGAAGCGGAAATCAGTGATTAGCAAGACAGTGTGCAGGCACTAATCCGCGATCCGTTGGTTCGTCGGCCAGGCTGGCCCGATACCAAGCCACCTCACACTGACACACCGCACACCGCACACCGACCTCAGTCCGGTCGTTCCAGCCCGTACGTGCGGATCTTCCGATACAGCGTCTTGGCCGAGATTCCCAGCGTCTCCGCCGTACGGCCCTGATGCCAGTTCTCTCGCTGCAGGACGGCTTCGATGTGTGCCTTCTCGACTTCCTCCAGCGAGACCGGCTGCCCGACCAGCGTGGTGGCCGAGCCGTTGGTGCGGCCGCCCGACTCGAAGTCGCGCGGAAGGTCGTCGGGTCGGATCTCCTCGCTGGCCCGCAGGATGGCGAGTCGTTCCATCACGTTTCGCAATTCCCGCACGTTGCCCGGCCAGCTGTACGCCAGCAGGGCCTCGACCGCCTCATCGGTCAGCTCCGGCGTATTGGCGGTGGCGTGCTGTTTGAGAAAGTGGCGGGCGAGGACCGGAATGTCCTCCGGGCGCTCGCGCAGGGGCGGTATGTCGATGGTCAGCGTGTTGATCCGGTAGTATAGATCCTCGCGGAAATTGCCCTCCTCGACCTCGCGATCGAGTTGGCGGTTGGTGGCCGCCAGTAGTCGGATGTCGGTGCTGACTTTCTGGGTGCCGCCGACGCGGAAGAACTCGCCGTTCTCCAGGGCTCTCAGCAGCTTCGACTGCAGCCGCGGCGCGAGCTCGGCGATCTCGTCCATGAACAGCGTGCCGCCATCGGCCAGCTCGAAGAGACCGAGCTTGCGGGTCATCGCACCGGTGAACGCCCCGCGCTCGTGGCCGAACAGCTCCGACTCCAGCAAGTTCTCCTGGATCGCGGCGCAGTTGATGTCGGTGAGCGGCCCGTCGACCCGGGTCGACAGACGATGGACCGCCCGCGCCACCAGCTCCTTACCGGTGCCGCTCTCGCCGGTGATCAGAACGGCGCTCTCGGACCCTGCGACCTTGCGCGCCAGCTCGAGAACCTGCTCCATGATCGGGCTGGCGGTGACGATCTCGGGAAACTCTTCGCGCCGCGAGAGGCGCGTCTGGAGCCGGATGTTCTCCTGCGCCAGCGAGCGCTTCTCGAAGGCGCGCCGGATGAGGATCTCCAGCTCGGCGACCCGGCACGGCTTGGTGACGTAGTCATACGCACCGAGCTTCATGGCGGCGATGGCGGTCTCGACCGTGCCGTTTCCGGTGACGATGACCACCTCGGGCGGCGCGTCGAGCTCGATCGCCTCTCTCAGCACCCCGATGCCGTCGAGCTCTGGCATCACCAGGTCGACCAGCGCCACGTCGAACTCTTCGGCCTTGATCGCGTCGATGGCGGCCCGGCCGTCGTAGGCCACGGCGACGTCGAATCCTTTCTTGCGCAGCTGCGTCTCGAGGATTCGCGACAGATTGCGCTCGTCTTCCGCCAGCAGGACCCTGATCTCGTTGTCAGCCACTCTGGTCACTCCGATTCGGTTTCGGTCTCCGTTGGCGCCCCATCGAGGTCACCGCTGAAGGCGGGCAGCACCACTCGGAAGTTGCTGCCTACTCCGATGGTCGAGTCGACTTCGATCCGGCCACCATGCTCCTGTATGATCCCATAACAGATCGACAGCCCCAGGCCCGTACCCTTGCCCGGCAGCTTCGATGTGTAGAACGGCTCGAAGATCTTGGGAAGATCGATCTGCGGTATGCCGCAGCCCGTATCGATGAAAGAGATGCCGACCTCCTGCTCGTAGGGGTCGAGCACCTCGGTACGCACCCTCAGCTCGCCGTCGTCCTCCATCGCGTCCAACGAGTTCAGGGCCAGAGCGACGAAGACCTGTATGAGGCGCTCCGAGTTCGCCCAGACCAGCGGCAGGTCGTACACGTACTCGCGCTGCACCCGGATCTTCTTGAAACGGTCGTGGTGCCGCAGCAGCTTGAGGGTCTCCTCCACCGTATCCTGCACGTCGACGGGCCCCTTCTCGCTCGGCGGCGGCCGACTGAACGCCAGCAGGTCGCGGGCGATCCGCTTGCAGCGGTCGACCTCGGTCTCGATCATCGACAGCAGTTCGGCGGATTCCGACTGTGCCTCGATCGACTCCTGCACCGCCTCGACACAGGCCGTGATCGTCGCCAACGGGTTGTTGATCTCGTGCATGACGCCGGCCGCCATCTGGCCCAGCGCCGCCAGTTTCTCGGCGTGCGAGATGCGCTCCGCTACCCGCTTCTGTTCCGTGATGTCCTCGCCGATCGTGATGACGTGGGTCACGTCCCCCTTGCCCGTCACGTGCATCGGGACCTTGGTGAGCCGGTAATAACGTCGCTCGCCCGACGCCGTCGACTCGACCTCGTAACGACGGATCTCGTCGGTGGCGAACACCTCCTCGAGCTCGGTCGAGAGGCGCTCCCGCGGCTGCCGATACAGCACCTCGAATACCGATTTGCCGATGGCGTCCTCGCGCGCCACTCCCTGCGTACCCGTCTCTCGCTTCCGGTTCCACGCCACGATCCGGTAGTCCGTGTCGACCACGTATAGGCCCACCGGCAGCGCGTCGACGATATGGCCCATCAGCTCCTGGGCCGACCGCAGATCCCGAAGCTGCGCCTCGTGTTCCTCCTGACGCTCCCGGGCCCGACGAAGCGTGACCGCCATTCGCAGTAGCTGAGCCAGCGGCGCCAGCTCCGGGGCCGCCTCCTCCGCCGACTCCACCACCCAGACCGCCGCCTCGCCGTTCTCCAGCGGCAGCGGCCACACCATCTGCCAGCGGCTCTCGTCGGACAACGCGGCCTCGATCGCGCCTCTTGTCAGCTGCGCCGAGCTCGGCATCGCCGCCCAGCCGGGCACCCGCTCCGCCACGGCGTCGAGGCCCGGCAGGTCCGACGGGTGGATCGCCAGTAGCTCGCACTCCGGCTCCCGGTGGACCCACAGGGCCGAGCAGAGCCCCATCTGGTCGCCGATACGGGAAAAAGCGGCATCCAGATCACCATCGGCTACCAGCAGGTCGCCGATTTGCCGCATGAACTCCGCGGTTTGGGAATCCGTGGTCGCTGGGTTTCGTCCCATCCAACTCGTCCAAGGGGGGAAGACCGGGGGGTGAGGGAAAGTTAGGCGGCAGGGGGGGTGCTGACAAGGGTTAAAACGTCCACTTCGGTCATTGTGTCCAAGGGGTCGAAGTCAAGTTGACCGAAAACCCCCTACGGTCCGAACCGGCGCCGGGCGGTCGAATTTCCCCAAGTCGTTATGTTTCAATGAGTTGTAGGCAAGAGGCCCGTTGGGCACACCGCTTGCCCTAGAGAAAGCCGGCCGCAGCGGAGTGGCTGTGAACGGGAGAGACGGGCGGGAGAGCGCGGCCAGCTTGAAAATAGAGATCAGAGCAGCAGGTGTGTGTGAGCAGTAGCGACGGAATGTGAAGATCTGCAGCCGGCGGTCGTTCGATCGCAGGTCAGTCCGCTAACAAAAAATAGGCAAGGACATAGGGGGGAGGTCAGCGGGCGCTGTGGTTGAATGACCCCGGCTCAGGAATAGATGGCCCCGGAGAAGGTCTGTGTGACCGAGCATTTTCAGCGTCTGACTTGGCGGGAGTCGGCGCCAGCCTGGCACACGGCCTCCCGGGGCTTTTTTTGTTCGGCATGGGAATTCGGAAGTTGGGGAATCCCATATTGGGATTCCGACTTGGGGAAGGCCGAGTTCTCTCCGAATTGTCGAGGCAGATTCGGGGATTCGGGGGTGCGGTGATTCGGGGAGGTAGGAAGCAAGGGCCGGATCCCGGCCAGCCTCCCTTCATCGTTCCCCGATGCCCCGAATCCCCGAATCCGGTTCAGCGATTCGGGGAGAACTGGCGATTCCCAGAATCGCCGTCCCGACATCAGCGTCCCGAATTCCCCAATTCCCTCCCGTACCGGCTCCCGCCGGTGGCCTCTCTGTCATATCATAGGGGACCATGTGGAAGCGACGCCTGCTGGATCCAAGGACCTGGCGTGATGTTCCGGCTGTCGCCGGGCTCATCGGTCTCACCGCGGCCGTGGCCGTCGTCTACGCGGTGGAGCCGCTGGGTCCCCGGGATATGCTGGACCGGGTCGCGCTGATGCTGGACGAGGCGGCGTACGGTCCGAACCTGCGGGTGGGTGAAAGGCGGCTGAAGGCGGCGTTGCGGGCGGAGGATGCCGGGCAGGAAGTCCGGGCCGATTCGCTGCAGGTAGCGGCGGCGCAGGCGTTCGTGCGTGCCGCCGAGGCCGCCCCGGACCCCCGACAGGAGATGCTGGCCAACGACCGGGCCGCCGACGCTTATCTGCTGTTGGGGCGCCGCCACCTGGCCCGCGGTCGGGGGAACCGGTTCGGGCTGGGGGTTCACGCCGGGGCGCTGGGCGTTGCGGAGCGGGCGGCCGCCTGCATGGTGGGACTGGCTCCCACGCGCCGGCGGGGCCAGATCAACGCGTTCCTGGTCGAGCTCGAGGCGGCTCTCGAGCGGCCCCTGGAAGCGAGCTGTCCGTGGTGAGGTCGGGGCAGTCGAGGGGGTGGACGCCGGCGGCGGCGTGTGGCGCGGCCGCGCTGTTCCTGCTGGCCTTCTTCTTCGGCGGGATCTGGGTGGGGGCGTCGGGTGTCGACTACCGCGTGTTCGGGCTGGTCGACGGTCTCGCCGCGCTGCTGTTGGTCTACGTCTTTCTGAACACCGGGGTCTTCTCGTGGCCCCGCGGCTTCTGGGGCATCCTGGTTCTGGTCTACGCCACGGTCTCGACCGCCCAGCTGGTGGCCATGCTGCTGCCGCCGCCCGGGGCGCTGCAGTGGCTGGTTCTCGGCCTCATCCTGTACTTCGCCTGGGGCTCGGGGTTCGGCGTTCATCGCACCCGCATCGTGATGGGGCTGGGGCTCCTCGCCCTGGCGCTGGCGGCGCTCAGATACTCGATCCTGCCGTTCATCTGGTCGCGGACCGAGTTGCCGGCGACTCCGATTCTGGATCTCCGGGCTCTGGCCGAGGGCGTCAAAGGGCTGGTGGTGGTCTACGTCCCCAGCCGCCCGGTCACCCAGGCCCTCGCCCTGGCCGCCATCGTCGCCTGGATCCTGGGGGCCTGGCTCCAATGGCCGCCGGAACGACACGACGACTGGCTGCGCCAGCTCTCCCGGGACGACCGGGACCGGCTCCTCGGTTTTCTACTCAGCGAGCGGCGCGGCGAAGGCCGCCCGATCGGCCCGGATCAGGTCCGCGGCTACCTTGACCGGCCCGGCGGTGACGAATAGCTTTTTCGGGCCGCAGTCAACGGAATCAGGTCCGCGTACCCGCGGCGATTCGCGGCTGCGTCAGCTATTTGAAAATTGAAGTTGGACGTGTGTGAAGCCGGGTGTGTATGTGAGCGTGTTGAGGCAGGCCCGTGCGGAGGCCGTGTCGCGGGAGCGATTCTGCGGTGTGGCGATCGGGCGGGTCCAGGAAAGAAGAGGATGGAATTGAGCGAGTAAGGGCGTGCAGTGGATGCCTTGGCACAGGCGGGCGATGAAGGGCGTGGCAAGCTGCGAAAAGCCTCGGGGAGCTGCAAGCGAGCGTTGATCCGGGGGTACCCGAATGGGGAAACCTGGCGGGGGCGACCCCGTCATCCTGTCGCGAGGCGGGAGGCGTACCCGGGGAACTGAAACATCTCAGTACCCGGAGGAAGAGAAAGCAAGGCCGCGATTCCCTGAGTAGCGGCGAGCGAAAGGGGAGGAGCCCAAACCGTGGGGACGTGAGAGGCCGGAGCCGTTGTCCTTGCGGGGTAGCAGGCCGGTGTCGTGGGGGTCTCCGGGCCACCGCGTCGCGGGTTCGATCTAGCCGAATCGAGGTGGGAAACTCAGCCGCAGGGGGTGAGAGCCCCGTAGGCGAAAGGTCGGGTCTGGGGCGTGACGCCGAGCCTGAGTAGGCCGGGGCACGAGGAATCCCGGTTGAAGCAGGGAGGACCTTCTTCCAAGGCTAAATACTTGCCTGTGACCGATAGCGAACGAGTACCGTGAGGGAAAGGTGAAAAGTACCGCTGACGCGGGGTGAAAGAGAACCTGAAACTGCGTGCCTACAAGCGGTGGGAGGGGCGAAGCCGTGTGCCTTCGGGCGTGCGGGCCCTGACCGCGTGCCTTTTGCATTATGATCCGGGGAGTTGTCCTTCTGGGCGAGGTTAAGGGCCTCGGGGCCCGGAGCCGAAGCGAAAGCGAGTCTTAACGGGGCGGTTGAGTCGAGAGGGGCAGACCCGAAGCCGAGTGATCTACCCATGGCCAGGATGAAGCGAGGGTAACACCTCGTGGAGGTCCGCACCGGTGTCGGTTGAAGACGGCTCGGATGAGCTGTGGGTAGGGGTGAAAG
>JABAHQ010000224.1_pt1 | contig 91717 bp, 92 predicted proteins | sample 7062091 | NCBI WGS metagenome assembly JABAHQ01 (sample SAMN14534359, study PRJNA622989) | marine sediment metagenome | biome: marine biome [ENVO:00000428]; feature: marine pelagic biome [ENVO:01000023]; material: deep marine sediment [ENVO:00002113] | place: India: Gulf of Kutch | collected...
TGCTGTCAGTACTGCTATGGCGATTACACCTGCAATACCAATTACCCCCGTGAATGCTATAGCTGCAGTGGTCATGTATGCAGTTATCCCAAAACCTAATAGTGTTGTGCCTATTTGACCTAACATGTCACTAAACGACAAATCGTCCTTATTTAGTACAAGAGCTATTGATGCGAGCAAGCCAACATACCCAACCATTTTTGATGTTTGAGACATCTTTTGTAAATAAGCGAGGTTTTCAGAAAACATTGCCTTCCCAAAATTATTACTATATCCACTACTCGCATCCGAATAACCTAAAGCCGCTGCCGACAAAAATACGGACTTCTCAGCTAGATCATCCCAACTTCCATTCGCCCCACCCCCAATCTTATAACTTCCATCTCCGGTGGTCGGGTCCAGGATGATATACCCCGCCCCACTCCACCCAGGCACAGAGATAGCATCGGTATGAGTGATCACTTCTTTACCCACGGCCAGTGCGGCGGTGATCTCTGCCATTGTATCTGAGTCGTGGTTGATATTGGGTAGAGTAGTCGCCCGGTTGGCTTGTGCTAAATGGTAGATCCGTTGGCCTTCCGGGGTTGCCTTTTGCAGCGCTTTCACCGCACTGACCGCATCCGCCGGATTATTGGGATCGGTGGTAAACATCTGCTCAGGCACGGCGTGTTCCAGTGCTGAACTTAGAATACCCACCTGCATATTGAGCTGTTTCTTCTGCTCGCTGTCGCCGGTGTGGGTACCTACAAATTTTCCTATGCGGATATTCATCGCTGCACCACCCGCTTCAATACTTCTGGGGATGCCGAAGAAGTAGGTGACATGGGGTTCGTAACCGTAGCTGCCATAACCTATTGCCAGGTTGTGGCTGTTTCTTTGTGAGATGGCGGCGATGTGGCTGAGGGCGTTGTATTGGGCGAAGTAGCCGAGGGTGCCAGCGTAGAACATGTCTCCCAATAGCTCTTCTCTTGTGAGTGAGGCTATTTGCGCCTGGTCGTTGGATTCGAGTTTGGTTTTGGTGTCGTTGAGTTGGGTTTGCAGTGTGGTGAGTTTTTCTGCACTGACGCTCTGGCCGATGACGGCGATACTGAGATAACTCCCTGCCGGGACTTTGTAAACATAGGCGGCCTGGGTTTCGAGCGGGGTTTTGACCTGGAAGGTGAAGTCGAGGTCATAACCCAGGCTCATGGGGCTGCCCTGTTTGATAACGGTGCCATCGAGGCGAATCTCGGGCACCACGTGGATCAGATAGGCGGGGATGCTGGCGGGCAGCTGGCCGATGTCGGTGATCTCGCCGTCGGGCAGCAGCGCCTGCAGGGCGGCTTCGTCATCCGCGGTAGCGGGCTTGAACGAGAGGGTGAGCTTGTGGTTGTTGAGGCTTGCCCAGGGTTTGGTGACGGGGTCGATGAGGTCGCCGAGGATATCTTTGCCGAAGGCGAAGCTCATGTGGTATCGCAGGCTGTCGGGGATTTCGCTGTAGGTGGCACCCTGGGTGATGACTTTGTTGGGTAGCGCGCTGGGGAGGACGGGGAATTCCTGGATGATGGTCTTTCTACCGCCGATGACGTCACCGACGGTGGGGTCGGGCATGTTGTTGGCGATGTGGTCTTCGATGGCGGTTTGGGCCTGGGTTTGGGCGTTTTGGAGGATGGTGGGGTCGAAGCCGCTGACCCAGCCCTCCTGTTCGTTGATGGTGCCGCTGTTGGTGAAGTCCAGGGCCAGTTGTTGGGGGTCGATACCGGAGATGGCAACGGCATCGAGACCCTGCTGGTATTGGTATTGTCTGTAGCTGGGATCAAGCTGGATCCAGGTGTCGGCATCATAGTTTTTGGCACCGCGGCTGGGCTGGTAGTCGATGGCGGCTTCGATCCAGATGTGCTCAATACGCATTTTGGTGATCTGGCCACCGCTGGTGACGCTGGTGGTGGGGATGCCGCCGACGCTGGCGAATTCCTGTGCTGCCTCCACAGTGGCGAAGTCTCCGACCCAGTTGATGAATTGGTCCTTGGGAACTTCGATGGTGCCGTGGACGTAGCGGGAGGGGATACCAGAGACGCGCAGCAGGGCAATGGTAAGACTGGCAATGTCCATGCTGTTGCCGCGTTTGCTGCTCAGGGTGAGGTCGGCATCCTGCATGGCGCCCCAGGTGGGAAGCCATTCGATGTTGTTGCGGACCCAATGGTAGATCTTGACGGGGTCGTGGTTGAGGGCGGCGGCCTGATCCTGGATGGCCTGACTGAGAGTGATTTCGGGCGTGGCGGCCAAGTAGGCCGGATCACTGGCGCCGGTGAGTTTGTCGAAGGTGAAGTCACCGACGGCGGCCACTTTGGCATAGGGGGTATCGAAAAGGCCAGCCTGGGTGAATTCGTCTTTGTCTTGTTTGGGGGTGTTATTGGGTTTGGCCTTGATGCTTTTGTTATCCAGGTCATTGGGGTCGATAGGCTGGTGGCCGCGTTTGAGTTGTTTGCTCTCCAACTGGGCTTTTGCGTTGTTGATCTTGGTTTTGCGTTGATCGGTATCTGTGGCAGATTCTATGTCTGCCAGGTTTTGCAGCAGAGTACTCATCTGTGCCTGATAGTCGGCAACGGCGGCGTTCTGGCGATCCAGGATCACGGCGGGCAGGTTTTTTGCCTGGATATTGGTCTTAATCGCATCGAAATGGGCCATTACCGAGTCGTTGAGGGTGGTGATCTCGTCTTTCAGGGCTTGCAGCTCTGCGAGTTCTGCGCTTACGTCTTCGTTGTTGTTGAGCTTGCCGGCCATCTGTTCCAGCTTCTGCTGAATGTTTTGGATGGCCCTGGAGAGTTGAGCTTCGTTGCTTTGGGGGGAAGCTGTTGGAGTACTGGGCGCATTTTCGATCGCCATGACAGCGGGCGAGACGATGAGCGTGGAGAATGTGAGCAATACCACGGCGGCGATACTGCGCATGAAGAGGCTGGCGTTGCGCATGCACGTGATGAGCGGATTTCTATAGATGGCCCGCTGAGACGCAGAGGCGCTGAGATTGCTTATCGATTGTCCCACCATAACTTTCATTGCCTACTTCCTTAAAATTATGCGTCCATGTGCCTGACCAATCTGAGCCAAATACGCCATTGGTTTCAGAGCGACGGCTGTTATAAATCCGTTTAAATGGGATTCGCGAACCTGTTATGTCTTCTTCTATTGAAAACTTATTGCCCGTTCCGAGATACACAGGATTGCGGATTGCACAAGAACCATCCTTGTCGGGCTGACTTAGGGTACATGTAAAATTACTCGCATCGAGAGTATTGTCGGCTGGGCAATACAACGCTGCTTGAATGGACGCCGGGTCAGAGATATTGCCGCTGGAATCAATGCACCGAATAGTTTTGTAATAGACAAAAAGAATCCAAATGCCATTGTGCTGCACCGGGCTTATTTGTTTTTTTTCCTTCGGTCGTAAATTCTAGAAAGTGGTCGTCAACACCATAAACTTGACATGCCACTTCGGCAAGCGCTTCATCGTCGTACTTAAATTCTGTGTACGGCAAATCATAATCAGGTAAGCGCCAAAGAGTCTGTTGCGGCGCTACTACTGGCTCAGTAGCCGCAAGACATACAGCGTTTGCGGAGACCGCTAGCAGCAGAAGAACGAGACCAAGAGAACACCGTGTCGGAGAACAACAGCCTGTGATATACATCCCACGCTCCGTGCATTTTGAGTTAATATTTTTCACGCCCGCGCTCAACTAGTCGATGACTCGATCTTATTCTCCGTAAACGTTGTGCCATCACCAAAGGCCAACGAGTCTGTACGATTTCCGGTATGCCAACGTAAAACCGTTACTACGCCGGTGGCCGAATGAGGGAGGGAAAGTCCGCTGATGGCTTTGAGGGCTGAAGGTTTCACGCTGGCGGCGCCCTTCTCGGACATAACCCGGTTAGGGGAGTTGTACTGGCGGTGTCATCTTCGCTGTCGCCGCGACTCAATGAAGAGAGTGCAGCAAGATTTGAGCAGCGGTTTGGAATGAAGGAATGCAGGTCCATTGCCATGTATTGGTATCGTTTGGTGCTAGCCTCCTCGAGCCTGAACAAGATGTCAAGGACGCAAAGCGCGCAACGGAGGTTGATCGAGTCTTGATCCGGGGCGTTCGCGAGGTTACCGCAGCCTTCAAAGATCGCGCACGGGATCCGCGTTGCAGGGAGAGCGAACCTTCGATTGTGAGAAGGGGCAGACCAATTCTACGGGCTGCATTTCGTGCTCGGGGGTCGGGGACACGCGAACTTCCAAGATTGATCGGTGCCGTCGGCAAGCTCACCGAACCCTGCGCGGGCTAGCGCCCGGGCAGGGGCATACCCAACGGCGCCTCAAGGCGCGGTGCGCCGGTCGACGAACACGGCGTTGCCCGAGCGCCGCTTGGCCTGGGCCTTGGCCTCGCTGGCGAGCGCGGCCACCTCGTTGTGGGAGTGGCAACGCGCCGGGTCGGGGGTGATCACCCCGATGGACAGGCTCAGGATGGGAAAGAACGTGCGATTGCCCTGGCGGTCCTTGGCCCACAAACCGCCGGCATGGCGATCCTCCTCCGTATAGAACGCCGGGATCGCTCGGGCGAAGTGCTCCAGCATGGCCTCGCAACGCTCGCGCCACTGCGCGCTCTGGAAGACCAGGATGAAGTCGTCACCCCCGAGGTGCCCGACGAAGTCGCGCTGGTGGTCAACGCTGCCGGAAAGGATGGCGGCGACCTGCTTCAGGACCTCGTCACCCTTAGCGTAGCCGTAAACGTCGTTGAACGGCTTGAAGTGATCGAGATCGCAGTAGGCGACGGCGAACCCGCTCGCCTCCTGAAGCAGGCGGTCCAGCAGCTCGTATATGGGCACGTTGCCCGGCAGCAGGGTGAGGGGGTTGGCGTAGCGGGCGTTTCGGATCTGCAGCTCGGTGATCTTGCGCAGTAGGTCCACCACCTTGCCGATGCCCAGATAGCGGCCGCCTTCGGTGATGAGGAAATCGTCCTCCATGCGCACCTGCATGGTGTCGGTCACCATCTGGCTGGCCTGCTCCACGGTCCAGTCGTGCTCGACGATCACGGGGGCGCGGTCCATGAACTGGTCGATCGACTTGGTACCGTGCAGGGAGCGCCCGTACGGCGTGGCGTAGATGTCCATCAGCCGGTAGCGCCGGACCAGTCCCAGGGGGATCGACTGCGGGTCGAGCACCGCCACCGAGCGCAGGCCCGGCGTCTTGCGAAACAGCTCGAAGACCCGCTCCACGCTCGCCGCCGGTGAAACGTGAGGGGCCTCGCGCAGCAGCCCATAGACGGTCTCCGACAGGCGCAGGGGCCGCGGGGCGCAGCCCGCCCCGAAGCCGCAGGTAAACGCCGCGGCGGAGATGTGGCGCGGCGGCAGCGCATGGGGCCGCGCGAAGTAATAGCCCTGCCCGGCCGCCACACCCAGCTCGCAGACCGTGCGATACTCCGGCTCGGTCTCGATGCCCTCGGCGATGACCCTGCAGCTCAGACCCTCGGCGATGTCCAGGATCGATCGCACGAACTCCTGCTTGACCTGGTCCTCGTGGATGCCCTGGACGAAATGGCGGTCGATCTTCACATAGTCGGGGCGCAGCTCCGACCAGCGCCGCAGGCCGGCGTAGCCCGCCCCCAGATCGTCGATGGCGATCTCCAGGCCCATGGCCCGGTAGTGACGGGTGGCCTCGCCCATGTCCCCGTAATCCTGAAGGGGGAACTGCTCGGTGAGCTCGATGACCACTCGCTCCGGGGTCAGTCCCGCTCGGCGCAGCGCATCCAGCGTACCTCCCGGCCTTTGGCCGGGCTGGGCGAGGCTCGCCGGACTGGCGTTCAGGAACACCTTGCCGGGCAGGCCCAGGCGGTGGAACTGCTCGATGCAGATCTCACGGCAGGCCAGCTCGAGCTCACAAAGGCGGCCGGCGCGGTGTGCGCAGTCGAACAATGCCGCGGGGCTTAGCAGCGGGCTATCCGATGGGCCGCGGATCATGGCCTCGTAGCCCAGGATGCGCTGCTCGCGCAGCAGCACGACGGGCTGGTACAGGGGGCTCAGCCGCCGCTGCGCGATGATCTCGCCGAGCTCATGCAGGCGCTCGGAGGGGAGCGCACCCTCGCCGGGGCCGTCCGAAGCGATATCAGACACGTTGGATCACTACCTCACCGCCGGATCCGCGGGTCGCACCCCGCCGACCCGGCCTGCGCGATGTACCCATTCTCGATGTCGGGAATATACCATTACGCTGGGCCGGGGGCGCACAGGTCTGCCATACTCGGGGCCGTATCCGCGGCGCCGCGAACGCTCGCCCCAATCGGCCATGGATGTAGAGCGCAACCACTTCGAACCCGAGCCCCTAAGCGGCTTGGTGCGCCCGGACTACCGCGGCGGCGGCATCGTCAACCTCATCAGCTCGATCGTGGCGGGCTGCGGCGGCGAGCCCCTCGCGCCGCTCCTGGACGCGCTCTCGCCCCGGGAGCTGCGCGGGCGCAACGTGGTGTTGATGGTGCTCGATGGCCTTGGCCACAAATTCCTGGGCCGGCATCCCGAAAGCTTCACCCACCGCCACCTGCGGGCGCGCCTCACCTCCGTGCTGCCCAGCACCACTGCGACGGCGATCACCACCTTCATGACCGGGCTGGCCCCGCTGCAGCATGGGCTGACCGGGTGGTTCACCTACCTGCGGGAGCTGGGCGGCGTGGCCACGGTGCTGCCCTTTCGGCCGCGCCACGGCGGGCCCAGCTACGCCGCGGCCGGCATCGATCCGCGGGCGGTGTTTCACTGGCCGCCAGTGGCCGATCGTATGGCCAGCGACCCCCACATCGTCAGCGCCAGCTTCATCGTCGACTCCGACTACAGCCGATGCACCGGCGGGCGCGCCCGCCGCCACGGCTATCGCAACCTGGAGGAGTTCTTCGCCGCCACCGCCCGGCTGGTACGCGGGGCCTCGCGCCCCACCTATGTCTACGCCTACTGGCCCGACCTCGACCGCCTGTGCCACGAACAGGGCACCACCAGCGCCGCGGTGGAGCAACACTTCGGCCAATTGGACGCCGGGCTGCGGCGATTCAGCGAGGCGGTGGCGGGGACCGATACGGTGGTCGTGGTGAGCGCCGATCACGGGGTGCTGGACACCGACCCCGAACACACTATCCATCTGGAGGATCACCCGCGCCTGGCCCGCACGCTCACCCTGCCCCTGTGCGGCGAGCCGCGCCTGGCCTATTGCTACGTGCGCCCGAGATACCAGCGCCAGTTCGAGGACTATGTGCGCGGCGAGCTGCCCGAATGCTGCACGCTGCTGCCCTCGGAGCAGCTCATCGAGGAGGGTCTGCTGGGCGACAGCGAGCCCCACCGCGAGCTGGGCCATCGCATCGGCGACTACGCGCTGCTCATGAGGGATCGCTACGTCATCAAGGACCGCCTGCTGGGCGAGACCCCCTTCGACCAGGTGGGCGTGCACGGCGGGGCCAGCGCCGCGGAGATGTACGTCCCGCTCCTGGTGCTGGGCTGATCTCGACCCGCTTGCGTTCCCCCGACCAGGGACCAGACTGCTGTCTACGGGCACGGCCGCCAGTGATCAGAGGACCCGCGGGATGGACTACACCGTCAACTTGCTGATGAGCGAGTTCGTCACCCACGACGTGAAGCGGTTCATCGTCGACAAGCCCGATGGACTGGACTACGAGCCCGGCCAGGGGGTGGAGCTGGCCATCGACCTGCCGGACTGGAAGGACGAGGGCCGGCCGTTCACGCCCACCTCGCTGCCCCAAGACCGGGTGCTGGAGCTCACCATCAAGGCCTACCCCGACCACCACGGCGTCACCGAGCGCCTGCACGGCCTTGCGCCCGGCGCCGGGCTGCGGATGTCCAAGCCATTCGGCACCATCACCTACCGGGGCCCCGGGGTGTTCATCGCGGGCGGGGCCGGGATCACGCCGTTCATCGCCATCCTGCGCCGGCTGGCCGCCCAGGGCGAGCTCGAGGCCAATGGGCTCATCTTCTCCAACAAGACCCCGGCCGACGTCATCGGCGAAAAGGAGTTTCGCCACTACCTCGGCCAGCGCTGCACCCTCACCTGCACCGCCGAGGCCGCGCCGGGCTACGACCACCGGCGCATCGACGCCCAATACCTCCGAGAAAAGATCGACGACTTCGGCCAACACTTCTATGTGTGCGGCCCGCCCCGGTTCGTCGAGGAGATCAACGAAGCGCTCCAGGGGCTGGGCACCAGCCCCAACGCCCTGGTGTTCGAGGGCTGAGCCCCATCTCTGAATCGGGGTCAGATCACAGTTTTCGCGAATATTAGAGCAATTTGAGATCTGACCCCAGTTGGATGGACCCCAGTTGGATGACCCGTTGGACCGGGCGATTTTCCACATCGAAAATCGGCTTGAAATACCTAGTAAATCGCTCAAGTATCCGGTACTGTATGGACAGGTGTGGCAGTGGAATTTCCCGGCATGAGCAAGTGGGTCGAGGGACAGGTCGTCGCCAAGCGCTACTGGACCGGGCAGCTGGTCTCTCTGCAGGTCGAAGCCGCCGTGGCGCCGTTTCGCGCCGGGCAGTTCACCAAGCTCGGCCTGGACCTGGAGGGCGAGCGGATCGAGAGGCCCTATTCCTACGTCAACCCGCCCCACCAGGGGCCCCTGGAGTTCTACTTCATCACCGTGCCCGACGGTCCCCTCACCAATGCCATGGCCGCGCTAGATCGGGGCGACGGCCTCTGGGTGCAGGCCCAGCCCTCCGGGCTGTTCACCCTGGCCGACGTGCCGGACGGCGAGGACCTGTGGCTGCTGGCCACAGGGACGGCGCTGGGGGTGTTTTTATCCATCCTGCAGACCGAGGAGCCCTGGGAGCGGTTCGCCAACGTGGTGCTGGTGCACGGGGTCCGCACGGTCGAGGAGCTGACCTATCGCCGCACCCTGGAGGAGCTGGCTTACCGCCGCGGCAGGCAATTTCGCATGGTCCCGTTCGTCAGCCGCGAGGAAACCGAGCTCGGGTTCCAGGGCCGGCTCACCCACGCCCTGACCGACGGGCGCCTGGAGCGCCACACGGGCCTGGAGATCGCGCCCGGGCGCTCGCAGGTGATGATCTGCGGCAACCGCGACATGGTGCGCGATGCCACCTCCTTGCTCACCGAGCGCGAGCTCAAGAAGAATCGCCGCAGCAGCCCCGGGCACATCACCACCGAGCACTACTTCTGATTCTGAGCGCGGTCCCCTCGCGCGACACCCGGCCCCCGGCCCAGGCTTCTATTCTTTAAGGTGGACACGCCGCCCCCCAGGGGCGCCAACGACGAGGTGAGGTGATGACCGATATCGCAGCGCTCCTCTCCGAGGAGGCGGACTACCTGCTCGGCTACCGTTGCAAGGGCATTCCCGGGGATCGGCTCCATCTCCCCGGGCCTGATTACGTGGACCGGGTGGCGGCCGCATCGGACCGAGGGCCGCGCGTGCTGCGCAGCCTGCAGGCGCTTTTTGGCCACGGGCGCCTGGCCGGCACCGGCTACCTGTCCATCCTGCCCGTGGATCAGGGTGTGGAGCACTCGGCCGGCGCATCCTTCGCTCCCAATCCGGTGTACTTCGACCCGGAGAATCTTGCGCGCCTCGCCATCGAGGGCGGCTGCAACGCCATGGCCTCCACGGTGGGTGTGCTGGGCGCGGTTTCGCGGCGCTACGCCCACAGGATCCCGTTCATCGCCAAGATCAACCACAACGAGCTGCTGGCCTACCCCAACCGCTACGACCAGACGCTGTTCGCGTCGGTGGAGCAGGCCTACGAGCTGGGCGCCGTGGCGGTGGGCGCAACGGTGTACTACGGCTCGGACGAGTCGCGGCGCCAGATCCTGGAGGTCTCCGAGGCCTTCGCCCGGGCCCATGCGCTGGGCATGGCTACGGTGCTGTGGGCCTACCTGCGCAACCCGGCCTTCAAGCACGAAGGCACCGACTATCATACCGCGGCCGATCTCACCGGACAGGCCAATCACCTGGCCGCCACCATCGAGGCGGACATCGTCAAGCAGAAGCAGGCCCAGTGCAACGGCGGCTACGTGGCCCTAAGCTTCGGCAAGACACACCCCGGGATGTACGAGCGGCTGACCAGCGATCACCCCATCGATCTGGTGCGCTATCAGGTGGCCAACTGCTACATGGGCCGTGTGGGCATGATCAATTCCGGGGGGCCGTCCGGCAGGGACGATCTGCACCAGGCGGTGCGCACGGCGGTGATCAACCGCCGCGCCGGCGGGATGGGTTTGATCTCCGGGCGCAAGGCGTTTCAAAAACCCATGGAGGAGGGAATCGAGCTGCTGCACGCCATCCAGGACGTGTATCTGTCGGACGACATCACCATCGCCTGAGGGTAGTTAAGGAGCGCGCCGGCTACAGGGGATAGATGACCGCGAGCACCTGCTCGAAGCCCTCGGCGGCCTCGGCCACCGCGTCGGCCACGTCCTCGCGGTCCAGACCGGTGAGAGTCCAGGAGGCGCCGTCCGCCGCCGCGAGCCGATCGGACTGGGGTGCCCAAACCGGCTCCAGCAGGTGCCCGAAAGGGTCATAGCCGGCAGGCTCGCGCACCAGACCCACCTCCTCGAGGGCATGGGTAGCGGCATCGGCAAGGTGCACCAGGGCGGCCTCCAGGGAGGCCTCGTCGGCCTCGCCCGGGGCGTGGTGCCAGCGCACGGCCGCCTGCAGGCTGGCCGGCAGCCCCCACAGCGACAACAGCTCGGCGCCCACGGCGGCATGGTCGAACCCCAGCGCTTGACGCTCTTGCTGCCATCCCTCCCCCGCGGCCGTCAGCGCCTCCGCCGCCTGCTCCGGCAGCCTCGCCAGCATCAGGAGCCGGCCGACATCGTGCAGCAGCCCTGCCACGAACAGGCGCTCGTGGTGCAACACCGCGCAGCGCGCTCCCAGTCGCCCGGCCACCAGGGCGCAGAAGACGCTGTGGCGCCAGAATGAAACCATGTCCACCAGGTGGATGGGCACGCGCTCGAACACCTCCACCGCCGAGGCCGCCAGGGTGAGCGCCTGAAGCTCGCGGATGCCGACGATGGTCACTGCCCGGCTGACCGTCTCCACGGGTGCGCGGCGCCCGAAGTAGGCGCTGTTGACCAGCTTGAGCAGGCGCGCGGTAAGCGCCGGGTCGTTGGAGATGAGACGCCCCAGGCCCTTGGCCGAGCATGCCGGGTCTTCGGCCATGAGCTGCACCCGGATGCAGATCTCGGGCAGCGACATCAGCTCGACGTTGTCGGCGACCAGATCGCGTGCGTGCATGGGCCGATACTCGCGGCCAGAAAAAGGCCTTCCCTGGCGTTTCGGCTGGCACCCTCCCGCCCGCCGTGTAACTTACGAATCCCGAAGAAACCAGCCCGCATTCCACCGGGATATGCGCGCTAGCCCTTAGGTGTTTCTTCGGCCGGGGGAGCGCGGACTTGACGGTCGTGTCCCCTCTCAGGGCAGGTTGAAATCCCTTATTCGATCGCCCAGCCTTGCAGCCACTGCCGAGGAAATCCGCCACAAACATGAACGACGAGACACGCGGGGCGCGAAACGGCCTCGGACGCCAGTCGGCCGCCGCACGCACAGGCAGTCCGCGCATGGGGCAGCCGCCGCGCTCCGATATGGATGCTCCCCTGACCCGACTGTTTCCCGGCCCTGGTGTGCAACGCCCCTTGCAGGGCTGCTACCTGGGCCACGAGCTGCACCGCCAGGGCTCTGCGGGCCGCCCGCTCGTCTACACCAGCTTCATCACCAGCCTGGACGGGCGCATCTCCGACGTGGACCCCGCCACCGGCCGGCATCGCGTGCCGCCCGCCATCGCCAACGAACGGGACTGGCGGCTGTTCCTGGAGCTGGCGGCCCAGGCCGAGCTGCTGCTGACTACGGCCCGGCACCTGCGCGCCGTGACCGAGGACCGCTACCGCGACATGATCGACCCGGGGGCGGCGCACGCCGGCCTCGCCCGGTGGCGCCGCGCACAGGGCCTGGCGCCGCAGCCCGCGCTGGCCGCCCTCAGCATGGGGCTGGACTTCCCGGTGCGGGCGGTGCGCGAGGCCCACCGCGGGCCCATGCTGGTGATCACCGGGCGCGCCGCGCCGGCGGCGCGGGTGCGGGAGCTGCAGGGCCACGGCATCGAGGTGGTCGCGGCGGGAGATGAGCGGCGGGTGAAGGGAGCCGCGCTGGTGAGCACCCTGCGCCGGCGGCGTTGGCGCAGCGTCTTTTCCGTCGCCGGGCCCGCCGTGCTGCACACCCTGCTCGAGGCCGACGCCCTGGACCGCCTGTACCTGTCCATCGGCCAGGTGGTTTTGGGGGGCGAGCAGGGCCATACCCTCACTCGGGGCGCCCCCCTGGATCCCCCGCGGGGCTTCGACCTGCGCGAGCTCCATCACGATCCGGCCGCCCCACCGGGTGCCGGTCAGCTCCTCGCCTGCTTCGAGCGGCGACGACAGGGGTAGCGCTCGGGAATGCGGGACGGGCTATCCCGCCCAGGGGGCCGGGCTGCGGGTAAGCGCCACGGCCACGACGTACGCGAACGTCAGCACCGCCAGCGACCAGGCGGTCACGCGCACCCGGGGGTTCTTGCCGAAGCGCATTGCCACCATCCCCAGGCCGATGTACAGCGCCAGGGCGAGCAGCTTCGCCGTCAGCCAGCCGTGCACCAGCGGGTATTGGTAGGTCATGGCGGCGAGCCCGATGCCGGCGGCCAGCAGGATCGTGTCATTGACGTGGGGGACGACACGCACCCAGCGGCTGCGCAGCCGCGCCGAGCCGGTCATCATCCATACGCCCCGAATCACGAACAGCGTGATGGTAATGGTGGCCGCCGATAAATGGATGGTCTTGAGAATCAGCCAGGCGCTCATGGGATCCGCCATGCGGTGCAACACGGCGCGCAGTCTACCAGATCGGCCTGCCGGGTGCCGCCGCCGGCCCCAGGCCCGCGTCTATACTGAATAGATACAGGAGCGGACCTGGCTCCACCCGCGGTTTGCGCACGCTGAGGAGGACCCGGCAGATGTCCGACATCAATAAATACATACGCAGTGGTGAACCCTTCGATCCGGAGCACGCCAACCACCTCCAGGACCTGGAGGGGTGGGACGAGAATCAGGCCCAGAGGTCGGCGGGGCGAGAGGGCATAGAGCTCACTGCGGAGCACTGGGAGGTCATCCGGTTCCTGCGTGAGGACTACGCCAAGAACGGCAGGGCGCGCAGCGGCCGAGTGCTCAGCGAGCGACTGGACGAGGCGTTCACCTCCCATGGGGGGCGCAAGCATCTCTACCGCCTGTTCCCCAACGGTCCCGTCGTTCAAGGCAGCCGCATCGCGGGCCTGCCATTGCCCGAGTACAGTCGGGACGATTCCTTCGGCTATTCGCAGTAGGCCCGCACCCCCGCGTATGTCGAGACGGGGGGCGAGGCTGCGCGCCTGGCTCCTCCCCGACGACTGGGCCGAGCGCATCCAGCTCTGGCTGGCGATGCTCCTGCAGCTGGCCATCGCCGGAGTGCTGGTGGGCGCGGTGTTGGAGGGCCACTGGCTGGTGGCCTTCACTGCCGCGGTAGTGCTGGTACTGACCTTTGCACCGGCCATCATCGCGCGCCGATTCAACGTGTACCTCCCCGTCGAGCTCACCTTGATCAACTGTCTCTTTCTCTATGCCGCGTTCGGGCTGGGCGAGGTGCGCGAGTTCTATCGCCGGTTCTGGTGGTGGGACCTGATGCTGCACAGTATCTCGGCGCTGGTCATGGGGCTGATCGGGTTTCTGTTGATCTACGTCTTCTACAGCGCCCGGCGCGTGCACATGGCGCCCGTATTTGTGGCCCTGATCTCGTTCGGCTTCGCCCTCACCCTCGGCACGCTGTGGGAGATCGCCGAGTTCGTGCTGGATTGGGCGTTCGGCTTTACCATGCAGAAGTCGGGGCTCACCGACACCATGACCGACCTGATGGTGAATGCGCTGGGCGGCCTCGCCGCGGCATGGATCGGCTATCAGTACGTGCGCGGCGGCGATTCGCTGATCGCCGAGCGCCTGGTCCGCCGCTTCGTGGACAAGAACCCGCGGCTCTTCCGCCCCCGCCCCCAGCAGCGGGCATGAAGGAGACGTCGCGGCGCGGAACCCGATCCCTTGTTAAAGTGAAAAGTAAAAAGTCAAAAGGCAAAAGTGCACCATTGCGCTCTCTGCGTCTGCACCCCCCTCTTTTCTCGACCGACATGTGTCGCGGCGGGAACGCCGCTCCCACCCGGGAGCAAGCATGAGCGGTAATAATAGAGTGCGACATTCTTGTCGCGACCATGGTCTCACGAGGCGCGATTGGATTCTTGCCCGCGCTGTTTGGTCACAGCAAAACGCCGCGGCCAAAATCGATTCTTTTGCGCTCTCTGCGGCTCTGCAACGTCTGCGTTCCTCGACCGGCGTCGATCGCAGGTGCGGCGCCAGGCAGAGGTGGCCCGGTGCGTGCCGGCGTGCGTCAATCGTCCTTCGGCGCCACACCGCCGCGCAGTCGCTTGCGTGCGCCCCGCCGGCGCTTCTCGTCCAGGCGCCGCTCCCGGGCCGCCGCCGACGGGCGGGTCTTGCGCCGGGGCTTGGGGGGCTCTGCGGCGCGGCGGATGAGCCGCAGCAGGCGCTCCAGGGCGTCCTCGCGGTTGCGCTCACGCGCCCGAAAGCGCTGGGCCTCGATGACCAGCACGCCCTCGGCGGTGAGCCGGCGACCCGCCAGCCGCCGCAAGCGCTCGCGCACCTCGGGCGGCAGCGAAGGGGAGCGGGCGACGTCGAAGCGAAGCTGCACCGCGGTGGCGACCTTGTTCACCCGCTGCCCGCCCGGGCCGGAGGCGCGGATGTAGCGCTCGCGAAGCTCCGATTCGTCGATGCTGATCTGCTCTGTGACCCGAAGCCGTGCCATGGCGCCACCTCACGGCCCGCGGGCGCCTCACTCGAAATGATAGAACGTCTCGTTGAGGTAGCGCACCAGCGCGGCCTGCTCCTGCTCGCTCAGGTCTGCGCCGGCGGCACGGGTGCAGCGGCCGATCTGGCTTCGAAGCATGTCCAGGGAGCGCATCCGCCGGTCCGGGCGGGTATAGACCTCGGTGCCATGACAGGCGGTGCAGTGGCGCTGGTGCAGGGCCTCGCCCTGGGCCAGCTCGTCTTGCGCCGAGACCGGGGCGGCCAGGGCGGCCGCCATCGCGATCCCGAGCCCGTAGAATGAACCTCGCATAGGCTTCTCCCTTGGACGATCTCCCGGTCGGCATAGTGTGGGGCCGCGACGAGGGAAACTCAACGCATCGGTTGGGATATGACGGCCCCCTGGGCGCCGGCGCCGCCGTTTCGGCCGGCTCCCTACTGATGCATCGGACGGTCTTATATAGTATGCAGGTCTGACTGCAATTCCTCGAGAGGAACGGCCATGGCCGCGGATGACAAGTACCGAGTGGAGCGCGACAGCCTGGGCGAGGTCCGCGTCCCTGCCGAAGCGCTCTACGGCGCGCAGACTCAGCGCGCCGTCGACAACTTCCCGGTGAGCGGCCTGACCATGCCGCGCCCGTTCCTGCGCGCGCTGGGGGCGATCAAGGCCTGCGCCGCCCAGACCAACGCCGAGCTCGGCGAGCTCGAGGCGGAGCTCGCCGAGGCCGTCGCCGCCGTGGCCGCGGAGGTGGAGGCCGGCACTCACGACGGGCAGTTCCCGGTGGACGTATTCCAGACCGGCTCGGGCACTTCCACCAACATGAACGCCAACGAGGTGATCGCCACGTTGGCCGCCCGCCGCCTGGGGCGGTCCGTCCACCCCAACGACCACGTCAATCGCGGGCAGAGCAGCAACGATGTCATCCCCACCGCCATCCACGTGAGCGCCCGCCTGGCGCTGCATGAACTGCTGCTGCCTGCCCTCGACGGGCTGGCCGCGCGCATCGGCGAGCGGGCGGGCGAGTTGGATGCGGTGGTCAAGACCGGGCGCACCCATCTGATGGACGCCACGCCCCTGACCCTGGGCCAGGAGCTGGGCGGCTGGGAGGCTCAGGTGCGCCAGGGCGCGGAGCGCCTGCAGGCCGTGGTGCCACGCCTGGGCGAGCTTGCCCAGGGGGGCACCGCCGTGGGCACCGGTATCAACGCCCACCCGGATTTCGCCGCGCGCTTCGTCGAGCGGCTATCCCGGCACACCGGGCTGGAGTTCACGCCGGCGCGCAACCGCTTCGCCGCCCTGGCCGCCCAGGACACCGCCGTGGAGCTCAGCGGCCAGCTGCGCGCCCTCGCTGTCGCCCTGATGAAGATCACCAACGACCTGCGCTGGATGAACAGCGGCCCCCTGGCCGGGCTGGCCGAGATCAGCCTGCCCGCCCTGCAACCCGGCAGCAGCATCATGCCCGGCAAGGTCAACCCGGTGATCCCGGAGTCCGTGGCCATGGTCTGCGCCCAGGTGATGGGCAACGACGCCACCGTGGCGGTGGCCGGCCAGTCGGGCAGCTTCCAGCTCAACGTCATGCTGCCGGTGATCGCCCACAACCTGCTGCAGAGCATCGAGCTGCTGGCCAACGGGGCGCGGCTGCTGGGCGAGGCGGCGATCCGCGGGTTTGAGGTCAACCACCGGCACGTGGCCGAACGGCTGGGGCGTAATCCCATCCTGGTGACCGCGCTGAACGAGCGCATCGGCTATGAGAAGGCCGCCGAGATCGCCCAGCGCGCCTACGCCGAAGGGCGCCCGGTGCACGAGGTGGCCGCCGAGGTCACCGGTATGGACGCCGCGGAGCTGGCCCGGCTGCTGGATCCCGCCCGCCTCACCGGCCCGCGGCGCTGAGCCCTCGAGGAGACGGCAATGAAATCGCTGAGCAAGACCTTTGTCACGGGCATGGCCACGGTGCTGCCCATGGTGCTGACCGTCTATGTGCTTTACTGGTTCGCCGCGACCGTGGAGGCGGCGCTGGGCGAGGCGATCCAGCTAGTGCTGCCCGCGCGCCTGTACTGGCCGGGCATGGGGCTTGCGATAGGCCTGGTGCTGATCTTTCTCGTCGGGCTGCTGATGCACGCCTGGGTGGTGCGCAAGCTCATCGAGCTCGGCGAGGGCATCCTCTACCGCGTGCCCCTGGTCAAATCGGTGTACGGCTCGATCCGAGACTTCTTCACTCTGTTCTCCACCACCGCCGAGGGCCGCCCCCACCAGTCGGTGATGGTGCGCCTCGGCGACACCGGCATGGAGGTGCTGGGCTTCGTGATGCGCGAGGACTTCAGCGCCCTCCCCCCGGGCCTGGGACACGAGGACAGCGTGGCGGTCTATCTGCCGCTTTCCTACCAGATCGGCGGCTACACGGTGATCCTGCCGCGCGCAGCGCTGCGCCCCGTCGACATCCCCATGGAGCAGGCCATGCGCTTTGCGATCACCGGCGGGCTGACCACCGCAAAGGGCGGGCCGACGGCGGGCGCCGAGCGGGACGCTTGAGCCCGCCCCCGCCGGGCGCGAAGCGGATACCATTGTACCAAGGACGCTGTCCGGCGAGGGCCCCGTGACCGGCCACACACTGATCCCGAGCATCGAGCTCAATCCCGCCGAGCCCCTGTGGAAGCGGGTACCCACCCGCGATGCCGACGGCACCCGGCTCAGCGACTTCATGATGATCATCCCCAAGCTGCGCGCCCGGCCGCGGGCCCGGGTGGACCGCACGGCGGCGGAAATCCAGGGGGTGCTGGCCCGCTACCAAAAGGTCGTGGTGTTTGCCGACCTCAACCTGAGGCTGGACCTGCTTTGGGTGAGCGTGCGCCCGGTACCCGGCATCTGTCTGGAGCTACCGGCGGCGATCAAGTGCCGGGTCCCCGAGGCCGTGCTCGTGTGCGAGCGGCTCGCCCCGAGATGAACGCCGTAGCCGCGCGACCGCGCTGCGCGGGGTGAAAGGCCGTCGATCGCAGTGTCTGCACTATGTGGGGCCTGCAACTGTCTACACCGGTGGTGAGATCGAGTGCGGGGGGCTTTGCGAAGCGACATGCAAGCTCGATTCGCATAGGGAACTTGCGATTCGGGCTTGCGCGGAGCGGGCCCGAGCGGCGCAAGGCCCACGACTCTCGATCGATGTGCGCAATGATGGAATGAGGCGAGTGTACGAGCCGAGCCCGACAATCGTCCGACGGCCGCACGCGCGGGTGGCTGCCATGCACCCGTTGCACAATGCCGCCTGCAGGCGATTGCCAGGCCGAATCCGGGGAGCGGTGCTCGCCGCGGCCCTGCTGGCGTCGGCGCCCGGCTGCGGCGTCAATCCGGTCACCGGAGAGCGCGAGCTGCAGCTGGTCTCGCGCGCCGCCGAGATCCAGATCGGGGAGGAAAACTATCTCTACACCCGCCAGGCCCAGGGCGGCATGTACAAGCTGGACCCGGCGTTGGGCACCTACGTGAGCATGGTGGGCCAGCGCCTGGCGAAGGTGTCCGACCGGCCGGACCTGCCCTACGAGTTCGTGGTGGTCAACAACTCCACCCCCAACGCCTGGGCCCTGCCCGGCGGCAAGATCGCCGTCAACCGCGGGCTGCTGCTGGAGCTCGACAACGAGGCCGAGCTGGCGGCCGTGCTGGGCCACGAGATCGTCCACGCCGCGGCGCGCCACGGGGCGAAGCGCATCGAGCGCGGCACTCTGCTGCAGCTCGGCGTCGTGGCGCTGGGAGCCGCAGTCGCCGAGAGCCGCCACGCCGAGCACACCGACCTGGTGGTCGGCGCCGCCGCCCTCGGCTCCCAGCTCATCGACAGCCGCTACAGCCGCGGGGCGGAGCTGGAGGCCGACCGCTACGGCATGACCTACATGGCCCGCGCCGGCTACGACCTGCGGGCGGCGATCAAGCTTCAGGAAACCTTCGTGCGCCTGGCCGAGGGCCGCGAGCACTCTTGGCTGGAGGGCCTGTTCGCGAGCCACCCGCCGTCGCCCGAGCGGGTGGCGGCCAACCGCGGCACGGCGGCCTCGCTGCCCGCGGCGGGCCGGTTGGGCGCCGAGGAATATCGCGCGCGCATCGAACCGCTGGTCGCCTCGCGGGGCGCCTACGGACACTACGAAAAGGGCCGGCGGGCCCTGGCCGAAGGCCGCGAGCAGGAGGCGCTGGCGCAGGCGGGCAAGGCGATCGCGGACGAGCCCCGAGAGGCTCTATTTTATGCCCTCAAGGGCGACGTCCGCCTGCGCCAGCGGCGCTACCGGGAGGCCATCGCCGAATACGACCGGGCCCTGGCGCGCAACGATCGGTTCTTTTACCACTATCGCCAAAGGGGCCTGGCCCGCGACCGGCTGGGCGACCGGGCCAAGGCAAACGCCGATCTGCGGCGCAGCGTCGCCCTGCTGCCCACCGCCGCCGCTCACCACCTATTGGGCGATCACGCCCGCGAGGCCGGCCGCGCCGGGGAGGCCATCGAGCACTACCGCAAGGCCGCCAACACCCGGACCGAGAGCGGCCGGCAAGCCTACCGGGAGCTGGTGCGCCTGGACCTGCCCCGCAATCCCGGGACCTACCTGGCCGTCCAGGCCGGCGCGCAGGACGGCCGGATTGCCCTTCGGATCCAGAACCGCAGCGCCGTGGCGCTGAGCGACATCACCGTGCAGGTCACCGGCTATGATGCCGGCGGCCGGGCCCTGGCCCGCCGCCGCGCCCACGTGCCGGGGCCGCTGCCCGCCGAGGGCTCGACGATCCTGCGCACCGAGATTCCGGCCCGAGACTCGGCGGGCCGGCCGGTGCGCGCCCGGGTGGACATCCTCGGGGGCCGGGTGGCCCGGTGAGCCCGTCCAGGGGCTGCGTGCCGTATAATGGACGCCACTGCACGCAGTCCCCGCGCCCATGACCGAACCGATCACCTACATCGACACCGCTGAAGACCTGGCGGCCCTCGCCCGGCACCTGGCCGGGGCCCCCTGGCTGTGCGTGGACACCGAGTTCATCCGGGACAGGACCTACTTTCCCCAGCTGTGCCTGCTGCAGGTGGCCGGGCCCGATACCGTGGCCTGCATCGACACCCTGGCAGTGGGCGACCTGGACCCCCTGCTGGAGGTGCTCTACGCCCCGGAAAGCACCAAGGTCCTCCATGCGGCGCACCAGGACCTGGAGATCCTGTTTCACCTGCGCGGCGAGGTTCCGGCCCCGGTGTTCGACACCCAGATCGCCGCCGCCCTGCTCGGCTACAGCGACCAGATCGGCTATGCCAACCTGGTGGAGCAGATGCTGGACGTGCGCCTGGACAAGGCTCATACCCGCGCCGACTGGAGCGCCCGGCCCCTGCCCGAGGCCCAGCTGCGCTACGCCGCCGATGACGTGATCCACCTGCGCGACGTCTACCAGGCCCAGCGCCGGGCGCTGCACCGCCTCGGCCGCCTGGATTGGCTGGAGCAGGACTTCACCGCGCTCAGCGATCCCGTCCGTTACCGGGTCGAGCCAGAGCGGTGCTGGCTCCGGGTCAAGGATGCCCGCGGCCTCAAGGGCCGCCAGCTGGCGGTGCTGCAGGCCCTGGCCGCCTGGCGCGAGGAGCGCGCCCGGCGTCTGGACCGCCCGCGCCGCTGGGTGCTGCGCGATGACCTGCTGGTGGAGCTGGCCCGGGCACAGCCCGAGTCCCGCGAGGCGCTGCGGCGCATCCGGGGGCTGGACGAGACCGCGATCAAGCGCCTGGGCGGCGAGCTGCTGGGGGCGATCGAGGGGGGCCGGGCCGCGCCCCGCGAGCAATGGCCCGAGCCCGAGCCGCGCCCGCGGCTCACCCCCCACCAGGACGCCCTGGTGGACGCCATGATGGCCCTGGTGCGCGTGTGCGCCGCCGACGCCGGGCTCAGCCCGACCCTGCTCGCCAGCCGCCGGACCCTGGAGCGGCTGGCGGCGGGAGACCGGCGGGCCGAGGTCCTGCACGGCTGGCGGGCCACCGTCGTCGGCGAGCGCCTGCGCGCCCTGCTCCACGGAGAGGCCTGCCTGACCGTGGACGCCGGCCGGCTGGTACCTAGACCGATCTGAGCGCATGCCAGCGTCGCGCCCTGCGGCAGCCGGTTTCATCCCCAGGGCGTTTGGCGTAGAGTGAGCGCCCGCGCGCTTATCCCTCGCAACCCACGAAGAACGAGCAGGTAGCCCACAATGCACAGAGACGTCGACGTCGCCATCGTCGGTGCCGGCACCGCCGGGCTGTCCGCCCTGTCCCAGGTGCGCAAGGTCACCGGCAATTTCGTGCTGATCAACGGTGGAGCGCTCGGCACCACCTGCGCCCGAGTGGGCTGCATGCCCTCCAAGGCGGCCATCCAGGTGGCCGAGGACTTCCACCGCCGCGGCGTCCTGGACCGCTGCGGCATCGAGGGCGGGCAGGCGCTTCGCCTGGACGTGCCCGAGGCGATGGAGCACGTGCGCGAGCTGCGCGACATCTTCGTCGACCGGGTGCTCGCCGGCAGCACCGACGAGCTCGGCCAAGACCAGCTCCTCGAGGGCTACGCCCGATTCGTCGAGCCCAATGTCCTGGACGTCGAGGGCCAGACCATTCGGGCCAAGCGGGTGGTCATCGCAACGGGCTCATGCCCCTACGTGCCGACGGAGTGGGAGCGCTTCGGCGAGCGCATCCTCACCACCGATCACCTGTTCGAGCAGGAACGGCTGCCCGAGTCGGTGGCCGTCATCGGCCTCGGCGTCATCGGCCTGGAGATGGGCCAGACCCTGCACCGGATGGGCGTGCAGGTCACCGGGATCGATCGGCTGCAGACCATCGGCGGGCTGAAGGACCCCGCGGTGAGCGAGGCCGCGGCGCAGGCCATCGGCAGCGAGCTCCCGCTGTGGCTGGGGCACGAGGCGCAGGTGGAGCCCGGCCCCGATGGACGCCTGCGGGTCAGCGCCGGCGAGCACAGCGTGGTGGTGGACAAGCTCCTGGTCAGCATGGGGCGTGTGCCCAACCTGCAGCGGCTGGATCTGGCGCGCCTGGGGGTCACCCTGGACGAGCGGGGCATCCCGGCCTTCGATCGCGAGACCATGCAGGTGGGCGAGCTGCCCGTGTTCATCGCCGGGGACGCCACCGGCGAGCGGCCCATCCTGCACGAGGCGGGCGACGAGGGGCGCATCGCCGGCTACAACGCGGTGCACGAGCCGGTGGCGCGCTTTCGGCGGAAGACGCCCCTGGCCATCACCTTTTGCGATCCCACCGTCGCCACCGTGGGGAGCGCCTGGGACGAGCTGGACCCGGAAAGGATCGCGGTGGGCGAGATGCGCCTGGGCCCCGTGGGCCGGGCCCTGATCATGGGCAAGAACAAGGGAATGATTCGCCTCTATGCGGACCGCAGCGACGGGCGGCTGTTGGGCGCGGCCCTGGCCGCCCCCCGGGGCGAGGACCTGGCCCACCTGCTGGCTTGGTCCACCCAGCAGGGCCTGACCGCGGCCGACCTGCTCAAGATGCCCTACTACCATCCCACCATCGAGGAGGCCCTGCAGGCGGCGTTGCGCGACCTGCGCCGAAACCTCGGCTTGCAGGACGAGCTGCCCGAGCTGGAGCGGCTTGCCTGAGCCGCGTCCCCGAGCTAGCTTTTCCCACAAGCAGACCTCCTGGCGCACCCCGTGCCAGCCCGCATGTTCCTTCAGCATCCGGGATGATGGCGCAGGACAGGTGCACCTGGACGCCGCTCTGGAGCGAAAGTCATAGCCGTATCTATGGCTTGAGTGACAAATTTGCCGGGAGCAAATTTGGACAACGCGACGCGTTGGCCCCGACAAGGGGCGAGGCCCAGGGACGGGCCGAGCAACAGCAAGTCCAGGCGTGCCTGGACTTGCTGGGGGCCTGCCCGGGCAATCTGCACGAACATCGATGGTTTCAGTATCGCTTTCAGTAAATTGGCGGGCGGCCCGTGGCCGACTGGTGCAATATGCGGGCTAGACCCCGCCTTCCTGCCATTGGAGCCGCCATGCCGTGGATGACCGCCCCGTGCGTGTCGCGCCCCCTGGCCGGCGTCCTGGCGCTCGCGGCCCTGGCCGGCTGCGCCTCCCCCGTGCCCAGCCAGATCCGCGAGCCCGCCCCCGGCGATCTCGGTTTGGCCCAGGTGCAGGCCGAGCCCCAGCGTCACACCGGGGCACCAGTGCGCTGGGGCGGCACCATCGTCTCGGTGGACAACCGGCCCCAGGTCACCACCATCGTCGTGGTCGCCCGCCCCCTAGACAGCAGCGGGCGGCCGCGCGAGGGCGACGGCAGCCTGGGGCGCTTTCTCGCGCAGGTGGAGGGGTTCCTGGATCCGGCCGTGTACGCGCCCCAGCGCCAGATCACCGTCTTCGGCCATGTGGAGGGGGCGATGACCCGGGCCATCGGCGAGCACCCCTACCGCTATCCCGTGGTCAAGGTGCGCACCCTGTACCTGTGGGAGCCGCCGCCCGAGCACGACTGGCGCTACTACGACCCGTACTGGCCCTACTGGTACGACCCCTTCTACCGCCCCTACCCGTGGTGGTATTGACCCGCCCATGACCCGGCGTGCGCCATTGCTGTCGCTCCTCGGCTGCCTGCTCGCCGCCTGCGCCGCGGCCCCAACCTTCGACATCAGCGGGGTGGAGGCGGGGCTCACCCCGCGTCTGGCCGCCGGCCTCGGCGAGCGGGCCGCCGGACGGCGGGTGCAGTGGGGCGGCCTCATCGTGCGCGCCCAGAACCTGGAGGACCGCACCCGCCTGGAGGTCCTGGCCTTCCCCCTGCGCCACAACGCCCGCCCCAAACGGGACGCCCCCGCCCAGGGGCGGTTCCTGGCCGATTTCCCCGGCTACCTGGAGACGGCCGATTTCGCACCGGGGCGGGCGCTGACCCTCGTGGGCACGGTGGCGGCCGTGCACCGAGGCCGGGTCGATCAGGCCCCCTACACCTACCCGGTGGTGGCCACCGATCAGCTCTACCTGTGGCCCGTGGCCCGTGGCGACGGGATCGGCGTGCACCTGGGAGTGGGCGTGATCGTGCACTGACCTAGCCCGCATATTGCACCAGCCGGCCACGGGGCGCGCTTCAACTCGCTGAAAAACATGGTTAATCCGTCGATGTTCGTGCAGATTTCGAAAGTAGACTTTGTCGTCGGCCCGTGGCCCATCCGGGCTCCGGGAGCCTGCGCCATTATCCCGGATATTGATGCAATATGCGGGCTAGGGCGCGAGACCCGCCGGCTGCACCGCCCCGGTGAAACCGGGCACAATAGGGGCGGCACTCGCGGGGGTTGGTCCAATGGCCGAAAAGAGGGAAAGCCGGTTTCTCGGCACGGCGCAACGCTACGTTCTCACGGGCGTGCTCACCCTGGTCCCCATCGGGGTTACCTGGCTGGTGTTCGAGTTCTTCCTGCGCCAGCTCTCGCGGGCCGGCACCCCTTGGGTGCGGGCCCTGTCGCGCGCCACCGACCCGTATGCGCCGGCGCTGGCGCAGTGGATGCTCGAGCCCTGGTTCCAATCCACCCTCGCGGTGCTCCTCACCATGTTCGCGCTGTATGTGCTGGGCTGGGCAACCACGCGGGTGATCGGCAAGCGCCTGCTGCGCAGCCTGGACGTGTTGATGGGGCGCATTCCCCTGGCCCAGACCATCTACGGCTCAACCAAGAAGCTGCTGGCGGCCCTGCAGGAAAAGCCCCGGGACGTGCAGCGCGTCGTCCTGATCGAGTTCCCTTCGCCGGCGATGAAGACGGTGGGCTTCGTCACGCGGGTGCTGACCGATGCGCGCACGGGACAGAAGCTGGCCGCCGTCTATGTTCCCACCACCCCCAACCCCACGTCCGGCTACCTGGAGATTGTTCCCTTGGCCAGTGTCATTTCCACCGACTGGACCATGAACGACGCCATGGCCTTCGTCATCTCCGGCGGCGCGGTTTCACCCGACCACCTCACCTACACTCGCGAAGACAGCCCCGCCTCGCAGGAGGGCGGCCCGGGCGCCTAAACTTAAAGTCAAAATACAGAAGGCAAAAGTGGACCGGCCATCGCCACGAAAAAAAGCACTTGAAGCGCTCGCGAGCTTCGTTTGACGCAGCTGTCCGTCCCTCTGGGGTTCTGCTTCTCCCTGTCCACCGTCGACTGTCGACTATCCCCTAACCGGCGCATCGGCCCTACGGCCCGACGCACTCTAGCCGTCCGACGAACCCGAACCGCCGAGGGCATCGCGCAGTGCCTCGGGGTGCTCGGCGTGCGCCAGCGCCAGCAGGGGCGCCAATTGACTCAAGAGCGCGGGCAGATGAGGCACCACCTTTTCCGCTTCCCCTTGGGCCAGCAGCGCCAGGGCCCGCTCCAGCCTCGGGACCGCCTCCTCCGGCACGGGCGGAGGCTGGGCCGGCGGAGCGCCTGCGCTCGAATCGGCGCCGGTTTCTCCATGCAGGTCGGCGTACACGACCACCCCGCCGCCCGGCTGTCGGCCGGCCGCCTCCACCGCACGCCCGGCGGCATCGAGCATGGCTTCTGCATCGCCGTCCTCCAGACAGGCGATGCCGGCAGAGATCGGCACAGTCACGCTCGTTTGGTCGGCTGTGAAGGTGGCTCCCTCGATCTCCCCGCGCAGCCGCTCGGCGAGCTGCCTGGCCCCGGCCGCGCTGGAGCTGGGCAGGGACACGGCGAAGTGGGAGCGCTCCAGCCGCGCCGCGCTGTCTTCGTTGCGGATGCACGAACGGATAGTCTCGGCGACCTTGCGCAGGATGGCCTCGCCGGTGCGCGGACCGGCCTTGAGCAACAACTCGTTGAAGCCGTCCACGTCGATGCGCAGCAACGAAAGGTCCCGGGCGTGGCGCAGGGCGTAGGAACGGTCCTGGTCGAGCTTCTCCATGAAATGCCTGCGGTTGCCCAGCCCGGTCACGGAGTCGATGGTGGCCTGCTCGGCAAGCTTGCGGGCGGTCTGCGCCGAGCTGACATGGGCCTTGGCCCGGGCCTGGAGGTCCACCGAGTTGAAGGGCTTGGTGATGAAGTCCGTCGCCCCCTGGGCCAGGGCCCGCTCGCGCGCTCGCTCGTCGTCCTCGTCGCCGGTAATGACAATCACGGCCAGGTCCCGCAGGCGCGGGTCCTCGGCGCCGCGTACCCGCTCGAGAAATCCGTAGCCGTCCAGGTTGGGCATGGACAGGTCGGTGAACACCACTTGGATGGTCTCATCCCGGCTCAGCATCTCCCATCCGTCCTCGCCGTCATTGGCGTGCACGACATCATACGCCTCGCCGAGGACCTTGGCCGCGGCCAGGCGCATCACCTTGGAGTCGTCCACCACCAGCACGCGCGGTTTGGGCGCTGCCTGTGCCTCGTCGCTCATTCGAGGACTCCTTGGGGGTCTATGTTGGGTTGTCGGCCGCCGGCCGGGAGAATTGACCCGCTGGCGCGCCTCGGCGGCGGCCGCCGCCGGTGCGGCAGTTGCATGCGGGCGTGAATCGGACCGCGGCAGGAATCAGGCTCGGATGCCGCGGCCCCGGCGCAGCAGCCCCAGGGCCACCGCGAAGAGCACCACAATGAACGCCGCGATGATCAGGAAGGAAACGCTCAGGCGAATGTCCGAGGCCCCCAGGAAGCCGAACCGAAAGGCGTTGACCATGTAGAGGATAGGATTGAGCTGCGAGACACGCTGCCAGAACTCCGGCAGCAGGGTGATGGAGTAGAACACCCCGCCCAGGTAGGTGAGCGGCGTCAGCACGAAGGTGGGCACGATGGAGATGTCGTCGAAGCTGTTGGCGAAGATCCCGTTGATGAACCCGGCCAGCGAGAACAGCACGGAGGTCAGCAAGACAGTGCTTGCGGCGACCCAGAGGCTGTGCACGCTGAGATCGGCGAACAGCAGCGAGACCAGGGTGACCGACGCCCCCACGGTGATGCCGCGCGCCACGCCGCCGGCGACGAAGCCCAGGAGGATTACGTAGTGCGGAACGGGCGCGACCAGCATCTCCTCGATGTGGCGCTGGAACTTTGAGCCGTAAAAGGACGACACCACGTTGGCATATGAGGTCGTGATCACCGCCATCATGATCAGTCCCGGGACGATGTAGTCGATGTAACGGAACCCGTCCATGGGCCCGATGCGCGAGCCGATCAGATTGCCGAAGATGACGAAATACAGCGCCGTAGTGATCACCGGGGGCAGCACGGTCTGCACCCAGATCCGGGAAAAGCGCAGCACCTCCTTGGTGACTATGGTCCGGAACGCGACCAGCCTTCTCTTAGAAGTCACGGGATCCGCCTCGCTGTGCCCCCTCGCCCACCAGATTCACGAACAGCTCCTCCAGGCGGTTGCTCTTGTTGCGCATGCTGCGCACCTCGATGCCGCACGCGGTGAGCTCGGTGAACACCGGATTGATCCCCTGGACTTTGGATACGTCGACCTCCAGGGTGTGTTGGTCGATGAGCGCCACGCGATGGCTGTTCAGCGGGGGCGCTTCATGCAGGGGGTGGCTCAGGTCCAGCACGAAGGTCTCGATGTGCAGCCGACCGAGCAGGTCCTTCATCGTCGTGTTCTCGATGAGGCGGCCTTCGTCGATGATGGCGATGTTGCGGCACAGGCTCTCTGCCTCCTCCAGATAGTGGGTGGTGAGGATGATGGTCGTACCGCGGGCGTTGATCTCGCGCAGGAACGTCCACATGCTGCGGCGCAGCTCGATGTCGACGCCCGCCGTCGGCTCGTCCAGGATCAGGAGTCGCGGCTCGTGCACCAGGGCGCGCGCGATCATCAGCCGCCGCTTCATGCCGCCCGAGAGGCTGCGGGCCATGTTCCTGCGCTTGTCCCAAAGGCCGAGCTGGCGCAGGTAGCGCTCGGCGCGCTCAAACGCCAGGCGCCGTTCGATGCCGTAGTAGCCGGCCTGGTTGACGACGATCTCCACCACGGGCTCGAAACCGTTGAAGTTGAATTCCTGCGGCACCAGGCCGATGCAGGTCTTGGCGGCATCGGGCTCCGTGTCGATGTCGTGGCCGAACACGCGCACCCGCCCGCCGCTCTTGCGCACCAGGGTGGTGATGATGCCGATGGCCGTTGTCTTGCCCGCTCCGTTGGGCCCGAGCAGGGCGAAGAAGTCGCCCTGTTCCACCTGCAGGTCGATCCCTTTAAGCGCGGCGTGGCCGCCCGCATATACCTTGGTGAGATTGGTGATGGACAGTGCCTTAGTCATGGCGCGCATGCTCGTAAGCAAACCTTGTTATTCTAACACGGAGCCGGTCCGCGCCTTTGCCCCGGCACATTGGCACGGCATGAGTGGGGTCTTGATTCGCCGGCCGTCTCGGAGCCTGGCGTAGAGCGCAGCGCACGATGGAGTTCAAAGACTATTACCAGATCCTCGGGATCGAGCGCGATGCCTCGCAAGACGACATCAAGCGCGCCTATCGCCGGCTGGCGCGCAGGTACCATCCCGACGTCAGCAAGGAGACGGACGCCGAGGCGCGCTTCAAGGAAGTGGGCGAGGCCTACGAGGTGCTGAAGGACCCCGAGAAGCGGGCGGCCTACGACAACCTGTCGCGGCAGGGCTACCGGCCCGGCGAGGAGTTCCGCCCGCCCCCGGGGTGGGACGCGGGCTTCGAGTTCTCCGGGGGCGGCTTCACCGGCGCCGGGGCCGCCGGCTTCAGCGAGTTCTTCGAGGCCCTGTTCGGTGCCACCAGCCCCTTCGCCCAGACCCGGGGCACCCGGCGCGGGTTCGTCCGCCGGGGCGAGGACCACCATGCCCGCGTCCGCATCGGGCTGGAGGACGCCTTCCACGGCGCCACCCGCGTGCTGACCCTGCAGGTCCCGACCACGGACGCCCACGGGAGGGCGACCACCCGCGACCATCCGCTGCGGGTGAAAATCCCGGCGGGGATCACCGAGGGCCAGCGCATCCGCCTCGCGGGCAAAGGCGGACCCGGCTCGGGCGGCGCCCCCAGCGGCGACCTCTACCTGGAGGTGCTGTTCGAGCCCCACCCGATCTACGAGGTGGAGGGGCGCGACGTGTACGTCAACCTGCCCATCACCCCTTGGGAGGCAGCCCTGGGGGCGCGCATCCAGGCGCCCACCCTCGGTGGCAAAGTCGATGTGAAGATTCCCGCCGGGGCGAAGACCGGGCAGCGACTGCGCCTGGCCGGCCGGGGCCTGCCGGGAGCCACGCCGGGAGACGAGTACCTGGTCCTGCAGGTGCAGGCGCCCGAGGCCCGGACCGGGGCGCAGCGGCGCCTCTACGAGGAGATGGCGCAGGCCTTTCGCTTCGATCCGCGCACCCACCTCGAGATGTAAATCGCGCGCAGCGCTCGAATCGGCCGGGAGCGATGGGCGCGCGGACTACCCCGAGAGCAGGCCCGCGCGCAAGCCATCGAGCATGTACTGCACGGCGAGGGCGGCCAGCACAAGACCCAGCAGCCGGCTCAGCACGTTCACCCCGGTCTCGCCCAGCAGGCGCATGATGGCGGTGGCCGCCAGCAGGGCGGCCAGCGTGAGCATCAGCACCAGGGCGAGGATCGCGAGCATCCCCAGGAAGATCAGCGGGTCGCCGCGCGCCGAGGTCATGAGCAGCACCGTGGTCAATGCCCCGGGCCCGGCGATCAGCGGGAAGGCCAGGGGGAATACCGAGACGTCGTGGCGCTGCTCGGCCTCCGCCTGCTCTTGCACGGTGGTGGAACGCAGGCCGGACTGGCGCGCGAAGACCATATCGATGGCCAGCAGGAACAACAGCACACCCCCGGCGATGCGAAAGGCGGGAAGGGTGATGCCCAGAGTGCGCAGCAGCGGGTCGCCGATAAAAAAAAACACGAACAGGATCACCGCCGCCAGGGCGGTGCCGGTGACGGCCATGCGCCTGCGGGTGGCGTGGCCGGCCCCGCGGGTCAGCGTCACGAACATCCAGGCGACCCCGATGGGGTCGACCACGATGAACAGCACCACGAAGGTGTTGAGCAGCACGTCCATGGCTAGCACGGCACGATGTCGCAGCTCTTTGTCTCGGGATCGTAGGTGATCACGGCCTCACCGCGCTCGAGCCGGGCGATCACCTGCCGCACCTTGGTGGGCAACGGGACCTCCACCTCACCATAGTCGGTTCCGGCGCGCGTGACATACTCCTCGACCAGGGCGCGCAGGGTATCCGGCTCGAGGTGATCGTAAGGAATTTCCATGGCAGACTGAGGCCCGGTGTCGGGATTCCTCCAATCATTGCATAGATCACGGGCGGCGGGCCTGCGCGGATACGATGAGCGGTCTGCCCCCGCGGTCTATGCTGCGGGGATGTGCGGTCGCTTTGCCCTACATGGGGGCCGCGAGCAACTACTGGAGCAATTCGCCCTGGACTCCCTGCCGCCGGGGCTGGCCCCGCGTTACAACATCGCGCCCTCCCAGGACGTGCTGATCGTACGCGCGGGGGCGCACCCGGGCCGCCGGCGGGCCGCGCTGATGCGCTGGGGCCTGGTACCCGCCTGGTCCCGTGAGCCGCGCACCAAGTACAGCATGATCAATGTGCGCGCCGAGACGGTCGCCGAGAAGCCGGCCTTTCGCCAGCCTTTTCGCCAGCGGCGTTGCCTCATTCCGGCGAACGGTTTCTTCGAGTGGCAGGAGACAGCAGGGGCCAAGCAACCGTGGTACGTGCACCTGCGCGACGACGAGCTGCTTGCCTTCGCCGGGCTGTGGGAACACTGGCAGGATCGGGCCGGGCCGGGGCTGGACTCCTGCACCATCATCGTCACGCAACCCAACGAGCTGGTACGCCGCCTGCACGACCGCATGCCCGTGATCCTGGCCCCCGAGAACTACGAGCGCTGGCTCGATCCGGCGCGCCAGGACCCCGATGGGCTGCTACCCCTGTTGCGTCCCTACCCCGCCAAGCGCATGGAAGCCCACCGCGTGGGCCGCGCCGTCAACAACCCCGCCAACGAGGGCCCGGAGCTCATTCGCGCGCCGGAGGAATAAGGGTCGGAATGCCCGGTGGCTCACTTTTTCAAACCGGCCCAGCCGCTATAATAGATGCGGCCCGGCGCCCGTCGGGCCACGGTGATCCATACGGCATACAGCGGGGGGAGCGGTGAGGCGAGTACTGATCATGCTGCTGGCCGTGGGCGCGGCGTCGAGCACGGCGCCCATGGCGGCGGAAACGGTGTACGTGACCGACATGCTCTATCTGGGGCTGCGCGAAGCTCCCGAGGAATCGAGCCGGCAACTGGCCACGTTGACGAGCGGCACGCGCCTCGAGGTGCTCGACCGGCGCAAGCACTATGCCCAGGTGCGCACCCCGGACGGGCAGGTGGGCTGGGCAAAGTCGGCCTATCTGGTCACCGAGACTCCTCCGCGCCTGATACTGGAAAAGCTGCGCGCCCAAAACGGTTCGCTGGAACAGCGCTTGGGCGCCAGCCAACAGGCGCTGGAGAAGGCCAAGAAGGATCTGGCCAAGGCGCGCGAGGAGCTTGCCGCCCTCCAACAGGGCGCCGAGAGCGATCGCGCCGCACTCTCCCGCCTGCGAGAGAAAAATGAGGCGTCCAGACAACGGGCGGCGGCGAACGGCCTCAGCGTTCCCGCGAGTTGGGCGCTGGGTGCGGCCGCGGGCTGCCTCGCCGTGGGACTGATGGGCGGGCGGGCGTGGCTGGACCGCACCATACGCAAGCGCCACGGCGGCTTTCGCATTCGCTGACCGGGGCGCCGACCGGTGCGCCGGCTAGCGGCCACCTCGTACGGCGGCTCTCCTTCGGCGAGCCGCCGACGAGACCTTACCCGCCACCGGCGGCTTGCGCTGGCGCGCAAACCGCCCTACAGCTACTGTTCGCGGCGATCTCCGATCCACGTTTGCCTTTTGACTTTTGCCTTCTCTTTCCGGGGCTGCGCTCGCGCAGGGTGCGTCAGGCCATGCCGGCCAGGGGCAGCAGGACAATGCCGATGAAATCCTGGAGAAAGTGCATCACCGCCGGCGCCACCAGGCTGCCGCGCCACAGGTAGACCAGGGCGAACACCAGCCCCATGGCGCCCACCGTGATCACCCCCACCGAGCCTTGATAACCGTGGCCCAAGGCGAACACCACGGTGGAAACCGCCACCGCCGCCGACGTGCTCCCTGTGACGGCGCGCAGGCGCAGGATGAGATAGCCACGGAAGATGCTTTCCTCGGCCACCGCCACCACCCCCACGAACAGCAGGGCCAGGCCATACTGCGCGGGTCCCCGCGGAACCAGGTATGGGGGAATCTCGGTGAGGCCGCCGAGCCCCATCTGCCGCAGGAACGTCTCCAGCGCGCCGGCACCCAGGTAAAAGGGGACGAAAAGCGCGACCCCCAGGAGCGCCTCGCGCCCCGATTGCCCGCCGCGCCAGCCCAGACCGGCGAGCCCGTCACCGCTGCGCCGGACGAACAAGAGGACCAGCCCCAGGAGGATGACCTGGCTGGCCATGCTGGCGGTGGCCACGGCGGCGAACGTCACACGCTCGGGGTGCACGAGGGCAAAGGAGAGCAACACGGCCGGCACGATGACCACCACGAAGACGGCCACCTCCAGGGCCTGGCGCCAGCGCTCGCCGGGGGTCACGGGGCCGACCCCTGAGAAGATTCTTCGTACACGCGGGCGATCTCGTCGCGCAGCGGCGGGGACATGGGCTCGATGCCGCGGGGGGTCTGCAGCCACACCCCCGCCGGACCCCGGCGAACCTCCCCGATCACCGCGCAGCGCACCCCCGAGCCCTCCAGGGCGAGGCGGATGGCGCCGACGTGGGGCTCCGGCGTGGTCAGCAGCAACGCCCCGGAGGCGATAGCGCCCAGGGGGTCCAGCCCGAACACCCGGCACACCCGTGCCGCCAGCTCCGGAACGGGCACCGCCCCCGGATCGACGTACAGGCTGCGGCCGCTGGCCTGGGCGAGCTCCCACAGCGCCATGCGCAATCCGCCCTCGGTCGGGTCGTGCATGGCCGTCACCTTGCCCGCGGCAAGGGCGGTCCGCGCGTCGCCCAGCACCCCGATGCCGGGATCCTCCAGGAAACCGCGGGCCCGATCCAGCTCCTGGGCGGAGAGCGCACCGCGCAGGCGCTCACCGAACTCCCGCGCCAGTATGGCGGTGGTCTCGATGGGCACGCCCTTGGTCAGCAGCACGCGGTCCCCGGGGCGCGCGCCCCTCGGCGTCACCAGCCCGCTGGCGGCCACCTCGCCCACCATGGTGCCTGCGATCACCGGCCGATCGAGGCCGTGTGTGATCTCGGTATGCCCGCCGATGACGTCCACGCCGAGACGGCGACACCCATCGTATATCTGGTCGAAGATGGACTCCGCCAGCTCGGCGGTGGTGGCGCCCGCCGGCAGCAGCAGAGTGACCAGGAACCAGCGCGGCTGCGCCCCGGTGGTGGCGATGTCGTTGGCGTTGATGTCCACCGCATAGCGGCCGATGTCCTCGGCGGTGAAGGTGATGGGGTCCGATTTGAACACCAGCAGCGTATCGGCGAGCTCCAACACCGCACAGTCCAGGCCGATGCCGGGGCCGACACGCACCCGCGGATCGCGCAATGGCGCGCGCGCGAGGAGCTCGGCCAGCAGAGAGGCGGGTAACTTTCCGATTGGCAGCCTTGTGCGAATATTGGGCATGACATTCCCCGTACGCCCAGTCTAGCCCGCATGCTGCATCAGTTTCCGGGATGATGGCGCAGGACAGGTGCGCCTGGACACCGCTCTGGAGCGAGGGACGGGCGCGCGAACAAACCCGCCCTGTCATCTCCGATGCCGTCATCATTGATCCGTCCCGCGACGGTGACGCCGGCGCACGCCGCCCCCCCGTGATGGCCAAATGGGCTACTATACGGGCAGATAGGCAGACGGACGCCTGAGAGCGGCGCGGCGCGATGAACGATCCGGGGCTAAACGTGCGGGTGGAGTGCTATTCGGGTCACCGGGGCGAAGAGACGCCCCGGCGATTCTTCCTGCGCCAGCGTCAGGTGGACGTGGACGAGGTCATCGACCGGTGGCTCGCGCCCGATCATCGCTATTTTAAAGTGCGGGGCGACGACGGCGCGGTCTATATCCTGCGCCACGACGAGCCCTCGGGGCGCTGGGAGATGACCATGTTCGACAGCGGCCGCGCCCCTCAGTAGGGCTCGGCCCGCATGATTCAGGAAGGCCGCTGACTGCGCCGTGGAGGTGGAACAAAGCGTAGTTTGCGTCCGGCCCTGCGGGCCTTGACGCAACACGATGCTCTAGTCTTGTTCCCCGCCGCGCGCGATGAAATCTACGATCACCTCCGTGGGCACCGCGCCCACTTGTTGGGCACGCAGTTCCCCGTCGGGTCCGTAGATCAGAAACGTGGGCGTGCCGCGCCACGGGCGGCCGGTGAGGCGTGTATACATTGCCGCCACGTCCTCGGGCTCACCGATCAGATTCGGAAAGTTCACCGAGTGCTCCTGGATGAAGGCCTGCGCGTCCGCCAGCCCGTCCTGCCCGTCCATGGAGATGCCCAGAACCCCCGCATCTTCATCCTGATGAAAGGTGTGGAAATCGACGTAGCGATGCGCTTCGGCATTGCACACCATGCAGTCCGAGGCCCAGATCATCACCACGGTCCACTGCCCGCGGCCGGTAAACTCCTCGATCTGTCGCACCCGGCCATCGAGGTCACGCAGCGTGGCGGAGGCAACCGCCGGCAGCGACAACGCCAGCGCCAGCGCCCACATCGTTTTAATCGGTTGCACTCGTGTCATGAGAACGGCTCCTTGTTGTCGGGGGATACGGCGCCCGCCCCCTTCCACACCATACGAGCATGGCCCCGCAAAAAAAGTTCCCGGGCGCGGTTGTGCTGCTCCGGCAATGGGCAAGGGGGCAAGAGGGACTATTTGCGCCGCCTCGTGCGCGCATCGGACCGAGGATTGAGTCCTCCCGGCCTTTGGGGGACAGACGCTGAGGCTTCCCCGCAAAAATGAATCTGTCCCTAGCGGTGCGCTAGCGCAGCGCCAGGCCGGCGTGCCGGGCACGAACGGCCGCGGAGGGGGGCCGGTCGATCAGGCTGACCGCGATCACGGCGACGGCCGAGACCAGAAACCCGGGCACCAGCTCGTAGAGCTCGAATACCCCGTCCTGGAGCTGGCGCCACACCACGACGGTGATCCCCCCGCCGAGGATGCCCGCCAGGGCGCCCGCCCGCGTCATGCGCGGCCAGTACAGCGCCAGGATCAAGGTGGGCCCGAACGACGCCCCGAAACCGGCCCAAGCATAGGCTACCAGCTCCAGCACCTTGCTATCGGGATCCATGGCCAGGGCGAACGCCAGCAGCGCGATCACCAGCACCGCAGCCCGACCCACCATCACCAGCTCGCCGGGGCCGGCCGCCGGGCGCCACAGGGCCTTGTAGAAATCTTCCGCCAAGGCCGAGGACGAGACCAGCAGCTGTGAGTCCGCCGTGCTCATGATCGCCGCTAGGATCGCCGCCAGCAGCACGCCGGCTACCACCGGGTGAAACAGGGCGCCGACCAGGAGCATGAACGCCTTTTCGGTGTCCGGCCCGGTGAGGGCGGGCTCCAGGTAGGCGATGGCCGCAAAACCCACCGCTGTTGCCCCGGCCAGGGTGAGGGCGGTCCAGGTCACGGCGATGCGCCGCGCAGTCGCCACCTGGCCGGTTCCGCGGATGGCCATGAAGCGGGCCAGGATGTGGGGCTGCCCGAAGTAGCCCAGGCCCCATCCCAGCAGCGAGATCACCGCCAGGGCCGACAGGGTGTCGCCCTGGCGGTCGCTGAACGCGCTCAGGAGCGCCGGGCTTACCGCGCGCATGTGGGAAAGTGTCGCCTCCCATCCGCCCACCTCCCAGGCGGCCACCACCGGGACGATGAGCAACGCCGCCGCCATCAGCAGGCCCTGGGCGAGATCCGTCCAGGAGACGGCCAGGAATCCCCCGAACAGCGTATACAGGACGACAGCGGCAGCCCCGCCGGCCACGGCCCAGGGGTAGGGCAGGCCGAACACGGTCTCGAACAACCTGCCGCCCGCCACCAGGCCCGAGCTGGTGTAGAACATGAAGAACAGCAGGATCAATGCCGCGGACACCACCCGCAGCAACCGCGAGCGGTCGCCGAAGCGCTGCTCGAGGAACTCCGGCAAGGTCAGGGCGTTGCCGGCAAGCTCGCTGTAGGCACGCAGGCGCTGCGCCACCACCCGCCAATTGACGTAGGTTCCCGCCAGCAGACCGGCGGCGAGCCAGGCCGCCTCGAATCCCGACGCGTAGGCGTAGCCGGGCAAGCCCAGGAGCAGCCAGCCGCTCATGTCCGAGGCACCGGCGCTGAGCGCCGCCACCCACCGTCCCAGGCGCCGGCCGCCAAGGATATAGTCCGACAGGTCCCGGGTCTGGCGAAAGGCCGCGGCGCCGATCAGCAGCATCGCCAAGATATAACCCGCAAAGGTGGCGGCGACGGCGGTCTGGTCGGCAGGCATGAGGGGCTACGGTATGGGATCTTGGCGCAGTGTACGGGCGGGGCAAGGGCCGGGCAACCTGGTGCGGTGGCGCGAGACATGGAGAAGGGACTACAATGTGGCGCGAAGCGGGCTCCAATGCGAGCAGGGGAAGCAAGGGCAATGTCGAGATTGTTAATCACCTGCGACGGCACCCGGGTAGACGAGGTCGCCGTAACGCGCGGCGCGCTCACCATCGGACGCAAGGCGGACAACGACATCCACATCCCCGAGCCCACAGTGAGCAGCCACCACGCGCGGGTCGTGGCCAACGGCAGCGGCGCGTACGTCGAGGACCTCGAGAGCACCAACGGCACCTATGTGAACGGCCACGCAGTTACGCGCCAGGCCCTCGCCGAAGGCGACACCATCATGATCGGCCGTTACAAGCTGTTGTATACGACGCAAGAATCGTCGGCACGGGAGGTCCCCGAGCCCACGCGACGCTTCACCCGGAGCGAGCTTGCCAGGCTCCTTGCCGACGCCACCGGCTCGGGCACCGAGGGAGGCGAGGCGGGGCACGCCAAGGCCATCAACTGGGTGGCGCAGGACCCCGACGGGACCTGGTGGGGATTCGAGAACAAGCCCTTCCCGACCCTGCACGGATGGTCCGAATCCGGGCGCGGCCGGCAGGTGAAGCTCAAGCAGGCCGAGCCCAACACGGAGTGGCGCGCCACCCGCCAGCGGGTGTAGCCCGCATCGTTCACGGAGGCGGCTGGCAGCGGCGTGGAGGTGGGGCAAAGCGCGGTTGCGTCAAGGCCCGCAGGGGCGGGCGCAACGTGATGCGTCTGCGTTGCGCGCATGACACATCCTCCGCACTATGGGGCTAGCCCAAGGGCGACGCGGTCCCGGCCGCGAATCTCGCCATCATCCGGGACCGTTCACGAATCATGCGGGCCCGCACGCGCGCCCTTCCAGCCGCGCCGATGGTGGGCCTCCATGCGATCGGCCAGACTCAACCAGCTGCGCTCCTGCAGGACCCGGCAAACCGGTGCACCTGGCCCGATTCGATCAGCTCGCGGCGAATCGCCTCGGCCACCCCCTTGTCGGCGATGTGATAGGCATCGAGGAGCATGGACAGCCATGGGTAGACCAGCTCGTCGCCGGGGAAGGACGGGCGCTGCGCCGCGGGACTTGTGTACACGCCCCGCGCGCCACGTGCCCCGGCACGCAGCGGATGGTATCAGGGTGTGAACACCGACGCCGGGAACGCCTTCATCTACTCCCAGGACCGGCGGTCGGCCTCCGCATGGTAGCCGATGGGCATGTCGAACTTCTGCGCCAGGCGGTCGGCCTCGGGATTGGTGAAGGCGTGGGTCGCGCCCTCATAGGCAACGAACCGGTAGCTTACACCGGCCCGCTCCATCTCGCGCTTGAACTGGGCCACCTGCTCGTCCGTCACTAGGCGGTCTGCGGCACCGTGCAGCACCAACACCCGGGACTCCACCTGGCCGGGCTGCGCCGCGCGGTCGGTGGCCAGGCTTCCGTGGAAGCTGACCACGGCCTCGAGGTCCAGGCCCTCGCGGGCCATCTGCAGCACCACCCCGCCCCCGAAGCAGTACCCGATGGCGGCGACCCTGTCGGGGCCCACGGTCTCATGACCGCGCAGCACGTCCATCGCCGCCTGAAAGCGCGGCTTGGCCACGTCCATGTTCTGTCGCACCTGGCTCGCGAGCTCGCCCGCCTGCTGGGGGTGCTCGGCCTGACGGCCATCGCCGTACATGTCCACAGCCAGGGCGGTGTAGCCCAGCTCGGCGAGCATACGCGCCCGGCGACGGGCGTAGTCGTTATGGCCCCACCATTCGTGCACGACCAGCACGCCGGGGCGCTTGGCGCGTACACCGGGATCATAGGCCAGCGGCGCGCTAGTCCACCTCTTGCGTACTGAGCCCGGCCCAGCCGGCGACCGGTGCGAGCAGCGGCGGCATCAGCGCGAGAATCTCCAGTCTCACCGGCTCCTCCCTTTCCGTGGACGATCCCGATGTGGATCTTTTTACAGTGTAGCGCTCAGAGCATGGATCGGATGGTGCGCTCGTACTCGGGGAAATAGCGCCCGATCACCGGCAGATCGAAACGGCTCAAGATTGCGGTGTTGGGCTCGCGCTCCAACAGGAACCGAAAGGACTTCTCGACCAGCACCTCCGGCGCAACCTGCCCGCCGGTGAGCTTGCGATGATAGTCCGACTGCACGGTCACCGTGTGCGAGGTGGTCGTGGCCCCCTCCACCGTGACCTTGTAGGTGGTATCGTCGAGCTTCTCCACCGTGACCATACACGCCTCCTTTTTTGTCGGGCCTGCGAGCATACGGTCAAGACACCCGCGTCGCGGCGACGGCGCTTGGCCGCCGCTGCCCCCCGCTCCAGACAGAGCCGCGACACCGGGCCCACGAACAGCGCGGTGAGCGCCGCCCAGGCCGGCTCTTCCAACGGAACGCCGTCCAGCTTCGCCCCCGAGAGGTTATCCAGCAGCCACCAGCGTTCGATCGCGCCGGGGAACAGCCTGAGTCAATAACCCCAATAGGCGAACCACATGAACAGGCCGGTCAGGGCCGCAACCTGCAACGCCGGCACGAGCCAGCGCCTGCGAGCGCTCAGCAGTGCGACGCCACCGAGCGCGAACACCAGACCGATGGCGTACACCGAGTTGAGCCCCAGTGCGCCGGCCAGCGCGCCCATGAGTGCCAGACAGACGAGGCCCACCGCCACCAGGCGCGCGAGCGCGCCCCATGTCACCGTCTGAACCGCGCCCACCCCACGGCGTCGGATCAGCGCATCGAACACGCCCGCGCACAATCCGGCAAAGGCGAAGGCAAAGAGATAGTCTTCCACTCCGAACACCCAGCCGTGCAGCTCGATCGGCAGCAGGTACTCGGGGCGCCAGTAGTCCGCGCGGTGCCAGAGCTCGCTGATGGGCCCCGCATGGCCCCACGCCAGGGCCGACCCCAGAATGACCCTGCGGCCGGCCGGGACCAGGGCGAAGAGGGCGGCCCGCGCCCCCAGGAACAGCGCGACGCCCACCGTGTAGGTCAACGCGTGCATCGACTCGGCGTCCGGGCCGGTCAGCGAATCGGGCGGCCGTCGTCAACTTGCACTGGTCGCGGCCGCTACAATCACCATACAGCGGCAGTGATCACTGCCTCGTGCCTGGCACCATCCTGCACCAAGTATGGTGCACGAAGGTTGAAACGAAAGGAGAGGTCGATGCGAAAACTGCTCAAGACGCCCTTGCTGCTGCTCGCCATGGCCGCTGCGGCGCCGGCCCTGGCCGGCTGGAACCCGTTTGCCGACGAGAAGGCCGAGCAGCAGGGCGTCGACGACCCCGAGGTGGCCGAGGCCATTGCCGCGTTCAAGAACAAGGATTCGACCATGAAGGTATTCTTCGAAAGGGCTTACGGCTATGCCGTGTTCCCGACGGTGGGCAAGGGCGGTATGGGGATCGGTGGCGCCTACGGCAAGGGGAAGGTCTATGCCAGGGGCAAGCTGATCGGCAGCGCCAGCCTGACCCAGGTCACCATCGGTCTGCAACTCGGGGCACAGGCCTATCGGGAGATCATCTTCTTCAAGGACAAGGCGGCCCTGGAGCGCTTCACCAGCGGGAGCTTCGAGCTTGGCGCCCAGGTCTCCGCCGTGGCCGCGACCGCAGGCGCCTCGGCCGATGCGGCCTACAGCGACGGGGTGGCGGTCTTTACCCTGGCCAAGGGCGGGCTCATGTACGAGGCCACCGTGAGCGGACAAAAATTCAGCTTCGCCCCGCGCGCCCGGAAAAAGTAGCCACGGCCCTGCACGCCCGGGTCACTGGCCTCCAGTGCCGCTATAGGCCCGGTAGGCCAGCAGCTGCAGCGCGCCCAGGCCCGCCAGCAGCAGCGCGAGCACCAGCAGGGGACCCAGGACGGGCACCCACTGGACGAGACCCAACACTGCGATCGCAAGGACGATCGACGCGACCCGCAGCCAGCGGCCCGGCTGCGGCCGGCGCAGCGATCGCAACCCCGCATCGCCCAGAATCAGGGCGCCGAGCAGTCCGCCCGCCAGGATGCCCACCAGATACAGGGCGAGCAGCGCGAGCGCCAGCAAATAGCCGACGGCCGTGGCAAAGAGGAGGACCACCACCAGCGGCGCCGCCGCCAGCCCGGCCAACCCGAGCCCGAGGCAGCGCCAGGGCGACGCGCGCACGGCGGCGACCGCGGTGAGCGCGGCGCCCGGGAACAGCAGGTAGAGCACCACCCCGGCCACCATCAGGCCGGCCGCGAACACGGCGGTAGCGGCCGCCGCGGCAGGTGCGCGCGGCGCGGGCACCGCTCCGGGCCGCTGCACCACGCGCCCGTCGATGCGCGCACCCGCAGCGATGGCCGGCGTCCGCCGACCGTACCAGATCAGATCGCCATGGACCCTGGCCGTGTCGGCCATCTCCACCTTCTCGGCCCGCACCCGCAGGTCGCCCCCCACCTCGCCCCTCACCCGGGCCGTGGCAGCGGCGATGCGCAGCTCCCCGCCCACCGCCCCCGCCACGTCCACCGCGTTGCCCGCCAACCAGGCCCAGTTGCCGACCCGGGCCGCAGGCTCCAGGCGCACCGTCTCACCGGCCGCCACCATATGATCGCCCACCTGACCGGCCAGCACCACCTCGCGCCCGGCCGCACGCACGTCGTCCAGGACCGTGGCCCACAGGGAGACCGTTTCCCCCGCGGCGATCACATCCCCCGCCACGTCGGCCTCCACCGAGACCCGCTGGGCGGCGGCGACCAGGTCGCCCGCCACGGGCGCCAGGACGTACACGCCGCGGCCGGCGGCATACAGATCGTGCTCCACGGGCTCACGGACCTCCACCGACTCGCCAATCCGCTGGGCGAAAAGGGCGCCCGCGCCCAGCACACCGATCAGCCCGGCGAGCAGGAGGCTGGCGCAAGGTCGATGGCGTTCGCGGGGCATGTGGTCTCACGGCGGCCCGGGGCTCGCCCTTTAGCTTAGCTTGGAAATTGCGCACGGCTCTTCGCCCCGCGCCCCCGCGGGAAAGCGCACGGTCCACAGCGCCGCCGCGAAACCCCACCCCTCCGGTCCATCCTGTGGGCCAGGCCCGGGGAGGGCTGGGAGGAAGCCGGCCCCCGGGGCTCGATCTATGCTTGGGGTGATTGGGATCGCAGATCCCCCCTTGCCCGAGTCATCGATTGCCCGTCGGCGCACCCCATGAGCGCACCCGCCCCAACCGCCACGTCCTACCCGGCCTACCTCTCACTAGTGCACAGCGGCGAGCTCGCCCGGCGTGTCGAGCGCGCCTATCGCCATATGGAGGACTGCGACCTCTGCGCCAGGTACTGCCGCGTAAATCGGCGCGAGACCCTCAAGGGGGTGGTGTGTCGCACGGGCGAGCGGGCGGTGGTCAACGGCTTCGGCGCCCACCATGGCGAAGAGGATCCCCTGCGCGGATGGAGGGGCTCCGGGACGATCTTTTTCAGCTGGTGCAACCTGCGCTGCGTGTTCTGTCAGAACTGGGAGATCAGCCAGCGGGGCATGGGCGGCGAGCGTGAGCCCGAAGAGATCGCCGAGATGATGCTCGAGCTTCAGGGGCACGACTGTCACAACATCAACCTGGTAACCCCCAGTCACGTGGTGGGGCAGATCCTCGCGGCGGTGCGCATCGCCGCCGAACGCGGACTGCGCCTGCCCCTGGTCTACAACACCGGCGGCTACGACAGCCCCGAAGCGCTGGCGCTGTTGGACGGGGTCATCGACATTTATATGCCGGACATGAAGTATGCCGACGAGGCGGCCGCCCACAGGTACTCCCACGTGCGCGACTATCCCCGGGTCAATCGCGCCGCGGTGAAGGAGATGCACCGCCAGGTCGGCGATCTGGTGGTGGACGCCGCGGGTATCGCCCGGCGCGGCCTGCTGGTGCGCCATCTGGTGCTCCCCGGCGACGTGGCCAATACCGAGGAGGTGCTGCGGTTCGTTGCCGAGGAGATCTCGCCCGACACCTACGTCAATCTCATGGACCAGTACTACCCCTGCTATCGGGCGCAGGACTACCCGCCCCTGGACCACCCCCTCACAGCGCCGGAGTACCGGCGGGCCCAAGAGACGGCCGCTCGACTGGGACTGCGACGCCTGGACCGGCGACGGCGGCGACCCTGACCGGGCACGCTCCGCGGCACCCGCCGGTCAGGGCTCGCGCCGGCAGGCGGCGAGGCGCGTCCCCCATTCCTGCAGAAGCCGGCGGCGATGGTCCGGATCGTCACGGGCGTCGTTCAGGGCGCGACGGTCCACGACCAGCCTCACGGTCTCCCAGCCCTGGGCCACGGCGCACTCCACGACCAGCTCCCAGTGCTCATCACGCGGCTCCACCTCGAACAGGTAGGCCTCCAGGCCGAGGTCCTCGAGGAGGCTGGCCGCCAGCTCGCGCGCACCGGCAAGCTCGCTCATGGACAGGGCCATCGCGCCTCCCTTGTCGGGGCCGTCATCGATTCGCCGGCGGGCGAGACGCGGCCGGCCCCCAAACCCCACGCCGCCCCTTCGGGAACACCCAGCAGGGCGCGTACCTCCTGGGGCGTGGACAGCGCACACACACCCACCGCCCGGGCCTGCGCGGCGGCGGTGTCGGTGGCGGCCACGGTGCCGGCAAGCTGCGGTATCAAGCGCGGCTCCACGGAGAACGTCCGAAACCCGAGGCCCAGAAGCAGCGACAACACCCCCGGCAGCTGGGGCAGCAGGCCGCAAAGCTGCAGCCGCCCGGCCTCCTCCCCGGCGGACTCGGCCAAGCGGCGCAAGAAACGGAACAAGACCGGCGCGTAGGGATCCAGCAGGTAGGCGACCTCGGGGATGTCCCGGTCGGCGGCGAACAGGCACTGCATGAGGTCATTGCAGCCCACGGCCACGAAGTCGGCGACCTTCAGCCAGTCGAGCGCGGCTAGGACCGCGGCCGGGCTCTCCGCCATGGCCCCCACGGCCAGCGGCACCGGGAGCACGGCCTCCACCTCGCAACGCCAGCGCAAATACTCGTCCGTGCGCGTCACGTAGGGCAGCAGCAGCGCCATCTCGTATCGGGGCGCCAGCCGCATGACCGCCTCCACCACGGCCCGCCACACACTGCGCACCGGCTCCGCGCCAAAGAGGCGCGCACCCTGCAGCGCCAGCGGCCCTTCCATGCCCTTCAGGGACGCGCACCACGGCGGGCGCTTGTCGGCGGCCACGTCGGGCAGCCGCACCGTGACGGGCAGCGGCGCGACGGCCCCGCATACGGCCGCCAGGGCCCGCTCGAAGAAATCTGCATCGGGCTGGCGGCCATCGGGGGGACAAAGATACTCCGAACGTACCAGGCCGATGCCGGTGGCGCCCAGGCGACGTGCCTCTTCCGCCCCGGCGGCATCGGCGATGCTGGCCCGCAGCTCCACGACCTGGCCATCGACCGTGCGCGGCGCCATGCCGGCCGCGGGGGGCGCGGGCTCGGGCGGCGCCGGGGGGGTTCCTCGGGGATCGCTGATGGTGCCGCCGGCACCATCCAACACCACTTCCATCCCCTCGGGCAGCTCCCGCGCCTGGGCGGGTCCGGCGATCACCACGGGTACCCCCAACCCGAGCAGCCGGATCATGGGGTGAGACAGGGGAGCGGCGCCGATTACCACCAGCGCGGCGATCCCCCGGGGCCGGCGGCACGCCCGCTCGGCGAGGCCTCCCAGCTCCCCCTGCTCCACCACCAGCACACTGTCGGGGGCCAGCGCACCCAGCCCCCGGCGCAGGACCCCCCGCGCCCGGCCTGGTGCGAACGGCGCCGCCTGGATCTTCAGCATCTCCGTCCCCCTGGGGGGCCGCCCCCCTCCTGCGTTGAAGGATAGCCGGTGACCGTACCGGCGGGGCCCGGCGGGTCAAGTCTCTGCCTCTCGGGCCGTTAGAAAGGCCGAGGGGCTAGCCCGCATATCTCACCAGGCGGCCAACGGCTAAGGCACAATGCTCAGGACTCCAGCAACGACACACTGTTTGCGCCGTTTTCCTATCGCGGTTCAGGCTCGTCTTCGCGCCCGTGGGCTTGCTGTTGCTCGGCCCGTCCCTGGGCCTCGCCCCCTCCGGGGGCCAACGCTGCGCGTCGTCCAAATTCGCTCCCGGCGAATTTGTCACTCAAATGGTAGCTACGGCTGCCACTTTCGCTCCAGAGAGGCGCCTGCGAACGCGCTTCCCCAAGGATTGGCACCGGTGGGACCGGCGCTTGGAGCCGCGATCGATCATCGGTGCCAACCGTCATCGCGCCTCACAGCGGCGCTCCTACCCGCCGCTCACCCAGCGCCTGCTCCCGCGATCCCGGTGAGATATGCGGGCTAAACCGTGACCATCCAGCGTCCGCTTCGACACACCGCCGTGTACTCGGTGGCCAGCCTGCTGGGCATCACCCTGGTGGCGGTGGTGCTCGCGCTCACCTACCGCTCCCTGGCCCTGGAGACCCTGGCGCAACAGCATACCCGGGCCAATGTGTCCCTGGCGCGGGCGCTCGCCAACAGCCTGTTCCCCCGCTACGCGGGATTCGTTGCCCGGGCCAAGGGACTGTCCAACGAAGAGCTGCGCAGCCAACCGGAGACGACCCGGCTTCGACAGGAGATCCTGCGCAAGATCGAGGGGCTGGGAGTCGTTGCGGTGAAGATCTACGACAGCCGAGCACGCGCCGTCTTCGCCACCGATCCGCTGGCGATCGGGAGCTACGAGCGGGACAACGCCGACCTGGGCGCGGCCCTCTCGGGCGAGGCGAGCGGCGGCCTGCGACCGCAGACGCATTTCGCCACCGGCGCGCCAACCGCGGGTAAGTTATTCTCGTCCTACGTGCCGATCGACACCGCAAACGGGGAACGCGTGGTGATCGAGCTGTACGCGGACGCCACCGAGGAGCTCACCGAGCTGGAGCAAACCGGAAACGCCCTGCTGACGGTGGTGGTCGGCTTGATGTTCCTGTTGTACGTGTTTCTGGTGACCATCGTCTGGCGCAGCGATCGCACCATCCGCGCCCACCAGCAGGCCGAGCGGCGCCTGCGCGAGGAGCGCATCCAATACCTCGCCCACCACGACAACCTGACTGGTCTACCCGATCGCGCGCAGTTCACCGAGCTCACCCACCGCGCGGTGGCGCAGGCGCTCCGCAGCGAGACGACGATGGCGATCCTCATTATAGGCCTGGATCGCTTCAAGGCCGTCAACGACAGCCTGGGACACGAGGCCGGGGACGGGGTGTTGAGCGAGTCGGCCAAACGTCTTCGCGCAAACATGCGCCGGGGGGAACCGGTCTGTCGCATCGGAGGCGATGAGTTCGCGGTAATCCTGGAGCGCGTCGCCAGCCCCGACTCGGTCACGGCGTGTGCCCAACGATTGATCCAACAGCTGGGAGGTGAAATCGTAGTGGCAGGACACGGGGTGGTTACCTCTGCGAGCATAGGCATCGCTTTGTGCCCCGATGACGGCGGCGACGCCGAGAAGCTGATCAAGAATGCCGATGCCGCCATGCGCCGGGCCAAGCTGCTCGGCGGCAGCCGCTATGCGTTCTACACCCGGGAGCTCAACGAGCGTGCTCTTGAGCGCCATCAGCTGGAGATGGAGCTGCGCCGTGCCCTGGAGGGCAACGAGTTCCGCCTCCACTATCAGCCCAAGGTGGGCGCGGCCAGCGGCCGCATCGTGGGCATGGAGGCGCTGCTGCGCTGGCACCGACCCGGCCACGGGCTGGTAGCCCCGGCACACTTCATCCCTGTCCTCGAGGAAAGCGGGCTCATCGACCCGGTGGGACGATGGGTACTGCGCGAGGCCTGCGCTCAGTGCAAGGTCTGGTGCGACGCCGGCCACGGGGACCTGCGCATGTCGGTGAACCTGTCGCTGCAACAGTTCCAGTCCGACACCCTTGTCGAGGAGATCCAGGGGATACTCGAGGAAACCGGCCTGCCCGCTCGGAATCTCGAGCTCGAGCTCACCGAGAGCGTGCTTATCCGGGACAGGGAACGCACTACGCACATGCTGGACCGCCTCCGGGCGCTGGGTCTGTCGATCTCGGTCGATGACTTCGGCACCGGCTACTCGTCGCTGAGCTATCTCACCCAGTTTCCCGTGGACTACCTCAAGATCGACCGCTCTTTCGTCCGCGACATGCTGCACAATCGCCGCCACCGGGCGATCATCACCGCGATCACCGCCATGGCCCGCAGCATGCGCCTGGGGGTCATCGCCGAGGGGGTGGAGACCGTGGAGCAGCTGCGCTTCCTGAGCTCGCTGGGCAGTGAGGAGATCCAAGGGTACGTATTCAGCGCTGCGGTCCCCGCCGTCGAGTTCGAGAAGCTGCTGGCGGACTCGCAGACCCAGTGGAGCGGGGTGCTGAGCGGCGGCCTGCGATGACCGCTCTCCCGATGGCCGTATGAACCGCCGCGTGAACCGGGGACGGGCACTGCCGATTCACCGAGCCCGTGCCGTTTTCGACGCTCGTGGGCTCGCCCCGGCGGTGAGATCGACGGCCAGGGGCCTCGCGAAGCGGCGCGCAAGCGGCAATCGTACAGTGCGCAGTGACGGGCTCTACAGCTTGCGCTCCGGGACCGCCCCCGGGCTCTCGGCGGGGCGGCCGCTCCAGCGCTCCTGCAGCTTCGGCAGATTCTTGCTGTGGGTGATCACCACCACCTCGTCGCCCGGCTTCAGCCGCGTGTCTTCCTCGGCCAGGGTGAATGCTCCGTCGCGATACAGGAACATGGCACGGCTCTGCGCCGGCAGGTTCAGCTCGCTCACCGCCACGGCGTCCTCGTCACGGGCGACGAAGGAAAACACCCGAGCCTCCTCCTTGATGGTCGCCGAGAGCTCCAGCAGGTCCTGCCCCTCGAACATGTCGGCGAGATAGCGCCCGATGGTGGCGGCCGGCACGATGGCGTCCTTCAGGCCGAGCTCCAGGCAGATGTGCTCGTACTCCGGGTCCTCGATCTTGGTCACCACCCGCTTGAATCCCAGCGAACGCCCCACCAGGCTCGCCAGGATGTTGCTCTGATCGTTGCCGGTCAAACAGAACAGGACATCGGTGCGCTCGGGGTCGGCCTCACTCAGCAGCGCGGGCTTGCTACCGTCGCCATGCAGGAAGCCGCAGTCCAGCTCCTGCGACAGCGCCTCGATACGCGGGCGGTCGCGCTCGATGATCACCGTCTCGTGACCCCGCCGCAGTAGGATCGGCACGGTCATCACGGTGAGCGATCCCGCCCCGACGAAGACGGCCCTCATTGCACCTCACCCCGCTTGCCCACCCAGGTCCTCGGATACAGCAGCACCAGCAGGGCCACGACCTCTACGCGCCCGGCCAGCATGTCAAAGCATAGTATCGCCTTGAGCACGGGCTCCAGCCCGCTGCGGGTGATGCCCGTGGACAGGCCCACGGTGGCTGTGGCCGAGACCACCTCGAACAGGGCGTTGAGGGCATCGTAGCCGGCCACGACGAAGACCAGCCACGAAGCGCCGATGACGAGCAAGAACAACACGATCAGCAACAGGGCCCGGATCACGTCGTCGGGCTCCAGCACCCGACCGCCGAGGCGCGGCTGCACCACGGCATGCAGGGGCGTGGCGCTGCGCTGCACCGTCCACTGCACCATGCGCATCACTACGAGCAGGCGCAGGAGCTTGACACCCCCGGTGGTGGAACCCACACAGCCACCGGCCACCATCGAGGCGAGCAGGGCCACGCGCGCCGCGGGCCCGAGGCTAGCGGGCTCGACGGTGGTGTAGCCGGTGCCGGTCTGCGCCGAGACACCCACGAGCGCCCCATGCCACAGGGCTTCGCCCCAGGACCCATCGGCGGCCAATAGCAGCGCCACCAGGACGGCGGCGATCAGCGCGGCGGCCGCGACGAGGGCCCGCAGCTCCGGGTCGGTCAGCGCCGCGCGCCAGCCCTGGTGCCAGGCGCGATAATAGAGCGGCAGCGACACCGCGCCGAGAAAGGCGACGGCCATGGCCACCGGGGCCGCCCAGCCCGGGGTGAGCCCGGCCAGGCTGGCGTCGCGGCTGGAGAACCCGCCGGTGGACACGGCGCTCAGGCCGTGCACCACGGCCGTGAAGCCGTCGCCCATCACGGCCCACAGTGCGGCGGTCCCAAGGCCGGTGAGCGCAAGGTACACGTAGAGCACGCGCCGGGCGAGGGTACGGGTGGTGGCCACCACGTCCTCGCCGCCGTAGGCCGGCTCGGCCAGTCGCCGGGCGGCCATGGTGTGGCCCATCAACAGGGCCACCGACAGGACCACGATGCCGAGCCCGCCGTACCACTGCATCCAGGCCCGGCCGAACAGGAACGCCGCCGGCTTGTCCTCGACGCTGGCCAGAGTGGTCAGGCCGGTGGTGGTCACGCCGGAGACCGCCTCGAACAGGGCGTCCAGGAATGTCAGCCCGGCACCCATCAGGGGGAAGCTCATCAGCAGCGGGGCGAGCACGAAGGCCAGCGCGGTGATGGCCAGCGCCTCGTTGGGCTGGACCCGCTCCGGCGCGGGCAGGCGCACCAGCAGCCCGCCGGCTATGAGCAATGCCGCCACCACCGCCCCGTAGCGGGCGGCCAGCGTGTGGTCACCCAGCACCAGGGCGACGCCGCAGGGAACCACGGTGAGCACCGCCAACATCAGCCCGAGCTGCCCGGTGTACTTCAGGATCACCCGCCCGCGCACGGCATAGGCCAGGGCTTCGATGCGCTCGTCGGCCAACCGCACCCCTCCCCGCTGCATGCGGCGTGTCACCGCATAGGGACTAAGATAGACGGCTCTTCGGCAGTAGTCGCGGCAGCAATGGGGGAATCATGGCTCTCACCAAGACGCCAAGCGCGCAAAGAAAAGATTGCTCTTTCTCAACGCGGCTGATGCGAGGGTCGGCCCCATCGTCCCTTCTCGCCGGTCGCGTTGTCTTTCAGGGTTCAAGCCTCTCTTGGCGTGCTTTGCGCCTTTGCGAGAGCATTGCCCGGCGTTCTCGACGACCGACTCGGGACCGGCTATTTCAACACACCGGGGGCGGGGGAGTAGCTGTCCAGAGCCGCCACGTAGTTGGCGCGCTCGAAGGCGGCGGGGTCGTTGACGTGGAGCTGGCTGAGGCTGCCCCGCATCTGATCCAGGGACCCGTAGTCGGACCGCTCCAACCACCGCTCGACGCCCTTGAGGATCTCGGTGAGGCGCTCGGGGCCGTACATCAGCAGGGTGCTGCACAGGTGGGTGACGTCGGCCCCGGCCAGCAGCATCTTGACCGCGTCCTCGGTGGTGTGGATTCCGCCGGTGGCGGCCAGGGAAAGGCCCACGCGCCCGTAGAGTATGGCGATCCAGCGCATGGCGATCAGCGTCTCGGTGGAGGTCGAGAGCTTGATGTCGGGGATGACGCGCATGGCCTCGAGATCGATGTCGGGCTGATAGAAACGATTGAACAACGATACACCGTCGGCGCCCGCGTGCTCGATCTGTTTGACGAAGTGCGGGATGGCGCTGAACTGCGAGGAGAGCTTCATGGCGATGGGCACGCGCACCTGGGCGCGCAGCTCGCGCAACAGCTCCAGATAACGGCCCTCCACGTCGGCGCTCGACTGGCTCGGGTCGGCCGCCACGTAATAGACGTTGAGCTCCAGGGCGTCGGCCCCGGCCTCCTGCAGCTCGCGCCCGTGCTCCACCCAGCCGTCCAGGGTTATGCCGTTCAGGCTGGCGATCACCGGGATGGACAGGTGGGCCTTGAGCGCGCCGAGCTGCTCCAGGTAGCGGTCCAGGGCGCGCTTGTAGGTCTCCTGCACGGGCAGGAAGCTTCGCATCTCGCCGAAGCCGATGTCCTGCTCCAGCAGGATCTGCGCCATGGTCTGCTCCTCGTGATAGAGCTCCTCCTCGAACAGCGAATACATGACGATGGCGCTGGCCCCTGCGTCCTCCAGCTCCCGCGCGCTGTCCAGGCTACGTGAAAGCGGCGAGGCCGAGGGCACGACCGGATGGTCGAGCTCCAGGCCCAGGTATCGGGTACGCAGATCGGCCATGTTCACTCCTTTTTGCCCGGCGGAGGCGTCTCCTCGTCCTCTTCCTTATAGGACAACCCGGCGAGCTGCTCGTAGCGGTGGTAACGCTCCAGCACGTCGTGCTGGGCCTCGGCCATGAACCGCTCGGCCTCCTCGGGGTGAGTGCGGGTGAGAACGTTGAAGCGCGCCTCGGTGGCGGCGTAGTCGCGATACGGGATGGACGGCCTGGCCGAGTCCACGCGCAGTGGGTTCTTGCCCTCGGCGGCGCGCCGCGGATCGTAGCGCAGCAACGGCCAGTGGCCGCTGCGCACGGCCAGGTCCTGCTGGCGCAGATTGTAGGACAGGTCCACGCCGTGGGCGATGCACGGCGAGAAGGCGATGATCAGCGAGGGCCCGGGGTAGGACTCGGCCTCCAGGAACGCCCGAAGCGTCTGGGTATCCTTGGCGCCGAAGGCCACCTGGGCCACGTAGACGTGCTCGTAGTCCATGGCGATGCGCGCCAGGTCCTTCTTCACCACCGGCTTGCCGGCGGCGGAGAACTTGGCCACCGCGCCCAAGGGCGTGGCCTTGGACGTCTGGCCCCCGGTATTGGAGTAGACCTCCGTATCCAGCACCAGGATGTTGACGTCACGCCCGGCGGCCAGCACGTGGTCCAGGCCGCCGTAGCCGATGTCATAGGCCCAGCCGTCGCCGCCGATGATCCATACGCTGCGACGGATCAGATACTCGGCCACGCTCTCCAACAGCCGGGCCTGCGGGCCGTCCAGCTCCGTCAGGCGCCGGCACACCTCCTCGACCCGCTCGCGCTGCTCGTAGACGCCCGCCTCGTCCGACTGATCCGCGCCCAACAGGGCGTCCACCAGGGCCTCGCCCAGCTCGGGGCGCAGGGCCGCGAGCCGCTCCCGGGCGCTCTCGGCCAGCTCATCGACGGCCACGCGCATGCCGAAGCCGAACTCGGCGTTGTCCTCGAACAGCGAGTTGGACCAGGCCGGGCCGCGGCCCTCGGCGTTCTTGGTCCAGGGCGTGGTGGGCAGGTTGCCGCCGTAGATCGACGAGCAGCCGGTGGCGTTGGCCACCAGCATGCGGTCGCCGAACAGCTGGGTGGCCAGACGGATGTACGGCGTCTCGCCACACCCCACGCAGGCGCTGGAGAACTCGAACAGCGGCGACAAGGCCATGGAGCCCGGGATGGTGGTGTGCTTGATCTTGCTCCGGTCGTAGTCGGGCAGGCGCTCGAAGAAGGCCCAGTTCTCGCGCTCCTGCTCGCGCAGCGGGCGCTGGGGGGCCATATTGATCGCCTTGCGCTGCGGATTTTGCTTGTCGCGGATGGGGCACACGTCCACGCACAGGGTGCAGCCGGTGCAGTCCTCCGGGGCAACCTGATAGGCGATGTGCAGCCCCTCCTCGTAGCCCTTGCTGCGCACCGGGACGTGCTTGAACGCCGGCGGCGCGTCCTCGGCCAGCTCGGCGGGAAAGAGCTTGCTGCGTATGGTTGCATGGGGACAGACGAACACGCACTTACCGCACTGGGTGCAGATGTCGGGCTCCCACACCGGGATCTCCAGGGCCAGGTTGCGCTTCTCGTAGGCGCCCGTGCCGACCGGGAACGTCCCGTCGGCCGGCATCAGGCTGACCGGGATACCGTCGCCGCGCTCGGCGATCATCCGGGCGGTCACCCGGCGGGCGAACTCGGGGGCCTCATCGGGCACCGGCGGGGAGGGCTCGATCGTGCTGGTGACCTCGGCGCCGATCTCCACCCGGTGCAGGTTCTCCAGCGCCGCATCGATTGCCTTGATGTTGGCCTCAAGGATGCGCGGCCCGGCCTTGGCATAGGTGCGCTTGGCCGCCTCCTTGATGGCCTCGATGGCCTGCTCGCGGGGCAGGATGCCGGAGATGGCGAAGAAGCAGGCCTGCATGATGGTATTGATGCGCCGCCCCATGCCCGCCCCGGCGGCGACCTTGTAAGCGTCGATGACGTAGAAGCTCAGGTGCTTGTCGATGAGCTGGCGCTGCATGTCCCGCGGCAGGGTGTCCCACACTTCTCCCGGAAGCGCCGGCGAGTTGAGCAGGAACACGGCGCCCTCGGCGGCCTTGTCCAACATCTCATAGCGCTCCGGGAAGGTGGGCTGGTGGCAAGCAACGAAGCTCGCCTCGCCGTCACCGATCAGATAGGCCGAGCGGATAGGCTCGGGGCCGAAACGCAGGTGCGAGACCGTGCGCGCCCCGGCCTTCTTGGAGTCGTAGACGAAGTAGCCCTGGGCATGGAGGTCGGTGTGCTCGCCGATGATCTTGATCGAGTTCTTGTTGGCGCCCACCGTGCCGTCGGCGCCGAGGCCGAAGAACACCGCGTGGCTCATGCGCTTGGCGGCGTCGGTGCGAAAATGCGGGTCCCAGTCGAGGCTGGTGTTGGTGACGTCGTCCACGATGCCCACGGTGAACGGGTGCCGGGGCTCGTCGCTCTTCAGCTCGTCGAACACGCCCTTGATCATGCCCGGAGTGAACTCCTTGGACGACAGCCCATAGCGACCGCCGACCACCAACGGGAGCCTGCCCTCCCAAACGGCCGCGCTGCTTCCCGTCACCATGGCGTTGCGCGCGAATGCCGTGACGATGTCCTTGTAAAGGGGCTCGCCGTCGGCGCCGGACTCCTTGGTGCGGTCGAGCACCGCAACCCTGCGCGCGGTGGCGGGCACCGCCTGCAGGAAGGCCTCCGGCGAGAACGGGCGAAACAGGCGCACCTTGACCACGCCGACCTTCTCGCCGTGTGCCACCATGTGCTCCACGGTCTCATGCGCCGCCTCGGCGCCCGAGCCCATGAGCACCAGGACCCGCTCGGCGTCGGGGGGGCCCACGTAGTCGAACAGGTGATAACGACGCCCGGTCTGCTCGGCGAAGCGGTCCATGACGCTCTGCACCATGCCCGGCATCAGATGATAGAAGGGGTTCACCGACTCGCGCGCCTGGAAGTAGACATCCGGATTCTGGGAGCTGCCGCGCAGCACCGGGTGCTCCGGGCTCAGGGCACGAGCGCGGTGGGCGCGCACGCGATTGTCATTGATCAGGGCCCGGATCACGTCCTCGCCCAGGGGGTCGACCTTGGTGATCTCGTGGGAGGTCCGGAAACCGTCGAAGAAGTGCAGGAAGGGCACGCGGGCCTCCAGCGTCGCCGCCTGGGCGATCAGCGCGAAGTCCATCACCTCCTGCACGGAGTTGGCCGCAAGGAAGGCAAAGCCGGTGGCGCGCGCCGCGGTGACGTCACTGTGGTCGCCAAAGATGGACAGGGCCTGGGCGGCCAGCGAGCGCGAGGCCACGTGGAACACCGCCGGGGTGAGCTCGCCGGCGATCTTGTACATGTTGGGGATCATCAGCAGCAGGCCCTGGGAGGCGGTGAAGGTGGTGGTCAGGGCGCCGCTCTGCAGCGCGCCGTGGATGGCGCCGGCGGCGCCGCCCTCGCTCTGCATCTCAATGATCTGGGGCGTGACGCCCCAAAGGTTCTTGTGCCCGAGAGAGGCCCACTCGTCGGCCAGCTCGCCCATGGGCGAGGCGGGGGTGATGGGATAGATGGCGACCACCTCGTTGGTGAGAAAGGCAACGCGGGCCGCGGCCTCGTTGCCGTCGATGGTCACCTTGGACGATTCAGCCATATGCAGCCTCCGCTTGCCTGCGCCACCGCGCAAGCGCGGTGCAGGGCCCCTGTCCGCTGCCAACCTATACCCAGCGCGTCGAGTGCAACATTGATACGGATCAATATTTGCTTAGGGGCGAATCGACGCCGGGCGCCGCACGGGCCCATGCTGTAGCACCGGCGCGGTCCCTTGCGCTAGCCCGCGGCCAGGTAGATCACCATGATCACGAACAACAGCACCGCCGCGATGGGCAGGAGCACGCCGGCCCAGTCCTTGTTCTCGGCCTCGCGGCTTTGTCGAAAGGCGCCACGAATCCCGGGACGCACCCACAGGAGCACGAGCACCAGGACGATACCCAGCAAAACGATTTCCCAGGTCGCCATGGATTGCATGGAGCCTCCTGCACGAATCATCGGCGCGGATGGGGCCCGACAGGGTTTCACAGCCCACGGCGAGGATCAAGACACGCCCCTCGTATTTCACCGGGCGTATCCGAGCCGCTAGTCATTTAGAATAGATCGCGCTCAACGGCAGGACGAAGGCCATGGCCGAAAACAGGTGGAGCCGGTTTAAACACGCGGTCAGCCCGTGGGGCCGGCATCCGGATGCGGGCCACGATGGCGCGGCGGCGGCCGGGCTGCCCGGCGCGCCCCGGGCCGCGGAGGAGCGCCTGCGCCGGGTCGGCATCGATCCGGATCGCCTGCCCATCTCTTACTTGGGCTTGCCGGTCCAGCTCCTGCGCTATCCCTACCCCCCCTGGGCCCGGCGCATGCTGATCGGTTTCCTGCTGTGGGCGGTGCTCTATCCTCTGGAGTTGGTGGGCGTGCGACTGCCCGGCTGGACGGTGGCCGCAAGCTCCTTGCTGGTCGGGCTGATCATCCTGCAGGCGGCCTGCGATGCCCTAGTCACGGCCACCGAGCGCCTTGCCGCGCGCCTGGAATGGGACCACTACGTGGCGGGCACCGTGGCCGAGGTCCTGTCCACCCTGCCCGAGCTGGTGGTGATCGCATTCGTGGTGCCGGTGAGCCCGCTGACCGCATTCGTCATCGCGCTGATCACCATCTACAACAACGCGCTGGTCTTCAGTCTGTATTCGTTCTTCCTTCCCAAGGACCGGCGGGGGCGCTACCTCATGCCCGCGCCCATCACCGAGGCCGGCACCCAGATCCTGATCGCGGGCGCCGCCATCGGCCTTACCCTGGGGCTGGTGATGCTCACCCTGACGGCAGGCGAGCACCCCAAGGCGGGCTTCCAGCCCCACGACCTGGCGCTGGTGGCGGTGATCTTGCTGCTGATCTTCGGTGTCTATCTCTACCGGCTGATCAGCTTGTATGCCAAGGAAGAGCGCGAGGTGCGCGAGACGCTGGACCTCACCGATGAGGACATCGAGGAACGCCGCGACCTGGTCTACCGCCACGTGGGGCGCAGCACCCTGCCGCGTATCGCGCTGTTGCTCGCCGCCGGGGTGGCCGGTGCGGTAATGGGCGGTGAGCGGGTGGGGGCCTTTGCCGAGGCGGCCATCGGCGATCTGGGTCTGAACAGCATCCTGACCGCGCTGCTGCTCGCGGTGTTCGGCGGCATGAGCGAGTACGTCATCCTGTGGCACTCGCACCGCAAGGGAGAATATGGAATCGCGCTGGCCAACGCCTTCGGCGGCATCACGCAAGTAATGTTCCTGGTGCTGCCCTGCACGCTGCTGCTCATTGCCCTGTACCAGCGGTTCGGGCTCGACGGCGCACCCGCGATCGAGTTCACGTTGTCCAACATCTTCTTGTTGATCTTCCTGTTCCCAATTTTTTTCGTGCTCGCCGAGCTCATCGAGGAGGATCACACGCTGGGGCTGTTCGACACGATCATAATGACCGCCATCTTCTTGTTGCTGATCCTGGTATTGGTCACTTACGGTGCCGACCCCGTTAGCCTGCGCCGCGGGGGGGTGAGGCGAAGCGCACCGTAGGGACAGGCAAAGTCCAGAGCGACTACAGAGACCGAACGGTGCGATACAGGGGTGACGGAGCCGTCCAGGCCGACGCGGGGCCCGCATGGGGAAACACCGTCGCCAGTCCGGCTAGCGCCGCATCCGCGAGGAACGGTATATGCTGCGCATGTACAGGACCATTAGCCCCGCCATGATCAGCAATGTTCCGGGGATCACTGAGATCAGCGTACCCAGTGCCGCAATGGTGAATATCCCGGCGGTGATATAGATCACCGGCAAGCTTTCGTACAGAGGTGTAGGGATCATCGCCCCTCCTCGAGATGACTTTGCGCCCGCGCAATGCGCTGGTTAGACGTGGCTGGTTAGACGTGATATAGACGAAAAAAGTATGGTTGTCAAAAGGAATGGGATGCGCGCAGGGGCCAATGGGCATTTGATCCGACGCCTGACAGTGGCTCGATCGCCGCGCACCGCGAGCATAGTGAGGGCACATTTTGTTCCTTCTGCGTTTTAGCGCATTGCACTGTAGCCGTCGGCCGCCTGCGGAGACATGCAGGTTAAACGTCCCGCTGCTCGAGCAGTCGGTTCACCAGCTCCTGGGTGTCGTCGGGCTGATCGATGCGCTCGGCCGGCGTCCACGACATGTCCGATTCGAGCCGATAAGAGCCCTGAAACTCATGAGGCGGACTGTCGCGCCAATCCGCGGGGGAGAGCATGGAAAAGTACAGCGTCTCGTCGGGACGGCGGTAGAGGTGATAGACCTTGCCGGGGTGGCGCTTGAAATTGCACTGCGCGCGATGCAGGTCCTGGCCGCGCTTGGTCTCCTCCAGCACGGAGCGCGCCTCGGCCTGCAGGGCCTTCATCTGGTCGGCGATCACCTTGAGCTTCGCGCTGGCCCGCGTATTGAGCATGGTGTCGGCCTTGGCGATCTCCTTGGCCAGATCCACCAGCTCGATGGCGGGCGCGAGGCGGCTAACAGGATAGGGGGAGGCGTGCTCGGGGCCCTCGTGCAGGTCCTTGCCGTCGTATCTCTTGTGATCGTCGGAGTGCGACATGCTATGGCTACCGGCGGTGGCTGCGCGACGAACCGTTCATTATAACGAACGCCGCCGTGGCCCGCAGGCCCCGGCTCGATTCCCCCATTCATACAGGTCATAATGCCCGTCGCTCACGCGAAGGAGGTCGCTGCCTGTCCGTGGACCCCGCGATGCAAAGCCTGCTCGGCATCGCCGCATTCGTGGGCCTGGCATGGGGGCTCAGCGAACGACGCGGGCGCGAAGACAAGCCTGAACCGTGACAGTCCGACGGCGAAAACGATGTGTTGTTGCTTGTTTCTCCTGCATCATGCCTCGTTCCATTTGCGTTTCAGTGCGTCGCACCATGGCCGTTGGCCGCCCGGTGGGATGTGCGGGCTAGCGCAGGGCCCGCCGGTCGGCGCAGGTTCAGGCTGGTTTCAGTTGCGCTTGCTATTGTCGGCTCGACTGACACAGGCCGGAGCAGGCACATGCAAACGAGAGAAACGATCAAGGTCTGGGATCCGCTGGTGCGAATATTCCACTGGTCCTTGGTGGCGATCTTTGCCATCGCCTACCTAACGGGCGAGGAAGAATCGGCGCTGCACGTGTGGTCGGGCTACGTCGTGCTGGGCCTGGTCCTGTTCCGTCTGGTATGGGGCGTTGTCGGCACCCGCCACGCCCGATTCACCGATTTCGTGTACAGGCCCGCCCACGTGCTAACCTACGCCAAGGCGTTCATTGCGGGCCGGGCCGAGCGCTATATCGGCCACAACCCGCTGGGCGGTCTGATGGTCGTGGCCCTGCTGGTGTGCCTGCTGGCCACGGCCGGGACTGGGCTGTTGGCATACGGCGCAGAGGGCGAGGGGCCGCTGGCCGGCATGGCGGCCTCCGGCGCCGTCCCTGCGGCCCGGGTCGACAAGCGCGGCGCCCCCCTGCACGCCGAGCGGCACGGCGAGGAGCATGAGGGCGAGGAGACGTGGGAAGAGGTGCACGAGCTCTTTGCCAATCTGACCCTGTTGCTGGTGGCGCTGCACATCGCCGGCGTCATCGCCAGCAGCCTGATGCACGGCGAGAATCTGGTGCGGGCCATGGTCACGGGGCGCAAACCGGCGCACATCGATCACGGCCACGGGCGGGGCGACCACCGGTGGGCCCACGGCTTGGATCGGTGAACCCCGGGGAAGGGATCCTCGGCGCCGGTGGTCCCGCGAAATCGGCAACCGGATGGACTTGAACCGCGGTGCCGCCGTTGGATTCGCTAAGATAGGCGGATGGCCGTTCGGGTGATGTGGTACAACATCCGCTGCTCGCGGCCCGTGGATGGGGAGAACACCTGGCCGCGGCGCCGCGAGGCCGTGGCGCGCTTGATCGACGGCCACGCCGACCTGGCCGGCCTGCAAGAGCCCTTCATCGAGCAGATCGACGACCTGTGTACGCGCACGTTTCCCGCCGGGGACGCCGCCCGCCCGCCGACGGACAAGATCGACTTCGTGCTGGTGGACCCCAAGTGGACCGTGCGGCGCCACGCCGTCCTGAACGAACCTCTGGACGGGGGCTATCCCTCGGACCACCTGCCGGCGGTCGCCGAGCTGGGATTCCACACCACTCAGCGATAGAACAACAGCACTGGGCTGATGGCGAGCAGATTGCTCGCCGCGTGCACGACCATGCCGGGCAGCAGGCTACGGTAGCGCTCGTACGCATAGGCGAGCACGAGCCCGCTCCAGAAAACGGCCAGAAACCCCGCGAGGGAATAGAGATGCAGGGCGCTGAACAGCAGGGCGCTCGTCACGATCGCCACCGCGGGTCCGAGGCGCGTTCGCAGGGTCCCTTGGACCAGGCCGCGAAAGCCCAGCTCCTCGAAGATGGGGGTCCACAGGACCAGGTTCACGGTGCTCAAGAACACGGCCTCCCACGGCCCGAAGACGGCCTGCTCGTAAAGCCCTTCCGACCAGTGGGATTGCAGCCCCAGCGTCCAACCCAGCCAGGCCAGCACCAGCGAGCCGGTCCACTCCAGCGCCAGCAACCCCAAGGTGATGCGGGCAAAGCGCAGCACCCCGACCCCGCGCAGGGTGAGCCCGAAAGCTCGGACGAACCCGAGGCCCCGCGGGCGCAACAGGTGGCGGTGGACCAGCCACAGCAGGGGCAGTGAGGCGAACAGGGTGCTCCACGAGGCCAGCAGCCCGGGGCGGAAATAGGAGGCCGTCCACCAGGCTCCCGCCGCCGAGATCATGAGGCCGAGCAACGCGGCGCGCACGAATACGGCGAAGCCCTCCCCCGGGCCCCAGGGCGCGGGCACGGCGCCGTGCTGCCATCCCGCGGGCCGGGTCGGATGATGCCATAGCAAGAGGGCCCAGCCCGCGGCCAGCAGCCCGCCCATGACGGCCGACAGGATGAGGACGCGGGCGCGCCAGCGCGCGCCCCGCTCCCGGAGGCGGCGCTCGGCTCGCACCTGGGCCCGGGCATTGCCCAGGCGCTCGGCCGCCCGAAGGCTCAGCCGATCGGCCGCCCAGCCCAGGGGCAGGAGCCGAACCCCGTAGAGGATCTCCGGTACGGGGGCCTCCACCGGGCGGTCGGTGTAGGCGAAGCGCACGGCCTCCTGAACCACTTCCTCGTCCAGGGTGGCGTCGAAGTCGGCCAGCTCGTGCTCCAGTGCCTGCCACTGGCCGGTCTCCGCCAAGGTCACCAGCAGCCGGGCGCGCGTGTTGAACTGCGCCCAGGGGGTGGCCTCGGCGGGATGCCCGCGGAAGTAGCTCAATACCTCGCGATAGGTGCGCACCGCATCGACCGAGGCCTGCTCGCGGGCGCCGAAGAGAAAGGAGAACAGGGCCCGCTGCCACTCGGGGGTAGAGGCGTATCCCTCATAAAACTCCAGATGCCGGTCCATCATGCGCCCGGCGGATTCCCCCGGGAAACGCAGCCGGTCCAGCTCCTCGGAGCCCCGCGGCAGCACGAACAACACCGTTCCCATGACCGCCAGAAGGAGCGCGCAAGCCACACTCACCGGCCGCCGCAGCCGCGGCGCCGGCGGGTGCGGCACACCTTCCAGGCGGGTGACGGCCATGCTGCGCTCCTTAACGAGGCCCCTCGGACCCATTCTGACACGCCGCCGCACCAGGCGCACCTGCCGGGCAGTCCGGCCACTTGACACAGGTCAAGGCGGTGCCGCGCCCCCCCGGCCATGATGAACTCGACCATTAGGGACTGCCTCGCTTTCCGCCCCGCGGCCAATAACGCCCCGGGGCGGTTTTTATTTGGGAAACTGCTTGAGAAACAGCGGGTTGGGCGGGCGCAGGCGTCTAAAAGCGGATGTGAGCCGAGGTATTGAGCCCCGTCCGGGGGGCGCGCCAGTTGTCGACGTGGAAGCGGGTGAAGGGAAAACCGGTCATCTCGAAGAACCGGGCCCAACCGATGCGCTCGATCCACTCGCCGATACGCTCATAGTCGCGGGCGTCCCTCTTGTAGCAGCGAAGGATGGTCTTCACCGCCTCGGCCGCCTCCGGCCAGCGGGGCGGATTGTTGGGCAGGCCGGCCACTGCCAGCTTGTGCATCATGGGCCGGGAGCGGCTGTTGGAGTGCTTGCCCCCCACCCAGATGGCGAGCTTGGAATGCTCCGGGTCGTTGATCTGCATGGGCGGGCACGGGGGGTAGCAGGCCCCGCAGCACACACACTTCTTTTCGTCCACCTCCAGCGACGGCTTGCCGTTGACCAGGGCCGGGCGGATCGCGGCCACCGGGCAGCGGGCCACCACCGAGGGGCGCTCACACACGTTGGACACCAGGTCGTGGTTGATCTTCGGCGGCTTGGTGTGCTGGATGTTGATGGCGATGTCGCCCTGCCCGCCGCAGTTGATCTGACAGCAGGAGGTGGTGATGCGCACCCGGTTGGGCATCTCCTCGTTGACGAACTCCTGGTAGAGCTCGTCCATGAGGGACTTGACCACGCCCGAGGCATCGGTGCCCGGGATATCGCAGTGCAGCCAGCCCTGGGTGTGGGAGATCATGGAGACCGAGTTGCCGGTGCCGCCCACCGGGAAGCCCTCCTCCGCGAGCTTGTCGATGAGGGGCTGCACCTTGTCCACTGCGCTCACCATGAACTCGATGTTGCTGCGGATGGTAAAGCGCACGTGGCCATCGGCATACTGGTCGGCGATGTCGCAGAGCCTGCGGACGGTATGCACGTCCATCTGGCGCGGCGTGCCGGCCCGCACGGTCCAGACCTCTTCGCCGTTCTCGGAGACGTGGTGCAGCACGCCCGGGCGCAGGCGGTCGTGCCAGGCCCACTGGCCGTAGTTCTTGCGCAGTGTCGGGTGCATGTACTGAAAGTGATCGGGCACCCCGCTCTCGACGGGCGTACGTGGTGTCTCGGGCATACTTCCTCCTGTGCTCGTTCGATTCTGTTCCCAGGGTGCGACCTCAGCGGCTCTTGCGCGCCTCCCACTTGGCGGCCTCTTCCTCCCACGTATCCAGGCGGATGTAAGGATTCGTCCGCGGCCGCGTGACCATGGCGGGGTCCACGTCGAGCCCCACCCCCTCAAGGAAGCTGGGCAGCCCGATGCGCTCGATCATCTCGCCTACCCGCTCGTGCTCCAGGGCGTTCTCGGCGAAGAAGTCGATGATCTCCTCGGCGATCTCGTTCAGCCGCTCGTAGTCCTCGTCGGACTCGAGCTTCATGAACGGGATGATCACGGTCCCGAACAGGTCGCCGATCTTGAGGGTGCGCTTGCCGCCCAGCAGCACGGTGACGCCGCGGTCCTTGCCCGGTTTGAGGGCCCTGGTCATCACGTTGATGCAGTGCATGCACCGCACGCAGTTGCGATTGTCGATCTCCAGGGTGTCATCGTCCTTGAGCTTGAGGGCGCTGGTAGGACAGCGGGTGATGACGTTCTCGGTCACGTGCTCGCGGCCCTTGGCCTGGACGAAGTTCTTCACCTCCTCCTGGTTGACCTGGATGTCGTCACGCCAGGTGCCGATCACGGCCATGTCGGCGCGTTGGATGGAATTCATGCAGTCGTTGGCGCAGCCCGAGAACTTGAATTTGAACTTGTAGGGCAGGGCCGGACGGTGCAGATCGTCGGTGAAATTGTTCATTACCGTGCGCATGGCACGTCCTTCGTCGAAGCAGGAGTGCTCGCAGCGCGCCGCGCCCACGCAGGCCATGGAGGTGCGCACCGAGGGTCCGGCGCCGCCCATGTCGAAGCCGAGCTCGTTGATCTCGTCGAAGGCCGGCTGCACGTTGTCGGTGGTGCAGCCCTGCAGCATGATGTCGCCGCTCTGGCCGTGCAGGGCGATGAGACCGGAGCCGTGGCGCTCCCAGATGTCGCAGATCTTGCGCAGCACGTCGGAGGTGTAGTGCATGCCCGGTGCCGGCATGACGCGCAGGGTGTGAAACTCGGAGGATTCGGGGAACTTTTCGGCGACCTCGGAAAAGCGCGGAATCACGCCGCCCCCATAGCCATAGACACTGACCGTGCCTCCCTTCCAGAAGCCCTTCTTGGTCTGGTAGGAGTGCTCGAGCTGACCGAGCAGGTCCACCATCATGTCCTTGTCCTTCGCCAGGCGCTTCAGCCCGGTGACAAAGCTGGGCCAAGGACCGCCCTCGAGCTGGTCCAGGTTGGGCGTCGCGTGCGGCTTTTTCGCCATTGATTCCTCCTGTCTGCCGGGCGCGGGGCCTCGCCCGCGTCTAAGGATTAATGCATTTGCTGTGCACGTTTTATAGCCGGCCTACCCCGGTGAGAAAATATCCCTGACGGAATAGTTAGAATAGCTCTAATTCCAATCCTGTGGGGCAGCGCCAAGGCACCCTCGCCGGCCCCTGCCGAGCGCTCAATGCTCGCCCTTTGTACGCAGCAGGCCGGCCAGGCGGTTGCCCTGCTTCTGGGGCCCGCCACGGGGGAAGATGTCGTGCAGATAGCGGTTGCTGCCCTTGCCGCGGCCCCAGGCCTTGCGAAAGTGCTTGATGATGTCCCTCGCCGGAGTCTGGACCTGGTGGCGCTCGTAGTAACTGCGCAGGAACCGGATCACCTCCCAGTGCTCGCTGGTCAGGGTGAGGCCCTCGGCGCGCGCCCGGGCGCGGGCGAATTCCTCGCTCCAGTCGGACAGGTCCACCAGGTAGCCTTCGCTATCTGTCAGCACCTCGTCGCTGTTGACCTTCAGCACCTCGGTGCGCATCCCCGGATAGGCCGTGCTGCCGCAGCAGCCGCCTGCGGGGGCCCCCTCGTCATCGCCCGAGCTGCGCTCGGTGAGCGACCACAGCTCGATCTCCAGGCTCCCGGCCAGGTGGCCCTGATACCGGGGCACGCCGTCCACCAGGACTTTTCCGCTGCCCGGCTCGGCGTCGAAGGCGGCCACGCCGCTGCGGTCGGTGCGCCCGTCCAAGCGCACCCCGTCGGCGTCGAACACCAGCTGCACCGGGGTGCGTTTCAAGGGCTTGCCGGTGCCCTTCATGGTGATGCGTGCATAGATCATACGAGATCCATTCCGCTCGCTTGGCTCGGCTATCGTCAGGCGCGCAGAAAGATTGATTTCTAATATAACAAAAAACTGAATTACCGCAACGGTGTTCCCACCCCGTGAACATGGAATTTGAGCCCGGCACTGAGGACAGGCTCGGCCCGGGGGTCTGGGCGGCAGCGGCCGGAGGCGGGACAGACTCCCGCCGGCCCCCCGGCTCTAGGAAGAAAGGTCGTTCCCCGTGGGTACGGTTGGAGTGGACAACAATGAACCCAGATGCTCTGCCGACCCCAGCAGGTCCGCCAGGGTGTGCCGATCGAGCACCTCGAAGAACGCCCCGTGTGCGTCCTCCAAGACGCTGCGCAGGCTACAGGCGGGCTCGATTCGACAATCGGAGCTCGCGCCGAAGCACTCCACGAGCGGAGAGCCCCGCTCCGTCTCGCGCAGCAGCACGCCCAGGTTGATCTGCTCTGGGGGCTGTTTCAGCCGCATCCCACCGCCCTTTCCGCGCACGGTGTCCGCATAGCCGCGGGCGGCCAGATGCTGGGCGACCTTCATGAGGTGATTCTTGGAGACGTCGTAGGCCTGAGCAATCTCGCCGACCGTGCAGAGGCCCTCCGGATGCATGCCCAGATAGATCAATACCCGTAACGTATAATCTGAGAAAACGGTTAGTCGCATCACCCGATCCTTGGGACAGGAGGCCTAAACATGTATTTGAGATATTGTTTATAATCGATCGCTGTGTTATACAGAAACCTGCAGGCAAAATACATTTTAGTACATTGCCCGTGGACAAGCACCAAGAAACATTGGCACAGGAGGCCTGGGGGGCGCTTCGCAGCGTTGTCGACCCTGAGGTGGGGATGAACGTAGTCGACTTGGGCCTGATCTACGGCGTCACGGTCGAGGATTCCCGCGTACACGTGACCATGACCATGACCACCCCTGCCTGCCCCATGGGCACGTACCTCACCGAGTGTGCGCGGCAAGCCGTGCGCAACCGGGTGCCGGAGGCGGCCGACGTGGAGGTGGAGCTGGTATGGGACCCGCCCTGGCACCCTGGGATGATGTCCGAGACGGCCAAGGAGCACTTCGGCTGGTCCGAGGGCTGAGCCTGTGCCATTCATAGCCCTGGAGGAAATGCGATGAACGACACCGACGTTAAGGCCACAGTTGACGTACGCACTATCCCGCCCCGAGAGCGCCATCCTCTGATCTTCAGCACATTCGCCGACCTCTCCCCGGGCGAGGCCATGCTGCTGGTCAACGACCACGACCCCAAGCCCCTCTATTACCAGTTCCAGGCGGAGCTCGCCGAGACCTTCGGGTGGGACTACCTGGAGCAGGGCCCGGAGGTCTGGCAGGTGCGCATCGCCAAACAGGCCTGACGACCATGTCCCGATGACTGTCCCGCGCGCGCGTCTCGCCTCCGGCGACCTTCCGCCGGCGGGCCGCCTGCCCATGCTGGTTCTGGGGTTCGCGGCCCTGGGGGCGGGCATCGGCGCGGGCCTGGTGCGCCTGGGCTGGGGGCTGCCGTTGTCCCCTGCCCTGGCGGCCGTCCATGGACCGCTGATGGTATCGGGATTCTTCGGTACGGTGATCGGTCTGGAGCGGGCTGTGGCCCTGGGCCGGACATGGGCCTATACGGGACCCCTGTGCACGGCCCTGGGGGGCGCGCTGCTGATCGGCGGGACGACACCGCCGATCGCCGGGGCGCTGATGGGGCTTGGCAGCCTGGTGCTGGTCTGGGCATCGTTCCACGTGCTGGTCCGCCAGCCCGCTCTGTTCACGGCGACCCTGGTCCTGGGTGCGGTGAGCTGGCTCGCGGCCAACGGCCTGTGGCTGGCCGGACGCCCCGTCGAGGAAGTCGTACCCTGGTGGGCCGGCTTCCTGGTGCTCACCATCGCCGGCGAGCGCCTGGAGCTCAGCCGCTTCCTCCCGCCCGCGCCCGGCGCCCGGCGGGTCTTCGTCCTGATCGTGGCACTGCTCGTGGTGGGTATGGGCTCGGTCGCCCTGCGGCCGCCCTCGGGCTCGCTGCTGGTGGCAGGCAGTCTGCTGGCCCTGACCCTATGGCTGGTGCGCCACGACATCGCCCGCCGCACAGTGCGCGAGCCGGGGCTGCCCCGCTTCATCGCCGTATGCCTGCTGTCGGCCTACCTGTGGCTGGGGCTCGCCGGTGCCGTGGGCCTGCTGTCGGGCGGGGCCTTTATCGCCCTGGCCTATGACGCCACCCTGCACGGGGTTTTCCTCGGGTTCGTGTTCGCCATGGTGTTCGGTCACGCGCCCATCATCTTTCCGGCAGTCACCGGCCTGCCCGTGCATTATCACCCGGCCTTCTATGCCCACCTGGCGCTGCTGCATCTGTCCCTCGGGCTGCGGGTGGCAGGCGATCTCGGCGGATTGCATGCGCTGCGCAGCACCGGAGGCCTGCTCAACGCCGTGACCATCCTGGTGTTCGTGCTGAACACCGTGGCCGGCGTCTGGCGCGGGTGGCGCGCGCAACGCGCCCTATCGGGCGCGTAGCCTGCGACCCCTTCAGCCGGGCTATATCCGAGCCGGCTCAATCAGTAGATGAGCCCGTCGGCCGCATGGGCGATGCGCTCGCCCATCGGCACGGTCACGGCGTTCAAGGCCGGGCTGTCGTTGGCCACGAAGCAGAACACGTTGCCAATCACGCATACGGTGTAGCACCGCCCGTGCACCATCCAGCCGCGGCACGGGGTGAGCCCGCGGCCGGACTCGCCCTGCGCGTCGAGCAAATCCGCCTGCATGTGCAAGGCCATGGTGCTGGCCCGGCACATGATCGAGGCCATACTCGCCTGTTCATCGCTGAGCTCGCCGCGATGGTGGAAGCTGACCCGGTCGCCGTGAAACGAGTACTCGCCTACCGCACGCACCCCGGGGATCGAGCTCAGCTCGCTCAGAATCGTCATCGGTGGCCGGCCTCTCGGTCTTGGTCCTGTCCCCATGCGTTGAGCCAATCACTGCATATCGAGAACCGGGGACGTTGAGCGGCCTCGGGCGACATCCGGGCTGGATTGATCCACGCCTCCGTTCCCCGCTAAATATCAGAGTCCGCGCAGACAAGGCCACGCGAGGCGCACCTGGCGACGATCACGGCAACAAGCATGTCGCACAACCCCCGGCATCGGGGAGCTGCAGCGCTGCCGGCGCCTGATAGACGACTAGCCGGCGTTTGTCGAGGCGCTGTCGCGCCCGCTGCCCAGGGTGCTGTGGACCAACACGCTGCGCGTCACCCCCGGCCACCTGGGCGGTATCTTCCCGGGCGAGGGCCTGGCGGCCGACCGCTTGTCCTGGGAGCCGTCCACATTCCGGCTGCCGGCCTATGTCCGGATGGGCGATCGGTGGTGGTATCTGGGGGGCTTGGCCCATTGCCAGAAGGAGGCCTCCCTGCTTCCAGTACGACTACTGGACCCGCAGCCGGGCGAGGGGGTGTTGGACGTGTGCGCCGCCCCGGGCGGCAAGACCGCGCAGATCGCCGTGGCCCTGGGCGGCCGGGGTACCGTGCTGGCCAATGATATCTCCCACGGGCGCAGCAGGGCCCTGCGGGCCACGATCGAGCGCCTGGGGCTCGCCAACGTCAGCACCACGATGCACGACGGCGCCTGCTCTCGCAATCCGGGGAAGAAATGCGGGCTAGTACCGCGCGCCGGAATGTCGGCGAATCAGCCGGCTGGGTTTGCATCAGCTGCGGCATCCTCATGCACCGGCCAGGCCCGCGCATTGATGGTCTCGCAGTAGGCATGCCACGTGGCGTGGCCGATGAGGGGCAGCAGCACGATCAGTGCGAGGAACGCCGTGGCAAACCCGAGCGCCACTGACGCGACGATGATGAGCGCCCACAGCGCCATCGGCCCCTTGTTGCGCAACACCGCGTTCACGCTGGTGACCACCGCGGTCACCATGTCCACCCGCCGATCCATGATCATCGGCAGCGAAAAGGCGCTGGCGCTGAAGATGATGGCCGCGAAGATGGAGCCGATCACCGTGCCGACGCCGAGAAACAGCGCCAGGTCGCCCCACTGCGGGCCGGCCTGGACGGGGAAGAACACGTGCACCATGGACGCCGCCCGCGCCCACACCAGGAACACGATCAGCAGCATGAGCGCGAACAGCATCTCGTTGCCCATGTGCCGCCGCCCCTCACGCAGGCAGTAGCCGAGCCGCGGCTCGCGTCCCAACTGAAGCTGCCGGCTGACCGAATACAGCCCGATGGCCAGGGCGGGGCCGACGAAGATGAAGCCCGAAAGCAGGCTGAGCAACAGCACGTAGCTGCCGAACCGAAACGCGAGATAGCTGAGCAGGTAGCTGCACGCCACGACGAAGAGCCCATAGGTCAAGCTCTGGCGCGGGGCGCGCCTGATGTCCCGCCATCCCGAGCGCAGCCAGCGCAGCGGCGCGCGCGCGTCCAGCTGCGCGCAAGGTGCGACGAAGGGCAGGGCCTGGGGCGCGCCGCTGCTCGAGCCGTGCCCTGAACGACCGCGGTTGCCTGGGGGCGCCATATTGTCCGTCCTCCGGATGCAGGACCGCACATCTGGAGCGGTTCGTCGGATGTTCGCGGCCGCCGCAATGGCTGCGGCAGCCTTATCCGTCAGCTTTGCACCGGACCGGGCGACTGGCAAGCCGGCGACTGGGGCAAGAAAACGTGCAGGCGGGGTACAACAATGGCCGGTGCGCTGCTGCGCCGGGGGGGTTCTTCAGCCGGTACCGCGGGCCGATTCGGGGGCGGGCTCGGGGGTATCGAACAGCTCGACGCTGCGCACGTTGTTGCGGATGACGCCCGCCCGTTCCAGCCGGATCAGGTTTCGGCTGAGCGTCTCCGGGGCAAGGGAAAGGAAATTGGCGATGTCCTCTTTGGGCATGGGCAGGCGAATCTGCCTGGCCTTCTCGCCCAGGCGGGACGATACCCGCTCTTGAAGCTGCTTGAGGAACCACAGGATGCGTTGCTGCGCCGGCAGGTTGCGCACCAACAACCGCTGGTGGCCGACGCTGCGGATCTGCTCGCCCAGCAGCCCGAAGATCTCGTGCTGCAGCGCGGGCAGGCAGGCGCACAGGGCCTCCAGGCGCGCAAAGGGGAGCTCACACACCCAGGTCTTCTCCACGGCGACGGCGTCCACCGGATAGGTCGAGCCGCCGATGGCCTCCATCCCGAACGGCTCCCCGGGGAGATAGAACCCGGTAATCTGCAGGTCGCCTTCCCGAGTGGCGACCTCGGTCTTGACCGTGCCCGTGACCAGGACATACAGGGCACGAAACCGGTCGCCCACCCGAAAGATGCGCTCGTGGGCCTCGAAGGGTCCGCGCCGGCGCATACCCAGATTGTCCAGCTCGGCCATCCGTTGTCGGGTCAGGCCCGAACGCACGAACAGCCGGCGCACGAGGCAATTCCGGCACCCGGCGGAGGGGCTGACGTGGTTCAGACAAGGCATGCGGCTGGTGCGTGCTCGGTGACGATCCCCCCAAGATCCGTATACTACTTATACCACGTTTAGAGTCTGTATATCCACGCCCCTCACCGGCCGGAGTCAGGCGTCAATGCCGTACAGTTTGAGCCGTTTCCAAAGGGTGGTGCGGGACATGCCCAGTCGGCCGGCGGCCACGGTCCGGTTGCCGCCGGACTCGGCCAGCGCGCCGAGGATGATCTGTCGCTCTTCCTCCTCGTCCTGGGGCGGGCGATAGTACGGAATCAGACTGGGGCGCAGCGATGCCGGCGGGCGTGCCGGCGCGACCTCATCGTGAGGCCGCCGCTGCAGCTCGGACGGCAGATGCCGCCGGAGGATCGTATCCCCGTTTGCTTGCACCAGCGCATACTCCAGGGCGTTGAGCAGCTCGCGGACGTTGCCGGGCCAGTCGTAGGCCTGCATGGTCCGCAAGGCCTCCTGGGAGAGCTGCACCTCACCGCGTCGATAGCGTTTGGCCAGATCCTCGAGCAGGTTGCCGGCGAGCAGCGGAACGTCGGCATCGCGCTCGCGCAGCGCCGGGGCGTGCATGGGCAGCACGCGCAGCCGGTAGTAGAGGTCGGCCCGGAAATCGCCCCGCTCCACCATCGCCGGCAGATTCCGGTGAGTCGCGGCGATCACCCGCACATCCACCTTGCGCGCACGATTTTCGCCGAGCCGCTCCACCTCCCGCTCCTGCAACACGCGCAGGAGCTTGACCTGGGTGCTCAGCGGCACCTCGCCGATCTCGTCCAGCAGCAGCGTCCCTCCGTCGGCCGCCTCGAAACGGCCCACCCGCGCGGCGGTGGCCCCGGTGAACGCCCCGCGGGCATGCCCGAACAGCTCGGCCTCCAGCAGGTTCTCGGGCAGGGCCGCGCAGTGCACGCGCACATAGGGACCCTTGGCCCGGTTCGAGTTCTCGTGCAGGGCCTGCGCGATGAGCTCCTTGCCTGCGCCGCTCTCCCCCGTGATCAGCACGGTGGCCTCGCTGGCCGCAGCGCGCAAGATCTGGCGAAACAGCTCCTGCATGGCCGGGCTGTGACCGACCAGCTTGCCGAGCTGCATGCGCCGGGAGGCCTGCTCTTCGAGCTGCACCTCGCGGGCACGGTCGCGCAGCACCACGGCGTAGTAGGCCAGAGAGTCTCCGGGCGATTCCCGCGGGAGCAGCATCGCCCACATGCGCAGCGGCACCAGCGTCCCGTCGGGGCGCTTCAGGGTGACATCCTGGACGTCGCGGCTTCGCTCCTCGCTCGCCATCAAGCAGCAGCGCCCACTCGCATCACAGGCCCGAGCGCAGCGTGTGCCCGGAAACAGCGTGGGACAAAGCTCGCCGACGACCCGATCGTGCTGCTGGCCGATCATGGCCGCAGCCGCCTGGTTGATCGCCAGCACATGGCGATCCTGATCGAGGAAGATCACGCCCTCCTCAAGGTTGTCCAGAAAGAATGAGAGACCCTCTAGGCTGATCATAGCGGGCGCGCAAAGATGTATATGATGTACATGTTAACGTCCATTGTGAACAAGGGCAACACGCGAGGTGCCGACAGCGCCTGGAGCCGCCTCAACATCAAACAGTTGGCCGGAGAAAGCCAAGGTGCGCCCCGGCACCGCTTCTGCACCGGCGCCCGCACGCCCAGCCGGCGAGGGCGGCCACGCCCAAGGCCGCGGGCAGCCCGACCAGCTCGTGGAAGGGGTTATAGAACACCCATCCGAACACGATCCAGCTGAACAGGGTCGCGACGACGACCAGGGCCACGGCGTGAGCGACGGGGCGGTGCCCCGCGCCACAGGCCGCCACGCAACAGGGGACAGCCGTCTCGATGAGGTCGAGGAGCAGATAGATTACAAGCGTGCCGGGCCCGTAGTCGCGCACGACATATTCTTGATATGCCAGGAACCGGCCCGGCGCGCGCACGGCGTAGTCTGAGAATGCGGCGATCAGCCCCTCGATCAGCATGAGCACGATCACCACGCCGATCAAGGCGAAGAGCCCCCAGGCAATGGCGCGCCAGTCGAGGTGCATAGACCCAGTATAGACCCACGTCGCCGGACGACGGCCTTGCGGGAACGCCGCACACGCGCACCTGGCCCGCATGCGGTCCGAAGCTCGACGGGGCAGGCCCAGGCTCCGGTGCAGATCCTGCGTGCCGACGTACTCCGCCAAGGGAATGCCCGCCGCCGACCAGTCCAGCGAGTCGCTGTAGGGGCAGGCCCCGGGGCGCGCTCGACCAGTCCGTCGAACAGCGCCTCGGCCTCGTCCGACGACAGACTGAGGATCAGCTTCTCGTTCCCGGAACCGGCGGCGCTCTCGCAACGGAGTGCAACAGCGTGGACCCCGGGTGAGGGCCATGCGGGGGGATTGTATGCGAGGCGGGGTGCCCCGGGCGAGCCGGCGCCGGCGCGGGTACCGCCCCAGAGATGCGACAGGCGTCACGGACAGCCGACCCGGCGGCCGGCTAGGGTCGAGCTGGTAATTTCCATGATCTTGGGGAGGTAAAGCCGTGCGCGCAACAATCACAGCGGGACTCATGGCCGCCCTGGCGGCGTCGTCGATACCGGCATGGGCCGACACGGCCGGGGTATATCTGGGCACCGGCACGTGGAGCCAGGACCCCAACGGCGACCTGCGCTACCAGGGCGATGAGATCGACGTCGACGACGACCTGAACCTGGGCAGCGAGCGGCAGGGCTACGCGTGGCTCGCCCTGGAGCACCCCGTCCCCCTGCTCCCCAATATTCGCCTCAGCGGCGTGAACGTCCAGACCCAGGGCCGGGGTAGCGTCACGACGTCATTCGATTTCGGGGGCCAGACGTTCAACGTCAGCGAGGACATCGATTCCGACGTGCGGCTGGATCAGCGGGACGCGACCCTTTACTACGAGATCCTGGACAACGTGGTCAGCATAGACCTGGGCCTGAACATCAAGTACATCGACGGCGACGCGAGGATCCGATCCCTGACCACCGCGACCGAGGCCAGCGCCGCCTTCAACGCCTACCTCCCGATGGCCTACGGGCGGCTGGCCGCCGACCTGCCTTTTACCGGCCTTTCGGCCGGCATCGAGGGCAGCGCCGTGAGCTACGACGGGAACCACCTGGTAGACTACACGCTGCGCGCGGCCTACGAGAGCAAGTATCGCATCGGGCTCGAGGCCGGCTACCGGCGCCAACAGCTGAAGCTGGACGATGTCGATGAGGTATTCACCGACCTGGGAATCGAGGGGGTCTTCGTCGGGGTGTTTGCTCACTTCTGACCGGGTCGCGTTGGACCGAGCCACCCGGTCCATGCTGCGCTGCGCCGCGTTGCTCGTTGTCCTGGCGTTGACGGGCTGCTCCAGCGCTCCGCCAAAGAACGTCAACGACGGCTGCGCGATTTTCGAGGAAAAGGACGGTTGGTACGACAGCGCCCGGGCCAGCTATCGCAAGTGGGGCGTCCCGGTGCACGTACAGCTGGCCATCATCCACCAGGAGTCGCGCTTCAGAGACGATGCCAAAGCGCCTCGCGACACCCTGCTGTGGGTTATCCCCTGGGGGCGAAAATCGTCGGCCTACGGCTATGCCCAGGTCAAGGACAGCACCTGGGACTGGTACGTCGAGAAGACCGGCAACTGGGGGGCCGATCGTGATGACTTCGACGACGTGGTGGACTTCATCGGCTGGTACGGCAACGTGAGCCACCGCCTGCTGGGCATCTCCAAGTGGGACGCCTACAGACAATACCTGGCCTACCACGAGGGCCACGGCGGATACAAACGCGGGACCTACCGCCGCAAGCGCTGGCTGCTGAGGGTCGCTCGCAAGGTCGATGCACGGGCCAGGCGCTATCGCGCCCAGCTGGGCAGATGCAAGGACCGGCTGGAGCGCGGCTGGTCACTGTGGCCCTTCTAGGCCGCATATCTCACCGGAGTCCCGGGAGCAGGCGCCGCTCTGGAAGGAAAGTGGTAGCCGTAGCCGCCACTTGACCGACGAATTCGACGGGATCGGATTTGGACGGCCGAAGGCAGGCCTGAAGGGCGAGGCCCGGGGACAGGCCGCGCAACGGCAAGCCTGCGGGCGGAAACACAAGCCTGAACCGCGGCAGGCCAACGGCGAGAGCAACATGTCATTGCCCGATTTCTCTGCATCATGCCCGATCCCTTTTGCGGTTCAGTACGTTGCGCCACAGCCGCTGGCCGCCCCGCCGGATATGCGGGCGGGCCTTGCTGTCGCTGTCCCGACGGCCCGGCCGTCGGAGGGTCCGGGATGGCGGCTCAGAAGGGAAAGGACACCCCTATATTGACCGACCACGACTCCCAGGCGACGTCGTTGAGGCGCGTCTGGGCCTGCGCACCGCCCAGGTAGTATATGCGATCGGTGCCGGCATCGGTCTCCCAGGCCTGTGCATCCGCCGTCACCAGCAGGTGGCCCTGGTGGTGAAACGCATAGCGGATACCCAACCGGCCGTAGAGCCCCTTGCCATCAGCCGTGTGCTCAAAGCTCTTCGGGTGCGCGAGGTCGGCGCGCAGGTTCCAGTTCCCCTCGCCGTAGTAATCGACCCGGTGGTATTCCAGCCGCGCCAGCAGGTCGATCTTCCGGGGGCCTTCCACTACGACGTCCACGCCGACCCAGGGGCCGTCCCACCCGGCGTGGTATGTAGTATCTAGGCCCGGGAAGGGGCCGCCGGGGGGGATTGTCTGGACGCCATCGGTGATCCGAACATTCTGCTTGTGGCGGGAATAGCCAATCAGGGGAGTAATCTGCACCGACTCGCCGGAGTCGTCGCGCAGGTGCACCGTACGTCCGACAGCGGCCGACACGTCCCAGACCTCGTCGCCGCTGACCGAATTGTCGGAGCGGGAGAACTCGCCGCTGCGGTTGTCCGCGGCGTAATCCGAGTCCCTGTTCTTCCCGTCCTCCACGGAGCCGAGAGTCCCTGAGCCATAGACATACCAATCGCCGGCCGGGCGCAGCGTTACCGCCAGGGTGGCCTGGTAGATCTCGAGCTCACGCCAGGTAAGCTCGGAAAGGATGTTGGGGGTGGCGGTACCCGTGATGTCCGAGGCGATGTTCCACTGCAGCTTGCCCGTGCGGTAACCCGCGGTCAGATCCAGGTAACTGCCATCGGGGTCGAGCGGGAGGGGGGCTTGGGCGCGGGCGGGTGCGACGCAAACGAGACACAAGGCGAACAGAGGCGACACGCCCTTCATGCGAACCACCGTGCGATTGAATGCAAAGCCGCTACGTCTACCACCGCCGCGATGGGCGCGCAAGTGCCGGAGCTCCGCCAGCCGACAATCGGCGCGGCTGCCTGCAGGGCGGCGGCTCTTGTCGCCCCCGGCTAGGTCTCGAGGTGATAGGACTTGTGTTGGGGCGGAGTGGTACCGGACTCGATGTGCTCGAGCAGCAGGCGCGCGAAATCCGTGGCGCATGCCTCGAGCTCTTCGGCCCTCGGCGAGCCGGCGGCGTGAGTGCGTGCCTCATGGGTGGCGACGTAGTCGTTGAGCTCGGCGACGATCTGCCGCTCGGGAGTCTGGCGCACATCGTCGGTCAGCACGAACATGACCGTGTCTTCCTCGGGAACGTGGTACTGGAAATACTCGCGCATCTGAACGGCTCCCCTCGGCCCGACGGCGCAGGCCCCGTGCGACATGCCTTCCGCGCCCGCTCCGGGGCTGTTAGGCGCCGAAATAGTCGGGCTCGTTGCCCGCTTTCCACTTGATGTTACAGCCGATGGACGGTTTCTGATCCTCGGCCACCGCCCTTCCCTCCAGCACTGCATCCATGGCCGCGCGAAGATCGTTGCCGGTCACGGGCTCGTCATTGCCGGGGCGGGCATCATCGAACTGTCCCCGGTACGCGAGCCTGCGATCCCGGTCGAAAAGGAAAAAATCCGGCGTGCAGGCGGCATGATAGGCCTTGGCCACCTCCTGGCTCTCGTCGTAGAGATAGGGAAAGGTATAGCCCGCCCGCTCGATCTCTCGGGCCATCTTTTCCGGGCTGTCGTCCGGATAGTTGGCCACGTCGTTGGAGCTTATGCCGACGATCGCAACTCCCTTGAGTTGGTACTCCCGCGCCACGTTGGCGAGCTCGTCCCGGATGTGCTTGACGAACGGGCAGTGGTTGCACATGAACACCACCAGCAGGGCCGCCTTGTCCTTGAAGTCGTCGCGGCACACCCTGTTTCCTGCGGGATCGGGCAGACAGAAATCAGGGGCCGGAGTGCCGAGCTCCAACATGGTCGATGGGGTTCGTGCCATTTCGTTACCCTCCCGTGCTCGAGATCGTCGCGGTCACATCATTGTAGTATGGGCGCCGGCCGCCGCGAAACGCGCCGCGACCGCCCGCGCACCCGGGTGCTGCGGCGATTCGCCTGCCACCGTCCCGGGGACGCACGCGCACGGCCCGAATATCGAAGTCGATCTCCAGGCGGTCGTCGACCCGCAGGGCCCCTCCCAGGGCGCTGAAGGGCGTGATGCCGAAGTCGCGCTGGCTCAGCTCGAAGCCGCCCCAAGCACTCAGCGCCTGCGCGTCCGCGTGCAGCCGGACCCGGAGCGCGCGCCTTCGCATGGTCCCGTGCAAGCGCAATCCCGTTCGGAGAACCAGCCCCGGCGGCTCGGCCCGTGCGCCGTGGATGCGCAGCCGAACAAAAGGATAACGCTCGACCTCCAGCACCTTGTCCAGCATGTTGCGCCGCGTGGCAGCGACCGCCACGTCCGGCAGCTCTTTGTCGAGGCCGCGCCGGCCGCGCAGCTCCGGCGGGTCCACCCGCAGGGCGTGCAGGTCCAGGTACAGGTCGGCGCGCGCCGCGGTCGGATCGTGGGCCCGGAGCACGTAGCCGTAGACCGCCCGGCTCGAGACTACGTGATCATGGCCGAGGTTGGCCAAGGGGCCGGCCCGAAAGACCTGAATGACGACCTGCGAGCGCTCGGGGGCGACCCGGTAGACCGGCTCGCCCCGCGCCGCCGCGCGCAGATAGAGATTCTCCGGGAAATCGACGGGGGGTGCGGCACACTCGGCCGGCGCGGGCGCCCGTGGGGCCGGGGCGCAGGCGCCCAGCGACACGAGCCCGGCCGCTAGCGCCAGACACAGTGCTTGTCGGCCCATGTCAGCGGCTCCTCTGGAGCGCCACCTCAAAGCCAACGCTCACGTCCAAGCCTATGGGATCACCGCTCGCCCACTCACCGGTGCCGATCCGGAAATCGGTCCGCTTCACGGTCAGCTGTCCCGCCATACGGGCCGTCCCACCCCGCGCGCTCCACTGGAAGGGCACGTCGAGGCGGCGGGTGATTCCCTTGAGCATGAGGCCGCCCCGGGCGCGATAGCGCCCGGGGCCGGTTCGGGAGATGGCCGCGCTCTCGAACACGGCCCGCGGGTGACGAGCCACGTCCAGCCACTCCGACTGCACCACGGTGTCGTTCACGTCCGCGCTGTCCATGTCCACGCTGCCCAAATCCACGGTCACTCGCAGCCGCCCACCCTGCGGCGATCCGCTTTCGGTCGACAGCTCCACCGTGAATCGTCGAAATACCCCGGGCGCGGCCTGGCCTTCGTAGCTGGCCTCGAAGGCCAGGCGGCTGTGCGCCGGGATCGCGCGCCATTCCGCGGCCTCTACGTCTCCGGCCCCGGCAAGCAACGCCAACACCGTGGCACACGGCATTCTCATGAGCCGTGTCCTCTCGACGGGAGCATGCGCAGCAGCACGTCGTCCCGAACGACGAAGTGATGGCGCAGGGCGGCCGATACGTGCATTGCCAGCGCTCCGGCGAGGCAGAGAAACAGCCCGAAGTGGACGGCCTTCACGAGCTCTTCCAGGCCCTTGTCGGGTGCGGCGAGGTCCGGCAGCGGAAACAGCCAGAACACCTTGAACGGAATGTTGGCCGCCGAGTTGATGATCCAACCGGAGACGGGCAGCGCGAACATCAGGACGTACAGGAACAGGTGGCTCGCCCGCGCCCCCCGGCGCTCCCACCGCGGCATGTGCGGCGGCAACGGCGGCGCGCAGTGACTCAGCCGCCAACCCAGGCGAAATAGCGCCAATAGCAGAATCAGCAGACCGAAGGACTTGTGCCAGACGAACAGGTCCAGCTTGGCGGGCGACAGCGGCCAGGCCACCGCGAGCCAGCCGAGGCCGACCTGGGCGAAGATCAGCGCCGCCATTCCCCAGTGCAGGGCCTTGGCCACCGGGTCCCAGGATCGAGGGGCCTCGCCCGGCATCGGTCCCGCGCTCTTGCCCGCCTGAGCCCACGACGGCCTGGCCTCCGGCCGGCCCGCCTGCACGTACCGACCCGATCCACTCATCGCAGAAACCCAGCGGCACTCGGGGGCCTTGCAAAGCGGGTAGCCGCCAACGAGCATGGGCGGCGCAGGGCCCGGTGCTCGACCCCGCCGTCCATGCGATCGATACGCAGTCATCGCATCAATTTAGACCAGGCGCGCGGGGCGGGCTCGGCCCGCGGCCGGGGAAACCGGCTTTCACCTTCGGGCGGGCGCCAGTAACATAGGCCCGCATGGCACGGAACGACGACAAGCTTCTCTCCGCGGGGTGGCGGGTCATGGCCGCCGTGCTGGGCACAGTGGCCATCGCCGTGGCCGGGCTGCGGTTTTACTATGCCGCGACCGTGGGCTTCCCGGAGGGCGAGGGGAGGCTCTTCCTGCTTCGGGTCGTCTTCCCCCTGCTGCTCGGGCTGTTCTTCGTCTACGTCGCGGCCACCGGCAAGGTACCCGGTCTGTCCAAGGAACGGTAGCGCGCGCTTCGGGGGGCCCTCTTCTCCGCACAGCCGCCCCGGGTCATGGCGCGCGGCTGCGCAGGCGCCCCGCCGCCCTGAACCCGGGTTCAGGCCGTGCCCGACTCGCACGCAGGCATTTTTCAGCCGCCTGCCGTCGCGCCATCCGCGCTCGTGTCGAGGGGCGCCGCCGGAACCATAGAGGGGGCGCTCGCGTCCCGGATTCCGTACAGGCGGCCGGGGGCGCCCGCCGGCGCTTTTTGTGACTGGGTTCGTGGCCGCAAGGCCGGCTATTGGGTATTAGTGAGACTCAGCTAACAAAAATACCGCGAACGGGCCGGGGACGCTGGGCCCCAATCGCAAGGAGCCCATCCATGACCCTCTCCGACATAGTACTCATCTGGCCCAATCATCCGGGATGGTCGGCCGTGACGTGGGTGCTGGTGCTGGTGGGCCTGCTGTACGTCGCCCGCACCCCGGCACACCGTGCCATCCTCACGCTCACCCGGGCCCTGTACGGGGCCATGCGCATGGCGGCCCACTCCGTGCTGTCCGCCGAGCAGCGCCTCAAGCGACGCAACCGCGAGGTGCTGCTCGCCGCCGGCGCCGAGGCCCAGGAGCGCTACGCCGAGCGCGAGTTCGAGCGGGTCGAGGACACCCTGCGCCGCAACCTGGAGACCTATCCTTCGCTCCACCGGCATCTCTCCGAGCTGGTCACGCGCATCGACGAGGACTATCACGAGACCGCCGACGTGCCCCCCACGCTACCGGCCTGGGCCAAGGCGGTGGAGGCCATCTCCAAGGTCGGCGGCGGCAAGGATCCGGCGGTGGCGGCGATCCTGGAGGACATCCACGACACAATGCAGTCCTCCCACCGGAACGCCCTGGCCGAGTTCCGCAAGGCAAGCGCCGAGCGCCACCGCATCCTGCGCAAGCTGCTGCCGTACTGGCGGCGCATCACCGAGTTTCTCGGGCAGTTCGAGAAGCGCATCGACAGCCTGATGGAACGGGCCCACGTAATCGACAAACACATGGTGCAGTTCGAGGAGGTCCGCCGGGGCTCCGACGCCGCCGTGCGTACCCTTTCCTCTTCCTCCCTGACCCAGTTCTTCGTCTCGACCCTGGTGCTGCTCATCGCAGTCGGCGGCGCGGTGATCAACTTCCAGCTCATCGCGCGCCCCATGGCGGAGATGGTGGGCGGGGCCAGCCGGATCATGGGCTTCCCCACCTCCAACGTGGCCGCCCTTGTGATTATCTTCGTCGAGGTCGCCATGGGGCTGTTCCTCATGGAGCTCCTGCGCATCACGCGCTTGTTTCCCGTGATCCGTGCGCTCGACGACACCCTGCGCAGAAGGATGATCTGGGTGTGTTTCACGATCCTGCTGTTTCTCGCCTGCATCGAATCCACACTTGCCTACATGCGTGACTACCTGGCCGCGCAGGACGAGGCGCTACAGCAGTACCTCACCGGCGCCGAGGTAGACGCAATGGTCTATCGGTGGATCCCCACGCTGGCGCAGATGGTGATGGGATTCGTGCTGCCGTTCGCCCTGGTATTCGTGGCCATCCCGCTGGAGACCTTCGTTCACTCGTTCCGCACCGTCCTTGGAACGGCGCTGGAGTTCCTGTTGCGTGCGATCGCCCTCACGCTGCGCACGACCGGGCTGCTGGTGCGCCATCTCGGGGTGATGCTGGTACAGCTCTATGACGTGCTCATCTTCGCCCCTCTGTGGATCGAGCAGAGGCTGCAGGGCCGCGGTGAGCGCGGCGAATCTCGCACAACCGCGAGTCTGGGGGAGACCCAGGACGAGGACCGAACCGAACCCAGCAGGAGGATGAGCCTATGACCCGGCACCTGGCACCGGTGCTGGCCGCGGCGCTCGTGGTCGCAGGCTGCGCCGACGACAAGAGCTACGCCCGCTCGATCTACATGCTGGTAGACACCTCCGGCACCTATACCCAGGAGCTGGACAAGGCCTACCAGATCATCAACTACGTGCTCGCCCAGCTCAACCCGGGCGACTCCTTCGCCGTCGCCCGCATCGACAGCGCAAGCTTCAGCGAGAAGGACATCGTCGCAAAGCGCGAGTTCGACGGCCAGCCGACTCGCACCAACGCGCAAAAGCGCGCCTTTCGCGAGGACATCGATAGGTTCATCGCCTCGGTGGACAAGGGCAGCCCCTATACGGACATCACCGGCGGAATGCTCCAGGCCGTGGAATGGCTGAACGAGACCGGCGCCGGAGTGAAGACCATTCTGGTGTTCTCCGACCTCAAGGAAGACCTGCCCGAGGGCCACGTGCGCGAGTTTCCCATCGAGCTCTCGGGGGTGGAGGTGGTGGCCATCAACGTCACCAAGCTGCGCAGTGACAACGTCGACCCGCGCAAGTACCTCGAGCGCCTGGAGCAATGGCAGGCCCGCGTCGAGGGCGGGGGCGGCCAATGGCGCGTAATCAACGACCTGGACCGTCTCGAGGCCCTGCTCACCGGCCCGTGATCCCGAATCGCGGGAGCGACAGCCCTTGCGCAACCACCCTTGCCGCCCCGCCCCGGTCCCGAACGGCGGCGGGCGGCGCTCAACTTCGGCGGGTTCCTGCCGATAGGCCGGTGAGGTCCGGCACGCAAGGGGCTGGACTGGGTCTTTAACCGGCTTTGCTTTATTCTCGGCGAGATGCTAAGAAGTGAAGCCGACCGTAGCAGAGGAAGGTCTTCATGCGCACGTCTCGATCGGTATGCGCCACGTTCGCCGCCGGCGTAACGTGGGTGCTGGTCGCCCAATCCGGCTACGCAGTCGACTCCCCCACCGATGCGACGAATCCCGGTGACGAAGCCGACTTCGTGGTGACGCTGGTCAAGAAAGACGAGCGCCACCCCTGGCACGGCATGGGACTCAAGGGACGCGGCAACGAGATGGCCTTCGCCATCGACGGAATCCCCGGAAAAGAGCTCACCTTCGTGCGCAACCGCACCTATGTCTTCGACGTGCGAAGCACGCCCCAGCACGAATTTTATATCGCCACCGACGAGGTGGGGCGCGGCGTCGGTGTGCTGACCGAGGGCGTGGAGGGCACCTTCGTCTACGAGGGGATGGTACGCTTTACCCCCAGCGAGTCCACGCCGGAAATCGTCTTCTACCACTGCCAGAACCACACCTACATGGGCGGACCGATCTACATCGTGGATCGCCCCGGGCAGGAGCCCGAGCGCAGGTTCAAGCCCAGCGCCGACGCCCGGGCCGTGGACGAACCGGAGGTCGACCCCGAGAAGCTCAAGCGCAGCGTGAATCAGAAGCTCATGTTCGCGAGCATGGTGATGCGCAGCTCCGCCAACGCCAAGCGGGTCGCCGCCAGCGGCAACGAGGAGGCCAAGGCCGTGTTGGAGGAGGCGCGGGGCATGATCACCGACGCCAAGGCGAAGCTCGATGATGGGGCGGCGGCCGAGGCGAGGGAACTGGTCGACAAGGCGATCCGCCAGGCCAATCAAGCCTTCGAGCTGGTGCCCGATCATGAAGCGCTGAAAAAACAGGCCATGGCCCGCTTCGACGAGCTGCGCCATGCCATCGCCACCCTACTGGTCTCCTACCGGGAGTCACGGCAGCAGGCCATCGACCAGGGCCGCGACGCCGGCACCGACTTGGACGTGGACACCGTCAGAGACAACCTGGGCAAGGCCCAGGAGATGGCCGACCAGGAAGACTATCACGGGGCGGTCAAGCTCTTGGAGGAGGACCACGACAGGCTGGTGGCAGCCACCAACGAGCTGCTCGACTCCCAGACCGTGACCTATGACCGCAACTTCGCCACCAAAAAGGAAGAATATCGCTACGAATGGGCCCGCAACCGCGAGTTCGCCCGGCTGGTCGACACTGCCATCGAGGAGCTCAAGCCCTCCAAGATGGTCGTTAACCTCATGAACCGGCTCACCGACAAGGGCAACGCGCTGCGCGAAGAGGCCGAGCAGGCGGCTGAGCAGGGCGACCTCGAAACCGCCGTCGAGACCCTGCAGAAATCCACCAGCAAGTACGAGGGCGCGCTCAAGATGGCGGGGGTGCGATAGGCGCCGCGCGCTTCGCCCCGGAGCCGCCGGGCTGCGCCTCCAAGGCGCGGCCCCGTGCCATCCGCCGGTCCGCTTTTCCCTGTCCACTGTGCGCTATGCACTAGACCTTTTGGCCTACCCTCAGGCGCAGCGTCCATCGCACTTCCAGCCGCCGGCCCCCCCCGGGCCAGGCGCCGCGAAGCTCGTCCATGATTCGCAGCAATGGGTCTTCCCCGCGCTCGCGCAGGTAGCGCTGTACCGCAGACCAGGTATACAGGTAGCCCAGCAGCTCATCGAGGGTCAGCCGGCGCCGCATCCCGAATTGCGGCGGGGCCAGCTCGCGGAACGGGAACGGCAGGGTCGCATAACCCAGGTCGACCAGCCGCCGCTCGGGCGGCCAGCAGGGGCCGACGATGTCGCGGTACAGCCTGGCGACCGCCCGCTCCACCGCCGCGGTCGCGCCAAACAACCCGTAGCACCAGGCCGCCAACAGGCCGCCCGGGCGCAGCACCCGCCGCGCCTCCGGGTAGAAGCCCTCCAGGTCGAACCAGTGTAGGGCCTGGGCCACGGTGATCAGGTCGACCGACTCGTCGTCCAGCCCCGAGGCCTCCGCCGCGGCGACGCGAAACCGCACGCCCGCCGGCGCTGAGGCATGCGCGAGCTGGGAGGCGCTGGCGTCCGTAGCGACGACCTCCTCGAAGTGGGATGCAAGCCCGCGAGCGGCCTGCCCGCTCCCCGTGGCGCAGTCCCAGGCCCGGGTGCGCGCCGGCGCGCGGCTCGCCAGATAGTCGAACAGCGCCGCCGGATAGTCGGGCCGGTGCCGGCTGTAACCCCCGGCATGACCGGAGAAGTGGTCCTTGAACGGTTCCTCACCCATCGGGATAGCATCTCCTGCCCGCTTGCTCCGGGCAACCTCTCGAAGCGGGGCCAAGCCCCTGCGCGGCTGGGTGACCTGCCGCCCTGGTGTGTGGTTTCGCCGCCAGGGTGCGGCATTTGCCCTGTTTTTACGGCCCGAGTGTGGCAAATACCGCAGTCGGGTCCTGAGAGCGACACACCGGTGCGGGATGCCGCGCACACCCCCGGAGGGTGGCGACACTCGGCGCCGCGGACCTGGCCGACGATGCCCTAACCGCCTGTAATCCAGAGAAATCCTGACGTGCCGGGCGCCGGTCCGGGCCAGCGCCCCGCGGGGCGAGGCGATGGCCGGAGCCGGTGCGGCCTGGGCCGGAGGGCCGAGGCACGGAACTTGCGTTCTACTGGCGCACGGCATCGGGTCCTCGAGGGAAGACATCGGGCCGCGCCATCCCACACGGGCGCAGGGGAGGAGCACGTATCATGAGAAGATCACTGCGCGCGGCGCTGTTGCTGCTGGCGCTCGGCGTCCATGCCCCCTACGCGGCCGCCTACGTCGGCCTGTGCTGCGGCAAGTGCGGCGGCAACATGCCCATGAACATCCCCGGCGGCGGCGTGCCCGAGACCTACGAGTTTCGGGTCAAGCTCAGCCCCATGCGCATGCATATGGAAGGGCTGCGCGACGGCACGGATTCCATCGATACCGACTCGCTGCTGGGCATGCCGGCCATGGGAAAGTTCATGGCGGTGCCCACGGAGATGGACATGGACATGTTGAATCTGACCGTCGGCTACAGCTTCACCGACGACCTGTTCGGCGGCGTGATGCTCATGTGGCAGCGCAACTCCATGGACATGCGCTTCAACAGCATGATGCAGACCATGACCGGCCGGGAGGGCTTCACCATGGAGTCAGACGGTCTGGCCGACGCCATGCTCATGGGCAAGTACCGCCTGTTCACCGACGACCCCCTGATCCCCACGCGCCAGGCCTCGCTCCTCTTTGGCCTCAGCCTGCCCACGGGCTCCATCGACGAGCGCAACTCCGATCATCCGGTGGCCGCACGGCGCTCCGAGCTGCTGCCCTACGGCATGCAGCTTGGATCCGGCGCCGTGGACCCGAGCCTGGGCATCCTCTATCAAGGATCGAGCTCGCCCTGGTGGTGGGGCGCCAATGCGGTCTACACGGCGCGGCTCTACGACAACGATCGCGACTATCGCCTGGGCGACGAATTGCGCTATGACCTCTACAGCATGTACCAGGTGCGCCACGACTTCCTGCTCCAGGCCCAGCTCAACGGCAAATACCAGGGCAAGATCCGCGGCACGATGGACGAGGTCGCCTCGGGCGACTCGGGGCGAGCGACGCCGGGCGACCCCACGTCACCCTTCACGACGCCGCTCTATGACGCGGACAACTACGGCGGACACCAGGTATTCGCCACCCTGGGCCTGCAGTGGCAGCCCGCACCCATGCACATCATCGACTTTCAGGTCGGGATGCCGCTGTACCGCAAGCTCAACGGCCCGCAGATGGAAACCGATTATCGCTGGATGCTCACCTGGTACGTGGAGATCCCCACCTCCAAGAGTGTGCGCTACCAGCGCAGCGGTCCGCAGGACAGCCGCCTCGGCTTCTAGCTCCAAGACACCATGTGAGGTCGCGATGCGATGCTTATCCCTTATGAGCGTGTTGGCCCTGGCCGCCTGCGCAGGCGCGCCGACACCCATTCCCGATAGCGGCTCCGCCGGTGCCCGCCTGTACGCCGAGCGCTGCAGCGCCTGCCACTCCCTGCCCCACCCGGCGCGCCACACACCGGCGCAGTGGGAGCACCTGCTGGGGGTGATGGAACGCCACATGGCGGAGCGCGGCATGGGGCCGCTCGCCCCCGAGGAGCGGCGCCGAATCCTGGCCTACCTGGCGGCTCACGCCCGCTAAGCCCGTGATCGCCCGCCGGTGCAAGGCAGCGAGCGGCCGGGCCGGCCGGGTGGCGCTGGCCCTGGCCGCGCTCGTCCCGGCTGCCGGCCCGGGCGGGGAAGGCGGCGGCGAGCTGCAGGTAGAGCGTCCCAAGGTCTCGCTGCCGGCCCCGGGCTTCGAGCTGCCCGACCTGCAGGGGGACGGCCACAGCCTGGCGCGTTACCGGGGCCGGGCGATCCTACTGCACTTCTGGGCGACCTTTTGCGTGCCCTGCCGCAAAGAGCTGCCTGAGCTGGAACGGGCCTGGCGCCGCCACCGCGCCTCGGGGCTCACCGTCCTTGGCGTGGCCGTCGACCGGGGCGACGCCCGGCTCGTCCAGCGCTTCGCCCGGGACCACGGCGTGACCTTTCCCGTGCTGCTCGATCCCCGCGGCACGGTGCGCAACCGCTACGAGGTACGCGGGCTGCCCACCACCTACCTCATCGGGCCCGACGGGCGCATCAAGGGTCGGGCCATCGGCGCCCGCCACTGGGACGGCCCCGCCGCCGGCGAGCTGATCGGGCAGCTGCTCCAGGGATCGTAGCCGCTGGGGCCCGTCCGTCGGCCGGCACGCCTTTTCGCCCTCGCCGGAGACATCATACTTGCGCCCCGGGGATCGGGGGCGGTAAGTTGGCCGCACCCAACGCGCCCCGATGCCTTCCGGCCGCTTCTATGCTGCTCTGCGAGCAATTCGTCGCCCTCCAGATGCCCAAGACGGGCAACGCGTTCGTGGCGGAGGTGTTGCGCAGACTGTTCCCCGGCATTCAGGAACTGGAGCCCGACCGAACCGCGGGCCAGATCCCGGCCAGCCATCGTCACTTGCCGCGCATCGGCTTTTGTCGCAATCCGTGGGACTGGTACGTGGCCTGGTATCACGCGCCGCGCAGGCGCGGCAGCTCTGACCCGGTCTTTGCGGCCGCCTCGGCCGACGGGGCCCGCGGCTTCCAAGACACCCTGCGCCATCTGCTCACCGGCTCCCGCGATTTCCGCTCGCGGCTGGCACCGGCGCGGGCACCGAACGCCGTCACGGTTAACCGCCCGTGTGAAGAGGCGCTGGGCTCAATCCATCCCATGACCAGTCTCGATATCGGGTTTCTCACCTGGCGGTTTATCACACTGTTCGACGCCCACGCCGAGGCTGTATTCGCCCGCGCCCGCCCTCCCCTTGGCCCGCCCCAGGACGGTGAGGGTGTCACGATCTTTGGTCGAGCTGAGAATCTGGTACAGGACCTGCTCGCGATGCTGATCCATTGCGGAGTTCCCGAAATGCAGGCCCGCTCCTCCACCACCCACGATCACCCGGGCAACGAACCGGTGCAGCGCAGGCACTACCGGGACTATTACAGTCCCTATTTGCGAGAGCTCGTGGCTCACAAGGAGCGCGTACTCATCGAGGCCTTCGAGTATCAGTATTAACCCGCATTTCTCGCCGGGCAGCCATCCTAGAATGGGCCAAGCGCCGAAGGCGCGGACCCGACATCCCGGGCGCAAGCGGAGAAGGCAGAAGAAGGGGCGGTCATATACCTTTGAGCCTTTCCTGTATCCCGCGGCGCCGTGCGCTTGAAGGCGCGAGGATGCTCCCCCCGCTCTGGTGCAATCCGGGGACTACACTATGCTTACGAAATCCGCGAGGCGACCGGCGGGCGGCGAATCCCTACATCTGATTGGGGTTGTTCTTGGAACGCGAAGGACAGGGCGCGACGACAGCGACCGATCATCGGGCAGCCCGCGGGGGGCGGAACCGTAACGGCCGGGGAATGAAGCGCAATGCTTCTCCCACGGCGCCAGACGAGACGTTTGCACACCATCACGATGCGCAAGGAAAAGACCAGCCCGCTGCAAGCCTCGCAGCCGGCGCCCGCGGCTGGCCGACTGCCGAGCCGCGGTAAGGCTGGCGCACGGAGGTGTTTCCATGTACGAGGCGTTCTACGGCCTCAGCGCTGATCCCTTTCGACTGAGCTCCGACTACAGCTTCTGCTTTCGGCACGAGAGCTACGATCGTGCTCGCGCGTACCTTGAGTACGGGCTGCGCCGGTGCGAGGGCATCATTGTGGTCACCGGGGCCCCGGGTACCGGCAAGACCACCCTGATCGGCGAGATGATCAAAGAGCTGGGCAGTGAGACGATCGATATCGCGCAACTGGTGACAACGCAGCTCGATGCCAACGAGCTGCTGGAGATGGTGGCCTACGGCTTCGGTCTCGACGTTGAAGCGGCAAGCAAGGCCGGGACGTTACAGCGCGTGCGGTGCCTGGTGGAGGATCGCCACGGGCAGGGCAGGCGCACGGTGTTGATCGTGGACGAGGCGCAAAACCTGTCGAGTCAGGCGCTCGAAGAGCTACGTCTGCTGACCAACCTGCAGATGGGTCATCAGTCTCTCCTGCAGATCGTGCTGGTTGGCCAGGAGGAGCTGCGCCACAAGCTCCGGGACCCTGCGCTTACGCAGTTGCACCAGCGAATCGTCGCCAACTGCGATCTTCGGCCACTACGCGCGAACGAGGTCCACGGCTACGTCGAGAGCCGCCTGCGCCGGGTGGGTTGGTGCAACGATCCGCAGATCGCGGAAGACATCTACCCGATGATCCATCGATTCACAAGCGGCGTTCCGCGCCTCATCAACCAGGTCTGCGGCCGGCTCCTGCTGTTCGGAAGCCTGGAGGGGCGCCATCTGCTGGGCGAAGAGGATGCGGACACGGTCATCGCCGAGCTGCGCGACGAGGCTATCGCCCCCCGGGCGAAGGCGCCGCCGGATCGGCGCCCCCATGCCGGTGCGCAGAATCCGCAAGCGGGACCCTCGGGCGCCCCGGAGGCGGACGCCGACCCGTTCACCGAGGAACCGCCGTTGCTGATGGAGATGGTACGCGCCCGCGGCACATCCGGCCATACGGCAGTCGAGCGGAGCCTGCGTAACTCGCTTCGGCGCCGCGACGAGCCCGGCGAGGATGCGGCCACTTCGGGCAGCGTGACTCGTTTCCCCGGCGCAGGTGTGGTGGTCGGTCCCGGCGAGACGGACACCGGCGAGGCCGACCCGACCGCCGAGGGTCTCCCCGCCATGCGGGCCGAGACGACCGAGGCGACCGAGCCAGAGCGCAAGCCGCGGCGCCGGCCGGCGCTGCGGGCCGCGCTTGCCCTCTCGTTGGTCGCCGCAGCCGGGGCCTCTCTCGCCCTGTGGCGGTACCCCGAGGTGCTGACGCATGCAATGGAATCCGTCTCTGCCACCTCGTTCGAGGCCGCGCGGCAACTCCCGCCGCAAGGCGGCGCCTCCTCGGCCGAGGCCGGACCCGGCACTGGCCCCGTGCCCGTTGCGGGCGCGAACGGCTGGGCACCGGAGTCCATGGAGGTCAAAAGGGACGCCCGCCCCGGCGCCGGTACCGAGGCACGCGCGGCGACGGGCCCTGACGCGGCGACGGATCGGAAAACGGACATCGCATTGGCGGAGCTGGCCGCCGCGCTTCACCGCTTGGGCTTCGAAATCCATCGAGACGGTGACGCGGGCATACTGGTTGGCCCCGCCGATACGCTCACGTTCGAGTTCGACAGCACGGCGCTGAACGGACCCATGCGCGATGCCCTCGACCGGCTGGCCGCTGCGCTGCACGCCTACAGCTGGATTCAAGTCCGCCTGGTCGGATATACCGACCCGCGGGGGCCCCAGGCCTACAACGTCCGCCTTGCCCGCAAGCGGGCCCAGGCGGTTGCGGACTATCTCGTCAGGCAGGGCATCCCCGCCGTGCGGCTCGAATTGGAAAGCGCGGGAGGCAGGGGGCAGGCCGAGGTGTCCGAGGCCTTGGCGCGACGCGTCGATATCATCTTGAGGAACCTGCCGCTGGAAGGCTCCGAAGGTTACCAACGTTAGCAGGGCATGCGTAAGCAACGGGACGCGGGGTTCCGAGGCGTGCCTGAAACCGAGCCTGGAAACCCCGCCTGCGCGAGCGCCCCCATCGCCCGCACGCGGTGCGTTACTGGCTTGACCCAGACAGCGCCCGGCGCCTGAGTTACACCCCCCTGGCACCCTCGTCGAGAGGAATCGATCGACGATCGAGCTCAAGCGTCCGCGCCGCCCAACCGCCTCGCCCCTCGGGCAAGGTACTTCCCATTATTGCCGCCATAGGCCGGGGGCGCTGCGCGCTTCTGCGAGCGATCCATGCTGGAAAGGAATCTCGAGGGGACAGGGAATGCTCAGGATACGATCGAAACGCCGCGCCGCCATGGCGACCCACCTTGCGACTCTGCCAATACATCTGTCGGTTGCCGCGGCACTCGCGCCCGCTCTTCCCGCAGCCGCGACGCCGCAAGACACGCGCAGGCCGGACCCGGACGGGTCGAGGTCGATGAACGGGCGGCGGAGCGGGCGCTGGAGCGCACGCTGATCACCACCGGTGCGCTGCTCCTGCAAGTGGGCCGGGCGGAGATCCAGCCCGCTTTCGCCTATGTGCGCAGCGAGCGGGATTCGCCGGTCCTGGTAACGCTGGGTACCGATGGGCTGATCGCGGCCGAGAGCGTGCGCCGCGACACCTTGGAGGCCGACGTGCTGCTGCGCATCGGCCTGCCCTGGGCCGCACAGCTGGAGCTGGGCGTGCCGTATCGCTCGGTCGACGAGCAGCGCGCCATCGAGGCCGACGGCTCGCCCGTGATGGAGACGAGTGATCGGAGCTCCGGGGCGGATGACATACGCATAGGAGTCGCGAAGACCCTGTTGTTGGAGCGGGATTGGCGGCCGGAGCTGATCGGGCGCCCGACTTGGGATACGGACACCGGGAACTCCCAAGGGATCCTGAACGGGTTGGGATTCCATGAGCTCGAGGCGTCCCTGACGGCCGCCAAGCGCCAGGACCCGCTGGTATTCATAGGCGGTGTCTCCTACACGGCAACGTTCGAGAATGATGACATCGATCCATGCGACGAGATCGGCGTCGCGATTGGGACCGTTCTGGCCGCCAGCCCCGAGACCTCCGTGCGGCCGGTCCTGGACCGGGCATTCGTCGACGACACCAAGCTGGACGGGGCGGCCGTTCGCGGCTCCGATCAGGTCGTCGGGAGCCTGATCATAGGGGCCTCGCCCATCATAGGACCGGGCAGGTTTCTCGATGTCGCAACCCCGATCGGCCTGACCGATGAGGCGCCCGACTACGCGGATTCCGTCTCGCTCGCGGTGCGGTTCGACGTGTCAAACCCGGCACTGGCGCAACTGCGCTGACGGGCTTCGCAAGTCAATCGTTGCCGCCCTTGCCGCCAAAGGCCTGAGAGATGAGAAACGCCGCACGCGTGCGATTGTTCGCCCGCAGCTTTTTCATGATCTGCAGCACATATACCTTGACGGCGCCCTCCTGGATATTCAGCTCATAGGCGATGACCTTGTTGGACTTGCCCTCCCCGAGACGCTGGAGCACCTGCGTTTGCCGCCGCGTGAAGCTTGCGGCCTCCGGATCAATACCGGGGAGGCGCGCCCGCGGACCCGCGGTTTGCGCGTCGAGACCCAAGAGCGCGTCGCCGGGTATGCACGTGCCGCCGGCGTGCGCCCGGTCAGACGTTCTCTGGGATAAACCAATAGGGGCACGATGCGACGCGCAAGCACGACACAAGGGCGCCGCTCCACACGTTTGTGAAGCCGGTCACATATCATGAGACGATCGCGACCGCGCAGCCCATGGGTCAGAAGAAGGCTCCGGCGCCGCGGTGTTTCGCCGACAGGACCGTAAGGTCATACCCCACCATGGTGCGTCGCCGTCCTCCGGAGCAGAAGCCGGAAGGACAATTCATGAAAAGAGGATGGCGGAGCACCACGAAGGCTCCACTGCCGGGTCACCACCGCCCCGGGGGCCGGCCGCAGTCGGCCGATACGGCGTGCTCAAAGGCCGATGAGCTCGGCGTGAAGCCCGCCTTGCTTCGCTATCGCCAGGATCTCACCGGAGCTGATCACATCGGGATTGTATTCCACCACCATCAGGTGCGGCTTCTCATCGTGGTAGTCCGCGGCCATGATGCCGCGCGCCTGCAGCAGCCGGTCACGCAGGTCTTCGCGCTGCTCGTGCACCGTATCCTCGCCCAGGTGCAATGTGACGTCGACCATCTTTGCTTCCATCGGCGATCCTCCGTTCGTGCGCCGCGAGTCACGGAGGCGGCGACCGGGGCGCTCACCACGGGCGCCTCGGCCCCAATACAATACATAGCCCGCCTGACGGTCGGCGCAAGGCGCAAGCGATTCCCGGCTTCGGCACTGAGACGGCGGCACCCGCCGCGCCGGCCTGACCGCAGGATTTTAAGGTTCGTTTCGGGTTCGGTTCAGCGTGATTTCACGAGACCCTCGTATTCTTGCGCTCAGGGTCGGCCGAAACGCCGGCTGTCGCCCAAACAAACAATTGGTGGAGGAGAACCGAACCATGGATAAAGTACACTTTTTGCTCGCTTCTCTGATCGGCGCGCTGAGCGTCGGCGCCACCGTGATGGCTTCCCCGCAGGGACCGAGCGGCGGCGTCGATCCGGTTGTCGCCAGCTTCGAGCGCGACCTGAGCCGGCCGCCCGCAACGGGGCCGTCCTCCGCGCAAGTCGCCCGGGAGGCCGATCCGCTCTACGCCGCCATCAACGCGGCGCTGTGGCAGGGCGCCGAGCACGCCCGCCTGCTGGCGGCCTTCGAGCGGGGCCTGGACCGCGAGCCCGCGCGCGGGGACCGCGTGGTCCTCGCCGACCGCCGCGACGATCCCCTGCAGCGGCACGTCAACGCAATGCTGTGGCGCGAGCAGACCGGGGCGACATCGCTGGCCTATCGCTGGTACCGGGAGCCCCTGCCACTGAACTAGAGAACGGCCGACGATCGACCCGGCTTCACCGAAGAGCCCCCGCCCGGGGGCTCTTCGCATTTGGGCCGGCCGCGAGAGCCGCCGCCGGGAGGCGGCGCCGCCCGTCCGCGCCCCTCCCGGTAAATAGACGCTTCACCAGACAACCGACTCCCCCGGGGATTCGGACCCGGTCCGCGGTACTCCGCCCGCACCGGTGCCTGGGAAGGGCGGGGCCGATCGAAAAAGTGCGAAATCCCCTACAGATTTCACGGTCGAATTGACCTAGGCTCAAAGATGCTCCCGGACCTGAACCGGCCGCGGGAGATCGCAAGCGAACCGCAGCGGGCCGACGTTCCGACCGTTCGCCGGCTTCGGCGCGTGCTGCATTGGGGAAACAAAAAGGAGTGGGGGAATGGACAATTTCAAGCATTTTCTGGCCAGTACCGCTATCGTCGCGCTGTCCGCCTGCGGCGGTGGCGGCGGTTCCGCCGGGTCCACCATCAACTATTCCGGGCTGACCTCCCAGGCGTCGCTGACCCAGGGGAACGGGGAGACCATCGCCCTGGGCGCCTACCAGAACGGCGCCTTGGGAAGCCAGGCGGCCGGGGCCACGGCGGCGCTCAGGACCGCCGGCGGGGCAGCGGGCGGGCCCCGCGCCGTGACCGCGGCCGAGGCGCTGCGCGGCGCCGTTGAGGATGCCTA